>Ga0268264_10000127_pt1 | contig 185112 bp, 166 predicted proteins | sample KBSSwiS32_FD_190357 | JGI IMG/M metagenome (GOLD analysis project Ga0268264, IMG submission 190357) | Switchgrass rhizosphere microbial communities from Kellogg Biological Station, Michigan, USA - KBS Switchgrass S3-2 (SPAdes) (version 2) | ecosystem: Host-associated > Plants > Roots >... | reverse complement strand
CACTGCCGCCGTCCGCGCCTTGGGCAGCACGACCATCAGGCCAGGGTCTCTTCGGCGACACCAGCAGAAAACCGGCCGCCAATAACCGCCACGGCTTGACACTTAATCTCATCGGAGGTCTAGAGAAACGAGACACATAAAAAGCGGGGCTACTCCCCGCAAGTAGCTCCAGGTCACAGGGTCTTATTTCTTGTCCCACACCGCGTGTCTCAGATCTGCGCTGTCGGTGAGGAGTGAGACAGTTCCGGGTATGGCAGCGATCTTGGGCTATGCCCGCGTCAGCACCACCGGCCAAGACCTCAACGCCCAATGTGCCGCATTGGCGACCGCCGGCGTCGATCCCGATCGGCTGTTTACTGATGAGCTATCTGGCGCCGTTGGCACCCAGCGCCCCGGCCTAGCCGCACTGCTGGACCACGCCCGGGCCGGAGATATCGTCGTGGTGGCCGCGATCGACCGCCTAGGGCGGTCAGCCGCCGAAGTCACCCGCACCATCGCCGACCTCGGCAACCGTCGAATTCTATTGCGCGCCTTACGAGAAGGAATTGACACCGCTACACCGACGGGGCGTGCGGTGGCGGGAATCATGGCGACTCTGGCTGAACTCGAACTCGAACTTGGCCGCGAACGCCGCTCCGCATCACGCGCGTCGCGCCGCGATCGCCAATTACCGGCCACAAAGCCTCCCAAGCTCAACCGCGAACGACAGGGCCAACTTCGTCGTTTGGCAGCTACGGGTGAGCCAGTCGCCGAGCTCGCTGCCGCTTTCGGGATTAGCCGAGCGACCGCTTACCGATATCTCACCAATCGTGAAGAGAGGCAACAAGATGCCTGACCCAGCAGTGGACGACACTAACGAGGAATCAGCCGAGAACGGTGGATCGACTTGTGAAGACAGCGCACCATCTCGAACTCCTCAGTCGTCAGAGGAAAGACCTCTGAGCAAGGAAACCGCGCAGTCCGGCCTGGTCTTGCCCTCCTGGTATGACAACAGCCATCTCAAGGCCGCATTCGCCGCGGTGCCCGCCCCCGGTGAACGATGGACACGCTGGTACGACCTGCCATACGTGGTGCTGCGCTGGTGTGCGGGCGGAGGACGGCGCCGCTTACTTCCGCGCTGGATGCGCCTGCGCATCGTCAAGCTCATCAACTTCATCCATCTGTTCAACACCCACGATCGCTATAAAGCCTGGAGCCGCGACGATCCCAGCCACAACGTAACCGTCTCCGATGCCGAACATGTCACTGTCCCGACCCTGTGGGTTGTGGAACTGTTCCCGCCCAGCGTGGCTGCCGAGCTGCGGAGGGTAGTCAAGACCTTCGATGCCGACATCCGCGTCCTGGGTGACTCCACGGCAGAGACCGTTCTCTCGGAATCCCGCGCAGGACAGGGCTACAGCTGGTTCCGGCTGGCATCAGTGAAGGCATCTCACTCCTCGGCGATCGTCCCGGAAAGCCGCACGCAACGACTGCCCGACCCCTTCTGGTTGGTCGAGCTAACGGCATTACAACTCGGAACGGGCCTCACAGCCGTGGTAGCACAGTTTCATCTCACTAAGTCCGCGGCCACTGACCTGGACCGCGAGTGGCATCGCGATCACGAACCCCGGATCCGTCGGCAAGGCAGACGCCTAGCGACCGAGGATCGGGAGTGGAGCGCCTACAGCCACACCCAGCACGTGCGAAGGCACACTCATGACTTGGCTCGCCAGTGGATGAGCCGACACTGCCCTGGCGTTTTCGACGCGGCATGCGAACCGCAGCCCCTGATGGACCTGCTCATCGTGGATGAGCACAAGCTAGGCCAGCGACCCTCGCGCCCCGCCACTTCAGCGCTACGTGCTCTTGGCCTTACCACGCATCATTATCTGATCGCGTCCCCGCACGTTCCGCAGCTGGCCGTGAGCCGGACAGATCCAGGCCTATGTCCGACTCTAGGTACGTCCCGATCATGGGCGTTATGGGGAAACCGCGCTGAGGTCGCCCAAGCACGATCCGATCTGTCGATGTATGGCGGAAAGTCGGACATCCCAGGCGCAATTGGGCGTGCTGTCAACGACGACATCCGTGACTTCCTGGTCGCGATGTCGGTGACAGAGATGATTGAAACGCTGCAGTCGCAGTACGCAAAAGTGCGTGATACTGCACGGCGGCAACATGCTTCGTTTTCGTCGCGGTACCTCAAGTTGCTACGCCAAAACCTGCTGACGCTGAGCATCGACGTCGCATCGTGCAAAGTCGACGTTCCAGCATGGTGGGAGCGTGCCGCGCAGGACATCGCCCAATTCGGATTCTTCTACCTCAACCGCCACACCTCCGACGGCGTGCCTGACGAGGAGCTGAAGCTCGAATTCGACGTCACCGAGCGACTCCAAACCGACCACACGGCCGACTTGGCCGCCCTCGCCGAGGCTGACCACACCATCCGCGACATCCTGGCAACGGTCGCCTCACTCGGCGCTGCCCGCGACACTCACCGCGTTGGGCTACTTGCACTACTCGTCGCAGGGCTGAGCCTCATTATCGCGACGGTGACGCTGCTGTTTACATCCCCAGGAACGGGGTCTATCGCCGATCACATCTGGCACTGGTTCCACCATGCTCCCTAGGTTTCCTGGTCCCGCACGTTCCGCTCGGTCCTCGGTGCCGGGCAGTTAAAAATTGGACACCGTCGCGGCACCGACAGTCACACACCGCTCTCTAATATCCGTTTGCCACCCACAGCTTTCATGTGCTTAACGCTGAAACTAGTAGTGGAGTTGGATTTCTGCGGGTCCCTTCACTCAGGGGTATTCGTATTCCCATACCGAGCTGCGCCCTACGAAGCCGACGCACGTGGCGCGAACCTGGTTCCCCTCGCCATCTTCGACGATCATCGGTGTACCGACCTGGAAATGAAACGGTTGGTCGGCCTTGCCGTCCACCGATCCGTTTGTGACGTACATATACGTCCGCCGCGGCACTCCCTCTGCTGTGTGATAGTCGCCTATTGGGTTCAGGCGCGGATTGAAGCCTGGGAAATGCCCCGTGCTGCCAAAGATGACGCTGTGTGTACCGGCGCCAGCGGGCAGTGTCACGTGAAGGTCGGTGCCATTGTCGTGCTCGCGGTGGTAGGCGGCCCGGTGCTCGGCGTGCGCCACAAAAATGGCGACGTTACGCCTGACCGTCGCAGGCACCTCAGCGTTGCCGAGCGTATCGGTCAGACCTTCACTGGTCGTCCCGTTCGTGGCCACCGAGACCACTTTGGCCGACGCGACAGGTACGCCGTGTTCGTCGTGAACGCTGACGACGCAGACTTTTCGTTCGGCATCGCCCGGTTGTCCCGCCCGAAAGGCTGGCTTCGGGGGCACAACCTTGCCTCCCAGCTGGACGAGTTTCGCGATGATGTTCTGCGCGAGCTTGGTCGGTGGTCGATCTTTTAGCGGTAGGTAGCTCATGCTCGGATCGAGCCCAGGTAGAACCGCGTCGTCAAACCTGACGGGCAAGATGTACTCGCGCCGCAGATCGATCGCTTTGGTGATTGCTGACCGGCGCTCGTGCGTGGGCCATGCCTTATTCGCGTAGTCCTCGGAAATGAACATTACGACGACGTTCGAGGCCGTCATATAAACCCGTTGTAGTTCCTCGGCGAGGTTTTTGCCCCATAGCGATATCTCGACGGCCTCGTTTTCGTCGAAGAAGACGCTGACGCCGGCCTTCGTAAGCTCGGACTCGACAGCTCTTACGTAATCGCGCTGCTCGCCGGCGAATGACAACGCGACGTCGAACTCAGGCTCCGGGGACGGCATATCGGCACGATACGACTGCGATCGGACACGTTGACAGGAAGTCCGCCGTGTGTCGTCTGGTCGAGGCGCCACACAACTTCCCTGCCGTCTCGGAAAACCGTCGTTTGCGGGACTGTGGCGCAAAGGCCCGAACTCACTGCCGCTATATGCGAGTCCCGAAGAACTCCTCCCGACTACTCATGTCAAACTTTTCGCTACTAAGGCTGTCGCTGCGGAAGATAAGAAGTGAGCGCCTGGGCTAAGAACGGCCGGAGTCGGGGCGGCGGCGCGTACCGGAACGACAGATCAACGGACAACACGTGGGCCCGGCTTATGGCTTATGTAAGCGACGTTGGTTGGCTCGGCATCCAAAATCCCATCAGCCACCTTTGCCCGCCGATATTTCTTTAGAAGCACACCCAGCTCATCGCCGGTATGTTCCGCCTCCAGGATGATCGCGGCGAGGAGCTCGCGGCGGGTTGTCCTCTCGCCAGCATCAACCGCCCGAGCCATAAGCGCGTCGAGGCGCTGGTCGATCGCCAGGGGTAGCCGAAGGCCTACCTGCTTGTCGCGACTCGACACCTATCCGGTCGACGAAGCCGCTGTAGGGGGCTTTGTAGCTGGTTTCGGGCTCAAGCACTACCAGCTTGCGCACGTCCCAGAGATTCAGTTGACGGGAGACGTCTTCTTCGAACTTTGACAAACCTGCGACTGCACCGTGGATTTCCGACGGCGCCAGAATGTACGGCGGTTTATCAAGAAGCTGGGAGTCCTCGACGAGCGCAACAAACGCGGTGCCACCCGCAACGTTCACCCCCATCGTCACCGCCACAAGTCCAACCTCCACGAGCGCCGTATCCAGGCGATACGGTACTCGCCCTCGTCGCCGGCAACACAAAATCCGCGAACGTAGCGACGCTCCCAACGGCCGAAGGCTTCCACTGCGAAACGGAAGAGCGGTGCCTCTCCCGTCTCGACCTTGCAGCGCTCAGCAGAGCCCCGAAGTTTGGGTGCCATCTGCTAATCAGCGTCCGGCTGGGGCATTTACCGGAGAGTCCGGCTTCAGTCTTCAGCTTTGAGACGTCCGGCGGCCACACGTGCCTGCCAAGTATCGAGCACAAACTCTGTGACCGTGACCGTTGCATTTAACGCCAGTCGCGCGTGCCTCGCGAGGGCGACGCTCCGTGTCGATTGCCCATGGCCGATACCGAGCTCGTTACGCAGTTCGGCGAGCGACTGGATTGTGGTGACAAGCGTGCGCAAGATCTGTTGCGCAGACTTACTTCCCTTCGCGCTCTGCGGAACCGAATCTGCTTGCAGCTCAAGCAGATCAGCGACGTACCGATAGAGCTGAGGAATGTCCTCCCGCTGCCCGTACGCCACGCCGGAGTGGTCGAGAATGATCCTGAACACGCTCTCGACTAGGTTCTTCGACGACGAGATCGCAGCGGCCGGATCTGAGCTGAGATTGTCTCGGATGCGAACAAGGTGCTCTTCCAGCACCACCGGGTCGGTCAGGAGTTCTCGTTCGCCGAGCCGAAGGTCCGGGCTTGCGCCGTGGAAGGAGTCGCGCCGGCGCCATCCGTAGACGGCATGGCCACTGATCCAGTCAGCCGGGTAGAGCTCATAGCCGTCCCGCGCCAATGCTTCGTTGTACGACCGTAGGAGTTCGGCAACTTCCTCTTCATCAGACCTGACGACCGGGTGCAGGGTCTCTGCGAGGAATCGCAGGACAAGTTCATCTTCGCCGTGTAGCAGTCCAAAGCGGCTGTCGGTGAATATCCAGTCGTCTGGCCAATCTTGAGGGTTGTTGACGCGATGCTGCCAAATGTCACCGGCCGCGGACTTGTACCTCGAATCAGTGCTCGGCATCGAATCTAAGTCGTAGATTCGCGCCAAGAAGTCCGGCTCTTCCAACCTTCCCTCCCACAACATCTTCGACAGGCTGATCGTGTCGAAGATCTTGCGGCGCGTGACATGGGAGATGAGGTTCGTCGCCACGCCCCGTGCAGCCCCTTTGTAGCCCCGGCCCGACCCCGGTCGATCAGACGCGCTCCAACCATTATGGGGACCGGCGCGACAAACTCCCGGGTTCGATGGAAAGTCCGACCCTGGCGGCGCACACCCACCAAACATAAAGGTCACGAACCATTTCTGGTTCGTGACCTTCATGCCTGGAGTTCGTAAAACCGCTCATTGTGGGCGAAGGGGGACTTGAACCCCCACGTCCCGAAGGACACTGGCACCTGAAGCCAGCGCGTCTGCCATTCCGCCACTCGCCCCAACAACCGGGGGAGCCTATCACGCACCACGGCGGTCCCTCCAAACTCCGCAGCTGGTGCCGGTAGTCATCGCGATCTGCCGCTGACCAGCCTCGATCCGATTCTTAGCGTTCTGAGGGTGCGATGTCTCGACGTTTGGCCGATACCATGGGTGCAGGTAGTGCGGCTGCGCGACACGCGGGTGCGCTGTGACCTACGAGAACCGTGAGGCAGGTGAGCGAACGCATGGGTCTGGTCGACCGCATCGAACGCCGTCTGGAGGCGGGCGTCGGAGACGTCTTCGCACGCGTTTTCGGTGGGTCCATAGTTCCTGAAGAAGTCGAGGCCCTCCTTCAGCGCGAAGCCGAGGCAGGCGCACGAGAAGTCGCGGGCGGCCGCATTTTGGCACCGAACGCCTACGTCATTACCCTCAGTGTGCCCGACCAACAGAAGCTGAGTGCCGATTCAGCCCTCACTTCGAACACTTTTGCCAGATACCTGGAGGGATTCATCCATGACCAAGGATGGCAAACGTATGGTGAGGTGGTCGTCAGATTCGACTCGTCACCGACTCTGCACACCGGCCAGTTCCGCGCACGTGGAGCGGTTGACCCTGACTCGACCAGCGGCGATTCAGCCGGGACCACACACGGACGCGCACACACCGCAGAACCAGGAGTACCTCCGATGAGCGACAACCCGAGCTACCGCGGCCAGGGACAAGGGCAGCCTGGCGACGACTACTACGACTACGGCCGCCAGGATCCGCGCGGCCAGTATCCGCCTGACCAGGGCGGCTACCCACCGCCGCGCTCCGGCACGCCCGCGTATCCGCCTGCACCGCAAGGCGGCTACGAGCAGGGTGGCGGCTACCCCGATCAGGGCTACCCACCCCCAGGCGGCTACGGCCAGCCTGCACAGGGTGGCTACGGCCAGCCCGCGCCTGGCGGCTATCCCGATCAGGGCTACCCACCCCCAGGCGGCTACGGCCAGCCGGCACAGGGCGGTTACGGACAGCCCGCGCCTGGCGGTTACGGCCAACCCGCCCCTGGCGGCTACGGACAGCCGCCCGCAGGGGAATACGACTACGGCCGTCAGCCAGCACCCGCCGACGAGTACGGCAGGCCTGCCTACCCCGGTCAGGGCGGCGGCTATCCCGACGCCGGCTACCCCGACCAGGGTGGTTACGGCGCCCAGGCCTATGGTCGCCAGGATTACGCGCAGCCAGCTGGCTACGACTACGGCGGCGGCCAACCCGGCTATGCCGATCCCGGTTACGGTCAGCCGGCCGACGCCGGTTATGGCCAGCCCGCAGGCGGCTACGACTACGGCCAGCCCCCCGCGCAACCCGCCGCCCCGAGCTACGGCCCCGGCTACGGCGGTGCTGGCGCGACGATCACGCTGGAGCTCGACGACGGCAGCGGCCGGACGTACGAACTTCGCGAAGGCGCCAACGTCATCGGCCGAGGTCAGGACGCTCAGTTCCGGCTACCGGACACCGGGGTGTCGCGTCGGCACGTCGAGATCCGGTGGGACGGCGCGATGGCGCTGCTCTCCGACCTCAACTCGACCAACGGCACCACGGTCAACGGAGCGCCCGTCGAGACGTGGGAGCTTGCGAACGGCGACGTGATTCGGCTGGGCCATTCCGAGATCATCGTTCGCGTGCATTGAGGTTTTGGCCTAAGTCTCGTCCCGATCACGGGCGGACTGCAGGTCGCCGCTTCGCCCGCACGGCGAACACCGCCGAAGTATCGTGACGTTGCCGAAGGCCGCTCGCGAGGGGTCTGGCGTCGGCGCAAGGGCATCCGGAAGGTGATGGAGAGGACGTCAGATGCAGGGGCTAGTTCTGCAGCTGACGCGCGTCGGCTTCCTGATGCTGCTGTGGCTCTTCATCTGGTCTGTGCTGCGGATCCTGCGAACCGACATCTACGCACCCACCGGAACCGTGATGGTGCGGCGCGGGCTAACGTTGCGCGGCACGCTGCTTCCGAGCCGGCAAGGCCGCAACACCGCGCGTCAGCTGGTGGTAACCGAGGGCGCCCTGACCGGCACTCGCATCACGTTGGGTTCTCAGCCCGTTTTGATCGGCAGAGCCGACGACTCCACGTTGGTCCTCACCGACGATTACGCATCGACTCGGCACGCCCGGCTATCGCAGCGAGGCTCCGAATGGTACGTAGAAGACCTAGGATCGACCAACGGCACATACCTTGACAGGGCGAAGGTGACAACGGCGGTAAGAGTTCCCATGGGTACGCCGGTGAGAGTCGGCAAGACGGTAATCGAGCTGCGGCCATGACACTTGCGCTCCGGTACGCCGCACGCAGTGATCGTGGCCTCGTGCGGGCAAACAACGAAGACTCGGTGTATGCGGGTCCGCGGCTGCTTGCCCTCGCCGACGGAATGGGCGGCCACGCGGCTGGCGAGGTCGCCTCTCAACTGGTGATCGGCGCCCTCGCTCCCCTCGACAACGACGAGCCAAGCGGTGACATGCTCAGCCAGCTCAACGCCGCGGTCCACCAGGGCAACGCCACCATCGCGGCGCAGGTCGAGACTGATCCCGCACTGGACGGCATGGGCACGACGCTCACCGCAATCCTGTTCGCGGGCAACAGGCTTGGGCTCGTCCACATCGGTGACTCGCGCGGTTATCTGCTCCGCGACGGCGAGCTCACGCAGATCACCAAGGACGACACCTTCGTCCAGACGCTCGTCGACGAAGGCCGGATCACCGCCGAGGAGGCGCACAGCCATCCGCAGCGGTCGCTGATCATGCGGGCGCTGACGGGCCACGAGGTCGATCCGACGCTGACGATGCGCGAGGCTCTCGTCGGCGACCGCTATCTGTTGTGCTCTGACGGCCTTTCCGATCCGGTCAGCTTCGAGACCATCCAGGACGTCATGCGCATCCCGGACGTCGAGAAGGCCGCCGACAAGCTCATCGAGATGGCGCTAAAGGGCGGCGGGCCAGACAACGTCACCGTCGTCGTCGCCGAAGTGATCGACTCCGCGATCGCCCAGACCGTACCGATCCTGCTCGGCGCGGTTTCTGGCATCGACGACCAGACCGCGCCCCCCAACACCGCGGCCGGCCGCGCATCGGCGTTCAACCCGCGCCGCAACGCCCCGCCCAAGCCTTCGGTGGAGCCCGCTCCCCCGCCGGCCAAGCGTCGATCGGGCCGCCGGTACGTCTTCGCGGCCATCCTGGTGGTGCTCTTGCTCGTCGCGGCGCTCGGAGCTGGCTACTACTTCGTGCGAAGCAACTACTACGTCGCCCAGCGGGCAGGCGACGACAACATCGTCTACCTCATGCGCGGGCTCCCGGGTTCGCTACTGAACGTCACGCTGGCCGATCCGTCTGAAATCGCATGTCTCGAAAACGACCGCGGCGACGTCCGCTTCATCTCCGTCGGTGACCCGCGGGACGGCTGCCGGGTGTTGAAGGTGGACGACCTGGACGGCTCCGGCCAGCAGCAGGTGAAGACCGGGTTGCAGGGCGGCAGCGTCGACCACGCGCGCCAGTCGCTCAAGGACCTGATCCACACGTCACTGTTGCCGGTCTGCCCGCCCGCGCCGCGGGCGCCAGAGCTGCCGTCGCCAATTCCGCCCTCGGAGGCCCCCGCGGGGCCCGCACCGGAGGATCCGACCCGCGTCGAACCGCGCGAGCAACCACACGAGCCGCCCGATGCCCCCAACAACGCGCCAACGACCGTGCCGCCCATTGCGGGACAACCTCCGGCCCAAACCCCGCCGGGATTGACACCTCCTGCGCAGACTCCTCCACCGGTGTCGTCGCCGCCACCCTCGTCGTCGGCCTCTCCGGGCCCGACGTCGACCGAGCCACCTGCCGCCCAGCCGGAGGGTAAGAAGCAGTGCCGGACGGCCGCGTGAACACAGAACCGCAGGCACCCGTGACCCTGGTGCCTCCGATGCCAACCCGGCGCAACTCCGAGTTGTACCTGCTTGGCTTCGCGGCGGTCATCACGATGGTGGCGCTGCTCATCGTCGAGGCGAACCAGGAACAGGGCCTGAGCTGGGACCTGGCCAAGTACGCGGTGGGCTACGTCGGGCTGTTCGGTGTCGCGCATCTCGCGGTGCGGCGCTTCGCGCCATACGCTGATCCGCTGCTGCTGCCGGTGGTAGCCCTGTTGAACGGCCTTGGCCTGGTGATGATCCATCGCCTCGACCTTGCAGCGGGACCCCTCGCCGCAGGTGGCTCAGACGGGCCGAGCGCCACCCAGCAGATGCTGTGGACGCTCGTCGGCGTCGTCGCCTTCTCCCTGGTTCTGATCTTCCTCGGCGACCATCGCATCCTGGCTCGCTACGGCTACGTCTGCGGTCTGACGGGTCTGATCCTGCTGGTGATCCCTGCCGTCCTGCCGCGGTCAATGTCCGAGCAGAACGGGGCCAAGATCTGGATTCGGTTGCCCGGCTTCTCGATTCAGCCCGCCGAGTTCTCCAAGATTCTGCTTCTGATCTTCTTCGCGTCCGTCCTCGTTGCCAAGCGCAACCTGTTCACCAGCGCCGGCCAACACATCTTCGGCATGGACCTACCGCGGCCAAGAGACCTGGCGCCGCTGCTCGTCGCCTGGATCGCCTCCGTCGGGGTGATGGTCTTCGAGAAGGACCTCGGCACCTCGCTGCTGCTGTACTCGTCGTTCCTGGTGCTCGTCTACATCGCCACGAACCGGCTCAGCTGGGTCCTGCTCGGCCTGACCCTGTTCGCGGCGGGAAGCGTGGTGGCCTACTACGCCTTCGCGCACGTACAAGTCCGCGTGCAGAATTGGCTGGACCCGTTCGCCGACCCCGACGGTTCCGGATATCAGATGGTGCAGGCGCTGTTCAGCTTCGCCACGGGTGGCATCTTCGGCACCGGCCTCGGTAACGGGCAACCCTTCACCGTTCCAGCCGCCTCTACCGACTTCATCATCGCGGCGATCGGCGAGGAACTCGGCCTGGTCGGCGTTGCCGGCGTGCTGATGCTGTACACGATCCTGCTGATCCGCGGCCTCCGAACCGCGCTGGCCGTGCGTGACAGCTTCGGCAAGCTTCTGGCGGCAGGGCTGGCATCCACGCTGGCGATCCAGCTGTTCATCGTGGTCGGCGGCGTGACGAAGCTGATTCCTCTGACGGGGCTCACGACGCCGTGGATGTCCTACGGCGGGTCGTCGCTGCTGGCGAACTACGTCCTGCTCGCGATCCTGATCCGCATCTCGCACTCGGCCCGCAAGCCCATCACCACCCCGCCGCCGAACCCCACGCCGATCGCATCGGCAAGCACCGAGGTCATTCAGAAGGTATGAACACCTCCCTGCGCAGAATTTCCGTCACGATCATGGCCCTGGTCGTTCTCCTGCTGGCCAACGCAACGCTGACACAGGTCTTCACAGCGGGCGGACTCCGAAGCGACCCGCGCAACCAGCGAGTCCTCCTCGACGAGTACTCCCGCCAACGCGGCCAGATCTCGGCGGGCGGTCAGTTGCTGGCCTACTCGGTGTCGACCAACGGTCGCTTCCGCTTTCTGCGGGTGTACCCCGAACCGCAGATGTATGCCCCTGTGACCGGCTTCTATTCGCTCCAGTATTCGAGCACTGGGCTAGAGCGCGCGGAGGACTCGATTCTCAACGGGTCCGACGAAAGACTGTTCGGACGACGCATCGCGGACTTCTTCACCGGCCGCGACCCGCGCGGCGGCAACGTCGAGACCACGCTCAACCCACAGGTACAGCAGGCCGCGTGGGAAGCCCTGGCCAGTGGCTGCAACGGGCCGTGCAAGGGCTCGGTCGTCGCGCTGGAACCGTCGACGGGAAAGATCCTCGCGATGGTGTCGGCGCCGTCGTACGACCCCAATCTGCTTGCATCGCATGACGCCGAGGAGCAGTCCGCCGCGTGGCAGCGTTTCCGCGACGATCCGAACTCGCCGTTGGTCAACCGAGCCATCGCCGAGACCTATCCCCCCGGCTCGACGTTCAAGGTGATCACCACGGCCGCCGCCTTGCAAGCGGGTGCGACGCCCGACACCTTGGTCACGTCCGCAGCGCGAATTCCGTTGCCGGACAGCACCGCAACGCTGGAGAACTACGGCGGGGCCGCGTGCGGAGACGGGCCGACGGTGCCATTGAAGGTCGCGTTCGCGAAATCGTGCAACACCGCCTTCGTCCAGCTCGGCATCGACACCGGGACCGACGCGGTGCGCAACGCCGCACGGGCCTTTGGTCTCGATGCAGCCCCAGAGCCGATCCCGCTTCAGGTCGCCGAATCGAGGCTCGGCCCGATCAGCGATGCCGCCGCGCTCGGCATTACGAGCATCGGGCAGAAGGACGTTGCGCTCACGCCGTTGCAGAATGCGATGATCGCCGCGACAATCGCCAACGGCGGGCTGACGATGCAGCCGTATCTCGTTCAAGACGTCAAGGGTCCTGACCTGGCCAACATCAGCACGACGGCCCCTACTGAAGTCCGGCGGGCGGTGTCATCCCAGGTCGCAGCTACACTTACGGATCTGATGATTGACGCCGAACAGGTGACTCAGCAGAAAGGAGCCATCGCCGGCGTGCAGATCGCATCCAAGACCGGCACGGCCGAGCACGGTACCGACCCGCGGAACACCCCACCGCACGCTTGGTACATCGCGTTCGCGCCTGCCAAGGCGCCCAAGATCGCTGTCGCCGTCCTCGTGGAGGACGGTGGCGACAGGCTGTCCGCGACCGGCGGTGCGCTGGCCGCGCCGATTGGGCGGGCCACCATCGCCGCTGCACTAGGGGCTCCATCATGACCGCGCGCGTCGGGGTGACCCTGTCCGACCGGTACCGGTTGGAACGCCTCATCGCCACGGGCGGCATGGGCCAGGTGTGGGAAGGCAAGGACTCCCGGCTCGGCCGCCAGGTCGCCATCAAGGTCCTCAAGGCGGAGTTCTCCACCGACGCCGAGTTCGTCGAGAGGTTCCGTGCGGAGGCGCGCACCGTGGCGATGTTGAACCATCCCGGCATCGCAAGCGTCTACGACTACGGCGAGACGGAGCTGGCCGACGCGGGCCGAACCGCATACCTGGTGATGGAACTCGTCAACGGCGAGCCGCTCAACTCCGTGATCAAGCGCACGGGCCGGTTGTCGCTGCGGCATTCCCTCGACATGCTCGAGCAGACCGGCCGCGCGCTTCAGGTCGCCCACAACGCCGGTTTGGTGCATCGCGACGTCAAGCCAGGCAACATCATGATCACCCCGACCGGGCAGGTCAAGCTCACCGACTTCGGCATCGCCAAGGCCGTCGACGCCGCCCCCGTGACGCAGACCGGCATGGTGATGGGCACCGCCCAGTACATCGCACCCGAGCAGGCCCTCGGCCGCGACGCCACGGCGGCCAGCGACGTGTACTCGCTGGGAGTCGTTGGCTACGAATCGGTTTCAGGGCGCCGCCCGTTCACCGGGGACGGCGCGCTCACCGTAGCGATGAAGCACATCAAGGAACAGCCGCCACCACTGCCTGCCGACCTGCCTCCGAACGTCCGCGAGCTCATCGAGATCACGCTGTCGAAGGAGCCCTCGCAGCGGTACCGCACGGGCGGCGCGTTCGCCGACGCGGTCGCCGCGGTGCGCGCAGGACGACGCCCACCCCGTCCCAATCAAGCGCCGACGATCGGCAGGGCGAGCCCCGCTTCCGTCGGCGCCACCCAGATGCGGCCTGCGGTCGATCCAGGTCGTCCTCCCACCGTCGTGCGTCAGCGGCCACCGGTCACCGGCACCCATCGCACTCCGCCTGCGCCGAGCCGCAGCATGTTCTCGCCGGGTCAGCGGGCGTTGCTCTGGGCCGCAGGCGTGCTCGGCGCGCTCGCCATCGTCATCGCCGTCGTACTGTTGATGAATTGGCGTGACGAACGCAAGACGACGCCCCCACCGCCGACCATCACGAACACGACGGTGATACCCGTGTCGCCGCCTCCGGAGTCTCCAGCGCCCGCACCGCCAGCCACACCGGGTGCGCTGCCGTCGCTGGCATCGATCGATCCCGCGCCAGATCGGCCTTGGGCGTACGGATGACCACTCCGCAGCAGTTGTCCGATCGCTACGAAATCGGCGAGATCCTCGGTTTTGGCGGCATGTCCGAGGTGCACCTCGCCCGCGACATCCGTTTGCATCGCGACGTCGCCGTGAAGGTCCTGCGCGCCGACCTCGCCCGCGATCCGAGCTTCTATCTCCGCTTCCGTCGCGAGGCACAGAACGCCGCCGCGCTGAATCATCCGGCGATCGTGGCGGTGTACGACACCGGGGAGGCCGAAACGCCTGCGGGTCCCCTCCCCTACATCGTGATGGAGTACGTCGACGGCGTCACGCTGCGCGACATCGTGCATGGCGACGGACCAATCCCCCCGCGTCAGGCCATCGAGATCATCGCCGACGCCTGCCAAGCCCTGAACTTCAGCCACCAGCACGGCATCATCCACCGCGACGTCAAGCCCGCGAACATCATGATCAGCAAGGCTGGCGCGGTGAAGGTGATGGACTTCGGCATCGCCCGCGCGCTCGCCGACAGCGGCAACAGCGTGACCCAGACCTCCGCCGTCATCGGCACCGCTCAGTACCTTTCGCCGGAACAGGCGCGCGGAGAAACCGTCGACTCCCGTTCCGACGTGTACTCACTGGGCTGTGTTCTCTACGAAATCCTCACGGGGGAACCACCTTTCGTCGGTGACTCCCCCGTCGCGGTGGCCTACCAGCACGTCCGCGAAGATCCCGTCCCGCCGTCCGAGCGGTACGACGGAATCTCGCCGGAGCTCGACGCCGTCGTATTGAAGGCTCTCGCCAAGAACCCCGAGAACCGCTACCAGACCGCGGCGGAGATGCGTACAGACCTCATTCGCGTGCACAGCGGCCAAGCGCCCGAGGCGCCGAAGATCCTCACCGACGCCGAACGCACCAGCCTGATCTCGGCCAGCCCCGTGTTCGGTCGCACCCCGCCCACCGACACGTCCCACCGCACGAGCTACGAGGAACGGGATGGCAACGGCTCCATCGCCCGGTGGCTCGCCATCGTCGCGGTGCTCGCGGTGCTGACCGTCGTCGTGACGATCTCGATCAACCTGATCGGCGGCGGCCCGCGAGACCTACAGGTACCCGACGTCAGCGGTCAGGCGCGAGATGATGCGATCGCCACGCTGCAGAACCGTGGCTTCAAGACGCGCACCAACCAGGAGTCCGACTCCACGGTGCCGGTTGATCACGTCATCAGCACTGACCCGGGCGCCAACAGCGCCGTCAGCGCCGGCGACGACATCACGATCAACGTCTCATCGGGTCCCGAGCAGCGCGAAGTACCCGACGTGTCGGGCCTCAGCTATGCCGAGGCCGTGCGCAAGCTGAAGGCGGCGGGTTTCGAGAAGGTGAAGGAGAGTACGTCGGCGTCGGCGCCGGAGATGAAGGACCGCGTCGTCGGTACCAATCCGCCTGCCAACCAAACGTCGGCGGTCACCAACGTCGTCACCATCATCGTGGGCTCTGGCCCCGACACCAAACCGATACCCGACTGTGCCAACTTGTCCGCGGACGATTGCACGAGGGTCCTCACCCAAGCCGGCTTCGCCACCATCGCCCGCGTCGACGTCGACAGCACCAAGCCGCTCGGCCAGGTCGTGGGTACCAATCCCCCTGCTGGACAAGTAGTTCCGTTGGACATGCTGATTCAAATCCAGGTGTCCAAGGGCAACCAGTTCACGATGCCCAACTTGGTCGGGAAGTTCTGGGTCGATGCCGAGCCCATCTTGCGTTCGCTCGGCTGGACGGGCGGGCTGGTGCCAGGTCCCGACGTGCAGAACAGCGGCCAGAAGACCAACGCCGTGGTGACTCAGAACCCGCCCGCAGGCACCGGGGTCAACCTCGGCAGCCCCATTACGCTGAGCTTCGCGTCGTAGCCGCTCGAACCGCGTCGGCCACTTCCTGCTCCAGTCGGGTCACCAGGCCCTCGGACGGCGCCTCGCCGCATGCCCCAAGCCAATTGGCGAGCATCCGGTGTCCACCCTCGGTCAGGATCGACTCCGGGTGGAATTGGACGCCGTGAATGGGTAGGTCGACGTGCTGCACGCCCATGATCACGCCGCCTGCCGTGCGGGCCGTCACCTCGAGGTCCACGGGCAAAGTCTCGGGCAGAATCGTCAGGGAGTGATACCTCGTAGCGGTGAAGGGATCTGGAAGTCCTTTCAGCACACCGCTATTGGTGTGAAAGACCTCGCTGGTCTTACCGTGTAGCAGCTCCGGGGCCCTGTCCACCGTGCCCCCGAATGCGACACCGATGCCCTGGTGTCCCAGGCACACCCCGAGCAGCGGTGTCACTGCCTCGGCGCACGCACGCACCAACGGAATGGACGCCCCGGCGCGCTCTGGCGTGCCAGGGCCGGGGCTGAGCAGGATGCCGTCGAACTCCTTGACCGCCGAGCCGACGCCCGACTCCGTCGAGAGGTTGGTGTCGTCGTTGCGCCACACGACGGCCTCGACGCCCAGCTGCCCCAGATACTGGACGAGGTTGAACACGAAGCTGTCGTAGTTGTCGACGACGAGGACTCGCATGCGCTCAGGCTACTTCGCCCGGCGTCGTCAGTAGCCCAGCGGGCCTGCCGGCTTGGCCCACTGCATGCGGACCGGCGGCCGGTACCCGACCAACTCCACGTCGTTCGTCGGCCGTTCCGAGTAGCCGAGGCCGAACCGCACAACGTACTGCTTGTACAGCGTGACCAGGGGAGCCGCTGCGAGCGCCGCCTGCATCGCGGAGACGTCGCCGATGGCCGATACGACGTACGGCGGACTGTAGGTCCGGCCGTTCAGCAGCAGTGTGTTCCCGACGCACTGCGGCGCAGACGTCGCGATGATGCGTTGATCCTGCACCTGAATTCCCTCGGCGCCCGCCGACCACAGTGCGTTCAGAACCGCCGAGATGTCCTGCTGGTGCACGACCAGGTCGTCGGGAGAGGCATCGCGTGGAAACCGCCCGTCGATGTCGCGCTGCGCGTCGTCAAGGGTCACGACGAGACCAGGACCCCGAACTGGGTCGAAGCCGGCATCCATCGCCAGCATTCCTGCCCTCGCCGTGATCGCGTCAAGAGCCGCGTGGACCGTAGGCGAGCCTCCGTGGTGTGAGTCGATCTCCGTCACCAGTGCGTCGCGCTCGGAGCTCATCCGATCCACCGCATGCTGGGCCTCACGAACGAGGTCGACGAGACGGGGGGCATCGCTGCGTCTGATCTCGCCGCCCTTCGACACAGTGTGGGTCGCCGCGAGGAGTAGACCGGCGCACAGGCACACCGCTGGCACCCCGAGCCGCCACGGGGACTTTCGCTTCCCTTCCGACATCGGCCTCTCCCCCGTTCTTGCGGACTTCGCTGGCTGACGCGTCGCTGCGTTAGGCTCTTGAATGCACCCGCATCATCGTCGCAGAGTGTGACGCCGACTGTCTCGAAGGTATCCATGCCCAAGTCCAAGGTTCGCAAGAAGAACGATTTCACCATCAGCCCGGTGAGCCGGATTCCGGTCAAGGTGAAGGCCGGCCCCTCCAGCGTGTGGTTCGTGGTGCTCTTCATCGGCCTGATGCTGATCGGCCTGATGTGGCTCCTCGTCTTCCAGCTGGCTGCGACCAACCCCGTCGACGCGCCGTCGTTCCTGCAGTGGATGGCCAACCTCGCCCAGTGGAACTATGCGATCGCGTTTGCCTTCATGATCTCCGGCCTGTTGCTCACCATGCGTTGGCGGTAGGCGTTTACGCCACGGTTATGCATTCAACTTGGTCCAAACCCGTTACCCGTTCCGCAACCTTCTGGTCACCCAATCACACGGTTGTGATTCATCCCCATTGGGGATAGCACCTGTGGATAAGCCCATCAGACACGCGTAGAGGCTGTTCAACGATCATGCAGCAAACTCAATGGAGCCCGTCTAGTGCGGGAATCGCAGCGTGTGCCATCTTCGGCGCAGTGATGGCTACCGCCTGTGTGACCGTAGTCACAGACGGTCCCGGGCGCCTACTCGCCGGGATCGCTGCAGTAGGTCTGCTGGTGTTTGCAACGCTGTCCTGGCGGGCGCGCCCAAAGCTGGCAATCACGCCAGAGGGGATTCAAATCAAGGGTTGGCTGAGCACGCACGTGCTCGAGCGCGCCGACATCGCGAACGTCCGGATCACCGAGTTTCGCCGGATCGCGCGCAAGGTCCGCCTACTCGAGATCGACGGCGTCGACGACAGGCTTCACGTCTTCACCCGATGGGATCTGGGAACGGATCCGATCGACGTGCTGGACGCGCTCACCGAAGCCGGTTACGCGGGCAAGAACTAGTACGACATCTCCCTGTCACGGCGCGCGAACGTGCGGATTGAGACGCATCGCCCGAGAGAGGGCGGACGAATCCGCACGTTGGGCGCCTCGTCAGCGTGCCTAGGAGATGGTGACCGACTCGATCACGACGGGCTCCAGCGGCCGGTCGCTGCCGTCGACCGGGGTGGTCGCGATGGCATCGACGACCTTCTGTGAGTCCGCGTCGACGACCTCGCCGAAGATCGTGTGCTTGCGGTTGAGGTGCGGGGTCTTGCCAACCGTGATGAAGAACTGAGATCCATTGGTGCCTGGGCCGGCGTTGGCCATGGCCAGCAGGTAGGGCTTGTCGAAGACGAGCTCGGGGTGGAATTCGTCGGCGAACCTGTAACCGGGTCCCCCGCGACCGCTGCCAGTCGGATCGCCGCCCTGAAGCATGAAGCCCTCGATGACCCGGTGGAAGATCGCGCCGTCGTAGAACGGACCTGAGGTGCCGCCCGAGGCGTTCTCGGTGCTGTAATCCTTGGTGCCCTGGGCCAATCCGACGAAGTTGCCGACCGTCTTGGGGGCGTGGTTGCCGAAGAGTGCGATCTTGATGTCACCGCGGTTGGTGTGCAGGGTCGCGGTCGCTGTCTGTATTGGACTCGTCACGGCATGCCAGTGTGCCATCCGCGATTGAACGCCTGATCTCGCCCCCGCGGTACGGCGATGATGGCAGGCTGAAGGGCATGAGCTCGAAGACCAAGGCCGATCGGTTGACCTCTAGGGAGAGGTTCGCGCGCGGTATGAAGCACTCGGCGTCCGGGCCCGTCGATCTCACGTGGGGCGCAGCGGGGTTGGGTCTGACGTCAGCGCGGTCCACTGCGGCGTGGCTGGGTAGCCGCTACGCGAAGGGCCGACGCGCGGCGAAGGAAGCGCTCGAGACCGAGCTCGCCGCCGCTCAGGAGGTGGTCGCCAGCCTGCCTGCGGTGTACCAGGAGGCTCGGAGGGCCGGGCGGCGTCCTCGCCCTCTCGTGCTCGCGGTCGCCGCCGTGGGAGTGTTGGCCGTCGGCGGTGTTGCGTTCTCGATCATCAGACGCTCCACGCAGCCCGACCCGTCGCCGCGTCCCCCGAGCGTGGACGTCACGCCAAAGCCATAGTGGGACGCAGGCTTTCGGACACCGACGTCGAACGACTATGGGCGGCATGGACACCCAGCGACGTCGCACCCCGGCTGGCGGGCGTCGCAGCCCCGTGGTGCATCGCGGCGGGCTGGGCACTGGAGTTGTTCACACCCGATGCGGCCCGCGCCCACGATGATCTCGAAATCGCGGTGCCAGCATCGCATTTCGACGAAGTACTCGCCGCATTCCCGGGCTTCGAGTGGGACGTCGTCGGCGATGGTCAGGTCTGGCCGTTCCCGGAGCAGCTCGCCCAACAACACCAGACATGGCTGCGGGAACCCACGACCGGGCTCTATCGCCTCGACGTCTTTCGCGAACCGCACCTCGGCGACCGCTGGGTGTGCAGGCGCGACCCGTCGATCATGCTGCCCTACGGTGAACTCATCCTTCACACCAACGACGGCGTCCCTTACGCCGCTCCCGAGGTGGTGCTGCTGTTCAAGGCCAAACACCTGCGCGACAAGGACTCTCTCGACTTTCAGAGGGTGGTGCCAGCGATGGGTCGGACGCGGCGATCACGACTACGCGATTGGCTGAGTCGGGTGCACCCGAACCACCCGTGGATCGAAGCGCTCGCGGACTAGAACCAGGGCCCCGGATAGACGCCGCCGCTGATCTTCTGGACGGTGACGTCTGATTCATCGCACCCGCTGATGCGGCGTCATTTGAAGCTTGTGGAGCCTAGGAGATTCGAACTCCTGACATCTGCCTTGCAAAGGCAGCGCTCTACCAACTGAGCTAAGGCCCCTCTATGGGCGATGATCAGCCCGGCTGATCCGCGGCGACGTGCCAAACCTCGACACCCTGGCGCTGCCGCCAGATCAACACTGCCACGGTCACCGCGACGAACAGCAGTACTGCTCGACGCACCGTCCACCTCCCGTGTGGGTCTGCCGGTAAACCGGCAACCGTGGGCCTAGGAGGACTCGAACCTCCGACCTCTTCGTTATCAGCGAAGCGCTCTAACCACCTGAGCTATAGGCCCGTAGTCGCATGGGGCCGAGCGACGAGATTACCGCAATGCGTACCGTGCTCCCAAACCGCTATCGATCACGGCGGCCCGCCGTCGATTCAATCCCTGTCGGCGAGGGTGACCTCGATGCCTCCGACGATGTCCGTGGTGAGGTTGTAGATGAACGCACCGCAGGTCGCCATCGCCGTCAGCAGCACGATGTTGACCAACCCGATCAGCAGCGCGCCGCCGAAAATCGTTCCGCTGGAGACCAATTCGCCACCGCTACCGCTCGCGCTCGTCAAGAGATCGCCGACGTTGCTGTTGAGCTTGCTCCACACGCCCATCGCGCCGAGTACCAGGTAGAGGAACGCGACGGCGATCATCCAGACGAAGAACAACGCGACGGAGAGCACCAGCGAGACCTTGAGCACACTCCACGGATCCAACCGCCGGATCTGCATGCTCGCCCGAACCGGGCCGGCGGTCTTGTTGATCACCTGGGTGCGAGCGCTGCCCCGCGCCGACCGAGCGGGAGGGTCGGCCGCAGCTTGCTCGCCGGCGGACCGACGCTGTCCGGCGCGCGGTGCCGGGCTCGACAGGTCCGGCAGTTCGGAGGCGTACGCCTCGGGACGCACCGGTTCGGGTTCGCGCACCGGGGAAGCAGGCTCACGTGCCGCTGCGGGCTCGCGTACCGGGGCCTCGCGCTTCGGAGGAGCTTCGCGAGGGGGAGCCTCACGTGTCGGGATTGGCGGGGACGTGTCGCGTGGCGGACTCGCAGGACCACCCGACATGAACCGGTTGATCCGCGCGTCGACGGGAGACTGTCCGGTCGCCGTGTTCCCGCGTCCGCCCTCGGGCCTCGGGGTGGGCTCCTTCGTGCGCTGCGCAGGCCGGCCCCGTGAGGCGCCGCGCTCCCACGGTGGCACGTCCCCGTGATCGGCGGGACCGTTCGGGGCACCGTCGAAGCCATTGCCGGGCAGCCCGTTGCCGTTGCCGTTGCCGTCACCGGGACCGTCGCCCGGGTACCCCGGGTCGTTCGGTGAGCTCAACTGCGACTCCTTAGCTCGGGCCGGCTGCCCTTGGCAGCCGGCTTGCCCACGTCCGGGGCGTTACGTCGCGTCGGACTCATCGCCTTCCGACTCACCCTCGTCGGCGTTGCGCGCAACGGCAACCAGTGTGTCGCCCTCGCCGAGGTTCATCAACCGCACCCCCTTGGTCTGCCGCCCGGCCTTGCGCACTTGGCGTGCCGCGGTCCGGATGACACCCCCACCAGAGGTGATGGCGTAGAGCTCGGTGTCGTCGTCGACGATCAACGCTCCAACCAGACTGCCACGTCGGCGGTCGTACTGGATCGTAAGGATGCCCTTGCCGCCGCGCCCTTGCACCGTGTACTCCTCGATGGCGGTTCGCTTCGCGTACCCGCCGGCCGTCGCGACCAGCAGGTACGTACCTTCTTGGACGACGTTGAGGGACAGCAGCTCGTCTTCGTCGTTGAATCGCATGCCCTGGACGCCGGAGGTTGCTCGGCCCATCGGACGCAGCGCCTCGTCGGTCGCCGAGAACCGGATCGACTGGCCCTTGGCGGACACCAACAGCAAGTCTTCGTCTGCAGAGCAGAGGACGACGCCGACGAGTTCGTCTTGGTCGCGGAGGTTGATCGCGACGATGCCTCCCGAGCGATTCGAATCGAAGTCGGTGAGCTTCGACTTCTTCACCAGACCGTTGCGCGTCGCAAGCACGAGGTACGGCGCATCCTCGTAGCTCTTTATCTGGATGACCTGGGCGATGCGCTCCTCTGGCTGGAAGGCCAGCAGATTCGCGACGTGCTGCCCGCGGGCCGTCCGCGACGCCTCGGGGAGCTCGTACGCCTTCGCGCGGTACACCCGCCCCTGCGTGGTGAAGAACAGGATCCAGTCATGAGTCGAGCTGACGAAGAAGTGCTTCACGATGTCGTCCTGCTTGAGGCCGGCACCTTGCACACCCTTGCCGCCACGCTTCTGGCTGCGGTACAGGTCGGACTTGGTCCGCTTGGCGTAGCCGGTCTCGGTGATCGTGACGACCACCTCTTCGCGGGCGATCAGGTCCTCGTCGGCGACGTCGCCGTCTGCCGGGATGATCCGCGTGCGACGGTCGTCGCCGTACTTCTCCACCAGCTCGGCCAGCTCGTCGTGGACGATGGCGCGCTGGCGCTCCGGCTTGGCCAGGATGTCCTCGAGGTCGGCGATTTCAGCCTCGATCTTGGCAAGGTCGTCGACGATGCGCTGGCGCTCCAACGCCGCGAGGCGACGCAGCTGCATGTCGAGGATCGCCTGTGCCTGGATTTCGTCGATGTCGAGCAGCTCGATCAATCCCTGGCGTGCGACGTCGACGGTCTCTGATGCCCGGATCAGCGCGATCACCTCGTCGAGGGCATCCAGTGCCTTGACCAAGCCTCGCAAGATGTGCGCTCGCTCGTTGGCCTTGCGCAACCGGTAGGTGGTGCGGCGGACGATCACGTCGAGCTGGTGGACGACGTAATGTCGGATGAGCTGGTCGAGCCGCAGCGTGCGGGGCACGCCGTCGACGATCGACAGCATGTTGGCGCCGAAGCTGGTCTGCAGCTGGGTGTGCTTGTAGAGGTTGTTCAGCACGACCTTCGCCACGGCATCGCGTTTGATCTCGACGACGATGCGCAACCCAACGCGGTCACTGCTCTGGTCCTCGATGTTCGAGATGCCCGCGAGCCTGCCGTCGCGGACCTGCTCGGCGATCGAGGTGATGAAGTTGTCGTGGTTCACCTGGTAGGGGAGCTCGGTGATGACCAGCAGGGTGCGGCCGCGGGAGTCCTCTTCGATCTCGACGACGCCGCGCATGCGGATCGACCCGCGGCCGGTGGTGTACGCGTCGTGGATGCCCTGCGACCCGACGATCAATCCATAGGTGGGGAAGTCGGGTCCCTTGACACACTCGGTGACGGCGGCCAGCGTGGCCTCTTCGTCCGCCTCGTAGTTGTCCAGGCACCAGAACACGGCCTCGGCCAACTCGCGCAGATTGTGCGGCGGCATGTTGGTGGCCATGCCGACCGCGATGCCACCGGAGCCGTTGGCGAGCAGGTTCGGGAACCGGCTGGGGAGAACGGTCGGCTCTTGTACGCGGCCGTCGTAGTTGGGGATGAAATCGACTGTCTCCTCGTCGATTTCACGCAACATCTCCATCGCGAGCGGAGTGAGCCGTGCTTCGGTGTTGTGGCTGACGAATCCGTTCGTGATGAAGCTGTGGTCGTCGGTGTCGACCCGCAAACTGTAGACGGGCTGCACGCCAGCATCGGTGACGCTGGCGACACGGGCATAGTAGAACCGCCCGTCGGTGAGTTCACTTGCGATGGCCCGAACCTCGGGATCGGCGATGTGCGAAAGGATTTCGGCGCCATCGCGCTGCCAGCGCGAGAGTCGATCAACGTTGTGCTTCCGCAACCATTCCTTGTCGACCCATCGGCCTCCACTGTGGTTGCGAATGAAGCTCGCGAGACCTGGAACGTGGTCCCCATCCATTCCAGCTGCACGTTCGGGCAGAGCAGCGAGAAGTTCGATGAGCTTCTTCTGCTTACGGCCCCCGAACCCGATCTGCTTTGCGAACCATTCCGCCTGCGCCCGGTTCGTGATGACCACTTTGTGCTCACCGGTGGCATGTACGTAGCGGCGCGAGATGACGCCGAACTCGAGCAGCATCTGCTGGACGTCCTTCGCCAACTGAACGCTGCGTGTCGAGTAGGACACCTGGATCGTGTGGCGGGGGAGCGCCGAGCAAGATCCATCGCCTTCGAACAATGCCTGCAGGAAGGCCCGCTTCACCGCGGACGGCGCCTGCCACAACCACTCCGGGACGACCTTGTCCGCAGAGCGAGTACCTTTCAGCTCCGCGAGGCAGCTTTGGTCCAAGGCCTCGAGATTCTGGATGTCCAGTTCATGCAAAAGCCCGCCCGACGCGATGGTTCGCGAATAGACGTAACGATTGCCACCCACGACTGCGTCATACGCAGCAACCACCATGTTGAAGTAGTCGCGATCGAGGTTGTTGAATCCCGCACGCTTGCCGGAGACGAAGCCCTCGCTGACGAACGCCCCGAGCAGCAGGGCTTCCATGGTCGGACGCCAATCGGCGGGTCCAAACTCCGTTGGCGGCGTGCGCTGTATGACAACGCGATCATTTGGCCGAATTTCCTCGATGAGCCTCCAAAGCAGCGTCGGCACGCCGGCGACGTCAACTAGGCACAGCAACGGGTGATTCTCCGTGCCCGTGACCGTGTATCCCTCATCGGTTTCGACGAGGTAGCTCTGATGCTCACCAGAGTGAAACAGGGTATCGGCCAGTACTGGATTGCCATGTCGATCAAGGGCTTTGAGCTCGACGGCATTGTCCGAATTCGGCTTCGCGCCAGGAACGACGTCGCCAATGCGAACCGACCGCCCGAACGGCAAACGCACCAGCGCATCCGCCGTCACGCAGTACCTCATTGCCGCCGGAGGATCGTTGCCCGGCGAGCCGAAGTTGCCCTGCCCGTCGACTAGCGGATAGCGAAGCGACCACGGCTGCGCCATCCGGACGAGGGTGTCGTAGATCGAGGAGTCACCGTGTGGGTGATAGTTGCCCATCGTCTCGGCGACCGATCTGGCGGATTTGGCGTGGCCGCGATCAGGCCGGAAGCCCGAGTCGTACATCGCATACAGCACCCGACGGTGCACGGGCTTGAGGCCGTCACGAACCTCGGGCAGCGCACGACCGACGATGACGCTCATCGCGTAGTCGATGTAGCTGCGCTGCATCTCCTGCTGGATGTCGACCGGTTCGATGCGATCGCCGGTGTCGTCGTCGCCTGGCGGAAGGGTGGTGTCTGTCATCTGTTCCTCGTCTGATCGTCAGTACGCGCGGATGTGGTTGTCGCGCTTACACATCCAGGAAACGGACGTCCTTGGCATTACGGGTGATGAAGCTGCGTCGAGCCTCCACGTCCTCGCCCATCAGGATCGAGAACAACTCGTCGGCGGCAGCAGCGTCGTCCAGGGTGATCTGACGAAGCACCCGGACCGAAGGATCCATCGTGGTTTCCCACAGTTCCTTGGCGTCCATCTCGCCAAGGCCCTTGTAGCGCTGAATGCCGTCCTCGGTGTTGATCTTCCTGCCTGCGGCCCGCCCGGTCTCCAGAAGGCCGTCGCGTTCACGGTCGGAGTAGGCGAACTCGGGTTCGGAGCGCTGCCACTTCAGCTTGTACAGCGGAGGCTGTGCGAGGAAGACGTGACCGTTCTCGATCAGCGGCCGCATGAACCGGAACAACAACGTCAGCAGCAGGGTCGAAATGTGTTGTCCGTCAACGTCTGCGTCGGCCATCAACACGATCTTGTGGTACCGCAGCTTGGTGAGATCGAACTCGTCATGAATGCCCGTACCCAACGCCGTGATGATGGCCTGGACTTCCGTGTTCTTCAGGACGCGGTCGATGCGGGCCTTCTCGACGTTGATGATCTTGCCGCGCAACGGCAGGATGGCCTGGAACATCGAGTCACGCCCGCTCTTCGCGGAGCCGCCCGCCGAGTCGCCCTCCACGACGTAGAGTTCGCACGCGCGCGGATCTGCCGACCGGCAGTCTGCGAGCTTGCCCGGAAGGCCACCGATGTCGGTTGCGCTCTTGCGGCGCACCAGATCTCGTGCCTTGCGCGCTGCGGCCCGAGCCTGCGCCGACTGGACTGCCTTGTTGACGACGGTCTTCGCTTCGGCGGGATTGGCTTCGAACCAGTGGGCGATCTGCTCGTTGCAGACCTTCTGGACGAATGACTTCACCTCGGTGTTGCCGAGCTTGGTCTTGGTCTGACCCTCGAACTGAGGCTGAGATACCTTGACCGAGATGACGGCGGCGAGCCCTTCGCGGATGTCCTCACCGCTGAGGTTGGGATCCTTGTCCTTCAGCAGCTTCTTGTCCTTGGCGTACTTGTTCACCACCGACGTCAGCGCTGCGCGGAACCCTTCTTCGTGCGTGCCGCCCTCGTGCGTGTTGATGGTGTTTGCGAACGTGTGCACGGACTCGGAATAGCCGCCGTTCCACTGCATGGCGATCTCGACCTCGTGGCCTTCGCCCTTGCCGTCGAAGTCGATGACACTCGGCTGAATTGGATTCTTGGTGCGGTTGATGTGCTTGACGAAGTCGACCAGGCCACCGGGGTAGTGGAAGACCCTGTGTTTCACCTTGTGCGGACTTGCCGCCTCGGCCGCCTTCTCCTCGGCGGACTTTGGCGCCTCGGCCTGGTCGCTGACGATGTCGTCGACGACTTCTTCTGGGGCAACTCGCTCATCGGTGAGCTCGATCGTCAGGCCCTTGTTGAGGAAGGCCATCTCCTGTAGGCGCCTAGCGATCGTCTCGAAGTCATAGTTCGTCGTCTCGAAGATGTCCGGGTCCGCCCAGAATCGGATCGTGGTGCCCGTCTTGCGCGTCTTCTCACCCTGCTTGAGGGTGCCGGGAACCGAACGGTCGTAGGTCTGAAACCACTCGTAGCCGTCCTTGAAGATGTCGGCCTCGAGGCGTAGCGACAGTGCGTTCACGACGGACACGCCCACGCCGTGCAACCCGCCGGACACCTGGTAGGCGCCTTGCTCGAACTTGCCGCCTGCGTGCAAGACGGTCATGACGACGTCGACGGTCGGGATGCCAGTGGAGTGCATGGCGACGGGGATGCCGCGGCCGTCGTCCGTCACCGATACGCCGCCGTCTTCGAGGATCCGCACGTCGACCCTGGTGGCGAAGCCGGCCATCGCCTCGTCCACCGCGTTGTCCACGACCTCCCACACGAGATGGTGTAGACCGCGCTCACCGGTGGACCCGATGTACATGCCAGGACGTTTGCGGACCGCCTCCAGACCTTCGAGGACCTTGATCGAATCGGCACCGTATTCGGTCGGAGCGTTCTTCTTTGGGGCAGCCACGTTGGACGCGTCTCCTAGGGGTTCGCAAAGCGAGGGACGAGGGCCCTCGCAGATTCCCTTGCCAGTCTACCGTCAACGACCATCAGGACCGATTCTGTGGCGGCGTTTCTGCACAGCTAAATGAGCCGTGCGTCGAATATCTCGGCCTCAGGTGCCTCATGACGCTTCAGCTGTGAATAAATTCGTTTCTGACGCCTCTGGGCGGATAGGATGTGCGGCCGTCATCCGTAGGTGTCGCGCGGCCCTCGGCCCGCGATGTGCAGAGGCCCCTTTCGCCATGACGGAGCCGTCGGACCGGTGATCTTCAGTGTCGTCACCACGCCGTCTCCCACCGCCGCGGCGATCTTGGCCAACAGTTGCGATTGGACCATCCGCAACTGCGTCGCCCATGCCGTGGACTCGGCCACCACGGTCAACACCCCGTCGCGCAGCACACTGGGTGCGGCGTGCTCGGCGATCTGGTCGCCGACTACCTCCGACCATTTCCCGAAGACCGCGCCTTCGGCGACGCGACCTGACCAGCCACGGGTACGCGCGAGGTCCATGGTCGCCGCACCCAGCGGTTGAGGATCACGCACGTCGGGACCGGGACCCGACCACGATCGGCGCTTTCCGCGGCCCGCCACCCGACGCGCGGGCGTCGTACGGCCGCGCCCGACGTCCTTGCCTTGACTGCGCGCAGCGCCGCGCGCCTCTTCGAGCGTCCGGCGAACCAAATCCATGCCCTGCAGCCCGGCCAGGTGCTCCGGCGGTCCGAGCCGTTCCGGCCCGTCCTCGTCGTCGTTCATCCGATCACCTCCGACTTTCGGCCCGTCTCATCGTCGGCCATTCCAATCTCGACCCGTCTCGCATCCCAGTCTGCAGGGATGTCGTCCGCCACCGCTGCAGTGACGAGCACCTGCTCGGCTGAGGCAACGGCTCCGGCCAAGGCCCGCCGACGAGACGTATCGAGCTCGGCGAAGACGTCATCGAGGAGAAGTACGGGATCGCTGCCCTCGCCTCGAAGCAATTCGTAGGAAGCGAGCCTAAGCGACAGCGCCATGGACCACGATTCACCATGGCTCGCAAAGCCTTTCGCTGGTTCGTCTCCCAAGCGCAGTTCGAGATCGTCCCGATGCGGACCGACGAGGCAGACACCGCGTTCCAGCTCGGCCCGTCGTTTCCTTGCAAGCTCCGCCAGCAGCGCCGCCTCGAAGAGGTCGGCATCAGCGGTGCCGACGGCCGCCTCCGCTTCGATGATCTCCACCGAACTGCGATACCTCAGGGCCGCGGGCCGAGACGAGGGCGCCAACAGTTGGTACGCCTTCTCGACTTCGGGATGCAATTCGTTGACGAGGGCGACGCGGGCCGCCACGAGCCTGGCGCCATGCGCGGCGAGGTGTCCATCCCAGACGTCGAGTGTCTCCAACGCGCTCGAGTCGCCTCTAAACTTCGGGGCCAACGTCTTCAGTAGAGCCGTGCGCTGACGAAGCACCTTCTCGTAGTCCGCGCGTACACCCGCCAACGACGGCCGTCGCGTCGTGGCCAACTCGTCGAGGTAGCGCCTGCGCTCGGCGGGGTCCCCGCGAACCAGGGCCAAGTCCTCGGGAGCGAAGAGCACGCACTTGAGAACGCCCAGCACCTCGCGCGCGCTCCGTACCGGCGAACGGTTGAGCCTCGCCTTGTTCGCGCGGCCAGCGGTGATCTCGACGTCCACCGCGAGTTCCCGACCGTCGTTGACCACTATCGTCGACACCACCGCACGTTCGGCTCCCGAGCGGATCAGTGGCGCGTCCGACGCCACGCGATGCGAACCCAACGTTGACGAATACCAAAGAGCCTCAATGATATTCGTCTTTCCGAAGCCATTGGGACCGACGAACACGGTCCGCCCGACATCGAGATCGATGTCCAAGCTCGACCAGGACCGAAAGTCGGTCAACCCCACATGACGTACGTACAAACCAAGTCAGCCAGACGTACTAACCCTCTTGACGGCATGTCCGCCAAACTGGTTGCGTAACGCGGCGACTGCCTTCATCGTCGGCGAATCATCCTGTCGCGAAAGGAATCTGGCGAACAACGACGCGGCGATGCCCGGCACCGGTACGCGTAGGCGGATGGCCTCCTCGACCGTCCACCTGCCCTCGCCGGAATCCTCGGTGTAGCCGGTGATGTCGGCGAGGTTGGGATCTTCCTTGAGCGCCTTCGCAAGCAGCGTCTGCAACCAAGAGCGAACGACGGTTCCGTTGGTCCACGCTTGGTACACCTCGGCGGGACTCTTCACCAGTGGCTCGGCGGCCAAGATCTCGTAGCCCTCTGCGTATGCCGTCATCAGCGCGTACTCGATACCGTTGTGGACCATCTTGGTGAAGTGCCCGGCACCCACCGGTCCCGCGTGCACGAATCCGTCCTCGACTGGACCCTCGGGGCGCAACGTGTCGAAGATCGGCATGGCGCGCGCAACGTCGGCGTCGCTGCCACCAACCATCAGCCCGTAACCCTCGGTCAAACCCCAGATACCACCGGAGACGCCAGCGTCGATGTAGCCAATACCCTTGTCGCCCAACAACTTCGCGTGAGGTGCGTCATCGGTATACCGAGAGTTGCCACCGTCGATCACCAGGTCGCCCTCGCCGAGAACATCCGCGAGCGACTCGATCGTGCTCTGCGTCACCTCGCCCGAGGGCACCATGACCCACACGACCCGCGGCACAGTGAGCGCTTCTGCCAGTGCCGCAAGCGTCGGAACGTCGGTCACCTCTGGCCGTGGGTCGAAGCCCACTACCTCGTGTCCGCCCTGACGCAAGCGTTCCCGCATGTTGAAGCCCATTTTGCCGAGACCGATCAACCCCAGTTGCATGTGCGCCTCTTTCGTGGCGATAGTGCCGGTCAGCCTGGAAGCCGCACCGGCATCAACAGATAGACGTAATCGGTTTGGGCGCCCGGGAAGGGGCCGTCTGCGCCGACGTACCCCTCATCATCTCCCGCCGGGCGTAACACTGCGGGACGACTAGGTGTCGTGAAGCCAAAGGTTACTTTCTCGGAGTGCAGCGATCCGAGTCCATCGGTCAGGTAGGTCGGATTGAACGCGATCGTGAGTGGCTCACCGGAGAAGCTGACCGGCAGATCCTCCTCTGCGCGGCCGACGTCGTCGCCACCTGCCGACAGTCTCAGTGAATCGTCGGCGAACTCCATCCGCACCTGGGCCCCGCGATCGGCGACCAAGGCGACGCGCTTGATGGCTTCGGTGAGTTCCGCCACGCCGATGGTCGCTACGGCCGTGTGCTCGGCGGGCAGCAGCTGACGGAACTTCGGGAACTCTGCATCGAGAAGCCGACTCGTCGTGCGTTTGCCGTCGCTGCGAATTCCGAGCAGGCCGTCTTGGCCCACGGTCGCACCCGCGCCGAGCGACAGATGGACGTCGGAACCGTCGGTTCCCGCCTTTGCCGCTTCTGCCAATGTCTTCGCCGGAACCAACACCGCTGCTTCCAGGTCTGCCGAATCAGTGGACCAGGTGAGTTCGCGAACGGCCAATCGGAATCGATCCGTCGCCGCCAAAACCACCTTCTCTCCAGCAATCTCGACGCGGATACCGGTCAACATGGGCAGTGTGTCATCTCGACCGGCGGCGACGGCAACCTGACCGATCGCCTCCGAGAACAGGTCCGTCGACACCACACCCGTCTCGTCGGGCAGGGCAGGCAGGCTGGGATAGTCCTCGACGGCCATGGTTGGCAAGGAGAATCTGGCACTTCCGCAGCTCAACAGCACCCTGGTGCCTTCGACGCTGAGATCCACCGGTTTGGCAGGCAGCGACCGCGAGATGTCGGACAACAGCCGCCCAGACACCAAAACGCTTCCAGCGGAAGCTATTTCGGCCGAAACGCGGACTTCGGCCGAAACTTCGTAGTCGTAGCCCGAGATGGTCAAGCCATCGTCGGATCCCGTGAGCAGCACACCGGCGAGCACGGGCACGGTGGGCCTCGTCGGCAGGATCCGTGCGACCCAGGCCACCGCGTCGGCGAAGTCTTCGCGTACCAGCCGGCACTTCAAATCGGTGAGACCAACTGTCGTCGTCACCACGTCCATAACGTCCCTTCGCCCATACCCGTACGACAAGCCTTACCAGCCAATTCCCGACGACCGATCGACTTGTCGAAGACCCACCGTAGAGCCTTCAGCCCCAACTTGAAAGCTAATCGATCGGAGTGACAGAAGGCCCCTGGAGACGCTCCTCAGCGTGTGTTCCCAAGCCCCTTCTTCGAAGGTAGTTACTAGGAAGATAGATCAGTAACAGTAATAGGGGCTGTGGAAGTTGTGGATGGATGCGTTGGTTCGCTGGTGGGAGCGCTTGGAGGTTGTGACTGAACTGTGGATGGCCGGCGGGGTACTCGTGAGCGGATGTGGAGGGCGTGGGATTGGATCACGAGCTGACGGCGCAACGGGATTCCATGCACAGCTGTATCCACGAGGTTTTCCTGTGACGAGTGGTGCAGACGCGGCGCAAGTTTTTTACAGATGGCGAGCAGGTTGACAGGTTTCAGCGCTTGGATCGCTGCCGGATGCGCGTCGTGAGCTCCTTGACGTGATCGAAGACCTCACGCCGTTGGGCCATTTCGCCGCGAATCTTCTTCTCGGCGTACATGACGGTCGTGTGATCTCGGCCGAACGCCTGGCCGATCTTGGGCAGCGAGAGGTCCGTGAGCTCCCGGCACAGATACATCGCAATTTGACGAGCCTGCGCCAGGGCTCGCGTCTTGCCCGGCCCCCGCAACTCCTCGACCGTGGTTTCGAAGTACTCGGCGGTGGCCGCCATGATGGTGGCGGTACTGATCTGGATGGTGCTGGAATCCGAGATCAAGTCGCGCAGAACGATCTCGGCGAGGGACTTGTCGATCGCGGTCCTATTCAGGGACGCGAACGCAGTGACGCGGATGAGGGCACCCTCTAGCTCGCGGATGTTGCGCTCGATGCTGCTCGCGATGAGCTCGAGAACGTCGGCGGGCACGTCGAGTCGGTCCATCTGCGCCTTCTTGCGAAGGATGGCGATTCGAGTCTCTAGCTCGGGGGGCTGGACGTCGGTGATCAAGCCCCATTCGAATCTCGTCCGAAGCCTGTCCTCCAACGTGGCGAGTTGCTTCGGCGGCCGATCCGAGGAGATGACGATCTGCTTGTTGGCGTTGTGCAAGGTATTGAAGGTGTGGAAGAACTCCTCCTGGATACCTTCCTTGCCCTCGATGAATTGAATGTCGTCGACCAGGAGTACGTCGATGTCGCGGTAACTGCGCTTGAACGAGGCACGCCGGTCGTCGCGCAGGGAGTTGATGAAGTCGTTGGTGAACTCTTCGGTCGAGACGTACTTCACGCGCATGCCAGGAAACAGTCGCTGCGCGTAGTTGCCCGCGGCGTGGAGTAGATGAGTCTTGCCAAGCCCGGACTCGCCCCAGATGAACAGGGGGTTGTAAGCGCGGGCGGGTGCTTCGGCGATCGCGAGGCTCGCAGCGTGTGCGAAACGGTTGGATGCGCCGATGACGAAGGTGTCGAAGGTATAGCGCCGGTTGAGGCTGACGTCGGTCGACGACGGTGTCTGCGGCCGGCTGGTGAAGTAGCGCGGCCAGCTTTCCTCTGCGCTGGCGAGCGCTTCCCGATCCTCGTCGACCTCGTCGCTGTCGGCTTCGAAGCCAGGTTCGGGCTCGTTGATCATTTCTCCCTGCGGATCCGGCTCGGGAGTGGCGATCCGGACACCGAGCTCGACCCGTTGTCCGAGACGACGGCTGAGGCTCGCGATGATCCGCTCGCGGAGGTGCCGCTCGATCTCGTTTTGCACGAATGGCGTCGGAACCGAGAGAAGAGCAAACCCTTCTGCGATGACCAACGGCGTGACGAGTTGGAGCCAGGCCCTTTGCTGAGGTGTGAGGGTGGGCGCGCTGGATGGACCGCCGTTGAGGTCCTGGGGTGGGAGGTCGCCATTGAGTTCGGCGACGACGTCGTTCCAGATCGCAACGAACGGTGGGTCGGGGTCGGTTGTCAAATAAAACGTGCCCCCTCGGAGGCCGATCGCGAGGACGGCCAGATGAGCGATGACAAACTGTCCACATGGTTATCCACAGATTGTGGATAACCAGACAGCGCCGTCGCCGTGTCGTTGTCTATGTGTCGGACGGACGTGACCCGGGGCTCGTCACAGTCCGTACGTGTTCTGTGGGCTCGCGGGGGAACGGCCATCCTGCATTGTGGTCTGTCGCCGCGTCACTGTCGAAACGGCACTGCCAGAAGCTAACAGTTTTCTCCCGACCTGCCAACAGTTCTGCAACATTGACGGAGCCACGGTTGCGATGTCCCGGACGGTGGTGAATGTTGTGACGAATGAGGTATTGCGAAGGTCATACGAGGGTGGTTTGACCTAGGGAAATCTCGTCAGTACCCTCGAACAGTCGCCCGAACGTGGCGATACGGCTGCGACCGCGTTGCATCGGTACCGCGCCGGGGCTAGCAAGCGTGACACATGATTGTACGAACCGTGCTTGTGTCCGCCACCAACGAGGATCACTTCGTGTTGGTGACGGGCGCAGACGCAAGGCCTTAACTGAGGAGATGTAGTCGTGGCCAAGGGCAAGCGGACCTTTCAGCCCAACAACCGACGCCGTGCACGTGTGCACGGGTTCCGGCTGCGGATGCGTACGCGCGCGGGCCGGGCAATCGTGACGGGTCGCCGTCGCAAGGGCCGTCACTCCCTGACTGCGTGATTCGACTCGGGAGCTAGCGCGGTGCTTCCGGCTCAGTACCGGATGACACGTTCGGCTGATTTCGGGCAGACGGTGAGCCGGGGAGTTCGGGCCGTCCAGCCCGACCTCGTCGTGCACGCGCTACGAGTCGACGATCCTGCCTCGGAGGCTCCCAAGATCGGGCTCGTCGTCGCCAAGTCCGTTGGCAATGCAGTAGTGCGGCACAGAGTCTCGCGCAGGCTTCGCCACGTGGCACGTGACGTCCTCGACGAACTCGCCGCGGGCGACAGGATCGTAATTCGCGCTCTCCCCAGCAGTAGGCACGCAATCTCTGCGCGACTCGAGCAAGAGCTGAGGCTTGCGCTCGAACGAACGCGTGCGGGTGCCGGGAGGCGAAGGCAATGACTGCCAGTCCGGCAGGGCGTCGATCGGCGAGGCTTCTGATTGGCGCCATCGAGTTGTACCGAAACATGATCTCGCCGCTGCGACCTCCGTCGTGCCGGTTCACCCCGACGTGTAGTCAGTACGCCGTCGACGCGCTCCGCGCCCATGGATTGATCCGCGGCACGTGGTTGGCTGCGGTTCGACTCGCCAAGTGCGGACCATGGCACCGTGGGGGATGGGATCCGATTCCGGAGAAGACCCCAGAGGCCGACCCAGGCGTGACGTTGAGGAGCGATTCTTTTGTCTAGTTTTGACTTCAATTGGGCCAGCCTGGACTACATCTACTATCCGGTCTCCGCGATCATGTGGCTCTGGTACAAGCTGTTCGGCTTCTTGCTCGGGCCTTCGAACTTCTTCGCATGGGCCCTGTCGGTGATGTTCCTCGTCTTCACGCTCCGCGCCATCCTCTATCGGCCCTTCGTGCGCCAGATCGAGACGACGCGCCAGATGCAGGAGCTGCAGCCCCAGATCAAGGCGCTGCAGAAGAAGTACGGCAAAGACCGTCAGCGCATGGCGGTCGAGATGCAGAAGCTGCAGAAGGACCACGGCTTCAATCCGATTCTCGGATGTCTGCCGATGCTGGCTCAGATACCGGTGTTCCTGGGTCTGTATCACGTGTTGCGTTCGTTCAACCGAACTCAGGGCGGCTTTGGTCAGCCGCAGCTGACACCGGAACTGAACCGGTCGCTGGGCAACTACTTCTTCAGCGCGACGGACGTCGGTCACTTCCTGGACGCCAACCTGTTCGGCGCCCCGATCGGCGCCTCGATGATTCAGACGACGGGCCTCGGCGCGTTCACCGAATTCGACAGGGCCGCAGTCATCGCTGTCGGCGTGCCACTGATGATCATCGCCGGCATCGCAACTCACTTCAACAGCCGAGCGTCCGTGGAGCGGCAGAGTCCCGAGGCGGCGGCCAATCCCCAGACCGCGATGATGAACAAGCTCGCGCTCTACGTGTTCCCGCTCGGCGTCGTGGTCGGCGGTCCCTTCCTTCCGCTCGCGATCATCCTCTACTGGGTGTCCAACAACATCTGGACGTACGGCCAGCAGCACTACGTGTTCGGCAAGATCGAGAAGCGCGAAGAGGAAAAGAAGCGGGAGGCGCAAGAGCGCCGCAACGCCAATGCGCCAGCCCCTGGGGCACGGCCGAAGCGCCCACGCAAGACACCGGCCAATGCCGACGCCGGCTCCGAAGTATCCGAGGAGACGGTCACTGCCGCGGCACTCGACGCCGTGGAACCGGAGGAATCCGGCGAAGAGATCACCAGCACGGGATCCACGAATGGGACTTCGAACAAGCCGAAGCCAGGAGCCAAGGCGGGCGGGGCGCGGAATGGTGCTGCGAACCGAACGCCGCGCCGCACCAACAACAAACCTAGGAAACGCAGGTAGTGACCGGACTCGAGCGCGGAGTGGACTTCGTGGGCTCGACCGGTGAGTGAGGAAGAAGGACGAACATGACAGATGCCGATACGGCCGAACGGACCGAGACGGACGCGCAAGCTCCCAAGACGGGTGACCTCGAAGAGCGCTTGGTGGTGGAGGGGGAGATCGCGGGCGACTATTTGGAAGAGCTCCTCGACCTGTTGGACTTCGACGGAGACATCGATCTCGACGTCGAGGGGGACAGGGCAGTCGTCAGCATCGACGGCGGAACCGACCTCAACAAGCTCGTCGGCCGCAAGGGTGAGGTGTTGGATGCGTTGCAGGAGCTGACTCGGCTGGCCGTCCATCAAAAGACGGGGGAGCGCAGCCGGTTGATGCTAGACATTGCACGTTGGCGTCGCGGCCGTCGTGAGGAGTTGGCGACGTTGGGCGAGCGGATCGCGCGCCGGGTGCTGGAGAGTGGTGTCCGCGAAGAGCTGGACCCGATGACGCCGTTCGAGCGGAAGATCGTCCACGACGCCGTCGCAGCGGTTGATGGCGTGCACAGCGAGAGCGAGGGCGTGGAGCCGTCGCGCCGGGTTGTCGTGCTCCCCGGTTGACCACCCACCGTTTCGAAGATGTTCAAAGTTACATAGATGTAGTTAGTGCGGCGGCCGGCGGTGGACCGGAAGGATGTTTCACGTGAAACATGGCGATATTCCCGCCACCCCGTCCGCCGCTGCGACCGTCTTCGGCGCCGGGCTTTCGGCTGCCGAGCGCTACGCACGGATCCTCGCCGGCGACGGCATCGAGCGCGGGCTCCTCGGCCCGTCTGAAGTAGGTCGCGTGTGGGAGCGCCACGTCCTGAATTCGGTCGCCGTCGCCGAGCTTCTCGAGCCCGATACCTCGGTAGCCGACATCGGGAGCGGCGCGGGCCTTCCCGGCATCCCGATCGCGTTGGCCCGGCCCGACCTTCGCGTGACGCTAATCGAGCCACTGCTGCGACGGGCCGACTTCCTTCGCGAGGTCGTGACCGAGTTGGAGTTGAGCGTCGAAGTGATCCGTGGCCGCGCCGAGGATCGCAACGTTCGCGAGGAACTCGGAGAGGTCGACGCGGTCACGTCACGGGCCGTCGCATCACTCGATAAGTTGGCACGGTGGGGCATACCGCTGTTGCGCGACGGCGGACTGATGTTGGCATTGAAGGGCGATCGAGCCGAGGAAGAAGTCGGTGAACACCGAGGGGTCTTGAACTCGTTGGGTGCCGTCGACATAGGGGTGGTGAAATGTGGCGTGAACTATTTGACTCCGCCCGCGACCGTAGTGGTAGCTCGGCGCGGAACAAGGCGAGCACGGCCGGGTCGAGTGGCTCGTTCGGACAGGAGTCGACGATGAACCCACCGCAGGACGAAGGCGCCGGGCCGCCGGAAGGGCCGTCGAATGTTTCACGTGAAACGTGGACTCCGCCGACCGACGAGGGCTGGGTGAATCCGACGGCCGACACTCCCATCGGAGCCGAGGCCGAACGCGCGGTCCGTCTGCTTCACGGGGCCAAGGGCCACCAACTGCCACGCCCCACTCGGCAGCGCGTCTTCACGATCGCCAACCAGAAGGGCGGTGTGGGAAAGACGACCACCGCCGTCAACGTCGCCGCGGCGCTCGCGCTCCAGGGACTACGCGCCCTGGTGATCGACCTCGACCCGCAGGGCAACGCCAGCACCGCGCTCGGTGTCGAACACCGGCCAGGAACGCCGTCGTCGTACGAGGTCCTCATTGGCGAGGTCACGGTGGAGGAGGCATTGCAGCGCAGTCCCTACAACGAACGCCTGTATTGCATCCCCGCAACGATCGACCTCGCCGGAGCCGAGATCGAGTTGGTCAGCATGGTGGCTCGCGAGGGTCGGTTGCGCAACGCCCTGGCCGGACTTCAGACCTACGACTTCGACTACGTGTTCATCGACTGCCCGCCGTCGCTCGGTCTCCTCACCGTCAACGCGCTAGTGGCGGCCCCGGAGGTGCTGATCCCGATCCAGTGCGAGTACTACGCGCTAGAGGGGGTGGGCCAGCTTCTCCGCAACATCGAGTTGGTGAAGGCTCACCTGAACCCACTCCTGAACGTCAGCACCGTCATTCTCACCATGTACGACGGTCGGACGAAGCTGGCGGACCAGGTCGCGGACGACGTGCGGAGCCACTTCGGCGACAAGGTATTGAAGACGATCATTCCGCGCAGCGTGAAGGTGTCCGAGGCGCCTGGATACGGAATGACGATCCTGGAGTACGACCCAGGCTCGCGCGGTGCGATGAGCTATCTGGATGCAAGCAGAGAGATCGCAGAGCGAGGGCAACGGCAATGAGCGGCTGCACGAGGAGCAAGGGGTGGCGATGAGTACCAAGAAGAGCGGCCTCGGACGTGGGCTCGCCTCGTTGATTCCGACGGGCCCAAGCGATCAAGATGGCTCTAGCCATTACAGCCCCGGCATGGGCGACGCAGCGGCCGACGTCATGTACGGGGCAACGCCACAGGGGAAGACGGTGTCCGAGGTCGGCGCCGAGTACCGCGAGATTGCTCCGTCGCTCATCGAGCCGAACCCGCGGCAGCCACGCCAGGTGTTCGACGGCGAAGCGCTTGCCGAACTGGTGCACTCGATCCGCGAGTTCGGGCTCATGCAGCCGATCGTCGTCCGGACCGTTGAGTCGACGCCAGGCACGCAGCGCTATCAACTGGTCATGGGGGAGCGGCGTTGGCGCGCCGCCCAGCAGGCAGGCTTGGAGACGATCCCGGCGATCGTGCGCCAGACCGCCGACGACAGCATGCTGCGGGACGCCTTGCTGGAGAACATCCATCGGGCACAGCTCAACCCGTTGGAAGAGGCGGCGGCTTATCAGCAGCTGCTCGACGAGTTCGACGTGACACACGACGAGCTCGCTGCTCGCATCGGTCGCTCGCGACCCGTCATCACCAACATGATCAGGTTGATGAAGTTGCCGATCGCGGTCCAGCGCCGTGTGGCGGCAGGGGTGCTTTCCGCGGGCCACGCTCGAGCGCTGTTGGCATTGGAGGGTGGGTCCGAGCGGCAGGAGGAGCTCGCGGCACGGATCGTCGCGGAGGGCCTGTCGGTGCGGGCGACCGAAGAGGCAGTCACCTTGGCGAATCGTGCGGGTCCCGCCACCGGACCGACTCCGCGCCGCAAGCCGATCCAGATGCCGGGCCTTCAAGACGTTGCCGAACGACTGTCGTCAGCCTTCGATACGCGCGTGACGGTGTCGCTTGGCAAACGCAAGGGCAAGATCGTGGTCGAGTTCGGCTCGGTCGACGACCTTCAGCGAATAGTGGACCTAATGAACGCGTCGAAGGCATGACCAACCACACGAGGTAATTACGTCACTGTGACACTACTGGTCCAGCGCGGGCCGGCAATCACTCCTCCAGAAGGAAATACCCTGTGCGACAACGTGATTCGGTTGGCGGCCGATTAACGTCGGATGGTCGGCCCGAAATCGGGCTCGCCGCGGTCAGCTCTTCTAAACTGGTGGGGTCGCAGCGGCCGCCAGGTCCGATTGAAACTCCGGGAGACTAGTGTCTGCACGAATTACGCAGCTGCGGCTCGAGGCCTTCGAGCAGCTGCCCAAGCACGCGCGTCGGTGTGTGTTCTGGGAGGTCGATCCGTCGACGCTTCAGCGCGACGACCATCTCGCGGACCCCGAGTTCGAGAAGGAAGCCTGGCTCTCCATGGTGATGTTGGAGTGGGGCTCCTGCGGCCAGATGGCAGTCGAGTGCGGGCCCGATGGCGATGCGTCCGCCTTGGACGAAGCTCCCTGTCTCGGCTACGCCTACTACGCACCGCCGCGCGCCGTGCCGCGGGCAGGGCTCTTTCCCACCAGTCCGGTCAGCGCTGACGCCGTCTTGTTGACGTCGATGGGATTCGAGTCCGCCGCCGCGAGCGAGACCATCTCGCGCAATTTGATGGCAGGCGTGATCTCCGACTTGGTTCGCCGCGGCGTACGTGCGTTAGAGGCCTTCGGACGAACGCAGGAAGCGTCTGAGCTGGCTGACCCGCGACTCGTTCCGCAGGAGCTCGGGCCGACGGTCGCGGTGCTCGGCGATTGTTCGATCGACCAGTGCATCATCGAGGCCGACTACCTTGCCGACGTCGGCTTCGAGGTCGTTGCCCCGCACAGGTACTTTCCGCGGCTGCGGCTCGAGTTGGAGCAGGGGCTCGGTTGGAAGGCAGACGTCGAGGCGGCGTTGGAGCGCCTGCTGGAGAGCGAGAAGCTGCGTTACCCGGTCGGTGCAGGCGCAGGCCCCTGCATCTAGCCTTGTGCGGCGCGTCCCGCTTCGACCGAGCGTTCGTGCGCCAGGAGTTCGGCGAAGGTAAACGTTCCGGTGGGCCGGTCGTTCTTGCCGAGAAGGTAGAGACGCTTCACCGCGGCGAGGATGCCCTCGGAAATCGCATCGCGGGCTTGCGGGGTGACGAGCAGCTTGCGGTCGTCCAAGTTGGTGAGGTATCCGACGTCCACCTGGACGGTGGGCATGCGGGTCAGCCGCAGCAGATCCCACGTTCTGCCGTGCGTGCGGCAGTCACGTAATCCAGTGCGCGCCACCACTTCTCGCTGAATGAAGTCGGCAAGATTACGGCCTATCGTCGACACTGAGCCGTGCGAGTTGCCGAAGTGGAACGACGCCACCCCGTTGGCGGCCGAGCCGGGCAGTGAGGCACAACGCAGGCTGATCATCAGATCGGCACCGACGGTGTTCGCCGTGTCGGCGCGCTCGGGATCGGACGGACTGCGTCCCACGGGCCTCGACAGGAACGTCTCCATGCCGATCGCGGTCATGCGTCCCTCTAGCCGACTGGCCAGATCCCACAGGATGTCGGCTTCACTGATCGGTCCTTGGGGACCGTTGACGACCGGTCCCGGATCATCCGCGCCGCGGCCCGGATCGATGATGATCCTCTTGCCGGAGAGGCGGGGGCCGGAACGTCGGACGAGTTCTTCTTCCCGGATCGCGTGCGGCGATCCGCCGGTGACCCGTGAACCGAGGAAGTACAGCGAGCGGAGCGTCTCCGGACCGCAGATGCCGTCGGGATACAGTCCGTATTCTCGCTGGTAGGACATCAGCCCGTTGTGCGTCTGCAGCCCGAAGTGGCCGTCGACAAGTCCGGTGTAGAAACCGAGGTCCTGGAGCCGCGCCTGCAAGGTCGCGACGTCGTCGCCGTACATCGGCGCCCCGAACTGATGGGCCAACGTGCGTGCGCCGAGCCGGTAGGAGGCTTCCCGCAGCGCACGATGCGTGGCAGCGCCGACGATTCCGTCGACGAGCAATCCGCGATCCTGTTGGAAGGCACGGACCGCCTGATCGAGGTCGTCGTCGAAGGCGTCCCACGCGATGTGCTTGCCGGTGGTCAGCTCGGCGTCGGGGCTGTCGATGAGTCCAAGCGCCGCGAGGGCGGCCCGAATCTCGGTGACCGGAAGTCCCCGGTCACCGCGACGCAGACTCGACATATCGGGGCCTTTCGGTCACGGATGCAGCGAGTGTTGCCGCTGGCAATTGCATATCAGGCCCGGCTTCTCGGACGAACCCATAGACAGCATTGTCGCAGACACCTGCGTGAATACGGAAACCTACAGGCCACTGGTGAGCCTGGCGACTACCTGTTTACGGCGGCGTCCCCGGGGGTTCGGTTAGACGACGTCTGCGAGTTCGCGCAGGAGCGCGGCCTTGCCCTTGGCCCCCACGATGCGCTTCACCGGGGCGCCATCCTTGAACAGGATCATCGTCGGGATCGAGACGACCTGGAAGTCGCGGGCGGTGCCAGGGTTTGCGTCCACGTCGAGCTTGGCAACGGTCAGCTGGCCGGCCTTCTCCGTGGCGATCTCCTCGAGCACGGGAGCGACCATCTTGCACGGCCCGCACCAGGTGGCCCAGAAGTCGACAAGCACCGGGGTGCTGCTGGACAGCACGTCGGTCGCGAACGAGTCGTCGGTTACGGCGACCGTTGCTGAGGTGTCATTGCCCATGATTGCTCCTAATGGTTGAAATCGTTTGTCGTCATTGATGATTCACTCATGATCGGCGAGCCAGCGTTCGGCGTCGATTGCGGCCGAACATCCGCTGCCCGCAGCGGTGATGGCCTGCCGGTAGGTGTGGTCGACGAGGTCGCCGCACGCGAACACGCCATCGAGAGACGTACCGGTGGTTCGGCCGGCGACCGCGACGTAGCCTTCGTCGTCGAGGTCGACCTGGCCACGCACCAGGCTAGAGCGAGGATCGTGGCCGATCGCCACGAAGACGCCGGTGACGGCCAGCTTCGACTCCTCGCCCGTGACGGTGTCCTTCAACCGCAGGCCGGTGACCTTGGGGTTGCCCTCGACCTCGGTGACGGCGGTGTTGGTGAGGAAGGTGATCTTCTCGTTCGCTTGAGCGCGCTCCAGCATGATTCGCGAGGCTCGGAACTCGTCGCGACGGTGAATCAGCGTCACGCTGCGGGCGAAGCGGGTCAGGAAGGTGGCCTCTTCCATCGCGGAGTCGCCTCCGCCGATGACGGCGATGTCCTGGTCGCGGAAGAAGAACCCGTCGCAGGTCGCGCAGGTGCTGACACCAAGCCCGATGAGGTCGGACTCGCCGGGAACGCCGAGGTGGCGTGCTGCGGCGCCCATCGCGAGGATCACGGAGCGCGCCTGGTGAACCTCGTCGCCGACGGTGACCGTCTTGATCGGACCGTCTAGGGAGACCTCGTCGACGTCCTCCATCCGCAGGTCTGCGCCAAACCGCAGTGCCTGCTCGCGCATCTCGTCCATCAGTTCTGGGCCGGTGATGCCCTCTTTGAAGCCCGGGTAGTTCTCCACCTCGGTGGTGGTCATGAGCGCACCGCCATACTGCACGCCTTCGAACACCAGCGGCTTGAGCTGAGCACGCGCTGCGTACACGGCTGCGGTGTATCCGGCAGGGCCGGAACCGATGATGATCACGTCATGGACCGTGGGATGGGTGGTCATTTTCGCCTTTCCGCCGGCAGAAGCCGGCACGCGTATAACGCCAGCCTAGGCTGGGCTGTTCCTCGTGCGCTGCCTGGAGGCGTCACGGTCGTGTCACCATGGTTTCGGCGAGCAGACCGGTGTCGACCGAGCTGCAGTTCGGTGCGACGACCAGGGCAGTCACCGTGCGCGGACTGGCTCCGCTCAGCAGTAGCAGCACACCCGGTCGGCCATTGACCGCGAGTTGACGGGCACCGACGACGGCCGCCGCTGATGAGTACCCAAGGCCGCGGAGGCACGACGACCGCCGCTGAGGATCCGCAAGGGCACCCAGGTCGGGCTTTTCGGTGAGCACCGCGAGTATCTCGGGGTCCGACAGCGGGATGGGGTTCGACGACGGTGCGACGGTCAGCGATTCGACGGTAGGTCCGGACGACGGGATGGGTTTCGACGTGCCGACGAGCGCCAGCGTTCCCAGCCCGACGGCGACGAGTGCCGCCGCCGCGCCGATGCCTGCGACGATCAGACGGACGCGGTCCAGCTTCCGCCGTGCCGCGTGCGCAGGTCCGTCCGACGACGTGGCCTGCAGCGCAGTGGCCATCCGGGCGGCGACGTCGTCGGGAACCGCTGGGGCTGAATCGGCGTCGGTACCCAGGTCGGCGAGGTCACGCCGCACTCGATCGAGTGCCGCGACCATCCGCCTGGCCTCTGGGTCCTCTCGCGCCTGCCGACGGACGCGAGCGGCGGTGTCGTCGTCGAGGAGACCCGCCTGCAGATCGGCGAGGAGAGCGGGCGTGACGGGTACGCCAGCGTCGTCCGAGTCGCCGTCCACCACGCTTCCTTCCTGGCTCGGCTCACCCCGATCCGCCATCGTGGCGAGCCGCTGCCGCGCCGTCGCCCAAGTATTCCAGCGACTCGGCGAGCTTGGCCCTGGCCCGCGAGCACCTGCTCTTGACGGTGCCCTCGGGCACGCCGAGCAGTCGCGCCGTCTCGGCGACGGAGAAGCCCTGCATGTCAACGGCGACGATCGCGGCCCGCTGTTCGATTGGCAGCCGCATGAGCGCGCGTTCCACCATGACGGTCGTGTCGACGCGTGGAGTGGGATCGCCGACGTGGCACTCGTCCTCCATCAGCTCGACGGTCGGGCGAACCTTGTTGTGCCGCAAGCGATCCAAGCAAGAGTTCACGACGATGCGGTACAGCCAGCTTGCAACCGACGCATCGTGGCGAAACCCGGCCGCGTTGCGGTGGGCCGAAAAGAGGGCGTCCTGAAGCGAATCAGCGGCATCTTCCCGGTTCTTGCTGGTGATCACCGCGAGGCGATAGAGCTGACGCTGGTGACGGTAGAACAGTTCCTCGAACGCGTATCGGTCGCCTGCGACATGGGCGGCCAGCAACTCTGCGTCTGACCGGCCCCGATCAGCCATTCCCCCGAATGTCCCCACAGCCGAACCTTAGTGAACGCTGCGGACCCCTCGTGACACTTGTTGGCGCCGGCGCTCCGAGCTGCGGCGACGCCTTAGCCGTCTGGGGAAGGAGCGGTGAGGTAGGCCCTCGACGCGACGAGAGCGAACACCGTCGCTGCCACGAGCACGTAGACGGGCAGCAAGTGCTCGAAGTGCGTGTAGCCGATGGCGAAGTGAATGATCAAGACGGGCACGGTCCCGAACGCGCAGCCCAACGCAAGGCTCCACCAGATCCACCAGTGCCCACGTCGCCAACCCCACAGGCTGATCAGCAGCACCGCGAGGCCGGCGCCGATCAGTGCTCCGCCGAACCCCGCCCGATCGTGTGCGATGAACGACGGCAGGTGCGGATCGGCCATGGCCAGATGTTCGGCGTGGGTGCCCATGAAGGCGAGATCCGTCGGGACGAACACCGACGTCATCCCGACGAAGGAGATCACCACGCCGGCAACGGCAAGACCGCCACCGACACCGATCATCACCAGCTGACCCCATAGGGCGCGTCGGCGCTCTGCCGCGGGACCTTCGGTGACGGGCGGCCAGTGCGGGTCTGTCGGGTGGCGGCACAGGGCGAGGACGAGCATCGGTGTCAAGACGATGATGACCAACGTATGCAACGGCTCCACGAAGCCGCCCGTCGTGAGGAAGTAGAAGTAGCTGCCGAACACCACGACGCTGGACACGAGCAATGCCCGACGTCCCCACCGGTACCCGAGCCGCATCGCCTGCGCCATCGCAAGGTAGAGGATCCCGATCCCGATCATGTTGCCCGCCATGGTTATTCGATCGTGCTGGAGGAATCCGATCAGGTGTGGGTTGATCTGCTCCAGATCGGTCACCGTGGCACCGAGGTAACTGCGGTCGTAGAAGAGGAGGACGGGGCCCAACGCTATCGCGGCCGCGCCGATGCCCGCGACGATCAGCCCGACGGATGTCAGTACGGCCCACAACCAGTTCGGCCAGTGCCGCAGCGGTGGCGGTGGCGTGGTCGGGGTGGCAGCCTCGATGACGCGGTTGAACCAGCCAGGTCCTGCCGCCGTCAGCGCCGTCGTGGTGGCCAGGACGGTCAGCGCGGGATCGGCGAGGGCGCGTAGCGCAGGCCCGAGCTCGCCGTCGTCGAGGCGCACCGTGTCCGTCGGGGAACCGACGGTTGCGGCGTCGACGTGAGGGGCGATCGCCGCGCACGTCTTAGCGGTGTCGGCCACGACGGTGACGCGGCAGCGCCTGCCGGCGGCAGCCAGACGGACGAGCTCGACGTCGGCGGCGCGGACGGGGATCACCTCGACGACGCTCGCGCCTTGCACGGGCAGCACGGTGATCGCCTCTTGCGCAATCCACGCCGGGACCGACGCGCCGAATCTGTTGCGCCACTGGGGCGGAACGTCCGGATGGTCGAACACGATGGGGATCCAACGGCGGCCGCCGGTTCGACGGATCAGGAACGTCAGCAACCGCAGCGCGAACAGCCGCGTACGGCGCTCGCCGAGTACGCTGGCCGCGATCGGGCCCAGGGGATGGTAGGTCCAGTCGGGCAGGGGTCAGCCTGCCGCCTTGACCGTGATCTCCGCGATCTCCGCCCTGTGCTTGTCGCCGACGTCGCCGAGCTGGGTTATCCACACCAACACGTTCGAGGTTGGGGTGGGGCTGGTGATCGCGAAGGTGTTGGGTCCGGGGTTCATCGCCTGGGGCGGAGTGAGCTGAGTGGTGTCCTCGAGCGTCGCCGGTGAGGAGGTGTCGGAGGAGCGGATCTGTATCGACGTCCCCGTGCCGTTGACCACCACGGTCACACTGCCCAGGACGACGGCCTTGGGAAGCTCAAGCAGGATGCCTTCGCCGTTCTTCACCGTCGGGAACGGCCGCGGGCTCGAGTAGTCCTCCGACTTCCATGCCGTGGTGGGATCGCCGTCGATCGACAGGCTCACCGCGTCGGCGTTCTCCAACGTGCCTTCTGGCGAAAACGCCGTTGCCTTAATGGGTTTCACGTCGGTGGTGGGGGGACTGCTCGTCTGCGGAGCGCTTGACACCGCGCTGCCGCCGATCGCCCGGGGGTCAAGAGGGCCGTCGACGTCGCTGACGAGGCTCTTCACGAAGAGGCCGATGCCGACGACGGTCGCGGCGAGGACCAAGCCAGCGACGCCGAGCCCGATGAGCAGCCCCTTGCTACGTCGTGAGCCGCGCCCGCGGCGGCGGACACGTGCCACGGGCACGTCGGGTTCGTCGACGGGGGTGATCACCTCGGTGCGGTCGGCAACGGCGGTGGCCTGTCGAAGCAGATTCAGCAGCGTGGGCGCCGAACGGATACCGCCGCCCTCCTGAACGGCCCTGAACGCGGCCGCGGAGATCTGGAAGGGGATGTCGCGGTCGATCAGGCGCGGTTCGACGGGTTGGCCATTGGGGTCCAGGATCGCTGGTGCGAAACCGCTCGCCACGCCGGTCTCTGGCAGCGGCCAGCGGTCGGTGAGCAGCGCGTAGAGCACGGCCCCGATGCCCCGCGTGTCGTCCTCGGGGGTAGTGGTCAGCATCGTGGCGGGGAATGCGAGCACGACGTCGCCTTCGACGCTCACCCGCACCCTGCCGGGGTGGTCGATCGAGAGCCCGACGCCGGAGCGGTGCGCGGCTTCCGCCGCCGCAGCGAGTGTCTGCGCGGCGCGTGCCGCCCCGACCGCCGACGGAATCGCCGCGGCGACCTCCTTGAGTGAGCCGCCACGGATCCATTCGGAGATCACGACGCCGCCAGAGCCGGTGAGCGCCACGTCGAGAATCCGCGCGACACCGGGGGTCTCGATCTGGGCCAGCTTCAACGTCCTGCCGAGGATCTCTTGAAGGTGTGCGTCGGGGAGTTCCGCGTCGGGATCGACGAACGTCAGCGCGACCTGGACGTCGTTGGAGGTATCCAACGCGTGCCAGAACTGCAGGTGCTCGGGTCCGCCGTGGAAGACGAGAAGACGGTAGCGGCCGCCGGCGATGGTGGCGCCGGGACGAAGGTTGACGTCTTCCTCGGCTGTGGCCGCTTCGATTGGCGGCTCGGTCGGGAGGCCGAACACCACCGGTTCTCGCGTCGGGTCGCCGCCGTAGTCGGCGGGAGGCCGCCCAGACGTAAGAGGAGGGGGCGGCGGAGGAGGAGGTGCCTTCTCCGGCGGCACGTCGGGCAGGAAGTCGTCGGCAGACGAACGCGGAATGCGGGTCGTCGCGCCGCCGTCGGGACCGAATCCGGAGCCACCCGCGAAGTCGTCGGTCACCGCTGGTCCTCTCCGCAGTCTGACTCCGGCACTCGCCGCCGGAGGTCCCGGGTACGAATCGCTCTGCTCAGAGTACGTGAGGGGTCCGCGCGGCGGGGGCCGGTGAGACGGCATTGGTACCCCAATCGAGACCGCAGCAGGCGCGGCGACGCCTGGCCCGGATGCTGCGCGTCGTGGCGGCAGCCGCCGCCGGATCGCGTCAACGGCCGCCAACGCCTCGGGTACCCGGGCCCCTGTCAACACTGCCGCGACGATGGGCAACATGATCAACCCCAGCGCCAGCAACCGCAGCACGGAGCCGCCGCCGCCACCCCATTTCGTGAGCAACTCGAGCCCGGAGAGCTGGTCGACGACGTACGCGGTGAGGCCTGCGAGCAACGAGGCGGCAACCGTCACCAGGATGGTCCGGACCACCTGCACGTCGAGTAACCGGCCGCCCCGCGGGTTCAGGTTGGCCCGCAACATGACGTGGCCGACGGCAGCGCCCGCCAGGAAGCCGAGGCCGTTGGCCGTGCCGAGGTAGCCGGCGACGAGGTCGGGGTCGCTGGTGAGGAACGGTGCGACGAGCGATGCGGCGATCTTCACCACGGTGATGACGACGATCAAGATGATCGGCGTCCACGGCTGCTCCCTCGCGTAGAACACCCTGAGCTGCAGAAGCACCATCGAGTACGGGATCAACGTGAACGCCGAAAGCGTGATGGCAGTGCCCAGATAGCCTGCGTCGGTATCGCCGAAGTTGCCGTAGGCGAACAGCGCACTTCCCATCGCGGGACCGCCCACTGTCATGAACGCAACGACGGGTATCAAGGTCACCATCGTGAGCCGAGTCGCAAGCGATAGGTCGGCCAGCACGGCGGGGGTGTCCTCGGCCGCTGCGTTGCGGGACAAACGCGGCATCACGACCGTCAGCACGGTCACGCCGATGATGCCGAAGGGCAGCATCAGGATGAGCCAGGTGTAGTTGTAGATCGCCGGGCCGGAAGCCGCTGCGGTACTGGCGATTTGGGTTCCGACGACGAGGCCGACCTGGCTGATCAGGACGTAGAGCATCATCGCGGCGGCCATCGTGCCGAACTTCTTCAGCCGATCGTCGATCCCCCATAGGGGTCGCAGGCTGACCCTTTCTCGTCGGATCGCCACGAAGAGCACTGTGTTCTGGGCGAATACGCCCAGTGTGGTGCCGATGCCGAGGACGAGGAGTTTGGCGTTGCCCATCTCGACGGGATCCAGCGACAGCTCGCCGGGCACCAGCAGATACACGCCGAGCGTCGCGATCGCCACGACGTTGTTGACGACAGGCGCCCAGGCGGGTGGACCAAACACGTTGCGGGTGTTCAGGATTGCCATGAACACGGCCGAGAGACCGTAGAAGATGACCTGTGGCAAGAGCAGGTAGGCGAAGGCCGTCGTCAGCGGCACGTTGACCTGGGCGTCGTCGCCGAGCATCAGGTGAACGAGCAGGGGCGCCCCTGCCACCGACAACACCGTGGCCACCAGCAGCAACAGCGTCGCCAACGTGACGAGTCGCCGCACGAACGCCGTGCCGCCGTCCGCGTCGTCGCGTTCGGCGCGCGCAAGCACCGGCACGAAGATCGCCGTGAACGTCGCCTCCAGGACAAGGGCGGCAACGAGGTTCGGCAGCTGGTTGGCTACCGTGAACGAGCTAGAGAGAGCCGCGCCGAGGATCGCCGCGAGCAAGACGATGCGCACGAAGCCGGTGATCCGGCTGACGAGCGTCGCAAGGGCCATGCCCCATGACCGCGATACGACGGCGGAGTCGGACATCTCGCCCTCGCGACGGGTGGGCGTGGCCAGCTGTCCTGCTCGTCTGCGCGGTGCGGGGCTGCGGGGGATCCGCTGACGCGGCGGCGCAGGACCCTGGCGCCCGACCGTGCTCACTTGGTGTCCGGTGCGTGAGCGATCGCCACGTCGAGCGGGTCGGGGCGGGTTTCTTCGGCCTGCTCCTTGCGCACTCGGCGTGGCCGGTCGAGATCGGCACGGTCCGGCTGACCGCGGAACCGATGCCACAGCCGTCGTCCAGCCAGAAGGACGAGGACCGCGCCTGCCGACAGAGTGATGAAGAACAGGACCTTGCCGTAGGCGTTGGAGTGGACCGATAGCCGCACGGGATCGCCGAGGGGGAGTCCGTCCGCGGTGCGTAGGGAGACGTCGATCGCCACCTTTTGGGTGAAGCGGACTTCGATGGGCACCTTGAGTGGCAGATACCCCGGGGGCAGGACGATCTCGCCCATGTCGCCGACGGTCATGCCAGGAGGGGCGTCGACCCCAAGGCGTACCCGGATGGTGACGGGCAGATCGTTGCGCAGAGCGAGCGGCAACGGGCTGTGCTCGGTCGCAAGGGTGTATGAGTCGCCAGGGTTCACGATGCTGACGGCGTGGAACAGATCGTTGACCGTTGCATTCACCGTCGTGACGCGCTGTGCAGCGAGACCGTTGCGGGCAGCGGGCGGGTCCGAGAGGCTCAACGCTCGCAACATGTCCTCGCGCAGCGGCGCGGTGTATTGCACGCCGGTGAGGCCGGTGCGCGGGTCCTCCGTCAGCGCTGCCGTGAGACCCCACAGTCGTCCGGTGACTGCGCGCACGTCCGAGGTGACCGAATCGTCGAAGTGCGCGGTGGAGCCGCCCCCTGGCAATCCGGTGTCCTGGGCGGGCGGCGCGGAGCCGCTTTCGGCGATGACGGCCGTCAACGGTCTCGGCACAGCAAGGCCGGACTGGATCGAGGTGGCGAGCGCGGTGAGTATCGAGGAGGCGTCGTCGGGGCTGAGGTCCCAGCCGAGCGGGGGCGCGAGGATCTGCGTGCGAGGCGCCTCATCGGGCCGCAGACCGCTCCACAACAGCGATGCGACGGCATCCTGGCGGCGCGCCACCGCCGAATCGTGTTCGAGTGGAACGCCGATGGACGGGTCCACGTACGAAGGCGACGACGGAATGATGCCCGCACCCGCCAACGCCGCGGCGACGGCGGGATCGAAGGGTGCGACGACGACCTGCGGCGTGAACCTTCTGGCGGTGAGGTCGAAGGTCGGCACGGAGGCGTCGCTGGGATTCCCCTTGGCGAACTGCGCCGCAGCGATCGCCACCGTCGGGCCTCCTTCGGAAAGCAGGCGGAGGGCGCCGTCGGTGAGTGGCCGCTCGCCGACGACCGTCGCCCCCCGCACCGACTGGATGCCGAGGATCTGATCGACGACGGCGGGCGCGTCGGTGGTGGCCGCAACCGCTAGACCCGGATCGCCGACCCGATCCAGCGCGCTGAGATCCGATTGCGAATACACCGTCGACGTCACGCACATCCGCTGGGCAAGGGTCTTCAGCCTGCCGAGCCAGTCGACGGCCGCGTCCTGGCCAACGCCGGGGTGCGTCGCGGAATTGGGTCCAGCCTTCGGATCGTCGTTGACGAGGTAGCCGTTGGTCATCGCGTTCACGGTGACGAGGAGGTCGGGGTCGACGGCGAGACACAGGGCGCTGCGCACCTGGCCGCCCGGATCGACGGCGGGGCTGCTGGCGAAGTCGACCGCGGACAGCAGGGTGTCCAGGCGGCCGCCGCCTGCCAGCGACGATGCGAGGTCGTCGTCGGTCAGACGCACCGGCGTCGTGCCACCGGGGGCGCCCGCGACCAGTCGGGGCTTGTCGGCGAGTGGCCACAGCATCGTGACCCGCGTCGGGCGCGACGTATCGGGCGGCACGATCCCTCCGTCGTCCGACAGAGAGTCCGACGTCTTGTTGGCCGGTTCGGGTGGCACCCCGAGGACGGGCAGCAGGAAGCGCGCGTCGTCGAGGCGGGCCGCGGCGCCGTAGTCGGGGGTGCCGTTGACGTTGACCAGAAGCGGATAGATGCCGGGCTTGTCGATGCCGAGTGCTGGCCCGTCTGCCGCGCGCATCGGATAGCTCAGGGTGAATTCGACGCGCTGGCCCTGCGACAGTTCGGGCGACACCGTCTTGAAGTCGGCAACGCCCTCGAATTGATCGACAGAGCCGGTCAGGTCCTGTCGAAGGCTTGCGGAGCTGCTGACGGCAGGCGCGCGCTCCAGGCGAATCATGACGTCGCGGACGGGTCGGTCGCCGACGTTGGTCACCGAACCGGTCACCGTGACGAGCGGCGCACTGGTGGTCGTCACGAGATCGGGGGTCACCTTGTTGATGTGCAGCGCGAGGAAGGTGGGGCCATCGGGTTCTGCTGCCGCACGAGGGGGGCCGACGGGTGCGACGATCATCGTCAGCAATGCGGCGGCGGCCAACAACCGCAACAGCGCCGACAGGCCGGTCATGGTCCCTGGCCGCAGCCGTTCGCCCGCCGGCCGGGTTTGGGCTGCGCGGGCTCGTCGGGGCGACGATTCCTGGCGTGCGAGTGCGTCTGGGTGCGGCGTCGCGGGGACGAGTGAGGCAGTGGGGGAAGAGAGCCGGGGCCCTCGGAGTGCAGCTTGTCGATCAGGCCGTTGGCGACTTCGGCGAGCCTGCGCTCATCGGCGTAGGCGAGCCGCGACGGCAGGTCCCGCAGGGGCACCCATGCGACCTCGCTCACCTCGACGTCTTCGTCGGACAGCTCGCCGCCGAGGAAGCGCAGCAGGTAGTGGTGCACGGTCTTGTGCACGCGGCGTCCCTCGGTGACGAACCAGTAGTCGATGCTTCCGAGCGCGGCGAGAACGCTGCCCTCGATGCCCGTCTCCTCGGCGACTTCTCGGATTGCGGTCTGCTCGGCAGTCTCGCCGAGTTCGATATGTCCCTTTGGCAGCGACCACAGCATGCGACCGCGGCGATCGATCCGTCCGATGAGCGCGGCCACCTGGTCGTCCTTGGGGCCGTCGATGCCGTCGATGACCAATCCGCCTGCCGAGGTCTCATGGACGGTCTTGAGTCGTTCGGGAACGCGACGGTCGGGTCGGGGGGCGGGTCTATTCGGCCGCGGAGCCGGGCTGCCGGCGACATTCGACCGCGGAGCCGGGCTGCCGGCGACATTCGGCCGCGGAGCGGGAATGGGGTGTGGCGTCACGGCGGGGGAATCGGTACTAGTGGGTTTCGCGTCGGCCTCGGGCGGAGCCGCAGAGCGTCGGCCGCGGCGCCTTCCTCGGCGCCGTCGTGGTTTGGCCTGCTCGCCCTCCGACACCCAAGCGATAGTAGCTGCAGGCGGGATTCGTTCCCGCCCTACTCGCCGACCGCTGCGAGACCGTGACCATCTAGGCTCATCGAACGTGTCCGAGCCTCGCGCCGATAGCGCCACCGATGTCGAGCTGCTGGCCGGTGCTGCAGTCGCGCTGAATCGTCAGGCCGACATCCTGCGCGACCTCGGCCGGCTGTTTGCTGACGCCGGGCACCAGCTGTATCTGGTCGGCGGAAGCGTGCGCGACGCGTTGATCGGCCGCCTCAGCACGGACCTCGACTTCACCACCGATGCACGACCCGATCGGATACAGCGGATCGTGGGTCCCTGGGCCGACGCGCTGTGGGACACGGGCATCGAGTTCGGCACCGTCGGCGCCGGCAAGGGTGAGCACCGCATCGAGATCACCACGTTCCGTGCCGACAGTTACGACAAGGTCTCTCGGAACCCGGAGGTGCGCTTCGGTGATCGGCTCGACGACGATCTGCTGCGCCGCGACTTCAAGGTCAACGCGATGGCGGTCGCGATCACGCCAGAGGGGCCAGGTGAATTCCTCGATCCCCTAAGGGGTTTGGCCGACTTGAGGAACCGCGTCATCGATACGCCCGCGGCACCGGAGGTGTCCTTCGGTGACGATCCGCTGCGCATGTTGCGGGCGGCGAGGTTCGTCTCGCAGCTGGGTTTCACCGTCGCGCCGAGGGTCCGCGCCGCGATGACGGCGATGGCTGCCGAACTGGGCCGCATCACCGCGGAGCGGGTGGCCGTCGAGTTGGACAAGACCCTGCTCGGCGCGGATCCGCTGGCGGGAGTGGACCTGATGGTGCAGACGGGGCTCGGTGGCGTCGTGTTACCGGAGGTCGGCGAGATGCGGATGGCGATCGACGAGCACCACCAGCACAAGGACGTCTATCAGCATTCGCTGACGGTGCTGCGCCAGGCCATCGACTTGGAGAGCTCTGGAGGCGTTCAGGGCCCCCCGGATCTCGTGCTGCGCTGGGCTGCGTTGCTGCACGACATCGGCAAGCCCGCGACGCGGCGCCACGAGCCCGACGGCGGGGTCAGCTTCCATCACCACGAGGTGGTCGGCGCCAAGATGGTCCGCAAGCGGATGCGCGCGCTGAAGTACTCCAAGCAGATGGTCGACGACGTCTCGCAGCTGGTCTACCTCCATCTGCGGTTCCACGGCTACGGCGACGGGAAGTGGACGGACTCGGCCGTGCGGCGCTACGTGACCGATGCGGGCCCGCTGTTGCCGAGGCTGCACAAGCTGGTGCGCGCCGACTGCACGACCCGCAATGCGCGCCGCGCGGCTCGGCTGCAGGCCAACTACGACGACCTGGAGAACCGGATCGCCGAGTTGTCCGCCGCCGAGGATCTGCAACGGGTGCGCCCCGACCTCAACGGCGACGAGATCATGGCGATCCTCGGAATCCCCGCAGGCCCGCAGGTTGGGCAGGCGTGGCGCTACCTCAAGGAGTTGCGGCTGGACCGCGGCCCCCTCGAGCACGACGAGGCCGTCGCCGAACTTCAGAAGTGGTGGAACGCGAGGGGCTGAGGCCGCGTCCTAATTGCGTGGACTACTGCCTTGGTGACGGTGACGGTTCGGCGGCGATCTGGTCGGGTGAGACGGTGCTCGACGTCGACGGGGACGGTCAACTCGACGCGATCGGGTTGGACGTCGACGGCGACGGCCGCTTCGACGACGCCGTTGCGGACTTCGACCACGACGGGTTCGCCGATCACGTGGTGTTCGATCTCGACGATGACGGCCGCGCGGAGGCGTACTTCACCGACGACGGATCCGGCACGTGGACCGTCGGCGTGGACGGCCGAACCGAGCAGTTGCGCTGGTTTGGCGTCGACGGTGTCGAGCATCCCGCGGGCGGGTCGGTCGTGGACTTCGACGGTGACGGTCAGGCCGACGACAGGCTGCTGGACGTGAACCGCGACGGGTTGGCCGACCGCGTGCTCGTCGACGGGAAGGCGCTCGTCGACACCGATGGGGATGGCAGGTGGGACGTGACGCTGTTGGACAGCGACGGAGACGGGCGCGCGGACGCCGCCACGCAGGTGTGACGCCGAACTCTAGAAGGATGCGACGCATTCTTGGAGGCGTTGGATGACGTCGGGGGTGTTGGCGCGGCGTTCGGTGTCGATGCGGGTGGCGCGGTCGTGGTGTCGTGTGGTGGCGCGTCGGGGCATGGTCAACCCGGTGGTGTGCTTGGGCGGGGCCGGGCCGCGGGCGGTGACCTTCGCGGTCGGTTCGCACAGTTCGGGGAACAGCGTCTTGCTGCCGGGGTGGGTCAGGTAGGTGTGGCCGTCGGGGTCGGTCCAGATCACGTCGCCGTTGGGCAGTTGTCGGTCCGACCAGCCGGGCCAGAACGTCTTGAGCAAATGATGGGGGCGGCATAGACATTTCAGGTTCGACGCCTGCGTCGGCCCACACGGGTAGGGGATCGTGTGGTCGATATCGGTGATCGTGGCGGGGCGGGTGCAGCCCGGAAACCTACAGGTCATGTCCCGGGCTCGGACGAACTCGGCCAATGCCGTCGACGGTCGGTAGCGGGGTTCGGGGGGCGCCTGGCCGGGGTGGATCAGCGGGCGAATGGTGGCGTGCATGGCGGCGTGGGCGATTACGGGGGCGGGCACGACCGTGCCGCCGAGGATCACCCCCGGGCTGGCCGGGCACAGTTGGCCGGGGTCGGCGTTGATCGCGGCGAGCAGTCCCGACCAGCTGTAGGCGGACAAGGGCTTGGGCAGCGGATTGAGCGTGCCGCCGACTAGCCCGCGGCGCTGGGCGGTGAGGTCACCCACCGGCGGGCCAGCGGCGTCGCACCCACCGACCGGCTCGGCCTCGCGCCCCAGATTCGATTCGACTGCAGCGCAATCATTTTCGGTGCCGTCGACGTCGTCGTTCTCGGTGACGGCCCCGTCGTTCTGGTCCCGAGGCCGGTCGCGGTCATCGGGTTGCGTACCTTGGCGGGCGTCGGGCCCCGGGTTCGCCAGCCCGTCGCCGGGGCCACCGTCGTCGCGGGGACCGCCGGCCGGATCGCTCGCGCCGCCATCGAGGGCGTTCTGGCGGGCGATCACGTGGACGATCACCCCGCCGCTGGCCGGGGTGAACTCCGCCTCGCAGTTGGCGGACTGGCACAGGCACGGCAGCCTGTCCCACCCGAAGGCCATCGCCCCCATCGCCGCCGAGCGCCGCGCGTCGAGGTCTCGCGGATCGCGGTGGCACACCGTGCGCGCCAACGCATCGGCGCGTTGATCGAACGCCTCGGCGTCGGTGACCGACAGGCACGCGTCCACCTGCGCGGTACCGCTGGCGTCATCGACGTACACATCGACCCGATGGGCGCGGGCCTTGGCCTGGGTGCGGCGCACCGCGAACGGATCGAGCGTCAGCACCAACGCGTCGACGGTGGTCTGCACCGCATCCATCGACATCACGGACCCCGCCCCGAACACCTCGGCCAACGCGGTATCCAACGCTGTGATGGCATCGGGGTCGCGCACCAGCATGGTTCGCGAACAGATCAGGTGCACCACCCGATAGGACAGCTCACCCGACGCGAACAGCGCGGCCAGCGTGCTCAACCGTTCCCGCAACACGACCGCATCGGTCAACAAGCCGGTGGCCACCCCGCTGGTCACGCCGTGAGCGGCGCCGATCGCCGCGCACACCGCAGCCCAGTTGTCGCAACGCCACTGCTCCCGATCAGCCGACCCATCTGCCGATTGGGCGGCGGCCAGCATGTCGGCCATCGCCGACAGCCGCGCTGCGCACGCCGAGTTCTCCGCACGGGTAAACGCGCGGACCCGCTCGGTGGGGGTACGCGCCGTGCTGGCGGCAGTGGCCAATTGATCGAACACACCACCGACGCTAACCAGCACCCCCGACCGAAACCAGTCTCCAACAGCCCACCTGTGGATGAACCTCCGACTGTGGACAACTCAGGGCCACAACACCTTTCGTGTCAGTACCCCTTGCTAGGAGCGACCAGCACCTGGCGGTCCCGCGAACGCCTGCGCAATCGTCAACCACTTCTGCGCGTCGGGGCCATTCGCGATCACGTCCAGATCCGCGTGCGGTCGACGCTGCGTCACGAGCATGCAGAAGTCCTCTGCGGAGCCCGTCACCGACTGGGCGGCGTCGGCAGGCCCCCATGACCACGTCTGTCCGTCGGGTGCGAGCAGCTCGACACGAAACGGCTCGGCCGGCGGGGTCAGGCCGTGGACGGCGTACGCGAAGTCGCGGGTCCGCACGCCGATGTGTGCGATGGACCGCAGCCGGGCCGTCGCCGGGCGTCGAACTTCAAGCGCGTCGGCGACGTCGAGACCGTGCGCCCACGTCTCCATCAGCCGGGCCGTCGCCATGGACGCCGCGCTCATCGGCGGCCCGAACCACGGCAGCTTGCGACCGTCCTCGACGCGCAGCAACTCGTCGTGCAGCGCTGTCCGGGTGCTACGCCACTCGGCGAGCATGTCCGCAGGCGGGGTGACGGCGAGTTGCTCGGCCCCTTCGTCGACGAACGTGGTTGCCCGTGGCGCGGCCTCTGCCACCAGCTTCGCGAAGGCCGGTTCGTCCGTGACAGCGACGACGGCCACTCGATCCGTCCACCACAGATGCGCGATCTGGTGGGCGATGGTCCAACCTGGCGCAGGTGTCTCGGTGCGCCAACCGTCAGCGGACAGTTCGGCGACCAGTTCGTCGAGCGAGTCACTTTCGGCGCGAAGGTCTTCCACCACCGAGTCTGCCGACGCCATGGCGCCAGACTAGTTGTCCGTACGGTGCGCCCGTCGCCCGATGGTCGCATGGGCTGCGAGGCCAAGGAGATAAAGCACCGAACCCGCAATGACGAGCCCCAGCGAGTGCCCGTCGGCGGGTATGACGGCCGCCGATACCGTCAGAGCAAGGACGAACGACACCCAGAACACCGAGTCCTGAACGGTGAAGACGTGGCCGCGAAGTGCGTCGTCGACGTCGATCTGCATCGCGGAGTCTGCGCACAACTTGACCACCTGTCCGGCGAAGCCGAGCGCGAAGCCGCACGCGAGCATCACGGGGAGATGCAGTCCTAGTCCGCAGAGTTGGATCAGCGCGGCGACGAGGAGCGCGCCGTTCGCAGAGGCGTAGCGGCCCCACCGCTGGACGGCGGATGGCGTCGCGAAGTTGGCGAGGAAGGTCCCCAAACCCGCGGCCCCTCCGAACGCCGCGGCGGTGCCGATCCCTGGGGCGTCGTGAAGGTCGGTGTGCCGCACGATGACCAACACCAGCATGGTGTTGATCGCGAACACCATGCGGTGCGCAATGAGCCCCGCCAGCGTGGCGCCGACGGTGCGTACCCCGAACACCGTCCGCAACCCGTACACCCAACCGGTGGCCACGGCGTAGGCGACGGAGCCGTGCACCGCGCGGGCCGAGTCGTCGGGCCCCAGCACGTGCGGCTTGAACCGGACCGACAGCCACAGGGCCAGGGCGACCGGTAGCACCGCGGCGAAGATGGCCGCAGACGAACCGGTGTCTCCAGTGCCGAACAACCACCGAGGAACGAACATGAAGAACGCGCCGAGTGCGTAGGCGGCCGATCCGCACGCAGTGGCGAGGGAGTTCATCGCAACGACGCGTTCCTGCGGCACGACGTGAGGCAGTGCCGCTGACAGCCCGGAGGCGACGAATCGGGTGAACCCGTTCACGATCAGTGCACCGAAGAGAAGCGTCAGATCGGTCGCCCCCACGGCCAGAAAGGTGCCGACGCAGACCGTCAAGATCAGGCGAGCCAGGTTGGCGCCGATCAAGACCTTCCTGCGGTCCCACCTGTCGAGGAGCGCCCCCGCGAACGGACCCAGAAGCGAATAGGGCAGGAACAGCACCGCCGATGACCCAGCGATTGCCCACGGGGTAGCGGCTCGCTCGGGATTGAACAGCAGCGCGCCGACGAGGCCGGCCTGGAACAGGCCGTCACCGAATTGGCTCACCATGCGCAGTTCGAGTAGGCGACGGAACTCGGTCAGCCCGCGAATCGACCGCCACACCGCAGCGGGTGCTAGGGATTCAGTCACGGGGGATCCGATCCTGTCGAATGGAGTTACTCGATGATCGGCAACTCGCTCCAGCCTACAAACCAAGTACCCAAATACCTCGGCAGGCCGCGCCCGTTCGCCACGTCAGGGGCGGCGTGATGACATGATGGTCAAGTGGCGCCGTCAGAGGACCCGGAGGACTACACCGCCCCTGCGATGCACCGTGTCCGCGCGGGAACGCTACTGCTCGCCAATACCGATCTGCACGAGCCGACCTTCCGCCGCAGCGTCATCTACGTCGTCGAACACAACGACGGCGGCACTCTCGGAGTGGTGCTGAACCGGCCGAGCGAAACCGCGGTCTACAACGTGCTGCCGCAGTGGGCGAAGTTGGCCACCAAACCGAAGACGATGTTCATCGGTGGTCCGGTCAAGCGCGACGCCGCGCTCTGCCTTGCGACGCTGCGAGTCGGCGTCGACGTCAATGACGTGCCGGGTCTGCGTCACGTCCAGGGACGCATGGTGATGGTCGACCTCGACGCCGAGCCCGACGACATCGCACCGGTGGTCGAGGGCGTCCGAATCTATGCAGGCTACTCGGGTTGGACCATCGGACAGCTCGACGGTGAGATCGAGCGTGATGACTGGATCGTGTTGTCCGCGTTGCCTTCCGACGTTCTCGTCGAGCCGAGGGTGGACCTGTGGGCGAGGGTGTTGCGCCGTCAGCCGATGCCGCTCTCATTGCTCGCAACGCACCCGATCGAGGTCAGCCGCAACTAAGCGGGCGCGTTCTCGGATGGCGCGGCACGCGCCATCCGATTGGCCAGCCACGAGCACACCACTAGCTGGATCTGGTGATAGAGCATGAGCGGCAACATGATCAGGCCGACCGCAGCAGGGCCGAATAGCAGCAGCGCCATCGGTAGCCCAGACCCCATGCTCTTCTTCGAACCGCAGAACACGACGACGGTCATGTCGGCGCGGCTTAGTCCTGCCAGTCGCGAGATGCCATAGGTGATGCCCAGCATTGCGGCCAACAGGACTGCGCAGACCACCGCCATCTCGACGAGCCGCCACGGGCTGACCGCGCTGAAGACGTGGTGCGCGACGCCGAAGGAGAACGCGGAGTAGACGACGAGCAGGATCACCGCGCGGTCGTACACGCGGGTCACACGGTCGTTGCGCTCCAGCCAGCCCGCGAGCCGAGGCCGCAACAGTTGGCCTATGGCGAAGGGCAACAGCAACAGCACGGCGATGTTGAGCAGCGCCGACCCATCGACGTCCGGCGGGCGGTCGGGGTCGATCAGCAGAAGGACAAGAAGCGGGGTCAGCACGACCCCCAGCATGTTCGACAACGACGCCGTGACCATGGCCGCTGGGACGTTGCCCTTCGCGATGGAGACGAACGTGATCGACGACTGGAGGGTCGATGGGACGAGGCACAGGAACGCGATGCCGGTGTACAGACCCGGCGTCAGCACGGACGGCACCAACAGCCTCGCCGCGAAGGCGAGTAGTGGGAACGCGACGAAGGTCGCCCCGACGACGAGGATGTGTAGACGCCAGTGACGCAGTCCTTCCCACGCCTCACTCGGCGACAGGCGAGTGCCGTAGAGGACGAAGAGCACGAAGATTGCGGCGGCGGTGATGCCGGTGAGAACGTCGCCGAAGGTGCCCTCGACGGGAAAGAGAGCCGCCAGCGCGATGACGCCGATGACCGCGAAGACGAACCCGCCGCTCTTCAGGATCCGAATCATGGGCTACCGCAAGGCAGTACACACGACGCGCAGGAACCCGCACACCCGCTCGGTGCCGACTGGCTTCGTGCTGCCGCCTTGGCGGCCTGGTAACAGCCAGCCGCCACGGTGCCGATCGCTCCAACGACGCACACGACGAGGATCAGCATGCCGACGTGACGTGGCGCCACCAACGCGACGACGCCGCCCGCTGCCAGCATCGCCGAGGCGGCCAGCTGTGTCGGCGCCACCGCTCGCAGGGTTTGCCTGACGGGATCGTCAGAGTGGTGGGCCAGTGACCAGAGTCCCGCGGCCGCCGTCGCTGCGGCGGCGCACGAGCAAAGCACCGCGGCGATCAGCATGGGCGAAAGGATACTAGCCGGGCAACACCAGCATCTGGTGCGTGATGGGCAACGAGGGGAGCGCGGCGGGCGCCGCGGCCGCTGCCGCTGGGACAGGTGCGGGTGCCGGCGGTGGGGGCGGCGCATCCGGCGAGGTGACCCGGAATCCCCGAACGACTGCGTCGGTCGCGTCACCTGCGGCAACGGCCACCGCGGCGCTGGTCGTCACCGACAGGGAGACCAGGTACTTGTCCCCACCGGAGGTGGCGAGGACGTGCCTGCGCGTGGTGTTCAGCGTCATGTTGTTCTGCCGGTAGGTGCCCTCGATCGCCGCGGATGGCATGCCACCGAAGTCGGCGAGCGACGCGTCGGTCGTCTTCCACGCGGTCTGCTGCTGGCTGTCGATCAACCCGTGGCTGATGGCTTCCCTCGGGTCGAATTCGCCGCCGACGAGCTTGTAGACGACGAGCGCGGCGTTGGAGGTGTAGAGCCCGTCGCCGCCGACGCGATCGGCGATGACGGCGAACGCGTCGGGGACGTTGGGGTCGGGGACCTGACTCCAGCCCGTCGGCATCGGGAGCACGATGTTCAGCGCCGTGAAGCCCTTGCTCACCTGTGGCTCGAGCTTGACGTGCTTGTCCTTGAGGAAGTCGACGAGCGTCACCGACGTCGCCGCGACGACGCTGGGCGCGGCAGCGGGCACCGGCCCGGTCAGGGGGAGCGCTGCAGCCTGCTGCGCAATGGGAGACGGTGCAGGTAGGCCTGGCTGTGGGTAGGTGGGTTCGGCGGAGGCAGTCGTGCAGGCGAAGCCGACGACGCCTGCCATCGCGCTTGAGACAGCGCCGGCCAGAAGGCCACAGCGACGGGCATTCTCGAACATCTGACGTAGTCCCTTCGACGAGCTCACTGCGCGCGGGCCCAGACGGGTCCTGAATGATCAGGCGCCGACTGTATCCAGGCCAGACTCCTTGCCGATAGGTCTGGAATAGGTCCGGAATCGAGCTGCAACCATGCACAGACCGGTCTGCAACGGAACCGATACCAACCCGTAGCCGCAGGCCGTTTCGAGATCAGTGGCCCTTGCTGACTACCCTGTTCACGTGACTGAAGGCGATATGGCTACGGGCGGCAGCGACGCTTCTGGCGCACCGCAGTACCGCTATACCGCTACGTTGGCGGGCGACATCGAGCGGGAGTGGCAGGAGACCTGGGCTCGGCGCGGAACGTTCAACGTGCCCAACCCGGTGGGCACGCTTGCACCCACCGACGGTTCGGCGGTACCGGACGACAAGATGTTCGTTCAGGACATGTTCCCGTATCCCTCCGGAGACGGACTGCACGTGGGGCATCCGCTCGGCTACATCGCCACCGACGTCTACGCGAGATACTTCCGGATGACGGGCCGCAACGTGCTGCACGCCCTCGGCTTCGACTCGTTCGGCCTGCCTGCCGAGCAGTACGCAATCCAGACGGGCACACATCCGAAGACTCGAACCGATGCGAACATCGTCAACTTCCGCCGTCAGCTCGGCAGGTTGGGGCTGGGGCACGACGCCCGTCGTAGCTTCTCCACGACCGACGCCGACTTCTACAAGTGGACGCAGTGGATCTTCTTGCAGATCTACAACGCGTGGTTCGACGTCTCGTCTCAGAAGGCGCGACCCATCGCGGAGCTGATCGCCGAATTCGATTCGGGTGCACGCACTCTCGACGATGGCAGGGACTGGTCGAACATGACCGCTGGTGAGCGCGCCGACGTAGTCGACTCCTTCCGGCTGGTGTACCGGGCCGATTCGATCGTCAACTGGTGTCCAGGGCTAGGCACGGTGCTTGCCAACGAAGAGGTCACGTCGGACGGCAGAAGCGATCGCGGCAACTTTCCCGTGTTCCGGAAGCGATTGCGGCAGTGGATGATGCGCATCACGGCCTACTCCGACCGGCTGCTGGATGACCTCGAAGTCTTGGATTGGCCTGACAAGGTCAAGGCCATGCAGCGCAACTGGATCGGGCGTTCGATGGGCGCGTCGGTGTTGTTCGCCGCACCGGACGCGGAGATCGAGGTGTTCACGACGCGGCCCGACACGCTCTTCGGTGCGACGTATCTGGTGCTTGCCCCCGAGCACGACATGGTCGACGACCTGGTGGCTGCGGAATGGCCGGACGACGTCGATGCGCGGTGGACGTACGGCGCGGAGACCCCCGCGAAGGCGGTCGCCGCCTATCGCGAGGCCATCGCGGCGAAGACCGATCTGGAGCGGCAGGAGAACAAGACGAAGACGGGGGTGTTCCTCGGCACCTTCGCAACCAACCCCGTCGACGGCAAGCCGGTGCCGATCTTCATCGCCGATTACGTGTTGGCTGGATACGGCACGGGGGCGATCATGGCGGTGCCCGGCCACGATCAGCGAGATTGGGAGTTCGCCTCCGAATTCGGGCTACCGATCGTGGAAGTGATTGCGGGCGGCGATGTTTCAGAATCCGCCTACCTGGGTGACGGGGTGCTGGTCAATTCCGGTCACCTCGACGGCCTCGACGTCACCGCCGCCAAGGCCAAGGTGATCGAGGTACTGGAAGCCGACGGGCGGGGCCAGGCACGGATCGAGTACAAGCTGCGCGATTGGCTGTTCGCCCGCCAGCGGTACTGGGGCGAGCCGTTCCCGATCGTCTACGACGCCGAGGGCCGCGCACACGCATTGCCGGATTCTGCTCTGCCGGTAGAGCTTCCGGACATGGTGGACTATGCGCCCGTGCAGTTCGACCCCGACGACCCTGACAGCGAGCCGTCGCCTCCGCTGGGTAAGGCCACCGAGTGGGTGCACGTCGAACTCGACCTCGGTGACGGGCTCAAGTCCTACTCCCGCGACACCAACGTGATGCCGCAGTGGGCGGGCAGCTCGTGGTACGAGCTTCGCTACGCAGATCCACAGAACTCGGAAGAGTTCTGCGCCAAGGAGAACGAGGCGTACTGGATGGGTCCGCGTCCCGCCGAACACGGCGAGAACGACCCGGGCGGTGTCGACATCTACGTCGGCGGCGTCGAGCACGCGGTGCTGCACCTGCTGTACTGCAGGTTCTGGCACAAGGTGCTTCACGACCTCGGCCACGTCACTTCTCGCGAGCCCTACCGTCGGCTCGTCAACCAGGGTTACATCCAGGCGTTCGCCTACACCGATGCCAGAGGCAGCTACGTGCCGGCCGCGGAAGTCGTTGAGCGCCAAGGCAAGTTCTTCTGGACGGGGCCAGAAGGCGAGATAGAGGTCAACCAGGAGTTCGGCAAGATCGGCAAGAGCCTGAAGAACTCGGTGTCGCCCGACGAGATCTGCGAGGAGTACGGCGCAGACACGCTGCGGGTCTACGAGATGTCGATGGGTCCGCTGGAGGCGTCGCGCCCGTGGGCCGTCAAGGACGTCGTCGGCGCATACCGCTTCCTGCAGCGGGTATGGCGTGCGGTCGTCGACGAGGAGACCGGAAAGGAGAGGGTAGCCGAGCACGGTGAGCTCTCCGAGGAGACCTTGCGGCTGCTGAACCGCACCATCGCAGGGGTGGCCGACGACTACGCGGCACTACGCGACAACACGGCAGCGGCAAAGCTCATCGAGTACACCAACCATCTGACGAAGGAAGGCGTGACGGCCCGCGAGGCAGTCGAACCCCTCGTGCTCATGCTGGCGCCGCTCGCGCCACACATCGCCGAGGAGCTGTGGCGCAGGCTTGGCCACGAGACGTCGCTGGCGCACGGGCCGTTCCCGAAGGCCGATCCGGCCTACCTGGTCGATGACACGGTCGAGTATCCGGTGCAGGTCAACGGCAAGGTGCGAGGTCGCATCACGATCGACGCCGACGCCGATGCCGCCGCTGCCGAAGCCGCCGCCCTCGCCGACGAGAAGGTGGCAGCGTTCCTCGCGGGGGCCGTACCGCGGAAGGTCATCGTCGTGCCAGGCAGGCTGGTCAACCTCGTCCTGTAGCCGAGGTCGCCGAAATCGCGGTTTTGAGGCAAGATGACCGCAAATGTTGGCACTTCCTTCGGACACCTCCGCCGGGGTGTTCCTCGTCCTCGTCCTGATGGCAGGCGTGCTTTCGGCCGCCGTTTGGGTGTATCGAGATGCGAGGGATCAAGCGGCGAAGGGCAATCCGGTCGTGTTCTCGGCGGACAGCTTCGAGATCCGTACGCCTTCGGGTTGGTTCCTCGCTTGTGCGCTCGCGTTCGAGATCTTCGTCCCGGCCTACCTGGACAGCCGACGGCCTGCCTAGCGAAGCGGCGGTGTGCGCGGCGGCGGCGTTCGCCGTGAGCCCGTCGCCTCGATCGCAGCGGCGTAACCCAGCAGCGCGACGTCGTCGTAGGCCTTGCCCGCGATCGTCAGTCCGATCGGCATGCCGATGTCGGCCATCGTCCCCATCGGCACCGTCACGGTCGGGATGCCGAGGTGCCGAATCGCCAAGTTGCCGTTGGCAACCCATACACCGTTGCGCCAGCCAAGGTCCGCCGAGGCGGGGTTGACGTCCATGTCGGCGGGCCCGACGTCGGCCACGGCTGGAAAGATCACTGCGTCCAAGCCCAACCTCGCCATCCACTCCTCGAGGTCGACCTGCCTTGTCCGCTCCAATCCATCCAATCCGGCAGCGAGGCAAGGAATTTCGAGGAACGATCCGATGGGATGCTCGCGGACGACGCGGGGGTACTCCGCGATGTCGTCGTCGAATCCGGTGTAGCGGTCTCCTAGCGCGCCCTCGGGGTGCGGGAAGATCCGCGTACCGTCGACGTCGGCAAGGCGATTCAGGGCTGGATCACCGTTCGCAGCCAAGAAGTCGTCCCACGCCCATGCCGACAAGTCGACGATCTCGCGTCGCAGGTAATCGGCCGAGACGAACCCACGGGTCGCGATCGTCGGTGCGCCTGCCCGGTCGCCCTCGTAGTTGCTGACCACGGGGAAGTCGACGTCGACGACGTCGGCGCCCGCGTCGTTTAGATCGCGCCGGAGGGCCTCGAACAGCTCGATCGCCGACGCCCGCGTCTCTATCCGCTGACCGGTCGGTCCGCCGATGCCGGTCGCTCCGACACCCGCTTCCTGGTCGGCGTTGACGTACATTCGCGGCACCCCGAACCGCCGCCCGGTCAGGGTGGCGTCGTCGACGAGTGCCGGATAGGACGCCGGTCGCCCGCCCGAGGCCGATGGCAGCGGAATCCACGGCTGTGCACGCCAGAAGTCACCGCGAGTGTCTGGATCGTCGGCCACGACGACGTCGAGTACCTCGAGCAGATCTGCCATCGAACGCGTCTGCGGTACGACGACGTCCATCGTCGGCACCAGCGGCCATCCGCCTCTGGTGGAGATGACTCCTCGCGACGGCGTGTAGGCGCACAGCGCGTTGTTGGTGGCAGGCCCGCGACCGGACGACCAGGTCTCCTCGCCGATGCCGAACGCGCACAACGACGCCGCCGTCGCCGAGCCCGAGCCATTCGACGAACCCGAACCGAATGGCGCGGTGAGAAAGTCGGCGTTGTAGGGACTTTCGGCCCGGCCGTAGACGCCGCGCTGCATGCCGCCGTTGGCCATCGGCGGCATGTTGGTCAACCCGATGAGGACGGCGCCGCCGCCACGCAATCGCTCGATGACGAAGGAGTCCCGCTGCGCGATCAGGTCCGCGAACGCCGGGCTGCCTGCCGCGCAGGTCAGTCCGCGGGCCAGGTAACTGTCCTTCGCGGTGTAGGGGATGCCGTCCAGCGGGCCGAGGGTCGTGCCCGCTGCCCTGCGCGCATCGGAGGCCTCGGCGTCGGCGCGTGCATCAGGGTTCGCCACCACGATCGCATTCAATGCGCCGTCGTAGGCGGCGATGCGGGCGAGGTACGCCTCCAGCAAGCCGACGGCGGACACTCGACCCTCGGTCAACGCGCGGCGGAGGTCCGCGATGGACGCCTCGTGGACCTCGACGTGCTCCGTCATCTCGCTCCCTAGTGTGGCCGGATGACCACTTCGTGCACGTGCCCGTCGGCGGGCGTCGACACCACCTGTGCCACGACCCGTGCGACCGTCTCTGGTGACAGAAACTGCGAGGCGACGTACTCACGCTCCTCGTAGGCGATCAGGTCGCGCTGCATGTCGGTGTCGATCCGGCCCGGATGAACGGACGTCACGCGAAGGCCGGGCTCGTCGATGCGCAATGAATCCGCGAACGCCCGAAGCGCGAACTTGCTGGCCGAGTAGGACGCCAGGCCCGGCGACACATTGTGTCCTGCACCGGAATTGATGAATACCACCTGGCCGCGTGCACTCCGTAGTGCGGGCAGCAGCGCCAAGGTCAACGCGACGGCTCCTACGACGTTGACCGCCATGGTCGCGCGCCACTCGTCGACCGAGGACTCCGCGACCCGGCCAGGGTAGGCCACGCCCGCGTTGTGGATCAGGACGTCGAGGTCGGCGATCGGCTCTACGACCGCCTCCATCGCATCGGGGTCGGCAAGGTCGACGGGCCACGTCGTCGCCCCGAACCGGTTGGCCACCGCATCCAGTTCGGGAGAAGGGCGGCCCGCAAGGAACAGCGTGTGGGTAGGTGCCAAGGCGGCGGCGATGGCCGAGCCAAGCCCGCGCGCCGCCCCGGTGATCATCGCGGTCGGCATGGGATGTGACCCTACCGACCTGCGATTTCGGGCGGGAGGTCGCATGATGGAACGGATGCCACCCGATCCGAGTTTCGCGCCAACACAGCTCGCGGCCCGCGCCGCCTACCTGCTGCGTGGCAATGACCTGGGCGTGATGACCACCGCCGCGCCTCTTCTGTACCCGCACATGTGGAGCTGGGACGCCGCGTTCGTGGCCATCGGCCTCGCCCCGCTGAGCGTGGAGCGCGCCGTCGTCGAACTCGACACCCTGCTTTCTGCACAGTGGCGCAACGGAATGATCCCGCACATCGTGTTCGCCAACGGCGTCGACGGCTACTTCCCAGGCCCCGCGCGCTGGGCGACGTCGGCCCTGGCCGCCAACGCGCCGCGTACCCGGCACACCTCGGGCATCACCCAACCGCCCGTGCACGCGATCGCCGTTCAACGCATCCTCGATCACGCCCGCACCCGAGGCCGCTCGACGCGCAACGTCGCCGAGTCGTTCCTCGACCGCCGCTGGGACGATCTAGTGCGATGGCATCGCTGGTTGGCCGGGGCGCGAGATCCCAAGGCGCGCGGTCGGGTAACGCTGTACCACGGCTGGGAGTCCGGCATGGACAACTCGCCGCGGTGGGACAGCGCCTACGCCAACGTCGTGCCAGGCAACGTGCCGGAGTACCAGCGCGAGGACAACAAGATAAACACCGATGCCACCCAGCGGCCTTCGGACACCGAATACGACCGGTACCTATGGCTGCTGGAGGAGATGAAGTCGGCGCGCTACGACGACGATCTGTTGCCCAAGGTGATGAGCTTTCAGGTCGAGGATGTCTTCGTCTCGGCGATCCTCTCGGTGGCGTGCACAGTGCTCGCCGAGATCGGCGAGGATTACAAACGACCGCATGCCGACGTACGCGACCTCTACGCGTGGGCTGAGCGATTCCGCAAGGGCGTCGTCGAGAGCACGGATGAAAGGACCGGCGTAGCAAGGGATTACGACGTCAGGGCTGAGCGCTGGGTAGCCACCGAAACGGTCGCAGGGTTCGCCCCGCTGCTATGCGGCGGGCTGCCCCACGACAAGGAGCGCACGCTGTTGCGGCTGTTGGAGGGGCCACGGTTCTGCGGGCATCCGGACATGAAGTATTCGCTGATTCCCTCGACGTCACCCGTGTCGCGCGACTTCAGGGCGCGCGAGTATTGGCGTGGCCCCGTGTGGCCGGTCATGACGTGGCTGTTCTCGTGGTGCTTCGCGCGACGCGGCTGGGCGGAGCGCTCGTCGATCCTGCAGCGTGAAGGTCTGCGACAGGCCAGCGACGGGACGTTCGCGGAGTACTACGAGCCGTTCACCGGGGCGCCGCTGGGTAGCATGCAGCAGTCGTGGACGGCGGCAGCCGTACTCGACTGGCTGGGTTGATCAGTCGGTCTCGACCTGCTCGGCCAGTCGAGCAAGCGGTGCGAGCGCCGCCGCCAGGGTCTGACGTTCGTCGTCGCGCAGCTTGCTCAGCAGCGCTGCGAGTGCGGCGCGCCGAGTGGCCGTCGCCTCCCGATGTTGAACGAGCCCGCGCGGGGTGACGTCGACGAGGACGGCGCGCAGATCCGAAGGATCCCGCGACCGCTTCACCAGCCCGAGCTTCTCGAGCCTACGGATCGCCACGGTGGTCGTTGGAGTTCGGACGCGCTCGTGTGCGGCCAACTCCGTCATGCGGATGGGGCCCTGATCGAGCAGTGTTAGGAGGATCGACAATTGAGCGAGGGTGAGGTCCCCGGCGGTTCCACGGGTGGAGTCACCGCGGCGCAGTACGGAGAAGAGCTTGGAGAGCACCTGTTGCAGCTCTCCGGCCAGCTCAGTGACCTGCGGTTCGGTCTCGACCATAATTCGCTAGTCTAACCTCTCGTGCTCCGTCAGTATCGAAGGTCAGTGCGTTTTCCTCGTGATTGGCCTCATGCCGCCGACGTGCGCGCAAATCGTGCGGCCTAGAGGACGTCCGAAAGAAACTGACGGAGCCGTTCGGTCTGCGCTCCGTCGAATATCTGCTCCGGTGGTCCGGACTCCACCACGGCGCCGTGATCCATGAACACGACGGCGTCGGCCGCCGACCTTGCGAAGCCCATCTCGTGGGTGACGGCGACGATCGTCATGCCGTCCTCGCCGAGATCGGTCATCAGCGACAGCACGCCCTTGACTAGCTCGGGATCCAGCGCCGAAGTCGCCTCGTCGAAGAACATCACCTGAGGAGCCATCGCCAGTGCGCGCGCGATCGCCACTCGCTGCTGCTGGCCGCCGGACAGCGTCGCGGGGCGGACGTCCGCCTTGTGCCGCAACCCGACCCGCTCCAACTGCGCGAGCCCAAGGGACCGAGCCTCCTCTGCGCCAAGGTTTTTGAGCTTGCGCGGTGCCAGCGTGATGTTGTCGAGGACGCTGCGGTGCGGGAAGAGGTTGAACTGCTGGAACACCATCCCGATGCGTTGGCGTAGTTGGTCGGGATCGTCGCGAAGCACGGACCTACCGTCGAGCAGGATGTCGCCCTTGTCCGGCTCGTACAGCCGGTTGAGCGTGCGCAGCAGAGTCGACTTTCCCGATCCGGACGGTCCGATGATCGCCGTCGTGGTGCCCGCGGGCACGTCGACGTCGACGCCGCGGAGAACCCGATTCGCCCCGAATGCGAGGTGAATGTCGTTGGCCGCCAGAGAGACTGGCTCGAACGCCGTCGTCGCTTTACTGCCAGCTGTTGGAGTACTCACACCATCTCCTGGGTTACGGCCGGATTGGCTGGGCTCGCCGGATCGCCGGAGTCGAGGCCTCTACCCTTGCGGAGGCGGTCGTCGATGTAGTTCACCAGGTGCGTCAGCGGGATCGTCAGCAATAGGTAGAACAAGCCAGCGGCCACCAAGGGCGACAGGCTGCCGGTCTGTGCGTTGAGATCGCGGCCGACTTGGAACAGCTCGCGTTGGCTGGCGATCAAGCCGAGGAAGTAGACGAGCGACGACGCCTTCAACAGCGAGATGAACTGGTTGACGAGTGCGGGCAGGACGCGCTGAATGCCTTGTGGCACAACGATCAACTGCATCGAAGACGAGTAGCTGAAGCCCAGCGCCCGCGCGGCTTCGAGCTGCCCCGACTCCACGCTCTGGATGCCTGACCGGAAGATCTCGCCGATGTAGGCGCCTGCCATGAGACCGAGCGCGACAATGCCGAGGGGATACGGGTTGTTGCCGGTCAATGGTCCGACGATCGGTCCGAAGCCAAGTCCGATGACGAGGATGATCACGACCTCTGGCAGCCCGCGGAAGACGTCGGTGTACACGCGTGCGGGCCAACGCAGCCATCGGGACCGCGAGATTCCCGCAACGGCCAGAACCAAGCCGACGATCAGGCCGATGACGCTAGCGCTGACCGTGAGGATCAGGGTGTTGGGTAGTCCGGTCTTGAAGAGGTCGGGGATCGCCTTCTTGTAGAGGTCCCAGTTCAGGAACGCGCTCTTGAGCTGGCCGAGCGTCGAGGAAGGAGCAGATCCCGAGTTGTCCGCAGGCCCGTGGGAGGCGGCGATCGCCGCGAAGTCGGGCAGCTGCGGCAGGGGGGCGGCCTTCGAGCCTGGCTTCCAGCCGGGCGGCAACGCGCGGGGCACCCAGTCGGAGTACAGCCGCGCCCAGGTCCCGTCGGCGATGACCGCGTCCAGCCCGGAGTTCAGCGCGTCGATCAGGGGCTTGTTCTCCTTTGCCACGGCGTAGGCGACGAAATTGTCCAAGCTGAAGGTGTTTTCGACGATCTGCACGGGATCGCCCTTCTGCACTGTGCCGAGCGCCTGCTGCGACGGTGCGACCCATGCGTCGATCTGCCTGGTCTTCAGGTTGGCGTACACGGTGTTGTAGTCGGGGAACTTCACGGGGTCGAGCCCGAGCGTCTTGACCACGTACTCCTCTTGCACGGTTCCCTGCACGACGCCGATTCGTTGGCCGGCTGCGAGTTTGTCGAAGCCGGTGATCGACGAACCGGTCGGCACCACTAGCGAGAAGTAGCCGAAGTCGTAGCCGTTGGTGAAGCCGACGGTCTCCCTTCGCGCGTCGGTTGTGGTGATCGACGACGAGCCGACGTCGAAGCGGCGCGACGCCACCTGCGCGAGCAAGCCGGAGAAGTCGGTGCCGACGAAGTTCACCTTCAGTCCGAGCTTGTCCGCGATGGCGCGAAGCAGTTCGTTGTCGAAGCCGGTGAACTGGCCCTTCGCGTTGATGCAGATGCTCGGCGGGGCATCCGAGAGCGTGCCGGCGGTCAGAACGCCAGGGGTGCCGAGCCGCAGCTTGCCGACGTCGACCGAGGTGAGAGGTTGAACGTTGAGTGTCGTGTAGTCGTCGTCATCCGGTCCCTTTGCCGCCGCGGCAAGGTTCGTCGGCAGCGCGCTCGCGCTCTGAGTGCCTGGCGGTGCGCATTGGTCGCCATCGGCTGCCGCGTTGGGTGCCATCCCGAAGCTCGCCACGATGAGCGCAACCAGGGTGATGACCAAAGCCTTCGGTGATCGGGCCATCCTGGCAACCTAGCCGCTTGCGCACGCCCGATAGCGTTTTGTGTTCACTCAGAACGCAACGAGGTGGGCTCGAGGACCCGGCGCCGCACCAGTTCGGCGAGCATGAGCCTGCCCGTAACCTCGGCTCTTCCGATGCACGCATCGCGCGCGGCGTCCGAGTCGTTGGCGTGAATGGCCGCCGTCTCCGCGGTGTAGGACGGCAGCAGTTCGGCCTGACCGTCGAGGCCCGTCGACCAGAACGAGGTGGGGACCAACAACCGCGCAGCCCTGATCGCGGCCTGCAGCCGCGGACCCGCGTATTCGTCGTTGATCGTCTTGCGGTAGGCCCAGGCTGTTTGGTGAAACTTGCGCGGCCCGTTGGCCGAACGCAGTTTGTCGTCGAGCTGCTCGAGCCGGTGCAGTAATCGTGGGCTCGGATTTGCCGCGGCGCGCGCGGAGGCCATCCCGTTGAGCACGCCGTAGAGCTCGTGATTCTCTAACACGGAGTCAGCGTCGAAGCGCTCGATGAACGCGCCCCGGTGATAGCGCGTGGACAACACGCCGTCGTGCTCCAGCTGAACGACGGCCTCTTGAATCGGGACGCGACTCAGCCCGAGCTGCTCGGCGATCTCATTGCGGTCCAACCGATCTCCCGAGCGCAGCTTGCCGGTGAGGACCAGGTTGACGACGTGAGATACGACCTGATCCTTCTCTTTGATCCCGTACTTCTTGGGCATGGCGCGCACATTTTCTCATGCCGTGAACGCTTGCGGACGACTCTCGACATCCGGCGTGGCGATCCGGCGAAACGAGACGGTCGTTATCGCATGGAGGACCGCGAAGGCGCCTACCACGTCAATACTGACATGACTCAGTCAAGCATGCACCGAACTGGCATCAAGGCAGATAAGCGCAGTTATGCCGATTTTTAGCTGAGTCACGTCATTGACATGAGTCATCAATCTGGACTAGAACTTGCGTCGGGGTCCGCGCCACCGAGGGCTCGTCAGGAGGACTGGAATGGCCTTGGAGCAGTTCAATCTGGAAGGTCAAGTCGCCATCGTCACCGGCGCAGGCAGGGGAGTGGGCGCCGGCATCGCGAAGGTGCTGGCCGAGGCGGGCGCCACCGTCGTCGGGACCGCTCGAACCACCGAACAGCTGGAGCAAACGGTCAAGGAGATCGAGGCGGCAGGTGGCAAGGCGGTGGGCATCCAGGCCGATGCGGTCGAACGCACCGATGGCGAGCGGGTGGTTGCGCAGACCATCGACCAGTTTGGCCGCATCGACATCCTGATCAACAACGTCGGCGGATCCACGTATGCGCCATTCCTTCAGATCACCGACGAAGACTTCCGCAACACCTTCGACTGGTGCGTGACGTCCGCCTTCATCATGAGCCAGCTGTCGGTTCCGCACATGCTCGCCGTTGGGCAAGGGAGCATCGTCAACATCTCCTCTGGCTCAGGACATCTCGGGATTCCCGCACTCGGCGCCTACTGCGTGGCCAAGGGCGGGCTGGAAGCGCTGACGAGGGCCATGGCGCAGGAGCTGGCACCGAAGATTCGCGTCAACGCCATCGCGCTGGGTTCGTTCATGACCGACGGACTGCAGATCGCCCTGGACATGATGCCGGAGGCGGGCGACAAGATGAGGGAACTGACGCCACTGCACCGCTTCGGCGACGTTGCCGACCTCGGGCGGCTCGCGCTCTACCTCTCGACGAAGGATTGCTACGCCACCAGCGCGGTCTTCCACGTCGACGGTGGCATCCAAACCCACAACTCGCCGCTGGTCCTTCCGGAGCTGTAACCGACCATGACGCTTTCAGAGCAGAAGCTCACCATCGACGAGCACATGGAGAAGTCGCGCCTGGCGCAGAGTCAGGCCGACAAGTGGTTGATCTCGGGCTCGTTGCTGATCGGCACGGCCGCCCTCGGCATCTTCGGACTGCCCCTGTTCTTGCGCGGAGTCTGGTTGCTGCGGCGCGCGCAGCGCGACGGGCTTTCGGTGCGGCCGATGATCGTCACGTTGATCGGCTACCTGGTCATCATCGATGCCGCGATCAACACCGTCGGATGGGCGCTCGACCTCGTCGCGAACCACACGATCCTGGCAAGGGTCCTGTTGAACGGCTGGGGCAACATGTTCGATGCCGGCTACTTCTGGCACTACAACGAACTCTGGGTCGGCGGTGCTGCAGGGCCGGGCGAGAAGGCCATGGAAGTCGGCATGATCCTGACCGTCTTCACCATGCGCATCGCAGCGGGGATCGGCTTCCTGCAGATGAAGCGGTGGGGCCAGCAGTGGATGATCGTGACCTGCTGGATGGGTGTCGTCATCTGGACTCTCTACATCTTCAACATGACGATGTTCGCCGACGTTCGGTTCGCCGGTGTGGTCCTGCCCGTGGTCGGCTGGTGGCTCTACGACATCTTCTACATCACTCCATTCCTCGCCATCCCGTATCTCCATACGGTCAACCGCGAGATCTTCTCCGACTGATGAAGACGCGTGAGGCCCGGCGGCTCCAGACTCGGGAGCGCATCCTTGGCGCCGCGGTCGCCGAGTTCACGCGATTGGGCATGGCAGGAGCCGAGGTGAACGAGATCGTCGCTGCAGCGGGCGTTGCGCACGGCACCTTCTACTTTCACTTCCCGACCAAGGAGCACGTGCTGCTCGAGCTGGAGCGCCGTGAGGAGGCGCGGATCGCGACCGAGCTGGAGCGGTTCCTCGATCGTCCCCACGATCTCGCAGGGGCGCTGGCCGAAGCGGTGGCACTGGTGACGGGTCTGGAACGACGGCTCGGCACGCTGCTCTTCAAAGAGTTTCTCGCACTGCACTTCTCGCCGTCACGGCCCGAGAAGGACGACTGGACCGACCATCCGGTGATCGTCCTACTGGTTCGCGAGATCGAACGCGCGCGAGGCGACGGCGCAGTACATCAGGAGGTCGACGCGTTCTACAGCGCGATCTTCTTCCTCCTCGGCGTCTACGGCGTGCTCACCACCACCGATGACGTCGAATCCCGTACCACCACGCTCAGCAAGTTGATCGCCTCGGCCCTTCGCGGGCTGGAGGTGCGATGAATCGCTTGCGGGAAGAGCCGTTGATCAAGAGCCGACGACAGAGATGAATGGGAGATCGGGCAATGGACTACGTTTGGGAAATCCTGCGATACGTCGCGGCTTGGGGCGGAACGGGACTGATCATCTGGTTCTGGTACTGGATGTTCTCCAACATCGGGACGTTCTGAGCGTTGTTCGTCATGTCTGACCTCACCGACGTCTCCGCAATGGAGATGGAGCGTAGCTGCTCGGTCACGGCCGTCGCACTGAGCGACGAGCGACGAGAAGGCGTCCGTCTGGTGACGGGGACCAGCCGTGGCTTCAGCCTCAACCCCTCGCGCACGTTCGTGCACGTCCCCCATCCCTCGATGGCTCGCGAGTGGACGCGCAGGACGCTGACATGTGGTGTGGCACTTCAGTGTTCGCCGTCCAAGGACAAGCTCGCAGAATACCGGCTCAACGAACTCTCGGCGCGTGAGCTGCGTGCCGTCACGCTGATCGAGGCTTCCGTTGCACTTGGCTGGGTGGCCTCGCGCTGGCCGGGGCTTCTTCCGGAGTTCGAACGGGTGCTGCCTGGACTGGACGTTCTCGACGCCGAACTCGACGGTGCCGCCATGTGCCAACGCGCGATCGAGATGGCGCGCGACGACGAACCGCTCGACGTGCACCCGCTGATCGGTCGGCTGCCCGCCGCGTACACGACGCCGACCGGGCTGGTCGACAAGCTGCGCCGCAGCTTCGGCAGGATGCCTTGGACCTCAACGCAAAAGCGCATGCCACGTCCCTACTCGGTGCCCGTCGGCGGCGACGGCGGAGTCCGCAACCCCAACCTGCCGCCTCCGAGTCGGCCAGAGGACAACGACATCGACGTGACGCCGGAGCATCGGCCAGGCATCCCGTATCCGGAATGGAACCAGTGGACGAAGAGCTTCATGCCCGACCACGTCGCCGTTCTCGAGCGTGCGCGCGACGCTCAGGTCGGTGCGTCGAAGACCGCGTCGGCCGATCTTCGCAAGTGGTTCGAGGAAGACACTCACCGTGCGATGACGAACGGGCAGGAGGACGGCTCCGATCTCGACGTCGACCGCTACGTCAGCCACTACATCGACCTGCGCACGGGTGAGGCTGCCGAACCCCGCGTGTTCAGAGAGCTGCTGCCGAGTGGCCGGGACGTCAGCACGGCGCTCCTTCTCGACGGCAGCTCGTCGTTGGGCGTGCACGGGGGTCGCGTCTTCAAGCTGGAACTCGAGTGCGCCGACGCGCTGTCGCGAGCCATGACCCGCGCCCGCGAGCGACACGGCATCTTCGTGTTCAGCGGCAACACCCGTCATCGCGTCGAAGTGCAGTGCCTGAAGGACTTTCACGACAGGCGGTTCGTCCCCCCGAGCGGCCTCGGACTCGTCACCGCCGGCTACACCAGGCTCGGTGCGCCCCTGCGGCACCTGACCTCTCGCCTGTTGACCCAACCGTCCGAGCGACGGTTGCTCATCGTGATCGGCGACGGTCTCATCTCGGACGAGGGCTATGAGGGCCGGTACGCATGGGCCGACACGGCTCATGCGGTGGAGGAGGCCAACGACGCGGGGGTCTCGGTCTACTACGTCGGTGTCGGTCCCGTCAGGGTCGATCCGCTTCCGGAGGTGTTCGGACCGCGGCGCTCCCAACGGATCCGACGCATCGAGGATCTTCCTCGCGTGCTGGCGCACGTCCATCGAGAGCTGGTTGCGGCATGAGCGACACGTACTTTGCGAACGGCAACGAGGTCAAGCTCTTCGAGCAGGCCTACGAGCGCATGATCCCGGTGATGCTCACTGGCCCAACGGGATGCGGCAAGACCCGCCTCGTCGAACACATGGGGGCTCTCCTTGGGCGGCCCGTCGTCACGATCAGCTGCCATGACGATCTGACGAGCTCTGATCTGGTCGGCAGGTTCATGGTGACCGGCGGTGACGTCGTGTGGACCGACGGGCCACTGACGCGAGCGGTCAAGGCAGGCGCCATCTGCTACCTCGACGAGGTGGTCGAGGCCCGGCACGACTCGCTGGCCGTGCTGCACTCGTTGACCGATCACCGGCGCGCGCTCTATCTCGACCGAGCCAGTGAGGTCGTCCAAGCACCTTCCGAGTTCATGCTCGTGTGCTCCTACAACCCGGCCTACCGAAGCTCGCTCAAGGAGCTCAAACCGTCCTTCCGGCAACGGTTTGCGACGCTCCCGATGAGCTACCTGCCGCCCGAACGCGAAGCCGAGGTGGTCGTCGCCGAGGCAGGCATCGCGATGGCCGCGGCGCAGAGGCTCGTGCGGTGCGCCATCGCGATCCGTACGGCCGACGATGCGTTTCACTTCGAGCCGCCGTCCACCCGCGTGCTCGTCACCGCTGCACAGCTGATCGCCGCAGGCGCAACCGAACTGGAAGCGGCCGACGCGTGCATCCTTGCACCGCTGAGCACCGACGGGGCCATCACCGACGGCCTACGTGAAGTCGCGGCGGCGAGCCTGCTCGCCGCCGACCCCTTGAACGGACGATCGCACTAGGAAGGAGTTCGACGCATGGCCGATCTAAAGGAGAAGAAGCGCAAGCGAGCGCTGATCGTGTTCCAGATCGTCATCTACGGCTACCTGCTGACGATGTTTCTGATCCAGCTCTACATGTCGTTCGCGCGAGGTTGGTGGAACTTGTGAACCTGCCGCTCCTGGGGCGGCGAAGCTCGAGCGAAACCGGCGCCGAGACAACGAATTTCGAGGATCACCACGACGAGTCCCGTGCTGCGCAGCGCAGGGCAGACAAGTGGATGATCGCGGGCGCGGCGCTGATGGGCATGTGGGCGCCGGGGCTGGTCGGCTTTCCGATCTTCATGCGCGGGGTGTGGCTGCAACGCCAAGCCTTGCGGGCGGGACTCTCGGTCCGGCCGATGATCGTCACGCTCATCGGATACCTCGTCCTGATCGACGGCATGCTCAACAGCCTCGGCTGGGCGCTGGACCTGGTCGCCAACCACACCTTGATCAACCGCGTGCTGATGGTCGGGTGGGGCCACATGTTCGATGCGGGCTACTTCTGGCATTACAACGAGCTGTGGATCGGCGGCGCTGCAGGGCCTGGCGAGAAGTCGATGGTCTTAGGAATGATCGTCACGGTCTTCGCGATGCGATGCGCCGCGGCGATCGGGTTCCTGCAGATGAAGCGGTGGGGCCACCAATGGATGGTGGTCACCTGCTGGATGGGCGTGCTCATCTGGATCCTCTACATCTTCAACATGACGATGTACGCCGACGTCCGCTATGCGGGAGTCATCTTCCCGGTCATCGGCTGGTGGCTCTACGACATCTTCTACATCACCCCATTCCTCGCGATCCCGTACCTGCACACGGTGAACCGCGAAATCTTTTCCGACTGAACATGTTTCAGCCAGCCGAAGGAGCAACACCGTGACCACTGCGCCGTCAACCGAGGAACTCAAACCGGACGAGAACCTACCCCCGGGTACCACGCCCTACTACGCCAACATGCACAAGTGGATCAAGCGCGCCGTGCTGGTGTGCCTCGTCGCGCTGGTCATCGAAGGCGCATTCACGTTGCCGTTCATGGCGATCTACTACGGCTACCCCACGCTCAGCCTCACCCAGATCTGCAGTGAGCTGCTGAAGGTGCGGTACTCAGACGACACCCTGGAGTGCAAGTACCCGTACCCGGCGTTCGGGCCGCCGGAGGGCGCCGAGGGCAAGGACACGGCCCAAGACCAATGGGGCATCCAGCCGATCCCGAAGTACCACCGCCTTGGTTTCCGCGAGCTGGTGCGCATTCACGACGAGCGCGAGGCGCGCAAGGCAGCCGAACAGCACGCCGGCCCCCACCCGTGACGGATTCAGCCAAGGACGATTCCGCCAAGGACACCGAGGCACATGCCGTCAAGTGGGACCTACGGCATCCAGACTTCAACGCTCCCTTCGCTCACACGGATGCGCCGTTTCTCAGCGCAACGCCTGGAGGTGCTTGGGTCGCGGTCGGCTACGACGAATTCATCGAATCCGGGAGTGGCGACTTGGCGCAGGTTGCGTGGCGCCAACCTGGCATCGTGTTCTTCAAGTACCTCCACGGCATGCGCTCGTCTGGAGTTCAGCGTGGGCGTGCAGCAGGTCCTTGCGCGGCTTCCCGACTACGCGCCGTCGCCCCTGGACGAAGCGATGTTCCACGGCAACTCCGTCACCCGTGGCTACCGCGCGCTACCCGTTGTCTTCACCCCTGGTCGACGGTCGTCGCCGGTGGCGCAAGGAGCACGTGGATGACGTACACCCTGCCCATGCGGCTACCCCGAGGAGTCCTCAGTGTCTGAGAAGACCTATCGCGTCATCCAATGGGTCACCGGCCACGTCGGCTCCATCGGTTTGCGGCACGTCATCGCCAACCCCACCTACCGACTCGTCGGGCTGCTGGTGAAGAGCCCAGAGAAGGTCGGTAAGGATGCGGGCGACATCGCCGGTGTCGAGCCCGTGGGCGTGACCGCGACCGACGACGTCGAGGCGATCATCGACCTCGATGCCGACTGCGTGTTCTACACGCCGATGTACGCCGAGGTGGACGTCATCTGTCGCATCTTGAAGTCGGGCAAGAACGTCGTTGCCACCGGCGGATACTTCTATCCAACTGCAGATTTCGGAGATCACGGCGCCAAGATCGAAGCGGCCTGCAGGGTGGGTGGTACCAGCTTCTATTCCGGCGGCATACACCCCGGATATGCCGGCGACGTGCTGCCTCTGACGTTGGCCCGCGCAATGAACAGAGTCGACAAGATTCACGTGTACGAAGTCGTGAACGTGCTGACCGACGCGCCACTTGACCACATCGAAGGGATGGGCTTCGGAAAGGACAAGGACGCCTTCCTCTCCGAACCCACACTCCTTGGCATGGGCGTTCCGTTCTTCGCGCAGTCGATGCACATGATCGCCGACGGGTTGGGCGTCACCATCGAGGGCATCGCGGTGTCGTTGGAGGCGGCGGTCGCGACCCGCGACATTCCGCACGAACTCGGTGCGATCGCGTGCGGGACCGTCGCAGCGCAGCACCACGAGTGGACGGCAATGGTGGATGGCAAGCCGCGCATCGTGTTTCACGCTCAGTACTGGACGGGGGCCGCAGATGATCTGGATCCTGGTTGGGATTTCGGCAAGACGCGGTATCGGACTGTGATCGAAGGCGACCCTTCGACCGAGCTGACGATGCAGAGCGTCGAGCCGTCCGAGGGTGCCGCCGCCGCACACCCCGGCTACGACTGGACGGCGATGACGGCGCTGAATGCCGTTCCCGCCGTATGCGATGCCCAACCCGGCTGGGTTACCAATCTCGACCTGGGACTCGTCCAGCCGCGAGGGCTGATCCGGTGACCGCTCGGAACGAAAATCCCGTGATCGATGGAAAGCTCCACCGGCACTGGGGCTTCGGTGGCGGTGCACACCGCTGCCTCGGTTCACATCTCGCGCGCATGGAACTGAACCTCGTCATCACCGAGTGGCTGCGACTCGTGCCGGATTTCGAACTCGCCCCCGGCCACCGGCCGGAGGTGCGCTGGCCCTCGGCGACGCTCGTCCTGCCCACCCTGCCGCTGCAGATCCTGCCCGCTGGCTGAGTCAGCCCGCCCGAACGCTGTCCAGCGTGCGCGCGACGTAGTCGGCGATCAGCGCGTCCCGCGTCTCCCAGGTATCGGTCGAGATCAGCAGCGCGTACAGCCCCAAGAGGAAGAAGATCGCGCTGTTTGTCGGTGTGACCGTTTCGGCGACCTCGCCGCGTTCTTGGGCCAACTCGATCTCGCGCGCCACGAGCACGATCAGGGCATGGTCCTCGGTACCTTCGGCGGGTGGACGGGTCTGCGAAAAGTGCAGCGCGAGCAAGTTCTTGAACAGGACGTCGCCGAGTCGGCGTTCCAGCGCAAGAACCAATCGCACCGCTTCGCGAAACGCGCCAGCGAGATCGTGCGGGGTGTTGACGTAGCGACTGAACTGACCCGCGAGGCGCTCCTCCTCGCGGTGCTCCATCTCCAGCAGCACGTGTTCCTTCGTCGGGAAGTGAAAGAAGAAGGTGCCGTGGGCAACTCCCGCGGCCGCGACGATGGCACCGACGTCGGCCTCGGCCATGCCCGCACGCTTGAACTCCGCGATGGCGGCGCCGAGCAACCGCTCACGAGTCTGCAGGCGCTTGGCCTCACGTACCGACACTCCGTCCGACCGCGCCATTCTCAAGCCATCCTCAACGTTCCCATCTGGCTGCTGACTCAACTCACCCAATCACCGGCGAGCGTTCCTCGAACATTAGCTTCACTTCGGAGTCAATACGATGCCATACTGCCGTCGGAACGCTATTGCTGACTTGACTCAGTGAAATCACAAACGACGGAGACTCATCGTGCGCAGAGTAGTCCAGTTCTCCACGGGAAATGTCGGACGACATTCGCTGACGGCGATCATCGGACGGCCGGACCTCGAATTGGTGGGGGTGCATGCGGCAAGCAAGGACAAGGTGGGCCGCGACGCCGCGGAACTCTGCGGCTCGACCGAGCCGACCGGGGTCATCGCCACCGACGACCTCGACGCGCTCATCGCGCTTCGGCCCGACTGCGTCGTCTACACCGCGTTGGGTGAGACCCGACCGATGGAGGCCATCGAACAGATGGCACGGTTCCTCGCCGCAGGCATCAACGTCGTAGCCACCTCGATGGTGTGGCTGGTCGCGCCGCGCCATGCCGACGATTGGTTGCGGACCCCCTTGGAAAAGGCTTGTACCGAGGGCAATTCGTCCTTGTACGTCAATGGCATCGACCCGGGTTACTCGGGCGACACGGAGGTACACGCCGCGCTTGGCCTGGTCACCCGCGCCCGCTCGATCTACGTACAGGAGATCTTCGACTACGGCAACTACGACGACTACGAGTTCACCGGGAAGTCGATGGGCTTCGGCTCGACACCCGACGACGATTCTCCGATGCTGTTCCTGCCGGGCGTGATCGCGTCGATGTGGGGTGGACCGGTGCGCAACCTGGCCGACCAACTCGGCATCGAACTCGACGAGGTGCGACAGCGCGCCGAGCCCTGGTACACGCCGGAGCGCATCGAGTGCAAGATGGTCACGGTCGAACCAGGACAGATGGCGGCCGCGAGATTCGCGGTCGAGGGCGTGCGCGACGGCGTTCCGGTGATCACGATGGAACACGTCAATCGGCTCACCTCTGCGGCCGCTCCTGACTGGGAGTTCCCGCCCGACAACCAGACCGGTGTGCACCGCGTCGTCGTGGATGGCGACCCGCGCGTCGAGGTCAACACCCATGTCTCCCATCCGGTCCTCGATTCGACGGACGCAGGCTGCATGGCCACGGCTGCCCGCGTCGTCAACGCGATCGACTGGGTGTGCCGCGCGCCAAGCGGACTGATCTCGGTGGAGGACATTCCGCAGGTCGCCTTGATCCGCGGCCTGATGTGGTGACCTAGCCCTTGGCCCTGTCGTCGCGCCACCGGCAGAGTGCCTCGGCAGCGGTGAGGTCGTAGTCGGGACCGTTGACCCCGACTGTGAGCAGCGAAACCCCAAGGCTCCGTAGCGCTTCGGCGTTGGCCAGCATCGCGTCGAGGCCTTCGCCGCGTGCGACGCCGCTGGTGTTCTCCACGCCTGCCGAACGCTCGATGGTGGCGGGGTCGCGACCGAACGTCGCGCAGTGCCCGTCGAGCACCTCGGCCTTGCCAGGATAGGTGTCCACCGTGGTGAACCCGTGCCACATGTGGGCATACTGGGCCACCAGTTTGAGCGTCTTCTGTTCGCCCTGCCCACCGATCAGGATCGGGATGTCGCGTAGCGGAGCAGGATTCAGCTTGGCCAGCCGCGACACGATCCGCGGCATCGCGTCGGCCAGGTCGTTGAGCCTGCTGCCCACGGTGCCGAACTCGTAGCCGTACTCGTCGTAGTCCTTCTGCTTCCAGCCGGAGCCGATCCCGAGGATCAGCCTGCCGTCGGAGATGTTGTCGACGGTTCTTGCCATGTCGGCCAACAGTTCCGGGTTGCGATACGAGTTGCACGTGACCAGTGCGCCGATCTCGATGCGCGAGGTCTGTTCGGCCCACGCGCCGAGCATCGTCCAACACTCGTAGTGCGCGCCGTCCGGATCGCCGTAGAGCGGATAGAAGTGGTCCCAGTTGAACGCGACGTCGACGCCGATGTCCTCGCAGCGCCGTACGGCATCGCGCAGATGACCGTAGTTGGGGGAGTGTTGCGGCTGGAGTTGGACGCCTATGCGGAGGGGGAAGGGCATGACTCCACGTTAGGCGGACTTTCCGGCGATTGTCTCTAGGATGTCGACCAGCGCCCGAGGCTGGTCGCCCTGTACCGAGTGGCCCGAGTTCTCCACGACGTGGGTCCGTTGGAATCCCGGCGCTCGCTTGGCGAATTCGTCGGCATCCTCGTCGTTGACGAAGAACGAGTTGGCACCGCGAACCAGGGTCGTTGGCATGGTGATCGACGGGACGTCGTCCCACAGGCCCGTGAAGGACTCGGGCAGCTGATCGGTCTCCTTGGCATCGGCGTCCTTGCGGAAGGAGTCGTACCGCCAGGTCCAGGTGCCGTCGTCGAGGCGCTTGGAGTTGTGGAATACGCCGCGGCGCAAGGACTTCCGATCACGGTTCGGTGATGCCGCAACGGTGACTTCGAGCATGGCCTCGAAGGATGGGAAGCTACGATCCCCCTGCACGAGCGCGACCGTGCCCATCTGAGCCTTCGTCATCTCGGTGTGGCGTTCGGGTGCCGACGGGGTGACGTCGACGAGCACCAACTCGGGGACGAGCGCGGGTTCGGTCGCGGCGATGCGCAACGCGGTCAGCCCACCCAGTGACATGCCGACGACCAGTCGCGCGCTCGGCGCCCACTCGCGAAGGATCGGCCGAAGGGTCTCGGCGTTGAGCTTCGGTCCGTAATCGCCGTCTTCGCGCCAGGCTGAGCGACCGTGCCCAGGCAGGTCGACGGCGAGCGCGGGGAGGCCGAGCCCGAGGATCACGGTGTCCCAGGTGTGCGCGTTCTGGCCGCCGCCGTGTAGGAAGACGACCTGCGGTGGCTCGTCACCCCATTTGATGGCGCTGATGGGACCAGACTCGATGCGCGCGACCGTTGGCAGTAGGCCCGTCGCCCCGATTTGCTCGGCATTCTCTTCAAGCAAGCCGAATTCGTCGAGGCCGACCAGCTCGTCGTCGTTGACCATGCACTCTTTATACGTCGAGGCGGCGCCGACGGCGACGGCCACCTGAAATTGGAATGCGATCGCCGGTTGGGTGTGCCACCGTCGAATCCGTGAGCGCACTGAACGGGTTGACGATTCGCAGCGTTGAGGATCGCGACTGGCCTGCCATCACGACGCTGGCCGCGGCGGGGTTCGGAGGGTTTCGCCCTCAGGAGACGACCGCGATGTGGCGGACGATGGTGCCAGAGGGCGGCGCGGTGGTCGCCTGCGACGGCCCCGACATCGTCGGGATGGCGTTGTTCCTCGACCTGCGTCTGACGGTTCCCGGCGGAGCGGTGCTGCCGATGGCCGGGGTGTCGTGGGTCGTCGTCGCGCCCACGCACCGCCGTCGGGGTGTTCTCACCGCGATGTTCGTCGAGTTGCATCGCCGGATGGGTGAAGCGTCGTATCCCATCGCCGGGTTGGAGGCCAGCGAGGACGGGATATACGCGAGGTTCGGCTACGGCCCCGCGACCATCCAGCAGTCCCTCAGCGTCGATCGCCGAGCCGCCAAATTCCACGCCGACGCGCCCGATCCCGGCGGCGTCCGACTGGTGCGACCGCAAGATCATCGGCGCGAGTTCGAGGACGTCTACGAGCGTTGGCGGCTTCGTACGCCAGGTGGTCTGCACACGCCGAGTGAGTTGTGGGACGAGGTGATGGCAGACAGGGCGGAGTCGCGCGGCGGTGGCACCGCGTTCTTGGCGCTGCTGCACGCCGACGGCTTCGCCATGTACCGCGTGCACGGCGGCGAGCGAAAGTCGGTGCAGATCACCAAGTTCGCCGCCGTGACGTCCGATGCCCACGCCGCGCTGTGGAGGGTGCTACTCGGCATGGACTTGATGAGCACCGTCGACGTGGCCACCCATCATGCCGAGCCGTTGCCCTACCTGTTGACCAACCCCCGTGTCGTTCGGCAGACCGGCAGCGAGGACGGGCTATGGCTGAGGATCCGCGACATCGCCGCCGTGCTGGAGGCCCGGACCTACGAAGCGGATCTCTGTGCCGTGCTGGACGTTTCGGACGGCGTGCTCGGCGGTGGTGGGCGGTTCTCGCTGGAGATCAGTGACGGTCGGGCGCGCTGTACTCCGACCGATGCGGAACCCGACGTCGAACTGGGCCTGTCGGTGCTTGGCAGCCTGTACCTCGGGGTGCACCGCGCTTCGTCGTTTGCCACCGCACATCGCCTGCGCTGCAACGATTCTGGATTGCTGCGACGGCTGGACGCGGCGTTCGTCAGCACCGTTCCCGCAGAGCTTGGCTACGGCTTCTAGGAAATCGTTGCTACTCAGGTCGAACACACGGGTCGAACGCGTGGCGGGTAGTGAACCAAAACGTGGGCTCAGCCTTCGCGAAAGTGAATCTGGCGACGCAACACTCGCGTGTCGCGTCGCCAGATTCACTATCGGGGTGCGGCGTGAGAAAGGGCTTAGCCCTCGATGAATTCCTCTAGCTGAGCGCGGGCGACGTCGTCGGCCAGCTGCTTGGGCGGGCTCTTCATCAGATAGGCCGAGGCCGGGATGATGGGGCCGCCGAGGCCGCGATCCAATGCGATCTTGGCGGCGCGGACCGCGTCGATGATGATGCCCGCGGAGTTCGGCGAGTCCCATACCTCGAGCTTGTACTCAAGGTTCAGTGGCACGTCGCCGAAGGCGCGGCCCTCCAGGCGGACGTACGCCCACTTGCGGTCGTCGAGCCACGCGACGTGGTCCGACGGCCCGATGTGGACGTTCTTGTCGTCGATCTTTCCGGCGAGCGAGCCGGTCAGGTTCGACGTAACGGCCTGGGTCTTGGAGACCTTCTTGGACTCGAGGCGCTCGCGCTCGAGCATGTTCTTGAAGTCCATGTTGCCGCCGACGTTCAGCTGATAGGTCCGGTCGAGCGTGACGCCGCGATCCTCGAACAGCTTCGCCATCACGCGGTGGGTGATGGTGGCGCCGACCTGGCTCTTGATGTCGTCGCCGACGATCGGCACGCCGGCATCGGTGAACTTCTTGGCCCACTCGGGATCAGACGCGATGAAGACCGGCAGCGCATTGACGAACGCGACCTTTGCGTCGATCGCGCACTGCGCGTAGAACTTGTCCGCCTCGTCGGAGCCGACCGGTAGGTAGGACACCATGACGTCGACCTTCGCGTCCTTGAGCGCCTGAACGACGTCGACGGCCTTGGTGTCGGAGATCTCGATGGTCTCGGCGTAGTACTTGCCGATGCCATCCAGCGTCGGGCCGCGCTGCACCGTGACGTTGGTGGGCGGCACGTCGGCGATCTTGATGGTGTTGTTCTCGGACGCGAAGATCGCCTCGGACAGGTCGAACCCGACCTTCTTGGCGTCGACGTCGAACGCGGCGACGAACTTCACGTCGCGGACGTGGTACTGGCCCAGCTTCACGTGCATCAGGCCGGGAACGGTGTTGTTCTCGTCGGCGTCTTGGTAGTACTGCACACCCTGGACGAGCGAGGACGCGCAGTTGCCGACGCCGACGATGGCGACCCGGACTTCATTCGACGGGCGTTCGGACATGGGACGGTCTCCTTCTCCTACTGGGATTCAGTGCTGGTTTGACTAGGGCTGTTGCTCTGGGTTCTTTTCGATGCGGCCAAAGGCCACGCGTTCTGCCTGGATTAGATCGTTGAGCCACTTGACTTCACGTTCGCTCGATTCCAGCCCGAGCTGGTGTAGCTGTTTGGTGTAGCGGTCGAGCGAACTGCTCGCGCGCGCGATGGCGTCGCGCAGACCCTCGCGTCGTTCCTCTACCTGGCGGCGGCGTCCCTCGAGGATCCGCATCCTTGCCTCGGCGGGAGTCCGGTTGAAGAACGCGAGGTGCACGCCGAATCCGTCGTCGGTGTAGTTCTGCGGCCCCGTGTCGGCCACCAACTCGGCGAAGCGCTTCTGGCCCGCCTCCGTGAGCTGGTAGACGCGGCGCGCGCGACGGACCTTCACGGCGCCTGCCGGGGCGGCGTCCTCGACGATGAGGCCGTCGGCCTGCATGCGGCGCAAGGCGGGGTATAGGGAGCCATAGGAAAATGCGCGAAACGCACCCAACAACCCGGTTAGTCGCTTGCGCAACTCGTAGCCGTGCATGGGTGATTCGAGCAGGAGGCCGAGAATGGCGAGCTCCAACATGCGAATCACCTCCCCGCTACGACGACGCAACACGTCAACTCATTAGGTTGGCCCACTGTATCGCGCCGATATATTCGGCGCCAGTTTTGGAGCGTCGCCGAGGCGGACGAAACTCTTCAGACGGCCGAACGTGCTCGAACTTCTACGGGCTGGGGAGGCTCACGCGCTTGATGGTGGCGTCGCCGTTGAGCTCGATGAAACCCGAACTGCCGAACTTCGGCGATACGTAGATCTGCAGGTCGATCGCACCCTGGGGGGCGGTGATGTCGCTGGTCGGCTTGATGGCGAGGTTGACGTCCTTGACGTCGTCGGGCTTGAAACCCAACGTCTCCGGTGCGCCCCTGATCAGGCCGACGAGCGTTGGGATGTCGAACTGGAGAAGGTCGACCGGCGGGCCATTCGAACTGCGGCTGGTCTCCGACGGGTCGCCCCAGCCGCCGCGATACGGGTAGCTGAGCGTGCGACGGCTCTCGTTGGGATCGGGCCGCTCCAGCGACGCGTAGTCGGAGAAGATCCTGATGCCGAAGCCATTGGTGTCGCCGAACTTCTGCGTCATCTGGTCGAACAGCCCCTCGAGCCCATTGACTGACAGCAGTTGGCGGGGCGCGGGCAGCACTTTGGCAGGCACGCCGTCGGGCTGCGCACCGGGATCGCTCGCGGAGCTCACCGACGAAGTCGTGTCACCCCACAACCCCCACCCGATGCCGACGCCGAGCAGCACCAACACCCCTGCAACGGCGACGCGCATGCCCCAGCCCGCCCCAGCCACCCGAGTGATCGGCCGTGACGGCTCCTTCAGGTTCGGCATGCGAACGGGGGCATTCTCGGTCTGTAGGTCGTCGACGAGCGTCTGGAGATCGCCGAGCGTCGCCGCCGTGGTCGCGGACGCCACCCGCGTGCGGTGCTCCTCCATCGAGAGCTGGCCATCGGCGAGCGCGCTGTCCAGAACCTGGCACGTGTTGGTGCGGTCGGAGTCCTTCGCACGCGTGCGCGCGCTCTGTTGCCTTGCCACGCAGTGATCGTAGAAGTTCGATCGCCATCGTCGCAGAACAGATGCCTCACTAGCGCGTGGCGCGGAGTGGTCACACGTCGGTTGCGAGAGGGCCGACGTACTCTGGTCATCGTGCGATTGCAGCGACAGGTGGTGGACTACGCGCTCAAGCGACGGTCACTGCTGGCCGAGGTCTATTCGGGGCGCACGGGCGTCTCGGAGGTCTGTGACGCCAATCCGTACCTTCTTCGCGCCGCGAAGTACCACGGGAAATCAAGCTCGGTGATGTGTCCGATCTGCCGCAAGGAACAGCTCACGCTCGTGTCGTGGGTGTTCGGCGATCATCTGGGACCCGCGTCGGGGTCTGCACGAAGCACCGAGGAGTTGGTACTGCTGGCCGCGCGCTTTGCAGAGTTCAAGGTTCACGTCGTCGAGGTGTGCCGCACGTGTAGCTGGAATCATCTGGTCAAGTCGTATGTGTTGGGAGCGCCAGTGCCCCCCACGGGTGCCGCGCGCACCAAGAGGACCCCGACGGCGCGTTCTGGCGCGCGCACGGCCAGTGAATAGCGAAGGGCGCCACGGCAAGTCAGCGAAAGACGTCCAGAACGGGACCGACGCTGACGAGCGTGGCGCACCCTCACCCAAAGCGTCCGAACCGTCAAGTTCTGCCGAACCCGGACTCACCAAACCGCTGCCGCCCGTGGAACCGCCTAGGCCGTCTAGACCATCTCAACCGCCGAGGGCGTCTCAACCGTCGAGGCCTGGGCAATCGTCCAAGCCCACGCAGCCACCCAAGCCCGTTGCCCCGCCGCCCAGACCTGCCGAACCGCTGCGTCGACGCCAGGACGGCCCCACCGGGCCACCTCGCCGTCCATCGACTCCGCCTCTGACGCCAGACAACCGCGAGACGACGGTCTTGCCGCCGGTCACCGATGCGACGCTCGATCCACGGCTGCGTGACCCGATCGACGTCGTCAAGGCTGCGCTCGACGGAACCCCGCCTCCCACGCCGCCGGGCCGACGGCCGCCGGGCCGATCGGATCCTTCTGGACCGCCTCCACCCGGAGGGCCTCGGCTGCCCAAGGTCAACTGGAAGATCAATTGGAAGTGGGTCCGACGCGGACTCGCGGTCGCGGTGGTGCTGGGGCTTCTGCTGCCGATCATTACCTTCTTCATGGCCTATGCGATCGTCGACGTGCCGAAGCCAGGCGATATCCGGACCAACCAGGTGTCGACGATCCTCGCCAGTGACGGCAGCGAGATCGCGAAGATCGTTCCCCCCGAGGGCAACCGGGTCGACGTCAGCATCGACCAGATACCCGCGCACGTCCGCGACGCGGCGATGGCCGCCGAGGACCGCGACTTCTATACCAACCCGGGCTTCTCGTTCAAGGGGTTCTTCCGCGCCTTCAAGAACAACCTCTTCGGCGGCGACCTGCAGGGCGGGTCGACCATCACCCAGCAGTACGTCAAGAACGCGTTGGTCGGCGACGCCCGCTCGGGCGTCGGCGGTCTCATCCGCAAGGCGAAGGAACTCGTCATCTCGACGAAGATGTCGCGGGAATGGTCCAAGGACCAGGTGATGCAGGCGTACCTGAACATCATCTACTTCGGCCGAGGGTCCTACGGCATCTCGGCGGCGTCGAAGGCGTACTTCGACAAACCGGTCGAACAGCTGACCGTCTCAGAGGGTGCACTGCTCGCCGCGTTGATTCAGCGGCCATCGACGCTCGATCCCGCGGTCGACCTGGAGGGTGCGACCGAGCGGTGGAACTGGGTGCTCGACGGCATGGTGACTATGGGCGCACTCTCGCCTGCCGACCGCGCGGCCCAGGTCTTCCCGACGACGGTACCGCCGGAACAAGCCCGCGCACAGAACCAGACGACCGGCCCCAATGGGCTGATCGAGCGGCAGGTCACCAAGGAACTGCTCGACCTGTTCAACATCGACGAGCAGACGTTGAACACCGAGGGCCTACAGGTCACCACGACCATCGATCCGAAGGCACAGGCCGCGGCCGAGAACGCCGTTTCCAAGTACATGGATGGCCAAGACCCCGACATGCGCACGGCGGTGGTCTCCATCGACCCGAAGACCGGCGCGGTCAAGGCGTACTACGGCGGCTCGGACGCCCAAGGTTTCGACTTCGCTCAGGCGGGCCTGCCGACCGGATCGTCGTTCAAGGTGTTCGCGCTCGTCGCCGCGCTGGAGCAGGGCATCGGGCTGGGCTACCAGATCGACAGCTCACCGGTCTCGCTCAACGGCGTCACCATCACCAACGTCGAGGGCGGTGGCTGCGGCACCTGCAGCATTGCGGAGGCGTTGAAGCGCTCGCTGAACACCAGCTACTACCGCCTGATGCTGAAGCTGAAGAACGGGCCACAGGACGTCGCCGACGCAGCTCATCGGGCCGGCATTGCCGAGAGCTTCCCCGGCGTCGAGCACACGCTGTCCGAGGACGGCAAGGGCGGACCGCCTTATGACGGAATCGTGTTGGGGCAGTATCAGTCTCGGGTGATCGACATGGCGTCGGCGTATGCGACCATCGCTGCTTCCGGCGTCTATCACCGACCGCACTTCGTGCAGAAGGTCGTCAACGCCGACGGCCAGGTGTTGTTCGACGCCAGCCAACAGGACAACAGCGGCGACCAGCGGATCGAAAAGGCCGTCGCGGACAATGTGACAGCGGCCATGCAGCCGATCGCGGGCTGGTCCAATGGCCACAACCTCGCAGGCGGCAGGCAGTCGGCAGCAAAGACCGGCACCAACCAGCTCGGCGACACCGGTGCCAACCGGGACGCCTGGATGGTCGGGTTCACGCCGTCGTTGTCGACGGCGGTTTGGGTGGGCACCACCGAAGGCACCAAGCCACTGGAGAACAAGTCCGGCGGAGCCGTGTACGGGTCGGGCATTCCGTCCGACATCTGGAAGGCGACGATGGACGGTGCGCTCAAGGGCACCGACAACGAGACGTTCCCGAAGCCCACCGAGATCGGCGGATACGCGGGCGTGCCTGCGCCTCCGCCCGCACCGCCGCCGCCGCCCGCCGAGACGGTGATCCAACCGACTCTGGAAGTCGCTCCCGGCGTGACGATTCCGTTCGGACCGCCGACGACGATCACCCTTCCGCCGGGTGCGCCACCTCCCCCAGGTGACCCCGGCGCTCCTCCTCCGCCTCCGCCCCCTCCGCCGCCGTGACCGTGGAGGAGCAGAGTCCGCCGAGTACCGAGTCGCCCACAGCCGTGTCACCGGCTCCGCTGGCACGCGACCTGCGTAGCGCCGACGATCGGGATCTGCCGAGTCGAACCGACGTCATCGGCGCCGCGCTGTCGAACCTCGTCGGCGGACCCGTCGGTAGGCGTGCGCTGATCGGGCGCACGGGATTCATGACCCCGCTGCGGGTGATGCTCGCCATCGCGGTGGTGTTCCTGGCATTTGGCTACTCGACCAAGGCTGCGTGTCTGCAGTCAACCAAGACGGGGACCGCCGAGCAGCGGGTCGCGATCTGGGAGAACCAACGGGCCTACTACGAGTTCTGCTACTCGGACACCGTCCCGCTCTACACCGCAGAACTGTTGAACCAGGGCAAGTTTCCGTACAAGTCGCACTGGACCGAACTCGACGACAAGCGGCAACCGCGCGTCCAGTACGACGGCAGCCCGGCAATCCGCTACATGGAGTATCCGGTCCTGACCGGCGTGTACCAGTACATGTCGATGGCATTGGCCAAGACCTACACCGCCTTCAGCAAGCTGGTGTCGATCCCGGTCGTCGCCGAGGTCGTGATGTTCTTCAGCATCTCGGCGTTCGGCTTGGCATTGGCATGGATGGCCACGGTGTGGGCGACGGCGTTGCTGTCGGGTCGACGGATATGGGATGCGGCCGTCGTAGCCGGATCACCGCTCCTGATCTTCCAGGTCTTCACCAACTTCGACGCGCTTGCGACGGCGGCGGCGGTCGGCGCCCTGCTCGCGTGGTCGCGACGAAAACCGTTGGTGGCAGGCGCTTTGATCGGTATCGGCGTCGCACTCAAGCTGTATCCACTGCTGCTGTTGTTCCCGTTGGTGATCCTCGGGATGCGGACCGGCAGGATGCGCGAGGTTGGCAAGACCGTGGCCGCCACGGTGGTGACGTGGCTCGTCGTGAATCTGCCCATCATGGTGCTGTATCCACGGGGCTGGTCGGAGTTCTTCCGGCTGAACGCCCGCCGCGGCGATGACATGGATTCGCTGTACAACGTGGTGAAGTCGTTCACCGGCTGGGGCGGCTTCGACCAGAACCTGGGCTTTTGGGAACCGCCGACGGTGCTCAACTCGGTGTCGGCCGTGCTGTTCGTATTGTGTTGTGCGGTGATCGCTTACATCGCCATGACCGCCCAGCAGCGGCCGCGTCTTACGCAGTTGGTCTTCCTTGTCGTGGCGGCCTTCCTGCTGACGAACAAGGTGTGGAGTCCGCAGTACTCGCTGTGGCTCGTGCCGTTGGCTGCGTTGGCCTTGCCGCACCGCCGGATTCTTCTCGCGTGGATGACGGTCGACGCACTGGTATGGATTCCGCGGCTGCTCTTTCTCTATGGCGAACAGAACAAGGGCCTTCCCGAGCAGTGGTTCACCGGAACCGTGCTGATTCGCGACGTTGCCGTGATGACGTTGTGCGCCTTGGTAATTCGTCAGATCTATCGACCGGAACTCGACCTCGTCAGAGACCACGGTCGCATCGACGACCCGTCGGGGGGTCCGTTCGAGTGGGCGCCCGACGATCCGCCGTCGTGGTGGCCCCGCAAGGGCTGGAGGCCACCACGCCGAGAGTTTCCTGTGGATCAGCTGTCAGGGCAGTCGAAGGACGCTATGCTCGGCGCGTGAACTCCCGGCGCCTCCTGGGAATCCTGGCCTGCACGTTTGCGGTTGGCCTCGGATTAGGTGGGTGCGCGAAGGATCCGGCGCCAGCGACGACCAGCCTTCCGAAGCAAAGCAGCGCGGCGGCCGACTCTAGTGGCCACGAGACAACGACCGCCGCGCCGGCGTCGGGTGCCGTTCGCTATCTCTCCCTTGGTGATTCGCTCACCCAGGGCGTCGGCGTCGAGAACTTGGACACCCAGGCGTTTCCGGCTCTGCTCGCCGAGAAGTGGCGCTCGGCGGGATGCGAGGTCGAACTGCTGAACGTCGGCATCAGCGGCTACACCGCGGGCCAGGTGCTGACCGACGAGGTCCCGAACATCGCCGACTTCGCGCCGACGGTGATCACGTTCCAGGCGGGTGGCAACGACATCGCCAACGGGATCTCGCTCGATGAGTACGAGAGGAACGTCAAGGCGGTACTCGACGCGGCGAGCGACAGCGGGGCGAAGGTCATCGTGCTCGCGCAGAACGAATGGTTCAGGTCGCCGGACGGCCAAAACTACGGCGAGAATCAAGCGGCCCAGCGAGTCGACTTCGACGCCGCGCTCATCGCCGAGGCCGAGTCACACGGTGCACAATTCGTTGACATGCGCCCGCTCTACAAGCAGCAGGCCGACGAGGGGCAGTGGGTGTCCGACGGTCTCCACCCGACGCCCGAGGCGTACGCGGCGTGGGCGGACGGGTTGGCGGAGGCCGTTCCGGCGCCGTGCAAGTGAGCGACGATTTCTCTGGTCAGGGCTCTGTGGAGTAACCTTGCCGGGTTGCCGACGCAGGCGACCCTCCTGCCACGGATACGCCGTGGCCGCACACGACCATAGGAGGTGATGGGTTTCTCATGCGTCCATACGAAATCATGGTCATTCTTGACCCGACTCTCGACGAGCGGACTGTAGCTCCGTCGCTAGAGACGTTCCTCAATGTCATTCGCAAGGATGGCGGCACCGTCGACAAGGTCGACATCTGGGGCCGTCGCAGGCTGGCATACGAGATCGCCAAGCACGGCGAGGGCATCTATGCCGTCGTCGACGTCAAGGCCGAGCCGGCCACCGTGTCCGAGTTGGATCGTCAGCTGAGCCTCAACGAGTCCGTGTTGCGGACCAAGGTCATGAGGACCGACAAGCACTGATCGAAGCGCCGCGTGCTGTCACGAGCCTTGCGTAGGCTCGCGCGTAACACGCTGCTCGCGATGAGCGCCTGCGGTAAAGCCGATAGCACTTCTTAGGAGGGGATCTCGTGGCTGGTGACACCACCATCACCGTCGTCGGAAATCTGACCGCCGACCCCGAACTGCGATTCACGCCGGCCGGAGCGGCCGTCGCGAACTTCACGGTCGCGTCGACGCCGCGGATGTTCGACCGGCAGACCAACGAGTGGAAGGACGGCGAAGCGCTGTTCCTCCGCTGCAGCATCTGGCGCGAGGCGGCCGAGAACGTCGCCGAGAGCCTCACCCGTGGTTCGCGAGTGATCGTCACGGGTCGGCTCAAGCAGCGTTCGTTCGAGACCCGCGAGGGCGAGAAGCGAACCGTCGTCGAGGTCGAGGTCGATGAGATCGGCCCTTCCCTGAAGTATGCGACTGCCAAGGTGAACAAGGCCAGCCGTAGCGGCGGTAACAGCGGCGGCGGCTTCGGTGGCGGTGGCGGTGCTCAGCGCAGTTCCGAGCCCAAGGACGATCCATGGGGCAGTGCGCCGGCATCCGGCTCGTTCAGCGGCGCCGACGACGAACCGCCCTTCTGACAACCCATTTAGCGAAGATTTAGCGAAACCAGGAAGAGATAGACAATGGCCAAGGCCCCCAAGCGGCGTCCGGCACCCGAGAAGCCGATCAAGACCCGCAAGTGTGTGTTCTGCTCCAAGAAGGGGCAGACCATCGACTACAAGGACACGGCGCTGCTGCGCACCTACATCAGCGAGCGAGGCAAGATCCGCGCCCGCCGGGTGACCGGTAACTGCGTGCAGCACCAGCGTGACATCGCGATCGCGGTCAAGAACGCCCGCGAGGTCGCGTTGCTCCCGTTCAGCTCGGCGACGCGGTAGATCGGAGAACCAAGATGAAGCTGATTCTCACCGCAGAGGTCGACCACCTCGGCACCGCAGGAGACACCGTAGAGGTCAAGGACGGCTACGGACGCAACTTCTTGCTGCCCCGTGGCCTCGCCATCGTGGCGACGCGTGGCGCCGAGCGCCAGGCCGACGAGATCCGTCGCGCTCGCGACGTCAAGAGCGTCCGCGACCTCGACCATGCCAACGAGCTCAAGGCCGAGCTCGAGGCGCTTGGGCCCGTGACGTTGGCCGCGCGGACCGCTTCCGACAAGGGCAAGCTGTTCGGTTCCGTCAGCGCAGCCGACGTCGTCGCAGCCATCAAGAAGGCGGGCGGTCCGAATCTGGACAAGCGGACCGTCGAACTGCCCAAGGCGCACATCAAGGCCATCGGTAACCACCCGATTACCGTGCGCCTGCACCCCGACGTCAACGTGTCGGTAGCCCTAAGCGTCGTCGCCGAGTAGTTACTCCAGCGTCAATACGCCCGGGTCGAAGGACATACACCTTCGGCCCGGGCGTTGCTGTGTTTTCTGGCGAACTTTCTCCCGCGGCCTTTGTGCAGTCCAGCTAACGAGTTGTTAACCTGCGAGGCCCTTGCCCGCAACACAACACGCCCGAGGCGGCAACCCGGGACGACACGCCGCACCAATTAACATCCACAACTAGGCGACGCATCCGTGACGCCCTCATCTGCAGGGATGTGGAAAACGGCGTAGTTACTCCACAGGTTGTCCCCAACGAGTCAACATGGCTGGCCGAAGCTATCCACACGCCATCCACGAGTCCGCTAACAGGATCGGTTTGCAGTGCATCCAGCAACGTCTACCGTGAGCCGTCGGTACCGATGACGCGAGATGTGTCGGTGGTCTGACTTACGGTCTGTGTCGAATACACGTTCGACTTGGGCATCAGGGGAGGTGGGTTAGTCCGTGGCGGTAGTTGACGATCTCGGCCATTCCGACGCCGGTCCCGCGCAGCCAAGCGAAGACTATGGCCGTCAACCGCCGCAGGACATGGTGGCAGAGCAGTCGGTGCTGGGCGGCATGCTGTTGAGCAAGGACGCGATCGCCGACGTGCTGGAGCGGTTGCGGCCCGGGGACTTCTACCGGCCCGCGCACCAGAACGTCTACGACGCGATCCTCGACCTCTACGGGCGCGGTGAACCCGCCGACGCGGTGACCGTGTCCGCCGAGCTGGACCGCAGGGGCCTGCTCAAGCGCGTCGGTGGTGCGCCGTATCTGCACACGCTGATCTCGACCGTGCCCACTGCGGCCAATGCGGGCTACTACGCGGGAATCGTCGCCGAGAAGGCATTGCTGCGCCGCCTAGTCGAAGCGGGCACCCGCGTCGTGCAGTACGGGTATGCGGGCGCCGACGGGGCCGACGTGGCCGACGTGGTGGACCGCGCGCAGGCGGAGATCTACGACGTGACCGAGGGCCGCAGCACGTCGGAGGACTACGTCGTCCTCGAGCAGCTGCTGCAGCCCACGATGGACGAGATCGACGCGATTGCCTCTCAGGGCGGCATCGCGCGCGGCGTGCCGACGGGCTTCACCGAACTCGACGAGGTGACCAACGGGCTGCACCCCGGACAGATGATCGTGGTGGCGGCCAGGCCCGGCGTCGGAAAGGCACTAGAGACCTGTACGCCCCTTCCGACGCCAACGGGCTGGACCACGATGGGGGAGGTCAAGGTCGGGGATTGCCTAGTCGGCGCGGACGGGCTACCGACGCGTGTCGTCGCTGCCACCGACGTCATGGTGGGCCGACCCTGCTTCGAGGTCGAGTTCTCCGACGGGACGCTCATCATCGCCGATGCCGACCATCAGTGGCCCACGGAGTCGGGCATCCGAACGACTGCCGAATTGCGTTGCGGTGCAGACAGACTCATCCCCGCCACGCTGCCCGCTCGCGCCGGACGCAGGACGGCGCTGCTCGAACTCGGCGTTCACGTCGCGTGGGTGCGCCCCGTCGACAGCGTTCCGGTGCGGTGCGTGCAGGTCGACAACGAGTCGCACCTGTACCTGGCAGGCGAAGGCATGGTGCCGACGCACAACTCGACCCTCGGCCTGGACTTTCTGCGGTCGTGCTCGATCAAGCACCGGATGGCCAGCGTCATCTTCTCGCTGGAGATGAGCAAGTCCGAGATCGTCATGCGCCTGTTGTCCGCAGAGGCGAAGATCAAGCTCGCCGACATGCGGTCGGGCCGGATGAGCGACGACGACTGGACGCGTCTGGCACGTCGCATGAGCGAGATCAGCGAGGCGCCGCTCTACATCGACGATTCTCCGAACCTGACCATGATGGAAATTCGTGCGAAGGCTCGGCGGCTGGCCCAGAAGTCCGATCTGCGCTTGATCGTCGTCGACTACCTCCAGCTGATGACGTCGGGCAAGAAGGTCGAGTCGCGGCAGCAGGAAGTGTCCGAGTTCTCCCGTCAGATCAAGCTATTGGCGAAGGAGATCAACGTCCCGGTGGTCGCGATGAGCCAGCTGAATCGCGGTCCCGAACAAAGGACAGACAAGCGCCCGATGCTCTCCGACCTCCGTGAGTCGGGGGCAATCGAGCAGGACAGCGACATGGTCATCCTCTTGCATCGGCCCGATGCCTTCGAACGCGACGACCCCCGTGGCGGCGAGGCAGACCTGATCATCGCCAAGCATCGCGCCGGTCCGACGAAGACGATAACCGTTGCGCACCAACTACATCTGTCGCGCTTTACGAACATGGCGCACTGACGGATGCCTTGCTGCTGGTTGCATGAAGATATGCAGTGGCGGACCGCATCGCACAGCCGAGGGTGTTGGCTGAGCTCACGGTTGCATGTAGAGCAGTGGCAGCCGACCTCTAGCCCGTTTGGATACGAGGTCGGAGGCGAGGGGACCGCAGGGTTCATGTCCCGGTACTGCCACGATGAGCGGTTCTACGAACTCCAGGCACAAAGGTCACGAACCAGAGATGGTTCGTGACCTTTGTGTTTGGGTGGGGGCGGCTTTGCTGACACCTGAGACGGCGCAGCGGGGACCCGAGCCCGCAGATCCCCGCCCAAGCTCGATTCATGACAATGGGAGACCGTTTCCAACCGCTAATGACATTCGCTCCGGCGCCGCAGTATGTGCGTATATCGGGGCGCTTATAACAAAATCGTTTGACGTCAGTGTTCCGAAGGTATGGACCTACGCTGGCGGCGGAGTGAACACCATCACGCGCTGGTCGGCGTCGAAGGACACCGAGCCGTCCCGCGTGCCGCAGCGCAGCGGAGACACGCGTACGCGGTCGCGGCGAGGGTTGACGACGACGGGTCCTGATCGGTCAGGCTTGGGGGGCTGCTGACGGCTTAAAAAGAAGTTGGGCGAGATCCAGGAAGCTGCTCAGCGATTCGCAGGTGAGGGGCTACGGAGATTGCCGCCGGAGGCGGGCAAGTGGGCGGTCGCGCCTGGCGCGCCGTCCCCTCGGGTCTAGTCTGACGGCTCGTTGGCGACCCGTGTCGGAGTTAGTCTGTTGCGGTGGAGAATGCGTTGCTGCAGATGCTGACCGCCCGGGGAGGTCCGCTGTCGTCGGCGTGTCTGCGGTGGCTCGTTGACGGTGACGGATCGGCGCTTCGTCCTGCGGTTCGAAGCGACGTGCGGATGCCGGCGCCGGGGGTCCGTCCCCGTTCTGAGGGGGCGTGTCCGCGGCCGAACACCTTGCAGTGATCCGCGCCCTCGCGGTCGCGTTGATCTGGCCCGGATCCCCGATACGATCGGAGCATGGACGGTCCGCCCGCACCCGAGCGCGAGCCCATGGCACCGCCGCACCAACTCCCCAACGCACCGGTGCCGCCGCAGCCTCAATGGGCCTATCAGCCCGCGCCGCGCCCTGCCGTACGCCCAATCTGGATCATCGCCGCCGGCATCATCATCGCTGTCGCAGTCATCATCGCCGCGATCATCATCAGCCACGGCAACACCACCACCCAATCAACACCAACCGCTGCACCCACCCAAAGCAACGCGTCGCAGTCGGCGAATCTCTCGACGGCGAGCGCAGCGACCAGCTCCACGTGCACCGGCTGGCGCGCAGTGAGCCCTTCAATAAGCGAGATCGTGCCATTGCCGGACGGCTGGGACTACGACACTCCCAACATCGACCAGTACATCAACGACCACAACGCATCGGTAATCAAACTGATGGACATCTTCGAACCCCTCATCTCGGATGAGCCTGCCGACGTAGCCAAGATTGCGCATACTTTCGTCGACTCCCGACGCAACGAAGCAAAACTACTCGCCGCACACACTTATCGCGGCTCTGATGGTGCGGCGGGCAATGTGGCCGCTACGCAGCTGGATCAGCTGTGTGGGGCGGACACGAAGTAAAACGACGCGACGAGCCTCTCGATGACCACTACCCCCGGGCCGACGGTCCGCAGCCGACGTCGAAGGACCGGGCCGATCGGTGCGACGCTGCCTGCGAATGCATCCTCTCCTTCGACTATGCCGACTTCCTCGACGAACTCACCCGCAACCCACACCTGTTCGACGAGAGCTACACCCGTTGGGGGCCGATCCAATGGATGCCCCCGGAGACCCTCCTCGCCGTGGGGGAACACCTCGGCAACAGGGGTTGGACTGACGCCGACATACAGGCCGTCACATGGCAGAACTTCCACCGAGTCGCCGAACAAGCATGGCAACCAACTGCGCTCTGAATATTGGGCCACTCGACCACTGCGGCGGATCGCAACGCAGTACGAACTCGGGCCAACCCGCATCAACAGCCAGCGTCGTCGCCCCAAGGGGTCAAAGTTCAGAAGTCGTTACGGGGTCAACTTTGGGAAGTTGTTGACACCTGGGTGCGGATCGTCGGGCGTGATGCGGATCAGGCTTTCAGCGCGCGGAGATAACGGCGCCGGATGAACCTGTTGCGCCAACCGCAACATCGGAAACGCTGGCCGCCTGCCTCCGCGCTGGTCGGGTCAGCGTCTCTCAGCGACAACGAGACGACGCCGCATGACGCGGGTCACGATGAAGGCCTCCTGCCCGGATACCGGGTGGCCAAGCAATGTCCCGTAGGGAAGAAGTGGTTTCTGTTGTCTTGCAAACTCTTTGTCCCCTTTTGGCCCCCGCAGTAGTCGGATCGCAGCTACGCTGATGACCGCTGCGGTGAGGGAAAGCGATGCCCTCCGATGCAGACGTCGGCAATCCCTGAGGGGAATTCAACTGTTGGGATTGCGGTCGGGTGCGACCGCCCTGTCGGAATCAGGTCATCGTCACACCGTCAGACACCACGACTACGCCATCCAAGCCGAGGTACCGGGGGCAGTGGCGGCGGCCCGGTACACCGCCCACGCCGCGACGTGATTCCTGCCGCTCGGATGTGTTCAGGACACCGACCAGGCGCAATGTGGCCCCATGTGTCAGCTCCGGTTGAATTGTGAGCAGCCTGTTCCGGAATCACCTGCTCACTTTTCGACCGGAACTGACACCCATGCGCGTGAGCGCCCACCAAGGTTTCTCTGAAGTGTTGGTACACAAGCAAATTGCGTGCGGCTACGTCACGAACCATCTGGGATCACCGGTAGCGCATGGCAATCCGGGCACAAGACGAGAAAGGTCCAGTCAAATTTCACGTCGATCGCCAACCACCGGTCGCACTCGGGATCACCATCGGCAGGCGATGGCCGCAGAATCGCGCGCAATGACTGTCGAGGGTCGACTCGGGCACCTGTCAACGGTAACGGACACCGATGCCCGCCGAAATGTGATCAACACCGCACGACGGCGCATTTCGGAGACGAGAGACCAAGCGCGGGTGGGCGTTCGTCGTGGCCGGTGTCGGACTCAGGTCGCTTATTTTGACTCGGCCCTGGTGCCGCGGCTCGAAATCATCGAACAAGTCACCGGGATCGAGCCTTCTGAAGTCACCCACGAAAAATCTTTCGTCGACGACACGACATCGACTCACTGTCGATGGTTGAAATCACAGTCCAGGCCGAAGACGAGTACGGCGTAAGACTCCCCGACCAAGACACCTTGCCGCCCTCCGGACCGCCGGATCGCTCCAAGCCGCTACGGACTAACTCCGCACTGTTGATTTAGCTGTGTATACGCGACATTGCCGGCGACGCCGTCCGATCCTTGAAAGGTGTGTGCAGCAAGCAGTCTGGTCTCGTTTCGGCGTCCATCGACGAAGGTGTGGGCGATCTTCGCCAGATCAGCCGGCTGGTCTGAGATGAGCGGCTCGAAGATGTCAAGGACTTTGTTTATTTCAGCGTTTCGTTGGGCGATAGTACGGTCAATGTTTGGCGTGTCCCAATCCCACCCGTCAGGCAGGCCGGGAATCAAATCGAGCGAAGGCTGAACTGAGCGCCAGCCGACGCACGTGGGACTGTCCGCTGCGTTCGCCAACGACGAAGGGTTCGCCGGTTGCGACGTGTTGCCCTGAGCGGGCGCTGCCGTGGGCGTCGTCTGCGTGGTGTTGCCTCGGCTAATGATGACGGCGGCGATGATGACGCCGGCGGCGATGATGACGCCGGCAGCCATAATCCAGACGGGGCGGACGGCGGAGGTCCGCGCGGCGGGTTGATAGACCCATTGCGGCTGCGGCGGCACCTCAGCGCCGGGGTGCTGCGGCGGACCGGCCATGTTCTCATCGTATCCGGAATCGGACCGCGAAAGAGGCCAAGCATCGGAATCATGTGAATGCGTCCAGCGTATTCGCCAGTGTCTGCTAGCCAGCTTTTCGTCGGAGTTGATGTAGCCCGGTGTGATGGTGTGGTTGCTGGGTCCCGTGGGCGGACTTTCTCTGCGGCCGTTGTGTCATACCCCGTGCGTAGGTCCGGTCCTGCTACGTCGTTGCCACCACTGCCCTGCAGCTCCGGTTTGTGAAACCCCTTGGGCTTGAACAGGACGTTGTCGCAGGCCAGCTTGTCAGCGGCGGGTTGCCTTGCCAGTATGGCCGAGGTCAGTGAGCGGACCATTGGACTCCAGCACAGGAGGGAACCGCCGCTTAGGCCTCGCTGGACCACCACTGCCGCCGTCACCGACTTCGTTGACACCCAGTTGCGGCCGATGGGCTACAGGCTCATGGCGCATTCGAGCGTCCTGGGGAAAGGGCGGCTTCAGTCGTGGGCTTCCGGGAGCTGTGGTCAACAGCATGGGGTCATTACATGTACGTCGATGATGTGAGCACCCTAGAGATGTTCCGCGGCAACGGCTTTGCCGACAAGCTCATGGAGTGGGTCATTGGCGAGGCGCAGCTTCGTCAATGCGAGGAAGTCCACCTCGATTCGGGAGTTGGAAGTGATCGGGCGTCGGCGCATCGGCTGTATATGCGAAACCACCGGTGCAGAGGCCCATTTCGCCTCGGATCCTTTGCGGAAACCACTGTGCTGGAGAGCTTGAGGTGTCGTGTGGAAATGTGGGGGACTGAGAGGATCGGGCTGGGTGGGTCTCGTAGTCGCGGCTTGGCAACCGGCTCGGCGACCTACGGCCTTAGTGTCGTCCACTCTGCCAGGGTTGCTGCGACTCGCCGGCTGCCCGGGACGTTTTCCCAGGCGCGATTATGTGCGGCGACCTCGTGCAGTGTTGCGGCTGCCGTGGCCGGGTCGACGTCACGAAAGCACAACGCGAGATGTTCCAGAACAAGCGAGCGGTGCAGATTGGAATCTGTAGCGCGAACGGCCTGCGCGGCCTGCTTGGCATGGACGAGGGCTTGGCCTGTCTGCCCCTGTGCTGCACATGCTGTCGAGAGCGCCAGACTGCGCCAGATGGCGTCCATCGTGCCCATCCTGAGGTAGTGCTCGTTCTGCTTCATCGCGAGTGCGAGACCTTCCTGTACGCTGCCTTGGCGGCAGAGTGCGACCGAGAGGACGTAGGGCAAACCGTTGAGCATCCATATGTCGCCGAGCCGGTCGAGGGTCTCCAAGCCTCTGTGGGCAAGGGCCGCCGCACGCTCGGGTTGGCCCACCTCTAACAGAATTGGCGCCAACGCCATGACGGCGTGCTGGGCGCCGGGCCATTCAAGGCCGTTCGAGTCGACTGCGTGGCGCCATCGCGTCTCTGCCGCAACGTAGCTCGAGAGGTCGTCAGTGAGCGCCGCGGCCACGGCGAGCCCGGCGTAGCCGCCCGCTGCGACGACGGGATTGGAGCTCGTGCTTCGCCCCTTCGCCCGCTTGCGGATCGCCCGCGCAGAGAAGGGGCCGAGGATGAGACCTATCGACTGGTCGCCGCCCGCTTGGACCTGCTCGCGCAGCCGTTCAGATCGTTGGGCATGTATCACCGATCGTCCGGCAGCTTCTTCGACCGCAGCGACCTCACCGACCAGCCAATGGAGGTATTCCAACACTACCCAGCCCTGCGCAAGGCCGATGTCATCGTCGATGTGGCTAAGCGTTTCCAGCAGCGACCGTCCCTCGGCGATACCCGCCCGGATCTCGGCCTCAGACGCGTCGGCGTAGACCAAGAAGGCGAGCTGCTGCAACCGGATTCGGATGTTCTCCATGGTCGGCTCGCAGGTGTCATCGTCGACCGCAGCACTGGCGAGTAACTTGCGGGCTTGGTCGATCTGGCCGTTCTCCATGAGGGCCACGGCAAGGTCTGGCAGCATGCCGAGGCGTGTGGACGATCCGGTCGGGAGCAGCCGTTCTGCGCGCCCGAGAAGCCGAGACGTGGTGAGCAGGTCCAGCCGGGCGAACGCTTGGTTGCCAGCGCGCGCTAGTCGCTCGCCGGCGCGATGCTGAGTCTCCCGGTCGGGGTGGCCTAGTTCTTCACGTAGGCGTGCTGCGTGTTCGAGATGCGTGCCGACGAGTTCGTCGTCGTCCAACATGTCGGCAAGTCCGGAGTGCAGTTCGGCCCGACTCGCCTTCGGTAGGCGGTGATAGGCAGTCTCTCGGATGAGGGCGTGTGCGAAGGTGCCGACATTGGGTTCCAGAAGGCGTGCCAGGTGGACGTGCTCTGCTTCTGCCAGTACCTCTCGCAGGTTGGCAGTCTCCTGCCACAAGTGCTGGACCATGTCGAGGTCGAAGACGGAACCTTGAATGGCTGCAACGCTCAATGCGCGGGCGACTTCCGGGAGACATCGGTCAAGACGAGCCTCGATGAGTGCGCGAATGGTGGTCGGAACGCTGGTGGGGTCCCACGCGTCACCCATGTGCTCCAACTCGGCTGCGAGTTGCTCGACGAAGAGCGGGTTTCCTTCGGCTGCCGCAGCGACGAGGGCTGATCTGGCTGGCCGAGACCCGACCAATGTGTCTGCGAGGGAGCGGGATTCGGTACCGTCAAGTGGCCCGAGCGGCATGATGTGAGCGGACAATACCCCGGCCATCCACGATTCCCTCGCGACTAGTAGGTCTGGGCGTGCGGCGCAGAGCAGCAGAACAGGGCCGCTGGTCCTGTGCATCGTGTCCTCGATCAGATCGATGAGCGCGGCACTGCCCCAATGCAGGTCGTCAATGATGAGGACGACGCAATTGCTCGTCGCAAGTTCCTCGAGAAACCGGCGGAATGCCCAACCATGGTCCACGATGCCCGCGGCGCCTTGGCCAAGGAGTGACCGTAGGGCAGCGCCTAATGCGGCAGCGTCGGGACGATGCTCGATGAGTTCGTCGAGACGGTCAGCGGTTTCACGAGTCGTCCCGTCGCCGAGGGCTGCGCTGATCAAGTCGGTGATGGGACGCAGGTCGGCTGCCTCACCCTGCGGTCGTACGGCGGCTGGGAGCACCACGACATCGGCGGGTAGCCGACTGACGAATGTATGCAGCAGGCGAGACTTGCCAATGCCTGGATCACCAATGACGGTCAAACACATTGGCATTCGACCGTCGCCTACTGATCGCAGCGCCTGAGCGAAAGACTCCAGATGCGCTTCACGGCCCACGAAGGGCGACTCGGAAAGTTTACGCGGTCCAACTGCGGCAGACACCACGACGGCGAATTGCACCGGTGCAGCCTTGCCTTTGAGGATGACCGGAGCCATCGGGCGGAGGTGCGCATGGTTGCTCAACATCTTGAGCGCGATCGGACCGGCGACGAGGGTTCCTGGCTCTGCGATTGCCTGTAGCCGCGCGGCGGTGTTTAGCACGTCACCCGCGAGTGCACCTGAGGCCGCCAGGCCGACATCGCCGATCACTTCACCGGTCTCGATCGCCGCCCGTGCCTGCAGTGTGATGCCCTGTGCCGCAGCCTCTTTGGCGTTTCGGAGCCGGGCGAGGAGCTCGATGCCCGCCATGGCGGCGTGGGTCGTGTCATTCTCGGCGGCCACGGTCAGGCCGAACAAGCCAACCGCGCCGTCGCCGACGAATGTGGCGACGATCCCACCGTGGCGTTCGATGACTGCACGTGCCAAGCTGGTGAATTCGTCGAAGATGGCGCGCAGCACTTCAGGGTCCAGCTGCTCTGCCATCGTCGTAGACCCGACAATGTCACAGAACAGTACGGTCACCAGACGCCGTTGCGCCGGAGCCGCGGCCACGGGGACTCCGCAGCTCGAGCAGAATCGTGCCCCGTCCACTAGCGGTGCCTGGCACGCCGAGCAGGTCACGATCGAATCGTACGGTGGATGGCCGCTAACCGCTGCGGCCTGCGGTCAGTGCACGACCTCGCTCAGGAAGTCGTGTAATACATTGACGTACCGGTCCACGTCGGCGTCTGTGCTCCGGATCCCGGCCGCTGGCCCTGCAGACTCGATCGCCTCCCAAATTCCGCGATTGGCCATATAGACGCGTTGTGTGTTGAACAAGGACGCATCGAAATTGTTTCGGGCATCGGCCGCGGACCGTGGCAGGTCGGGTCCATGCGTATATCCGCTGCGGTTGAAGAGCCGGTGGGCACGCCAGTCGAGCCCGAGCTCAGTGGCCGTCGATTCGATCCCGTCGGCGAGCCGACCGCCCAGTGCCGCCGCGTGCCGATAGGCTCCCGGCGTCAGAACCTGTTGGAGCGCAACGCTGGCCGCCGCCATCGATAGCGCATTTGCAAAGAGTGTCCCGCCGGTGGCTATCGTGTCGGCCCAGCCCCCGCTCGGATCCTCCAAGCTCTCGGCAACCCGTTCGGTCATGCCATATGCGCCTAGGGGCAGTCCACCGCTAATCGACTTGCCGAGGACCACGACGTCGGGATGCAGGCCCCACTGCCGAGTAAGCCCGCCGGGTCCACAGACCAACGTGTGCGTCTCATCGACGATCAGGAGCGCACCCACGTCGCTGACCAGCCGCCGAAGCTCGGCGTGAAAACTTGGCTTCGGCAGGATCACGCCGGCATTGGTGATGGCCGGTTCTACTACGACACAGGCGAACTCGCCGCGCTGCAGCTGACGATCAGTGGCGCCCAGATCGTTGTAGGGCACGATGGTTACGTGCCGTGTCGCGTCGGACACGATGCCGCGCCCTTCTGGTACGACGTTCCCACTCTCATCGACTGCGCCGAGAAATTCATCGGCGTGGCCGTGATACTTGCCGTCGAACATCAGCACGCGATCGCGACCGGTAATCGCGCGGCAAATTCGGATCGCTTCGGTATTCGCTTGTGTGGCCGACAATGTGAACTGCCAATAGGGCATCGCCCAGCGGGCACACAGCTCCTCCGCGACTGTGATGGAATCTACGGTCGGCAGCAAGAAATGTGGCCCACCGGCGAAGCGATTGGTGACGGCTTCGGTAATCGGTGCCACACCGTAGCCGGCGAACATGCTCGTGTCGGCGAGATTGAAGTCGACATACGAATACCCGTCGAGGTCGGTGAAGCGTACGCCAACGCCTGCCCTCACGAACGGTGGCGGATGGCCGTACAGCGACGACATCCACGCCATCGGGACGCCCTTGGGCATGTGCGCGCGCGCCCGCTGGAGGGCATGCTGCCCGAGCGGCCGCGAAGCTGCGTAACGATCGAGTTCGCGAACTCGCACGGCTTCAAGGGAGCCGGATGAGATGCGCGCCTCACTCATGATTGCACCCGCGCTCGTCGAGTCCCTCGCGCATTCCAGGCCCGTCCGCCCACCACGGTGTTGTACCGACCACGTCCGGCCGAATCCCGCCAGCGTGTTGACCATTGACCATGGTGTTCATGGTCTCGATTCTGGTCGCGGCAGGTAGCGGGAGCGCGCGTAGTGGCCTACTCGATGTGTTGTGCCAAAACACCCTTTACCCCCGACTCTCTTGCTGCGGTCGATCACTGTGCCGGTACATATTGTGTTGGCGGGGAACACCATTCACGACTCTGTGAAAGGAATCGAGCGGATCCCTAGCTAGTGTTGCCCTGTGAGGACGTCGCTGCCGTCAATGCCTGTATACGTGGCGGGGTCATCGCGATTTGTGCATCGATCTACGGGGCGTGGGTGAGCGTGCTGCTGTGGCCGCAGAATACGGGGCGATTCAGTGTGCCGATCGCCGTCGCGTGTGCTCTCGGGGCTGTCGTCGCCGGGGTGGCCGACCATCGAGTCCACGTCGAGTTCGGTTCGGTGGAACGGATTTCGGCGTATCGGGAGTCGCTGCGAAAGAGCGAATTGCCCAGTGATATCGATGCCGCACAGTGGGCTCGGTGGCCGCCGACGGCCTCGATGGCCAACGGTGTCGCGACATCGGGTGGGCTGCTGTTCGCCTCGTTCGGCCTGTTGTCGGCGATGGTCAGTCAGTCGCCGCACCGGTGGCTGGCTCTCGCGGTGTTCGGTGTGCTGTTCGTGTGGGTTGTCGTCGCCGTGCCGGTGAGAGTGGCGCGAAGCAAGACGCTGCTGGCGGTCGCCAGGCGCCGGGCACTGGCCGCTCGAGCATCCACCGGGGCGAGCGATCCAGTGCGAGATGCAATAGGTAGGCGCCGCTCAGACGCACCGCCATGTGAAGCCGGAGATCCGGCTGAGTCGAATCCCTTGTAGTCATGTTCCGATCGAGTGTCGATGGGTCGGAGCTGTGCTCGCCATGGAAGAACGTGATCGAGAGTCGCCAGGGTCGGGTGAGGATTTGCCTTGGCCAGGAGGTGGCGCGTTTGCTGATCGCCCGCGACGGGGTCAAGTCCAGTCACCAAATTGGTCGAAGAATGGCTCGATCGGGCGCGAGCTAATCGCAGACAGTTGGCCGCGTTGGTGCTCCCAGTCGCTGGCGAACGCCTCGACCAACATCTCGGCTGCCCGCGGCGTGCCGATGATGGAGCGTAGGCAGTCTTCACGTCGGCGGCCGTCGAAGTGGATGAGCGCTACTCGGGCAAGGTTGTACGCCCGGCTTGCTGAGCTCAGACGGTAGGGCGGATATGGGCGGAATTGGTGTGCGAGTTGGGCCGACGGTACGGCGAGCACGTCGACGCCCGCGCGCCAGGCGCGCAGGCTTAAGTCGACGTCTTCTAGTCCGAGTTCGCGGAATTGGCCGAAGCCGCCGAGTGTGGTGAACACGCTCTTGGTCATGGCGAGGCAGCCGCCGGGCGCGATTGGTAGGACTGTGCGGTGTTGGTTCTTGCTGGCCGGGAGCCACTGTATGCGTAGTTCTGGGTTGATCAGACGTGCGCCGCAGCCGAGAGCTTCATCGTCAAAGTCGCGGATCGCGGGGGCATGGATTGCGTCTGGCGCGGCGCATAGGGAGGACTGCAGTGTTGTGAGGCAGTCGCGCTCGAGGTGGCAGTGTGCGTCCAGGAAGACCAGGTAGGGGGTGGCGGCCAGCGCTGCGCCGGTGTTGCGGGCTGCTGCGATACCGCTGCGGCGGATGTGTTGTACGACAAGCTTTTTTGCACGCCACTCGGGTTGCGCGAAGGTAGCGCAGCTGTCGTCGGTACCTCCGTCGTCGATGATGATGGTTTGAGTTGGCAGCAATGACCCGGCGTAGATGGAGTGAACGGTTTCGCGCAGTTGGGTGCCCTCGTTGAGGGTGGCGATGATCACCGACAGTTCCATCGGGGCAGGTGTTGTCATGATCACGGTTGGGTGAGCTGGTATGCGAGCGCAGCGCGAACCTCGTTGGCGCGTGGGCTGCGGCTCCAGTACTGCATGCAGGGCCAGTTCAAGTGGGAATCGGCTGCAACCCAGTGGTATTGGTCGCGGTGATGAAACCAGGCTTGTGCGACAAGGAGGCTGAATTCACTGACGGTGTCGCAGCGTCGTGCCAGGCACCATGCTTTCAGTGGCGTGTGGTGGCGCTGGTGACACGTTTCTCGCAGGCTTGCGTAGAGATCCCGTGTGTATGTCCAGGGGGCGGGCGTCAGCGGATCGAATGGCAGCGGGCGGCCGTGTAGGTCGATGATGCAGCTCCGCCATCCGTCGCTTGCCGGTCTGCGGGATTGGGTCAGCACGCGAATGATGGGACGTCCGTCCTTGGCAATGAGTGCCGGCAAGTTGCACGGGCTGTGGAAGAGGCAGTCGGAGTCGAGATGCGTGATCATGGCGGCATCGGTGTCGAGGTCGGCGTGTAGCTTGCTGATCTGCTGGCCGATGTAGTCATCCGCGTAGTCGTCGCAATAAACGACGGTGGTCCGGGCTGGATCGGGTATCTGCTCAGACCGCAACCGCTCAGCGCTCGATCGGGGCATCACTACGATGATGCGTCGGTATCCCTCGACGAATCTCGCCACGGACAGTAGCGACAGGTGTAGCCATCGCAGATCGCGGAAGTAGGTGCGGATGTAGAGGTCAATCGCCGCCGGCGCCGCGGTCATCGGTCACTGCGAGAGTTCTGTTTGCGGACCGATCCTGGGCCCCGGGGTGCCGGGCGGAACTCCACCTGGAGGTAGCGATGCGATGAGGTCGATCAAGCCGGGCAGCAGCGCCGCATAGCGCAGAGAGTCCGCCAGGAACGCGCTCACCCCCGCGGCCAGTGTGAAGTGGTAGGCGGACAGACGGTCGAGCTGATCACCATTCACGGACAGCGTCAGCAGATCACCGAGCCGCACCTGGTCCAGACCTAGTGTCTGCAGCGCTTGTTCGGGCCGCGTGGAGTACTCGACGTATTCGGCGTAGTCCGTTGCCGATTGCAGATCCGCCTTGCTGAAGCCGGCCTGCTCGAGCGCGCGTTCAACAGCACGGTCAGATGTGCGGACAAGGTATCCGGCTGAGGTGGACCGTTCGCGCAGCGTTTCTAGCAGGTGTTTGGTGACGGCGCTGGCCAGGCCGATGTTGGTGGTGTGCTTTCGATCAGTGAGCACAGGTGTGAGGTGTGCTCGGTCTTCGGTCCCGATCATGGCGATGCCTATGGCTTCGATGGTTTGTGATCCGATGCCTTTGGGCGGCCAGGGGCGCTCCGTTGTCGCGATGGCCAAGACGAGGTTGGCGTGCTCGAGGAGTGGTTCGAGCAGTTCGGTGTAGAGCTGCGGGTAGTTGTTACGCCGGCAGAATGTCGCCAGCGCGGTCTTGATCTCGCGGGAGGGCTCGCTGGTGACGGTGAAGCGGATTGATTCGTTGTCGGTGGCGTGGTGGGTCATTGGTGAGCTCCGATCGCTTGGTCTGTGGAAGTGGCCATCCAGCCGGCGACGGCGTATCGGGTGCCGCCGTGCAATATCGCGACCTCGTGCATGAGGGCGGACCGAAAGAGCACGAGCATGCCGGGTTCGGGAACGATCACGACCTTGCGGTTACGGATCGTGGGGTCGGTTTCGTAGACGATGAGGGCGCCCCCGTCGAACACGGGCAGGCCGTTGGTGGTGTCGCGGCCGTTGAGATAAAGCAGCAGAGACCAACGGTGCGCGGCCAGCCGGGCTGGGTCGTTCTTGTGGTTGGCGACGTCACGATGCGCGCGGAAATAGCTGCCCTTCTCGTAGCACATGAAGTACGGGCCGTACAGGTAGTCGGCGTCGGACGCGAATCGGTCGCGGTGCGCGCGGAAGTAGCCGGCCACGCGTTCTGCGATGGGATCTTTGACGACGTCGGGGAGGTGGTGGTCAAAGCAGAATCGCAACGATTGGTCGAGGATCGATTCGCCGGCGCGGACGACCTCTGCTGCTTCGCGCGGCGCGGCGTTCATCGCGGTGATGATCTCGGCGCACTCGGGCACCGACAGCAAGCGGCGAACTGTGGCGATGTTTGGTGTGATGAACTCCAACTCGGCCGGCGTGTAACCAGTTTCGTCGTACGCGGTGTCATGTAGCTGCTGGTCGTGCTGTTGTACCGGCATAACGAAGCCCCCTTTTCGTCAACGCTGCAAGAGTCAGTATCGAACGCGGGAAGGGTGTTGGCATGAGTAATGCACTACTCGCCCAACGCTGCACCTGTGCAACGAACTTGAGATACAGCGAATCGGACCAACTCATGGCCACGACAAATTTCCGGCGGCAGAGCCGGTGCACCTCCCGCCTCAGCCTGATCGTCACCTGTTGATGTCGCGGGCAGGGTCATGAATCGACGGCGATAATGCTGAGTGTGCCGAGTCTGATACCGCCGGCGATCGCAGCCGGTACGCTGTCTCGATCGACTCACCCGACGATCCCGGTGGGCGGGATTGCTGCGCTCAGACCGTGGTCGCTCGCTGATGCCGAAGCAGTCGTGTCCGCTTTCCGAGATCCAGACATCCAACGCTGGCATGTGCGGCGCGCAGACTCTGCCGACGAAGCGCGGGAATGGATCCGTACCTGGCAAGCCGGGTGGGCCGCCGAGTCGGAGCTGAACTGGGCGTTGGTCGATCAAGCCACTGATTCGCTGATGGGTCGCATGTCGTTGAAGAGTGTGAATCTCTACGACGGCAGGGCCGGTTTGGCGTACTGGATGGTCCCGGCATGTCGTGGCCGCGGACTCTGCTCGCAAGCGGCGATCACACTGTCTCAGTGGGCTTTTGACGTTGCTGGCTTCCACCGGATCGCGGCTGATCATTCCACCGCGAACCCTGCCTCTTGCCGAGTCTTGACCAAGGCAGGATTTGAAGAGGAGGGTGTTCGACGGGCCGCTGGGCGTCATGCCGACGGCTGGCACGACATGCACGTCCATGCGCTTCTGTCCGCTTAGCGCAATGAAGAGGTAAGCCTGACTGGGACTCGTCAGGATTTGACTCCGCCGTCGTCGCCGATTTTCGGCCCCATCTGATCTGATGACGCTCAACGTTCCCGTGTGCCCATTTCGGCACATCGATGCCGTGGACGAAAGGGTGCATCACGTGACGAAACGACTGCCGATGCGGCCAGTCGCGGACCTGGCCGACTTGAGATGACCTCACCTCGTTACGCACGGATTGGAAGCGAAAGTGAGAATTTGTCGCATGGACATCACGTGAGAATGCCGCAGTCGGCGCAGCTCAGAGGACTGCGAGTGGACATGAAACTTAGAAGCCACACCTCCTGGCGGTGCCCAAGTGTGGGCATGTCCCGCGTCACGAAGCTCACCAGACCCCTCACATGCGTGCCGCCCAGCGGGGATCGAACTCGGGGTGATCGGCGTAGACCATCGCCAGTTGTCCAAGAACGGGTTGCTTCGCGTGGACGTCACAATCTTCACCGTGGGCGAAATTCCACGGAATCCTCTGCAGGGCATCATTGATGAGCTGGCGCTTGAACGCCGTCTCACGTAGACCGCGCGTCGACAGCCCACGTTCCGTCGCCCCTGCATTTCGGTGCATGGCGCTCAGCGCCATCCGCTCGTCTTCTGCTATTCGCGCAAGAACGAAACTCACGACGTTCATCAGCCCATTGTCGTTGACGCACCGGACTGCATGACAGACCGTGTCGCTCGAAGCCTTGACTCCGAGAATCGAGACTCTCAATGATGGGGTCAAGCGTCGACAACCTCCTCGTGGGACGCAGGCTGAGCATCACCCCAACGATGCGCCCAAGGGCAGACTACAAATATGGCTGTTACCCGACTGGGGCAAGTGGTGCTGCTCAACGGGGCGTCGAGCTCAGGCAAGACCACGATCGCTCGTCGACTCCTGGCCGACTTCGCCGCCCCGTGGTTCCACATGGGAGTTGACATGTTCGGGGCGATGCGCGCTGAGGAACGAACTCATCAACTGGAACCGTCGGAGCTTCGCGAGGTTCTACGCCGTACGCGTGCCGGGTTCCACCGGGCGGTGGCCGGTATGGCCCAGGCAGGCAATGACATCGTGATGGACCATGTCCTCGGCGAGCCATGGCGGCTGCATGATCTGTTGACCGTGATGGAGGGAATCGACGTCATCTTCGTCGGTGTTCACTGCCCGGCCGCCGACCTCACTGAACGCGAACGACGTCGGCTCGACCGAGTGAGCGGCACTGCGGTCGGTCAGAGCGCGACGGTTCATACACACGGCCTCTATGACATGGAAGTCGATACGAGCACCGCGACGGTGGAAAACTGCTCCGCGCGGATCCGAGAATACTTGCAACTCAACCCCAGCCCCACGCCCCGCGCTTTCGATCGCCTCCGTGATGTCGACACCGAGAACAGCGTGCCGTGAAGGACGGTGTCATGGTTCAGCGACGCGGCGAATTGCCGCCCCTGTCAACGGCTCGACGAACCGCCGCCAGTCGCCGACGTGACCGCCGGAGCGACCGGTCATGACCGCCTCACCCCCTGAGCCCGAAGGGAATGAAGCACAGCCGGTTTGGGCCTATGAACCCGTCATGCTGGTCGACTACGACCACGGTTGGCCTGAGCTCGCGGCGCGCGAATGCCACCAACTCCACCAATTGCTGACCACTTCACTCACCGGCACCGTCCGGCATGTCGGGTCCACCGCCATCCCGGGGATGCCTGCCAAACCCATCCTTGATCTCCAGGCACCCGTCGACGACCTTGACTCCGCCGCCCAGATCGCCACGGTCCTCGCCCCTTATGGCTGGCACTACGTGCCACCGGAGCTCGACCAGCGACCATTCCGCCGGTTCCTGGTCAAAGCTGTCGACGGCCGACGCGTCGCCCACCTGCACCTCATGACCGTGGGCAGCGCCCGTTGGCATCACCAACTGGCCTTCCGTGACGCGCTGCGCACTAACCCGGAACTGATCCGCGCCTACTCGCACCTCAAACATGAACTGGCCGAGCGCTATCCCACTGATCGCGAAGCTTACTCGGCCGGCAAGCAGCAATTCGTCGAGCAGGTCCTCAGACGCGGCGCCAGCTGAGTCGACTCACCCCTCGGCTTGTCGCCGAAGCGACGGAAGGCGCACGTCCTCGAAGTAGAAGCGTCTCTACCGAGCCGCCTGAAATGCGGTTGCTCACCTCGACCGCAGCCGCCTACGGTCGACCCCATACCTGCGGACGGACCGGAGATCCTGGCGACCAGTGGCGGCATCGCTACGGGTATCCGAACCCGCTTCATCTTCACTGGCCTCACCGACTTCGCCGTAGACCTGTCAGGCATAACGGGGCGAGCGCCAAAAGTGTGCTCCTTGGCCACTGCGATGGGCGACGACAGTCCCGCGTTACCGCTGGAGGTGACCGTTATCACTGTCGGAATGTGTCACCTTTCGCCGTGCGGTCGGTGTCTATGGTGCGGAACCTATTCGGGAGTGAGTGAGGTGGCGGTGTGGCTTCTGCTGCGGACTTCGGTGAGTACAGGCCGCTGCTGTTCACCATCGCCTACGAGATCTTGGGGACGGTGGTCGATGCCGAAGACGTGCTGCAGGACAGCTACCTCCGATGGATCGAGGTCGATCTCGGTGCGATCAATGATTCGCGTGGCTATCTCGCGCGGATCGTGACGCGGCAGGCGCTCAATCGGTTGCGCACGACTCGCCGCCGCCGCGAGCACTACGTTGGCAGCTGGTTGCCCGAGCCGTTTGTGACCTCTGCCGACGTCGCCTCTGACGCCACGCTCACGGAATCGGTTTCGATGGCGATGATGGTCGTGCTCGAGTCACTCGGCCCAGACGAACGCGCAGTTTTCCTCCTGCACAACGTCTTTGACTTCAGTCTGGCAGAGATTGCCGAATTCACCGGCAAGTCCGAGCCTGCCGTGCGCCAGATCGCGCATCGCGCTCGGGCGCATGTGAAGTCGCGCCGCCGAAGGTTCACCGCAACACCCGAAGACGCCGACGAGATCATCGCGCGCTTCCTCAAGTCTGCGAGCACCGGCGACTTTCAAGGCTTGATGGACGTGCTCGCACCCGATGTGGTGCAGATGTCGGACGGCGGCGGCAAGGCGGCCGCAACCCGTAAACCGCTGATGGGCCGCGAGCCTGTCGCACGGTTCGCGCTGGGCGTGGTCAAGGTCACCGCACCCGGCCTGCGTGCGGAATTCACGCGGTGCAACGCCATGCCCACCGTGGTGTTCCGGCGCGCGGACGCACCGACCCAAGCGTTGTTGTTCGACATCGCCGATGGGTGCATCCACGCCATCTACGCGGTCCGAAATCCAGACAAGCTCGGCTACATCAGCCACCACGAAAACCTGACTCGCTGAGAGGAATTGCGAATGGAAGCCAGCTCCTGCGAACACGGCGTGGTGGCGTCCGACGATCGGTTCAACCGGCGTATCGACAACACCGCCGGCACCTCGTACCTCATCCGCGAGGCGCTCGCCGAAACGATGGAGCCGGGGAAGTGACTCGTGCCATGGGCGTGGCAGTGATCGGCGGTGGCTTGGCGGGGCTTACCGCGGCGATCTCGTGTGCTGAACGGGGCGCGGCCGTGGTGCTGCACGAGGCGCACAGCACTCTTGGCGGTCGCGCCCGCAGCACCTCGGCTCCCTACGTTGCCAACGACGGCACGCACGCGTTCTACGACGGGGCGCCCTGGCAGTGGTTGGCCGCACGCGATCTGGTCGCACCGGTGTACCGGCTGGGCACGCGCCAGCTAGCGCGCGTCCGTTTCCGACACCGGGGCCGACTGCGCACGACCCCGCCGCCGAGCTTCATCGCGATGGTGACCATTGGACGCGGGTGCCGTGCACCGGTCGATGTCCGCTTTCGAGACTGGGCCAGCGGGCGTTTCGGTGAAACGGCATGTCGTGCCGCCGAAGGCGTGGTGGGACCAGCCGTCTATGACGCCGATCCCGGTCGCCTCTCGGCAGCATTCGTGTTCGAACGACTCCTGCGCGTGACAACCCCGAGGTTCCCACCGACCACGCGCTACCCACGGGGCGGCTGGGCAGCGGTCATCGACCGCATGCAACGCCGCGCTCGATCCCTTGGCGTACGAATCGAAACCGATTCCCGCATCACCGATCTGCCCACAGCGGACTCCGTCATCGTGGCGACGTCACTGGATGCGGCACGGCTACTGCTCGACGACGACGCACTGCGCTGGGAGGGCGGACGAGCCGCGTTATTGGACGTCGGGCTAGTGCATTCCAGGCGGGACCCATTCGCGTTGTTCGACTGCGACGAGGGCGCCATGATCGAGCGCTTCACCAGCCAGGACCCCACGTTGGCACCCGCCGGGCACGCCCTCCTTCAGGGTGAGATACCGCTACGGCCAGACGAATCCAAGGCCGATGGCCTGACACGGTTGGAGTCGGTATTGGACCTGGGGTTTCCAGGGTGGCGCGGGCGGGTCACCTGGCGCCGTGACCACATCGCCAACAACCGCACAGGGGCACTCGATCTGCCCGGCTACACCTGGCGCGACCGACCCTCGGTCGATCGAGGCGACAACTGCTACCTGGTCGGCGACGCCGTAGCCGCCCCAGGGCTGTTAGCCGAAGTGTCCATCAACAGCGCCCTGACTGCTAGCAAACTGGCCTGCAGCACGCTCCAGGCCCTGTGAATCCGCGGCAGTGAACAATCGATGGTTGCACCGCATGCCGGGCTCATTTCAGTCACCTGCGATGGTGCGTCGCTGGTGAGGAGCCATTCTTGCCAGTCGGCCTCCGTTAGAAGACCACGTGCGCAGGCCAGTTACAGCCAACCGCGAACATCACTGTGCTGGATGGCCACCCCTGCACATGCTTCAGCAGGGTCAGGCGGAGGCCACCGTGAACAGTAAAGCTGTTGCCCGCCGCAGCACTTCCCAGCGACAACTACGCAGTGTAGTAATGGAGTAGCGGGAGGCGCGATGGCTGACTACGTCCACGACGACGGCTTCGATGAGCCGGCGGTCAACAAGGCCCGAGGCGTCCTTCGGCATGTCGCGGGGCTTGTCACGCCTGACGCGGCGGCCGGGCTGGGTGCGGTGTTGCAACGCGACGTGCCACTTCGTCTGTCACGGCTCGGTGGGCATGTCATCAACGGCGTCACTGACCGCGTGCGGCCCCGCGGTCCGCGGATGCGCGCCCTGGTCGTCGCTCCCGGCGGGCAGGTCCGGTGGCGCGACGTGCCCCAGCCGCGACTCCCGTCATCGCAGGCGGCCCTGGTTCGACCCATCGCTGTCGCTACCTGCGATCTGGATAGGCCGATGGGACTGGGCCGGACACCGATCCTGCTCCCGCTGCACCTCGGTCACGAATGCATCGCCGAGGTGATCGAGATCGGTGACGAGGTCGCCACCGTCCAGCCGGGCGATCGGGTCGTGGTTCCGTTCCAGATCAGCTGTGGGACGTGCGCGTCCTGCGTCGCAGGTTTCACCGCTCATTGCGTCGAGGTGCCGCCGTTGTCGATGTACGGGTTCGGCCTCACCGGCGGGCTCTGGGGTGGCGCCATTGCCGACCTGATGGCCGTTCCCTACGCCGCGTATCGATCTTTTCGGGGCGGCGGCGCGCGACGTCTTACGTCATATGACGAGTGACCACATTCAGCGTCAGATGGTCGGCCTGCAGGCTGAGCACAACGTCGTGGCGCACCGTCGTCTCGACGCCAACAACCGCGGGGCGGGAGATGAATCTCGGTGAGAGTCGTCCGCACGCATCGTCGATGTGAAGAAGGTTGGAGGCAGCGGACCTATTCACATCGCCACGTTGCCGCATGTCGTAGCGCACGCGGGCTTGCGGGCCAGCCCGTCGACAGCGCTTATCCGACAACTTGAGGACTTTGGCGGAGCGCCTTCGGCCGGTGCCGGGTGATGGCCCGGCTGTCATGCCACCCGCTGGGCGCGGCCATGTCGATAGCTCGTTCGACGGCCCCGTTACGGAAGCCGATGCGTTCGATGAGGAGACGGAAGAGGCCGGGCGCTTTCGCGGTCAGGGTGAGGGTTTTCGGGATGATGATTTGGTCTGCGCGGCGCTCGATATCGTCGACGATGCCGGCGGTCACCGTCTGCAGCGGAATCATCTTCCACAGCCCCTTGTCGTTGCCGCCCCACAGTTCTCGGCCGGCGGGGTCGGCGACGACGTCGTCCATCATGGGCGTGCGAAAAAAGGTGGGGTGTGCGCTGCCGACACCGACTCCCAGGGAACGGAGTTCGAGCCGGATGCTGTCGCACATGGCCCACACGCCGGCCTTGCTGGCGGTGTAGGAACCCTGCAGTGGGGAGTGCACGAATGCGGCCATCGACGAAATCGCGAGCAGGTATCCGCGATGCGGCTGCACATGAGGCAGCGCCGCACGGAAGGTGCGCCAGACGCCGGTGAGGTTGATGTCGATGACCCGCTCGAATGCCGCCGGTTCCAGGGTGGCCATCGGTGCCATCGTGTCGACGCCGGCATTGGCGATCACGATGTCGAGCCGGCCGAAATGCTCGGCGGCGCCCGCCATGGCCGCTTCGAGGCTGGCGAGGTCGCGCACGTCGGCCCGGAATCCTTCCGCGACGGTTGCACCGCCCAACCGTTCGGCTTGGGCCCGGGCGGTGTCGAGGTCGAGGTCCAGCAGCGCCAAGTTGGCGCCGCGGGCGCGCAGCGTGTCGGCAAGGGCGGAGCCGAGCCCGCCCGTTGAGCCGGTGATCGCGACCGTACGCCCGGTGAGGTTGTAGCGGTTCATGGTGTTGTCCTGACTGTGATGGTTTACGGGGTCACGGGCACGTGCTGGCGCAAGAAGGCGATCTGATCGGCGACGACGCGCTCGAAGGGCTCACCGACATAGATGTCGAAATGGCCCTCGGGATACAGCCGCACCACGCCGCGGGGTGCGGTGCGCGCGTGGCGCAGGGTGGCCTTGGCCGGGGCGACGCTGTCGGTTTCGCAGACACAGAACAGCGTCGGGCAGTGCACCTGCGCGGCGAGCCTTCCCGGGCGACGGAACGGAATGTGCAACCCCACCCGCGCGGCGACCTCGTTGCGGTGTGGCGCCCCGTCGGGGACTAGGGCGAGGTAGCCCGGGACCGCGTCGGGGGCGGTCATCAAGGCCGCGGATTTGGGCGGTCCGGCCAGGGGCAGCATGACCGGCGCCTTCCCGAGAAGGCCGGCGACGGTGTCGGCGATCGCCCGCGCGGTGACCTTGACAGATGTCTGCGGGTTCATCGCGAGCAGCGAAGCGATCCCATCGGTGAACGGACATTGCGCGATGACAGCGGCAATGCCGGACTCGCGAGCCGCCGTCACGATGACGTGACCGCCGCCGAAAGAGGTGCCCCACAACACAATCCGGGTGGAATCCATGTCGGCACGGCTGCGGGCAAACGCGATGGCTGCCGACCAGTCGGCCAGCTGTCGGTCGATATCGAGAAGTTGGCGGGGCTCGCCGTCGCTGGCGCCGAAGTGGCGGTAGTCGAATACCAGGCAGGCGTAGCCGGCGGTGGCGAATCGCTCGGCGTAGGCGTCCAGGCGCATGTCCCGGACGCCGCCCAGTCCGTGTGCCATCACGATCACCGGGCGCGGTTCCTCGGCGTCGGGGAGGTAGAGCCACGCGCGGCAGGCCGCATCACCGGAACGAAATTCGACGTCGAAGCGCCTGGCCATCGGTGGCTCCTCACGCCGTGTCGTGGCGGTCTGTGATAGGTCGGCAGACATTGGGCAATTCCTTCCGGCTCGGGGCTCACAGACGTGGAGGTGATGTGGGGTGGGCCTCGATAGCCGCTACCAGTGATTTTCGTCGCCCTACCGTTCCCTGCCAATAGGCGCTTGCACACCGTTCCCGCTGTCGTTGGGCGCTCGCCCTGCCAGGGGTCTAGGCTAAGCGGTGTGAGGTGGCCGCGGCCCTCGTCGCGCGTGTGCGAGTTGATGCAGGCCGGTGCGCAGCAGATCCTTGCTGCACCCGGTGAGGTTCTCGAGTCACTGCTCGCCGAGATCGATGAAGCCACGCTTGCCGACCAGAATCCCGGCTTGGCCCAGGATCCTGCGCTGGTCGAGGCGTTGCGCCGCAGCAACAAAGCCAATCTGCTCTTTTGGGTGGAGGCCGTGCGCCGCGATCCCGCCGCCCCGGTGGCCCCCAACCCAGGACCTGAGCCCGCGGTCATCGCCCGCGATCTGATCCGCCGCGGTTTCGACGACAGCGTGCTGCAAGCATGGCGTGCCGGGCAGAACGTCGCCTGGCGACGCTGGATGAGCATCGCGTTCGGATTGACCAGCGATCCCGTCGAGCTGGCCGAGCTGTTGGACTTCAGCGCGCGCTCAATCTTCGGATTCGTCGATGCCACCACCGCGTTGGTCTCAGCCCAGATGCGCGTTGAACGCGAACAACTCACCAAGGGCACGCAGGCAGACCGGCTCGAAACGGTCACGCTGCTGATCGAGGGCGCACCCGTTCTGCGCGCGGTGGCTGAAACTCGCTTGGGCTACACACTCGATCGGTGCCACCTCGCGGCGATCGTGTGGAGTAACCAAGTCGAACCCGATGTAGCCATTCTGGTCCAGACGGCCGAGGCGTTGGCGGCCGCCGTCGGGGCACACCGGCCCCTCACCGTCACCGCCAGTGTCGGCGCACTGTGGGTGTGGGTCCCCAGCGACTACACCCCCGACCCGCAGACGCTCGAATCCCTACTGGGTCAACGCGATGTGTTCGTAGCGATGGGTTCACCCGCCCGCGGCATTGACGGATTCCGTCGCAGCCACCTCGAGGCTCTGTCCACTCAACGGCTGCTCCTGCGTGCAGGCCACGTGCGGTTTGCGCGTTGGGATTCCATCCAGTTGGTCGCCTTGGTCGGCCACGACGAGTCGCGCGCTCGCGAGTTCCTGCGGCACACGCTCGGCAACCTCGCCGACGCAGACCCAGAGCTGCGCCGAACCTTGGCTGTCTACTTGCGCGAACAGTCGAACGCTCCGCGAGCCGCGAAAGTTCTCTTCACTCATCGCAATACGGTGTTGGCGCGCATTGCTCGCGCCGAACGTCTGCTACCGAAACCGCTCAGCTACCACAGCCTGGAAGTCGCAGTGGCACTCGAACTCATCCCATGGATCAACTCGAGCGGTTAGTGATCCCGTTAAGTGACCGATCGTCGACCGTGGTGAGACGGCCGAGCAACGCAATCGTGTTGTCAAGCATTGATTGCCGTATTCGGCCGGTGTCCCGCCGCCAGTTGAGGGGCGCAGCTCCGCGCTTGGGGACGATTGCGCCCCAAGAGGAGGATGCTACGCTGAGATCCTGCGAATTATTAAACTATTTGACTAATTGTCGGATGTTCGCTCGCATAACGGTTTCGTGCCCTGCGCTCCAGCTCACCGCGGAGTGAAGCGCTGCGCGCCGTCGAGACGCATCACTTCACCGTTGACGTAGCCGTTGGTGAGTAGGAACGTCGCAGCGTCTGCGAATTCGTCCGGTGTTCCGAGGCGCTTGGGGAATGGAATGTTGGCGGCGAACTTCGCGATCGCCTCGTCCCCGACCGACTCCATGATCGGCGTCTTCATCGTCCCAGGGGCGATCGTGTTGACCCGAATGCCGACGGAGCTAAGGTCGCGCGCGGCGGCGATCGTCAAGCCGATCACACCGGCTTTGGCCGCAGCGTAAGCGCTTTGACCGATCTGGCCTTCGTAACCGGCGATGGATGCTGTGAGTACCAACGCGCCCCGCTCGCCGTCGGGTTGCGGTTCCGCGGCCGCGACGGTGGCTGCGACCAGCCGAGCGACGTTGTAGGTGCCGTTGAGATAGAGGTCGATTGTCTTGGTGAAGGCGGCGAAATCAGCCGGGCTGTTATCGCGTTGCACGATACGTTGGGCGACGCCGAATCCGCCGTGGGCCACGACGGCATACCGCAGCTGGCCCAGTTGGTTGGCCTGTTCGATCGCTTCCTTGATCGAGTCTTCGCTCGTCACATCCGTACTCACGAAGCTCGCGCGGTCGCCCAGCTCGTCGGCGAGCGCCTTGCCCTTGTCGGCAGCCAGGTCGGCGATCACTACACCGAGGCCTTCGGCGTGCAATCGCCGCACCGTGGCCTCACCAAGGCCGCCCGCGCCTCCGCTGACGATCGCAGACGCACCGTGGAATTTTCCGACTGTCATTACTTCTCCTTCTGAGTTGACTGCACCGTGGTTATAAATTTCCGATCACCAGGTCCCACGCATCGGCGGCGTCCAGGACCATCCGGCCGAGCCGACGCGCATAGCCGGCGGTCGTGCCGTAATCGTTGCTCCAGCTCTGCGCGCGCAGTGTCGCCGACGACAGCGGATGTTCAGCGGTCACGCCGATCGCGCCGTGAAGTTGGTGGGCGATGGTCGTGACCGGTGTGACAGCACGCCCGACAGCCACCCGAGCGACGGTGACCGCGTATTCGGTTTCGCGACAGGCGAACCCATAGTCGGTCGCAGCTGCAACGGCCAGCATGGTGGCGGCGCGAGCGCGTTCGACCTCACCGGCCATCGCGGCAAGAGCATGTTGAACGGATTGGAACTTGCTCAGCGACCGGCCGAATTGGATTCGTTCGCTTGTGTGGGCCACCGACATCGCTGCGGCAGCATCCAATGCCGCGACGATCTGTACGCAGCGACACCATGAGCCGCGCACCGAAAACTCTTCGGCGACAGCTGGTTCCACTACCATCAGCTCGTCGGCCGCCATGTCGAAGGTCAGTCGATCGCGTGGCTCACCGGCCAGATTGTCGTGGTGCACCAGCTGAGCGCGCTCGGTTTCGATGACTCCCACGCGTGCCTCGTGGTGGCCTCGCGCGAGAAGTAGCACGGTCGAGCACGCGCGCGCCCACGGAACGTCGCTCGCCGTTCCGCAGATACGTCCACCGGATTCATCGGCGTCAGCGATCGCGACGGTGAGTGGTCCTTGCGGCAGTTCGATGCCTGCCCGGTTGCCGAGCCAGCCTGCCAGTGCGTCGGTTTCTGCTAGCGGGACAGCGCCCGCGTGCCGCGCGATGCCGTAGAGCGCAATGGCAAGTTCGGTAGGCCCCGCGCCCAAATCCGCAGTGCTCGTCAACCGCGCCAGCCCGGTGTCCTCGAGGTTGCGCCACAACTGCGCGTCGAATTGCCCGGGAACTCTGCGCTGACCGAGCCGGGCATCCGACGATCGGCGCCCGATATCGCCGACCAGCTGCCGCAGCTCGGCGTGTTCGTCCTCAGCCGTGACAGTGCCGAACACACCAGTCGAAAAGGCTGTCACCGCAACCCCATTCCGCGTGCGATGACGCCGCGCAACACCTCGTTAGTGCCACCGCGCAAGGTGAACAATGGCTTGTGCAGTACCGCAGTGGCCATCAGCGCCGCCAGTTGAGGTGTCACTGGTAATAGGTCGAGGACGTCGGTGATCACGTCGATCGACTCCTGCTCGAACCGAGTGCCGAGATCCTTGACCAGCGCCGCCTGGTTGGCAGCATCCTGGTTCTCGCTGAGCGCGCGTGCCACCCAAACGGATAGCTGCCGCAGCGAGATGAGCCGTCCGACTAGGTCGCCCACGATGCCGACAGTCGTGTCATCGGTGCCGCCCGAGTCGCTCAGCGCCCGCACTACCGCCATGATCAGCGGTGCCGTGGACAGAATCCGTTCGGGGCCGCTGCGTTCGAACGAGAGTTCCGCGGTGACCTGGTGCCATCCCCGGCCGACCTCGCCCAGTACGTCGATGTCCGGCACGAAGACATCCTGGAAGGCGACTTCGTTGAAATGATGGTCGCCGTTCATCAGCAGGATCGGTTCGATCAGCACACCATCGGCGTCGCAGGGGACCAGGAACTGGCTGAAGCCGTCGTGCCGTCGTTGCGGGTCAGCCGGACTCGTCCTGGCGAGCACCACAACCTGATGGGCGTGGTGTGCTCCACTCGTCCATACCTTGGTGCCGGTGAGCAGCCAGCCGCCGTCGGTCTTGGTCGCCTTGGTTTGCACGGCCGCAAGGTCCGAGCCTGCGCCGTGCTCGCTCATCCCAATTGAGGAGTAGAAAGTTCCAGCCGCGATGCGTGGCAGCAGCCGCTCGCGCTGCTCGTCGCTGCCGTAGGCCAGCAGGCCCGGGGCCACCTGTCGGTCGGCGATCCAATGCGCCGCTACCGGAGCGCCGTGCGCGAGAAGTTCCTCGGTTACCACATAGCGGTGCAGGTGTGACAGTCCCGGCCCGCCGTACTTCTCGGGGATGATCAGGCCGACAAGTCCGGCAGCGCCAAGGCGGGCGCTGAAGCCCTCGTCCCACCGACCGAGCCACGAGTCGACGGCCGGCTCCCAGCAGTATTCGGTCCGGTCAGCTTCGAGGAACTCCCGTACCGATGCGCGCAGCTTGGCGAGCTCGGGCTCGTTGGCGCGCAACGCATCAGATTCACTCACGGATCACCTATGTGGACGGCAGCGGGGTCGAGGACAAATAGATAGAAGTTCGGGACGAGGTCGCGCTCCGTGGCGGCCAATTGTCGGACTGACGCAGGTGCGGCAGCGCGGCCTGCACCACGGCGAACGGTCCATCGACGTTGATCTCCAGAAGCCGGCGGAAGTTTTTGGGCGGCAGGGCCGGCGTCGAACGCAGGTCGAGCGCGCCGGGATTGTTGACTACGGAGCCCGTCTTTGCGAGCAGTGCCAGCGAGGCGCGATCGGCGGCCGCCCGGATCGCGATCTCGCGCCCAATTCCGCGGCTGGCGCCGGTGACCAGCACGACGCGGTCCTTCAGTGTGTGAGGACCCGTTTCTGCCACGCGTTGCTCCTCTCAGAGGCAGCCGTCTTGCTTTCGAATGCTATAACTATATAGCTTATTAATCGGTCGTTCTTCTTCGGGGCGGCCCAAGATGAAGCGAGGCTCGATGACCCACGTCGTTTCGGTCGGCTGTTACCTCCCGCCGTGGTGCCATGCGGCGCGCCGAGTGAAGGGACCCGACGAGGACGCGCTGACGATGGCTGTGGCGGCTGGCCGCGCCGCCGACGCCGGTGCGTCTGCTCGGCGGGTCGTCCTGGTGTCCCGCGACTTTCCACTGCTTGAAGGCGGGAACGGCGCGGTCCTGCTGGCCGCGCTCTCGCTGGCAGCTGATATTCCGGTCGCCGAGGTCCTCGGCGGCGCGCCCGCAGTCCTGGACCAGATTACAAACGCAACTCCCGGCACATTGGTCATCGCCGCCGACGACAACGACGTATCGGTCGGCGCGGCTGCGGTGCTGACAGGTGAAGGCGAGTCGACCCTCGTCCCGGTCGGACGACAGACTCGCAGCCTGCCGCTGATGGCGCGAGGCGACGATGGCGTCCGCCACGCCTACCCAGACTCACGGCTGCAGCGGGAAGTCGGGATTCGCGCCACCCTCGACAAGCTCAGCCTGACTGGAACGCCCAAGGCGGTCGCCGTCGCCGGTGTGCCCGTCGGTCAACTCGGCCGTGCGATCGACACCTCGGGCGCCGCGGAGGAGCCGCAAGCGTCGGCCGCGGGGGTGGTGCGGGCAATAGCAGATGCGATCGAGCGTGGAGCGTGCGGTCTGGTGTTCGCCGCAGAACAGTCGACGATGAGCGTCGCGGAGTTGAACGGCAATGAGTCGCCGCCCAAAATCAACCGTGACGAAGCACCCCCACGTGAACTGCCCGCGACCAAGATCGCAGACGGCGTGGGCATTCCGATCTCGATGCCCGCCTACGCCCGAGCGTTCGAGCCAAAAATTCGTTGGGAGGCAGCCGTTTTCGATGAGCGTCCGGGTATCGACACGGCGCCACAGTTCCCGCCGAGGGTTCGAGTCGATAACTCTGGCGCGCTAGCCGCCGATTACCGGCTCGAACCGTTGCCGCGCACTGGCTCGGTGTATACGCACACGACCATCCGGATCCCGGTGCCTGACCTGCCCAGCCCCTATTCGTTGGCGGTAGTGCAGCTGGACGACAGCGTGGTGCGGGTTCTGATGAAAGTCACTGGGGTGCCAGCGGGCGAAGCCACCATCGGGCAGGCTGGTTCGGTGGTCCTGCGCAAGATCGCAACCCGCGCGGGTGTACCCGACTACGGATACGCGTTCTGGCCGGGTCGAGTCAACGAGGGGGTCCAGGCATGAGAAACGTGGCGATCGTCGGCGCGGGCATGACACCGTTCGGCGAGCATTTCGAGCTAGGCATCAAGGATCTCGTGCCGATGGCCTACGCCGAGGCGGTTGCGCACGTCGACAAGGGTCTCGAGAAGTCTGAAATCGAAGCCGCGTGGTTCGGCGAGCTTTCAACAACAGACGGCTTCCCGTCGGGTATTCTCGCCGACACCCTCGACCTGACCGACATTCCGGTTACGCGCGTCGAGAACGCCTGTGCAACAGGCAATGACGCTATCCGTAACGGTGTGATGGCCATAGCGTCGGGGTTGTACGACGTCGTGCTCGTCGTCGGCGCGGACAAGGTCCGAGAGACCTCGTCGAACACCACCTTCTGGGATTGGGCCGCGATGACCAGGGACAACGCCTGGGACTATCCGCTCGGCCTGGTGGCACCCGCCAACTTCGCACTGCACGTCACTCGATACTTGCACGAGTCGCCGGCGACGAAGGAGCACATGGCAATGGTGGCGGTAAAGAACCACTTTCATGCGTTGAAGAATCCGAAGGCGCAGTTGCGATACGAGATCACGGTGGAACAGGCGTTGGCGGCGCCCATTGTGGTCGAACCGTTCGGACTCTACGACTGCACCCCGCAGAGCGACGGGGCGGCGGCCGTTATCCTGGCGGCCGAGGACGTGGTCGACCGATACACCGACAGCCCCGTGTGGGTGCGCGGGGTTGGTCTCGGCATGGACCGGGTGATGCATCAACACAAGCAGGACATGACAACCTTTCCGCCGACCGTGCGGGCTGCGAAGTCGGCCATGAAGATGGCTGGTCTGACCCCGAGCGACATCGATGTGGCCGAAGTCCACGACTGCTTCACCGGTGTGGAGTTGATCAGCTACGAGGATCTCGGTTTCGCCAGCCGGTTCGAGGCGTACAAGCTGGTCGAATCGCGCGAGAACTATGTGGGCGGCGCGCTCCCGATCAACCCCAGCGGCGGGCTCAAGGCCAAGGGCCACCCGCCGGGCGCCACCGGCGTTGCACAATGCTATGAACTGTTCAACCAGCTGCGTGGCGAGGCGGAAAATCAAGTCGACGGGGCGCGAGTCGCGTTGGCGCACAACATCGGTGGGCCGACTGCTGTCTCGGCGGTCACCATCTTGTCCAGCGATAAGAATTGACGGGAGCTGTAATGACCACATCACAGATCGCCACCCTGGCCGGATATGAAGAATTCGCGCCGTGGCTGCTCGTTGAAAAGCGGGGCAGTGTCCACGTGGTGAGCATCAATCGGCCGGAGGCCTTCAACGCCGTCAACGAAGAGGTGCACCACGCGTTCGCAACCATCTGGCGGGCTCTGACCGCCGATGATGACGTTCGCGCGGTGGTGACAACTGGTGTGGGCAAGGCGTTCTCGGCGGGCGGCGACATGGTGATGTTCGGCCGGCTGATCGAGGATCCGGTCGCACGCCAGTTTCAGATCACCGAGGCGAGAACCGTGTTCCTCGAGGTGATCAACTTTTCCAAGCCGCTGGTGTCGGCGGTCAACGGACCGGCGGTGGGGCTGGGATGCTCGATTGCTCTGCTTAGCGACTTCCTCGTCATGGGGGAGAGCAGCTACCTGGCCGACCCGCACGTCGCCGTTGGCCTCGTCGCCGGCGACGGTGGAGCGGCTATGCTGCCCCTGCTGATCGGTCTGATGAAGGCGAAAGAGTATGTGCTGCTCGGTGATCGCATGACCGCAGCGGATGCCGAGAAGCTGAACCTGGTTACGAAGGTGGCTTCCGACGGCGCGGTGCTCGAAGAGGCGCTGGCCATAGGCGAGAGACTGGCCGCCTTGCCGCCACAGGCATTGCGCGCCAGCAAGGTCGCGATGAACATGCACCTTTCGCGGGCGGCGCTTGGCGTGCTCGAGTACGCCCTGGCCGAGGAGTACACGTCGTTCACCACGCCGGAGTTCCGCGACCGCGTCGCCGCGTTTCGCGCCCGCGCGAAGAAGTAGTGGTTACCGGTAGGCGGTGATGCGTGCCGTCAGCGCCGCCCTGCCGTCATCGTTGATGGCTTGCGCGTCGGCGACTGCGGTGGTGCGGCCGATCCTACCGGGCGACGCCTCGTAGCGTGAGCGTTGGCCAGCGAAGAATGGCCGCAGGAAGTTCACTCGCACGGATGCCGTGCGCATCGGCGGAAGCGCGGTGTTGACGACCGCCGACGCCACCAGTTCCAGCCCCGCTGCCGCGACGCCGCCGTGGACGACGCCGATCGCGTTGTCGAGGTACGGGTCCGGGTGCTGCCGCAGCACGCACAAGCCTTCGGAGGCGGCGGTGGTTTGCACGGCCATCAGTTCGGCGAGCGAGGTCCGCGCTGTCTTGGCCAATGTCTCCTTGGGCTCGGAAAGGGCGAGTTCGTCAGGGGTGATGAAGAAGGAACGGACGCTGCCGCCACCGATCACGGTGTCGCCGCACGTCAACGTGCAGAATGACAGTGAGGTCCTTCCGCGTGGCCCCACCACCTGCCCGACGGCCAGCACCGGCGGAGCCCCCGGCGCCGTCGCGCGTGCACTGCCAGTGGGACTGAGCTCCATTGTGAGTTCGCTGGATACTGTCCACTCACCAGCTTCGCGTAATAAGTGGTTGGCCATGCCGCTGACAGAGTCGATGAGGACGCCCAGCGGTCCCACCGAGGGCTGATCGGTGAACGGATTCCGCATCCCGGCCAGCGACATCGACATCGTGACAGTGGCGGCAGCGGGATCTGTCTCGACCACCTCGATACCAAAGCGCTGCAGGACATATGTCGGCGTTTCGAGATCGTGGTCGATCGCGCGGTCGACCTCCGTCATTCAAGAAGGTCGACGACGGTGGATAATTCGGAACCGGACAGCACGAATTCCTCTGCCTTCTGCAGGTGCTTTTTCCACAGCTCGCCGACCTTCTCGGCATCCCCGGACTTGATCAGCTCCAACGCCATGCGGTGCGTCTTTGCCGATCGGCGGACCGCCTGCTCTGCGCGAGCGCCTTCGGTGGGCTGCAACGAGCCGTTTGCCTTCACGATGATGTGATGCAACATATCGCTGACGATCTGCAAGGTCTTGTTGCCCGACAGCCGCGCGATTGCGGCGTGGAAGTCGGTCAGTTGCAACACGGCATCATCGCTGCCTGGTTTCAACTGCTCCGCGGCTTCGACGACCTGCTCCAACTCCGCGATCACTTTTGCGTTTCGCTGTTTGGCCAGCTGCACGACCATCGGTGTCTCGAGAGCCATTCGCGCTTCATAGACATCCTTGAGCGTCACACCCTCGTATTCCAGAATCAGACCGGCGTATCGCGCGAGCGTCTCCCGTCGCGGGCGGGTCACCCGTGCTCCGCCGCGCACTCCGCGCTGCACGACGATCAGCGATTCGGACTCCAGCACGCGGAACGCCTCGCGCAGCGTGGGTCGGGACACGCCGAATCGCTCCATCAGCTCTGATTCCGGCGGCAGCATGGTGCCTTCGGGGATCTCACCGCGGATGAACATGCGCCGAAGCACGGTGGCCACCCGATCGGCCATTTTCGGTTCCCGAAGGCTAGTGACCTCCATATCGACCTCCACTGTTAGACGTAAACCAGCTAATTATTTGGTAGGTTAACCGATTTGACAGTTATTGCCCTCTGCTGGCGCCCGCACGGTGACGAAACTCATGGTCGATACCCCATCGCCCGGCCCATGAGGTCCTTCATTACCTCCGTGGTGCCGGCGTAGAGCCGCTGCACCCCTCTCGAGGTGCAGTCAAGGTTGCGCAGATAGTGGCGTAGCTCCTGTCGGAACAGGGCTATCTCGGCCACATAGTCGATTCTGTTCACGTCGTCGACGGCGGCAGGCACTTCATCACCACCTCTGCGGGTATGTTAATCCGACCATACCCGCAAATCAGATAAACAATTAGCTATAATGAGTACACCAGCGCGTGTACGACAGTCCAGCGAGAGGGCAGGGGGTTTCGACTTGGCCGCATATTGGGCACGCGGCGGGATCGGCGAGGCGTATGCCTCCGGTGACGGCTCGTACCCGCCGGTGCAGCGACCCGCATTCGGCGACGTGTACGGCGGCTTCGCCATCGCCTCGGGAATCGTCGGCGCACTTTACAAACGCGAACGCACGGGCACGCCATCCGTGGTCGATGCTTCCCTGCTCAGTTCGGCGATCTGGCAACTAGGCCCAGATATCGTCGGCGCGGGTATCACCGGACAGGACATCCCGAAGTACCAATTGGCAGAAATGCCCAACCCGGCGGCCAGCATCTACCAGACGCGCGACGGGCGTCATATCGCGTTCGTAGTGCTGCAGGCTGACCGGTTCTGGGCCGATTTCTGCACACGCTTGGGCCGGCCCGACCTGGTCGCCGACGAGCGGTTCGCCAACGCGGTAGTGCGGTTCGAGAACCGTGCCGAATGCGTCGCAGAGCTGCGCAATACCTTCGGCGAGCACGATTTGAGCCACTGGGAGAAGGCATTTGAGGGGTTCGACGGGGTGTGGGACGTGATGCGCACGGCCCGGGAGATCCACGACGATGCGCAGGTGCTGGCCAATGGCTATTTGCCGCGCGCCACCGATGCCAACGGCAACGAGTTCGCGTTGGCGGGTAGCCCGGTGCAGTTCGATGAGACGCCGCTGCAATTGCGATGCGCGCCGGGCCACGGTGAGCACACCGATGCGTTGCTCGGCGAGCTCGGCTGCACCGATGACGAGATCATTGATCTCAAGATCAAATCGGTTGTGCTGTAGTGGTATCCGATGATCTGGCGCGACGGTTCCTGCACGTCAACCTGAACTGTGAGTCGATGGAGGCGACCGAGGAGCTCTACTCGGGCGTTCTGGGCCTGTCGGCCAAGATGCGCACCGACCCGACGGTGCCGTCCGACGGGGCCATGCTGGGCTTCGACGGCGAAACCTATTGTTCGACTGCGTTTCTCTATGACGCCCGCGGTCCGCGTGGAGGCTGCGCGCTGGAGGCGATCGCCTTCCAATCCCCGCCCCTGGCACGTGACCAACGCGCCGACCCGACCAGACCAGGCATCCGCGGGGCGCTCGTGTGGGTGGCGGATCTGGACACTGCCGTTCTGGCACTGGGGGAGGCGGGTGTGCAGGTCGGCGAACCAGTCGATGGGCTCATCTCGGGTGCGAAGTCGGTGCTCGCACTCGACCCCGACGGTGTCGTCATCGAGTTGGCCCAGGCCCCAAGCGATCTGGACGCGGCGGCCGGCGCCCTGTTTTCCGGGATCCGCATCGCGGCCATCGACATCCTCGCCACCGCGCAGTTCCTGACCGCGATCGGGTTCATCGAAGTCGAAGCGCCGACGACGGTACCGGTTTCGGCTAACCAATTGGCGCCCGGCGGTGCTGCCGAATCGGTCGAATGTCTGGTCGCGCGTTTCGCGCTTCCAGAAGACGAACAACAGTTCACCATCACGGTGGTCCAGCATCCGGAAACCGCGACCGACGCGCCGGTGCCGTGGGGCGGCAACCGTCAGGGACTCTACCGTTGCGCGCTGCGGGTCGAGAACGTGAAGAGGGCACTCGCAGCGCTTCCGAATTCTGTTGAGCGGATGGGCGATGTGGTGTGGTGCCCGCTCCCCGGAACCAAGATCGACGGGTTGTACATCGCGTTTCTGCGATCACCCGATGGCGTGGTGTTCGAGTTCGTCGAACGCCCGCTGAAGTTGTTCAGTAGGTAACTCGAGCACGCGCAGACGCCGAGTGCTCCATCTTCGGAGCCGACGGCGAATTCAACGATTGAGGAGTCATATGTCGACCGCACCCAACGACCACGGCCCACGCCCGCCTGAGGGCGACTGGATGGGCACACCCTTTCTGAGATTCGAGCGTGAGGGCGGCTTCGCCGTCCTGACGCTCGACCGCCCCATGGCACGCAACGCCATGACTCCCGCGATGTACTTCGGAATTCGCTACGCAATCTCGCGGGTGAACGTCGACGAGAGCCTCGCCGGGCTGCTGATCACCGGTACCGGCGATGTATTCGCCCCTGGTGGGGATCTTGCCCAGGGCGCCGAGGACAACTGGATGGACTTCGCTGCGACGATTGGCATGGACGTCACACCGTTCGACAGTTTGCGCCAGTCGGCCAAACCCGTCGTCGCCGCTGTGAACGGTCTCGCCCAGGGAGGCGGACTCCAAATCGCTATTTGCAGTGACATGGCTGTGGTCAGTGACCGGGCGACGTTCCGAGTGCCGGAGTTGTACCGGGGTATCGCCGACACGTACTACAGCCACATCCTCGCCAGAGTGATCGGACCGGTTCGCGCGCGCGATCTGATGTTCACCGGCCGGGTGTTGTCCGCCGACGAGGCGGTGGATTGGGGCTTGGTCGCGCGGAAGGTGCCTCATGACGATCTGATGGCAACTGCGCGCGACGTCCTCGCTCAGTGCTGTCGCACGGCTCCGCAGGCGCGTGCCACCGTCAAGTCCAGTCTCGACAACTACCTGGGTCTTTACGATCGCATCGGCATGAAGGTGAGTCTGGATGGTCCCGAGGCGCGCGAAGGCTTCCTCGCCTTCAAAGAGAGGCGATCGCCGGATTGGGTGCATCCACAGTTGCGGACCGAGGGTCGACTGTAGCTGCTCAGACGATCAGCCGACGCGCAGTCTCGTAACGCGGATGGAAGAGCGCTTCGCTGTCGAGGCGACCGAGCCGGGTCTTGATGGCGATTTCGCATGCCGATGCCCCGCTGACGCTGCGAGCTGAGTGCTGCCGATCGGCGTGCTTGTTCGTGCAACACAGACCCGGGCAGACAATCGGCGGAGAAGCGGCCTGCGCATCGCAATGGTGCACGCCGGCCTCTGCGATCGCGGGGAGCGTTCTAGACAGTCTCCGCCGGGCCTAGGCAAATTCGACTCGCTAGTATAATCTGCCCGGAAACCGAAAATCGCTGGCGGGTTCGAGGAGCATGCGACACCCGGATGGCGGATCTCCAACGAAGCGCGGAGGGCATCGTGTGAGACGTCTCATTTTCAACGGCGAGCACGAGCAACTCCGTGCGACGACTACGACCTTCATCGAACGTGAAGTCGCTCCTTACGCCGACGAATGGGAGAGGCAGCGCATAGTCGACCGGTCGGCGTTCATCGCTGCCGGCAAGTACGGTCTGATCGGCTTCAATATGCCCGAGGAATTCGGCGGTGGCGGCTGCGACGACTTCCGCTTCAACGCGGTGATCAACGAGGAGCTATCCAAGTTCGGAACCCGCGTTCCCGCGCTGACGCTTCAGAACGACGTCGTAGGACCGTATTTCAAGTCGCTGGCGACTGATGAGCAGAAGAGGCGGTGGCTGCCGGGGATCATCAGCGGCGAAACGATCGTTGCGATCGCGATGACCGAGCCCGGTGCGGGTAGCGATCTGGCGGGCATCCGCACCTGCGCAGTCCGTGAGGGCGACGAATGGGTCCTCAACGGGTCGAAGACCTTTATCTCCTCGGGTATCAACGCAGATCTCGTCGTTGTCGTGACAAGGACCGACCCCTCGGCCGCCCACAAAGGACTTTCGCTCCTCGTGGTAGAGCGTGACATGCCGGGCTTCGTTCGTGGTCGCAAGCTCGACAAACTCGGTCTACACACACACGACACCGCCGAACTGCATTTTGAGAACGTTCGAGTACCGGTAGCGAATGTGTTGGGCGAGGAGGGTCGCGGGTTTTACCACCTGATGCACAACCTTCCCTCTGAGCGACTGTCGATCGCGATCTCCGCGATCGCCGGCGCGCGCGAAACGTGGCGCCAAACGCTGCAATACGCCAAGGATCGCAAGGCATTCGGTCAGCCGATCGGCGGCTTCCAGCACAACAGGTTCTTGCTGGCCGAAATGGATACCGAATTAGACGTCTCCGAGCAGTACATCGACCGATGCCTGTCCGCCGTCGTCGAGAACGACCTCTCGGCGGTCGAGGCGGCCAAGGCCAAGTGGTGGTGCACGGAAGTTGCGAAGAAGGTCGTCGACGGATGCGTGCAGCTCCACGGCGGCTACGGCTACATGAAGGAGTACCGGGTGACTAACGACTACGCCGACGTTCGGATCCAGACCATCCTCGGGGGGACCACCGAGATCATGAAGGACTTGATCGGGCGTGACCTCGGGCTTTGACTTCGCAGCAGATATCCGGACGTCGCGAGTGCGTCTGCGACTAATTGATCGAGTTCACGAGGCGAGTGAGCCTGTCGGCTCACCCCCAGTATTTCGCGTACTCAATGGAGGAGAAACGAGGCGGTCCGATGCACCGGCCTAGGGAAGGCGTACGGATCCCAGAGGTGATTCAGTTCGCGGTTGTTCCGGCCGAAGAAGCCATTCGGGCGGACTGGGGCGCCGACGTCATCAGGGGCGAACATGTCGAGTGCGGCGACGCCAAGCGCGGTCCGTTTCGGTTGCTCGTGTTCCTCACGAACTTCCGCGGGAGTGCCATGATCGCCTTCCATGGAAACGCTCGGACAAGAGAACCGTATAAAGGATACTCTATAGCGGGCACGCCTGATCGCCAGCACGCGTCGATGCGTATCCCCAGCGCATCCTCATTGCCAAACAAAGGGTGTCGATATGGATAAACCCCTAGCGGGCGTACGAGTCCTGGAAATAGCACAGTTCACCTTCGTCCCGTCGGCAGGCGCCATCCTCGCCGACTGGGGTGCCGATGTCATCAAGGTCGAGAATCCGGTCACGGGCGACGCACAACGTAACCTGTTCGCGCCGTCGTCCAGCGAGTCGTCCGAACAATCGAGCCCGTTCACGCCACACATCGAGGGGCCCAATCGAGGTAAGCGGAGTATCGGGCTCGGTCTGACGTCGCCGCTGGCGCGGCCAATATTGGAGGCGCTGCTACGGCGCAGCGATGTCATTCTCACCAACCACCTGCCCGCGATCCGGTCCAAGCTGCGCATCGACGTTGAGGACGTCCGACGCATCAATCCCGACATCATCTACGTGGCGGGTAGTGGATTCGGCGGTCGCGGGCCCAGTAGGAACCGGCCAGGCTATGACGCCACCGCATTTTGGGCGAGAGGGGGCAGCGCAGACGGGGCGACGTCGTGCCTCGCCGAACAGCCCACGTATATGCCCAGCGGTGCGTATGGCGACAACATCGGTGGGCTGGCGATTGCCGGCGGCGTGGCCGCCGCACTGTACGGTCGCCGCATGTCTGGACAACCTTCGGTGATCGACGTGTCACTGCTGGGCGTCGGGGCATGGGCGACGCAATTCGATGTCAACATGGCGTTGATGAGCGGCGGGCACCTGCCAAAGGTGGAGCTCGACACGCCCATGGCGGGCAATCCGCTCGTCGGGAGCTACCGCACGCGCGACGGCCGGTTCATTCAATTGGCAATGCTCGACCCGTTGCCTTACTGGTCGGAGTTCTGCATATGCATGGGTAGTCGGGAAGCGGCCACGGACGAGCGCTTCGCCACGCTCGACGCCCTCGCCGAGGATATCCACTCGGCATGTCGGGTCGTCGAGGATTTGATCGGCCGATATCCCCTCGACGAATGCGTGCGACGGCTCAACGGATGTAGTGGCGCGTGGGCCGTGTGGCAGGACAGCTGGGATCTCGCCAATGACGAAGACCTGATCGCCAACGGCGGGATAGTCGAAGTCGTTGACACGCAGGGTGTTCGGCGCAAGCTGGTGGCGAATCCAGTTCAATTCGACATTTCGACTGCTCCGTCGCGGCGGGCGCCGCAGTTCGCCGAACACACCGACGCCATCCTGCGCGAGCTCGGGGTCGACGACGTCACGTTCGGCGAGCTCAAGATGGAAGGCGTCATTGCCTGACGCCGCAAGTTTCTACAGAGTTCGTTGTCGAGGTGCACCAACCTAAGCTAGAATCTACTCGTTTATAGAAAGTATGGTCACGACCAATTTCCGATGCGTGTCTCGCGATACCGATCACAGAGCGTTCACGTACGGTGCCACAAAGGGGCGGTGTCAGCGCATGGGTTCAAGCGATTCGTTGAGGGGCAAAGTTGCCGTCATCACTGGCGGAGCCAGTGGGATCGGTTTGGCTACGGCACGAAATCTGGCGGATCGAGGTTGCCAGCTCGTGCTGGCCGACATCGAACAAGCGGCTTTGGACTCGGCTGCAGCGGAACTGCCGACCTCTACCGATGTCTTGTTGGTTCGCACCGATGTCTCAAAACGTTCCGACGTCGACCGCCTCGCCGAGCAGGTGGGTGAGCGCTTCGGCCCAGTCGACATCTTGTTCCTCAACGCAGGCGTGGGAGCCACGGGGCCGCTGGTCGACGCGACGCACGAGGACTGGGAATGGATGATCGGCGTCAATCTCTGGGGTCCCATTCATGGTGTCGAAGCGTTTCTCCCATCGATCGTGCGGGCCGACCGGGATGCGCACATCTTCTTCACGGCATCGTTCGCGGGCGTCGTGACGAATGAAGGACTCGGTCCGTACTCCGTCACGAAGTACGGTGTCGTGGCTCTCGCCGAGACGTTGCACCGTGAGTTGCGCAAGTCGCCGATCAGGGTGAGTGTGCTCTGTCCGATGAAGGTCGGGACCAACATCGAGCATTCGCACCGCAATCGCCCGGCTGACCTGGGCGGTCCGAATGCCGGGGCCGACGTCGACTTCGACGACCCCGGATTCGCGGGTCGCATCGTGTCGCCCGAGGACGCCGCCAAGATCGTGGTGGACGCCGTCGGTTCCAATGAGCTGTACTTGTTCACCCACGACGAGTGCCGCGAACCGATTGCGCGCCGGTTCCGGAAGATCGACGCCGCGTTCGAGAAGTCTCCGAGTCGAGCGTGATCGCCGACGGCACGCATGCGCGTTCTGCCCTCATCACCGGAGCCTCTCGCGGGATCGGATTGGCCATCGCACGGCGGCTGGCCGAGCGGAACATGGCGCTCACCATCACCGCTCGCAACGAAGAAGCCTTGGCGACGGTACGCCAGGAGTTACGCGAATTAGGCTCGCCTTCAGTACTTTCCGTCGCCGCGGACATGGCTGATCCGGACACTGCTGTCGGTCTGATCCAGCGACACCGCGACGAATACGGTGACATGTCGGCATTGATACTCAATGCCGGCGTCGGTACGGCAGGGTCGATCGCCGACTACCCCCTCAAGCGACTCGACAAGACCATCGCGGTGAACTTCCGGAGCCCGTTCGTCCTGATCCAGGAAGCCTTGCCGCTGCTGCGCTCGGCGGTCGACCGGCATCCGTCCGAGGGGGCCAAGATCATCGTGCTTTCGTCGATCACCGCCATCTACGCCGAGGCCCAACTGGCTGCCTACGGCGCCTCGAAGGCCGCGATCGCCTCGCTGGTGGACACGCTCAACGCCGAAGAGTCAGGGAACGGCATATCTGCCAGCGCGATCGCGCCTGCCTACGTCGACACTGACATGTCGGAGTGGGTGCGTGGCCGCATCCCTCCCGAAGAAATGATCCCGGCCGACGACGTGGCGACGATGGTCGAGTGCCTGCTGAGAATGTCGGCGCGCTCGGTCATCGGCCGGATCGTCATCGCGCGCGCAGGCACCGACGGCTACGAGGCGTAGCGCCCGACCGAGGTGCCGCCGCCTTGTACGCGCGGCAGCACCTCGGTCGTCCGTCTAGAGTGCGTCGACGTCGAAGGCGGCCAGCTTGGCGGCTGACACGTCAGTTATCTCGGCCCACTTCGCCGCGACATCGTCGATGCTTGGCGCTGCACCGGAGAAGGTCACGCCGTCGGTCTGGAACAACACGGCGCGCTGCACCTTGCCGCCGCCAACGACGAATACCGAAGCGCTGTCGGAGTTCTCCTCTGTCATCAGATAGCCCACAACCGGGGCGACATACTCGGGCGTCAAGCGCTCGAACACCTCCTGCGTCATGATGTCCTGCGTCATGCGCGTCGCGGCGATGGGTGCGACGGCGTTGGCCATGATGTCGTATTTCGCGCCTTCCTGCGCCAGCGTATTGATCAGCCCGACGAGTCCGAGCTTGGCGGCGCCGTAGTTGGCCTGGCCGAAGTTGCCGAACAGCCCGCTGGTCGAGGTGGCGACGACGACGCGGCCGAAGTGCTGCTCGCGGAAGTGCGGCCACGCGGCGCGGATGACGTTGTATCCGCCGTAGAGATGCACCTTCTGCACAGCGTCCCAGTTCTCGAATGTCATCTTGTGGAACGTGCCGTCGCGCAGGATGCCGGCATTGCTGACGACGCCGTCGATCTTGCCGAATTCGTCGAGTGCGGTCTTGATGATGTTCTCGGCACCCGCTGTCTCGGCCACGCTGTCGTAGTTGGCCACAGCGCGGCCGCCGGCGTTCAAGATCTCCTCGACCACATCGTCGGCCATGTTCTTCCCGGCGCCCGTGCCGTCGCGCGCTCCGCCGAGATCATTGACCACGACGCTGGCGCCCTCACGCGCGAGCGTCAATGCATACTCACGTCCCAAGCCGCCCCCTGCTCCGGTGACGACGATGACGCGGTCCTGCACTCCTGGCATGAATGTTCCTTCCTGATGACGCCGAACGGCGGATTGGGTGGTGGTTCACGCTCCAACGACAGCCAGCCCATGGCAGCGGCTGCGGTAGAAAACGATTGGTTGGGCATCGTCATGCCGAGTGATGTCGGTGATCTGCAAGATGGCGATGCTGTGATCCCCGGCTTCGACGACCCGGTAAAGACAGGTCTCGATCCACACACTGCAGCCGTCAAGGAAAACGGCGCCGTCGGCCGAAGTCGACACCGTGACTTCGGAGAAGCGGTCGCCCGTCTTCACGGACAGTGACGGGACAGCGCCGCTGTGACCGTAGCTCAGCACGCTGACGCCAAGGCGGCTGCAGGCGCGCAGGCGGGGCCAGGTAGATGAACTGTTTTGGACGCACACCGACACCAGAGGGGGGTCGAGTGAGACGGGCGTAAACGTACTGACGGCCATTCCGCACGGAGCGCCGTCGACCATGGCACCGACGAACACGATTCCTGAGGGATGACAGGCGAATACGTCTCGCAGCAGTTTGTGCTCGAACGACGGAGTAGTCATGGCAGTCATGGCAACCCTTCGGCGAGATTCAATACGATAATAGAATCTATCATGAGTTTGAATAGCGAGGCCGAGACGTTCGGCATCATGGATCCGCTCAGCGTGCGCTGATATCCCGCCGCTTTCGATGTGGGCCGTGGGCCGTGACCAAGGAACGAGCAAGGTGGCCCGGAAGTGATCGACGTAGCACCTGATGCTTGTTGCGTTCCGTCTCCTCAAGATGCTACTTTCGAACAACTAGTAGAAACTCGTCTGGCTGCCTAGCTGCCTTGAATGAGGAGGAGATGCTCAAATTGAGCGCCCCAGTGATGCCCATCGTCGATACCGACACACATCTGAGTGAACCGCCCGACCTGTGGACGTCGCGGCTGCCTTCAAAGTGGAGCGAGCTCGCTCCGAAGGTGGTCTTTGACGAGCGTCGGGGTGAAGACATCTGGATCATCGGGGGGCGGCGACTGTCCGGGGTCTCCGGCTATGCGATGGCGGGGTGGCACGAGTATCCGCCGAAGCATCCACCGTCCGCCGAGGAGGCAGACCCGGCCGCGTTCGATGCCAAAGAGCGGGTGAAGCGGATGGACTCGCTGAGGATCGCCGCCGAGATCCCCTACCCCAATCTGCTGGCATTTTCCATGGACGCGTTCATGGGCTACAACGAGCCCGAACTCGTCTTGGATTGCATCCGCGCGTACAACGACTTCCTGACTGATTTCGCATCTGTCGCTCCGGAGCGGTTCGTCTGCCTCACGACGTTGCCATTCTGGGACCTGGACGAGGCGGTGAAGGAGCTGAACCGGTGCTACGACAATGGCCACCGGGGCATCAACTTCATGGCCAAGCCCTACAAACTCGGTCTGCCGCGCCTACGCGACGACCATTGGGCGCCGATACTGAAGGCGGCCGAGGAACGTCAGCTCTCCGTCAACTTTCATGTCGGCTACCAGTCTCAAACCGAAGAAGACTGGGTCCGCATGATCAAAGACGTGCAAGGCCCTGCCGACTACGCCCAGGAAACCACGATGTCGCTGATGGGACTGTGCGAGAACGTGTCGGAGCTGCTGCTGTCCGGCGTGTGTCACAAGTACCCGACCTTGAACTTTGTCAATGTCGAAAGTGGCTTTGGGTGGATCCCGTATCTCATCGAGAGCGCGGACTGGAACTGGAAGAACTCCGGTGCTGCCAAGGCCCATCCGGACCGCGAACTCCCCAGCCACTACTTCCGCAACCAGATCTACACCACGTACTGGTTCGAACGCGAAACGGTGCGCTACATGGGCGCGGCGTATGCCGACAACCTGATGTTCGAGACCGACTTCCCCCACCCGACCAGCCTGTCTCCGGGGCCTGCCTCGACAGCGATATCGCCGCGAGAAGTGGTGGACGAGACGCTCAACGAATTGCCCTTGGACGCGTGCCGCAAGATTTTCTACGAGAATGCGGCCCGTCTGTACCACATTGACGTAGACGCCTGTCTTCAGGATTAGCGACTTGCCTCGGTCTGGCCCGAAATGGGCCAGACCGAGGTTTCAAAGGGAGTGATTTAGGTGGCCGTCGCAATAGATCACGGCATCGAGCCCTACGCTGTGGGCGCCAAAGAGGTGTGCGACGCGTTATTCGCCTTCATCGACCGCGAAGTCGCGAAAATTCAGCAACCTATCGAGGCGGCCCTGCACAATCCGCGGCTGTACTGGCGCGAGGACGGGCGCCTTGCCGACGAGGTGGTGCAGGCCCGTAGGGCTGCGCGGATGGCTTCGGCCGAGGCCGGTTTCTACACGATGTTCTGCCCCACCGAACTCGGCGGTGGCGGACTGAGTGCCGAACTGTACTTCGAAGTATTCGAGGCGCTGTGTCACCGCTATGGCTCACCCCAGACGCAGCTGGCCTTCCAAGTCCTCGCCCACGCCAGTACGGGTCCGACGGCGTTGTGGACTTATGCATCGGACGCTCTGAAGGCCGATCTGGTGCCGAAGCTGATGCACGGCGAGGTACAGGGGTCATTCGCCATGTCGGAACCGGACGCAGGGTCAGACGCCTGGATGATGACCACTACCGCGGTCCGTGACGGAGACCACTGGGTGCTCAACGGCACCAAACAATGGGCCTCTTGGGCGCCGACCGCTGACTTCTTGATCACGTTCGCCATCACTGACCGCGAACTTTTTGCGGCGCGAAAGGGAGGACTTACGGGTTTCTACGTGCCCACCGATGCTCCCGGATACGACCTGTACTCGATCGTGAAGGTGTTCGACGAGATCGGTGGTGAGGAAGCGATTCTCACCTTCAACGACGTCCGCATTCCCGATGAGTACCGGCTCGGTGACGTTGGCGAGGGCTTCCGTGTCGCGATGGAGGGCTCCGGCCTGCTGAAGATGACGAAGCTTGCGCGGCTGATCGGTCTGGGTCGGTGGGCGAACGACAAGGCCGCCGACTATGCGAAGGTACGCAAGACGTTTGGGAAGACGCTAAGTGAGCATCAGTCGATCCAAAATATGCTTGCCGACAACTGCATTGACATTTATACGTCGAGGTTGGCATCGCTCGATGTGGCGCGCAAGCACGACGCTGGGGATCAGGCACGGTTCGAGTCAGCGATGAGCCACGCGCTCGTCGCCGAGGCGATGTACCGCGTGTACGACCGGTCGATGCAGATTCTGGGCGGGATCGGACTGAGCAACGAAGCCGAGATGATCCATGGCTGGCACTTGACACGCGTGTCGCGGATCAGCGAGGGTCCGCCAGAAGTTCAGCGGCGCACCATCGCCAAGTATCTCCTGTCGGGTGCCTACAAGTTCTAACTGACTGCCATGTCGAGTTGGCAGTGCTGTGCGATCCCTGATCACCGTCGATATCGACTGTAGCGCAACCACTTTCACATAAGCTATCGAATTGGCGTCCTGGACGCACAGAATGAAGGGAACACAATCCATGGTCGACGCATACATCGTCGAGGCGGTTCGATCGCCCGTCGGCAAGCGCAACGGCGGACTGGCCAAGGTTCACCCCGCGGAGCTTTCCGCGCAGGTGCTCGCCGCGCTGGTGGACCGGGCCGGTATCGATCCCGCCGTCATCGACGACGTGATCTGGGGCTGCGTCGGCCAGATCGGCGAACAGTCCAGTGACATCGCACGTACCGCGGCGCTGACCGCCGGATGGCCGGACACGGTCACCGGTGTGACCGTCGATCGGCAATGCGGATCGAGCCAGCAGAGCCTGCACTTCGCAGCCGCGGGCGTGATCGCCGGACAGTACGACGTCGTGGTCGCCGGTGGTGTGGAGTCGATGTCCCAGGTCACCATCGGTTCTGCGGCCGAATTCGGCGCCGGTCCGTTCCCCGAGCGGTTTCAAGCCCGCTACGGAATGCCAAATCAAGGTGTGGGAGCGGAATTGATGGCCGAGCGGTGGTCACTGAGCCGAACCCAACTCGACGAATTTGCCGTTGCCTCGCACGAAAAGGCCGCAGCCGCACAGGATTCGCACGCGTTCGATGACCAGATCGTGCCCATTCGCCGCGGTGACGGTTCAGTCGTGACAGCGGACGAAGGTATTCGGCGCGGAACTTCCGTGGAGACGCTCGCCGGCCTCAAGCCGGCCTTCAAGGCGGACGGTGTCATCCACGCGGGCAACGCCTCACAAATCTCCGATGGGTCGGCGGCGCTTTTGGTGATGTCGGGAGAGAAAGCCAAGGAGCTCGGGTGTACGCCGATCGCCCGCGTACACACCGCTGTGCTCGCCGGCGCCGATCCGGTCATAATGCTCAGCGCACCGATCCCGGCTACCCAGAAGGCGCTACGCAAGTCCGGACTCACCGTCGACGACATCGGGGTATTCGAGATCAACGAGGCGTTCGCATCGGTGCCATTGGCCTGGCAGGTCGAGATCGGGGCGGACGATAAGGTATTGAACCCGAACGGCGGCGCGATCGCCCTCGGCCATCCCCTCGGGGGCTCCGGTGCCCGACTGCTGACGACCATGGTTCACCACATGCGCGCCAACGGTATTCGGTATGGATTGCAGTCGATGTGCGAAGGGGGCGGCCAGGCCAACGCGACCATCGTGGAGCTGGTGTGACGACGTCGGAGGCCGTGACCACGGATGCGGCGCTTATCCGGAAGTCCGGACGGGTCCTCATCATCACCATCAACAGGCCCGACGCCCGCAATGCGGTCAACGAATCGGTGAGTGCAGCTGTCGGCGATGCGCTCGAGGCGGCACAGCAGGACCCGACAGTCTGGGCGGTGGTGGTCACTGGTTCAGGTGACAAATCGTTCTGCGCAGGGGCCGACCTCAAGGCGTTGTCCCGTGGCGAGAGCGTGGTGCATCCCCACCACCCAGAATGGGGCTTCGCCGGACTCGTCCACCACTTCATCGACAAGCCGGTCATCGCCGCGGTGAACGGGTCAGCACTCGGCGGCGGCACCGAGCTGGCGCTGGCAAGCGACCTCGTCGTAGCGGAGGAGCGAGCGGTTTTCGGACTGCCGGAGGTGAAGCGCGGGCTGATTGCCGGCGCGGGCGGTGTCTTCCGTATCGTCGAGCAACTGCCGCGCAAGATCGCACTCGAACTGCTGTACACGGGCGAGCCGATTTCGGCCGCAGAGGCAGCGCGTTGGGGTTTGGTGAACAGGGTCGTTCCCAACGGCACAGTGGTGGAAAACGCGCTGCAGCTCGCGGAGCGGATCGCCGTGAATGCGCCGCTGTCGGTACAGGCGAGCAAGCGCGTGGCCTACGGAGCCGATGGCCGCATCATCCAAGCCGAGGAACCACGGTGGGCGAGGGTCGCACGCGAGGGCGAGCTACTCCTTGCCAGCGAGGACGCGAAGGAGGGGCCGCGCGCGTTCGCCGAGAAACGTGCGCCCGTATGGAAAGCGCGCTAAGCCGCGAAGCACTGGCGAGCAAATTCTACTATATGGTAGAATCTGGCTGTCAACCGAACTTCAGATAGGTCACGCACATGCACGTTGGCAAGAGTGTCTTCTTTCAGAATCCCGACGAGGATCGTTCCGACTCAGCGCTGTACAGGCACGAGATCGCGCTTGCAGAACAGGCGGAGCCGCTCGGCTTCGAGTCGTTTTGGATCGCCGAGCACCACTTCGGTGGCTACGACGTCTCACCAAACACGTTGCAGCTGTTGACGTATCTGGCGGCCAAGACCAAGCACGTCCGGCTGGGATCCTCAGTAGTGGTTCTTCCGTGGCACGATCCCCTGCGGGTCGCTGAAGAGCTCTCGGTGCTCGACCACCTCTCGAACGGTCGTCTGTTGTTCGGCATCGGCCGCGGCCTCGGCCGCCACGAATTCGAGGGCTTCCGGTTGAACATGGGGGAGTCGCGCCAGCGCTTCGCAGAGTATGCAAAAGGCATCCTCGACGCCTTCGACACCGGCATCATCGAGTCGGACGGTGAACTCTGGAAGCAGCCGCCGGTGCAACTTCGACCACAGCCGCTGGCTCCGCTGCGCAACCGCACATACGCATCCTCGGTGTCGCCTGAATCAATGGACATCGTCGCTGAACTCGGGGCAGGCATCATGGTGATTGCCCAAAAGCCTTGGGACGTTACGGTTGCCGACGTCAAGAAGTACAACGAGCGGTTCGTTGTGTTGAATGGTTATGAGCCGCCGAAACCACTGCTCATGTCCTTTGTGATCGTGCACGAGTCCTCGGCTGCGGCGCAGGAGCTGCACGAGCAGTATCACTATCGGTACGCGAAATCGACGTTCGATTGGTATGAGTTCAGCAACGCCGGCTTGGCGAAGGTCCCCGGTTACGAGTACTACGGCAAGTTCGCGGCCAACATCGAAAAGCACGGGGCGGACAACTTCGTGAAGTTCCTCGCCGAATTGCAGGTCTATGGCACACCGGATGAGGTGGTAGAACAATTGACCGACCATGTTCGTCGCATCGACGGGGTCGGGATGACGGCGGTACTGTCCTTCGCGGGAATGAGCCCCGAAATCGGTACGGCCAATCAGAAATTGTTCGCAGAGAAGGTACTGCCTCGATTGAAGAGCATCGATCCCGAGCGTGCGTTCCCACCGGTTGCCGTCCCGGCGCATGCCTGAGGGCGTGGCCCCGGCTGAAGAAGGCGGCTCCCAAGTCCGCATCGCGCCGCTGCCGGTCGACGAGCGCGATGACGCGACGAACGAGCTGCTCGATAAAGTCGGACCGGGTCGTGACCTCAATCTGTTTACTACCCTCGTGCGACACCAGCGGCTGTTCCGGCGCTGGCTGCCACTGTGCGGAGGTCTCCTCAGCGGGAAGCTGTCGGCCCGTGATCGTGAATTGCTGATCCTGCGGACCGCCGATCGCTGCGGGGCCGTCTACGAATGGGCCCATCACCTCGTGTTTGCCGCGGATGCCGGGTTGACCTCCGAGGAGGTCGACCGGGTCCGCGCTGGCGCCGACGCCGAAGGCTGGACGGAACTGGAGTCGGCGCTGGTGAGAAGCGCCGACGAACTCCACGATGAATGCGAGATCTCCGCATCGACATGGTCGGTCCTCGCGGCGCACTACGACCAGGAGCAGCTGATCGAGGTGCCGATGGTGGTCGGGCACTACCACATGGTCGCCTTCGCGGCACGCTCGTTCGGCGTGAGGATCGAGCCTGCCTACCGACCCCACTCAGCGGCGCACGCCTGCGAATGACCCGGGAGCGTGTGCGCACTGCGCGCGCTTTAGAACCATTCCGTCTTCATATCGACGGTCGTGCTGTCGAGGGTCTCCAGTAGATCGAGCTGAGGATCCACCCGGGGCAGCTCGTAGCGGAAGAAGAACCTGCCAGCCTGCATCTTGCCAGCGTAAAAATCAGTGTTCTTCGGCGCACTGGTGATCATCAACTCCAGCCACATCCACGCAATCACCAAGTGGCCGAACGCCTCAAGATAAATCGCGCTGTTGGCCAGCGCCAGTTCGGGATCGGACTCGTCGACAAGTTTCGCTGTTACTTCGACCAGACGGGCCCACCGCTGTGCCAGTTGATCGGCGAGGTGTGCAAGTTCCCCGCCCACGGCGACCGCACGCTCAACCGCTTTACCGATGCGCTCGGACACCAAGATCAGGCTTGCGCCGTTGTGTTGAGTCACTTTGCGGCCGAGCAGGTCGAGGCTCTGAATGCCGTGCGTGCCCTCGTGTATCGGATTCAAGCGGTTATCGCGGTAATGCTGTTCCACGTCGTAGTCGCGGGTATATCCGTAGCCGCCATGTACCTGGATCGCGAGATCGTTGGCCGCAAGACACCACTGCGACGGCCAGCTCTTGGCGATCGGTGTCAGCACATCGAGCAGCAGCGCCGATTCTTCGGCCTCTGCTTCGTCCTCGCTGCTGGCTCCGGTGTCGATCAGGTATCCGCAATACAACGCGAGGGCCAAAGCGCCTTCGACATAGGCCTTTTGAGCCAGCAACATTCGGCGGACGTCGGCATGGGCGATGATCGGCACCGGCTTGTCACCCGCATTCTTGCGGGCCGAAATGCGGCCCTGCAGCCGCTCGCTGGCGTATCGCACCGACTTGAGGTAGCCGGTGTACCCCAGTGCAACGGCGCCGATACCGACGCCAAGCCGTGCCTCGTTCATCATGTGGAACATGTAAGAGATACCGGCGTTGGGTCGGCCAACCAGATACCCCACTGCACCTGCTGAACCCAATGGGCGATGGGCACCCTCGCCGAAGTTCAAGACGGTGTTCGTCGTGCCGCGGTAGCCCATCTTGTGATTGAGTCCTCCAAGGGAGACGTCGTTTCGTTCTCCGATCGCGCCATCGTCGTCGACCAGGAACTTGGGCACGATGAACAAGGAAAGCCCTTTCACGCCCACTGGCGACCCGGCGATGCGCGCGAGGACCAGATGCACGATGTTCTCGGTCATCTCGTGCTCACCGCCAGAGATCCACATCTTGTTGCCGAAAAGTCGGTGATGGCCATCGTCAGTGGGTTCGGCGTGGGTGGTGACGTCGGCGAGCGACGACCCTGCTTGCGGCTCCGAGAGACACATGGTGCCCGAAAACCGCCCAGCGAGCATAGGTTTGACGAAGCGCTCATGGTCACTCGCGCTTCCATATGTGGCAAGCAAGTTCGCGTTGGCCATGGTGAGCATCAGATAGGCTGCGGTACTGACATTTGCCGCGTGAAACCAAGCGAAGCCCGCGCTAGCCACGGTGACCGGCAGCTGCGCGCCCCCCAGTTCGTAATCCATGCTCATGCCGATGAGGTCAGCAGCCGCGAATGCGTCGAGCGCTCGCTTCACCTCGGCGTTGACGTGCACGTGACGCCCATCAAATGTCGGCTCTCTGGTGTCATTGAGCTTGTTGTGCGGCGCGAAGTACTTCTCGGCGAGTTGCTCACAAAGGTCGAGCACCCCGTCGAATGTCTCCCTACTGTGGTCGCAGTAGCGCTCACGCTTCGGCAGTTCGTCGACACCCAGCCATTCGTAGAGCAGGAAATCGACGTCGCGCCGCGAAATCAGGTCATTGGGCATGGACGCTCCCTGGTGTTGGATCGTGGCGGCACACCACACGACGCCGGTGACGAGCCTGACGGTGCGCCAGTAACGAATTAGACTGTGACGTCAGGTGATTGCAACTTCCGACGCCACTGTTCTCGCAGCGCGAATTTCTGTACCTTGCCGGTGCCGGTCTTCGGCAGCGCCCCGAACACCATTCGCTTCGGTACCTTGAACCCACCGAGCTGCTCGCGGACGTGTCGTTCGATGTCGGCCTGGTCGGCGGTGGCTCCCGGATGCAGGGTGATGTGGGCCACCGGTACCTCACCCCAGCGATCGTCGGGTACGGCGACGACGGCGACCTCGAGTACCGACTCGTGCGAGGCGATGGCATTTTCCACCTCGATCGACGAGATGTTCTCGCCGCCAGAGATGATGATGTCCTTGCTGCGGTCTCGGAGCTCCAAATACCCGTCCTCGTGAAGCACGCCGAGATCACCGGTGCGGAACCATCCGTCGGGCACGGCTGCCGCTGTTGCGTCGGGATCCTTGAAATAGCCTGCCATCACGTTGTTTCCGCGAATCGCGACTTCGCCTATCGACTGTCCGTCCGCCGGAACGTCAACGCCGGCGGCGTCGACGACGCGAATAGGCTGCGAGACGATGTTGCATACGCCTTGTCTGGCCTTGAGCCGCGCGCGGCGAGGCGAGTCGAGCGAATCCCAGGTCTGCTGCCATTCGCAGATGACGGCGGGCCCGTAGGTTTCCGTCAGGCCGTAGAGGTGAATGACGTCCATGTTCAGCTCGGCGAGGCGCGCCAGGATGGTGGGGGTCGGCGGGGCGCCGCCGGTGCCGATGAGCAGCTCGTGTGCGGCATTCAGGCGGTGGGCCGCTTCGCCGTAGGCGATCGAAGTCAATACGGTGGGTGCACCGTTGAGATGTGTGATGCCCTCTTCATCGATCAGCCGCCAAATCTCTGCCTGATCCACCGCCCGCAGGCACACGTGGGTGCCCCCAGCCGCCGTCACCGCCCATGTGAAGCACCACCCGTTGCAGTGGAACATCGGTAGCGTCCACAGCATCCGCGAACTGTTGTCCAATCTCATTTGGGTGGCCATCGCAACCGACTGCAGGTAGGCGCCGCGGTGGTGATACATGACGCCCTTGGGCTTGCCGGTAGTGCCACTCGTGTAATTGAGCGCCAGCAAGGCGTTCTCGTCGGTGATCGGCTGGGTCCGCGGCTCCGCATCGGCGAGCAGCCGTTCGTATTCGTCGTCATCCCCACCGCAACACACCAATTTCACCCGCGCGGCAGCCATTTCCGACACCGCGTGGGCCAGTGCCGACAGCGAGCTGTCGTAAACGAGGACGGCCGCTTCCGCGTGGTCGACGATCCAGGCGAGCTCAGGCGCAGACAGCCGGATGTTGAGCGTGAGCAAAGGCGAACCGGACCACGGCACGCCGTAGTGCGCTTCGAGCAACATGTGGCTGTTCGGTGCGAGGATCGCTACGGGGTTTCCGCCGGCGAGGTCGATGAGCGCGCCGGCCAGCCGCCTGCTCCGGCCGAGCAGCTCGCGGTAGCTGAACGTGCGTTCGCCGTCGATAACGGCGGTCTTGTCGCCGTAGACGGAGGCGGCGCGGCGAAGGAAGCTGACCGGCGTCAGCGGTTCGTACCAGAATTCACTGTGCACAGGGCTTCGGCAATCTGCTCGTGGAAATGGATCAACCCCAGTTCGTTCTGGCCGAACACCAGCGAATCGACACCACCGCTGTCCAACCCCGCCTGAATCTTCTTACACATCGGAAAGTCTTCCTGACCGGTGACTTGCATCAGGATGTCGAGATTCAGAATCCACTTCTTGATCGTGTCGTCGTTGGGCGGTTCTGGAGCGTAGATACTCGTTTCCACCAGCGCGCTGCCCGGCTCCTCATGCGGGAAGATCCGCCACACCTCGAAATGGTCGAGCTGATGGACGACGAGGGTATTCGGGAAAACGAAATAATGAATCGTGGCGTGCTGAGGAAAGTGCCAGGTGTTCCGGTCCTCGCCGATGTCGTCAATCGATTTTCGGACGCCGATGCTGCGGCAGTGCTGATCGAAGGCGTCGAACAGCTGGGGGTGTGAGTGGTATAGGCGCGAGATCGAGGAGTTGTGCAGCGAGAAGACGTGGTATGTCTCGAGGAAGGTGTCGACGATCATCTTCCAGTTGGAGTGTTGAATTGCCTTGCGTGTCTCCACGTGATGGAAGTTGGCCAGCCCAAAACTGTCCAGATCCTCGCTCAACCGACCCAGGTAGGCATTGGCGTCGACGGGGGCGCCGTCGAGCCGGGCCAGGATGAGACCGTGCGCCTCGTCGGAGGAGACCTCCTTCAGATTGGACGGCTCACCGTTGAAGTACTCCTGGGCTATCGGTCTGCGCATCAGCTTGCCGTCCAGCGCGTACAACCACGCGTGGAACGGGCAGCTCAGATTGCGTGCACCTGTTCTGCGGCAGTCGGGCTCGACGAGCGGCGCACCGCGATGCCGGCACGCATTGATGAACACTCTGGCGCGTCCGTCTTTGGCCCGAGTCACCAGCAGCGGCACCCCGTCGATGTGCGTCGCCAAGACGTCCCCGGGATTCGGAACGTCGGCAGTGAGCGCTACCACCACCGGGTGGCGCCTGAACAGGATTTCGCGTTCCTGCTCCAGCTGTTCGCTTGATGTGTACTCGCTGGCGGGCAACTTCTGCGGGCCATCGCTCAGTTGTGTCGACTTCGCCTCAGCGAGCTTGCGGAAGCGCTCGATGAGCTCGTGTTGGACTGCGACCTGCATTGCCTCGAATTCCTTGACCTCGGGAGCCTGCCATTGAAATATTTTCTATATACGAGTAGATTCTAGCTGCAGTTAGGTGCAGAGGCAACCGGACCCAAACTCCAGGCGTCGCGTTAGCACCGGAACTTCGTCGAAGGATCCATCCGATGATTTCGTCAGCCGCGAGTTCAGCAGGCAGCGCCACTGTTGCGCGTTCCGCTCGTCCTTTCCGTGTCGTGCTCGTGGTCTCTGAGGACGAGCGTGCGGCGATCGAACACCCGGCGCGGAGCGCGCGCAGTTCGGTGCCGGGTTGCGATGAACGAGTTTTCGTCCGTCCAGCCACGCTCGTCGCGGCCTGTGACCTTCGACAAGCCAAGAAGCGAGTCGGTGAGGCGCGCGCGGCGCGGTGTGCGCCCGGACGTCGGCAACGTCCGGTTCTCTTGACCGTCAACGCTCGCATCGAAGTCGACAACGCAGCGGCATGCCGGCGGATGGACAACGGTGCCGATGCGACGGGAGAGGGGCTGCCCTACACGGGTACGGCGCGTGGCCTGGCCGGTTTGGTCTTCGACATCGATCACCTCGATCTCGCAGACGGCCTCATGGTGCGTTCTCCCGCGGGGTGGAATGCGGCAGCGTACACCGCGATCGCCGAGGAATTGGGCAAGCGCGGCTACCAGGTGCTGATAATGGTGGCCGATCCCGAGAAACCCTGCACGTCGCATCGAAAGGCTTCTTAGATGAGGGTCGTTCGACCGTAAAGCCCCGGGTGCGGGCGGCCGACCTACCGGCGCCGCGCTACATCGACAACCATGGGTGTACAGGTTTCGCGCCTGAATCAACGACGATCAGCCGACCGCTTCGAAGGGGCGATGATGGAACTGGAAACTCTGCTCTACCGGTTGGATGGTCACGTCGCGACCATCACGCTGAATCGACCGGACCGGCTGAACTCCTTCAATCAGCGTATGTGCGAGGAATTCTCGCGAGTCTGGCAGCATGTCCGGCTGGATGACGAGGTGCACGCGGTCGTGGTGCGAGCTGCCGGTGAGCGCGCGTTCTGCACGGGCGTGGACACGGACGACACGCTGGAGATGGTGTCACGGCGAAATTTGTGGAGCCGCGAGGATCCCAGTAGTTATCTGTCCCCCAAGGCGAATCAGGTGTGGAAGCCGGTCATCTGTGCGGTGCACGGGATGGCAGCAGGCGGCGCCTTCTACCTGCTCAATGAGGCGGACATCATCATCAGTTCTGAGGATGCGACGTTCTTCGATCCTCATGTGAGCTACGGGCTCGCGGCCGTGCTGGAGCCTGTGGGGCTAGCCGCCCGGATGCCCCTGGGTGAAGTGCTGCGAATCGCGCTCATGGGTCTGAACGAACGGGTGTCGGCCAGCCGTGCCATGCAGGTGGGTTTGGTATCGGAAGTCACCGCACGTGAGGAGCTTTGGCCACGCGCCGACGAAATCGCTCACCAGATCGCGGCCAACGCGCCGCTCGCGGTGCAGGGGACGGTGAAGGCGATCTGGGACTCACTCGACGTCGGACGCACCGACGCTATCCGAAACGGCGTGCACTACACGCAGTTGGGCAACGGGGTGGAAACCGTGAAGGTGAGTCGCGGCGGAGCCGACAAGCCGCAGTGGAGATTGCGATAGTCCTTGCGACTCAGCGAAAGTCCGAGCCGCCGTCCACGTTGAGATCTGCGCCTGTGGTGAAGGAGTTGAGGCGCGAGCCCAGCAGCGCAATCATCGGCGCGATCTCCTCGGGGCCGCCGGCGCGGCCGAGGTAGCCGAGAGCGTCGCCGAAGATCTGCTCCAGGGTGGCGCCGACTTCCTCGGCGGTGCGCGGCTCCGTGGACTGGTGCGGCAGCGCATCGATGAATCTGCTGACCTGCTCGGTCATGAAGGTTCCCGGCGAGACCGTGTTGACCAGGATGCCCTCCGGGGCGAGTGTCTGCGATAGGTTCTTGGTCATACTGGTCAATGCGGCCTTGGCCGCTGTATACGCAATCAGCGTTGGTGATTGCCGTTGCACGGAGTGGGCGGAGATGTTGACGATCCGGGCCCAGTCGGCAGCTCGCAGTAGCGGAAGTGCGGCCCGGCAGGTACGCACAGCGCTGAGCAGAATGAGCTCAAGGGCTCTCGTCCAATCGTCATCGGTAAGGTCATCGAACCCGGCCACCAGTTCGAGGCCGGGGCCTACGGTATTGACCAGGACATTTGCTGTGTCCCAACAGGATTCGATGTGTTGGAAGGCCGCGCGCACACTTTGCGCCTCGGCAAGGTCGGTTGGCACCGCAAGCACCTCGGGACTACCCACGTCGCGCAGTTCGGCGGCCACCCGCTCGAGCTGGGTGCGGCCGCGCGCCAGAAGGGCTAGCCGGGCCCCCTCTCGCGCGTAGACGTGCGCGGTTGCCAGCCCCATGCCTGCCGTCGCCCCGGTGATGACCACACGTGCGTCCTTCACTCCAAGCTCCATACGTAGCTTCCTCCCTCGGGTTGGCCACGACATGCCGCAAGGGAATGTGGTGGAAGCGCCCCGTGAAAGGGTGCGCAGATCTTGGTTGCCTATAAGCAGTTAGATAGTTTACCGATTGATCCAACGCCTCGGCACGGCGGTCCCAACGGCGAACGACGGGGACGGAAGGAGAAGCTAGGCGCCGGCCTGCATCTGGACCGAGTGGTCCCCGGTGGTGATTCCGTCGAACAGTGCTGCGATGAGAATGTTGGCAACCCTTTCAGGCGAGCGCTTGGCGCGGTCCGGCCATTCGACGGTCCAGTTCAGCGATCCAAGGATGAGGAGCCTCAGGGTCTGCAGGTCGAGGTCGTCTCGAATCTCGCCGGCGGCGCGCGCATCGCTGAGCAGTCCATCCCAGAGCTGACCGTAGGGCCGCTGGTCGACTCGGATGTGACGCTTGCGCAACTCGTCGGGAAGCTGGCCGACGATGCGTGCATTGGCTGCCGTGTAGTCAACGGCCTCGATCACGGCCTCGGCGTGAGCGTGAATCGCCGCGGCAAGACGCGCAGTCGCAGTAGCCTCGTCGCCGAGTGCGTCGACGGCCGTGACGACGTGCTCGTGGGTCTTTTGCAGTCCCACCCGCAACATCTCGGCGACAAGGGTGTCCTTGGAATCGAAGTAGTAGTACAGGCTGCCTTGTTTGACATCGGCCGCCTCCGCGATATCGGTGAGGCGCGTGGCGGCGTATCCGGTCTCGCTGAACACCCGTGCGGCGGAATCGAGGATCCGCGCGCGCGTTCGTGCTGACTTCGCGAATGGCGCCCGGGTCCGCTTTTTCGTCGTCACCGCCCGAGTATACGAGAAACCGCACCCTTGTCCGGGAGCCCTTGACGCGTGCGGACGGGCCGAGCCTACGTTGGTGCGGCTCGGCTTCGGCCCCGTCGTGCACGATTACGTAGGTGTCAGGTAGGGCTGTATTCTACTCGCTAGTAGAAACTAGTTTCCTGATCGGGAAGGGGTCGTGCGGTGCGGGTGGACGGTTCGGTAGCGCTGGTCACTGGAGGCGCCTCCGGTCTGGGGCTGGCAGCTGCCGCGGCGTTGCGGGATAGTGGCGCCACGGTCGTTATCGCCGACCTACCGACTTCTGCAGGCCGGGCGGCGGCGGCGGACCTCGGCACTGACGTTACTTTCGCGCCAACAGACGTGTGCGACGAATCCACTGTCGAAGCGGCACTCGACCTCGCGCAGTCGGCCGGCGACTTGCGGGTTGTAGTCAACTGCGCCGGGGTCGGTATCTCTCGTCGCGTGCTCGGCAGACAAGGCGCACACCCGACCGCGGATTTCGCCAGGGTGATCGGCGTCAACCTGATCGGTACGTTCAATGTCGTACGTTCGGCGGTCGCTCGGATGACGGACACCCCGCTAGACGGCGGCGAGCGGGCTGTCATCGTGAACACCGCGTCTATAGCCGCCTATGACGGCCAGATCGGCCAAGTCGCCTATTCCGCATCCAAGGGAGGCGTCGCGGCGATGACGCTGCCGTTGGCCCGCGATCTGGCGAGTCACGCCATTCGCGTGATGGCCATCGCCCCGGGGCTCTTCGAGACGCCATTACTCGGCGTCCTGCCCGACGAGGCGCTCAGCGCGATGACGCGCATCATACCTCATCCCCAACGTTTAGGACGACCAGGCGAATTCGGCCAGCTCGTCGTGCACATCGTGCAGAACCCGATGCTCAACGGAGAAGTCGTGCGGCTGGACGCAGGCCTGCGAATGCCAGCCCGCTAGCGGTGAAGCGAATCCATAATTCGCGCAATCGATTTCGCTCGGGCGCACCGCAGTCGACCCAGCCGTCGGCCGCTGATGCGCCGGACGGATGAATCTGACCTCTCGGCGTCGGCCAAACGCGTCTGCATCAAACGGATTTCGGAAGTCCAAGATGACGTTCCGCCACGATGTTGCGGTTGATCTCGGTAGTGCCCCCGCGGATTGTGCACAGCGGTGCGTGACGTCCCTCGTACTCGATCCAACCTTCGGCGGCCGCGCCATCCTCGCCGAAACGTAATAGACCAGCCGCCCCGGCGCGTTGTTGGAACCAGTGGGCAGCCTTCTGATACGCCACTGTCGCAAACAATTTGGTCATCGCACCCTCGACCAGGGGCAACTCACCGCTGGCCGCCATCCACGCCGAGCGCTGTGTCAGCAGCTTCGCAACTTCATTGTCGATAGCTGTCTGGGTCATCTGTTGACGGATGGCGGGGTCGTGCGCCGCGCCGGTTTCTTCGGCCCACTGCCGAAAGTGCCGCAACAGCGCAACACCGCTGTTCGTTTCTCCGACGACACCGCGCTCGAACGTCAACCCCACGCCCATTGCCGCCCAACCCTTGTCAACACCTCCGAGGACCCATTCATCGCCCACACGGACATCGTCGAAGAACGTCGCGTTGGTGCGCTCGGATCCGATCGTCCACACCGGTTCCACCGAAATGCCGGGCGTATCCATGGGAAGCACGAACATGGTGAGACCGCGGTGCTTTGGAAGTGTCGGGTCCGTGCGCGTCAGCAGCAGGATCCAATCAGCTTCGTGGGCCATCGTCGTCCACATCTTGGATCCGTTGATCACCCATTGGTCGCCATCGCGAACTGCGCGCGTCGAAACGGAGGCTACGTCACTTCCGCTCCCCGGCTCGCTGTAGCCAAGGCAGGCATAGGATTTCGTGGAAAGCAACGAGGGAAGGATGCGTTCTCGTTGAAGGTCGGACCCTAGCCGGTTGACCATCGCGGAAACGATCAGAATCACAGAAAGTGCGTCGTAGGGAACCGATGCCTTCTCGAGTTCGTTGAAGAGGATCCAGAGTTCGATCGGATCACCCTTGCCAAGGCCCGGGACGATTCGTTCAAGCAAGCCTCGCCGGGCGAGCTCCTGGTACAGGGCCGGGCAGGCGAATGTGCCTGTGCGATGGTGTTCGCTGCGACGATCTGGCGTGTAGGTGAGGGCGATGACATCCTTGATCTCTTGACGGAATGCCGTCGCCTCAGTGGAGAGATTGAAATCCATTGCGGCTACCGCTTTCTCGACACGTCATCGGTTGAGACCGCCCCGAACAGTTGGTCTGCCAAGCGTTGGTACTGAGCAGCGGGGTCGCCGAGCACGAGCGGCCAGCCGCGGGCCCTGCGGTAGTACAAACCGATGTCGTACTCCTCGGCAAACCCGTACCCGCCGTGGTAGTGCAGCACACGGTCGGTGACCTGGGCGGCTACTTCGCTCGCGAAGAGGTAGGCCATCAAAGCCAGCGATGTCGGATCATTGACCTCGTTGTCGTCGACGTCGGTGCTCATCGGTGCGGCGGGATCCGACATATCTGAAGTATCGAAGGTCCATGCCGCTTTGAAAGTGAGCAGCCGGGCGCCATCGATAAGCCCTGGCAAATCGGCCAATCCATGTTGTATCGCTTGGAAGCTGCCGATCGGCCGGCCGAACTGCTCGCGGGACTTGACGTACTTAGCCCCGGTGTCGAGGCTCTTCGCGGCGATGCCGACCAGCGACGCGGCGGTGAGTATCTGCCACTCCGACAGCGCGCGTGACCACACCGACTCGTCGCCCAACGTCGTTGCGGCGTCGCGCTCGAAGGCTCGAAAGGCCACGGGCATGCACGCGTGGTTTGCGGGTGCCACTCCGGGGGGCTCGGCAGCCACGGCTACCGTGGCGTCGCCGCACGGACCGACGACGGTGCGGGCAACCGCTCCCGCGGGAATGAGGCCCCAGTCAAGACCGCTGGTCGGGGAGTGCAGCGCGATCGTCGCAATCTCCTCTCCGGCGAGCAGTTCAGCGGACGGCTCGGGCAGGGCGCGCACGGCTACCGTGTGTTCGATGATGGGAACGGGCGCTACCGATCGACCGACGCATTCGCCGAACACCACAAGGTCGGCCAGGGCGGCACCGCCGCCCCCTTTCTCCACCGCGACCCCCATAGCAGGCGCATCCAGAGCGCACAGCTTCGACCACAGCTCGGAGTCGAAGCCGAGCGGCTCCGCACGCCGGACAACCGTGGGTTCCGAAGTCTTTGCGAAGAACTCGGAGAACAGCTCTTCGACTGCTCGCTGGTCCTCGCTGAGGCTGACCTTCAACGCGCCGAACCACTCGCAGCTACAGCGGTGGTCGCGGTTCTTGGAGAACGCGCGCGGGGCAACGCAGTGATCGTCGAGCGGTCGAAGGAGGAGGAGCCTTCGATGATCATGGCCCGACGGAGCTGGAGTATCGGGAGGGCTGCCAACGCTGACATTGCGCGGGCGCCGTTTGGGGCGTCCTTCCACGACGGCGAGGCCAACTCGAGTTGGGCCTCACCCATCTGCACTGATGTGATTTGCGAGCGCATCTGGCAACGAGTCACCTCGTCGATGCCCGGGCTGTTGACGACAGGCGGGATGTAGCGAGAACAAAACGCGTACCCGATGCTCCCCGTGTTCGCGATCGTTTCCAATGTTGCGTCATCGACTGGCTTTGCGTTGCGCACGGTGGCGCGAGCCAACACCGTCCCGTACTCCGACATCTCCCAAGACAGTTCTCCCGACTGATCGCGAATCGGGCTGAAGTCTGCTCCCAGCTTGGCGAAGCCGGTGAATTCACGGCCCACGGTGATCGGGCGAACTTGGTCGACCCACATCACGGGCCAGAAGTTCCCTCTGGTGGGTCCTTCCTCGCCGTTGTGAATCACGCTGATACCGACACACAGCTCTTCGTAGCCATGGCCTGCCAGATAATCCACCTTGTCGAATGACCGTCTGCTGATGATGACTGTCGGCCGATCCGGGAGGTCGAGTTCCACCGGCACGAGCGGGCGCACCGCGACCGGATCGGTGACGAAGCTGATATCAAGCGCCCGGACGTAGCCCCATTGCGATACCTGCGGCAATTCCGTAGGGCCGAACACAATGGGCATCTCATAACGCTCGCCCGGGTGGCACACGAATCCCTCATCGACTGACGACATCCGAGGTTCCTTTCCTATGTAGAGCAAAATCTACCGAAAGTTCGATAATGGGACAAGGGGCAGTGGTCCAATACGATCTCATCGTAGAATCTGTCTATAGTTAGAATCTCATGTACTGCGTGGCAAGCTCTTGCCGTTAGCGTCACCCTCGGAGTGAAGGACATTCATGGACGTCGACCTAGTCGCATCGAACGACGTCGGCGCCCTGACTGCCGCCAAGACCGCGGAAGCAGCCGGATATCGCGGTGTGTGGATGCCTGAGATGAAGCACGATCCGTTTGCGCTGTTGGCGATGTGCGCACAAAACACGAGCACGGTGGACCTTGGCACCAATATCGCTGTCGCGTTCGCCCGCAACCCCATGACCACAGCCGTGCTCGCGAACGACCTGCAGCTCTATTCCCGAGGTCGTTTCATACTGGGCCTGGGCTCTCAGGTCAAGGCGCACGTCAGCCGTCGGTTCTGCATGCCATGGTCAGCTCCGGCTGACCGGATGCGTGACTACGTGCAGGCCATCCGGGCGATATGGGAGAGCTGGCGAACCGGCGAACGACTTGACTACGAGGGCGAGTTCTACCGGCACACACTCATGACGTCGTTCTTCGATCCGGGGCCCAACCCATACGGCAACCCGCCGATATTGCTGGCCGGCGTTGGCCCCAGAATGTCGCGTGTTGCGGGGGAGGTCGCGGACGGCTTTCTCCTGCACAGCTTCACAACCGGGCGGTACCTCAGCTCCGTGACGGTGCCTGCGATTGTCGAGGGCCGGGCGATCGCGGGCCAGAAGGATCTGGAGGGTTTCCAGATCAGTGGAGCGGTGTTCGTCGTAACGGGTGAAACCGCGGCCGATCGGGCGGCCGCCGATGCGGCGGTGCGCAGTCGAATTGCTTTCTACGCGTCCACCCCTGCATATCTTCCCGTCCTGCAGACCCATGGCTGGGACGACGTCGGCGATGAGCTGCGGGCCATGATCAAGGCGGATCGCTGGAGCCAATTGGGCGAAGTGATCGATGACGAGATGCTCGACGCCTTTGCCATCGTCGCCGATCCGCCGGATGTGGCGCGCGCACTGACGGCCAGATTCGGCTCCGTGTTGAACCGGGTTGCGCTGGCCGCGCCCTATACCGCCTCGGAAGGGCTCTGGCAGCCGATCGTCGAGGAGCTGCGCGACTCGCGGCCTTCCAGACTTGGTGCCCCGGAGACCTTTTAGCTCACTCTCACCCGTCTCGGCGGGCAACGCCTACATACCGGTTCAACCTATCCGCGCGACGAGCCGGCCAGTGACCTTGCCGCGTTTGAGGTCCTCGATCCCGGTCGGAATGTCGTCGAACGATATCTCGGTGACATGTGGAACGAGTTCACCCGTGGCCATGAGTTCGTAGAGGTCTTCGATGTCTGCTTTGGTCCCTCCAATGGAGCCGAGCAGATTGACCTGGTTGACGACAAGGTCGAGGGTGTCGATGCTCACTTCGGAAGTCACAGCCAGGCCCACCTGCACCACCGTGCCGCCGAACTTGACCGCCTTGAGCGCGCCCGCAGTCGTGGTGCCGAATCCGGCGTAGTCCACGATGAGATCGAAGCCGGCTCCCGCCCATTCGGAGACGTCGGAGACGCAGGAGACCACTCCTAGCGACTTGGCCAGCGGCCAGGTCCCGGACTTCGGCTCGGCCACATGGACTTCGGCGCCCTTGACAACGGCGATACGCGCACCGATCTGGCCAAGACCCCCTAGTCCGATCACGCCTACCTTCATGCCCGACTGGAGCCCACCACGTACCACGATCGCGTGGTAGGCCGTCATGCCGGCATCGGTTGCGACGGCTCCCAGGGTGATGTCGACGGCATCCGGGATGCGGACCAGGTCATGTGCCGGTCCAACGTACTTCTCGGCGAATCCGCCGTCGTGGCCGATGCCCGGCGACACCTCAGCGGCGCCGGGTCCGTCGGTGCCCGGAGGGGCGGCGCTGGCCGTCGGGCACACGCCCGCGCGATCGCCGATCTGCCAGCCGGTCACCCCGTCACCTACGGCGGCTACCACTCCGGCGATCTCGTGCCCCAAAGTGATCGGCGTCTTACCCAACGCGGCGCGCTGCATGGGCTCCGTCATCAGAGTGATGTCGGAGTGGCACAACCCCGCGGCGCGCACATCAACAAGGACCTCGCCCGGGCCGGGAACCGGCACCGGGACCTCGTTTAGCTCGAACGTTTCGCCAGTGCCGGGGTACTGCCAAGCCTTCATTGTCATGCGCTCCTCGTCGGTCAATTGACCATGCCTCGCGGTAAAGCGGGGACATCTTTCCATTTAGACCTTGCCAACCGTATCAGAGGTCGTCCTCGGTCAAGGGCTCGCCTGCGAGACGGTGAGCGTAGGCGGTTGCGACTGCGGCAACCGATGCCGGCGCGACATGGTCGTCTCGCGGCGGCATCGTCGAGAACGTGCTCAGGGTCAACTCCAGCCACCGCGCCGAGGCCACGGCGGCCGCCCGGTGATGTGGGCGCACCAACAGATCGTGGCTGTGAAGGTGCAGCAGGACGTCCTCCAGCCAGCGATCGCGCCGAAAGGTGCCCTCTTGCTTGGCGCCAACTATCAGTGAGTCGATACCGTCGAGCGTCTGCTGCCGGAGGCGGTCGACCTCTTCGTCGCTACCGGGAGCCACAAGGAGGAGACGCTGGGACAGTCCGGCATCAGTCAGCTGGTCTCGGAAGCAGAAGGTCATCCATTGTTCGAACCCCGCCCACGGCGAAACGTCGGAGCAGGCTGTTTCGATCACCTTCATGTGTCTGTGCAGGTCGACTCGGAGGGTCTCCAGAATCAGCGCTTCCCGACTCGCGAAGTGTCGGTAGAGCGTTGCGCTTCCGAGGTGCGCGCGTTTGGCAATGACGTCCAAGGGTGCACCGACACCGTGTTCGGCGAAGACGGCTCGGGCCGCCTCGACGAGCCGTTCTCTGTTGCGCAGCGTGTCGCTTCTCGGCGCGCGTTCATCGTTCCGCATCCGATCACGGTAACGAGCAGCAGACCCTGCTCGAACGCCCCAACGACATCGCCACACCGCAACGGCCGTCAGACGGCGATCGGCTTGGCGGAACGCAGGTCGTCTGTGACGCCCGATCCACACGTCGTGACGGTTCATCGCCTTGCCGTACGCGGTCGAGGCGCGATCGCCACCGCGGAGCCGCTCTGTTGTCCGCGGTCGTCGGAAAATCCGTGCGCGCCCTGGGCAATTGGGCGCGGGGATCCTCGATGAGCCCGGCATCTCCCGGTTCAACGGGATTGTCCGTTGACCGCCGCTCAAGGTGCTTTCGCAAAACACGGCAGGCTGATGTCACGGTGATGGCGCATCAGCCCGGCATTGTTGAAAACAAGCCACTTTCGCTGCATGTACGGGGGCCAGCGTGGCTGCTAATATGACAGTTCAATGTCACTCGTCGCAGAAAAAGGGTCCATGGCAAAGGAAACCAGTGGTAGTGAGCCCCGACCGCCGGACGGCGACTGGTTGGGCACACCGTACTTGCGGTTCGAGCGCGACGGTCCACTAGCGATAGTCACCCTGGATCGTCCGCACGCGCGCAACGCCATGACAGCGGCGATGTACTTCGGTATTCGCTATGCGGTCTCGCGAGTGGCTGCGGACGACAGCTTGGCCGGTCTGCTGATCACGGGGACCGGCGACGTGTTTGCTCCCGGCGGCGATCTCGGGCACGGCGCCGAGGACAACTGGATGGATTTGGCTGCTTCCCTGGGAATGGACGTCACACCCTTCGAGACCCTGCGTCAGTCGCCCAAGCCGGTGGTATGCGCAGTCAACGGCCTGGCGCAGGGCGGTGGATTGCAGATCGCGATGTGCAGTGACATGGCGGTGGTGAGCGAGCGGGCGACTTTTCGCGTACCGGAGTTGTACCGCGGCATTGCCGACACCTACTACAGCCAGATGCTCGCACGGATCATTGGACCGGTTCGCACGCGAGACCTGATGTTCACGGGTCGTGTGTTATCCGCCGAGGAGGCGCTCGAATGGGGCATGATTTCCCGCGTCGTTCCACACGACGACTTGCTGACTACCGCGCGAGAGATCCTCGCGCAATGCTGCCGAACCGCACCGGCCGCGCGTGCAGTGGTCAAGGCCAATCTTGACAATTACATGGGACTGTACGACCGGATCGGCATGTATGAAAGCGTCATGGGGCCGGAAGCTCTAGAAGGCTTCACGGCTTTCAAGGAGAAGCGGTCGCCGGATTGGGTCCATCCCGCACTCCGCGTCGAAGGTCGGCTGTGACGACGATGACGCAGCGTTCCGTGTCGGTTGGTGGCCTTGGACCTCGCGAGGCGGCAATCGATGGAACACGCACCGCTGAACCTCTTCGGCGACAACGGATGACCCCCACCGTCACCTGCGCTCGGCCACCGAAAAGCCAGTCCAGCGTCGCGATCGACTTCGCGGCGATGACCGGGTTATGCACGGCAGAATCGTGACCATCGACCCGATCGAGATCGTCGACGTGGCGTCGGCGATGTAGGCCTGCGCTGTGGTGGCATCGAAGTAGTGATTGCCCGACGGTTCTGAGTGCGTGGTGGGTATCACGAAGTGTTCCGGGATGAATACGCGCGTGAAACCCAATCTTTCGGCCGTGTGCGCGACACCGGCGATGTCGCTGCCGGTAAGGCCACACTCCCACGGCTGGGTGAGCGCAGCTATCTGCACGGTGTTGGGCAGGACGACGCTGAACCGCATGGGCAGCCTTCCTTGGCTCGGTCGTTAGGTGCGGGCCGCCTTGACGCCGCGGCGCGTATCCGGCGGGACCTCGGTATGGCAGTCGACTGCCAGGCGTCGACGCGCTTGCGAGTGCGGACAATTAAGAAATGCGGCGGATGCTGCAGTCTGCACACCTGAGGCACCGCCCGAGGCCTGTGCGCCGACGTAACTTTCGACCAAGATATAGATTTCTCTTCCCAAGCCGCGGAACGCGTTATACATTTCACAGATACACGTTCTCCGTTACCTTCGACACAAGGAGCCCGCATGGCAACCTTGGAAAAGCAACCGCCGACGAGCGGTGACTCCAACAAGCTGAAGAAGACACCGCGCGTTCGCACCACGCCACCGATCGTGGCGTGGGCTACCGTCGGTGCGGCGTTCATCGCCTTGGCAATCTACGTCGCGTCGAGCTGGATCCTCGGTGGTCGAGCGACGCCGACGCCGATCGGTGCCAACAACCCGAATCTCGGCAGGGATCTGGCCTGGAACATTGGTGCCCAGGTTTTCACGATCACCGCCGTCGTCGGAACTCTGATCTACGTCGGCAGGCGGTGCATACGGGAGCGGCGGGTAACCTTCGACGCCATCCTTGTCGTCGCCTATCTGCTGCTGATCCAGTGGGATCCGATCCTGAACTACGTCACGCCGCAGTTCTCGTACTCGTCGCTGATGATGAACTTCGGGTCGTGGACGACCGACATGCCCGGCTGGGTGTCACCGCATGGCAACCTCATGCCCGAACCCACGATCCTGATCGGCATAGGGTTCATCTGGAGCGCGTCACTATGCATAATCGGTTGCACTTTCCTACGCAACGTTGTCATGAGGCGCTGGCCGCAGACCGGCAAGCTGGGCATCATTCTCTGGTCCCTCGGTTTCATGATCGTCGCGGACTTCGTCATCGAGACCGTGCTGTGCTACGGGCACATCATCTCCTATCCGAACACCGTGAGCTGGATGACGCTCTTCGAAGGCACATCGCACCAATTCCCCCTCTATGAGGCGCTGGTGTGGGGAGGACTTGGGTGGGCGCCGCTGATGGTGCTTCGCTTCTATCTCGACGACCGTGGCAATTCCGTCGTCGAGCGCGGGGTCGACCGCCTCAATGTGTCCAACAAGGCGAAGGTCGGCCTGCAGATTCTTGCGGTCGCCGCCGTCACCAACATCTGCTACCTGAGCTACAACATCGTGATGCTCCTGATCGGCCTGCAGATCGACAACGACAGCCACGCTGTCTATCCCTCGCATCTGATCAATGGGATCTGCGGGCATGAAACACCGTATCCGTGCCCGGAACCCGCTAACGGACGTCCCATCTCGACTGGTGGCCAACCTGGTTCACCTAGTGATATCCCCGGTGACGGGCGCACCTGGGTCGACGTATACCTGGGGCGCTGACGACAGCCCACGGTGTGGCCGAACGATGATTCAGCTGCGGGGCAGTGGCGTGGTACGCACACCACCGCCCCGCAGCTGGGAAAAGGAAGCATGACGATTCACCCTGGCCACAGCGGTCCGACGATCAACAATCACAACTCCGCACTTGGCTTGGTCGACGACTACCGTCCCGTCGGCGATGAACTGGACATCCTGTTGGGAGCCTGGCGGGCGCGTCTGCCGGTGCTGCTGAAAGGGCCTACGGGCTGCGGTAAGACCAAGTTGGTGGAGAGTGTGGCGCGTCGACTCGGACTGGATCTCGTCACGGTGTCGTGCCATGAGGACATGCTCGCCGCAGATCTGGTAGGGCGATACTTGCTCGAGGGCGCGGACACCGTCTGGCAGGATGGACCGCTGACCACCGCGGTTCGCGGCGGTGCCATCTGTTATCTCGACGAGATCGTCGAAGCCCGGGTCGACGCAACTGTGGTGATTCATTCCCTTGCCGACCATCGGCGCCAGTTGTTCATCGATCGACTCAATGAAACATTAGATGCCCCAGAGTCATTCATGTTGATCGTGTCCTACAACCCTGGCTATCAGACGTTGCTCAAGGATCTCAAGCCCTCAACGCGTCAACGCTTTGTCGCCGTGGAACTCGACTTCGCACCACCTGAGCTCGAACACCAAATAGTGAAGGAGCAGTCGGGTGCGTCGGACGAGGCCGTCGCCGCGCTGGTGCGCCTCGGCCAAGCCGTGCGCAATCTGAACGAGCCGAGCATGTCCGAGATGGTGTCGACTCGGGCCTTGATCGCGGCGGCGCTGCTGCACGGCAACGGGCTTGCACTCAATCGCGCGGCGAGGAGCGCGATCGCGGCCATGCTGACTGACGACGCGACGGTCACGAGGTCTATCGCTGAACTGATCGATGCCTACATCGTTTGATCGACCGACGGTCGCCGGCTTGCAAATGCTGGCCCGTGCGGTGTCGGGACACCTGGTGGGTGTCAAGGTCACGAGCGAGCAAGATCAAGACGCCTATATGTCGGGGAACACAATCGCCGTCGACGGTGGACGACTCAACGCGGTGACCCGGGCCCAAGTGGTCGTCCAGGCCGCGATGTACCAAGCTGGATCATTTGATCCGCGGGTCATGCGTCACCTCGTCGGGCGGTCCGGGGCAACCGCGCGGTACTGCGCCATGGAAGGGCTGCGTGCGCTGGCGCTGACCTCGGATCGCCTGCCGCCGTTCATAACAGCGCTGGCGGCCGGGCTGACGGACATTCCGATGACCAGCTCAGCCGAAGAGTCGATGCGAATAGCGTTGGCGCGACCCCAGGTTCCTCCTGCGCCTGAATTCTTCGGTCGGGTTAAACCTGGGCGTGCGTTACTCGGGGCTTCAGCGCGTACGGGCAGCGAGCACGACGGCGACGTGAAGATACGCAACGACTCAAACGCCGATGAGGCCGACGACCCCGACACCGACAGCGATGAGGCCAAGTCTCTCGATCTGCTGAGTAATCCGCTCACGGCGAACCACCCCATGGGCAGGCTGATCCAGAGTCTGTTCAAGCACTCTGGTGGCAAGTCTGCGGATGCGACATCCCAAGCCGGCGGTGGGAAGCCGGTGGCGAAACCGAGCAAGCGGCCCAGCGGAGGACGCAGATTCGACATCGGCCGCCGCATCGCCTCGGCCGCTCAAAATTTCATCTCCGGAAGTTACCTCGGTGACGCCCGGTATCCGGAATGGGATGAGAGTTCGAAGCGGTATCGCAAAGACTGGGTGACGGTGCACGAACTCGAGCCGTGGAATCCGGACGGCTTCCGTGACCACGCGGCACTCGCTCGCATCGACGTGATAAGGGCACCGACGGCGCTTACCCGCAGCCTTGCTCGCCACGTGCTCGAGATTGCGCCATACGGGCGTAGTGAATTCGGTGAACAACTGCACACCGACGGCGTCGTCGACCTGGCATATTGGCGCCGAAGCGGATCCGGCTCTCCGCCGTTACCCTTCATCGGGAAGAAGCGACAACGGCCGGCCATCGCGGCGTTGGTACTTTTGGACGTCAGCAGTTCGACGTTGGACACGACCGCGGGCGTGGATGGGGACACCGGATCGGTGTTCGACCAACACCTCAAACTGTCCTATCGCATAACCACCGCGCTCGATGCGCTCGGAGTGCCCGTGGGTCTCTACGCATTCCGTAGTTGGGGTCGCGACATGGTTCACGTGATGCCGATCAAGGGCCTACGGGAAAGTCCGTCGGCGTTGACCATCGAGCGAATCGGCCACCTGAGTCCGGCGGGCTTCACGCGCATCGGCGGTGCCGTACGCCATTGCACTACCATCTTGGAACGTCAGACCGAGGGAATGAAGCGGGTGGTCATCCTCGTCTCGGACGGGCACCCCTACGATGACGGCTACGAGGGCGCCCAAGCGTCGGGCGACACCCGCCACGCGATGAGCGAAGCCCGCTTGCGGGGCGTCGGTTTCGTATGTGTCGGGGTTACTGCCCCGAACAGCAATGACTCTCACAATCCAGGCGCCGCGCTTGACTCGGCCTCGGTGCTGCACGTCGCGAACATCAGCGGTATCGAGCGTCAACTCGGAAAGCTCATACGCCAAGCATTGGCTGATACGCGTCGCCGCGGTGACCACACTTCGTCCGCCCTCCCGGCGTGACAGGGAACTTCCTTGTCAAAACTTTCGACTGCCGGTTAGATTCTAGGTAATTACGTGACGCACGGCACACCTTTAGGGCGATGAGGGACCATGACCACCGCTGATGCAATTCCATTGATCGATACCGACGCTCTTCCCATGGGGGTTGCACGCGACCATGCGTGGCGCGCCACCCAAGTGGCACCGCTGATCGCTATCGCCGATGGATATGCGGTGACTACTCGCCGCGGCGCTGAAGAGGTACTCAAACACCCTGACCCGTTCTCATCGGCGAAGGCGTTCGAGTTTCTACAGAGCCCGGTGCCCCTCGTGCCCATTGCTTACGATCCGCCGACGCAGACGCGCTATCGTCAGATTCTGCAGCCGTTCTTCAGTCCGCGGGTCATCAAACCGTTGGAAGCGGAACTACGACGTCAGATAATTGCACTCATCGACCCGATCGCGCGGCGTGGCCATTGTGATTACGTCAGCGAGGTCGCTCAGACCTTCCCTATCCAGGCGTTCCTCACGTTCTTCGGATTGCCGCTTGAGATGCGCGACCAGTTCTGGGAGTGGAAGAAGGCAGTGATAGGCCTCGCTTCGGCCGGGTTCGGGGCCGAGGGGGATGCCGCTCAAGATGGCATCGCGAAGGCGCTCGAGATGTACACCTACTTCACTGAACTGATTCCTCAGCGCCGCAGTGAGCGCGGTGCTGACATCCTGAGCCAGATACTGGCCCAACAACCACCAAACGATCTCACCGATCCCGAAGCCGTCGGCCTTTGCTTCTTGTTCACACTAGCCGGGTTGGACACCGTGACCGATACGTTGAGCTGTGGGATGCAACGGCTCGCGGAGCGTCCAGACAAGCGGCAGGAGATCATCGACGACCCTGCTTTGATACCGGCTGCGGTAGAAGAGCTGGTTCGTCTGGACCCCCCGGCACCATTCATCCCGAGGGTTACCTCCACCGACGCTCAGATCGACTCTGTCCGGCTCCCCCCCGAAACACGCGTCACGACGTATCTCGGTGCCGTTAACCGGGATCCAGCCGTCTTTGAAAATCCGTACGATATCGACTTTCGCCGGCCGGAGAACCCCCACATCAGCTTCGGGCTGGGACCACACCGCTGTCTGGGATCTCATCTCGCGCGGCTTGAATTGGCCATTGTGTATGACGAGTGGCACAAGCGAATTCCGCATTATCGGATCAAACCCGGCACCACTCCCAAGGTGCACTGGCCCCACGGCACAATTGAACTCGAATCGCTTCACCTGGAGTTCGACAAGGCAGAAGGATGAAGCTCAACCTCGATGAGCGCGCCTGCACTGGCCACGGACTCTGCTACTCCTTGGCTCCGCATTTCTTCGAGGATGATGAACAGGGCTACGGACATGTCGTCGGCGACGGTGCGGTCCCGGACAATCAGCTCGCCGAGGCACGCACGGCAGTGGCCAACTGCCCGGAAAAGGCCATCAGCTTCATCGATGATTTCGGCTGATGATTTGAACCTGTCGCTGGCGCTCAACGAGGAGACCACTTCATGACGAAGAACGAATCCCAGCTCGCCCGACTCTGTGCGTAGGCAGTAGCGCTGTACTTCATCCCGTTCGGTATCGGCTGGGTTTCAGCGACCGCGAGACGTTCGAGTTGCTGCGAGGATGTCGGAACTCTTCGGCGCGGAGGTAGACGAGGGCCAGTACCTTGCCGAGCTGCGCCGAATCGTGGGGACTTTAAAGGGTGCAAGGTCACCTCGGAAGCAGGATGCTGGGAGAAGGGACCGATGATGAGCAGTCTTGTTAGACGACCGCCCATCCAAGTTGACGGCTTCATCGCATCAACAACGCGGAGAGTAAGTGGACAACCGATACTTGCCGATGGTCGTTGTCGTCGTAATGCTTGCTTTAGGGCTGACGCTGACGATCGACGACTTCCGGCGCGCCGCCACGCTGAGGCGACCGTTGGCGGTGGCACTGGCCATTCAAGCACTGCTGCTTCCGGCTCTCTGCCTGCTGATCGCCGAATTATTCCAGCTTCCACCGACTCTGGCGGTGGGATTGATGCTGATGGCCGCTACCCCGGGCGGGACAACCGCGAACATACTCAGTCACCTGTTCAACGCAGATCTAGCGCTGAACCTCACGTTGACCGCGATCAACGCGGTGTTGTCGATCATCGCAGTGCCGGCAATACTGGCGCTTTCGATGACGTGGTTTCTCGGCAACGGGCGGTATCTGCCGCTCCAATGGGACAAGTTCTTTGGGGTAGTTGGCCTCGTGCTCATACCCACGGCAATCGGTGTCTACATCCGTCACCGGTTTCCCCAGTTCGCTCGGAGGTTGCGAACCCCGATCCGAATCGCCGCCTCAGTGCTGTTGGTGCTCATCATCGTTGCGACGCTTGCCAAGTCGTGGGGGACGCTTTCGCACAACTTCGGCGTGTTGAGCGGCGCGGTCGCGACCTTCTGCATCACTAGCCTGACCATCGGCTATCTGGCGCCACGCTTGATGCGCCTGGCCGGGCGCCAGGCCATCGCCATGAGCCTCGAAGTCGGCATGCACAACGCCGTACTCGCGATGGGTATCGCGCTGAGTCCTCAGCTGCTCAACAACCCCGAAATGGCCATCCCGGCGGCGGTATACGGCCTCATTGCGCTATTTATCGCCCTGGCATTCATTTTCACCGTTCGTAGGCTGGACCCCTCGTTCCGCGCTCCCGACGGCCGTCGCGATCTGCCGATCGAAGAGCCCGCTCCATTCAAGGACCCGCAAGAAGACCCCGCCTAGCGGCTTCAGAGCTAATGCCACGCCACACCATGATCGGTAATCTAACAGTGAACAGAATCTGCTGGAGTGGCTTTCGGCGCCTTACGATTTGGTCGCCGTGTAGATGCCTGGGGTCGTCGTGTCGCTCTGGGCCCATCCTTTGTATATCGATATTCGAATGCCAAACAGATTATGTATATGTATAGAATGTCTAGGCGAGGAGTAGCGATGGCGACCACATACGAAGCGTCGAATTCGTCGAATGCAGGGAGCGAAGCGAAAGCTCGCACACCTTTGTGCGGCAGATCCGTCCGGTCGTGGTGTGGGCCAGCATTGGCGCCATCTTCGTCGCGATAGGGATCTACGCGTGGGCGAGCTGGATCCTGCTGGGTCGAGCCACCCCCACACCCACCGGTGTCACGCCGGTTCCCACACGCGACTACGTCTTCGGTCTGATCACGCAGGTGCTTGACCGTGGCGGCGGTGATCGCCACGCTCGTCTACGTCGTTCGCGGCGGTCTGCGCGAGCGCCGGTGGACTTTCGATGCCAGCTTGCTGTGCGGCGCGGTCCTGATGACCTGGCAGGATCCCGGCATCAATTATCTGGTGAGCCAATTCTCCTACAGCTCGGTGCTGATCAATTTCGGGTCATGGACCAGCGACATCCCGGGCTGGGTCAGTCCGCGCGCGAACCTGCTGCCCGAGACGTTGTTGACGCTGCTCGCCTACATCTTTTTAGCGGGCATCGTGATCGGTACGTCTGGCTTGCTGCGCAAGTTCGTGATGCCACGGTTCCCCAACATAAGCAACGCCAAGTTCATCGCCCTGGTCTGTGTGCTCATGATCCTGCTCGACTTCCTCATCGAGGTGGGCTTGGCGCACGGCCACGTCCTCTCGTACCACAGCGTCATCGAGTCCTGGACGCTGTGGCCGGGCACCGACCATCAGTTCCCCATCTACGAATCACTGGTGTGGGGCGTCACCGGCTGGGCGCCGTTCGTCGTGCTGCGCTGGTTCCGTGACGACAAGGGACGGTCGTTCGTCGAGCGAGGGCTGGACCAGATGCGCACCCCAGCGTTGATTCTCGGCCAGAACACAGACAAGACCAAGCGTCTTTAGCGCATTTGCCCTCAGTTGCATGGTGGGCGTTCGGACTCTCTGTCGAGACCTCTAGATTTTATCCGCTATATAGTTTAATGTCTATCGCTATGACGCGGGTCACCGTAGCGCTATCAGCCCCCCAAGATCACACCGGAACGCGGAAGTGGGTAGAGCCACGTCCGTGAGGCGCCACGAGTCGGGCGGCGAAACCGGACCAACCGCCCATTACTGAAGCCAGCCTCGCCAGATGCGGCTCCCGACGGGATCGCCAAACGGTCAGATTGGGCGCTGACAGCGGCGAGACCATCGCGGCCCGAACCCGAGTACTCGTCGGGCTAGCAGAGCGGAGCACGAAATGACGATCGCAGCGACCTTGCCGCTTGGCAACATCATGCAAATAGCCTGGGTAACACCGGATCTGGACCACAGCCTCGACCAGTTCCGAGATCTCTACAAAGTGCCGGAGTTCCTCGTGATGGAACAGAAGTTTCCCGCGGAAGTGTTCGGCGAGAAGGGCGAGATGCATCTGCGGCTCGCGCTCGCCAACGTGGACAATATGCAGCTTGAGCTTATCGAGCCGCTCGGCGGTGGTGTGGACCGGATATACCGGGATGTGCTCCCGACGGATGGCAGCCACGCCAACGTCTTTCACCATATCTGCGTGAAGGTCGATGGTGAGCTGGCGGACTGGGAGGCGCATGTGGCCGAGCTGGGGCCGCATCAGCCGATCGCCTACGTGGGCGACGTCCCCGGTCTCCGCTTTATTTACACCGACGAGCGAGCGATCGTTGGCCACTACGTCGAACATGTGTGGTTCGGCGCGGAGTTGACGGCGCAATTGGCAGCGGCGGTCCCCACCTATCGCACGCGTTGACCCGGAAGGAACCATGACCCGCTACACCACGCTCAACCACATCGTCTTGCCGATGATCGCCTGGGATCCCGACCGGCCGGCTGAGTGGATCAATGACCACATCGCGATGGTTCACGCCACGTCCAATGCATATGTGGTGGCCGGCGATGACGGCGATGTCGTCATCAACACCGGCACCGCCGCGCAGGGCCCGAAAGTGAGGGAGAAATTCGAGCGTCTGCTGGGTCGCCCGCTCGAGGTCGCGAAAGTTGTCTTTACCCAAAGCCATCCCGACCATGTCGGCGGCTGGCAGGTATTCGCAGATCCCGGTGCAGAGTTGATCGGGCAGCGGATGTTTCCGCAGATCTGCGCGGAACGAAGAATGCTCGGGCCTTTCTTTGCCCCCCGAAACGCCAATGTGATCGCAGCGATGATTCCGCCAGGGACTAACAGCCACAACTGGTTTGACACCGCAGATCCCTCGCCCCTCACGACCTTTGCAGACACACTTGATTTTTCGGTCGCCGACCGCAGTTACCGGCTGATCAGCGTGCCCGCTGGTGAAACACTTGACGCGCTGGCGGTCTGGCTACCAGAGGAGAAGACGTTGTTCACCGGCAACTGGGCCGGCGCGATCCACGGTGCCTTACCGAACTTTTACACAGCACGCGGGGATCGTGATCGCTCCATCCCCGGTTGGCTTCTGGATTGCGACAGACTGCTGGCACTGCAGCCGGACGTACTGATCACCGGTCACGAGCAGCCGATCGTGGGCAAGGACCGCATCGCCGCCGATCTCGGCAAGGTGCGCGAGGCCATTGCGTTCATCCACGACCACGTGGTGCGCGGAATGGCCACGGGCCAAACATTGCCGGACGTCATGGCCACTCTGCGCCTACCACCCGAGCTCAGTCCCCGTGACGGCCGCTGCCCACCGCACTGGATCGCGCGCAGCGTCTGGGAGGAATATGCGGGCTGGTTTCGCCAAGAGCGCACCAGTGAGCTATATCCGACGCAGCCCAGCGCGGTGTGGCCCGAGGTAGTCGCGATGGCCGGAGGCCCGCTGGCACTGGCAGAACGGGCGCGGGCGCATCTCGACGACAACGATCCCGAGCGAGCGCTGCACCTCATCGAGATGGCGGTGGAAGCCGACCCGGGTGACCGCACCGTGCGTGAGACAGAACTGACGATCTATGACGCACTAGCCGACCAAACCGAAGGGAAGATCTTCGACCTTCTGGGTTGGCTGGAGGGTCGGATGATCGCCACACGCGACGCACTCAAGGCGATGGATTGACGAAAAGCAAAGGGAGATAACATAACAATGGTCGCACAGAAGATACGCATTTCCGACCTGGCCGATCCAGATTTGAGCGAGGGCCTTGTCCAAGCACGCGCGCTTGGCGACGCTTATCCGGTCACGTTCGATCCCGATGCGGTTCTGGAGGCCGCGAGCGCGGCGACCGGCCTGTCGGATTTCGGCGACGACAGCTTTCGGCCGCGGCTCAAGCTCTGGCTCGAATGTTGCGACGAGGACAAGGGGCTTTCCGGGATTGGTCGGATGGCCGTTTTCGGTCAGGCCGTCAATTACGCCACCCAAAGACTTTATGTCGAGGATCTGATCCGCCGTCATCCGGAGATCGAATCGATCGACATCGACCGGCCAGTGATCATCGCCGGATTGCCGCGCTCCGGCACCACCTACACGCTCGCCTTGTTGGCGCGTGACCCCGGCCTGCGTTCCCTGCCGCACTGGGAGGGCTTGCGTCCCGTTGCGGAGCCGTACATCGTCGACGGTAAAGACACCCGACATGAACTGGCCGCACAGGAATGGGCGCAGACCGACCAGCTCTTACCCCATCTCAAGATGATTCACGAATTTGTGCCCGACCACGTCACTGAGGATATCGAGCTGCAGGGGATGGACTTCGGCGGCTATTACATCGAATGGACCGCGCACGTTCCACGATGGCGGGATTTCCAATTCTCCACCGATCGCACCACCTGGCTGCGTTACATCCGCCGAGCGATGCAAGCGTTGACCTGGCAGAAGGGCCCGAACCGCTGGGTGACGAAATGCCCCCAGCACATGGAGCAGCTCAAAGAAGTGAACGCCGCCCTTCCGGGCGCATACACGGTCATCACGCACCGCGACCCGATCGCCTCGATCCAGTCGGGGATCTCGGGAGTGGCCTATGCGGCGCGGCTGACCCGAACCTCGGTCGACCTGGACGCGATTGCTGATTATTGGATTGATCGCTATGAACGGCTGCTTCGCGCATGTGTCCGTGATCGCGATGCACTTGATCCCAAACACTCGTATGACCTGTACTTCCACGAGCTAATGGCCGACCCGATGGGTGAGCTCGAGGCGATTTACGCCGCAGCGGATTTGCCGTTCGACGACACCACGCGCGAGGCCTTCCAGACGGCGATAGCTGAGAACGCACGCGGTAAACACGGTCAGCTCGCCTATGACCTGCGAGCCGACTTCGGCTTGGACCCAGGAGCGATCCGTGAGCGGTTCGGCTTCTATTTCGAGCGGTTCCCCAACGTCCGCGTCGAAGTCAACTGATCCGATACAGGGAGTCAACCATGGCTGAGAATCTGTTCGACTTGACCGGCAAGGTCGCGCTCGTCACCGGCGGTAACTCTGGCCTCGGCTTCGCCATGGCCAACGCACTGGCCCGAGCAGGCGCTGATGTCGAGATCTGGGGCAGGCGAAAGGATTACAACGCGAAAGCCGCCGAATCCTTGCGGGCCCATGGGAACCGCGTTGCTGATCGCGCCGTGGACGTATCGAAGGAGCAGGAGGTGGTCGACGGCTTTGCCGCCACCGTCGCCGAGCTCGGCCGGGTGGACTGCGTCGTCGGCAATGCCGGCACCGTGGGTATGTCGCTGGTCGAGCAAATGACCAGCGAGGCTTGGCACGACTTGCTTGCAGTCAATCTGCATGGCGTGTTCTATACCGTGCGAGAGGCTGCGCGGCACATGAAGGCGCGCGCCGAGACAGGCGACCCCGGTGGCTCGATCGTTCTCAACGGCAGCCTGTCCGTATTCGCTGGCGTGCCCAGTGTTGGCCACTACGCGACCGCCAAGGGCGGCCTCAATTCCCTGGCGAAGACGCTTGCCGTGGAACTCGGCGCATATAACGTACGCGTCAATATGATATGCCCGGGCTTCATCCCTACCGATCTCGGAGGAGATGAGTCTCTCCAGCCAATGATAGACGCGACGCTGGCGCGCAGCCCGATCAAGCAGATCGGACGGCCGGAGGACCTCGAAGGCATCATCGTCTATCTCGCCAGCGACCGGTCTCGCTATCACAGCGGCGACACCATCACGCTCGACGGCGGCATGATGGCGCAAGTCTACTAAGGCTGTAGAGAAGCCGTGAACTTGTTCGTGGCTGCGGCGCGGCTCCGACTTGGCCCGACGGCTCAATTGAAAGAGCACCAATGTCGTCACTCCACGTGTAACTGACGTCAATGGCGAGCCCTCCCCTCTAGGGGCGCCGCCCGGGCAGCGGCGGATGTCCATGCCTGCGTCGACTTTGAGCAGACTGCCAGTGAATGTGCGGCCGAGGTCAGACAGCAAAAAGAGGATCGCGTTGCTGACGTCTTTGGGCTCGATCATCGGAAAGTCCGGCAACGCCGTGGGCATTGCGGCTGCCACGTGTGGCGTTTGCTCGATGACCTTGAACAATGCCGGGTTCTCCAGGATCATTGGTGTCGAGCAATTCGTCGGAGCCACGGCGTTGCCCCGGATTCGTTCCGGGGCAAGCAGATTGGCATAAGCCCGCACCAGGCCGACGATGGCGACTTTAGCCATCACGTACGCGTCGCACCCTCCGCCGCCATCGGTCATGTCCAGCAATGCGGCCGTAGAACTCGTCGCAACCAAGTGTCCGCCTTGACCGCGTTCCTTCAGGTGGGGGATAGCCACCTGGAAAGCGTTCCGCACACCGATGAGCATGACGTCGATGCCGAGTCGCAGTGATTCCGAGGCGTCGACCTCATCGGGGTTGGTGAGGATGACCCCAGCATTGGCCACCACTGTGTCGATGTGCCCGAACTGTTGGACACCTGCGTCGAATGCAGCCTGCAGGGCCGACTTATCCCGCACGTCGGCCTTCTGGAAATGAATCTGCCTACCGGTTTCTCGACAAGCCGAGCTGTCTCTTCAAGGTCATCCCACGTGGCCACCTTGTACGGCACGGCGGCGAGATCGTCGCAGATGTCCACCGCGACGATGTTGGCGCCTACTTCGGCGAAAGTGACTGCGTGCGAACGGCACTGACCGCGCGCGGCACCGGTGATGAAAACAACCCGGCCGTCGAGCAAACCCATGATCCGCATTCCTTCCTGCTGGATGCGCATCGAGGCGCTTCCGCCGCACTGATCTGCCATGCGTCGAAGCATGACGACACATGTGAAGTCGATCGGGATATAGAACAATATTTATCTAATTAGTCGGAGCGCCTCGTGAACTCGCAGGCAAACAACAAAGTGTTCGCTCCGTCGGGCGTCGTGCGATTCGGCATCGTCGCGGCGCCCGGGCGCCAGGGTGCAAAGGTCACTTCGTGCAAGAATGGTTTTACGTCCGCTGGCATGCGGACTACCCGGATCAATCAGATGTCGACGCGATCCAATGCTCGGCTGTCTCCGGAATGCGCATGGCGCAGTTGCGCTTTCGCATTAAGCACGAACTTCAGGGAACGTCGATCTGCCCCGCCGGCGAGGCCCGGATGCATGGCCTCAGATGCCGTTCTTCCAAAGCAGGCTGGCGCTAGATCGACCGACCGGGTTCGCATCGGGCCCGACACGGCCTCACCGCGCCGAAAACGCCCCAGGGAGAAAAGCCCGCAGCAAGCCCTCGTCGCCTCCGTATTCGGACGCCCCGGGCTCAGCGATGAGGCTAAAGCAAATACGAGTCACCCAGTGAGCCATTTTCTCTGGAGCTACGTCGTCGCGCACCTCGCCCCTTTCAACTGCCGCGGCGAATCGCTTGCCGAGTCCGTCACGCAAACGGTTCTGCCACTTCTCGGACGCTGACGCCGCGTGAAAGGTGCGCCCCAGCTCATCATCGAAGGTCAACATACGCATGGTCGGCGATTCTCGCGCTACGGAGAGGCCGACTATGCAGCTGTTAACCAGCTGGTCGGCGAACGGTTCGTCTGTCTCCCAACAGGACTCTGCCGCATCGAGCACTGCGGTCACGGCGCGCAGAAAACACTCGGCCAGCACGGCATCGCGATTCGGGAAGTAGCTATAAACGGTGCTGCGGTGTACACCTGCCTTGTTGGCAATGTGCGTCATCTTGGTTCGGCCCAGACCGCGTTCTGCGTAGCACTTCTCTGCGGCGTCAAGCAACCGTTCGCGCGCCTGGTCGTCGCTGGTCGGCAGATCTGCGCCCCATGCCGGCGTGCGCGCTGCAGCACTCCGTGTCGCCATACCCGCCATTCAACCGCTCCTCGAGTTCAGGCCCAAGCCGGACTTCAATCGAATCATCAGCAGGCGGCCATTACCAGGAGGGCATTGACGGTGCGGCGCGGTTCCCGGGCGCAAGGCCGAATGATGACAAGACGTTACGCCGCTTACGGCCGTCGATGTCGCTACCCACACGATGCCTGGTGGTATCGAACGGATTTGGCCTGCGTTCCGTGCGTTTAGTTACAATCTAACTGTGAGTCGAAAGTGCGGCAAGCTTCCTCATGTGCCGCCGATGGTCGAGCGCTCAACAGACATTGTGCGCGTGTCGCATACCGAGGTCGGGCCGATGCTTGACACAACCCGACACTTCTAACTACTTTGTCGCGTGGAGCACATTTTCGCAGAAATGTCGTCCACGTCTCAAACTCGATCGCCGCTGCTGAATGGAGATCCGCAAATGACGGCTACCGCCGAGGTGCAGGGACTGTTGATCGGCGATCAACGTCCGTCGAACTCGAGCGCGGGTGTGCACGATCATGTCTTCCCCGGGACCGGAGAGGTCAACGCTCGCATCACGCTGGCTGGACCCGAAGACATCGATCGGGCAGTGACGTTGGCCAAACGCGCACAACGGCAATGGGCGGCGCTGCCGGTCGACGACCGTCGTGACGCACTGTTGGCGCTGAGCGACTTGGTCGCGGCCAACTCGGACGCCTTGGCCGAACTATCGATCGAAGACAACGGAAACCCCAAGTTCATCAGCGGCATCCACCCGCCAGAAGTAGTTCGATGGCTGCGGTACTACGCGGGCTGGATCGACAAACTTACCGGTCAGGTGACACCGGTATCGAAGACGCCGGCGGATCTGAACCTGATCGTGCACGAGCCGTATGGGGTGGTGGCGGCAATCCTGCCCTGGAACGGCCCGCTGTTCGGGATTGCGATGGGGGTCGTGCCGGCTCTGGCAGCTGGTAACGCCGTTATCATCAAGCCGGCAGAACTGGCGCCGCTGACGTCACTGCGATTCGGCGAGTTGGCATTGCAGGCGGGGTTGCCTCCGGGGTTGGTGTCCGTCCTTCCCGCAGATCCGATCGGCAGTGAAGCGCTAGTCCGACACCCCGGCGTCGACAAGATACATTTCATCGGCTCGGGCGCGGTGGCAACCCAGATCATCAAGGCCGCCGCGGAAAACCTGACTCCGGTCGTCACCGAGTTGGGCGGTAAGTCGGCAAGCATCGTCTTCGGAGACGCCGACCTCGATAACGCGGTCATGCTCGCCGGCTTCTGCGGTCCGCTTGCGCAGAGCGGTCAGAGCTGTGCATGCGGGTCCCGGATCCTGGTCCAGGACAGCATCTTTGATGAATTCATGGGCCGCTTCTTGGCGATGGTGCAGAGCTCACCCATTGGTGACCCGCGGGCCGCGTCCACCGTCGTCGGTCCGGTCATCAGCGAGGCGGCCGCCGACCGGATACTCGGTCTCGTCAATCGCGCCGAAGGTGACGGCGCGGTCTTGGCGACTGGCGGGCAGCGGGTGGGCGGCGAGCTGGCCTCCGGCTTCTTCATCGAGCCGACCGTCTTCACCAACGTCGATTCAGCCAGCGAGCTTGCGCGCCAGGAAACTTTCGGCCCAGTGGTGTCGGTGTCTCCGTTCAGCACCGACGAGGACGCATTCGCGTCGGCAAACGACACTCCGTTCGGGTTGGTCAACTACGTGCACACCACGAATCTGGCCCGCGCTCACACGGCAGCCAGGGCTCTGCAATCAGGCACCGTGTACGTGAACACATTCACTGATCTGGTTCCCACCGCACCTTATGGGGGGTTCAAACGCTCCGGAGCCGGGCGGGTCGGTGGCCTAGAAGGGCTGCTCGAGTTCTGCCAAGTCAAGGACATTCGCATCGGCTTGGGCGCGCCCCCACTACCGCTTTAGTCCTGTTATCGAGCATTGACACTCAAGGAGATTCATCATGTCTGACTTCTTTGCCGGCAAGGTCGCGTTCATCACCGGCGCGGCCCGCGGCCAGGGCCGCGCACATGCTGTGCGGCTCGCCGGCCACGGCGTGAACATCATCGCGGTAGACATATGTCGCGATCTGCCCGGCATGGATTATCCGAACGCGACTCCAGCTGATCTCGACGAAACGCGAGACCTGGTGGAAAGCGCCGGCGCCAAGATCGTGACGGGCATCGCCGACGTCGCCGACCAGGCAGCGTTGAAGGCTGTGCTCGACGACGGCCTCGCGCACTTCGGTCGCCTCGACATCGCCATCGCCAATGCCGGCATCGTGCGCTATAGCCCAGACGACGATCCGATCGTCACCTGGAACGACATCGTCAACACCAACTTGACCGGCGTCTGGAACACCTGTTTCCTGGCCCGCCAACCCCTCGTCGACGGCGGCCGGGGAGGCTCGATCGTCATCACCAGCTCCTCAGCCGGAATCAAGGGCACCGGCACGCACATGACTGGCGGTCTGGCGTACACCGCGGCCAAACGCGGCATCGTCGGGCTCATGCAGTGTCTTGCCTTGGACTTGGCTCCGCACAACATCAGGGTCAACACCATTCACCCGACCGGCGTGGTCAGCGGAATGACGATGAACGATGCGATGGCGCAGATGGTCGCGTCCGGCGACCCAGCACTGTCGGCGATGCAAAACGCCCTGCCGATCGAAATCTTGCAACCCGACGACATCGCCGACGCCGTCGAATGGTTGGTGAGCGAGAAAGCCAAGTACGTCACCGGCATCGCTCTCCCCATCGACGCTGGCTTCACCGTCCGGTGAACGTGGTGGCGGACGACTCACGATCGACGAAAGGTGCACTCTCATGGGACGCATGACCGGCAAGGTCGTTCTGGTCACCGGCGCAGCACGCGGCATGGGACGCAGCCACGCCATTCGGCTGGCGCAGGAGGGAGCCGACCTCATCCTCGTCGACATTTGCAGCTCGATCGATGGTATCGGCTATGCGATGAGTTCAGCCGAGGACCTGGCGAGCACGGTGAAGGAAGTGGAGGCCCTGGGCCGGCGTGTTCACGCCGCTCCCGCCGACGTCCGCGACCGACAGCTGATGGAGGACGTGGTCGGAACGGGTGTTGAGCAACTCGGGCATCTCGACGGCGCTGTGTCCAACGCTGGTGTCTTGACTTGTGGAATGTGGGACTCGACGACCGACAAGGATTGGCGAACTGTTCTGGACGTCAATTTGATTGGTACCTGGAACACCTGCCTGGCGTCGATCCCGCACTTGCTGGAACGTGGCGGCAGCCTGGTCAACATCAGCTCGGCGGCGGGTATCAAGGGAACTCCTTTACATCTCCCTTACACCGCAAGCAAGCACGGGGTGGTCGGGTTGAGCATGGCGTTGGCCAACGAACTCGCCAATCACGCGATTCGCGTGAACACCGTCCATCCCACCGGTGTCGAAACTGGTATCGAGGCACCGGAATTGATGGAAATGTTGAGCGGCGAGCGCCAGGACTTGGGGCCGATTTTCCAGAACGCAATGCCGACGTTCTTCATCGATGCCGTCGATGTCAGTAACGCCGTGCTCTATCTGCTTTCCGACGAAGCCCGCTTCGTCACTGGCACTCAGTTGAAAGTCGATGCGGGAGTGACGATTCGTTGATGCAGAAGGTTTCTGGCGACCCAAGTCGCCGTGAAGTAGATATGAGCGTTAGCACGGCAACGGTGGACGCCGAGGATCGGCGCCGACGGGGCATGGCGTTGTACCGGGACATCATGGCTGTTGAGCCGACCGAGCCTGCCACTCCGAGGGCAGCCACCCTGATCGACTTCGTGTTCGCCGAGATCTGGTCGCGTCCCGGACTCGACCTTCGTTCCCGCCGACTGATTGCCATGAGCTGCGCTGCGGGTGCCGACGCACACAGCACGCTTGCCGACCACTTCTACGCCGCGCTGAAGACGAGCCAGTTCACGGTCGATGAACTCGACGAGTTCATCCTGCACTTTGCGGTGTACTGCGGTTGGCCGAAGGCAGAGGTCACCGAGACGATCCTGAAGGAGCAACTGGTTCGGTTGCACGCCGAGGGCGTCGCTGTAGCTTCTCGGCGTTTCCCGCAGCCACTCAGCGCAGCACCGGCAGACCAGGAACTCCGTAAACTAGGCGGCGAGCAGTGTTTTCGAGAGGTGAATTGCCGCGATGCGCCGCCCCGGGGCGTCCCGTACTACGAGTACGGGATCCTCAATTTCGTCTTCGGTGAGATGTGGAGGCGCCCAGGGCTGAACCGACGCGACCGCCGATGGATCACGTTGGCGTGCGTGGGACTGGACGACACCATCATCCCCATTCAGTCGCACGTGTATTCGGCCATGAAATCCGATGACATCACCTACGACGAAATGCGTGAGTTGGTGTTGCAGTTTGCCGCTCACTCCGGATGGCCGAAAGCCCAGTTCATACAGCAGACAGTGGACGAAATGTACGAGCAGATCAACGGCGAGGCCTCGATCGAGCCGTGACGAATGGACGGCCTTGGCTGCCGCCTTGGCGTTGATGTATATTTTCGACTAAATAGTCGAAAATCCGCCGACTCGTCGGAGATTCTGCTTTAGGCTCCTGGGGCGGCTGAAGGCGGAACCCCAGCGCGTTCATCGGTCAGCGCGCGCAACGAAAGGCCAACGATGGAAAGCACATTCGACACCTCCACGCTCCGTTACGACCCCTACGATGCCGAACTCGACGTAGATCCGTATCCGATGTGGCGTCGCCTAAGGGATGAGGCGCCGCTGTACTACAACGAGCAGTACGACTTCTATGCCTTGAGTCGCTTCGCTGACGTGAAGGACGCCAGCACGGACTGGGACACCTACCGGTCAGGTAAGGGCACCGTCCTGGAGATGATTAGAAGTGGCGCGCCCGTTCCGCCGGGATTGATCCTCTTCGAGGATCCGCCGGACCATGATCGGCACCGCGGTCTGCTGGCGCGCGTCTTTACGCCGCGTCGTGTCGCGGAGATCGAGCCGAAGATTCGCGCGTACTGTGCGCGCGCGCTGGACCCGATGGTCGAACGCGGAGGATTCGACTTCATCGCCGACCTGGGCGCCGAGGTACCGATGCGCACCATTGGAATGATGCTGGGCATGGCCGAGGCCGATCAGGTGAAGAATCGTCAGCGCGTGGAGGAGGGTTTCAGCGCCGCGGGCGAAGGCAGCGACTGGATCATGGAGATCCTAGACCCGGGGTTGTTCGGCGAGTACATCGATCACCGAACCAAGAACCCCTCAGATGACCTCATGACGGACCTGATCAACGCGACCTACACCGACTCTGACGGTGTCGTGAGACACCTCGACAAAGAGACGATGATGACCTACATCGGCTTGCTGGCAGCCGCTGGAAACGAGACGACGGTGCGGTTGATCGGCTGGGCCGGGAAGGTTCTTGCCGAAAATCCCGATCAGCGACGCGAGCTGGTTGCCGACCCCAGTTTGATACCCGATGCGATCGAGGAACTGCTGCGCTATGAGACGCCCTCGCCGGTGAATGCACGCGTCCTTACCCGTGACGTCGAGCTCGACGGCGTCACTGCGCCGGCAGGTAGCGTGATGATTCTGCTTCACGGAGCAGCCAACCGCGACGAGAGGATGTTCGCCGAGCCGGACCGCTTCGACATCCACCGCGCCAACAGGAAGTCGCACCTCGCGTTCGGACATGGTCTCCACTTCTGTTTGGGCGCCCACCTGGCCCGACTCGAGGCCCGCGTCGCGTTGGAAGAGGTGCTCACACGCTTCCCGGAGTGGGAGGTCGACTGGGACAACGCGGTTCAGGCACACACCTCTACGGTGCGGGGATGGGAGAAGCTACCCGTTGTCGCGGGCTGAGGGCACTAGATGAAAGTCATTGTGACTGGCGCCAATAGCGGCGTCGGCAAGGCTACGGCAGCCACCCTGGCCGCGGCAGGCCACCACGTAGTGCTGGCGTGTCGCACCCCGAGTAAAGGTCTGGCCGCCGCCGCTGAAATGCGCGGGGACGTGTCGGTCGCTCGGCTTGACCTGGCAGACCTGAGCAGCGTGCGGGAGTTCGCCGCTTCCGTGGACTCCGTCGACGTGCTGATCAACAACGCCGGTGTGCTCGGTCTGCCACTGACCCATACCGTCGACGGTTTCGAAGCCCATATCGGAACCAATTACCTCGGCCACTTCGCGTTGACCTGCCTATTGGCCGATCGCATCAAGAATCGTGTGGTGAGCGTTTCCAGCGGCACGTACGTGATGGCGCGTCTGCATCTGGAGGACCTGAACTGGGAACGCCGCGCCTACAACGCTTGGTCGGCTTACACCGAATCGAAACTAGCAACCGCCGTGTTCACCGTGGAATTGGCGCGCAGAGGCGTCACCGCGCACCTCGCCGACCCCGGCATCAGCCAGAGCGCCATCGTCGCCGATAGGGCCGGCGTCGCCGCGTTCGTGGTGAGGCGCCTTCAGCCCTACGTCGCCCAGCCCGCCGACGTCGCGGCGAGGTCCACCGTGTTAGCGGCCACCACGGACCTGCCTTCCCCCACGTACTGGGCTCCACGCGGCCTGCTTCACCAGTGGGGCAGGCCAAAGCTCGTCAAGATGAATCGCAAGGCTTGCGATCCGGACACCGGTCGCAGGCTATGGGACATCTCGACCGAACTCACCGGTTGCGATCTGCCACTTACGCGAAAGCTGCCCTGAGTCACAGCCTTTGGTCGCTTGCGTACCGACGCCACTCGGGGTTTCTATGAAGGCTTTCGTGCTCGCCGCTGAGACGGTGAGATCAGAGTTTAGCGAGTTGACCCGTTCGTCGCGCTCGGTAAAACTCGACGGCCGACTGGATCGAGTCGTATATCGGCTTCGGTCGCCAACCGAGTTCTCGTTCTGCCTTCGAGTGGTCCATCGGAGACATGATGTGGAGCAAGCGGATAGTGAGACTTGAGAGGAGCAGATCTCGCCGAAGCAGTTTCGCCGCTGCGTCGCCCAGATACCCTGCTGCGTACGCGAAGGCCAGCGGAACACCGAACCGCGGTGGTCGTACGCCGCCAGCGTCGGCTGCAACGCTGTACAGCTCGCGCGCGGTCATGAATCTCTCAGAGATGATGTACCGCTGACCAATGCGGCCATGTTCGGCTGCGAGAAGCAGTGCTCGTGCTGCGTCCTCGATGCCGACCACCTCATTGGCGATTCCTTTGATGTAGAACGGCATCTTGCCCATGGATGCCGCTTCGAGCAGGCCGCCGTGGGGCGTTGGAGCGTAGTCGCCCGTCCCGTATGTGTTGGCGACACACATCGCCACCGCTGGTAGACCGCGATCCGCGGCGTAGCGCAGTACTAGGTCTTCAGCAGCAGACCGCGACTGGGCGTATCCGCCGCCGGATGTCGCCCAGTTCATGGCGTCGGCCTCTGTGGCCAACTTACGGTCATGCCGGATTCCGATGGTCGCGATGGTGCTGGTGAAAACGAAGCGTCGCAGCTTGGCATCAACTGCTAGGTCCAGGACATGGCGTAGTCCCTCGAGGTTTGTGCGGAAAAGTGGCGTCGGGTCGCGTAACCACGCACGTGCGTCGACGACGCAGTAGAAGACATCCTCAGCACCTTGCATAGCGGTGCGTAGCGCGTCAGCGTCGAAGATATCGCCATAGCAACGCTCGACGTCGAGGTCGGCGATGGCCTCCGTCGAACTGTTGCGCCGCAACATGACTCGGACTCTGTCGCCGCGCTCGGCCAACTGTCGTGTCACGTGCGAACCGAGGAATCCGCTTGCGCCGATCACCAGCTTTACCGCATCAGCCATGGCACAAACGGTACAGCAGGATTCTACTGTTCAACCGAAAATAGTCGAGAAAAGGAGAGCCGCAGCATGCGCTCCCCGTGCGACTTCGTTACAGCGGATTGTCCGCAAGACGACGAGCGGTCGGCATCGCGTTGTTCCCCTGCCGCGCTCGAATCGACGCCCGCTTCAACCCGTTCCCAGCGGAGCCGCTGCGTGCCGTGGTGCGGCGGTCGTGGCCCAGGGATGCGCGGGTTCACGCTCAAAGAGCCTTGATCGCGCCCGCGGCGTGGGGGTAGAATTCGAAGGAAGTATAGAATCTGCTTGATAACAGATTCGCAAGTTGGTGCAAGCTGATCACAGCGACAGCTGGCAGGCGCAAGGGAGCGACGGATGCCGTTACAGGACACCCATCAGATTGTGTCGGTGGATGATCATTTGATTGAGCATCCTCGGGTGTGGCAGGACCGGTTGCCGGAGAAGTTTCGTGAGGCGGGGCCTCGGATC
>Ga0268264_10000126_pt1 | contig 186138 bp, 184 predicted proteins | sample KBSSwiS32_FD_190357 | JGI IMG/M metagenome (GOLD analysis project Ga0268264, IMG submission 190357) | Switchgrass rhizosphere microbial communities from Kellogg Biological Station, Michigan, USA - KBS Switchgrass S3-2 (SPAdes) (version 2) | ecosystem: Host-associated > Plants > Roots >... | reverse complement strand
ACAAGCGCGCCGGGCGTTCCTGCTAAATGGAGGCGTCACGCCCGACGCGCTTGTGCCGGTGGGGCAGCACGAATATCAAACCGGCAGACTCTCGTTATGACCGCGGGACCAGCGGGGGGCAGGTCATTACTCTACCGCGCCACTGACCAACGTTCCCTTGACCGCCAAACCGTGCGCCATTGTTCTGCCGACGCCTTGGTACGAGAGTTGCCCGTAAGTCGGGCGCGCAGGCCATATCCGGTTTTTCGGAGCCAGGCTGCCAGCAACAAGCTGCCGCGGCAGATGACGCGGCTCAGTCCGCGCTGGTGACGCGAGGACAGCCTCATGCGCGCCTCGAATATCTGCGTGGCGTTCAACCCGCTCGATTTGGCGCTCGCTCCCCCATAGTGGACAATACAGGCTTCAGGGGTGACGAGGGGACGCGCTCCCCGCGGACCGGCCCGGAGGCAGAGATCGGATTCCTCGCCATACATGAAAAAGGCGGGATCGAAGCCGCCCAGCTCGTTCCAGAATTGCCGCTCGATGAGCAGGAAGCAGCCGGTCACGATATCGCATCGCCGCGGCTGGCCATTGTGAAAGAGCACGCGCTCCGGATCCAGCCAGCGATTCCCCGGGAACAGTGCCCTGAGCCCGAGGGCAAAACAGATCGCGCTCCAGGGCGTGATCCGTTGCCAGGCGGAAGTGGAATTTAACGACCCGTCCTTGAACACGGTTCGACCGCCCCAGATTCGAGCTGACGGATTGGCCCGGGCGAATGCGACGAGCTTGTCGACTGCCCTGTCCAGCACGAGAGTGTCGGTGTTGAGCAGGAGTACGAGCGGCGCGCGAGCAACAGCGACTTCGAGATTGGTGGCTTTGCCGAAGCCGTGATTGGCCGCCTCTGGGTAGAGGCGAACCTGCGGGAATTCAGCCGCGATGGCATCGGCCGAACCGTCGGCGGAAGCATTGTCCATGACAATGCATTCGAAGCGCGTGCTGCTGGTTTCCGCATAAAGGGAGCGAAGGCACTCGAGGGTCATTTCACGAGTGTTCCAGTTGACCAGCAACACGGAGACTTCGGGAGTAGTATCCTCAAGCGAATTAACCCGGGGCGATTGTCGATCAGCAAGATTAGCTACTTCGCCCATCTGGAATTCCCCAGCATTCGGCATGCCGCATCACGATTTCGCACGAGCGACGTGACACACGCCTGCCCGAAGGCCCATGCCGACATGCTCAATGCAAACAATTGCATAGACGATTGTGCTTTGCAGCATGAATTTACGGGTGTCAACCCGGAGCACCAGCGCAACTGCGGCAGCCCCGGTCCCGGGAATGGACATATAAACCTCCATTAGCGGTTGACCCGCCGCCAGCTTGGTCCGATTTTAGCGGCGAAGATTCGTTGACCCGTCCAGACATGGAGATGCTGCGTGCAGGAGTCCATCGTTCCACTGATGAGCAACCGGACCTGGTATGCCCGGATATGCGCGCTCGCACACGACTTGTGCGATGCGGCAGCGACCGAGGAGCCACGCTGTCTGCGTCAGACCATTGGCCTGTTCATGATGGCCCCTGCCGGCCAGAAAGCCAGGTTCGCCAAGTTGCCGACCATCCATCAACTTGAAGCATTGATCGCAGTGGGCGCAGGGGAGAGCGCGGCGCTGGCGCTTCTCCCGAGCGATGCCGCATACATCGTCTCGCGCGGGAGCAACGGTGTCCATCTCGCTTCGGTCATGCTTGACGGGGTCGATGAAGAAGTGGCTGCAGAGGCTTCCACGGCAGGACTTGCCATTCTCGCGGCCTTTGCCGGGGCGCTGACGAATGCGGGGCCTTTGCCGGTTGTCCACGGCGAACCGGCGCCAATGGCCCTGCCGGCGCGGCCCGGGTATCTGCACTGAGTTCCCGCCGACACCGTCCCGGAGGGGAAAGTGATTGCCCCGGCCAGTGAGGAGGGACGGGCGGCCGGGGCAATCGAGTGTTGCGGGATTATATCGAGGCGAATGCCTGAGCGCGTCATCGGCGCCCCATCCGTGTAGTCGATGTATGGTTAGCGCGAGGCTAGCGACGGATTACGCAAGACTCCGGAGATAAACGCAAAAGGCCCGTCCCCGCGAGCGATCGGGGAAAGGCCTTTCATTCCGGGCGGTGCCCTGACCGTCGCCGATCAGTGGTCCGCGCCCGGGCGAAAGCGTTCGCGCAGCGAATCGACGCTGATCCGGCTCACTTCGTCATCCCGGCATTCGGCTTTCAGCACGGCAGCAAGCCAGCGCTGTTTCTGCGCCATGAGGTCGATGCCCTGAAGCACGTCGACGTGGCTGGCGATGATCGCCGGGTCGCCGCACAAGTGCGCGCCCAGCGCCTCGATCTCCTCGCTCATCTCGGTCAGGATCTCGGCCGCCGTCTGCAGGTGCGACGGCGTCTGGGCGTTGATCATGCGGCCTCGCTGAGTTCTCCGCCGTCGCCAAGCGCCGACAGGTTGAGCACCATGACCATGCGGTCGTCGATCGCGGCCAGGCCTTCGAGGAAGGCGACGATCGAATCGTTGGTGGTGACCGGCGGCGGTTGCAGCGCTTCGCCCGGAATGGTGACGATGTCGCTGACCGATTCGACGATCAGGCCGCAAGTCTGGCTGCCGAGCTGGGCGACGATGATCGCGTGGCGCGGGGTGGCCTCGGTCTGCTCCCAGCCGAGCCGGGCGGCGAGGTCGATGACCGGCAGCACGGTGCCGCGCAGGTTGACCACGCCGGCCACGTAGTGCGGCACGCGCGGGAGGCGGGTGGTTGGGGTCCATGCGCGGATCTCGCGGATCGCCATGATGTCGAGCCCGAAGACCTGACCACCGACTTCGAAAGTGATGAGTTCGCGGTGCATTGGGATGCTCCTCTTCGAGAGATCAGTGGGCGACGCGACGGACTGCGGCGACCAGCTTTTCCGGATCGAACGGCTTGACGATCCAGCCGGTGGCGCCGGCGGCACGGGCACGCGCCTTCTTTTCCTCGGAGCTTTCGGTCGTCAGCACGAGGATCGGACGGTCGCGATGGCGCGAGCCCTGGCGCAGGCGCTCGATCAGGCCGAAGCCGTCGAGGCGAGGCATGTTGATGTCGGTGATGACGACATCGACTTCGTTGAGCGCCAGCCATTCGAGGGCAACTTCGCCATCTTCAGCCTGGGAGACGTCGAAGCCCTGGGAGGTCAGCGCGTGGTTGAGCAGGGCACGCATCGACGCGCTGTCGTCGACGGTGAGTATCCGGGTGGTCTTGTCCATGTCGTTCGCTCGCTTTCTTGGACGGTTAAAATATTGTAATTAAAACAGTTCTACGTCGCCGGTGGCGCGGGCGGGGCGGGTATCGGGCCGCTCGACAGGCGCCATGACATCGGGCACCGACCGGCAGCGGACCATTCCGCGGGCCGGACGGAAATCGACCCGGCGCGCGTTGACCCCGCCAAGGTCCTCGCGCACGACCGAGATGCGTTCGCTGGCCAGGAACTGGCGGGCGAAATCGGCATTGGCGGTGCCGATCCGGGCAAAGTGCGAGTTGAGGTTGGCGCCGCCATAGAGATGGGCGCGCAGGCGCGGCTTGGCCGCACCGTGGGCGAGCATCTCGTTGATCAGCACTTCCATCAGGTAGACGCCGTAGTGTTCGTCGACATCGCCAGCGCTGACGCCGCTGCCCGGCTCCGCCAGCAGGAAATGGTTCATCCCGCCGACCTCGATCTCCGGGTCGTAGAGGCAGGTGGCGACGCAGGAACCGAGCACGGTCGAGAATTCCACGCGCGGGCCGGCGCTGACCCTGGCCTGGCCCTGCAGGATGTTGATGCGGGTGACCGGGGCGATGGGGGGAGCGGATTCAAACGACATCTGGCCGCTCCTCAGGAAAAAGCGTGGTTGGCGATGGCGCCGATCGGCGCGACGACATTGGCGGCACCCAGCGAAATGGCGACACGCGGCATGCCGAAGACGGTGCAGGTGGCCTCGTCCTGGGCGATGGTCAGCGCGCCGGCCTGGGACATCGCCAGCAGGCCCTGGGCGCCATCGGCCCCCATGCCGGTCAGCAGGATACCGACCGCCTCCCGCCCCATGGCGCCGGCGACCGAATGGAACAGGGCATCGACGCTCGGGCGATGGCCCGAGACCGGGTCACCCGGTCTGAGCTTGATGTGCGGCATGGCGCCGCCGGCCACCAGCATGTGGCGTTCGCCACCGGGCGCGAGATAGATCGTGCCGCGCTTCAGTGGCATGTCCGGCTCGCCCAGCACGACAGTGGCGCGGGACGAGGAATCGAGCGTGCGGGCGATGGCCGGCGCGAACCGGGCATCGACATGCTGGACGATGAGCGTCGGCGGGCAATCCTCCGGGAAGTGGCCGAGCAGGACCTGCAGCGCCTCGACCCCGCCGGTGGACGAGCCGACGGCGATCAGCCTGGTCTCGCGGTTGGCGGCCTTGACCGGCGCTGCCATCCGCGCCAGCTCCGGCGCGCGGCGGCGAATGGTGACCCGGGCGGCTTCGTGGACCATCTGGGCAAGCACCCCGCCATCGTCGATGGCGCTGCCGGAAAAGTCGGTCTTGCAGTAGCAGTTGACCGCACCGAGCGCGAGCGCGCGGGCGGTGTGGTCGCTGTTGGCGCCGGTCAGGCTGGAGACGATGATGACCGGCGTCGGCCGCAGGGTCATGATCTTGTCGAGGAAATCGAGGCCGTTCATGCCCGGCATCTCGATGTCGAGGGTGACGACATCGGGCTCGAGATCCTTGATCGCCTGGCGCCCTTCGGCGGCGCTCGCGGCCATGCCGACGACCTGAAGCCCGGCCTTGCCGGACAGGCGCGCGGCGAGGATCGCCCGCATGGTGGCCGAATCGTCGATGATGAGGACGCGGACGGTCATCGCATGCTCCTGCGGTAAATGGTGGGGCCGACGGGCGTGAGCAGGGCCTCGGCGGGGCCGCTGACACGTTCGGAATGGCCGATGTAGAGGAAACCGCCCGGCATCAGCTGGCGGGCGAAGCGCTCGACCAGCCGCTCCTTGGCGTCCTGGTCGAAATAGATCATCACGTTGCGGCAGAAGATCACCGCGAACTGGCGGGTGATCGGCCAGTCGCCATGGAGGTTCAGCCGGCGGAACTGGACACAGGCCCGCGCGGTCTGGGACACCTCGGCGGTGTCGCCATCGACCGGCGTGGTCCAAGCGCCGGTCAGCGGCTTGGGCACCGCTTCGAGATCGCGGATGGGGTAGCGGGCGGCCGTGGCGCGGGCGAGCGCGTGATCGGCGATATCGCTGGCGAGCACCCTGAGATTCGCCTGGGCGATCGCCTCGCCCTCGCGCCGGTTGGCGCCGAGCAGCGTCATCACCAGCGACCAGGTCTCCTCGCCCGAGGAACAGCCGGCGGACCAGATCCGCACCGATTCCCGGCGCTGGAGCTGGTCCAGGATCATCGGCCGGGCTTCGGCGGCGAAATGCTCGAAATGGTGGGCTTCGCGATAGAAGAAGGTGTGATTGGTGGTCAGCGCGCAGACCGCCTTGCGGCGTTCGTCGGCATCGGCGCGGATGCGTTCGACATAGGCCGAGAACGTGCCGAGGCCGGAATCGCGGACCAGCGGGGCCAGGCGCGAATAGACCAGCATTGCCTTGCCGCTCGGCAGGACGATGCCCGCGTCGTCGCGCACGATGGCGGCGACGGCGTGGAAATCGCGCTCGTCGTAGACCCCGGGGCTGACCCCGGGCATCCCTTCGGCAAAGGCGACCTGGACGTTCACGCGGCCTCCTTGCGGCCGGCGAGCGCGACCGCGCTGGCGACGAGCGTATCCACGTTGAGGATCAGCGCGACGCGGCCATCGCCGAGGATGGTGGCGCCGGCGACACCTTCGACCGTGCGATAGTGGGTGTCGAGGCTCTTGATGACGAACTGGCGCTGGTCCCAGATGTTGTCGACCAGCAGCGCGGCCTGGCCGGCGGCTTCGGTATCGACGACGATCAGCACCCCGTCCTGCGGCCGCTGGCAGGCACCGGCGGCACCCACGGCGGTGGCGACCGGAACCACCGGGATGAAGCGGCCGCGCACGTTGAGCATGGCGCGATCGGCGCCGAGGCCCTGCACGTCCTTGGGGTCCGGCCGCAGGCTTTCGACCACGTGGGTCAGCGGCACGACCAGGGTCTGGTCGCCGACCTTGACGATCATGCCGTCCGAGATCGCCAGGGTCAGCGGCAGGGTCAGGGTGAAGGTGGTGCCCTTGCCTTCCTCGCTCTCGATGGTGATGCGGCCGCCGAGATCCTTCACGTTCTGGCGGACCACGTCCATGCCGACGCCACGGCCGGAGACATTGGTGATGGTGCTGGCGGTGGAGAAGCCGGGGGCGAAGATCAGGTTGTCGATCTCTTCCTTGGACAACTGGGCATCCGGGCTGACGAGGCCCTTTTCGACTGCCTTGGCGAGCACCCTCGCCCGGTTGATGCCGGCGCCGTCGTCGGCGATGCGGATGAGGATGCGGCCCGAGCGGTGTTCGGCCGAGAGGCTCAGCGTGCCATCGGCGCTCTTGCCGGCGGCGAGACGCACGTCGGACGGCTCGATGCCATGGTCCACCGCATTGCGGATCAGGTGGGTCAGCGGCTCGCCGAGGCGCTCGATGACCGTCTTGTCGAGTTCGGTGGTCTCGCCCGAGACGGCGAGCTTGACGTGCTTGCCGGTCGAGCCGGCCAATTCGCGCAGAATACGCGGCACCCGACTGAAGACGGAGCCGATCGGCTGGGCGCGGATCGCCATCGCCGATTCCTGGATGTCGCGGGTCAGGCCTTCGAGCAGGGCCAGTTCCTCGGTCGCGGCGATGCTTTCGCCGGACAGGCGCTGCGCCAGCATGGCCTGGGCGATGACGAGTTCGCCGACCGTGTCGATCAGCTTGTCGAGCTTGATCAGGTCGATGCGGATCGACTGGGCCGCGGCTGCCGGCGGGGCGGCCTGCTGGGCGGCCGGTGCCGGGCTGCTGGCCGCAGCGACCGGTTGGGCCGGCGCGGCCGGGTTGGCGGCGGCGACGGCGATCGGCGTGGGCGCCGGCGCGACGGCGCTCGCCTCGAGCGAGACCGCCGGCATGGCCGCATCGCCGATGGTGATCGGGCAATCCTCGCCGACGAAATCGAAGACATCGCGGACCTGGGCTTCGCTGACGGAAGCGGGAAGGGAGAACGTCCAGCCGAGATAGCCCTGGCCGGGATCGAGCGCGTCAAGCGGCGGGATCGCCCCGACGTCGCACTGTTCGCTTCGACCGCCGAGGGCAGCCAGTTCGCGCAGCAGCAGCAGCGGTTCGCCGCCGTTGCGCATGGCGCCGGCGCGCGGGCGAAGGTGGACTTCCCAGCGGCCCTCGGTCGATTGGGCAGGGGGCAGCAGGTCATCGAGCATGGCAGAGAGGTCGAGGTCGCTGGTGATCTCGTCCTCGTCCTCATCCGCGCCCGTGCTCGCCGGTGCCGGGGCAGGGGTCGGCGCCGGGCTCGGCGCGGCGGCCGGCGCGGGCGCGGCCTTGGCGCCGGCATTGGCGGCCTGGGCGGCGGTCAGTTCGCCGAGCAGGGCGACGTCGTCCGGCGGCGATGTCCCGTCACGGGCGGCGTTGACGTGGTCCGAAAGCGTATCGAGCGCCAGCAGCAGCAGGTCGATCAGCTCCGGGGTCAGCGGCACCAGATTTTCGCGCACGTCGGAAAGCAGGGTTTCGAACGTGTGGGTATAGGCCTGGAGTGCGCCGAAGCCGAACGCCCCAGCGCCGCCCTTGATCGAATGAACGCCCCGGAACACGGCATTGATCGTGTCGTCATCCTGGGTGCCGGCCCGGCAGGCGGCGAGGCCGGCTTCGGCCGCGGCCAGCGATTCCTCGCACTCGACGAAGAAGATGGCCTGGATTTCCTCACTGGTCATGCCGCCACCTGTGTCGCATGGGGAGCGTCGAAAAGCGTCGTTTCAAGGCCGGCCAGCCGGGCCGCCTCGATCAGCGCCGGGCCGGGCACGATCATCGCGCCATCGGCGCTGCGCCGGGCGGCGATCAGCAGTTGCAGCATGGCCTGGCCGATCTGGGTGGTCTGGCTCGCATCGATGCGCAGCATGCCGGTGCCTTGCGCGGCCTGGAGTTCGGGCAGCAGGGCTTCGGCCGCAGAGCGGTCGCAGCGGGCGGGAAGGGTGATGCTCATTCGGTCAGGCTCCTGTCGCGGGTGCGCGTGAGGATGGCGTGCGGGTTTGTTCAGAACTCGGACCAGTCGTCCTCGTCAGCCGACAGCGCCAGGGCGCCATGGCTTGCCGGGAAGGACTTGGCGGGCGGGGCGGCCGCAGCCGGCGCAATCGCCGCGCGGGCAGGCGCCGGCGGGATCGCGGCGGGCTGGACCGTGGCGGGCTGGGCAGCAGCGGGCGCGCGGACGACCGGCGGCAGCGCCGGCGCCTGTGTCGGAGCTGCGGCGACCTTGCCGGTGCGGAAGCGGGAGACGACGCTGTTGAGCTCGCGGGCTTCCTCGGTCAGGCTGCGCGAGGCGGCGGTCGATTGCTCGACCATCGCGGCGTTTTTCTGGGTCACCCGGTCCATTTCCATGACCGCGGCGTTGACGTGCTCCAGGCTGTCGGCCTGTTCCTCGGCCGATTCGGCGATCTCGGTCATCAGGTCGGTGATCGCGCCGACGCGGGTGACGATGCCGGAAAGCAGCGTGCCGGTCTCGCCGACCAGCATCACTCCGGCGCCGACCTGTTCGGTCGAAGTGGTGATCAGCGCCTTGATGTCCTTCGCCGCATCGGCCGACCGCTGGGCCAGCGCCCGCACTTCGGTGGCGACGACGGCGAAGCCCTTGCCCGCTTCGCCGGCGCGGGCGGCCTCGACCCCGGCGTTCAGTGCCAGCAGGTTGGTCTGGAAGGCGATGCCGTCGATGACGTTGATGATCTGGGTGATTTCCTGGGCGGAACGTTCGATGCCGGCCATCGCGTCGACCGCACGGGCGACCACGGCGCCCCCTTCGGTGGCCTCGCGGTGCGCATCGCCGATCGAGCGCTTGACCTCGCCGGCGCTGCGGGCGGTCTGCTTGACGCCCTCGGTGGCCTTGCTCATCGCCGCGGCGGTTTCCTCGAGGCTGGCCGCCTGCTGCTCGTTGCGGCGCGACAGGTCATCGGAGGCGGCGCGGATCTCGGTGGCGCCGGAGAGCACGCTGTCGGCGCTGTTGCGGACCGAGGCGATGGCTTCGGCAAGCGAGCTGGTCGCGGCGTTGAAGTTGAGCCTCAACTCCTCGTAGGGGCCGGGCAGCGGCTGTTCGATGCGGCAATCGAGCGTGTTCTCGGACAGGGCGCGCAGTGCCTTGCTCAAGGCTTCGACCACCTTGTGCTGGTCCGCGCGCGAGGTGTCGCTTTCGATCCTGTGTTCGCGGAAGGTGGACATGCAGCGGGCCAGGCGGCCGATGCAATCCCGGTGTTCGCCATAAGGAATGGTGTGCGTGGTGTCGCCGGCGGCGAGGGCTTCGAGCGAATCCACCATGCCGACGAAAGGCTTGGCGATCAGCGAGGAGGCAACGGAGGCGGTGACGGCGACCGCGCCGACGCCCAACAGACCAATGGCAATGCCGGCCCAGCCGGATACGAACCCGGCGAGCGCCGCCGCCGGCCCGGCCAGCGCCACTATGGCAAGCGCGGTCACCACGACCCCCAGGATTCGGAATTTTGTGCGGATGGGGGCCACCTTTTCGAACCATTCAAGCATCGATTGCCATTCCTCTTGCAGTGTGGACCGTTCGATCGGTCCTGCCGCCATGCGGATCTTGCGCTTTCGGGGGCGACCCTAGACCCGACATGGCAAAGCCGGTCCTTATCCACGTCTCCGCATTAACGCGGATGGCGGTGGGCGCTGGCTGCGGGTCGGTCATGCTACCCCCGTTCGGAATGAGCGGCCCGATGTGCCACCGCGGATGCGGCCATCGCGTAAAGAGACAATGCAAACGTCGCGATCGGGTTGGGCTAGGCTGGTATACCTAGTCGCGCCGCCAGCAATTGTTGTCGCCTGTCCAACTATGGTTGACGGGATGGGAACCGCTTTCGGCGGTGCCTGCAAAATCCCTTCTTTTTATAGAGTTGGCTGATCATGCACGAGGCAAGAGTTCTGGTAGTCGATGATTCGGCGGCGATGCGCGCCCTGTTTTCGGACGTGCTGGAGCAGCAGCGCAATGTCATCGTCGTCGGTACGGCGGCCAATGCCAGCGAAGCGCGCGACCAGATCGCCGAGCTGAAACCCAACGTCATTACCCTCGATGTCGAGATGCCGGGGATGAGCGGGATCGATTTCCTCAAGGAGATCATGGAGAACAACCCGCTGCCGGTGGTCATGCTGTCCTCGCTGACCCAGGCGGGGACCGAAACCTCGCTGCGCGCTTACGAGCTGGGCGCGGTCGAGTGCTTTCCCAAGCCGCTCAAGGCGACGCCGGAGCAGTTCACCAAGACGGTCGGCAAGCTCGGCAAGATCGTGCTGGCGGCGGCCAATTCCAACGTCAAGGACCGCAAGAACCACGCCCCGCGCGAGGTCAAGGCGGCGGACGTCGCCCATTTCACCTGGAACGGGCACATCGTCGCGCTCGGCGCCTCGATGGGCGGGATCGATGCGCTCACCACGGTCTTGGCGAACTGGCCGGCCGATTGCCCGCCGACGGTGATCACCCTGCAGAGCGAGCCGGCGCTGGTCGAGACCTTCGTCAACCATCTTGACGGCGTGCTGCGCTGCTCGGTCCGCTATGCCAAGGATGGCGCCACCCTGGTGCCGGGCGTGGTCCATATCGCCGCCGATCCCGAACGCCATGTCGTGCTGGAACCGGGCACGCCGCCCAAGCTGCGGCTGGTCGCGCGCGATCCGGTCGATGGCGCGCGCCCTTCGGCGACTCTGCTGTTCGGCACGATTGCCCGGGCCGGCGTCGCCGCGGTGGGCGGGGTGCTGACCGGCATGGGTGCGGATGGCGCCAAGGGGCTCAAGATGATGCGCGATGCCGGATGCCGGACGTTCGTCGAGGATCCGGCCAGTGCCACTGTCGGCGAGGCGCCCTCCAACGCCGTGGCGCTCGGAGCGGCGGAAAAGACCCTGGCGATCGGTGAACTCGGCGAGGCGGTGATCGCCACCTGCAACCAGGCAGGATAGGACCTTCGCGTAGACGGATGCGACAACAAAAAGCCGGCGGGGGCAACCCCGCCGGCTTTTTCATGCGTTGGATTGCTGCGCAGCATTGTGCGCAAAATCAGTCGACCAGCGAAGCCTCGATGGCGATGCGGATCGCTTCGGACGTGTGGTGGGCGCCCATCTTGGTCAGCATGTTGGCGCGGTGGATTTCCACCGTGCGCGGGCTGATCGAAAGCTTTTCGCCGATCAACCGGTTGGACAGGCCGCCGGCGACCCCGGCCAGGACTTCGCGCTCGCGCTTGGTCAGGCGATCGACCCGGCTGCGGGCCATCGCCTCGCGCAGCTTGGTCGAACCCAGCGTCTCGGCCTTTTCCTCGGCGTCGCCGACGACCTTGACGATCTCCTCGCGCTCGAACGGCCAGGCGATGTAGTCGATCGCCCCGTCGAGCACGGACTGGACGACCATCCGCGTCGTCGGGTTCTCGGCGAAGCCGATGACCGGCAGCCACTGGCCCGAACGTCCCATGTGCGCCAGCAGGTTGGCGACCGAGCGGCCGTCGTCGTGAACCAGCAGGAGGCCCTGGCGCGGCCAGCGGGCGATCAGCTCGGACGTGTCCTCGAACGGCTCGACATGGATCTCGCTGCCGGCCAGGCAATGCGAAATTGCGGCACGGCGTCGGAAGTCACCATCGATCAGGAAAAGACTAGTGGCGCTTGCCATCGTTACCCCCTCGTTAACGGTATTTGCCTAGCAGCTTGTGCGTAGGGTTTCCTGCGGAACTGGCTCCGCTATGCGCGCATCATGCTCCGAAACCGAATGGATGGCTGGGTGTGGCATCAATGGCTTCGCGACTGGGCCAGGGCCTGCGAGATCTCGATGAAATCCTGCCGGATGCTGATCAGGACCTGGGCATCGAAGCGCAGGACGCAATCCAGCATCGACTTACGCGCGGCGGTGTAGAGCTGGCGCAAGGCATCGGCGACCCCGCCCTCGCCGCTGACCCCGAGATGGAGCGCGGTGAGCGCGGACACGGCGCGGGTCAGCGCCTCGCTCTTCATCCGGTTGTCACCCTTTTCCTGCGCGAACAGGGCGCTGCCGATGGCGGAGATGACCTGCTCGTAGCACAATTCGACCAGCTGGGAGGGATCGGCCGACTGCACGCGGGCGTCGAATTCGATGCGGCGGTAGACGGCCTGGGGATTGCGCTCGGCGAGCATCTTATCGTCTTTCCCTCATCACGGCTTGTTCCAGGCGGCGATCTGGTTCTGCAGGTAGCTCAGCGTCGATTTCGACGTCGCCACCAGCGAATTGGTGCTGGCGAACTGTTTGATCAGACGTGTACGCACCTGATCCTGCTGGGTGACGAGCTGGCCGCGCTGGTCGGCGAGCGTCGACTTCAGTTTGGTGTACTTGTCGATCGCGCTGCCGAGCGAGCCGGCTTGCCCGGTAGCGGTCAGGTTGCGGGTCAGGCCGTCGATCGTGCCGTAGATGCCGTAGAGCCCGGTGGTGAACATCGCCGCGACGCCCTTGGGGTTATCGCCCAGGACCTTGGTCAGGCGCGCGGTGTCGAGCGTGAAGTTGCCGCTTTTGTCGATCGACATGCCGAGGTCCGACAGGGTCTTCGGATCGCCACTGGTGGCATTGGGCATGACCGTCGCGCTGGTCAGCTGCAGCAGCTGGCTGCGCGCGGCGCGCGTCGCCGGGTCCTGGGCGAGGCCGCCGTTGGCCGGGTCGAGGCTGGCCTTCAGTTCGCCCATCAGGGCGTTGAGCGCAGTGGTCAGGTCCGACATCGCGCCGCTGATGCCGCTGGTCGGATCGCTGAAGCTGATCGTGGTGGGTTGTCCGACGTTGGTTCCGGTCAGCTTCAGGCTGAGGCCGGGGGCGACGTTGGCGATGGTGTTGGACGACGCAGTGCGGGCGATGCCGTCGAGCTTGAAGCTGGCGTCGCTGGCGGCGGCGGCTAGGCGCGAGGGCGCGCCGGTGGCGGGGGTCCAGGCGAGGTCGGCGAGGCCGGGGTCGCCCGAGGCCTCGCTGGCGCTGAGCGTGAACGCCTGGCTGGCGCCTGTCTGGCCCTTGAGCACGAGGTGGGCGCCATCGGCCGCGTTGGCGATGTAGGCGGTAACCCCGGCGCCGGACTGGTTGATCGCGTTCGCCACGTCGGACAAGGTCGCGCCCGCGGCGATGGTGATCGGCACCGCCGCATGAGACGGGTCGGCAGTGAAGCTGGTGCCCGAGATCGTGCCGAAATTGAGCGTCAGCGTGCCGGAGCCGGTGGTCGCGCTCGCCGAGCCGAACGCCGGTGAATTGAGCACCTGCGGCGAGGCGAGCTGGGTGACCTCCAGGCTGTAGGAGCCGGCGGTGCCGCTCGAACCCGGCGGCAGCGAGGCGGTGGCGACGATGCTGTTGGCGACGCTGGGGGTCGCGGCCAGGTTGCCGGTGCGGATCAACGAGCCAAGCGAGGAAGATAGGGCCAGCAGGTCGCTCTTGATCTGGGATGCCTGCGAAATGCTGGTTTCGAGCTTGCTCGACTTCTGGTCGATGTTGGAAAGCCGGCCGCCGAACTCCGCCTGGGCGAGGTTGGTGGCGAGCGCGGTCATGTCGATGCCGGAGCCGCCGCCGAGCGCGGTCGCCAGCTGCGAGCCGGTCGTCGCGGAATCGGGGGTGGAGGAGACGGTGCTGTCCATGGTGTGAAGAACGGTTCCCGGCAGGTGCCTTTAAGGGTGAATGCGGATCATTTGGCGGCTGCGTCGAGGCGGCCTTCGGCGTCGAAACGGAGTTCGACCGGGACCTCGATCGTCGGGCTGGGGCGGCTCTCGCCGCGTTTCAGCGAAAAGACGAAGGCGAGAATGCCGGCGATCGCCTGGTAGAGCTCCTCGCGGATCATCTGGCGCTCGCGGGTGGTGAAGTAGACCGAGCGGGCCAGTGCCGGGAATTCCAGGCAGGGCACGCCGAGTTCGGCCGCCAGTTCGCGCATCGCCAGCGCCTTTTCGCCACGGCCCTTGGCCAGCACGACCGGCGCCGGGGCCAGCTCGGGGTCATAGGCCATGGCGACCGAGAAGTGGGTCGGGTTGGTGATGACGAACTGGGCCTGGCGCATGGCGGAGGCGACCCCGGCCATCGCCATCTGGCGCTGCCGCTGGCGGATCGCCTGCTTGTTTTCCGGGCTGCCTTCGCTCTGCTTGTTCTCGTCCTTCACTTCCTGCAGGCTCATCCGCAGGCGGCGCTGGCGGCGCCACCACTGGATCGGGAAATCGACCAGGGCGATCCCGGCAAGCCCGGAAGCCAGCATCAGGAACAGCGAGGTCAGCGCCTCCCAGCCGAAGGCGAGCTGGCCGGAAAGGCTTTCAGCGGTCAGCGCGGTCAGCCTGTCGAACCGGCCGCGTGCCCAGCCCCAGGCGATCAGGCCGAGGACGATGACCTTGAGCAGGCCCTTGCCGGCCTCGATCCAGCCTTGCGGGCCGAACATGCGGGAGAGGCCGTTCATCGGGTTGAGCCGCGAGGCCTTGAACGTGGCGTTGCCGGCGACGAACCGGCCCTGCGAGGAAAAGGTCAGCTGCGAGACCAGGGTCGCCCCGGCGACGACGGCGCCCATCGTCAGGATCGGCGGCAGCATCAGCGCGCCGAGCGAGAGCAGGACCCGCCCGGGGGTGAAATCGTCGAGCGCGGCCCGGTCCCAGACCAGGCCCGAGCGCAGCGACTGGCCAAGGCCTTCGAGCAGCCACGGGCCGCCGAAGCGGAGGAACGCGGCGCCGACCAGCATGGCCGCGGCATTTCCGAGGTCCTTGGAGCGCAGGACATCGCCGTTCTTCGCGGCTTCGCGCAGCCGCTTCGCGGTTGGGGCAAGGGTCTTTTCGCCGGCGCTGTCCGCCATGCTACTTCTCCAGGACTTTGCCGGCCGCGGCGAGCGCCTGGGCAGTGAGGTCCTGCATCCGGTCGGCGACCATCGGCGCGGAGAGGGTCAGGGCGACGAAGCCGCCGATGATGCCGGCGGGCAGGCCGAGCGAGAACAGGTTCAACGCCGGGGCCGAACGGCTGAGCACGCCGGCCAGCACCTGGACCAGCAGCAGCACCAGGGTCACCGGCAGGGCCATGACGACGGCGGCGGCGAGCATGTCGGAGGCGAAGCCGGCGATCGCCGCAAAGCGACCCGCGCCGAGCCAGGTCTGGCCCGGCGGGAAGGCGGCATAGCTCTTCACCACCAGCGCGATCCATTCGAGATGGGCGCCGAGCCCGAGGAAGATCAGCGTCAGGATCACGGTGAAATACTGGCCCAATGCCGGGGAATGGGTGCCCGAATTGGGATCGACGGTCGAGGCCATCGACATGCCCATGCCGCCACCGATAATTTCCGCCGCGATCATCGGCGCGGCAAAGGCGAACTGGAGGACGAAGCCGAGGGTCAGGCCGATGAGCACTTCCCCGGCAATGGCGAGGAAGCCGGCGGCGGAGAGCAGGTGGGCCGGGGCTTGCGCGGGGGTCCAGTTGGCGACCAGCGCGGCGATGGCCGCCGCCGCCATGACGCGGACCATGGCCGGCACGTTGGCCCCGCCGAAGATCGGCACGGCGACGAGGCCGGCGCCGATCCGCGTCATCAGGAACACCCAGCGCCAGAACTCCGCCTCCAGCGGGCCGAAGCCGAAGTTCAGGGAGATCATTGCCCGGCCCGCCCGAGATTGGCGATGGACGTGAAGATGTCGCGCTGGAAATCCTCGACGAGCCCCATCATCGAAGCGCCGAAGATCACCAGCACGGCAGCGACGACGATGACCTTCGGCACGAATGCCAGCGTCGCTTCCGAGACCGAAGTCGCCGCCTGGACGACGCCGATGACCAGGCCGACGGCGAGGCTGGCCAGCAGCACCGGCGCGCCGACGAGGGCGGCGATCCACAGCATGCGGTCCGCCAGTGAGAGGAGGGCGGTGGTCTCGTCCATCAGTTGAAGCTCGCGACCAGGCTGCCCATCAAGAGCGCCCAGCCATCGACCAGGACGAACAGCAGCAGCTTGAACGGCAGCGAGATCAGCGCCGGGCTCATCATCATCATGCCCAGGCTCATCAGCACCGAGGAGACGACGAGATCGATCACCAGGAACGGCAGGTAGAGCATGAAGCCGATCTGGAACGCGGTCTTGAGTTCGCTGGTGACGAAAGCCGGCAGCAGGACCGAGAACGGCACCTGTTCCGGCGAAGCGAACTTGGGGGCTTTGGCCATGTCGGCGAACATGGCGAGATCGTGTGTACGGGTCTGGCGGATCATGAAGGCATGGAATTCGGTGCCGGCGGCGGAAATCGCCTGCGTGGCGTTCATCGTGCCGGCGGAATAGGGCTGAATCGCGGTCTGGTTCACCTTCTCCAGCGTCGGCGCCATGACGAACAGCGAGAGGAACAGCGAGAGGCCGATCAGCACCTGGTTGGGCGGGCTTTGCTGCAGGCCGAGCGCCTGGCGCAGGATCGACAGCACGATCAGGATCCGCGTGAAGCTCGTCATCATCAGGATGAGGCTGGGCAGGATCGTCAGCAGCCCCATGATCAGGAGCAGCTGGAGCGAAAGGCTCATGCCGGCGCCGGGGCTGCCGTTCATGGTCTGGAAGGCGCGGTCGAGCGCGCCCGGAATCGCACTTTGACTCATGGCGCTGCCGCCAGCCGGTCCGGGGGCGGCAGCCTGGGCGTGCGCGGCGGCGGCGGCGAACAAGCCGGGGAGCACGGCAACCGTGGCGAGGAGGCGCTTCACTGCGGCAGGTCCCCGTGATTGGGCAGGATGCGCGCCGGGGCTTCCGCCAGCCGGGTCAGGCCGCCGCGCGAGACCGAGACGAGGATCTCGCGGCCGTGGAATTCGAGCACCGCCAGCTTGAGCGTCGGAGAAAGCATCAGCGTCTCGGTGACGCGCACCGAGCGGGTGCCGTCCTGTCCCTTGCCGAGCCGCGCCTGCATGATCTGCGACAGCTTGAGGCTTCCCCAGATCATGCCGCCGATGAGTGGCAGCAGCAGCAGCAACTTGACGATGTACCAGAGCATTAGGCGGCGCTTTCCGCTGCGTCGGCGCCGCCGGCCATCTCGACGATGCGCAGGCCGAAGCGGTTGCCCTGGGCGACGATCTCGCCCTTGGCGATGACCTTGCCGTTGACCATGACATCGAGCAGCTCGTCGGTCAGGCGATCGAGCATGACGACGCTTTCGGCGCCGAGCGAGAGCACGTCGCGCAGCTTCATGTCGGTGCGGCCGAGTTCGACCGAAAGGCGGACATCGACATCGGCGAGGAAATCGAAGGCGCGGGTCTGGAGGTTCATGGGATCGGTTCCTTCGGGAAAATCAATGTGAAAAGGCGCTGTTGAGCTGGACCGCGACGCGATCGTCGACCGCGCCGACGGTGCCGTGGCCGAGCACCGCGTCGCCGGTGAGCAGCGGCACCGCGCGGGCGACGGCGACCGGGATGACCTGCCCGGGCGCGAGCGCGGCAATGGTCGAGAACGGCAGGACCATGTCGACGATGACCGCGCGGACGGTGAGCGGGACATCGGCGAAAGGCGCATCGAGCGGGTTGGCCGCTCCATGGCGGGCGGGGGCGGCGTTGCTTTCGTCCGCCTGGCCGAACAGCGCCGGCAGCGCGGCCAGCGGCAAGGCGAACGTCAGCGCCCAGGGAAGCAGGCCGTCGTCCTCGACCTCGATCGGCAGGATCGCCAGCGGGGTGTTCTCGGCAAACGGCTCCAGCGCGAACAGGCTGGCGTCGCGGCGGACCGACTGGAAGACGAGGCCGCCGGTGCGCTGCAGCGCTTCGGGCGCGACCGCATCGACCGCGGCGGCGATCTGCTGGCCGATCAGGGCCTCGAGCTTGCCGATCATCATGTCGGCGGCCATCGGGAAACGGTCGGGCAATGGCATCGGCGCGTCGCCCTTGCCGCCGAAGGCGCGATCGACGATGCGCAGGACCGGTTCCGCATCGATGGTCAGCACCGCCGGGTGGCGGACCGCAGGGTTGGCGGCATGGGCCACGGTCAGGAGGCTGTTGGCGGCAAGCGGGCTCATCGCGGCGGCGGCCAGCGTTTCCAGCGTGCCCTCGCGGACCGACTGGCAGCGCACGATCGGCGCCTCGCCGCCCATCATCGGTGCCAGCACCCCGGCCAGGCGGCGGGCGAGCCGTTCGCCCATGCGGCCGAGCAGCGGCAGGAACTCGGCCGGGCTCGGGCCGGTGCGGAGCAGCTCGGGGCAATGCTCGGCAAGCGGGCGTTCGGCGATGAGGGCGCGTTCGGGTTTCATTTTGACTTTCAGGGAGTGTTGGGGAGGAAAGACGCGCGGTTCTGGTCAGGCTTCACTGCACCAGGAACGACTTGAAATAGACCGCATCGACCCCGCCGAAGCCCTCGGCGTCGGTCAGTTCCTTGTTGATCGCCGCGGTCAGGCGCTTCTGCAGGCGTTCCTTGCCCTCGATCGTGTTGATGTCCTCCTCCGGCGTGTCGGCCAGCACCGCCAACATCGCCGAGCGGATCGCCAGCTCGTGCTTCTTCAGCCACATCAGCACGCGGCCATCGCGATGGGTCGAGCAGGCCAGGCTGACCTGGATCAGCGCGGACGAGTTCTTGAGGTTGGAGGTGAAATCGTCCGGGAACGAGTAGTAGGTGGTCTTGTACGGGCTGCCGCCTTCACCCTCGACCTCGTGGCCGCCCTCGCCTTCCTTGCCGCCCTCGGCCTTGGGGGCGTAAGGGTCTTCCTCGCCCTTGTGGATCAGCTTGGGCGAATTGTCCTCGTGCTTCTTCTCGCCGCCGATCACGCCGGTCTTGACCAGCGCGAAGGCGCCGCCACCGCCGATGCCGAGCATGGCGACGGCCATGCCGGCCATGACGATCATGCCCTTGCCCTTGGGCTTGTCGGCTTTCTCGGTCTTGTCCTTGGAACTCATGATTGACCCCCGGAATTCAGTTCAACTGGATCAGGCGAACACGCCCGATTGATGGGTGGAAGGATCGGCAGCCGGATCGGCGCCGGTGGAGCTGTTCCCCGGCCGCGCGGGCTGGCGGGTGGCGGCGGCAAAGCCGGGCTGGGCCTGCTGGCCCTGCGGTTGCTGCTGCTGGTTCTGGTTCTGGGCAAAGCCGCCGGTCGTCGCGTTGCCGGACTGGAAGGCCGAAGGCTGGTCCGGTGCGTGCTGGCGTTGCGGATTCTGCTGGCCGGTGGTGTCGGCGGTGGTTGCCGGCGCGACCTGGCTGGCCAGCGCGGCCTGGGCGGCCGGGGCGAAGCCGGGATCGTTGCTGGCCATCGTCACCGAGAGCCCGTCGCCGGCGGTATCGAATTTCAGCGAGACCGAGCCGAACTCGGCATGGCGCACGGCCGTGGTCACGGTCATCGGGCTGGCGGCGGTGCGGGCGGCGGCGCGGGCCTCGACCAGGCGGTCGACCAGCGCGCTCATGTCGTGCGCGGCCGGCGTCACGGCCACCGGTTGCGGCAGCGGCGTGGCGAGGGGCGTGATCTGCTGGAAGGGAAGGGTGGCGGGGCCGCGTGTCGCCTCGGGGGAAACGACCGGGGACGGCCCCGCCGGCGAAGTCAAGCTGGGATCGGCCATCGGAGGTTGGCCATGCCCGAGATCGCCTTGTCCACCGGGGGCGGCGGACTTGCCCTCATTAGCAGGGCTTGGTGAAGCGAGGTTGGTCGGCCGAATAGTGGAAACTGCGTATTCACGCGGCGCGGCGGCCGGCGCTTCAACGCGGGCGGGCGCGGGCGACCTGGCGAGGGCGACGGGAAGCAGTGCTGCCTGGACCGTCGGCGCCGGGACCGTCGGGGCCTGGGCATCGGCGATGGCGATCGCGATGGTGGCGACGGGCGGGATGGTCGGGGTCGCGGTGGCAGCGCCGGCCGGCTGCGGCGGCGCTTGGACCGGCGTTGGCTGGGTGCCGGCAATGGTGACCGCGATGCCCGAGATCGCGGGCGCGCGCCGTGCTGCCGCTGGCGAGACGGAACCGGCGGCGGCAGGGCCGGCGGCGGCAGGGCCGGCGGTGACAGGGCCGGCGGGGAGAGAGCCGCCGGGGACAGGGCCGGCGGGGACAGGGGTAGCGGTGAGCGCGTCCGGGGCAGTCGCCGCCGGTTCGGCAGGCACCCGCGCCCTTGAGGCAGCGGCGTCGAGGACGATCGGGGTGGCCGCCTTTGCCGGGCCGCGCGCGGCGACCGGGGCAGGCGCATCCGTGCGCGTGGCCGGGGGGAGGGGTGTGGAAACCAGGACCAGCGCCGGGACGATGGGAAGGGCGATCTGCCCTGGCATGATCGGCGCCGGAGCATCCTGTTCATCGCTGGCCGGCGCAGCCTCGTCGTCCCGGGCGGGCTTGGCCGCGACGGCGGGTGCTGCCTTGTCGGCCATGGCGCGGGGCTGCCTTGCCGGCAAAGGCTTGCCGGTTTCCGGCAGCTTGCCGGCAACGGCAACCGGCAATTCGGCTGGGGCGGCTTCGGCCGGCACGGCGACGGGGGCCGCTGCAGACGGTGCTGCCGCCGGCAGCGGCTGGGCGACAGCCGCCACAGGCGCTGTGGCCACGGCCATCTGGCCAAGCTGCTCGGCCATGCCGGGGAGCGGCGGGATGACGGCCACCGGGGTCGGGGAAGAGGCGTCGGGCGCAGCCGTGACGACCGCAGAAGGGGCCGAAACGGCGAAATTCTGCGGGTTGACCGGGGCAGCGGCGACGAGCTGGGCGGAGAGCAGGGCATCGAAGCCAGTGGCCGCAGGGGTGCTCTCACCGGCCAGGCTGCCGGCCAATCCCGCCCCTGCTCCCGCCAGTCCGGCGGGTGAGGAGGGCAGGGTCGGCGAAAGCGGATCGATCATCGGCATGGTCCCCCGGCGATGCGGCCCCTTGCCGCATTCGCCCGTTCGCCATTAACTATTCAAGGTCCGTGCCAGATTGCCGGCGGGCGCCGAGGATCGGGGTTTTCGCCTTGGCGGCGAGCTCGCGGGCGGCCTCGGTCGCCCGCTCCTCGACCGCCGCGCGGCGGCGTTCGGCCTGGGCCAGTTCGATCTGGCGGCGGTCGGCAAGGTCCTGGGCGCGGGCGGCATCGGCCAGCGTGCGGCTGCGCACCCCCTGGAGCCCGCCGCTGAAGCGGGCGAGGCGGAGCAGTTCGGAGCCGTCGCGCGCGTCGTCGCGGGCGGCATAGTCGGCCGCGAGGTTGCCGGTGCGGGCGGCCAGCGCCTGGAGCTGGGCCAGCGTGCCTTCGGCGCGGGCGACTTCGGCCGCCGCCGCCTGCTTGGCGATGGCGCGGACGCGTTCCAGCCGTTGCAGGCGGGCGAGCTTGCGGATTTCTTCCTTCATTGGAGATTCTTTGTCGTCGTGCAATTTGCCGACAAAAACCGGTTCCCACTTTTTGTCATTGCACTTTTAACCAAGCAGGCCGGACAGTTCGCCGACCGCCTGCTCCATCGGCACCACGGTGCCGCGCTCCTGGCTGAGGAACTGGACCAGCGCCGGGTGCATCTGGATGGCGCGGTCGATCTGCGGATCGGCACCGGCGCGATAGGCGCCCATCAGCACGAGATCGCGGTTGGCCTCGTAGCCGGCGACGAGGGCGCGGAACTGGCGGGCAAGCTTTTCGTGCGCGTCCGGCACGATGTCGTTCATCACCCGGCTCAGCGAAGCGGCAATGTCGATCGCCGGGTATTGTCCGCGCTGCGCCAGTTCGCGCGAGAGGACGATGTGGCCGTCGAGGATCGAGCGGGCGGTGTCCACCACCGGGTCGTCCTGGTTGTCGCCATCGGCCAGCACGGTGTAAAGCCCGGTGATCGAGCCGCCGGACGCAGCGGAATTGCCCGCGCGCTCGACCAGCTTGGTGATCGTGGCGAGCGCGCTCGGCGGATAGCCGCGCGCCGCGCCGGGTTCGCCGAGCAGCAGGCCGATCTCGCGCGCCGCGTGGGCGACGCGGGTCAGGCTGTCCATGATCAGCAGCACCTTGCGGCCCTGGGCGCGGAAGTGTTCGGCCAGCGAGGTCGCCAGCAAGGCGCCACGCAGGCGCAAGTTGGGCGCATGGTCGGCCGGCACGGCGACGACCGCGGTATGGGCGTGCTTGGCCCCGGTCATGTGGCGTTCGACGAAGTCCGAGACTTCGCGCGCGCGCTCGCCGATCAGGCCGACGACGACGACTTCGGCCTCGGCGCCATTGGCGATCATGTCGAGCAGCACCGACTTGCCGACGCCCGAGCCGGCCATGATGCCGATGCGCTGGCCGACCCCGAAGGTGGTCAGCGCGTTCAGCGCGCGGATGCCGACATCGAAGCTCTCGCGCACCGGCGAACGGTCGAGCGCCGAGGCGCGGACGCCGCCGGCGGGCCAGACCTGGCGCGGGTGAAGCGGCCCGGCATTGTCGATTGGGTGCCCCTCGCCGTCGACCGCGCGGCCGAGGAAGGCCTCGCCCACCGGCAACATGCCGGGGCGGCCCTCGGGGTGGACGCGGGCGCCGGGGCGCAGGTTGACCGTGTCGCCAAGCAGCATCATCAAGGTGCGGCCATTGCGAAATCCGATGGCTTCGGCGGACAGCGGCCGGGTCTGGCCGGGCAGAGTCTGGCCGATGCGGCAGATGGCGCCCACGGGGACGGACAGGCCGGAAACTTCCAGCAGGCCGCCATCGCAGGCGGCGACGAGGCCATAGCGCGTCGGTTCCAGCGCCAGCGGCGCGGCGGCCATGTCCGACAGCAGCGGCCCGAACATCTTCAGCACAAGTCGAGCGCCTCGGCGATGGCGCGGCGCCAGGATTCGGGACCGTCCTCGGCGCCGCCGGTGCGGGTCTCGACGCGGATCGTGCCGCGCAGCAGCGCCGGGTCGGCGGCGAATTCCCATTCGGCCGGCAGGTGCGGGCGCACCAGTTCGAGATCGTCCGGGTGGAGCCGGATGACACGCTCGTCATCGGCGCGGACGAACATCGCCGCGACCTTTTCGACGCGGGCGGCGAGCGCTTTCCTGTCGAGCGCCAGCGGCTTCAGGGTCGCCTCGCACAGGCCGACGACGGTATCGAGCAGGCGCTGGCGCAAGGTTTCGGTCAGTTCGGCATCGAGCCGCGAAAATGCGAATTCGAAGCGGGCGAAGGCCTCGGCTTCGGCTTGCGCGCGCGCCAAGGCTTCGCTGCGGGCATGGGCGAGGCCGGCGGCGAAGCCTTCGGCGCGGGCCTGCTCGAACGGGTCGATCGGCAGTTCCGGCTCGGGCGGCGGTGGCGGCGGCGCCAGCGGCCGGCCGAGCGCGCCGCCGAGCGTCTCCAGCCCGCGCGGGACGAACCGGGCATCGCGCGCGAAGCTCCCTTGTTGCCCCAGCATGGCCGGGAGGTCAGACATATTCGAGTCCGTTTGCTGATCCGGGACTTTGTCCCGGATCGTTCGGCACCGGCCCACGCCCCCGCCCGACCTCCCAAAAGGTACTGCCGTCGTGAGTTCGGGCGGGGGCGTGAGCCGGCGCCTCAAGGGTCTGGTCAGACATATTCGTCATCGCCACCCCCGGCACCGAAGCTGATCACGCCTTCCGCCGCGAGGCGTTTGGCTGCGGCGATGATGCTGCGCTGGGCCTCGATCACTTCGGCCATCTTCAGGCGGCCACGGCTGGCGATCTCGTCCTTGACGCCGTCAGCGGCGCGGCTCGACATGGCGCGGAAGAACACGTCGCGCTGTTCCGGCTCGATGCCCTTGAGCGCGTCGATCAGCTGGTCGTTCTCGACCTCGCGCAGCAGCGCGCCCATCGACTGCGGATCGAGCACGAAGAGGTGCTCGAACTTGAACATCTCGTTCTCGATGCGGCGGGCGAGGTTCTTGTCGGCCTTGGTGATCTCCGGCATGATCCGCTTTTCCGCGGCCTTGCCGGCGTTGTTGATGATGTCGGCGGCATAGCGCGGCCCGCCGAGTTCGAGCATGGCCGAACCGTGGGCTTCGCTAATCCGGCGGGTCAGCAGCTCTTCCAGCATCGCCAGCGCATCCTCGCTGACCGGGCCCATCGTCGCGATGCGGTGGACCACCTGGGTCTGTTCGGGCGTCGGCAGCGAATGCAGCACTTGCGCTGCGACATCAGGTTCGAGCTGGACCATGAGCACGGCGATCGCCTGCGGGTGTTCGCCGCGCACCAGCGGCACGAGGCTCGGCGCATTCAGCCACTTGGCCAGCTCGATCGAGGACGCAGGCCCGGCATCGGGCAGGATGCGCTGCATCAGGTTGGCCGCCTTTACCGCGCCGACCGCCCGCGTCATGATCTGGCGGACCTGCGGCGTGCGGTCCTGCGCCGGGAAACCCAGCTTTTCGGTGCGCGAGACGAAGCCGTTGACAGAGTGGACGATGGCTTCGGGAGAGATCTCCCCGAGCGCGACCATCTTTTCGCCGAGCAGGCGCAATTCCTCGCGATCGAGCGCCGCCAGCAGCCCGGCGGCCTGTTCGTCGCCGAGCAGCATGACCATCACGGCGGCGGCATCGGCATCACCGAGCGGGACGGCGGTTTCCTGCGGGACGGGGGTTTCCTCGCTCACGTGGTCGCCTCCTCGCCGGGCTGGAGCATCTGGCGAAGCGCCATCAGCGCCGATTCCGGCTTTTCCTGAACGATCTGCTGGGCCAGCCCGACATGGCGGCCGAGCAGTTCGGCGTCGATCTTCGGCATCGTCGGCAGCGGCGTGCCGTTGCCGGCGGTCAGTTGCGGGACGGGCTGGCCGGCGGCATCGAGGGTTTCGGCCGGGGCCTCATCCTCCTCTTCCTCGTCGGCCTCGCCTTTCTTGCCCTTCTTCGCCTTCTTGGCCTTTTCGGCCTTGACCTTCTTGTCGCCGGTGACCGCCTTGACCAGCGGGCGAACGACGATCAGCAGCACGAGGATGACCGAGATCAGCGCGACGCCATAACGGACCGCCATGGCGAACCACGGCTGTTCGTAGAACGGGATCGGCGTCGTCGGCGTATTGTCGAAGCTGCGGGCGACGACCGCGACCTGGTCGCCGCGCGCCTGGTCGGCGCCGACGGCGGCAGAGACCAGCTGCTTGATCTGGTCGATGTCCGACTGCTTGATGTTCTTCATCGCCGTCGCCGACAGCGCGACGGCGACCGAGACGCGCTTGACCTTGCCGGGCGTCTGGTTGGACACCGCGACCTCGCGGCCGAGCTCGTAGTTGCGGGTCGCCGAGCTTTCGCCGTTGACCGGAGAGGCCGAGGGCGAAGGGGTCGGCGTGCCCTGGGGCGCGCCGGGCGAGGGCTGGGCCTGCGGCGGCGGGGTGTTGGAGGTGGCGCCGGGCACGCCGCCGGCCTGGCCTGGCCCGGTGGACTGCGATTGCGCCTGGGTTTCCGAGCGCAGCACGCCCTGCTTGTCGTAACTTTCGCGCGCCGAGGTGACCTGGTCCATGTCGAGATCGACCTGGACCTCGCTGGTGAAATTGCCTTCGCCGAGCATCGGCGTCAGCAGGGCGGCGACCTGCGACTGCAGCTTGGCCTCCATGCGCGCCTGCAGCTCGAAGCGGTCGCTGTCGGTATCGCCGCCGGTGCGGTCGGTCAGCAGCCGGCCGTGCTGGTCGATGACGCGGACGGCATCGGGCGTCAGTCCGGGGACCGACCCGGCGACGAGGTTGACGATCGCCGAAACCTGCCCCTGGCTCAACTGGCGGCCATCGGCGAGGCGGACCATGACCGAGGCGGAAGGGGCGACATTGTCGCGCACGAACACCGATTTCTCGCCCTCGGCGAGGTGGATGCGGACCGACTGGACGCCGTCGATCTCCTTGATCGTCAGCATCAGCTCATGTTCGCGCGCGGCGCGCAGGCGTTCGCCTTCCAGGGTGCGGCTGGCGCCCAAAGGCAGCTTGTCCAGGCCGTCGCCGGCGGTATCGGGCGTGGACAGGGCGCCGTTCTGCGCCACCGTCATCCGCGCCTTGTAAAGCTGGTCCTCATCGACCGTCAGCGCGCCGGTGGTGCTGTCGATCTTGTAGTGGATCGCCGCCTTGTCGAGCGCGGTGACGACCGAGGCACGCTCGCTGTCATCGAGCTGGGAATAGAGCACGCGCTGGGGGGCGGGCGACATCGTCGCCCAGGTCAGCGCGACGCTGCCGAGCGCGGCGGTGCCGACGAACCACGGCAGCATCTTCTTGACCGCCGGCTGGCCGAGGAAGCCGAGCAGGCGGGTCGGCAGCGGGCCGCCGGCCGGATCGGTCAGCGGGGTCAGCAGCGAGGCGCCCTGCATGGCCGGCAGGCCGGCTTCGGAGGGCGGGCCGCCCGAGGGGACGAGTTCAGCCATCTATCAAACCCCCAGCCGCATGATGTCCTGATAGGCGGACAGCAGCTTGTTGCGGACCTGCAGCGTCGCCTCGAAGCCGACGCTGGCCTCCTGGCGGGCGAGCATGACCTTGGCGATATCGGTGACTTCGCCCTTTTCGTAGCCGGCGCTCAGTTGCTCGGCACGGGTCTGGGCGGAATTGACGCCATCGAGCGCGGACTTCAGCGCGTCGGCAAAGCCGCCGGTCGGGCCACCGGCCTGCGCAGGCGCGGCCGGCGTTGGCGTATGGACCTGCTGCAGCAGCTGCGAACGGTCGATGATCTGCTGGCGCAGCGCGAGGATCTCCTTGATCCCCCCGGCACCGGCGAAGTTGCCCCCGCCTCCGCCGCCAATGCCCCCGACCCCGCTCATGACCGGCTACCCGCGACACGGGTTCCCTGCATGCGGCCGAGCACGTGGGCAGCATTGGCGCCACGGGTGTTGCTGACCGGGATGCCGGCCTCCCGGAAGGCGGCCAGGCGATAGCGCAGGGTGCGTTCGGAAATGCCGAGCTGGCGGGCGGCGGCGACGCGGTTGCCGCCGCAGGCGTCCAGCGCGTCCATGATCGCCCGGGCTTCGGAGAGCTGGACGACATTGGCGAGGCGCTGGGGTTCCTCCGCCTCCGTGGGCTGGGCGAACATGACCGGGGCCACTGGCGCATTGGCCTCGACCAGGCGGGCAATCCCGTCGAACTGGACGTGCGCGGGTTCGATCTCGCGGCCACCGCTCAGCAGCAGGGCGCGGCGCATGACGTTTTCCAGCTCGCGCACGTTGCCCGGCCAGGGGTGCAGGCGCAGCATGGCCAGCGCCGCATCGGAGATCCACGGGATCGGCTGACCGGCCGGCGCGTGGCGCAGCAGCATGGCGAAGGCGAGCGCGGCGATGTCCTCCGGGCGTTCGCGCAGCGAGCGCAGGCCGAGCGGGAAGACATTGAGCCGGTAGTAGAGGTCCGGGCGGAAGCGCCCTTCGGCGACTTCGGTCGGCAGGTCGCGGTTGGCGGCCGCAATCACGCGGACATCGACCTTGATAGGGGTCGTCGCGCCGATCGGCACGACTTCGCTTTCCTGCAGGGCACGCAGCAGCTTGGCCTGGAGCGGCAGCGGCATTTCGGCGATTTCGTCGAGCAGCAGGGTGCCACCATCGGCCGCGCGGAAAAAGCCCTCGCTGGACTGGGTGGCGCCGGTGAACGCACCTTTCACGTGGCCGAACAGCAGCGCCTCGAGCATGGCCTCGGGCATCGCCGCGCAGTTGACGGCGATGAACGGACCGGCCTTGCGCGGGCTGCGGGCGTGGATGAAGCGGCTGAGCACTTCCTTGCCGGTGCCGGTCGGTCCATTGATCAGCACGGGAATTTCGCTCGCGGCGAGGCGTTCGGCCAGCGCCAGGACGGACAGGCTCTCCGGATCGGCGGCGATCGGCATGGTGCCCTTGTCGCCCTGCCCCCGGTCATTCTGGGCCGTGGCGATGCAGGCGATCAGTGCGCCGAGCGCAGCATCGCCACAGGCATCGCGGTAGGCGAGCGTGAAGCGGCTGGCGCCTTCGCGGCGGATCGCGGGCGCGTCCGAACGGTCCAGCGCGATGGCATTGCGGCGCGGCGGGCTGGCGGGTGGCTCGGCGTGATCGGCGACCCACACCGGCTCGCTGCTGCCAAGCGCGGAGATCACCGCTTCGGCGCGCTGCACCAGCGGTGCGTGGCGGCGGGCAGTCTCGGGCGTGAACTCCAGTCCGTGCATCTTAGTGGGCTTCCCCGGTTAACCATCCTTGAGAAGCCCGTTTTGCCGCGCAAACGTCAAACGGGTCGGAAATTTAAGTCCCCGTATAAACACGTGTTTTTGTCGATTTTCAGGGCTGAAAACGGGGTAAAGTGAAGGGAACCGCAAAAAAGGTCTTAACGGTGTTCGCCTCTAAGGAATCCCGCACGGGCTACGCACGCAGCGTGCCAGACCGGGGAAGGGGGCAAATGCCCGCCGCCCGGCCGGCAGATCGCCGCCCTTGCCGGCAACGGCTGGTCGGGTTGCCGGCAAGCAGACGGCATCAGCCGGCAACCGCAGCGGCAAATTGTTGCCGGACCCCACTTAATTCCTGCCGCTATCCGCCGGTCTTAGGGGCGACAGCCACGACCAAGTGTTCGGACGGGCTGGCAAACTCGGGATGTAAACGGGAGTATTACCATGTCTGTCATCAACACGAACATCAATGCCATGCAGGCCTCGAACGCGTCCAACCAGGCCAGCATGGCGCTGGGCCAGGCGATGCAGCGCCTGTCGACCGGCAAGCGCATCAACTCCGCCAAGGACGACGCCGCCGGCCTCGCCATCACCACCTCGATGACCTCGCAGATCCGTGGCATGAGCCAGGGCATCCGCAACGCCAACGACGGCATCTCGCTGGCCCAGACGGCCGAAGGCGCGCTCAACGAAGTCACCAACATGCTGCAGCGTGTCCGTGAACTGGCCGTGCAGTCCTCCTCGGGCACCTACCAGAGCAGCGACCGCGCCAACATGAACCAGGAAGTCAGCTCGCTGCAGACGCAGATCAGCTCGGTGCTGTCCAACACCAAGTTCAACGGCGTCGGCCTGTTCTCGACCACCTCGGGTTCCAACCTGACCTTCTCGATCCAGGCCGGTGCGAACAGCTCGGACTCGATCTCGCTGACCAGCAATGCCATCGACGGCACCAACATCTCGTCCACCGCGCTCGACGTCTCGTCGAACACGCTGGCTTCGACGACGATGGCCAACGTCGACCTGGCTCTGGCCGATGTCGCCAAGGCGAACGCCGGCTTCGGCGCCGGTGAATCGCAGCTCTCCTCGGCGGTCAACAACCTGACCTCGAACGTGACCAACCTCTCCTCGGCCCAGTCGCGCATCCTCGACACCGACTATTCGGCGGAAACCACCGCGATGTCGAAGGCGCAGATCCTCAGCCAGGCTTCGACCGCGATGATCGCGCAGGCCAACCAGAGCCAGCAGAACGTGCTGAGCCTGCTGCGCTAAGCCTGAATTCAACAAGCTTACCCCCGTCTGGCCTCGGCCAGACACTTGGCCCGGCGGTTCCTCCGACCGCCGGGCCTTTTTTTTGGTTTCAGACCACCCGCCCCGCCTCCCCGCCCAACCACCGATGATACCATCATGCTTAGGTGGTTGGGCGGGGAGGCGGGGCGGGTGGTCTGTGTTCACGAAGTGAACTCTGATACAGCAACGTCATGACGATCGCCGCCACCCTGATCGTGCGCAACGAGGCGCGGTGCATCGCCCGGTGCCTGGAAAGTGTGCGGCCCTGGGTCGATCGCATCGTCGTGCTGGATACCGGTTCGGCGGACAGCACCCCGGAGATCGCGCGGCTCGCCGGAGCTGAAGTGCATCATCTCGACTGGCCCGACGATTTCTCCATCGCCCGCAACCACGCGCTGGCGCTCGCCGATGCCGACTGGCACCTGGTGCTCGATGCCGACGAGATCGTGGAGCGAGGCGGCGAATTTCTGCGCCCATGGTGCGCCGGCCCGCCAAGGCTGGGCCAGGTGTGCATTCACAACCAGTTCGATGCGGCAAGCAATCCGGTTGATCGACCGGTGTCGACCAGCCGGAGCTGGATCACCCGCGTCATTCCGCGCGGCGCGCGCTTCGTCGGGCGGGTGCACGAGCAGGTGGAATCGGCGCTGCCGCGCGAGCGGATCGCGCTGCACCTTGGCCACGACGGCTATCGCGACGCGCAGATGGCGGCCAAGCAGGAGCGCAACCGGACGCTGCTGTTGCGCGAACTGGCGGACCGCCCGGACGATGTCTACCTGTTCTACCAGCTCGGCACCGAGGCCGAAGGCCGCGACGAGTTCGCCGCCGCGTGCGACTGGTATGGCAAGGCCCATGTCACGATGCGGGCGGACGAGCCATGGCGGCACGACCTCGTCGTGCGCTATCTGCACTGCCTCGGGCGGGTGGGGCAGCTCAACGAGGCACTGGCGCTCGCCGAACGCTGCCAGCAGGAATTCCCGGACTCGCCGGACTTCTTCTTCGTCGTTGGCAATCTTGCACTGGATTGCGCGCTGGCCGATCCGGCCGAGGCGCTTGGCCACTGGCTGCCGCTGGCGGTGTCATGCTGGGAGCAGTGCCTGGCGATCGGCGAAAGGCCCGACCTGGAAGGCAGCGTCGAAGGCCGTGGCAGCCATCTGGCGCGGCACAACCTTGAGGCAGTGAGCCAGCAGCTGGCAGGGTTAAGGCAGTAAAAAATAGCCGGGGATTTACCATCCCCGGACCCCTGTGGCCTTGGCGTTGCGCGCTGCTTTTGCGTCGTGCGTGATCCGCGAAGCGGAATAACTGCCTGCGGCGCCGACTTGTGCACGACCGAGAGGAAGAGCGTCAACGATAAGGTTTACTGGGGTCCGGGGATGGTAAATCCCCGGCTTCCCTTCTCTTACGCGTCCACTTTTGCGCAAAAAGCAGGCAAGGCTTCACTAGAGGCGAGGAACCGCGCGGCGGTGTCCAGCGCCTCGCGGATGGTCACGTCCATGTCGAGATAGCGATAGGTGCCCAGCCGGCCGACGAAAGTGACGCCAAGTTCCTCGCGCGCGCGGGCGATGTATTTCGTCAGCAGGGCAGTCTCTTCGGCGAGACGGATCGGGTAGTAGGGAATGTCGTCCTGCCCGCATTCGCGCGAGGATTCGCGGTAGAGCAGGCTCGCTTCGTGGCTTTCCCACGGGGCGAAGTGCTTGTGCTCGGTGATCCGGGTCCACGGAACCGAGACATCGCCGTAGTTCATCACCGCGCAGCCCTGGTAATCGCCGGTGTGGCGAAACGGGGCGAAATCGAGCGTGCGGTAGCCGAGGCGGCCGATATCGTAGCCGAAATAGCCGTCGATCGGCCCGGAGTAGAACAGGTGCGAATAGCCTGCGCTGTCAGCGCGGGTGAAGGTTTCGCCGAGCCGCAGCTCGATCAGCGGGTGGTCGAGGATGCGCTCGACCATCGCGGTATAGCCGTGTTCGGGCATGCCCTGGTGCCGGTGGGCGAAATAGTTGTCATCATAGTTGAAGCGCAGCGGCAGGCGCTTGAGGATGCTCGCCGGCAGCTGCGACGGGTCGCAGCCCCACTGCTTGAGCGTGTAGCCCTTGAGGAACGCCTCGTAGAGTTCGCGGCCGACGAAGCGGAGCGCCTGTTCCTCGAAGGTTTTCGGGTCATGGTCGCCCGGTTCGGCGAGGGTGGCGATGAAGGCGCGCGCTTCGTCCGGACGGAAGGTCTTGCCGAAGAACTGGTTGATGGTGTGGAGGTTGACCGGCAGGCTGTAGACCCGGCCGCCGACTGTGGTCTTGACCCGGTTCACATAAGGCATGAAGCGGGCGAAACTGTTGACGTAAGCCCAGACCTGGTCGTCGTCGGTGTGGAAGATGTGCGGGCCATAGGTGTGGACCATGACGCCGGTTTCGGCATCGCGGGCGGTGTGGCAGTTGCCGGCGATGTGGTCGCGGCTGTCCAGCACCGTGCTCGGGGTGCCGGCTTCGGCCAGCTGGCGGGCGATGACCGCGCCGGACAGGCCGGCGCCAACGACGAGGACCGGGGCGGGTTTCGCGCCGCCGAAGTCGTGCTGCATCATGCTCATGGCGAAATCTCCCCCGTCAGATCATCTGGCCGATGTAGTCGCCCACCTCGAACGCGGCGTCGCGCGGGCCGAAGGCGGGCTGGAAGTGGTTGTCGATCCTCAGCCAGCCGCGCGGGGCTGTGTCGCCCGGGGCGGGGAGGCGGCGGGTCAGCTTTTCGAGCAGTTTTGGCGGCAACATCGACAGGACCTGGTCGTCGATCGCCGGATCGACCACGGCCGGATCGGCCGCATAGCCGCCGGCTTCGTCCGCCGCCATGGTCAGCCCGGCGAGCTGCTGGAGCAGGTCGAGGGTGATTCCTTCCAGTTGCGGCGCCTTGTAGGCGGCGATGCGGTGGTAAAGCACATAGGCTTCGACCCAGTGCTTCGATGCCATCAGCAGCCGCAGCGCGACGCTCTGGCGGGTGTGCATGAAATCGCCGATGCGTTCGCGCAGGTGCAGGCGTTCCTCGTCCGAAGGCGGCGCGCCGGTGCGCCAGACCTGCGAGGCGAGGTATTCGAGCCCGCCGCGATAGGTGTCCCATTCGAACATGCATTCGCGGTTGCCCTGCTGGACGCGGACATCATCGGTCACCGCGGTGACGCGGGCGAACGGGGCCGGCAGGAACAGGACATCGGCCTTGTCGAGCGCGCGGGTGGTGAACAGGAACGCCCAGAAGATGAACGGGGTGGCGCTGGAGATCGCCACCGCCAGCACGTCGCGCCGGACGATGAGGAATTCGGGGAAGACGTGGAAGCGGAAGATGAAGCGCAGCAGCCCGGCGAAGTCGCCATGGGCGAAGCGGGTCGGTTCCGGCACATGGTAGAACGCGCCCATGTCCTTCTGCTGCCCGTCGCGCGCATCGACCAGCATCCACGGCGCCTGGATCATGCCGAGCTTCGGGTCGGCCGCCATCAGGGAGACGTATTCGACGACCTTTTCCGGGATCAGCAGATCGTCGTCGCCGAGGAACAGGACATAGCGGCCTTTCGCCCGGCGCATGGCATAGGCGTAGTTGCTGATGAAGCCGGAATTGCTGGCGCGGCGCCAGGCGCTGATCTCCGGCACGTCGGCGAGCGAGGCAAGGTATTCTGCGGTCTCGTCGGTCGAGCAGTCGTCGACGATGACCAGCTCGAACGGCAGGCCGAGCCGGCGGAAGGCCTCGAGGTGAAACGTCACGTTGCGTTCGAGCATGAACTTGCGGTTCCAGGTCGGGACGCAGATCGAGAGCAGGATTTCGGGAGCGGCCATCGTGGTGCCTCGCGCGGTTAAGCATGCAAATCGTTGATCTTGCCTGCTCGATGCCCGCGATTGACCAGCAAACCCTGAACCGGTCGGCCCGGAGAAATACGGGGACGGGTCGGGAATGGCGAAATTGAATAGAAATTTCAGTTAATTGCCCGAAACGGAAAAGTTTACGGGGCGCCGTCGCGCCCGTGGAGCAGTCCTACGGGATTATGCCGAGGCCCGCCCTCAACAGCCGCTAACCACGAATGCTTACCTTTCCCGGCAAGGCCATGGGCTCGCCATGCAGCGGGGGCCGGGACATATCAAAGGGGGTATCCCGATGCATTCGATCGTGATCGCACGCTACAATGAAGACATCTCGTGGATCACGCAGATCCCCGAGGACTTCGAGATCTTCCTCTACAACAAGGGGACCCCGATCACCGACGAAGCGGTGCTGGCCAAGGCCCACCACGTGATCCAGCGGCCCAACTTCGGCCGCGAATCGGAGACCTATCTCCATCACATGCTGAACCACCGCCGCGATGACGACGAATTCACCGTGTTCGCCCAGGGCGGTCCGTTCGACCACAGCCCGGACTTCCTCGCCCTCCTGGCCAACTGGCGTGACTGGGCGGAACTGCAGCCGCTGACCTGCCAGTGGAAGAGCCAAGAGAACGTGCCGCCGGCGCTGGTGCTGGACACTTATCGCCAGTATCACCCGGACACGCTGCGGGTGCGGCCCGAGCGCTTCTCGCTGATGACCTGGGGGCCGCTGGAATTCATCGACACCGGCGCCCTGGGGACCGGGCTCGACTATCGCCGGGTCCATGGCAACCTGGCGGATGCGACCAACATCGCCGCCCACTTCCTCGGCCTGGCCGAGCTGGACGACCTCGCCCGCGAGGCCGCCAGCCATGCCTTGGGCGTGTTCTGCTACGGCGCGATCTTCGCCGTGCAGAACCGGCGCCTGCTCATGCTGCCCAGCCGCAACATCGAGATCATGAGCTTCCTCGCCAAGGGCGCCAATTGCTACGGCTATGTGCTGGAGCGGATGTGGCTGCACTTCTTCGGCGCGAAGTTCGAGGCGAAGACCTGCCCGGTGGTCGAATTCGACCGCCTGCCCGGCCTTGCCGATACGGGCGCCATCGCCGCCTGATTTCCCTTTTCCCAGCCAGGAGCCGGGCCATGCTGATCCAGCCGGACGACAATATCGTCGAGTCCATCGAACGCCTGCTCGTCGCCGGCTGGTTCGCCCAGGCCGCGCGGGTCAACGACGATGCGCTGGCCCAGGGCCTGCTGACCCGCGACATGCACCGCCAGGTCGCCGCGACCACGGCGATGCTCGCCCAGAGCCAGCCGCACGGGGATTTCCCCGGGCACGAGGTCTATGGCGTCACCGAAGGGATGATCGTCAGCTCGCTGCAATTCCGCCCGCTCAAAAGCGAGCGCGAGATGCGCGCGGCGTTCAAGCAGGCGGTCAACTGGATCGAGATCGAGCCCAGCTCGCAGTGCAACCGGGCCTGCCACTATTGCCCCAACACCGCCGGCCACCGGCGCTCGACCAACACCTTCATGGACCCGGAAGTCTTCGTGAAGTTCGTCGCCGATCTCCAGCAGATCGACTACGACGGGACGATCGTGCTGGTCGGCCAGAACGAGTTCTTCATGCACCGGGAGAACTTCGACTACCTCGCGCATATCCGGGTCTCGCTGCCAAAGGCGACGATCCGCATGTTCTCCAACGGCGACTATGCCACGCGCGAGAACCTCGCACTGGCGGCCGAATGCGGCGTCAAGGAAATGTTCGTCACCCTGCACGCGGCGCCCGGCGCGAAGTTCGACCCGGCCTATGTGCTGGCCAGGGTGGAAAATTTCCGCCAGCGGGTCGGCGGCGAGTTCCTGCTCGAAGCCTACGAGAAAGGCGAGCGGCTGAACTTCACCACGGAAATCGGCGAAATGAAGCTGACCGTCGGCGCCGTCAATTTCGATGCCCTGGGCCACAACTGGGGCGGGCAGCTCGATTTCAAGCCGAGCGGCACGCGCAAGACGCCATGCAGCTATCCCTTGCGCCAGTTCGTGGTCAACTACGCCGGCGACATGTTCCTGTGCTGCGTCGTCCCGCGTGACGACAACGCGGAAAACCGCAAGCTCGGCACCATCACCGGCAACCTTGCCGACCACCCCTCGCTGTTCCACGCCTATGCCAGCGACACGATGCGCACCTGGCGCGAGTCGACCTTCGCCAACCGCGACCTGCCGAAGCCCTGCGACACCTGCACCGGACACGAGGGAATCGACGAGGGCCGCTTCAGCGCGCTGGCCGATCATGTTGCGCAGCATGGGCGGGTGACCGCCTGATTTCGGAAGCAGGGAAGGCAGGGGATTTACCATCCCCGGGACCCCGGTGACCCTTTAGGCGCGCCAGTCTGGCGTTGCAGGATTCCACGAAGCGGATGACGGCCTGCGGCGCTTCACGCGGGCGCCATGCTGCAAAGCTTCCACCAGGACAACGTCCACAGGGGTCCGGGGATGGTAAATCCCCGGCTTTTCCTTGCCTTTTCCGGTTGGCCATTCGCACCCGGCATCGGCAAGATACCCTCAAAGCCCCTAGCTGATGGCAGCCTGGGCCTCGCGCCCATCGCCTTCCGGCGCGGCGAGGATTTCGCGGGTCGAGCGGCCCTTGGCGACGGCGTGAGTCTGGGGATCGCCGACGGTCGAGCGGATACCGGGTTCGGTGGTGCCGGCGCGGCCGATGGTGGCGCGTTCGACATCCGAGCGCGGCGCCGGGCCGCCGAACAGGGCGTCGAGCGTTTCCTGCTGGCCGTTGCCGGCGTTGGGGCGCGGCGTGCCGGGCTGGGGCGGGACCAGGGCGAAATCGGGCGGGACCAGCAGCGGCGCCTGGCGCTGGACGGCGAACTCGTCCGGCCGGGAGTGGCTGAGGAGGCCGCCACGGCTGCAGCCCCCGAGCAGGGCAAGGGTGATGCCGGCAAGGGCGATGGCAGTGGACTTGCGCATTGGAATCAACTCTCCGGTGCGGACTGGCCCGCGACGTCGCCGCGCTTTTCGCCTGAAAGGAACGAGCGGGCAAGGATAATCAGGACGCCGATGGTGATGGCGGCGTCGGCGATGTTGAACACGAGGAAGGGACGGAAGCTGCCGAAGTGCAGGTCGAGGAAATCGACGACGTAGCCCAGCGTCATGCGGTCGATGATGTTGCCGAGCGCGCCGCCGAGGACAAGGCCGAGGGCGAAGATATCGCCCGGGCGGCGCTCGCGCAGCATCCAGGCGAGGACGGCCAGGGCGATGGCCGCGGTCATGCCGACGAGCGCCCAACGCTGGCCGTCCGAGCCGGCGGTGAGCAGGCCGAGGGAGACGCCGGTGTTCATCGTGAAGGTGAAGTTGAAGATCGGCAGCAGGGTGATCTGGCCGACCTCGGGAAGGCGCAAGGCGCCGAGCATCGCCCATTTGCTCGCCTGGTCGACGGCGAGGACCAGGGCGGCGACGGCGAATCCGCGCGCGCGGGTTTTGGCCAGCGGGGTCAGGACACGGCCTCTTGTTTGAGACAGTCGTCACCCTGAACGTGTTTCAGGGTCCATTTCTCGGCGTCAACCGTCGGTGCATTGGGCACGATGGATGCTGAAACAAGTTCAGCATGACGGAAGGGGGAACGATGGCGAGTCATGCGGGGGCGTTCATGCCTTCCACGACCTGTTCGCAGCGTGAACAGAGATCGCCGTCTTCTTGGACTTCTGGGAGGTGGCGCCAGCAGCGGCCGCATTTGTGGTCGGCGGTGCGGGTGACCGAAAGGCTCTCGCCCCGGGAAACGGCGGCGGTGATGAAGAGTTCGGCGAGGTCGGCTTCGGGCGCGTCGGCGGGGACGGTGACTTGGGCTTCGAGGCCGGAGCCGAGGACCTTTTCGCGGCGGAGGGGCTCGATGGCTTCGTTGACGGCTGCGCGCAGTTGGCGGAGTTCGGTCCATTTGGCCAGGGTTGCGTCGTCAGGCGAGGGCGGGACTGGATTCCCGCCTTCGCGGGAATGACGAAGGGGGGCGTTGGAATGGCCGAGGGTGGGCCATTCCTGGAGATGGACGCTCGAAGCCTGGGGATAGCGACTGGTCCAGACTTCTTCCGCCGTGAACACCAGCACCGGGGCGGCGTAGCGGATCAGGGCCTCGAACAGGGTGTCGAGCACGGTGCGGTAGGCGCGGCGCTTGGGGTCGCTGGGCGCGTCGCAGTAGAGGCTGTCCTTGCGGATGTCGAAGAAGAAGGCGGAGAGGTCCTCGTTGCAGAAGTCGGTGAGCGCGCGGACGTAAGTGTTGAAGTCGTAGTCGGCGACGGCCTGGCGCAGGGTCGCATCGAGCCGGGCGAGGAGGGCCAGAACGTACTGTTCGAGCTCGGGCATTTCGCTCACGTCGGTCATGCGTTCGGCTTCGGTGAAGCCGTCGAGCGCGCCGAGCAGGTAGCGGAAGGTGTTGCGGAGCTTGCGGTACTGGTCGGCGACGCCTTTCAGGATCTCGTCGCCGATGCGGTGGTCTTCGGTGTAATCGACCGAGAGCGCCCACAGCCGGATAATGTCGGCGCCGTAGGTTTCCATGACCTTGATCGGGTCGACGGTGTTGCCGAGGCTCTTGGACATTTTCATGCCCTTGGCGTCCATGGTGAAGCCGTGAGTGAGGACGGCATCATAGGGGGCGCGGCCACGGGTGGCGCAGCTTTCGAGCAGCGAGGACTGGAACCAGCCACGATGCTGGTCGGAGCCTTCGAGGTATAGATCGGCCGGCCAGGAGAGTTCGGGCCAGCGGCCGGATTCGAGGACGAAGGCGTGAGTCGAGCCCGAGTCGAACCAGACATCGAGGATGTCGGTGACGCGTTCGTAGTCTTCCGGGTTGCGCTCGGCCCCCAGAAACGCGGCGGCGTTGGCTTCGGACCAGGCGTCCACGCCCTGTTCGCGCACGGCGGCGACGATGCGGGCATTGACCGCCGGATCGGCAAGATATTGGCCGGTCTTGCGATCGACAAACAAGGTGATCGGCACGCCCCAGGCGCGCTGGCGGGAGAGCACCCAGTCCGGCCGGCCCTCGACCATCGAGCCGATGCGGTTGCGGCCCTTGTCCGGCACGAAGCGGGTGTCGGCAATAGCCTTGAGCGCCTTTTCGCGCAGGGTGGCCGGCGAGAGCAGGGCGTCGAGATCGAACGGGTCCTCCGGCTCCTCGTGGCTGATCTGGCGGTCCATCGGTACGAACCATTGCGGCGTGCAGCGGTAGATGACCTTGGCTTTCGAGCGCCAGGAGTGCGGGTAGGAGTGCTTGTAGTCGGCGCTGGCGGCGAGCAGGCCGCCTGCCTCGCGCAGGTCGGTGCAGACGGGGCCGTCGGGCGCGTTGAACTTCGGATTGATCACGCTGCCCTGGCCGGCGAGCCAGGGCCAGTCGGCGCGGTATCTGCCGTCGGCCTCGACCGGGAACACCGGGTCGATCTTGAAGTGCTTGCACAGCGCGAAGTCGTCCTCGCCATGGTCGGGCGCCATGTGGACGAGGCCGGTGCCGCTCTCGGTGGTGACGAATTCGCCGGGCATGAACGGGCGCGGCTTGGCGAAAAAGCCGCCCAGGTGGTGCATCGGGTGGCGGGCCTGCGCGCCGGTGAGCAGCGGGCCTTTCACGTACATCAGCATTTTATGGCTGTCGGCGCCGATGCGTTTGCAGAAGGCATCGACCAGCGGTTCGGCGATCAGGTACTTGCCGCCGTTGGCCGCGATCTGGAGATAGTCCACCGGGCGGCCGAAGGCGATGCCCTGGTTGGCCGGGATGGTCCACGGCGTGGTGGTCCAGATGACGGCGGTGGTGCCGACGAGTTCGGGGCATTCGGGCGCCTCGACGATCTCGAAGCCGACGTCGATCTGGGTCGAGACGATGTCCTCGTATTCGACTTCGGCTTCGGCGAGCGCGGTCTTTTCCACCGGCGACCACATGACCGGCTTGGCGCCGCGATAGAGCATCCCGCTCTCGGCGAACTTCAGCAGTTCGGCGACGATGGTGGCTTCGGAGGCGAAGTCCATCGTAAGGTAAGGGTGGTCCCAGTCGCCATTGATGCCGAGGCGCTTCAGCTGCTCGCGCTGGACGTTGACCCAGTTCTGGGCATAGGCGCGGCATTCGGCGCGGAACTCGACCGGATCGACATCGTCCTTGTTGAGCTTCTTCTTGCGGTATTGTTCCTCGACCTTCCACTCGATGGGGAGGCCGTGGCAATCCCAGCCGGGGACGTAAGGCGCATCCTTGCCGAGCAGCGACTGGGTGCGAACGACCATGTCCTTGAGGATGTGGTTGAGTGCGTGGCCGACGTGGATGTCCCCATTGGCATAGGGCGGGCCATCGTGGAGGATGAACTTCGGCGCGCCGGCGCGGGCTTCGCGGAGCTGGCCGTAAAGGTTTTCCGCCTGCCACCGGGCGAGGATGGCCGGCTCCTTCTGGGGGAGGCCGGCCTTCATCGGGAAGTCGGTCTTCGGCAGAAAGACGGTGCTTCTGTAGTCGCGCTGCTCGGATTTCGGCTCGGTCATGGCCGGAGGCCTTAGCGCCGGCTTGGCGTTCCTGCAATTTTTCCGCGCGGGATGGAAAAGAAGGAAAAAGGGGTTCGCGCGAAGGCTGCAAAGGGAACAAGAGCGCAAAGGGAGCAATGCCTCGACCGAAGTCTTTGCGGCCTTTGTTCCTTTGCGGTCTTTGCGCGAAACCGTCCTTTCTCAGTCGGCGAGTAGCTCGCGGGCGCGGGCGCAGTCGCGATCCATCTGGGCGGTGAGGGCTTCGAGGGAATCGAACTTGGCTTCGGGGCGGAGGAAGTGGTGGAAGGCGACTTCGATTTCCTGCCCATAGAGGTCTTCGGCAAAATCGAAGAAATAGGGTTCGAGCAGTTCCTTGGGCGGGTCGAAAGTGGGCCGGATGCCGAGGTTGGCGGCGCCTTTGAGGGTGCGGCCATCGGCCAATGGTCCGGTCAGGACCCGTCCGGTGACGGCGTAGATGCCGTAGCGCGGACGCAGATAGGCGCCGAGCGCGAGATTGGCGGTGGGATAGCCGATGGTGCGGCCGAGCTTGTCGCCATGCTGGACGACCTGGCGCACGGCGAACGGGCGGGTCAGCAGGCGGGTGGCGGTTTCGCAATCGCCAGCTTTCAGGGCATCGCGGATGCGGGTCGAGGAAACCACTTCGCCGCCTTGGGCGATGGGGGCGACCGGGCGGGCGCGCACGCCGCAGGTCTTGCCGACATCTGCCAGCAGGGTGGGGTTGCCGGCGCGGCCGGCGCCGAAGGTGAAATCCTCGCCGGTGACGACGCCGGCGGCGCCGAAGCGCATGGCGAGAATGTCGCGCACGAAGCTTTCGGCCGGGCACCGGGCCAGCGCGAGATCGAAATGGAAGACCAGCATGGCCCGGGCGCCGGCGGCGGCGAACAGGTCCTGCCGCTGGTCGAGCGTGGTCAGGCGGAAAGGGGCGGCATCGGGCTTGAACAGGCGGATCGGGTGGGGATCGAAAGTGGCGACGATGCACGGGCGGGATTCGGCCTCGGCCCAGCGCAAGGCTTCGCCGACGACCGCCTGGTGGCCGAGGTGGAAGCCATCGAAATTGCCCAGCGCAATGATCGCACCGCGCAGGGCTTCGGGCATGGTATCGCGAGAATCGAGGCGGATCATCGCAGCCGCCTATAGGGTGCGGCGAAGCGTTACGAAAGCATAGGCGGGTCGCCCGTCCTCGCCGGCATGTTCCTCGCGCGCGAGTTCGTGCCATTCGGGGCCGGGGGCGGGCATCGTGACGTCGCCGGGGTAATCGGCGTGGACCTCCGTCAGCTCGATGCGATCGCACAAGGGGAGCAGCAGGGCGGCGATCTCGGCGCCGCCGATCACCGCCGCTTCGGCCGGGCCGGCGAGCGCGAGCGCCTGTTCGGGCGTCTGGGCCGGCTCGGCGCCGGGGGCCTGCCAGCCGGCATCGCGGGTGAGGACGATGTGGCGGCGGCCGGGCAGCGGGGCCGGAAAGCTCTCGAAGGTACGGCGGCCCATGATCATCGGCTTGCCCATGGTCAGCGCCTTGAAGCGCCTGAGGTCCGCCGGGAGGTGCCAGGGCAGCCTGCCATCGGCGCCGATGACGCCGTTGGCGGCGCGGGCGACGATCAGGAACAGGCCGGGGTGCGGGTTCACAGAATCAGACGGGTCACGTGGCCCATCTTGCGGCCCGGGCGGGCGGCGGCCTTGCCGTAGAGGTGGAGGTGGTTGGCGGGATCGGAGAGGATCGCCGGCCAGTCGTGCGCGGCATCGCCGATCAGGTTGTCCATGACCACGCCCCTGGCGGCAAGGGCGGTGGCGCCGAGCGGCAGGCCGCAGACGGCGCGGATGTGGTTTTCGAACTGGCTGGTGAGCGCGCCCTCGATCGTCCAGTGGCCGGAGTTGTGGACGCGCGGGGCCATTTCATTGAACACCGGGCCGTGGTCCGTGGCGAAGAATTCGCAGGCCAGCACGCCGACGTAATCGAGCGCAGTGGCGATCTTGGCGGCGAGGGCGCGGGCTTCCTCGACTTGTGCGGTCACCTCGGCCGGGGCGGGGACGGTGCTGCGGGCGAGGATGCCGTGTTCGTGGACGTTCTCGGCGCTGTCCCAGAAGCGGATGTCGCCATCGGCGGCGCGGCAGAGGATGACGGAGAATTCGGCCGTGAAAGTGACGAAGCCTTCGTAGATCAGCGGAGTCTCCGGCAGGTCGAGCGAGGCCGCGTCCGCCTCGCCCATGATGCGCCACTGGCCCTTGCCGTCATAGCCGTCGCGGCGGGTCTTGAGGATTCCCGGCGTGCCGATCTGCCGGATGGCGGCAGCGAGGTCGGCCCTTGAATCGACCGGAGCGAAAGGCGCGGGGTGGCCGCCGAGTTCGCGGACGAACCGCTTCTCGGTCAGGCGGTCCTGCGCGGTTTCGAGCGCGCGGGGATGGGGGAGCACCGGCACTGGGGCGAGCGCGGCCAGCGGCGCGACGGGGACGTTCTCGAACTCGTAGGTGATGACGGCGCAATCGGCGGCAAAGGCCGCCATCGCGGCGGCATCGTCCCAGTCGGCGCAGGTGAAGCGGGCGGCGACGTCCGCGGCGATCGAATCGGCTTCCGGCGCATAGATGTGGCAGCGGTAGCCGAGCTGGGCGGCGGCCATCGCCAGCATGCGGCCGAGCTGGCCGCCGCCGAGAATGCCGATGGTCTCACCCGGCGGGATCATGACTCCACGGGCGCTGCGGCGACGCTGGCGGTCTGGTCGGCGCGGAAGGCCTGGAGCCGTTCGGCGAGCGCCGGATCGCTGGTCGCCAGGATGGCGGCGGCGAGCAGGCCGGCATTCGTGGCGCCGGCTTCGCCGATGGCCAGCGTGCCGACGGGAATGCCGGCCGGCATCTGGACGATCGACAGCAGGCTGTCCTGCCCGGACAGCGCCTTCGACTGGACCGGCACGCCGAGCACCGGCAGATGCGTCATGCTGGCGACCATCCCGGGCAGGTGCGCGGCGCCGCCGGCCCCGGCGATGATCACCTTGAATCCTTCGCCGGCCGCGCCCTTGGCGAAGGCGACCAGGCGATCGGGCGTGCGATGGGCGGAGACGATCCGCGCATCGAAGGCGACGCCCAGCTTGTCCAGTGCCTCGGCCGCGCGGCGCATGGTCGGCCAGTCGGACTGGCTGCCCATGACGATCGCCACCAGGGGAGCAACCGGCGTGCCTCCGCTCAAGGCTCAGCGCTCCGAGAGGTAGTAGCGGTCGGTCGCCGCGAGGGTGTCGTCGAGTTCATAGACGATCGGCTGGCCGGTCGGGATCTCGAGGCCGGTGATGTCGGCGTCCGAGATGCCGGAGAGGTGCTTGACCAGGGCGCGCAGCGAATTGCCGTGGGCGGCGACGAGCACGGTCTCGCCGGCCTCGAGCTGCGGGGCGATCTGCGATTCGTAATAGGGCAGGACACGGGCGATGGTGTCCTTGAGGCTCTCGGTCGAGGGGATGGCGATGCCGGCGTAGCGCGCATCCTGCTTGAGGTCGAAGGCGGAACCGTCTTCCAGCACGGGCGGGGGGATGTCGAAGCTGCGGCGCCAGACCTTGACCTGCTCGTCGCCGTGCTTGGCCGCCGTCTCCGCCTTGTCCAGCCCGGTCAGCCCGCCATAGTGGCGTTCGTTGAGCCGCCAGTCCTTGGTCTCGGGAATCCAGACGCGGCCGGCGGCTTCGAGCGCGAGGTGGAGCGTGCGAATCGCCCGGGTCTGGAACGAGGTGAAGGCGACCGTCGGCAGCAGGCCTTTGTCCCTGAGGAGGGTGCCGGCGGCGCGGGCTTCGGCTTCGCCTTGCGCGGTCAGGTCCACGTCCCACCAGCCGGTGAAGCGGTTTTCGAGGTTCCACTGGCTCTGGCCGTGACGGACGAGGATGAGGCGGGGCAAGGACAAGCTCCGTGATTGCGCGAAAGGGCAAGGAAAGCGCCGTTAAAGCATCGCGCCAAAAGTGGGAACCACCTTTTGGCGTTTCCCGGTGCGCGAGCAAAAGGCTAGTTTTTCGGGCAGGTTTCGGGAAGTATCGACGGTTCCGGCGCGACATCGCCCGCACGGGCCTGGGCCTTGCGGCGGTGGAGGTTTTCGCGCAGCTTGGCAGCGAGGCGCTGCTCGCGGGTCGGGGCCTTGGCGGAGTTGTCGGGCGGCATCCCGGCTGTGTGCCCCGCAATCGGCCGGACCTCAAGCGCCGCCTTGACTTTTGCGCCACCCCTCGCCAAAGCGCGCCCCTGCCCGGCGGCGATGCCCCCGGCAAACGCGGAATGGTGTGCTGCTGTAGCTCAGTGGTAGAGCGCATCCTTGGTAAGGCTGAGGTCGGGAGTTCAATCCTCCCCAGCAGCACCATTCCCACCCCTGCCCCGAAATCCGGATTCCCGTGGCGGGCGGCGCGTGCGATATTGCGCCGGACGGGCCGCGCGTGCATGGCGCGGGCGGGATTTCTGGTATGAGGTTTGACGGACATGGCGGCGCACGACGATTCCCTGCGTGATCGGCTGGTGGTGGTGCTCGGCGGCAGCGGCTTTCTCGGCCGGCATGTCGCGCAGGAGCTGCTCGGGCGGGGCGCGCGGTTGCGGGTGGTGAGCCGGCACCCCGAACGCGCCTACGAACTGAAGCCGCTGGGAATGCTCGGCCAGGTGCAGTTCGTCCGCGCCGACGCGACGAAGGCGGACCGGCTCGGGCCGCTGTTTGCCGGCGCCCATGGCGTGGTCAACCTCGTCGGCGCGTTCGCCGGCGATCTCGACCGGGTTCAGGGCAGGGGTGCGGGCGCGGTGGCCGCGGCGGCGCGGGCCGCTGGCGTGGCGGCCTTCGTCCATGTCTCGGCAATCGGCGCGGACGCCACCTCGGACATCGCCTATGCGCGGACCAAGGCGGAAGGCGAGACGGCGGTCTTGGCGGCGTTCCCCGGCGCGACGGTGCTGCGGCCTTCGCTGCTGTTCGGGCCGGACGATGCGCTGACGACGATGTTCGGCGGCCTGATCGCGCGGCTGCCGGCGCTGCCGGTGTTCGCGCCGGAGGCGAAGTTGCAGCCGCTGTTCGTCGACGATGCCGCCTGCGCGATCGCCAGCGCGCTCGGCGATCCGGCGACGAACGGCGGCCGCACCTACGAACTGGGCGGGCCGGAAGTGGTGACGATGCTGCAACTGAACGAGCGGATCGCCCGGGCCGAGGGGCGCGCGCCGCTGTTCGTCCCGCTGCCGGATGCGGTTTCGGGCCTGATCGCGGCGCTGGGTTTCCTGCCGGGCGCGCCGATCACGCAGGCGCAGTGGAAGCTGCTCAAGGCGGGCAATGTCGTTTCCGGCACGCTGCCCGGCTGCGCCGAGCTTGGCGTGGAGCCGAGGCCGATGGGCCTGTTCCTCGACCGCTGGCTGGTGCGCTTCCGCAAGCACGGGCGGTTCGGCAAGCGCATCGCCGCCTGATCAGCTGGCGAGCGCCTGTTCCGGCGGCACATAGGCGATGCCGAGGCTTTCGCTGACCGGCCGGCTGGTGAGCTGGCCGTTGTGCGTTGAAAGCCCGGCGCGCAAGGCCGGGTTCTCCAGGATCGCGCGGGTGCCGCCTTCGGCCAGTGCCAGGCCATAAGACAGGGTGGCGTGGTTGAGCGCGTGGCTCGCGGTCAGCGGGACGGCGCCGGGCATGTTGGCGACGCAATAGTGGATCACGCCATCGACTTCGAAGGTCGGCTCGGCATGGGTGGTCGGGTGGCTGGTCTCGAAGCAGCCGCCCTGGTCGATGGCGACATCGACCAGCACCGACTTGGGCTTCATCAGCGCGAGCATCGGCCGGGTGATCAGCCGGGGAGCGCTGGCACCGGGCACCAGGACGCTGCCGACGACGACATCGGCATGGCTGATTTCCTCCTCGATGGCGTCGCGGGTCGAGAAGCGGGTGCGCAGGCGGCCGGCGAACAGGTCGTCGAGCTGGCGCAGGCGCGGCAGCGAGCGATCGACGATCGAGACCTCGGCGCCGAGGCCCAGTGCCATGCGCGCGGCCTGGGTGCCGACGACACCGCCGCCGAGCACCACGATCCGCGCCGGGGCGACGCCGGGAACGCCGCCGAGCAGCAGGCCGGGGCCGCCGTTGTGGGCGCGCAGGGCCTGGGCCGCCGCCTCGATCGACAGGCGGCCGGCGACCTCGCTCATCGGCGCGAGCAGCGGCAGGGCATGGCCTTCGCTGACCGTTTCGTAGGCGACCGCGGTCACCCCGCTGTCGAGCAGCCCGCGGGTCTGTTCGGGATCGGGGGCGAGGTGGAGATAGGCGAACAGGATCTGGCCCGGGCGCAGGCGGCGCCATTCCTGCGGCTGCGGTTCCTTGACCTTCACGATCATCCCCGCCGCCGCATAGACTTCCTCGGCCGTGGCGGCGATGCGGGCGCCCGCCCGGGCATAAGTCGCGTCGTCGGCGCCGATGCCGGCGCCGGCCGCTGTCTCGACCACGACCTCGTGGCCATGCGCGACATATTCGCGCACCGCCGCCGGGGTCAGGCCGACGCGGCCTTCCTGTTTCTTGATTTCCCGGGGAACGCCGACCAGCATGGGCAACTCCTTGTGCCGTGACCGCGCGGATGCACGCGATTGCGGGGTACGGAGCTATATGGGCATGGCCGCCCGAAATGACACCCCGCTCAGGCGTTGACGTCGGCGTAGTGGCTGGGCGGCTGGATCACTTCCATGCGTTCGGACAGGAGCGGCTGGAAGCTGGGGCGGCTCTTGAACACCGAATACCAGCTACGGGCCTGTTCATGCCCGCTCCAGTCCAGCCCGCCGAGGTAATCGGCCACGGAGATCTGGGCGGCGGCGGCGAGATCGGCGAGGCTCATCTGCGGGCCGGCGAGCCAGGGGCGGTGATCGATCAGGTAGTCGATATAGTAGAGATGTTCGTGGGCCAGCCGCATGGCTTCGCGCAGCGCCCGCGAATCGGGGGATTGCCGCAGGACGATGCGCTTCTTCATCCGTTCGTTGAGCAGCGGCTCGGTCACTTCGGTGAAGAAGCTTTCATCGAACATGGCGACCAGGCGGCGGATCTCGGCGCGGTTGAGCGCGGTGCCGTTGATCATCGGGTTCTTGTCGACGGTTTCCTCGATATATTCGCAGATGGCGCGGCTGTCGGCGAGGGCGAAGCCCTTTTCCGCATGGCGCAGGACCGGGGTACGCGCGGCCGGGCTCATGGCGAGGAACTCCTCGCGGCCTTCCCAAGGGTTTTCGCGGAAGAGTTCGTAGCCGATGCCCTTTTCGCTCATCAGCAGGCGGACCTTGCGGCTGAACGGGCACAGGGGGAACTGGTAAATCTGCCACATGGTCATGCCTTGCCTCAGGCGGCGGCCGGGCGTCCACCCGGACGCGACGAACCGGGCGATTCATTGCTGTGGATATTCATCGCCCGGGACAGCCGCATCGTTGACCAGAAGCACGCTGTCATCCCGGGCGAGCGCCCAGAGGCTCAGGCCGGCGGCCTGGGCCTTTGCCACCGCCAGGGTGGTGGGAAGCGAGATGGTGACCAGCGTGGTGGCCCCGCCGCGCACGGCTTTCTCGACGATCTCGAAGCTGCAGCGGGCGGTGGACAGGATGAAGCCGGCAGCCGGATCGCGCCCGGCGCGGGCGGCGGCGCCGAGCAGCTTGTCCAGCGCGTTGTGGCGGCCGACATCCTCCCGCGCCAGCCCGATCCGCCCGGCGGGATCGGCCAAGGCGGCGGCGTGGGCGGCGCGGGTGGCGCAGCCGAGCGGCTGGTTGGCCGGGAGTTCGGCGAGCGCGGCGAAGATCGCCCCGGGATTGAGCCGGGCATGGGGCGTCACCGGCGGCAGCGGCCGGGCGAGCGCTTCCAGCGATTCGATGCCGCACAGGCCGCAGCTCGATTCGGCGGCGCGGTTGCGCAGGCGCTGGCCGAGCCGCTCGGGCGGCAGGCGGGGAATCGCGGTCCGCACGATCCAGCCGGCATCGACCTCGGCGACGGCGATATCCTCGATATCGGTCGCAGCCGTGGCGAGTCCCTCGGTCAGCGCGAAGCCGGTGGCGTAATCCTCGAGGTCGGCCGGCGTCGCCATCATCACCGCATAGGCGACGCCGTTGAATTCGAGCGCGACCGGGACTTCGGCAATCCATTCGCGCGTGACCGGACTCTCGCCGCCGTCACGCGCGAAGGACCGGACGGCGGCGCCCGATGGCAGGTTCACGCCGCCGGACGATGCAGCCCGCAAAGCTTGTTGCCATCGGGATCGCGCAGATAGGCGAGGTAAAGGCCGGAGGGGCGCAGGCCCGGCGGGTCTTCGCAGGTGGTGCCGCCATGGGCGGTGCCGGCGGCGTGCCAGGCCTGGGTCTGCTCCGGGCTGGCCATGGCGAAGCCGACGGTGCCGCCGTTGGCGGCGGTGGCGGACTCGCCGTTGATCGGCCTGGTCAGCATCAGGGCGCTGCCGTTGTGGAAATAGAACAGGCGACCCTGGGGATCGCGCTGGCCGGATGGGCCGCCGATGGTGGCGAACAGCGCATCGTAGAAGGTTTGCGAGCGATCGAGGTCGTTGCTACCGAGGAAGACGTGGCTGAACATTCTCTCTCCATGGGATTATCGAGGGTGCGGTATGCGCTACAGTGGACCGGGTGACGGGCTTCGGTCAATCGCGGGGTGTGGGTCGTGCAACCGCTGATCCTTCACGAATATGCCGATAGCGGCAATTGCTACAAGATCAGGCTCACGGCGGCGCTGCTCGGCCTGACGCTCGAGCGGCGACAATACGACATCCTCCGGGGCGAGACGCGGACGCCGGAATTCCTCGCCCGGGTCAACCCCAACGGGCGGATTCCCGTGCTCCAGGTCGGCGACCGGATGTTGCCGGAGAGCAACGCGGCGATCTGGTATCTGGCCGAGGGCAGCGGGCTGGTTCCCGGCGACCGGTTTCTGCGTGCCGACATGCTGCGCTGGATGTTCTTCGAACAGTACAGCCATGAACCGAACGTGGCGACCTTGCGCTTCTGGCTGTCTTTCGTCGGCGAGCCGAACCTGGAAGAGGCGCAGCGGCGGCAGATCGGCGCCAGGCGGGCGGCGGGCGAAGCCGCCTTGCTGCTGATGGACGAGCATCTGGCGGCGCGCGCATGGATGGTCGGCGATGCCGTCAGCCTCGCCGACATCGCCCTGTTCGCCTATACCCACGTGGCCGGGGGCGGGGGATTCGCGCTGGCGGACTTTCCGGCGATCGGGCGGTGGATCGCGCGGATGGTGGCGCTGCCCCGTTTCGAGCCGATGGCTGGATAAAGGTAATCCTTGCCGAATCCGGGCGCTTATCCTAGATGGACGAGGTTACGGCCGCTCCGCGAGGGGCGGCCCTTTGTCATTCCGGACCCCTCGAAACGGTCCCAGAAATCCGGCGGAGATTGCCCGTGAACCAGCCCACCCCCCTGATGCCGCACGCGACGGCGTCCTGGCTTGTCGACACCACCGCGCTGTCCTTCGAGCAGATCGCCGAGTTCTGCGGGCTGCACATGCTGGAAGTGCAGGCGATGGCCGACGACCTCGCGAGTTCGAAGTATACCGGCCGCGATCCCGTGCGCGCCGGCGAGCTGACCATGGCCGAGATCGAGAAAGGCCAGGCGGACCCCTCCTATCGCCTGAAGATGCACAAGGCGCCGGTCAACGTCAGCCGCACCAAGGGCCCGCGCTACACGCCGGTCTCCAAGCGGCAGGACAAGCCGGACGGCATCGCCTGGATCCTGCGCCACCACCCGGAAATCTCCGACGCGCAGATCGGCAAGCTGATCGGCACGACCCGCAACACCATCGCCGCGATCCGCGATCGCAGCCACTGGAACATCCAGAACATCAACCCCAAGGACCCGGTGACGCTCGGCCTGTGCTCGCAGCGCGAGCTCGACGCGCTGGTCGCCAAGGTGGCGAAGAAGGCCGGGCTGACCGAGGACGAGGCGGTCAACGCCGAACGTCTCGGCTCCGACCGCGAGGCGCTGATCGAGGAACTGCGCGCCGAGCGCGAGGCGGCGACCAAGCTGGCCGGCGAAGCGGCGCAGGAAGCCGAAGCCGCCGCGTGGCTGGCGGCGAAGCGGGCGGCCGAGGCCGAAGGGCAGGGCTGAGGATCGAGGGGAGCCGGCAGGCTTCCCTTCCTGTTCGCAGACACGTCGGACAGGTCGCTGTCGATGTGACCGCGGGTGCTCAGAGCACCCCGTCGATCTGCTTCATCCGGTGTTCGTAGGCGCGGTGGAGCGCCTTCTGTTCGTGGATCGCGCCGCGCAGGTCGTACGTCGCGCCGATCGGGCGAGTGTGGGCGACCGGAACCGCGTCGATCACGCCGATGCGGTTGCGCGGCGTTCCCAGCAGCGCCGGCCAGAGGTGGTCGAGGCCGTAGCCGGAAACGACGTGGTGCATCGAGCCGATGCAGATCTTCAGCGCGCGGCGGCTGAACACCGGGCACATGATCTCGACGAATTCGGTGGACCGGACATCGTTGCCGACCTGCTGGACGGTCAGCGGATGGTTGGGATGGCAGCCGGGGCCTTGCATCATCGCCGGCTGGGCGAGGTCGAGGCCGAACTTGCGGAACAGGTGGAACATCAGGTTCACGCTGCGGCAGGACGTAAGCAGGTCGTCGTCCGGCAGCCACACCGCCTCGTAGTCCCACAGCGGCGAGTCGGGCAGGAACAGTTCGCTCAGCAGGCGCCACTTCTTGGTCAGCGGGATGTGGGCGAGATATTCGTGCGGGGTTTCGATCCTGGGCGGATTGGGGCCATACCAGCCCAGCGCCAGATCCCAGTTGCGGCCGCTCTCCTCGGCCTGTTCCAGCCAGAACGGGTGAAGCGAACTCGGGCCGGCCGGAAGGACGACGAGGTTGGGGCGGCGGTGGCCCTCGCGGGTGGCCTTGAGCCAGCGGGGCGCGCGCAGCGGCGTGCGCGCGGCGGGCATGAACGCGCCGCGCGGGTGATCGACCCGGTGGATCAGGTAGACCCCTTCGACCCCGTTGATCGTCCCGGTGCCGCCGAGCGTGGTCAGCTGGCCCTGCTCCATGCGGGCGAACTTGAAGGTGGCGGAGACGGTCCCGTCGACCGCGCTCAGCGTCAGTTCGCCATTGGCGAGCTGCCAGACATCGAGCGAGGGGGAGTGGCTGTTGCCGATCAGCCCTTCGGGCGCCAGCACCATGAACGAGGTGACGAGCCGGCCCTGGATGTCGAACAGGCGCCAGAACGTGCCTTCGAGCGCCTCGCGGGTCAGCGGCGGCGCCTCGACGAAGCTGGCGAGCATGGCCTGGAGCTGGCTCTCGGGTGCGGCTTCTGGTTGGGCGAAGGTGGTCTGCATGGCCGAACTGGTAAATGAATCTGGCTAAGGAAGTCTGGCGGCGGCCTAGGGGTTGGTCCGTGGTTCCGGGCGCAGCGGGGTATTGCGCAGGCAAAGGGTGAAGCGGCGTTAACCATGCCGGTTTACGGCTGCTCCGTTCGCCTATGTGGAGCATCGATGCCATGAAACCCGCCTGCGCCCAGGATGTCCATCTGCGCGACAAGCTCGCCAAGGCCTACCGCAACCAGGAATGGCTGGCGGTGGTGCGGACCGGCGAGAAACTGGCGCGCCATGGCCAGGTGCCGGCCGCGGCGCTGACGCTGATGGCGGCGAGCTTCCAGCGGCTGGGGCAGGCGGCCCGGGCCGAGTCGTGCTTTCGCGAGGCGATCACGCTGGCGCCGGGCAATGCGGTGAATTTCACCCATCTGGGCGAGATGCTGCGCAAGCAGGGCCGGCTGGCCGAGGCTCTGGCCGTGTGCGATGCCGGCGTCGAACACCATCCGCGCGAGGTGGAACTCCTGTTCGTCCGCGCCTGCGTGCTGCGGGATGGCAAGAAGCAGGTCGAAGCCCTGCAGGGGTTCAGCGCCGTGCTGGCCATCGCGCCGGACAATGTCGCGGCGATCAACGAACTCGGCGTGGTGCTGGCGGCTCTGGGCCAGGCGGACCGGGCGACCGAGGCGTTCTGCACCGTGCTGATGCTGGACCCGACCCACGCCGCCGCCTTGCGCAACCTCGGCCAGATCCTGACCTTGGCAGGGCGGCAGGACGAGGCGATCGGCATCTTCCGCCTGGCCATCGAGCGGGCGCCGGACAATCTGTTCCTGCGGCTGCGCAAGGCCTACCAGCAGTTGCACATCTGCGACTGGTCGGAATTCGGCGAGTTCGATTCCAGGCTGGGCGAGGCCGAAGCCTTGTGTGATGCGGGCACGCCGTTCGTCATGCTGGCGCTGGCCGACGATCCGGCGGTGCAACTGCACCACGCGCGCGCCTATGCGGCTTCGGTGGCGAAAGCCGCCGGGTCCGCCAAGGCACCCGCTATGCCGGCAGCACGGGACAAAATCCGCATCGGCTACCTCTCGGCCGATTTCCATGACCACGCGACGATGTACCTGATGGCCGGGCTGCTGCGCGAGCATGACCGGTCGAAATTCGAAATTCATGCCTTCAGCCATGGGCCCGATTGCCCGGACCACGCGATGCGCAAGTTCGCGGTCAAGCAGAGCGACAGCTTCACCGATCTGGCGGGAATGGGCGATGGCGAGGCGGCGGAGCGGATTCGCGCCGCCGGGCTGGACGTGCTGGTCGATCTCAAGGGCTATACGCAGGATTCGCGCACCGGCATTCTCGCGCGGCGTCCGGCGGCCCTGCAGGTGGCCTGGCTGGGCTTTCCCGGGTCGATGGGCGCACCGTTCATCGACTACATGGTGGCCGACGAAGTGGTCGTGCCGGCGGCGGAGCGCGGGCACTACGACGAGCGGATCATCTATCTGCCGGGCAGCTACCAGCCCAACGATGACCGCCGGGCGATTGCCACGACCGTGCCGACACGGGCCGAACTGGGCCTGCCGGAGGACGGGTTCGTGTTCTGCAGCTTCAACGCCAGCTACAAGCTGACGCCGCACGAGTTCGATATCTGGATGCGGCTGCTGGGCCAGGTCGATGGCAGCGTCCTGTGGCTGCTGGCGGGCAACGATGCCACCCGCGCCAACCTGCGGGCCGAGGCGGAACGGCGGGGGATTTCCAGCGAGCGGCTGATCTACGCCGGCAAGCTTCCCCAGGCCGAGCACCTCGCGCGGATCGGGCAGGCGGACCTGTTCGTCGATACCTTCCGGGTCAACGCCCATACGACGATGAGCGACGCGCTCTGGGCCGGCCTGCCGGCGGTGACGCTGGCCGGGCGGCAGTTCGCCGCGCGGGTCGGCGCCAGCGTGCTGGAAGCGGCCGGGCTGCCGGAGCTGGTGGCGCACGATGCCGGCGAATACGAGGCGCTGTGCCTGTCACTGGCCGGCGATCCGGCGCGGCTGGCCGGCTATCGCCAGCACCTGACGGCGCACCGGGCCAGCCTGTCGCTGTTCGACACGGTGGCCTATGCGCGCAAGTTCCAGGCCGGGATCGCCGCTGCGGTCGAACGGGCGCGCCACGGCCTCGCGCCGGCCGACTTGCACATCGCCTGAGCACCAGTTCGTCGCATCGGGGGCTATCGAAAAGACCCCTGAATGGCTACATGGGCGCCATGCCCGAGCTTCTGACCCCCCTCGATCCCGCCGCCCCCGGCGTGTGGACGCGTGAACCGGCGCGGCCGCGCACCCTGTGGGAGGCGGTTTCGCGCGCCATGCGCAACCGCTGTCCGCGCTGCGGTGAGACGAAACTGATGCCCCGGTTCCTCAAGCCGGCCGGGCATTGCCATTCCTGCGGGCTCGATTTCACCCCTCAGCAGGCCGACGATTTCCCCGCCTACATCTCGATGATCGTCACCGGCCACCTGATGGCGCCGGTGGTGATCGGCATGGCCATGGCCGGCTGGAGCACCGGGCTGATGGCGGCCACCCTGATCCCCGGCTCGATGGCGCTGATGCTGGGCCTGCTGCAGCCGGCCAAGGGGGCGGTGATCGCCGTGCAGTGGTGGAACGGGATGCACGGGTTCGTGAAAGAGCGCTGAGGCGGGGCGCAGCCTTCGCACCACGCCAGCACAGCTTGACAAGTCGAACCATATGGGTTATATTGCCCGCCCATCCGGCAGGCCAATCGCGTAAGGCCCCGCCGGTGTTTCAGGCCGGCGTTGCGGGCCATGGCGCGGGCAAACAGCCTTGGCCAAGCAGGCAGCGCTCGCAAGGATATGGAGCCAGGCACTCAACGGTGCCTCAAGTAACGGCAGCCCTAGCATCGCGAACCCGCCGGGCCGCCCGCTTCACATCCTCAGGGTCGAGCGGAGCGTCGACAGACTACCCTCCGCCGGTCGCATTGAAGTCTGAAAGGAATGCAGCCCAAAGGGCAAGGGCAGGCGAAGCTTGGGGAGTCACCGCCGGCAACGGCCAGGGCTACGTATTCGCCACTCTCACCCCAACAGCCGCATTCCCGCCCCGCGCCATACGCGAAGGGCGCCCCAACGCCGGCCTGATGTTGCCGTGCCAATCCCCGGCGTTACGTCGCACTCGCCCGCGACCGCCGAACCGTACCCGATCCTCCCCGCTCGCGGGGAGGTGGCAGCCCGCAGGGCTGACGGAGGGGGCGGGCAACCACACGCAACGTCAGCGCAATCACCCCTGTTGCAACGTCACCGGCTCCCCGAGTCTGATCGTGGCAAATATCGACAAGCGATATTTGCAGACGCGCGCTCCACGCGCTTCGCCGGAACGCAGGCCTAGCGCCTCAATCCATCAGCAGAATGCTGATCCGCCGGTTGCGCGGGTCGGTCGGGTCGTCCGGCAGCAGGGGTTCGCGGTCGGAGACGCCCTCGATGCGCTTGAACCGTTCCTCGGTGATGCCGTCGCGCATCAGCGCCTGCCGGGTGGCTTCGGCGCGGCCGGCGGAGAGCGACCAGTTGTTGGTGGCATTGCCGGTGACGCCGTCGCCGCCCTTGTACTTGAGCGCGTCGGTGTGGCCGCGAATGGAAAGCCCGCTGCCTTCCGGGCCGACCGTGCCGGCGATGACCCGCAGCAGGTCGCGCGCGTCGGTCGTCAGGATGGTGGTGCCCAGCTCGAACATCGAGAAATCGGCGTTGTCCATCAGGTCGATGCGGATGCCGTCGGGCGTGACCGAGAGCTTGACGATCTGGGCCAGGCGCTTCATCCGCTCGCTGGCGGAGAGCTTTTCCTTGAGCTTCTGCTCGAGCTTGGCGACGCGCTTGACGTTGGTGCCGCCTTCCTTGGGGCCACCGGTGGTGTCGCGCGGGATGGTCATCGCCTTGGTGCCGGTCTGGCCCTTGCGATTGGGATAGTTGTCGACATCGGTGATCGAAGAGCCGCCGAGCAGCCCGTTGGAGCCGGCACTGGCCTGCTTCATCTTGACCAGCGTCGGGGTGAAGTAGTCGGCGATGCCCTTGCGCTGCTTTTCGGTCGTGGCACCGAGCAGCCACATCAGCAGGAAGAACGCCATCATCGCGGTGACGAAGTCCGCATAGGCGACCTTCCAGGCGCCGCCGTGGTGGCCGCCGGCGACGACGGTGATCTTCTTGACGATGATCGGCGGCGGCAGCTCGTTCTTGCCGCGCTTCGGGGGTGCCATGATTACCTACCCCTGAGCGCGTCTAGAAGCTCGGAGAGACCCGGGCGGAAATCGTGGCCGAGGCCGGAGCGGGCGCTTTCGACCACCAGCGGCTGCGGCCAGCCATGCAGCGAGGCGATGACCACCTGCTTGACCGCATGGAAGATCTGCTCGTCGGCCTCGACGATCTGCTTGAGCCGGCCGGCCATCGGCGCGACCATGCCATAGGCCAGCAACACGCCCATGAACGTGCCGACCAGCGCCGAGCCGATCATCGCGCCGAGGATGCTCGGCGGCTTGTCGATCGAGCCCATGGTCTTGACCACGCCGAGCACGGCCGCGACGATGCCGAGCGCCGGAAGCGCGTCGGCCAGGTTCTGGATTGCGTGCTGCGGCTCGTGCAGCTCGTGGAAATGGGTCTTCATCGCATTGTCCATGACATCCTCGACCGCGTGAACCTCGAGCGTGCCCGAGGAAACGACGATGAGCGTCAGGGTGTCGGCGATCAGCCCGGTCAGCTCGTGGTTGGCGAGCAGGCGGGGGTATTCGGCGAAGATGGCCGAGGTCTTCGGGTCGGAGACATGGCTTTCCAGCGCCACCGGGCCTTCGGTGCGCAGCATCTTCATCAGCTTGGTGGTCAGCGCGATGGCGTCGATATGGTCCTGCTTGTTGTGCTTGGGACCCTTGAACACCTTGGCGAAACCGCCGCCCAATGCCTTCAGCCCGTGCATGTTGTTGCCGGTGATCAAGGCGCCGACGGCGGCGCCGCAGATGATCAGCAACTCGTGCGGGATCGCCTCCATCACCGGGCCGAGCGCACCGCCGGTGATGGCGAAGCCGCCGAACACCATGCCGAACAGGACAACAATACCGATACCGGCGAACATGATCTCGTACCCCCAAGTCGGCCTTCCGGCCTTCAATCCCTAGAACTGGCGCTCAATTGATCATCGAAAACAGGTTGAGGCTGGAAAGCTTGACGAAACTGGCCTGGCTCGCCTGCAGGATGGTCATCGTCTGCTGGAGCCGGGACACGGTCGTGGCGATGTCGGTGCCGCCGACGCTGGCCTCGTCGTCGGTGCGCTGCTGGCCGAGCTGGTCGCGGATCGCGGTCGTGGTGTCGATCCACGAGAGGCGCGAGCCGACGATGGTCTGCGCGGTCGAGATGGCGTTGGTCGCGGCCTGAAGCTGGTCGAGCGCGGCATGGGCGGCGGCCTGCGGTGTGGTGCCGGAGGGGCCGTTGCCCTGGAGCGCGTCGCCGAGATTCTTGACCACGGCGAGCAGGTCGGTGCTGCTGCCGTTGACGGTGAAGTTGAGGAATTCCGGGCCGGTCACCCCGCGCGTGACGGTCAGGCCGTTGCCCAGCGAGACGGTGTCGGCGGTGCCGGCGCCGGTGTAGCTGGCGGTGCCGTTGGCGGCGAGGGTATAGGCCTGGCTGCCATTGTTGCCGCCGAACAGCGACTGGCCGCGTGAATCCTTGGCGTTGGCCAGCGTGACCAGGTTCTGGCGCAGCGCGGTGACCTCGGCGCCGACGCCAGCGCGCTGGGCATCGTTGAGCGTGCCGGTGGCGGCCTGGGTGGTCAGCTCCTGCAGGCGGGCGACGATGGTGGAAAAGTTGGACAGCGTGTCACTGGCCATGGTCAGGTCGGACTTGGCCGATTCGGCGTTGGTCTTGTCCACCGTGGACAGCGTGTCGCTGCGGTTGAGCGCGCGCATCCGCGCGGCGGCGACCGGATCGTCGTAGGCGTTCTTCAGCCGGCTGCCGGTGCTGATCTGCTCCTGCAGGTTCTGGGCCTGCGTGTTGAGCGCGTTCATGTTGTAGATCGCGCTGTCGTAGAAGGAGCTGGTGCTGACGGTGCTCATGGGCTGGTCATCCGGTCATGGTTCATCTGAGGTTGAGCAGGGTGTCGAGCAGGGTCGAGGCGACCTGCATGACCTTGCCCGAGGCCTGGAAGGCTTGCTGGAACCGCACGAGGTTGGCCGCTTCCTCGTCGAGGTTGACGCCGGACTGCGCTTCGAGCGCATTCTTCGCGTTGGCGGCAATGGCGGTGAGCGCGGTCTGGGTGGTGGTGGCGCCCTTGACCGCGGCGGCGGTGTCGAACAGCAGCGAGTCGGTGCCGCCGACGACATTGGCGGTCCCGAGCGCGGTCTGCAGTGCGGTGAGGTTGGCCGGGTTGGCGCTGCCGGGCAGCGAGTTGGCCGGCGCGGTGGCGATCTGGTTGCCCGACGTCAGGGCCAGTGTGATCGTCGCCGCGGTGATGCCGGTGAACATCGGCTGGCCGGCGCTGCCGTCGAGCGCGGTGCCGCCGGTCTGCACGGTGTTGGCGGCGGTGGCGAGCGACTTGGCGACCGCGTCGAGCCGGGTGACGGCACCGGCATAGCTGGACAGCGCCTGCTGCTGGCCGGCGAGCGAGCCGCCGCCAAGCGCCAGTGCCGCCGCGCCGACGCTGAACGAGATCGTCCCGTCCGACGCCGTGGCCATCGCCAGAGTCGCCGATTGCCCGCCCTGGACCAGGGTCGTGGCGGGATTGCCCATCTGCACCTTGACCGTGTTGTCAGGGTTGATGGTGGTGGTGATGTTGCCATAGGTCGAGAGCTGCTGGAGCAACTGGTCGCGCTGGTCCATCAGCACCGAGGCGTTCATGCCGGGATCGGTGTCGGCGGAGATCTTGGTGTTGAGCGTGGCGAGGTTCTGGGTCAGCGTGTTGACCTGCTTCACCCCGTCGGTGGCCTGGAACTGGAGCTGGTTGCCGACCGCCGCCAGCGAGGTGCCGGCGATGTTGAAGCTCTGCGCCATGGTGCGCGCCGCTTCCAGCGTGCTGGCGCGCAGCGAGGTGTCGGTCGGGTTGGAGGAAAGCTGCTGGAGCGAGGCCTCGAACTGGGTGATCGCCGGGTAGAGGTTCGACTGCTCGAGCGCGTTCGAGATATCCTGCAGGCCGCCGACCTGGGCATCGGCGCGCGAAGCGTCCGAGCCGGTGCGGCGCATCTCGGCCTGGCGGAACAGGTCGGCCGAGCGGCTGATCGTCTCGTTGCCGACGCCGAACAGCGAGACATCGCCGATTGACGACTGGGTGCCATGGCCGGCCATCTCGCTGACCGAGAGGGTGCGGCGGACATAGCCGGCAGTGCCGGCATTGGCGATGTTCTGCGCGGTGACATCGAGCGCGGCGCGGGCGGCGCGGGCGCCGGAAGCGCCGATCTGCAGGAGGTTCGAGGACATCGCTTATCCTCCCGTCTTCGCCGCAGGCGCGGCGGCGGCGGAAGCACCCGAACGCGCCAGCAACTGCTTCTCGATCAGGTTGGCGAGGCCGAAGGCGCCCTTGCTGGCGGCGATTTCGGCGAAGCGCGCGTCCTGCATCTCGCGGAAGGTCTGGTCCTGCTTGCCGAACACGCCGCCGCCGTCGCTGTCGTCCAGCGAGGTCTTGCGGGCTTCGGCCAGCATCTGGCGCACGAAGATCGCCTCGAACTGGCGGGCGACCTGGCGGATCTTCGCCTTGTCCTGCCCCGGAGCGGCGGGCGTCGCCGCCTGCGGCAGGCCGGGGAGCGGGAGTGCTGCGGGCGCGGTCATATCACCACCATCTCCGCCTTGAGCGCACCGGCCTGCTTGAGCGCCTCGAGAATGGCGACGAGATCGGACGGGCCGACGCCGAGCAGGTTCAGCGCATCGACGATTTTCGCCAGCGAGGCGCCGCCCTTGAAGTACTGGACGCGGGGGCTGCTTTCCTCGGTCGAGATCCGGCTCGACGGGGTGACCGCGGTCTGGCCCTGGCTGAACGGCGCGGGCTGGCTGACCTGCGGCTTCTCGTCGATGCGGACGGTCAGCTTGCCGTGGCTGATCGCGGCCGGCGAAAGGCGCACGGCAGAATTGATCACGACGGTGCCGGTTCGCGAGTTGACGATGACCCGGGCCGGGGTTTCTGCCGGCTGGATCTCGAGCATCTCGATCGATGCCATCATGCCGGCGCGGGTGTCGGCGCCCGCTGGCAGGCGCAGCGCGATGGTGACGCCGTCCTCGACCGAGGCGATGCCGGGAAAGCGGCGGTTGACCGCATCGCGGACGCGCTCGGCGGTCATGAAATCGGCGGTGGCGAGGTTCCAGCGCAGGACCTCGGCGTTCTCGAAGCCGGTGGCGACCGCGCGCTCGACGGTGGCGCCATCGGCGACCCGGCCGACGGTCGGCACGTTGACGGTCAGCGAGGAGCCGTCCTTGGCGGCGATGCCGAGCCCGCCGACCGCGAGGTTGCCCTGGGCCATGGCATAGATCTGGCCATCGGCGCCCATCAGCGGCGCGAGGATCAGGGCGCCGCCGCGCAGTGACTTGGCCTTGCCGATGGTCGAGACGGTGATGTCGATCCGCTGGCCGGGCTTGGCGAAGGCGGGCAGCTCGGCGGTGATCATCACCGCTGCGGCGTTCTTCAGGCCGGGGGAGACGCCTGGCGGCAGTTGCAGGCCCATCCGGCCGGCCGCGCCCTTCATCGCCTGCGTGAGGTATTCGAGGTTGTCGTCACCGGTGCCGGCGAGGCCGACGACGATGCCATAGCCGGTCAGCTGGTTGGTGCGGACGCCCTGGAAGCTGCCGAGGTCGCGCACGCGCTCGGCCATCGCGGCGTGAGGCGCGCAAAGAACACCCAGCGCGCAAAGCAAGCTGGCCCACAGCTTCCCCTCCCGCTTGCGGGAGGGGCCAGGGGAGGGCTTGTTATTAGCGGTGTGACGCAGAGTTCGAAGGAACAGGCCCTCCCGTGATGGGAGCCACGTGTCTCCCATCACCCCCTCCCGCAGGCGGGAGGGGAGACGAAGGGCGATCGCTTGCAGGATCGGAGTTTTCATCGCCATCTCCTCAGAACGGGCTGACGATGTTGAACAGCTTCGACAGCCAGCCCTCGCGCCCGGCGCGCTGGATGGCGCCGTTGCCGGCATATTCGACCTTGGCGTCGGCCACCTTCGAGGAGGGGACGTTGTTGTCGACGTCGATATCGGCCAGGCGCACGATGCCGGTGAACTGGATCCACTCCTGTCCCTGGCTGAGCAGCATGACCTTTTCCCCGCGCACGAGGGCAGTGCCGTTGGGCCGGACTTCGGCGATCGTCACGGCGATGGTGCCGGAAAAGGCGTTGGTCTGGACGGCGTTACCCTGACCATTGAACGACGATTGCGCGCTCGCATTAAGATCTGATTGCTTGAGGAATGACAAAGGACCCGTAGTCGGCGGCACGATCGAGCCGGAGCCGGCGCGCTGGGTCTTGGAGCCGGCGGTCTTGGACGAAGTGGTGCTCTCGCTGATCAGGATGGTCAGCGGATCGCCGACGCCGTGAGCGCGGGCGCCGGAGACCAGCGAGGCATAGCCGGCCGACGCATTGAAGATCGATCCGGTCGGCTGCTGCGGCGCAGCCGGGACGACCGGCAGGCTGGCGGCGAAGCCGAGCGGCGGCTTTTTGGCCAGCGCCGGGGCCGGCAGCAGCGCGATGGCAAGGAGGGAAACGGCGGCACGCATGATCGGTCTCGCAGGGTTTGCCATCACAGCGTCTGGTTCGCGTTCTTGAGCATCTCGTCGACCGCCGAGATCATCTTCGAGTTGACCTCGTAGGCCCGCTGGCATTCGATCATGTCGACCATTTCCTGGACGACGTTGACGTTGCTGGCCTCCAGCATTCCCTGGTTGATCGCGCCGCGACCGGCCTGGCCGGCCACGCCGACCTGGGCCGGGCCGCTGGCGCCGGTTTCGAGCAGGAAGTTGTCGCTGGCGGCCTGGAGACCGGCCGGGTTGGCGAAGCTGGCGAGCGTGATCTGGCCGACCTGGGTCGGCGCCGCCTGGCCGGCAACGGTGACCGAGACGGTGCCGTCATTGCCGACGGTGATCGACTGGGCGCCGTCGGGGATTGTCACCGGCGGCTGGACGGCATAGCCCTGCGAGGTGACCAGCTGGCCTTCGGGCGAGCGGGTGAAGTTGCCGGCGCGGGTATAGGCGGTCTGGCCGCCGGGCATCTGGACGACGAAGTAGCCTTCGCCGGAGATCGCCATGTCCAGCGCATTGCCGGTGGTGTCGAGCGCCCCCTGGGTGGCGATGCGGGTGGTGGACTGGATGGCGACGCCGGTGCCGAGGTTGAGCCCGGTGGCATACTGGGTCTCGCCCGAGGACTGCTGGCCGGCGACCCGGGCGTCCTGGTAGGCGAGCGTGGCGAAATTGGCGCGGTCGCGCTTGAAGCCGGTGGTGCCGACGTTCGCCAGGTTGTTGGCGATGACGCGCATCCGCGAGTCCTGGGCTTCGAGACCGGTGCGGGCGACCTGGAGGGCATTGGCGGACATGGGCTAACCTTTGAATTGGAAAGGGGTTGGTTCAGGAATTGATGCGCATCAGGGCGGAGCCGCTTTCATCGATCTCGCGGGCGGTGGAGATCATCTTGGTGCGGATGTCGAACATGCGCTGGGCCTCGACCATCTGGACCATGACCTCGCTGGGATCGACGTTGGAGCCTTCGAGCGAGCTGGTGGCGACGGTGGCATTGGCATCTTCCGGCAGGGCGCCGCCGCCGATCACGCGGAACAGGCCGTCGATCTGCTTGGCGATCTTCGAGCCGGCGGTGCTGACCAGCTTGAGCCGGTCCACCGCGACCGGGGGCTGGTCCGGGGCTTCGGCATTGCCGACCATGACCGAGCCATCGGGCGAGATGGAGACGGCCGCGTCCGGCGGCACCGAGATCGGCCCGCCGTTGCCCATGACCGGGCGGCCATCGCCGTTTTCCAGCACGCCGGTGGCCGAGACGGTGAGATCGCCACGCCGGGTATAGGCCTCGCTGCCATCGGCCGCCTGGACCGCCAGCATGGAATCGCCGGTGAGCGCGACATCGAGCGGACGGCCGGTCTGGCTGACGGTGCCCTGCTTCATCGAGGCACCGCGCACCTCGCCATCGGTCAGCGCGCGAACTTCGAGCGGACCGCCCTTGACCGTGACCGGGGTGGAATAGATCATCTCGGCCCGGAAGCCGACGGTCTGGGTGTTGGCCATGTTTGACGCGATGACCCGCTGGCGGGTCATCGAATCGGTCATGCCGGACATGGCGGTGTAAATCAGGCGGTCCATGGGAAGAGGTTCCTAGGGTTCAGCTTAGCTCGTCCGCAGGTTGATGATCGTCTGCGAGATCTGCGTCGTCGTATCGATCGCCTTGGCGTTGGCCTGGAACGAGCGCTGGGCGGCGATCAGGCCGACCATCTCGGTGGCGAGATCGACGTTCGAGCGTTCGATCGAGCCGGACTGGAGCCCGCCGAACGCGCCGGTGCCAGGCTGGCCCAGGGTGGCCGAGCCGGACAGGCCGGTGGCGGTCCAGGTGGCATTGCCGATCTGCTTGAGGCCGTTGTTGGCCGGGAACGAGGCGAGCGCGACATAGCCGATCACCGAAGTCGAGCCGTCGGCATAGGAGGCGGTCAGCTTGCCGTCGCCGCCGACGCTCATGCCGGTGTAGTCGGCGGCGGGGGTGGCGGTGTTGGTCAGCGGCACCTGGGCATCGCCGGCGGTGGTGGTCGAGGTAATGACGCCGCTGGCATTGACCGGGAACACCTGCATGCGTTGGCCGGCATCGTTGCGGATGAAGCCTTGGCCGTCGACGCCAAAGGCACCGGCGCGGGTATAGGCGACCTGGCCCGACGTCGGCGACTTGACGGTGAAGAAGCCGTCACCGTTGATCGCGACGTCGAGCGCGTTGCCGGTCTGGTCGACGGGGCCGAGCGAGAAGTTCTGCTTGATGGCGGAGACGCGGGCGCCGATGCCGACGGTCAGGCTCGGATCGGTCAGGATCGAGGCGGAGACGATGTCGGCGAACGAGGCGGTGCTCTTCTTGAAGCCGTTGGTATCGGCATTGGCAATGTTCTGCGCGATCACGTCGAGGTTGACCTGCGCGTTCTTGAGGCCGGAGAGCGAGGTGTAGAAGGTCATCGGGTTGGCTCCCTGTTATGGGCGGGTCAGGCGGTCTTGCCTGCGGAAGGGCGAGCCGCGAGGGCGGCGGTGACGTTGGTGTTGAGCGTGTCGAGCTTGCCGGCGATGTCCTTGAGGGTCGTCGTCGACTCGGTCTGGGTGGACAGCGAGGAGAAGGTGGCCATCTGGGCGACCATGTCCTTGTTGTCGGTCGGGTTGGTCGGGTCCTGGTTCTTCAGCTCGGCGGTCAGCAGGCCGAGGAAGTCCTTGACCCCCAGGTTGGAATAGGCGCTCGGCAGCGGGGTGCCGGCGGCGGGACTGGCGCCATTGGGGCCGGAAACGGACGTGACCATCACTTCATCCTCATTGTATCGAGCATCAGCTGCTTGGCGGTGGAAAGGGCTTCGACCAGGTTCTGGTACTGGCGCGAGCTGTCGAGCATCTCGACCATCTCGGCGTTCTCGTCGACCGGGGCGGTCCAGACGTCGCCATTGGCATCGGCGAGCGGGTGGTTGGGGTTGTGCTCGCGCACGGCATTGGCCTGCGAACGCTGGACGCCGGTGACGCGGACGGTCGAAAGCCCGGTGGACCTGTCGAGCTCCTCGGCGAAGACCGGGCGCATCGGCTTGTAGGCGGTGTCTGAGCTGCTCGCGACCGCGCCGGCATTGGCGAGGTTCGAAGCCGCTGCGTTCATGCGGACGATCTGCGACGACATCCCCCGTTGGGCGAGGTCGAACAGGGTCATCGGGCCGGAGGAAACCTGGGGCATGGCTTATTCCCCCTTTATCGCGCGGGTGATCGTGTCGATCCGCCCGTTGAGGAACGAGAGCGTTGCCGAGTAGCCGACCGCGTTCTGGCTGAAGGCGACCTGTTCGGTGCCGAGCTCGACCGTGTTGCCATCGAGCGAGGGCATGACGGGAACGCGGTAGCGGGTGGCGGCGGCGGTAGCCTGTTCGTCGCCGGCGCCGCCGAGGCGGGCCTTGAGCGCGGTGGCGAAATCGATGTCGCGGGCCTTGTAGCCCGGGGTGGCGGCATTGGCGATGTTCGAGGTCAGCACGCCCATGCGCTGCGAGCGCAGCTCCAGCGCGGCGCCGTGGACGCCGAACAGGCCGAGGTTGTTGGCCGGGTCTGACAAAACCGGAACTCCTTGCTCGAAGGCGGCACCGGCGGGAGGCCGGCGACGCGCACGGATGAGGTCTGCAAGGGGTGTGCCAGTTTGCGTTTGCGGGCCGGATCGCGGTGGTGGCCGGCGGCAGGCGGCAAATGTTTGCCAGCAACCGGCAAATTGCTGCCGGCGGCTGAAAATCGTCTGCCGCCGTCCGTTCTGGTGGCCTGAAGGATCGGACATCTCATGGACCTCATCACCGGCCTCGACTGGCCGACGATTGCCCTGGTTTTCGGCGGGACGCTGCTGGCGACCCTCCTGCGCGCGGGCGGGCGCGAGAGCGCGGTCACCGTGCGGCTGCTGGCCCACGCGCTGGTCGGCCGCGCGTTCGACGCCGACGGGGCGCGGGCCGAACTGGCGGTGCATATCCAGGACATTCGCAAGGACGGGCTGATCCGCGCCGATCACTTCACCATCGGCGACCGCGAGTTCGACGAGGCGACAGGGGCGATGATCGGCGAACGCTCGGTCGATGCGCTGCTGGCGGCGCACGCGCGGCACAAGGCGCGGCGCGCGGCGCGGACGATGACGGCGGTGCGCACCCTGGCCATGGCGGCCGAACTGGCGCCGGTGTTCGGGCTGTTCGGCACGCTGGTTTCGCTCGGCAAATTGCCGGCGGACGGGATCGACCGGGGGGGCTATATGGCGGCGATCGGCATGGCGGTCCATGCGACGATGGTCGGGCTGCTGGCGGCCAACATCCTGTTCGCGCCGCTGGCCAGGCTGGTCGAGCGGCGGCTGGCGGCCGAAGAGGCGGACCGGGAGGCGCTGTTCGACTGGCTGGCGCTGCAACTGGCGCTGACCGAACCGCACCGGCGCGCCCACGCCGCCGCGCGCGAGGCGGCCGATGGCGAGCGGGTGGCGGTGACACACCGGTTTTCGGCGGCTTCGTGACCGCCGCGCCTGCCAGCATCCTCGACGGGAAGCCATTGATCGGCTGGCAGACCCTGCTGGCCGACCTGGCGCTGATCCTGTTCATGGTGACGGCGGCGGCCATGGCCGCGAGCCCGCCCAGGCAGCCGAAGGCGCCGCCGCCGGTGGCACACCGGGAAGCGCCGCGCGCGGAAGCGGCGGCGGTGTGGCGGGCGGGCGGCGACGCACCGCCGCTGGGCCGGTGGCTGCGCGAAACGGCGCCCGATCCGCGCCAGCAGCTGACCATTGCCATCCATTATCCCGGCACTTCGGGCGCGCTGGCCAATGCGCTCGCGCGGGCGGCAGCGCTGGCCGACGAGGCCGAGGCGGCGGGTTTCCCCTCGCGCGTGCTGGTCGAGCCGGGGGAGGCGGAAGTGGTGGCGACGCTGAGCTATGATCGGATCGGCCCGGGGGTGGATCGTTCGACTGGCACGGGACTTGCTGATCATGGACGGTAACTTCCCGTTGCCGTTTTCCGAGGTCTTATGCACCCGCTCCGTCATGCCGTCGCCTTTGTCGCCCTTGCCGGGGGCGCTCCCGCCATTGCGCAAGGCGCGTTTGCCAGCCTCGATGCGATCGACCGGGCTGTGGCGGGGTTCACTGGTGCCGGGATCAGCCAGCAGGGCGGGGCGACCTTGCCGGTCGACCGGCGGCTGCGGCTGGCGCCGTGCCGCAGTCCGCTCGCAATGTCCTGGCGCAGCGAGCGGCACGAATCGGTGCTGGTGCAATGCCCGGATGCCGGGTCCTGGCACCTGTTCGTGCCGGTCATGGCGAGCGCGGCGGCCAATGCCGCGCCGGCGGTGCTGCGCGGCGAGGCGATCAACGTGGTGGTCAGCGGCGACGGCTTCTCCGTTTCCCAGCCGGGCGAAGCGATGGAATCGGGCGCGGTCGGCGCGTGGATCCGCGTGCGCACGGTCAAGGACGGGACCGCCAAGGGCGAGCCGATGCGCGCGCGGATCGTGCGCCCGGGCCTGGCCGAAGTGCCAATGGATTAAGTCTCCGCAGGCGTTTTCGGCAAAAAATGCGGGGCACCCCTTAAATCAGGCCTTAAAGCCGGCAAACGAATGCCGTTCTTCGGTTCGAGGAACCAAGGAGCGGTAACATGTCCAGCATCGGACCCGGCCCTGGGATTGGAACGGGCCATATCGAGTTGAGCGGGATTCGCGCCATCAATGGCGCGGAATCGCGGCAAGCACCGGCAGAGACGGCGCCCCCGCCGCCCGTGCCGGCTGGCCGATCGCATTCGAACCAGGCGGCGACGGAGGTTTCGACCACCGCGCTCAGCGCCGGCGAAGTGCCGATCGACGGTGAGCGCGTCACCCAGATCAGGAAAGCCATTACCAGCGGCACCTATCCGCTGATGCCGACCAAGATCAGCGATGCGATGATCGCGGCCGGCATCATGCTGCAGGTGAGCAAGTGAACGAGGACAGGACAGGCATGAGCGGGCAATTGCGCGACACCTTGCGGCAAATGGTTGCCGTCCTGCAGACCGAGCGGCAGTCGCTTGCCGGCATGGACCTCGACGGCATCATGGGCACGGCGACCGACAAGGTGGCGCTGTGCGGGCGGCTCGAACAGGTGACGGAAGACGAGATCGACGACGAGTGCCGTGGCCTGCTCGATGCGGCGAAGCGGCTCAACGAGGTCAACCGGCAGTTGCGCAACCTGATCGCCGCCAACGTTTCGGCGCGTCTGGAGGCCTTGACCGGCAGTCCGAACGCCTATGGCGTGCGGGGAAATTTCGGCGGTCCGGCGTACGCATACGCGGCCGCCCGGGTCTGAAGGCAGAGCTAACGGGAGAGTGGCTGCCGCCGGCGCGCATGTCCGGCGGCAGCCATTTTCGTTTGCGGCTGCCTCACCACCAGCAATTGGCATAACCTTTGCAGAGCACCGGTCATGTTCGCATCGACCGGGAGCAGGGCGTGAGCCAGGGGAATTATTGGGCAACCGGGAATACCGGGTTCGTGCCGGGCTTCGCCAGTCTGCCGAATGCCGTGCCGGCGGTGGCCAGCGTCAGTGGCGGCAACGATCCGCGCGGCGCGATCGCCCGGGCGGCGCAGGCGACCGGGGTCGATTTTTCCTATCTGCTGGCCCAGGCCAAGCTCGAATCCTCGCTCAACCCTTCGGCGCGGGCGGGGACTTCCAGCGCCGCAGGGCTATACCAGTTCACCCAGGGCACCTGGGCGCAGGTGCTGCAGCAGCATGGCGCCGAGATCGGGCTTGATGGCGGCGCGGCCGGCAGCACCCTGGCGGCGCTGCGTGACCCCGCCGAGCGCGCGCGGCTGATGGCGCTGCGGTTCGACCCCGAGACTTCGGCGCGAATGGCGGCGGAGCTGGCGGGGGACAACCAGGCGGTGCTTTCGGCCTCGCTGGGGCGGCAGCCAAGCCCGAGCGAGCTTTACCTGGCGCATTTCCTCGGTGTGGACGGGGCAACCAGGTTCCTCTCCGCGCTTTCCACCGATCCGACGCAATCTGCAGCCGGGCTGCTGCCCAAGGCAGCCGGGGCGAACCGTTCGGTGTTCTACGATGCCAATGGCGCGCCGCGCGCGCTCGGCGCGGTCATGGCGCTGATCGAGCAGCGAATGGCCATTGCGATGCAGGATTCCGGGCAGAGATTCGGCGACCAGAAGCCGGGGTTTTCCAGCTTTCCCGATCCGGCGACGGCGAGCGCGATGCCGGCGACGCAGCCGGCACCTGCCGCCCCGGCCTGGGCTGGCGGCCTGGGCGCGGAGTTTGCGTCCGCGCAGGCTTCGGCTTCGGGGGACGGTGGCACGCGCCGTTCGATGGCCGATACCCTGGGCGCGGCCTTTTCCATTGGCGACAACACCCCGGGCAATGCTGCAGCGCCGGATTTCGTGCGCAGCGCCTACGGGCGGCTGCGGGCGCTCGGCCTGTGAGCGGCAGGATGACGAGGGCTAGCCGATGAAGGCGCCGCTGCTTTCGGCGAGGCCGTCATCGCTGGCGCTGCCGGCGGGCATCCTGACCATCATCGTGCTGATGGTGGTGCCGGTGCCGGCTTTCGTGCTCGACCTGTTCTTCGTGCTCAACATCGCGTTGTCCATCGCCGTGCTGATGGCGGCGATGAATGCGGCCAAGCCGCTCGACTTCTCGTCGTTCCCCTCGGTGCTGCTGTTCGCCACCCTGCTGCGGCTGGCGCTGAACGTCGCTTCCACCCGCGTCGTGCTGGTGCACGGGCACGAGGGCGGGGCGGCGGCGGGCCATGTCATCGAGAGCTTCGGCGAGTTCCTGATCGGCGGCAACTTCGCGGTCGGCCTGTTCGTCTTCATGATCCTGATGATCATCAACCTGGTGGTCGTCACCAAAGGCGCCGGGCGCGTGTCGGAAGTCTCCGCGCGCTTCACCCTCGATGCCTTGCCGGGCAAGCAGATGGCGATCGACGCCGATCTCGCCGCCGGGCTCAGCACGGCCGACGAGGCGCGGACCCGGCGGCGCGAGGTCTCGACCGAGGCCGATTTCTACGGCTCGATGGACGGTGCCAGCAAGTTCGTGAAGGGCGACGCGGTCGCCGCCCTGCTGATCCTCGGGGTCAACATCATCGCCGGCTTCTGCCTGGGCATGGTTTCCCACGGGCTGACCGCGGCGGATGCGGCGCAGAAATACATCACGCTGGCGGTCGGCGATGCGCTGGTGGCGCAGGTGCCGGCGCTGCTGCTGTCGATCGCGGCGGCGGTGATCGTCACCCGGGTGTCCGACAGCCGCGACCTTTCCGGCCAGATCGGCGGCCAGTTCGCCGATCCGCGCATTTTCCTGCCGGTGGCGATCATCCTCGGCGCGATCGGCCTGATGCCGGCGATGCCGCAGCAGGTGTTCCTGCCGGCGGCGGGGCTGGCGTTCTGGCTGTGGAAGACGCTGAAGAAGCGCGAGGCAGCCGCCGACCGCGCGGCCAAGGCGCTGGAGCCGGTGGCGCCGCCGCCGGACCCGGCGAAGATCTCCCTGGAAGATGTGTCCGACCACACGCTGGTGACCATCGAGATCGGCTATGGCCTGGTCCAGCTGGTCGACGAGCGGCGCGGGGCACCCCTGGTCGGCCGAGTCACCGGCGTGCGCAAGCAGCTTTCGCAGAGCTTCGGCTTCGTCGTGCCGCAGTTCCGCGTGCGCGATTCGCTGGAGATGGCGCCGAACGACTATCGCATCCTGCTCGGCGGCGTGCCGCTCGGCGGGACCACCATCCGGGCGGACAAAGTGCTGGCGATCGATGCCGGCGAGGCGCGCAAGGGCCACGCCCTGCAGGGGGTCGAGACCGTCGATCCGAGCTTCGGCTGCCCGGCGCTGTGGATCGAGCCCGCGATGCGCGATCTCGCCATCGCCGAGGGCTTCCTGACGGTGGACGCGGCGACCGTGGTTGCCACCCACCTCAACCAGTTGCTGGCCGAGCGGCCGCAACTGCTGCTCGGGCCGGACCAGGTGCGCGACCTGCTCGATGCGATCAAGGAGCGGGCGGCCGGGCTGGTCGAGACGGTCTATCCCAGCCCGCTGACGCTAGCGGCGATGACCCGCGTGCTGCGCAACCTGCTGGAAGACGGCATCCCGATCAGCCACCCCCTGCCAATCCTTGCCTCGCTGAGCCAGGCGATCCAGCAGACCACCGAGCACGACCGGCTGCTCGAGCTGGTGCGGGCCGATCTCGGCAGCCTGATCGTCGGGCGGATCGTGCCGCCGAGCGAACGGCTGGCGGTGATCACGCTCGACGCGCAGCTGGAAGCGATGATCGCCCAGGGGCTGATCGACCCGACCACTGGCCAGCCGGTGATCGAGCCGGATCTGGCCCGCACCATCGGTGAGCGGATCGGCGCGATCCTGGCGCAGCGCAATGCGATGCTGGGACAAGGAGCGCCGGCGCCGGCGCTGATCGTCCAGCCGCGCCTGCGCCGGGCGCTCGCCTCACTGCTGCGGCTGCGGGCGCCGGGCTGCGTCGTGCTCTCGATTTCAGAACTTCCCGAAACCCAGCCGATCGAGGTGATCGCGGTGATCGGCGGCGAGGAAGCGCCGCCTTCGCTGCCCGGACCCGGCGGCTCCCCCGTTCCCGCGCTTGAAAGCATGGCCGCATGATCCACGACCAGAAGCCGTTTACCGCTGCCGTGCCGCCGCGCCGGAGTGCCGCCGCAGCGGCCTATGGCGGAGATGTCGGCGACCGGGTGCGCCGTTTCGTGCCGATGGTGCGCCGGCTCGCCTGGCATCTCCATTCGTCCGGCCGCGACGGCATCGAGGTCGAGGACCTGATGCAGGCCGGGATGGTGGCGCTGACCGAATGCGCCCAGCGCCATTCCGGGCCGACCGAGGACGGCTTTGCCGCCTACGTCAAGATGCGGGTGCGCGGGGCGATGGTCGACCTGATCCGCCGCCACGTGCCGCTCTCGCGCGGGGCGGTCGAACGGCGGCGACAGCTGCGTGACAAGCAGACCGAACTGCGCGGGCAACTGGGGCGCGAGCCGCACGACCACGAACTGGCCGCCGCCATGGGGATCGCCGAAAGCGAGCTGGAGGCCTTGCGCAGCGCCACCGAGGCGGTGCGTTTCGAATCGATCGACGATGCCTATGCCGACGACAACCCGGCTTTCGCCGATGGCGGGCCGGACAGTTTCGCCCTGCTGGCCGACGAGGAATTGCGCGGCAGCGTGATCGCGGCGATCGCGGCGCTGCCGGAGCGGTTGCAGCTGGTGATCCAGCTCTATTTCGTCGAGGAACTGAACCTGGCGGAGATCGCCCAGGTGCTGGAGGTCAGCATTCCGCGCGTTCACCAGCTGAAGGCGCAGGCGCTGGACAAGCTGCGGGCGGCGCTGGCGGGGCAGGTGGACATCCTTTAGTCGCACGATCGACCTCTGTGTGCAGAATTGCCCTGTGTCGCGGGAAGTGATACGCGAAATCCATGTCCAGCTGTGATCTCTGCGTCGTCCGCAACCGGGCCATCTGCTCGTCGCTGAACAAGGACGAACTGGAAGTGCTCAATTCCATCGGACGCCGCCGCACCCTGAGCGCCGGCGAGTCGCTGTTCTGGGAGGGCGAGGATTCGGTCCTCGTCGCCAATGTGATCGATGGCGTGCTCAAGCTGGCGACCGGCACGGAAGACGGGCGCGAGCAGATCGTCGGCGTGGTCTATCCCTCGGAATTCATCGGCCGCCCGTTTGGCGGGACCACCAACCATGGCGTCACCGCGCTGACCGAAGCGAGGGTCTGCGTGTTCAACCGCAGCGATTTCGATGCTTTCGCCCGCGAACATCCGGGGCTGGAACACAAGCTGCTCGAACGCACGCTGTCCGAGCTGGATCGCACGCGGGATTGGATGGTCCTGCTCGGCCGCAAGTCGGCGAGCGAGAAAGTCGCAAGCTTCCTGCTGGAACTGACCGAGCGGCTGACACCGGCGGGCTGCGAGGTTTCGTTCGACGCTTCGCCTCGCCGTTTTACCCTGCCGTTTTCGCGCCAGCAGATCGCCGACGTGCTCGGGCTGACGATCGAGACGGTCAGTCGCCAGTTCACGCGGCTGAAGAACGAGGGCCTGATCGACCTGCCTTCGCGTCGCGAAGTGACCGTGCTCGATCAGGAGGGCCTGATCGCCGAGGCCGGCTGAGGCCGAAAGCAACCGGCCGGCCCCTCACGAGGCCGGCCGTTCGGTATCGCCTCAGAAGCGATAGGTCACGCCGCCGCTGACCACCCAGGGGTCCACCTTGTGTTCGGTGGCAAGCACCTCAGTGCCGGCGACGGAGAAGTGGGCGGTGGTCTTCACGAAATATTTCTTGGCGTCGAAGCTGATGCCGAACGGGCTGTTAGGCAGCGGCACGTCGAGGCCTACCTGCAGCGCAAGGCCGACCCGGTTGGACATGTGGACCTTGTCGATGCCGGTTGCCGTCGTCAGCGAGGCGCTCGGGCGCTCGTCGATGTAGAAGAACCAGGCCGGGCCGACGCCGACATAGGGCTTGACCAGGGGAAGCCCGGTCAGGTGGTATTTCGCGGTCAGCGTGGCGGGCAGCACCAACACGTGGTCCACGATGGAGCCGAGTGGCGCGAGCGCACCGGTTGCGCTGACGTGGTGGCCGGTGAAACAGCAGATTGTCTCTACCGAGATGTTCGGGGTGAAGAAGTATTCGACCGCGAGTGTCGGAACAACGTTGTTGTTCAGTGTGGTTTGCGAACCGACCACAGCGCCCGCAGCTGCGCCAGTGGGCGTGCCGGTGATCGCGCCGTCCGGAAGCACGCCGGTGGCCAGGAGCTTGACCTGGATTTTGCCTTCGCCCTTTTCAGCGGCCTGAGCGGCTCCGGCGAAACCGAGCGCCACGGCGGCGGCGGCGACAGTTGTCATCAACTTGCGCATTGTTCCCTCATCCATCGCCGCGATGCCCGCCCGGTGCGGTGCAGAAAACTTCACGGCGCCGGCAAGGTGCTGAACCGGCTGGACGGGGATATCCTTGACCAATCTCAAATGCCCGCAGAGCAAAAGCCGGACGGTTGCCCCGGAAATCAGCAATTGTTCGAATTGATATAAGTCAATTGCCGCACGCAAAACAGGAAAATGAAATCCTGCATTGCGCGCAAATGTCCCGGAAACTGGCGTGTTCGGCAATGCGTTAGTGGGATATTCCCTGTTTTACCGGGCGGAACACAGCCGGCGGCCAGCGCCTCGGGCGATGAAATCCGGCACCCGGCCGGGGCGTTCGACTTTGGTCGTAGAGACCCCTTTTGACCCCAATCAATGCGGGCGGCCCCGGCAAGGCCGAGGGCAGTTGCCATCATCGCTCATGAGAGGGAAGGCTCATGTCAACCACACTTGCCCGGGCCGGCATCTGGCTCGCGGTTCTCCTCGTCGCCATCATGGCCACGGCCGCCGCCAGGGATGCGGCATTCGCCATCCAGATGGCGACGGTCGCGGTCGCGGCGGTCGTCGCCCTGGCCTATTCGTTGCGGAGCGCCGATTACCTCGCCGCGCGCAACGGCACGGTCACCGTGGCCGACCAGTCCCGCTACGATGACGACCCGATCCGCTGGGGCGTCATCGCCACGGTGTTCTGGGGCATGGCGGGGTTTCTCGTCGGCCTGATCATCGCGCTGCAACTGGCCTGGCCGCTGCTCAATGTTCAGCCTTATCTGAACTTCGGCCGCCTGCGTCCGCTGCACACCTCGGCGGTCATCTTCGCATTCGGAGGCAATGCGCTGCTGGCGTCCTCGTTCTACGTGGTCCAGCGGACTTGCCGGGCGAGGCTGGCCTTCCCCGGCCTCGCCCGTTTCGTGTTCTGGGGCTACCAGCTGTTCATCATCCTCGCCGGCACCGGCTACCTGCTCGGGATCACCCAGGGCAAGGAATATGCCGAGCCGGAATGGTATGTCGATCTCTGGCTGACGGTCGTCTGGGTCGCCTACCTGGCGGTGTTCGTCGGCACGGTGGTCAAGCGCAGCGAGCCGCACATCTATGTGGCGAACTGGTTCTACCTCTCGTTCATCCTGACCGTGGCGATGCTCCACTTGGTCAACAACCTGGCGATCCCGATCAGCTTGCTGGGCAGCCGCTCGATCAGCTTCTTCGGCGGGGTGCAGGGCGCGCTGGTGCAGTGGTGGTATGGCCACAACGCGGTCGGCTTCTTCCTGACCGCCGGCTTCCTGGCGATGATGTACTACTTCGTGCCGAAGCAGGCGGAGCGGCCGGTCTATTCCTACCGGCTGTCGATCATCCACTTCTGGGCGCTGATCTTCCTCTACATCTGGGCCGGTCCGCACCACCTTCACTATACCGCGCTGCCGGACTGGGCGCAGACGCTGGGCATGGTGTTCTCGGTCATGCTGTGGATGCCGAGCTGGGGCGGGATGATCAACGGCCTGATGACGCTCAACGGCGCTTGGGACAAGCTGCGCACCGACCCAATCCTGCGGCTCTTCGTCACCTCGATCGCCTTCTACGGGATGAGCACGTTCGAAGGCCCGATGATGTCGATCAAGTCGGTCAACTCGCTCTCGCACTACACCGACTGGACGATCGGGCATGTGCATTCGGGGGCGCTCGGCTGGAACGGCATGGTCACCTTCGGCATGCTCTACTACGTCACCCCGCGCCTCTGGGGCCGGGAGCGGCTCTACAGCCTGCGCATGGTCAACTGGCACTTCTGGACCGCGACGATCGGCATCGTCTTCTATGCCGCCTCGATGTGGGTCGCCGGCGTGACCCAGGGGCTGATGTGGCGGGAATACGGGGCCGACGGGTATCTGGTGAACTCGTTCGCCGACACCGTCGCCGCGCTCCACCCGATGTACATCCTGCGGGCGTTCGGCGGGCTGCTTTACCTGACCGGCGCGGTGTTCATGACGATCAACATCTGGCGGACCATCCTCGGCCACCAGCGTGACGAGGCGCCGATGTACACCCCGGCCTACGAACCCGCACGCGACCATCCGCTCGTCGCAACCGCTGCCTGAGGGGAAACGCCATGACTACAGCAAATCCGGGCGCCCTCACGCGCCACCAGAAGATCGAGCGCAATGTCTCGGTGCTTGGCGTGCTCGCGTTCCTTGCGGTCATCGTCGGCGGCATCGTCGAGATCGCGCCGCTGTTCTGGATCGACAACACCATCGAGAAGGTCAAGGGCATGCGGCCCTACACCCCGCTCGAACAGGCCGGCCGCGACATCTACATCCGCGAGGGCTGCTACCTGTGCCACAGCCAGATGATCCGGCCGTTCCGGGACGAGGTCGAGCGCTATGGCCACTACAGCCTCGCGGCGGAATCGATGTACGATCATCCGTTCCAGTGGGGCTCGAAGCGGACCGGGCCGGACCTGGCCAGGGTCGGCGGGCGCTATTCGGATGCATGGCATGTCCAGCACCTGATCGACCCCCGCTCGGTCGTGCCGGAATCGGTGATGCCGCCTTATGCATTCCTGGCCGACAACGACCTCGAGGCCGGCGACCAGACTGCCGAACTGACCGCGCTCTATCATGCCGGCGTGCCTTACACGAAGGCCGAGATCGACGAGGCCGATGCCGACCTCAAGCTGCAGGCCGATGCCAACGGCAGCGCTGCCGACTTGCAGAAGCGCTATCCCAAGGCGCAGGTCCGCGATTTCGACGGCAATCCGGCGCGGCTGACCGAGATGGATGCGCTGGTCGCCTATCTCCAGGTGCTGGGCACGATGGTCGATGTCGACGCGGCGGCGGCGCAGGAACTTCTTGCGAAGGAGAAGGGACGGTGAGCGACGCCGAAATCTACCACGCCCTGCGCACCTTCAGTGCGACCTGGGGCCTCGTGCTGACGATGGCGACCTTCCTGGTCCTCGTCGCCTGGCCGTTCCGACCCGGCGCGCGTGCCGCCAACGACCGCGCCGCCCGCATGATCTTCGAGGACGAAAACGATGGCCAATAAGCGCATCGACGAGCCGACCGGCACCGAGACCATGGGCCACGAGTGGGACGGCATCGAGGAACTCGACACGCCGCTGCCGCGCTGGTGGCTGCTGACCTTCTACGCCTGCATCCTGTTCGCCATCGGCTATGTCGTGGTCTATCCGGCGATTCCGCTGGCGACCCGTGGCACGCCCGGCCTGTGGGGCTGGACCAGCCGGGGCCAGCTGGCGCAGGAAATGGACAAGGCAAAGGGCGAACATGCGGCGACCCTGGCGGCGCTGGCGGCGACGCCGATCGAAACGCTGCCCGGCAAGCCCGAGCTGATGCAGGCGGCGGTGGCCGGCGGCAGGGCGGCGTTCCGGGTCAATTGCGTGCAGTGCCATGGCTCCGGCGCGGCGGGTTCCAGGGGCTATCCGAACCTCAACGACGACGACTGGCTGTGGGGCGGCGACCTCAGGACGATCGAGACGACGATCACCCATGGCGTGCGCTTTCCGGGTGACGACGCGACGCGCCAGAGCCTGATGCCCTCGTTCGGGCATGACGGCATTCTGTCGGCAGCACAGGTCGATGACGTGGCGTCCTACGTGCGCTCGCTGGCAAAGCTGGAGCCGGCGGGTGCGGCGGCGCAGCGGGGCGCGGCGACGTTCGCGGCGAACTGCGTGGTCTGCCATGGCGCCGAGGGCAAGGGCAGCCGGGCGGTCGGCGCGCCGAACCTCGCCGATGCGATCTGGCTCTACGGTGGCAGCCATGCCGATGTCGTCGCCAGCGTGACCAATGCCCATGCCGGGGTCATGCCGGCCTGGGGGGCGAAGCTCGATCCGGTGACGATCAAGATGCTGGCGGCCTACGTCCACTCGCTGGGCGGCGGCGAGGCTTCTCCCCAGACCCCCGGCACGGCGAACGTGCCCGCTCCGGTGAAGTGAGCGGATCGCCATGACCCCGCATGATCCGAGGCGCGCGCCAAGGACGACGACGATGAATGCCGAAGCACCCCCACCCCCGCCCGCTCTTTATGCGAAGCGCAAGGCCGTCTTTCCCCGCCAGATCGACGGCCGCTTCCGGCGGCTGAAATGGCTGATCATGGCGGTGGCTCTGGGGGTCTATTACGTGACGCCGTGGCTGCGGTGGAACCGGGGGCCATATTCGCCGGACCAGGCGGTGCTGGTCGATCTCGCCCATCGCCGGTTCTACATGTTCGCCATCGAGATCTGGCCGCAGGAGTTCTACTTCGTCGCCGGGCTGCTGATCATGGCCGGCGTGGGGCTGTTCCTGGTCACTTCGGCAGTGGGGCGCGCCTGGTGCGGCTATGCCTGCCCGCAGACGGTGTGGACCGACCTGTTCCAGCACATCGACCGGTTCATCGATGGTGACCGCAACGCGCAGCTGCGGCTGCAGGCGGCGCCCTGGGGTCCGGGGAAGATTGCAAAACGGGCGCTCAAGTGGTCGATCTACCTCGGCATCGCCTTCTGGACCGGCGGCGCCTGGATCATGTATTTCGCCGACGCGCCGACGCTGACCCGGCAGTTCTGGAGCGGGCAGGCGGCGCCGGTCGCCTATGCGACGGTGGCGGTGCTGACCTTCACCACATTCTGGCTCGGCGGGTTCATGCGCGAGCAGGTGTGCATCTACATGTGCCCCTGGCCGCGCATCCAGTCGGCGATGCTGGACGAGAAATCGCTGCTCGTCACCTACAAGGACTGGCGCGGGGAGCCGCGCGGCAAGGCGGCGAAGGGTTCGGAAAAGCCGCTGGGGGACTGCATCGACTGCGGCCTGTGCACGGCGGTCTGCCCGACCGGGATCGACATTCGCGAAGGCTCGCAGATCGGCTGCATCACCTGCGCCCTGTGCATCGATGCCTGCGACCGGGTCATGGGCCAGCTCGGCCGGCCGCGCGGGCTGATCGATTATGCGACGCTGGAGGACAGCGAGCGGGAAATGAAAGGCGAGCCTGCGACCCCGCACCGCAAGCTGATCTGGCATCCGCGCACGCTGGTCTATTTCGGCCTGTGGTCGGCCATCGGCCTGACCATGCTGTTCCTGCTCGGCACCCGGCATCACCTGGCGCTGAACGTGGCAAAGGACCGCAACCCGCCGTACATGCTGCTGTCAAGCGGCGAGGTGCGCAATGCCTACACGCTGAAGCTGCGCAACATGGAAGGCCGGCCGCGACGCATTCGCGTCAGCCTCGAAGGCGTGCCCGGGGCGGCGATGTGGACCGACGAGACAGCGCGTTCGACCTCGGCCCGCACGCTGACCGTGACGGCGGCGCCGGACCAGACGATGCCGCTCAGGGTCTATGTCGCGGCACCGGCCGGCACGGCATCGCAGCCGCTGGAGTTCGAGCTGGAAGCGCTCGACCGGGAAGGCGGCGAGGCCAGCTACCACACCCGCTTCGATGCCCCGGGCGGCGATTGATCCGCCCAACCAAGGAACCGCGCAATGACCGCCACCCCCCGCACCGTTCGCCCGTTCACCGGCTGGCACATGACCGCGATCATGATCGCCTTCTTCGCCGTGGTCTTCGCCGTGAACTTCGGCATGGCGCGGCTGGCCAGCAGCACGTTCAGCGGTGTCGTCGTGCGCAATTCCTATGACGCCAGCCAGAGCTTCAACCGCTGGCTGTCGGAAGCGGCCCGGGAGAAGGCGCTGGCGTGGGATGCCCATGCCGGCCGGACCGCCGATGGCCGGGTGCTCATCCGCCTTGCCGGGGATGGCGCGGTTCCGGTTCCCAACGCCGCCGTGCTGACCGGGGAGGCGCGGCGCCCGCTGGGGTTGCCGGACGACGAGGTGCTGCGCTTCGTGCCGGCCGGCGACGGCAGCTGGGTCTCGACCGTCGCGCTGAAGCCGGGGCGGTGGAAGCTCAGGGTGCGGCTTGACGGCAGGGACCGGGCAGGGCGGGCGATCGTGTGGCGGGACGAGGCGTCGATCCGATGACGAGTTGCGCACCCGCGCCGGCCGACGCGCCCGTGACCACCGTGCTGGTGGTGCCGGGGATGCATTGCGCCGGCTGCATGGGCAAGGTCGAGCACGGGCTGGCGGCGCTCGCCGGGGTCCGGTCCGCCCGGGTCAATCTTTCGGCGCGGCAGGTCAGCGTCGTCCACGATGCCGCGCTGACCGTCCCGGAACTGACGACGGCGCTGGCGAACATCGGCTTTGCCAGCCAGCCGCGCGCCGACGAGCTGGCCGCACCGGCCTCCGCCGTAAAACCGCTGCTGGCGCCGCTCGGCGTGGCCGCGTTTGCCTGCATGAACGTCATGCTGCTGTCGGTCTCCGTCTGGTCGGGTGCGGAAGGGGCGACGCGGGAGCTGTTCCACATGCTCTCCGCCGCGATCGGCGTGCCGGCGATCGCTTACGCGGGCCGCGTGTTCTTCGCCTCGGCCTGGAGCGCCCTCAGGCGCGGGCGGACCAACATGGACGTGCCGATCTCGATCGGCGTGGCGCTGGCGACCGGGCTGTCGCTCTACGAGACGTTCACCCATGGCGCCGACGCCTGGTTCGACGGCACGCTCATGCTGCTCCTGTTCCTGCTGGCGGGGCGCGCGCTCGATGCGATGATGCGGGACCGGGCGCGGGCCGGGGTCGACGCCCTGCTCCGGCAAGCAGCGCCGGGAGCGATGGTGGTCGGCAGGCAGGGCGCGCTCGAGTGGCTGGCGGCTCGCGACCTCCTGCCGGGTATGACCCTGCGGGTCGCCGCCGGGGAGCGGTTCGCCGCCGATGGCACGATCGCCGGCGGGCGGACACGGCTCGACCGTTCCCTGCTGACCGGTGAAAGCGCACCGGTGCCGGCGGCGGTAGGCGATGCGGTGCTGGCCGGCATGCTCAACCTCGATGCGCCGGTCGATGTCCGCGTCACGGCCAGCGGGGCGGACACTTCGCTGGCCGAGATCGCCCGGCTGATGGAATCGGCCGGGCAGGTGCGCTCGCGCTATGTGCGCATCGCCGATCGGGCCTCGCGCTGGTATGCGCCGGCGGTGCACACGCTGGCGGCGGTGTCCTTTGCCGGGTGGATGCTGCACGGCGCGGGGCTGCACCAGTCGCTGGTCATCGCCATTGCCGTGCTGATCATCACCTGCCCCTGCGCGCTCGGGCTGGCGGTGCCGGTGGCGCAGGTGGTCGCCTGCGGGGCGCTGATGAAACGCGGGGTCATGGTCAAGGACGGGTCGGCGCTGGAGCGGATGGCGAAGATCGACCGCGCGGTGATCGACAAGACCGGCACGCTGACCATGGGGCGGCCACTGCCCGATCCGGCGGTGCTGGCGGCATTGCCGGCGGATGCCGCGGCGGTGGCGCTGGGGCTGGCCTCGCACAGCCGCCACCCGCTGTCCCGCGCGCTGGCCGAGGCGCTGGCGGCGCACGGCGCGCGCGCGGCCGAGCTGGCCGACGTGATCGAGGAGCCGGGCGAGGGGGTGCGGGCGCTGTGGCAGGGCCGGTTGGCCCGGCTGCGCCGGCCGGATGGCGAGAATGCCGCCGGGCGCATGGCAAGCGTGATCGACATTGCCGGCGATCCGGCGTTCTTGGTGACCTTCGCCGACCGGCTGCGGCCGGATGCGGCGCAGGCGCTGGCGGCATTGCACCGGCTGGGGATCGAGTCCTCGATCCTTTCGGGAGACAGCGCCGGGGCGGTGGCCGACATCGCCCGGCTGACCGGGCTGGAGGCGAGGGCGGCGCAGACCCCGGCGGACAAGCAGGCGGCGATTGCCGCGCTGCAGGCGCAAGGCCATGCGGTGCTGATGGCGGGCGACGGCCTCAACGATGGCCCGGCGCTGGCGGCGGCCGATGCCTCGATCGCGCCGGGTTCAGCCAGCGATGTCGGCCGGCAGGCGGCGGACATGGTGTTCCTCACCGATTCGCTGCTGGCCCTGCCGCGCGCGGTGGCGCTCTCGCGCGCGACCATGCGCGTGGTGCGGCAGAACTTCGTGCTGGCGATCGGCTACAACATGCTGGCGGTGCCGCTGGCGATCATGGGCGTGGTGACCCCCTTGCTGGCGGCGGTGGCGATGTCGACCAGTTCGCTGGTGGTCATCGCCAATTCCCTTCGTCTGGCCCTGCCGGAGCATTTCCAGCAAAAGTGGGCGCCGGTTCTGCGTCCGGAAATGCGGCAAGAAAGCCACCGGGCAGGCCGTCCATGACCGGCCTCGCATTCCTTTTGCCGGTGGCGCTCGGGATGGGGCTGTTCGGCCTGGCCGCGTTCTTCTGGGCGCTCAGGCGCGGGCAGTTCGAGGACCTGGACGGGGCGGCGGCGCGCATCCTGATCGACGACGACGCGCCGGCGGAAAGGCGGGATACATGACCCGGATCGAGCTCCTGTTCGGCCTCGCTTCGCTGTTGCCGGCCGCGCTCAACACCGCGCCCGGCACCCATCACCAGTCGCTGCTGGTACGCCTGTGCACCGGGGCCGCAGCCGTCCAGACGGTCCGCCTGCCGATCAGCCCGGCCAGCCTGCCGGGGTCGGATGCGCCGGGCTGTTGCGCCAAGGGTTGCCATTCCGGCGCCTCGCGCAAGCGGACCCGCGCCACGGTTGATTCGACGCAATGACTGCGGCGGCCGGCGGGGCGATGGATGGCAGGATGTGGACCTATCATCCCGAACTGCTGGAGCGGCCGGTCCCGCGCTACACCAGCTTCCCCACGGCGGCGGAATTCGGCCCGCTCGGCGGCGAAGCGTTCGAGGCGGCGCTGGCGCGGGTGGAGGGGGATATCTCGCTCTATGTCCACATTCCTTTCTGCCGGGAAATCTGCTGGTACTGCGGCTGCAACACCGGCGCGGCCAATCGCCGGCCCCGGCTCGAGGCCTATCTCGAATCGCTTCATGCCGAGATCGCGCTGGTCGCCGGCCGCCTGCGGGGCCGGGCGCGGGTCCGGCGCATCGCCTTCGGCGGCGGCAGCCCGAACGCGATCGCGCCGATTGACTTCGTCCGCCTCGCCACGGTCCTGACCGGTGAATTCGAACTGGACGATCCGGTCTGGTCGATCGAGATCGATCCGCGCACGCTGGAGGACCTCTGGGCGCCGGTGCTGAAACGGGTCGGCGTGACCCGCGCCAGCCTGGGCGTCCAGACCTTTTCGGCGCGCCTGCAGGCGGCGATCGGCCGGGTGCAGCCGGAAGCGACGATCGTCCGCGCGACCACGCTGCTGCGGGCGGCGGGGGTGACTTCGCTCAACCATGACCTGATGTATGGTCTGCCCGGCCAGACAATGGCGGAACTCGAGGAGAGCCTGCGGCACTCGGTGGAACTCGGTGCGGACCGCATCGCCCTGTTCGGCTATGCCCATGTGCCCGACATGCTGCCCCGCCAGCGGCGGATCGATGGCACTGCCTTGCCCGATCAGGAAACCCGGTTTCGCATGGCCGCTTTCGGCCATGACCTGCTGGTCGACGAGGGCTATACCCCGGTCGGTTTCGACCATTTCGCCCTGCCTGGGGACTCGTTGGCACAGGCGGCGGTCGCCGGCCACTTGCGGCGCAACTTCCAGGGTTTTACCGAGGATCAGGCGCCGGTGCTGATCGGCCTGGGAGCTTCGGCGATCTCCTCGTTTCCCGAGCTTCTCGCCCAGAACGAGAAGAACGCCGGCCGTTATGGCATGCAGCTTTCGCAGCGGCGGTTGCCGGCCTCACTGGGTATTGCCCGGACGGCTGCGGACCAGCGCGCCGGTGCCGCGATCATGGACCTGTTGTGCCGGGGCGAGGCCGAGATCGGCCAGGCGGCGGCCGCCGAGGTCGGCGCCGGGCTGAAGCCGTTCATTGCGCGCGGACTGGTCGAGGCCAGCGAGCGGCATGTCCGCATCCTGCCGGGCGGGTTGCCTTATGCCCGGACCATTGCGGCCCTGTTCGACCCCTATCGGCGGGCTTCGACGCGGCGCTTTTCCTCCGCAGTCTGACAGCTCGCCCGCCCGGGCAGGAGCGACGTTCGCCACTCACCATAAAAAAGAGCGGCCGCTGGAAATCAGGGCCGCCCGAGGTGGGAGAAACGAAAAAGCAGGAGCGGTGAGGGACCGAAGCCCTCACCGCGGCCGGTGGAAAAGACCCCCCACGGGCAGTCCCACCAGCTTGATGCCAGTCTTGGCGGATCGTGCCGATTCGGGCCTTGATCGGGATCAACAAGCCGCACTTTTTGCGGCATTTCAGAGATTGGCGAGCGCGGGCAGGGTGTCCGGCGCGAGCACTTGCGGCAGCACCTGCCCGTTGCCCCGGTCGCCGCCGGCATACCAGACGTAGAGCGGCACCCCGGCGGCGCCGTGGGCTTCGAGATAGCGGGTGATGGCAGGATCGCGCCGGGTCCAGTCGCCCCGGATGACGATGACGCCGGCACGGGCGAAAGCGTCGCGGGTGGCATCGGTTTCGATGGCGATGCTCTCGTTGACCTTGCAGGTCAGGCACCAGTCGGCTGTGAACCAGGCGAAGACCGGCTTGCCGCTGGCGCGCGCGGCGGCGAGGGTGGCTTCGGAATAAGCCCGCGTGCCGGGGAGCGAGGCCGTCGTGCCGGGCTGGGCGACAGTGCCGGGCAGGGCCAGCGCAGCGACTGTGACGACCAGCAGGAGGCCGGCGAGCATGCCGGATACAGCGGCCTTGCCGTGGCGCTGGCGGTGGCCGAGCCAGGCGAGGACGGCGAGCAGCGCCAGCGCGGCGGCGGCCGAGGCCAAGGCGAAGTGCGTGCCGCCGAGGCGGCTGGCCAGCCAGGCCAAGGCCAGCGCGGTCAGCGCCATGGGCACGGCCATCGCCTTGCGGAAGCGGTCCATCCAGGCGCCGGGGCGCGGCAGGCGGCGGCGCAGCGCCGGGACGAAAGCAAGGGCGATGAACGGCAGGGCGATGCCGACGCCGAGGCTGGCGAACAGGAGCAGGGCCTGCGCGGACGGCAGCAGCAGCGCGGCGCCCATCGCGGTTGCCATGAACGGACCGGTGCACGGTGTGGCGACGAAGGCGGCGAGCAGACCGGTGAGGAAGGCGCCGGCCGCACCATGGTCGGGCGCGGCGCCCCGGCTGATGAAACCGGGAACGGCGAATTCGTAGAGACCGGCGAGGTTGGCGGTGATGGCGACGGTGAGTGCCAGCAGGCCGGCGACGACCAGCGGCTCCTGCAACTGGAAGGCCCAGCCGACTTCCTGCCCGGCGGCGCGCAGGGCGAGCATGGTGGCACCGAGCGCGAGGCAGGCGGCGATGACGCCGGCGGCATAGGCCAAGCCCTCGGCGCGGGCGCCATGCGCGGATTCGCCGGCACGCGCGAGGCTCAGCGCCTTGAGGCTGAGGATCGGAAAGACGCAAGGCATGACGTTGAGCAGCAGGCCACCGGCCAGCGCCGCCAGCACCAGCAGCGCCAGGCGGGCGGGGGTGGTCGATGCGTCGGCGGTTTCGAGCGGGGTGCCGCCGGTGGGAATCTGGCCGGGCCGCGCCGTGAAGGCGAGGCCGTTGCCTGCCGCATCGAGCCGGAGCACGCCGGCGAATTCTCCCGGCGCGGCGGCCATGGTGCGGGGCCGGGCGAACGTGACGAGCAGCCAGTCTCCCTTGCGGGCGAATTGCTGGTTCGCCGCGTAGTCGATCACCCGGTCGGCCAGTGGGAAGACGTGGGGGGCGGCGAGCGGGACGCTGGCGGGGAGCGGGATGGCGAGCTGCAGTTGCTGGCCGGCGATGGCGAAGCGGGCGCCGGCGGGCAGCGGCGCGGGGAGTTTCGCTCGCCAGGTGTCGAAGCGCGGGTCGGATGCGGTGGGGGTTGCGGCGATGGTCACCGCGGCTTGCAGGCGGGCCTGTTCGGGGACGCAGACCTGGTCGGTGCAGGCGAGCCAGCCGGCTTCGAGCGCGATCGGCAGGGTCGTGCCCGGCTTGGCCCCGGCCGGGACGGTCAGCGGCACCAGCAGGGCATAGTCGCGGTTGAACACGTGGTTCATCAGCCCGGCGATCAGCAGGGTTTCCGGGACCGGGTAGCGGGGCTCGCCGGCCTTGGCCCCAGGGGGAAGCTGCCAGTCGAGCCGCATGCCGAAGCCGGCATCGCCGGGGTTCCGCCAATAGCCGTGCCAGCCCGGCGCTGGCTGCATGTGGATGGCGAGCGTGATCGTCTCGCCCGGTTTCGCCGTGCGTTCGGCCACCAGCGAGGCGGCGATGTGGGTGGCCGGTGCGGGCTGGGCGGGCGCGGGGGTGGATAGCAGCGCCAGGGCCAAGAGCAGCACTTGCCACAAGACGGTAACCGCGCGCAGATAGCGCCGGTTTGCGGGTGTTCGCGGCGGGGGCGGGGTGGCGGGCATCGACCCTGCGGCATGTGCCGCTCAATCGGAGAATTTGCAAGGAATGCTGCCCATTCGGTCACGCTTCGCCAGGCTCATGGCGTTCCCGCTGGCGATGCTCTCGCTGGGGCAGGCGGCCCTGGCCGGCGAGGCGCCTGCGCCCGCAGATCCCAAGCTGCTGGTGGCGATTTCGGTAGACCAGTTCGGCGCGGACCTGTTCGCCCAGTATCGGCCGCACTTCACCGGCGGGCTGGCACGGCTGCAGCAGGGCGCGGTCTATCCCAGCGCCTACCAGTCCCACGCGGCGACCGAGACCTGCCCCGGCCATTCGACCCTGCTGACCGGCGTGCATCCTGCGCGCAGCGGCATCATCGCCAACAACTGGTACGACGTGACCCTCGCCCGGGCCGACAAGCGGGTCTATTGCGTCGAGGACGAGGCGAACCCGGATTCCAGCTCGAAGCAGCCGGTGGTCTCGGCCGGGCACTTGCGGGTGCCGACGCTCGGTGACCGGATGAAGGCCACCTGGCCGCAATCGCGCAATGTCGCGGTGTCCGGCAAGGATCGCGCGGCGATCATGATGGGCGGGCACCGGCTCGACGCCGTCTACTGGTGGCAGGGGCGGGGCTTCGCCTCGCTGGCCGGGCGGACGCTGGAGGCGGATGCGCTGGCGGAGAATGCGGCGGTGCTGGCGGCGGTGGGCAAGGGTTCGCCCGGCCTGCCGGTGCCGGCCTGGTGCGGCGCACGGGCGCGGGTGGTCAAGGCGGGCGACGTCGGGCTTGGGAATGGCCGGTTCGCGGTGGATGCCGATGGCTTCGACCAGTTCCGCGTCTCGCCCCGGCTCGATGAGGCGACTCTCGACCTGGCAGCGCGGCTGGCCGGCACGATGCAACTCGGCAAGGGGGCGGCGCCCGACATGCTCTCGGTCAGCTTGTCCGCCACCGATTACGTCGGCCATGCCTTCGGCCACGAGGGGCAGGAGATGTGCATCCAGCTGGCGCGGCTCGATGCCGCGCTGGGCGTGTTTCTCACCCGGCTCGATGCGCTGAAGGTGGATTATGCGGTCGTCCTGACCGCCGACCATGGCGGGCTGGACGTGCCGGAGCGACTGGACCAGCAGGGGATGCCGGGGGCGACTCGGGTCGATCCGGCGCTCCTGCCGGGGGCGCTGGGCAAGCAGGTCGCGGCTCGGCTCGGCCTGCCGGGCGATGCGCCGCTGGTCTATGGCGACGGGGCTTTCGGGGATTACTATGTCAGCCGCGACCTGCCGGCCGACGTGCGGGCCAAGGCGATTACGGCACTGGCCGATATCCTGCGCGCCCATCCGCAGGTCGCGCTGGCATTGACGAAAGACGAACTGGCGCGGGTGCCGCTGCCGGCGGGTTCGCCGCAGGACTGGAGCCTCAGGGAGCGGGCGCGCCTGTCCTACGATCCCGAGCGGTCGGGCGATGTCGTCTCGCTGCTGAACCGGGCGGTGGTGCCGATCGCCACCCCGGGGCCGGGCTATACCGCGACTCACGGCAGCCCTTGGGACTATGACCGGCGGGTGCCGCTGCTGTTCTGGCAGAAGGGCCGCGCCGGGTTCGAGCAGCCGGCGCCGGTGGAGACGGTGGACATCGCCCCGACCCTGGCGGCATTGATTCACCTGCCCGTGCCCGCGGGGGCATTCGACGGGCGCTGCCTCGACATCGACGGCGGGGAGGTTAATAGCTGCTCCGGCAAGTAAGGAGCCTTGGTCATGACCGTTAACCCCGCGCCCGACCGGCGCGATCTCGTCATCCTCGGCGGCGGGCTGGTCGGCATGACGCTGGCGCTGGCGGCGGCCAGGGCGGGGTTCACCAGCCATGTCGTCGAGCGGGCGGAGCCGGCGGAGCTGACGGCGGAAGGCGTCGATGGGCGGGCTTCGGCGATATCGTCGGCCAGCTGGAACCTGTTCACCAACATCGGCCTGGCCGATGCGCTGGCGCCGCTCGGCTGCCCGATCGATTCCATCGCCGTGACCGACGGGATGAAACCGGGGCGGATCGACTTCCAGCCGGCGCCGGAAGATGGCTCGTTGGGGCGCATGTACGCCAATCGCGATATCCGCCTGGCGCTGTTCGAGGCGGCGCGCCAGGAACCGGCGATTGCCTGGCATACCGGCGCCGAAGTGATCGAGCGGCGGCGGGGGCCGCATGGCGTGGCGGCGGTCACCGCCGATGGCCGGGAATGCACCGGCAGCCTGCTCGTCGGCGCCGAGGGGCGGCGTTCGCCGACGCGGGACGAGGAAGGGATCGGTCTCGTCGCCTGGGACTACAGGCACAGCGCCATCGTCACTGCGCTGACTCACGAAAAGCCGCACGGCAACACGGCCTGGGAGATCTTCTATTCATCCGGGCCGTTCGCGCTGCTGCCGCTGCTGGATGACGCCGAAGGCCGCCACCGCAGCGCGCTGGTGTGGACGGTGCCGGCGCGCGAAGCCAAGGGCGTGCTGGCGATGCCCGAGGCGATGTTCACCGCCGAGATCGCCCGGCGCATGCAGGGAATCTTCGGCGGAATCGCGCTCTGCGCACCGCGCCTTGCCTATCCGCTCGGGTTCCAGAACGCCGTGCGGATCACTGGCGAGCGGCTGGCGCTGGTCGGCGATGCCGCGCACGGCATGCACCCGATCGCCGGGCAGGGCCTGAATCTCGGTCTGCGCGATGTCGGCGCGCTGGTCGAGGTGTTGACGGAGGGTGCGCGGCTGGGGCTGGAGCCGGGAGACGCGCAACTGCTCGCCCGCTACGAACGCTGGCGCGCGCTCGACAACCTGACGACCATGGCGGTGATGGACGGCATCGTCCGCCTGTTCGAGGTGCCGGGGCGGCTGCCCTCGGCGATCCGGCGGCTGGGCATGGGCGCGGTGCAGCGGCTGCCGGTGCTCAAGACGTTCTTCATGAACGAGGCGCGGGGGTTGAGCGGGAAGTTGCCGGGCTTGTTGCAGGCGCAGGGTTAAAAGAAGGAAAACCGGGGATTTGCCGTCCCCGGCGCTTCCTTCAGCCCACCGGCTGCGAAGGCACCGGCACCGGCGTTTCCCCCGGCGCCGGCGGGACGACGACCTTGTTGCCGGTGCTGTCGTTCAGCTCGCGCGGTTCGACCAGCGCGGTGGTTTCGAGCAGGTCGAGGGCGCGCTGCAGGTCCTGGTAGCGGGTGGCGCCGGCGATCCACTGGTCCTTGGCCGTCAGCGGCAGGGCGCGGACGGTGGCGATGGCGTCGGCGGTGCGGCCTTCGCGCAGTAGCAGGCGGGCCTGGGCGAGCTGGCGGGCCGGATCGGCCGGGCCGGTGGCCTGTGAGTTGTGGATGACGAACAGGCCGGAGAGTTCGCGGCGCATGCGTTCCCAGCCGGTTTCGCCGCCGCTGCTGGCGAGCTGGGCGGCCAGGCTGTCGAGCCCGAGGGCGAGCTGGTCCAAGGTGACCGGGTTGCGGGCGCCGGTGGCGATCACGGTGACGGCATTGGGCAGGGCGTCGCCGAAGCGCAGCTTCAGCTGGGTTTCGAGATAGCCGAGCGGGGCACCGCGTTCGACCGCGCGGCGGGTGGCGAAGGCGATCAGCAGGGCTTCGGCCCGGCCGGCCTGGCCAGCGGCGGCATCGGCGCGGTGGTCGAGCGCGTCGAGCCGGGATTCCAGGGCGGCGACATGGGCGTCGAGTCCTAGCTCGGGGGCGGTGGCGGTAAGCGGCGCGGCGGCGTGGCCGGGGAGCAGGCGGGACCAGTCGAAGCCGCTCTGCCAGCCGGCCCAGACGGCGAGGGCGAAACCGAGGGCGAAGGCGATTGCCATGGCGGCCAGCACCCGGCCCAGCCCGCCGGGGGCGGGCGCGGTCAGGGGCGTCATCGGGGGTGACAGCGGGGCTGTCACCGGCGTCAGGTTGTCTTCGGGCATTGCCGTCCTTGTTCCCGTTCCCGGCCAGTTATTGGCACAGTTGGCCTGCGAGCGCCAGCAATGCCCCGTCCTCGGCCTTTTGCGCCGTGGCGATCATGGCCCAGCCTGCGCCGGCGGCGGCGGCGATGCGGGGGCCGAGGGCGGCAAGAGCGATGCGGGGGCGGGGGATGGCAAGGCGCTCGCACTCGGCGGCGAAGTGGCGGGCGGCTTCGGCGGAGTGGAGCAGGACGACGACGCGGGGGAGGACGTGGGTCTTGAGCAGGCGGGCGCACTCGCGGGGGAGTGGCTGGGGTTCGCTGGCATAGACGGTGCGCTCGACGAGGGTGACGCCGGGCGGTGGGGCAAGCTCGATGCGTTCGCGGCCGGCGAGGCGGAGCAGGCGAGTGCCGGGGGGGACCTCGGCGAGGACCGGTGCGAGGCCGCCTTCACCGACTGCAGCAACGGTAAGGCCGGCGGCACGGGCAGCATCGGCGGTGCGTTCGCCGACGACGTAGGCAGGCTTGCCGGCATATGGTGACAGGGCAGGGCCGGCGTGGCGCACGGCATTGGCGCTGCCGATCAGCAGGGCGTCGCACGCATCCGGCCGAGGCGCGTCCCAGGCGACCGGCGCGACCGCGAACAGGGGAAACGACCAGGCGTCCAGCCCGGCGGCGTGGGCTGCGGCGAGCGTGGCCGAGGCCCCGGGTTCGGGACGCAGGATCAGGACCGGGGGCTTCACCCCGGCGTAAACAGGGTGCGGATGCTGTCCGGCGCGCGGTCCAGCAGGTCAGCGGCGAGATCGGCGGGCGTCTCGCCGGGGGCAAGCCAGGCTTCGCCGGCAACGCGGTCGCGGCCGTCGGCGCTGAACAGGGCGGCTTGCAGGCGGATGCGGTCGGCCTCGTGGGTGGTCAGCACGGCGATGGCGCTGTGACAGTTGCCGCCGAGCGCGGCGAGCAGGGCGCGCTCGGCGGTGACGGCGGCGCGGCTGGGGGCATGGTCGATCGCCGAGAGCAGATTGCGGGTGGCATCGTCCGATGTGCGGCATTCGATGGCGATGGCGCCCTGGGCCGGGGCGGGGAGCCACTCGCCGGGGTCGAGCGGGTGGCCGGTGTCATGCATCTCCAGCCGGTGGAGGCCGGCGCAGGCGAGCAGGGTGGCGTCCACTTCTCCGGCGGCGAGCTTGCCGAGGCGGGTATTGACGTTGCCGCGAAACGGCACGACCCGGCAATCGGGCCGCAGGTGGAGCAGTTGCGCGGCCCGGCGCGGCGCGCTGGTGCCGACGCGGGCGCCGGGCTTGAGGCTGGCGATGCTTGGGGCGCCGACGAGGGCATCCCGCACGTCCTCGCGCGGGAGCACGGCGGCGATGGTCAGCCAGTCCGGCCGCAGGGTCTCGACATCTTTCAGCGAGTGGACGGCAAAGTCGATCTCGCTCTCATGCAGCCACTGGTCCAACTCCTTGGTCCACAGCGCCTTGCCGCCGATATCGGCGAGCGGGCGGTCCTGCACTTTGTCCCCACTGGCGGTGACGGGGACGATTTCGACCGCATCCTCACCCCAGCCATGGGCGGCGCACAACCGCGCGCGGGCTTCAAGCGCCTGGGCCATGGCGAGCGGCGAACGGCGGGTGCCAAGGCGAAGGCCAGGAGAGGGCGTAGTGGACGGATCGGGCATCGCGGGTTGTGCTAATCCGGTTTCACTTTAAGGGAAAGTCGCCATGGAGATCGTTCTCGGGATTGAATCGTCGTGTGACGAGACGGCCGCCGCGCTGGTGCGGTCGGACCGGACGATCCTTGCCCAGCGCATCGCCTCGCAGGACGAGGCCCATGCCCCTTATGGCGGGGTCGTGCCGGAGATCGCCGCGCGCGCCCATGCCGAGCGGCTGGCGCCGCTGATCGCCGCGACGCTGGCCGATGCCGGGATGGAACTGGCCGATGTGGACGCGGTGGCGACGACGGCCGGGCCGGGGCTGATCGGCGGGGTCATGGTCGGGCTGGTGACGGCCAAGGCGCTGGCGATGGCGGGGGACAAGCCGCTGCTGGCGGTCAACCATCTCGAAGGCCATGCGCTTTCGCCCCGGCTGGCCGATGGCGAACTGGCGTTTCCCTATCTGCTGCTGCTGGCGTCCGGCGGGCATTGCCAGTTGCTGCTGGTCGAAGGCGTCGGGCAGTACCGGCGGCTGGCGACGACGATCGACGACGCGTTGGGCGAGGCGTTCGACAAGACGGCGAAGATCCTCGGGCTGGGCTATCCGGGCGGGCCGGCGGTGGAGCGGCTGGCGGCGGCGGGGGATGCCCGCTCGGTGCCGCTGCCGAGGCCGCTCCTGGGAACGAGCGAGCCGCACTTCTCGTTTGCCGGGCTGAAAAGCGCGGTGCTGCGGGCGAAGCAGGCCGGGGTTCATGCGGACGCGGATCTCGCCGCGAGTTTCCAGCAAGCGGCGATCGACTGCGTGATCGACCGCACGGGAAGGGCGATCGGGGCCGCAGGACCGATTTCGGCGCTGGTCGTCGCAGGCGGGGTGGCGGCCAACCAGGCGATGCGGGCGGCGCTGGAAGCGCTGGCCGGCAAGCATGGGTTGCGCTTTGTCGCGCCACCGCTGGCCTTGTGCACGGACAATGCGGCGATGATCGCCTGGGCCGGGCTGGAGCGGCTGGCCACCGGCGCGACCGGGGACGGGCTGGACTTCGCGGCGCGGCCGCGCTGGCCGCTGGACCCGGAGGCGGCGCCGGCGCGCGGGGCGGGGGTCAAGGCGTGAGCGCCGGGGTCGGGGTGATCGGGGCGGGCGCCTGGGGCACGGCGCTGGCGCAGATGCTGGCGGCGGATGGCACGCCGGTCCTGCTGTGGGCGCGCGAGGACGGGCTGGCGGACGAGATCAATTCGCGCCGGAGCAATACGCCGTTCCTGCCCGGGGTGGCGCTGGCAGGGTCGATCGTGGCGACCGGGCGGCTGCGCGATCTGGCCGGGCTGCCGGTGGTGCTGGCGGTGGTGCCGGCGCAGTTCATCGGCGGCGTGCTGGCGGCATTGCCTGACGCACCGCGCGACCTCGTGCTGTGCGCCAAGGGCATCGAGGCCGGCAGCGGGCGACTCATGCTGGACATTGCGCGGCAGGCGGCGCCGGGGGCGGAAATGGCAGTGCTTTCCGGCCCGACCTTTGCCCGCGAGGTGGCGCTTGGGCTGCCGACAGCCATCACGCTGGCTTGTGGTGGGGGCGAGGCGCAGTGGGCGCGGCTCTCGCCGGTCATCGCGCGGCCGACGTTCCGGCCATATTATTCCGACGACTTGATCGGCGCGGAAATCGGCGGCGCGGTCAAGAACGTGCTGGCGATTGCCTGTGGCGTGGTCGAGGGGCTGGGGCTGGGCGAGAATGCGCGCGCGGCGCTGATCGCGCGCGGGTTTGCCGAGATGCTGCGCTTCGGCGAGGCGCTTGGGGCGAAGGTGGAAACGCTGTCCGGCCTGTGCGGGTTGGGGGACCTGGTGCTGACCTGTGCCTCGACCGCGAGCCGCAATTTCTCGCTCGGCAAGGCTCTGGGCGAGGGGCTTTCGGCGGCGGAAGCCTTGTCCGGCAAGCTGTCGGTGGCGGAAGGCGCGGCGACCGCGCCGGTGCTGGCGGAGCTGGCGGCCAGGCGCGGGATCGCCATGCCGATCGTCGATGCCGTGGCCAGGCTGCTTTCGGGTGCGGCGCCGGCGCGACAGGTGGTTTCAGAGCTGCTGGCGCGTCCGCTCCGGGCCGAACGTGCGATGGGCGGCCCGGCTTGACCGATACGCCCAATGCCGACATCGCCGCGCTGGCCAAGGGCGGGCGGACCAACTTCTTCGGCTTCCTGCTGCGGCTGGCGGCGCGGTTGCCGTTCCTGTTCATTGCCGGGCGGCTCTATGGGCCGGCGGCGCTGGGGCGGTTCGCTTCGGCGCTGGTGGCCGTCGAGCTGGCCGGGCAGTTCTGCACGCTCGGGCAGAAGCGCGGGCTGGCGCAGCGGCTTTCCGAGGACGATCGCCACGCGGCCAATGTCGTTGCCGATGGCGCTTTGCTGAGCCTGGTGCTGTCAGCAGTGGCGGCGGTCGGGTTGTGGTTCCTGCCGGGGCTGATGTTTCCTTCGGGCAACTACACCCAGGTGGACCGGCTGCTGGTCACGGTGATCTTTCCGGCGACGCTGACGGACATCGCGCTGGCTGCGCTCGCCTATCGCTACGACGTGGCGACGACGGTGCGTTCGCGCTCGGTGGTCGAACCGTGGACGCTGTCGATCGCGGCGGGCCTGCTGTGGCCGCTGGGGCACTGGCTGGGGACGCCCGTGCTGATCGAGAGCGGTCTGTCGATCGCCTATATCCTGTCGATCTACACATCCGGCATCGTCGCGCTGGTGCCGCTGGTGCGCGCCTATGGCCTGCCACGCCAGTGGCAGCCGCACCCCTGGCGGATCGCGCGGCTGGCCTGGGCATCGATGCCGCTGGCGGCGGCGGACGCGGTCGAATGGGGGACGCGCAAGCTCGACATCGCCATCCTCGGCCTGTTCGCCACGCCGACGGCGGTCGGGGTCTATTACGTCGCGCAGCAGGTGGCATCGCTGCCGCAGAAGCTCAAGACCAGTTTCGAGCCGATTCTCGGCCCGGTGATTACCCGCAACCTCAAGGAGAAGAACCACGCGGCGATCGCCAAGCAGGTCTGCCAGGTCGGGTTCTGGATAACCGCAGCACAGGCGGGGATTGCGCTGGCGCTGGGCATTCCGGGCCGGGCGGTGATGGGGCTGGTCGGGCCGCATTTCGTCGGCGGAACCGGGGCGCTGGCCTTTCTGCTGGCAGCGGAAGTGGCGGCGGCGACGGCGGTGGTCAGCGAGGCGGCGCTGATCTATGTGGCGCGCGTGCGCAACCTGTTGGTTTCGCTGGCGACGATCGCCTTGCAGGGCCTGCTGACGGTCGGTGGCATTCTCGCGGTCGAGCGGGCGGGGCAGGGCGAGCTTTACCGGGATGCGGTGGCGGCAGCGTCGCTGATGCTGGCGCTGGGCGTGGCCTCGCTGGTCAAGGCGCGGATGCTGGCGGGCTATCTGAAGCAGCCGATCAACAACTGGCGCTGGTCGCTGGTCGGCGCGGGGTTGGTGGCGGGCGGGGCAGGGCTGCTGATCATCGGGTTCGCGCCGGAGTGGGCGCATATCCTGCCGGGCATTCCGCTGATCCTGGGCATCTATGGCTGGATTATCTGGCGCAAGGGGTTCGGGCCGGACGACCGGGTGCTGTTTCGCCGCAATGTCGGTAGTAAAGGCGGCGAAGTGGCTGCCTGATCGTGGGAAGAAATGCCGTGATGCTCGACGTGATCCAACAGAACTGGCCGGCGGTGGCGATCGTGCTGGCGGTGGCCATCGTGCTGCTGTGGTGGGTGCTGAGCCGCTCGGGCGCGGACCGGCGGGAACGCTATCGCGCGCCGGATGCGCTGGACGAAGGCGCGGCGCCGGCCCAGCGCAACCAGGCGCTGATCGATGCCACTTCCGCGGCAAAGGCGGCGGCGGGGTTGGCGGGGACGGGGCCGGATATCCTGGGGGGGATCGGCGAGGTGGTGGCTGCTGCGGCGGCGCAGGAGGCCGTGGCGGAGGCTGCCACTAGCGGGGATGACCTGACGCGGATCAAGGGCCTCGGACCCAAGCTGGCGGCGCGGCTGGCGGAGCTGGGGGTGACGAGTTTTGCGCAGATCGCCGCGTGGGACGATGCCGAACTGGCGCGGATCGACGGGCAATTGGGCACATTTGCCGGACGGCCGGCGCGGGACCAGTGGGTCAGGCAGGCCAGGTTTCTCGCGAGCGGGGACGTGGCGGGCTACGAGGCGATGTTCGGGAAGTTGTAAGGGCGGCTACTTGCGCAGCCAGCGCGGGTCGGGATTGTTCAGCCAAGACTTGCCGTCCTTTTCGCTCGACCAAGGATTGACCAGTTCCCAGCGGCGGGTCGGCAGGCGGTCGCCATCCAGCGTGGCGGCGAGGAGCTGGTGGACGCGGCGGCGGACCTTGCGGGACGAGGCCTTTTTCCAGGGATGATCGGTCTCGGCGGTGGTGTGGCCGTGAATCGGGGTCTGGCGGCGGGAACGGGACATGGCGGGGCACCTTGCGAAGTGCCGCAATTCGCCAGATGTCCGGACTGGAGGCTGGCCTGCGGCTACAATCGCAGGCGGGTGGGGTTGGTCATCGTCATGCAGCCGCGTAGATCGCCGGGCGATAGCGCGGTTCGGGGATGGGAAGGCCGCCGGCCTGGGCGGATTCGAGCCAGCCGGTGATGGCCTGTTGGGCTTCGGCCAGCGCTTCCTCGGGCGAATCGCCGAAGGCCGCGCAGGACTTGAGGTCCGGCACGTCCGCCACCCAGCTATCGTCGCGAGGGGACCAGGAGACATTGATGTGGTAGCGGTGTTGCATCACTTCTTCATTTCGAGGCCGAACTCCTCGACCATATCAAGGAACTGGTCGATTTGATAGGGCTTGCCTCGATACGGTGCGGTCTCACTTTTGTCTCCCAGCTTGGAAGGCAGTCAACACCACGTCAATTATGCCGACAACGACAAGCAAGAACGTGAGTGCGGCAATCACAGCTTCGTAAGGTGTCATCTCGTCTCTCCAATTGTTGAGACACCTTAGCTTCTGTTTCGCGCCTTTGAAGCGAAGCCTGCGGAAATACCGGGTGTTCCGTGATTTTCGCTCACCACCGCCCCTTGCGCTTGCTCTCCCTCCCGAAGCGGCCCTTGCGTGTACCCGGCTTGCCTTCGTTGCTGCGGCCGATGATGGGCGCCTTGTGTTCCGTGTCCGGGAGGCCGAGTTCGGTGGCTTCGAGGCGTCTGATTTCGTCGCGGAGGCGGCCGGCTTCCTCGAATTCGAGGTCGGCGGCGGCGGCGCGCATCTTTTTTTCGAGGTCTTCGATGTAGCCGCGCAGGTTGTGGCCGACCAGGTTGTTGGCGCCTTCGGCGTCCACTTCGACGAGGACGCTGTCACGGCTGGCGGTGTCGGCGACGATGTCGTGGATGTTGCGCTTGATGGTGGCCGGGGTGATGCCGTGTTCGAGGTTGTATTCGGACTGCTTTTCGCGGCGGCGGTCGGTTTCGGCGATGGCGCGTTCCATGGAGCCGGTCATGCGGTCGGCGTAGAGGATGACGCGGCCGTCGACGTTGCGCGCGGCGCGGCCGATGGTCTGGATCAGGCTGGTTTCGCTGCGGAGGAAGCCTTCCTTGTCGGCATCGAGGATGCAGACGAGGCCGCATTCGGGGATGTCCAGGCCTTCGCGCAGGAGGTTGATGCCGACGAGGACATCATAGACGCCGAGCCGCAGGTCGCGGATCAGTTCGATGCGTTCGAGCGTCTCGACGTCGCTGTGCATGTAGCGGACCTTGAGGCCGGCTTCGTGCATGAATTCGGTCAGGTCCTCGGCCATGCGCTTGGTCAGCGTGGTGACGAGGGTGCGGTAGCCCTTTGCCGCCGTCTCGCGGCATTCGTTGATGCAGTCCTGGACCTGGTCTTCGATCGGGCGGATATTCACCGGAGGGTCGATCAGGCCGGTCGGGCGGATCACCTGTTCGGCGAAGACGCCGCCCGATTGCTCCATTTCCCATGAGCCGGGAGTGGCCGAGACGCAGACCGTCTGCGGGCGCATCGCGTCCCATTCGTTGAAACGCAGCGGGCGGTTGTCGATGCAGCTTGGCAGGCGGAAGCCATATTCGGCCAACGTGATCTTGCGGCGGTGGTCGCCGCGCGCCATGCCGCCGACCTGGGGCACGGTCTGGTGGCTCTCATCGACGAACAACAGGGCATTGTCCGGCAGGTATTCGAACAGGGTCGGCGGCGGCTCGCCTGGCAGGCGGCCGGTGAGGAAGCGGCTGTAGTTCTCGATGCCGGCGCAGGAACCGGTGGCAGCGATCATCTCGAGGTCGAAGTGAGTGCGCTGCTCGAGCCTTTGCGCTTCGAGCAGCTTGCCCTCGGCGTGGAGTTCCTTGAGCCGTTCCTCCAGCTCGAACCTGATCGCCTGGGTCGCCTGCTTCATCGTCGGACCGGGCGTGACATAGTGCGAGTTGGCGTAGACCCGGACTTTCTCCAGCGACCCGCCCTTCTTGCCGGTCAAGGGATCGAACTCGGCGATTTCCTCGATCTCGTCGCCGAAGAAGGTCACCCGCCAAGCCATGTCCTCGTAGTGCGAGGGGAAGATCTCCAGGTTGTCCCCCCGCACGCGGAAATTGCCGCGCTGGAAGGCGGCATCGTTGCGCTTGTATTGCAGGGCGACGAGCTTGCGGATGATCTCGCGCTGGTCCTGGGTGTCGCCGACCTTGAGATCGAAGATCATCGCCGAATAAGTCTCGACCGAGCCGATGCCGTAAAGACAGGAGACCGAGGCGACGATGATGACGTCGTCGCGTTCGAGCAGCGAGCGGGTGGCCGAGTGGCGCATCCGGTCGATCGCCTCGTTCACCGAGCTTTCCTTCTCGATGTAGGTGTCGGTGCGCGGCACATAGGCTTCGGGCTGGTAGTAGTCGTAGTAGGAGACGAAATACTCGACCGCATTTTCCGGGAAGAAGCTGCGGAATTCGCCATAGAGCTGGGCGGCGAGGATCTTGTTCGGCGCGAGGATCAGGGCGGGGCGTTGCAGTTCCTCGATCACCTTGGCCATGGTGAAGGTCTTGCCGCTGCCCGTCACGCCGAGCAGGACCTGGGTCTTGTCCCCCTCCTTGGCGGCAGCGACGAGGTCGGCGATGGCGGTCGGCTGGTCTCCGGCCGGTTCATATTCCGAGATGATGCGGAACGGCCTGCCCGGCTCGCTCTTGTCCGGGCGGACAGGCTTGTGGGGGGTGAAGGCGCCGGTGGTGTCGGGCTCGGAAAGGCCCCGGCGGATGACGAGTTCGGCCATGGCGATACTATGGGGGTTCGGCATTCGTTCCGCAATGGCGTCACCGTGATTGGCAGCCCGGGTAAACAGGGTTAACGTTTCCCTGCGCGGGTTTGCCGGGCGGAGGATGGAAAGATGGGCAGGATCGACCGGCCGAGGCTGGCCTATGTGGTACTGGCGGGCGCGTTGGTACTGGGGGCCTGCGGCAAGGACGCGAAGGAGGAGCCGGCTGCCGATGCCGGCGACATGGCCAGCAAGGTCGGCCAGGGCGTGGCGGCGCCGACACCCCAGCCCGGGCGGTGGGAAACGGTGATGAAGCTCGAATCGTTCGACCTGCCCGGCATGCCGCCCGAAGCCAAGGCGATCGTCGAGAAGTCCATGGGCGATGGCAAGACGTTTGCGACCTGCCTGACGCCGGAGGATTCCCGGAAGCCACCTGCGGAGTTTTTCAACCGGGGCAGGGCCGGTTGCCGCTACGAATCGTTCAGGATGGCCGAGGGGCTGATGGAAGGGACGATGACCTGCAAGGAGCAGATGGGGACGCTGAAGGTTGCGCTGTCAGGTCGGTATGCAGCGGATTCGTATGAGGTTCACACGGATGCCCGCATGGCGGCACCGGGCGGCCAGGAGATGGCGCAGACGATGACGCTGAAGGCGCATCGCGCCGGTGACTGCAAGGGCGATGAACTGAACGCGAAGACGGCGGGCCAAAGGAACGGCGCATAGGGGCAATCGTTCATCGCAGGTTGGCGGGCCTGCGCTACAAGGCGCGCCCCGAATCGGCGATGGAGCATGTGCGCGTGGGCAATTGGCGGTGAACCTGGCGAAAGGCCTCGACAGCTGGTGGAGTGCCGGGCGCGTCGTGCGCATGCGCGCTGCGGCGATGCGGGCCGAGCTGGAGCGGCGGTCGGAGCTGGCGCGCCAGCCGCACCCTGAGGGCGTGCCCAAGCCACCGATCCGCTACCTGCTGGCCGAGCTGGGAACGTTCCTGCCGAGACCGGAGCAAAGCGACACGCCGGCGCGGGCGGCGCAGCCGCAGACGGTCATGCTGTTGCCGGGGTTTGGCGCGCATCCGATGCGGATGCGGCCGATGCTGAAGGCGTTGTCTGCGGCGGGCCATCGGCCGCACGAATGGGGGCTGGGGTTCAACCTTGGCCCGACACCAGAGAACTTCCACTTCCTGCTCGGCCGGGTGGCGACCCTGGGGCGGCATGAAGGCGACCGGGTGGCGCTGGTCGGCTGGTCGCTCGGCGGGCTGTTCGCGCGCGAGATCGCCAAGCGGATTCCCGACCAGGTTTCGCGGGTCATCACCATGGGCACGCCGTTTTCCGGCGACCGGCGGGCGAACAACGCCTGGAGGGCCTATCAGTTCGTGACCGGGCATGCGGTCGATGAACCGCCGATCCCTGGCGACTTCGCCGAGAAGCCGCCGGTACCGACGATCGCGCTGTGGAGCCCGCGCGATGGGATCATCGCGCCGCGCAGTGCCGCCGGCTGGCCGGGCGAGCGCGACCGCGCGGTGGCGGTCCGGTGCAATCACCTCGGCTTTGCCAGCGATCGCCGGGTCATCGCCGAGGTGTTGCGCCAGTTGGATACGGACGTCTGTCCGGAAATTTGATCGATGACCTGATCAGTCCTTGCTGCCTTCCTTGACGCCGACAACCGGGACATCGACAGCGGTCTTCTTGGTCTCGACAGTCGGCACTTCGACTGTGGTTTCCTTGGTGCCGACAACGACCTGCTTCGAATCGAGGTCGACCTTGGGCAGCTCACCGCCAGTCGCCTTGACCGAGACGTCGGGCAACTCGCCTTCGCGGGTGACCTTGGCGCTCCAGAACCCGGTCGCGAACAGGACCGCGACAATCAGGGCGAGGATCAGCAGCACACCCAGGATGACGGGCGCCGCGCTCCGGCGCCGCACCACGTAGTCTCCGTTCACCGTTTCACGATAATCCGCCATTTTTCGAACTCCTGTCGCCCGCGGCAGTGAAATCGACGGAGGGGCAGGATCGTTCCGGGTGGAGCGCGCCCAGACGATATCGGAATTCGACCGTCCGGGCGTAAACTGCCGCAGACCGGGGGCTGCCATGTCAGTTCGAAAAATTTCTTCGCAGGTGCAGCAAAGGTGCTTGGCAAAGCTCGAAAAAAGTTTCAGCCTGCGATTCGGCTTCCACAGCAAGGCTCGCCGATGACCATAAGCACCCGCGCGACGTTCAACGAAATGCTCGACGAGGACGGCACTGTCCGCCCCGCCTATCGCGGCTTTTGCGACTGGTACGACGAGCAGGACAAGGCGTGGATTGCCCGGCAGGGCAAGGTGGCGGAGACAGTGTTCCGCCGCACCGGCATCACCTTCAACGTCTATGGCGAGGATGCCGGCAAGGAGCGGCTGATCCCGTTCGACATGATCCCCCGAATCATCACCCGGGACGAATGGACCCGGCTTTCGCGCGGGATCGAGCAGCGGGTGCGGGCGCTCAACGCGTTCCTCCACGACCTTTATCACAAGCGCGAAATCGTCAAGTCCGGGCGCCTGCCCGAGCGGGTGCTGCGCGACAACGATGCATTCCTGCCGCAGATGTGCGGGTTCACGCCGCCGGGCGGGGTCTATACCCATATCGTCGGCATCGATCTCGTCCGCACCGGGGTCGACGATTTCATGGTGCTGGAGGACAATGCCCGCACGCCGTCCGGTGTCTCCTACATGCTGGAGAACCGCGAGACGATGATGGCGATGTTCCCGGAGCTATTCAGCAAGGTGCGGGTGCAGCCGGTCTCCGATTATCCCCGGGCGCTGGCGCGCAGCCTGGCGGCCTGTGCGCCCGATGCGGCGACAGGCCACCGGCCGGTGGTTTCGGTGCTGACGCCGGGCATCCACAATTCCGCCTATTTCGAACATGCCTTCCTGGCCGACCAGATGGGTGCGGAGCTGGTCGAGGCGAGCGACCTGCGCGTCGTCGATGGCCGGGTCTGCCAGCGCACGACGCGGGGCTGGCAGGCGATCGACGTGATCTACCGGCGGGTCGACGACGACTATCTCGACCCGCTGACCTTCCGGCCGGATTCGCTGCTCGGCGTGCCCGGCATCATGGATATCTACCGCGCCGGCGGCATCACCATCGCCAATGCGCCGGGCACCGGGATCGCCGACGACAAGGCGATCTATTCGTTCATGCCGGAGATCGTCGAGTTCTACACCGGCGAGAAGCCGATCCTGAAGAACGTGCCGACCTGGCGCTGTGCCGAGACAGATTCGCTGGCCTATGTGCTCGACAATCTGAAGGACCTGGTGGTCAAGGAGGTTCATGGCTCGGGCGGCTATGGCATGCTGATCGGCCCGACCTCTTCCAAGGGCGAGATCGCGGCATTTGCCCGCAAGCTCCGGGCCAAGCCGGAAAACTACATCGCCCAGCCGACTTTGGCTCTGAGCGCGGTGCCGATCTTCACCCGGGCCGGGCTGGCGCCGCGCCATGTCGATTTGCGGCCGTTCGTGCTGGTTTCGCCCAACGGCATCCAGATCACGCCGGGCGGGCTGACCCGGGTGGCGCTGAAGAAGGGCTCGCTGGTGGTGAATTCGTCGCAGGGCGGGGGCACCAAGGACAGCTGGGTGCTGGCGGAATAAGGGGCGGGTTTATGTTGGGACGGACCGCCTACGGCATCTTCTGGATGTTCCGCTATCTCGAACGGGCGGAGAACACGGCGCGGCTGGTCGAGGCCGGGTTCCGCATGGCGCTGACGCGGGGCAGCAGTTCCGACGACGAATGGCGTTCGCTGCTGATCACGCTGGGGCTGGCTGACGCCTTCGACGCGCGGTTTGGCGAGTGCACCGGCGCCAATGTCAGCAACTTCCTGCTGCGCGACCGCGACAATCCCGGCAGCGTGCTGGCGATGATCGAGAACGCGCGGACCAATGCGCGGATGGTGCGCACCGCGATCACCCGCGAGGTCTGGGAGGCGACCAACGAGGCGTGGATGGCATTGTGCGAGGCGCTGGCCCGGCCGGTGCGCGAGGCCAACCTGACCGACGTGCTGGCGCTGATCCGGCGCCAGGCGATGCTGGTGCGCGGCGCGCTCGAAGGGACCATGCTGCGCAACGAGATCTTCAATTTCGCCCGCATCGGCGCGAACCTGGAGGTGGCGGACAACACCGCCCGCATCCTCGACGTCAAGTACCACGTGCTGCTGCCGTCGGTGGCCTGGGTCGGCTCGACGCTGGACAATGCGCAGTGGGAAATGGTGCTGCGCTCGGTCGCCGGCGAGCGGGTGTTCCGCTGGCTCAACGCCGGCACGCTGGAGCCGCGCGGGATTGCCGAGTTCCTGATCTGCGACGGCCGCTTTCCGCGCAGCCTCGCCTATTGCTACGCCAAGCTCGCCAGCAACATGCACGGGCTGGCGCGCGAGCATGGCACGACCCTGCCGAGCCACGCGTTGCTGGGCGACGCGGTGGCGCGGCTCAAGGCGCTGACCATTGCCGAGATCTTCGACACCGGCCTGCACGAGTTCCTTGGCCGGTTCATCGCCGATAACTTTCGCATCGCCGAGGCGATCGCCGCCGATTACCGGTTCATCGAATAGGAGCAGACCCGATGCGCCTGACCATTCGCCACACGACGCGTTACGAATATGCCGGGCCGCTGGCGCGCGGGCTGCAGCGGCTGCGGCTGCGGCCGAAAACGTCGCACGGACAGACGGTGCTCGACTGGACGATGACGCTCGACGGCGCGGTGGTCGAGGCGGAGTTCGACGATCACAACCACAACCACACCGTGCTGGTCTCGATCCCCGAGGGGACCAGCCGGATCTCGGTGACCTGCGCCGGAACGGTGGAGACGGCGGACACCGTCGGCATCGTCGGGCCGCATGTCGGCTTCATGCCGCTGTGGTGCTTCCTCGACCAGACCGAGCTGACCGCGCCGGGGCAGGAATTGGGGGCGCTGGCGGAGGGGTTGCAGGGGCGGTCGGAGGATACGCTCGACCTGCTGCACGCGCTTTCGGCGGCGATCCACGAGTCGGTGGCCTACGAAGTCGGCCAGACCGATGCGGCGACGACCGCCGAGCAGGCCGTGGCGCTCGGCAAGGGGGTCTGCCAGGACCATGCCCACGTGTTCATCGGCGCGGCGCGCCTGCTCGGGGTGCCGGCGCGCTATGTCAGCGGCTACCTGATGATCGCCGGGCGGACCGAGCAGGACGCCGGCCATGCCTGGGCCGAGGCGCATGTGCCGGGGCTGGGCTGGGTCGGCTTCGACGTCTCCAACCGCACCTGCCCGGATGCGCGCTATGTCCGGGTGGCGACCGGGTTCGATTATCGCGACGCGGCGCCGATTTCCGGCCTGACCTTCGGAATGGTGGGGGAAACCGTTGCCGAGGCGGGACTTTCCGTCAGCCTCTCGGTTGAACAGCATGGCGCGGCACAGTAACCCTGTCGCGGGGTCGATTCGGGTTAGGGGAATGGTGTGACGTACTGTGTCGGCATGTTGCTGGACCGGGGGCTCGTGCTGATGAGCGACACCCGGACCAACTCCGGCGTCGACAACATTTCCACCTTCCGCAAGATGTACCACTGGGAGAACCCGGGCGAGCGGATCGTCGCGGTAATGTCGTCCGGCAACCTGGCGACGACCCAGGCGGTGATCAGCCAGCTCGAGGAGCGCAACAAGGCGCCGGCGGACCGGCACAACTCGCTGCTCGAAGCGCCGACGATGTTCCAGATCGCCGGCCAGGTCGGCAAGCTGCTGCGCGACACCATCGCCGCCAGCGACAGCGAGGCCGGGCAGCAGGGCGCCGGGCAGTTTTCCGCAACGCTGATCCTTGCCGGCCAGATCCGGGACATGGAACCGCGGCTGTTCATGATCTACCCGGAAGGCAACTTCATCGAGGCGAGCTTCGACACGCCGTTCTTCCAGATCGGCGAGACCAAGTATGGCCGGCCGATCCTGATTCGCGGCTACGACCGGCGGATGTCGTTCGAGGAAGCGGTCAAGCTGCTGATGGTCAGCTTCGATTCGACGATCAAGGCCAACCTCTCGGTCGGCCTGCCGCTCGACCTGCTGGTGATCGAGCGGGACCGCTACGGCCCGCTGCACGAGCGGCGGATTACCGCTGACGATCCCTATTACCGCGCGGTTTCGGTCGGCTGGGGCGAGGCGCTGAAGCTGGCGTTCGAGACGCTGCCGGATTACGCGTTCGGGCCGGAACCCGTCAGGATCGCTTGTCGATCCTGACCAGCAAAGACTCCTGATGCGCAGGCTTACGTCTGGAGTCACGGCGAGTTTTCATATTGCACCCTGCGTCTTTTGCCGGTCGGGATCGACAAGCGATCGCGTCTTCGCGGGTCGGGATGGACAAGCGATCGCGTCTTCGCAGATCGGGATCGACAAGCGATCCCTCTGTCAGGCCGCCAGCGAGAACGGTGCGATCTCGCCCGACAGGTAGAGCTTCTTGGCCTTGGCGCGGCTGAGCTTGCCGGATGAGGTGCGCGGGAGGGTGCGCGGGGGGACCAGTTCGATCACGCAGTTCATGCCAGTGATCGAGCGGACCTTGTCGCGGATCTGTTCGCGCAGCGCCAGGCGGTCGGCCGGATCGGACACCCGGCAGTGGACGAGGACGGCGGCGGTTTCCTCGCCGCTCTCAGTCTCGATGGCGAAGGCGGCGATGTCCCCCTGGTGGAAGCCGGGGAGCTGTTCCACCGCCCACTCGATGTCCTGCGGCCAGTGGTTCTTGCCGTTGATGATGATCATGTCCTTCGCCCGGCCGACGATGAACAGGTAGCCATCGACCGTGTAGCCCATGTCGCCGGTGTCGAGCCAGCCATCGACGAGGCAGGCGGCGGTCGCTTCCGGGTCGCGGAAGTAGGAGTGCATGACCGACGGACCCTTGCACCAGACCTTGCCGATGTGGTGGTCCGGCAGGGAGCGTCCGTCGGCGCCGCGGATCGCCAGTTCCATGTCCTTGACCGGCTTGCCGCAGTTGACGATGGCGCGATAGCGGGCCGGGCGCGAGAGGTCGCGCGGGGTACCGGAAAGGCGCTCCTCCTCGACCAGTTCGACGCGGATGCCTTCGCCCGGCGGCATCAGCGTGACCGAGAGGGTCGCCTCGGCAAGGCCGTAGCTTGGCAGGAAGGCATCGGCACGGAAACCGGCATCGGCGAAGGCGTTGACGAAGCCCTGCATGACGTCCGGCCGGATCATGTCAGCCCCGTTGCCGGCGATGCGCCAGCGCGAGAGGTCGAAGCGTTCGGCGACGTGGGTCTGGCTGGATATCCGGCGGGCGCAGATATCGTAGCCGAAAGTGGGAGAATAGGACACCGACTGGCCGGGGTTGCGCGTGATGAGGTCGAGCCAGGCCAGCGGGCGGCGGGCGAAATCCTCGGTCTTGAGGTAGTCGGTCGAGATCTGGTTGGCGATGATCGACAGGAAGCAGCCGACCAGGCCCATGTCGTGATACCACGGCAGCCAGGACACGCAGCGGTCGTCCGGCTGCATCAGCATCCCTTCGCCGTGGCCGGCGAGGTTGTTGAGTAGAGAGGCATGGGTGACGGCGACGCCGTGGGGGAAGCGGGTCGAGCCGGACGAGTATTGCAGATAGCAGATATCGTCCGGCGAAGGGCTTGGCAGGTCACAGGCAGGGGCGGGCCGGGCGGCGAAGGCTTCGAAGGAAATTGCCTCGCAGCCCTGGCGGGTGGCGGCGGCTTCGCCCATCGCGGCGATTTCGGCCGGGTAGACCAGCATGACCGGGTCGCTTGACGCGAGTTGGACCGCGAGCTGGTCGATATAGCCTTCCTTTCCACCGAAGCTGGTCGGCAGCGGCAGCGGCACCGGCCAGACGCCGGCATAGACCGCGCCGCAGAACAGGGCGGCGAAATCCGGCCCGGTCTCGGCGATCAGCGCCACGCGATCGCCCGGGCGCAGGCCATGGGCGACGAGCCGGCGGGCGGCGGCGAGCGCGTCCTCGCGCAGTTCGCGAAACGGGTAGGCGCGAGTCAGCTTGCCGCGCGGATCGTGGAAGTTGAGCCCACGGACACCCTGCGCGGCATAGTCCAGCGCCTCGCCGAAGGTGGCGAAATCGGCCAGGCGGCGGGGCAGGGCGCAGATGTGCGGGGTGGGGACGGGCCCTGGCGCGGGTGCCTGCGCGTCGTTTTCCCCTGCGGTCGTCTCCTGCTGCGAAAGCAGGGCGGCATCTGTCATGGTTTCGTCTTCCCGTTGTTCTGGTGCGAACCGGCGGCCCGTTAGCCGCCGGTGCACGAACTTGCAAACCCCCTGTCCGGCCCACCCGCTGGCGGGCGGCGGACCTCATGCTCGCAGGCTTCCCCGGTTCTGTTCCCCCAAGATCGTACGCCGGGTTCTTCGACTTTGCCGGTTGGAGCAGGACTGTGGCATGATTAAGGCCGGGTTTAAGCGGCTGGTCGCGAATGGAGACGGCATTGGACGAGGACCGGCGACGCGAACGCAAGGCGAGGCCGCTCGATGCAGCGCGGCTGGACGAACTGGCGCTGGCATATGTCGCGCGCTTCGCGACGAGCGCGGGCAAGCTGGGCACTTATCTGAAGCGCAAATTGCGGGAGCGGGACTGGGCCGGAGAGAGCGAGCCGGGCGAGGTTGTCGCGGCAGTGGTCTCGCGCATGGTTGCGGCTGGCTATGTCGACGATGCCGGCTTTGCCCGGGCGCGGGCGGAAAGCCTTGGCCGGCGAGGGCTGGGGCGGCGGCGGATCGCGCAGGAACTGGGGCAGGCAGGCATTTCCGCCGAAGTGGCTGCGGCCGCGCTGCCCGGTGCACGGGCGGCGCGGGAGGCGGCGCTGGCTTTCGCGCGCAAGCGGCGGTTCGGGCCGTTCGATCCGGTGGCGCGGCAGGGAGAGGCCTGGCGAGCGCGGCGGCAGAAGCAGGTCGCGGCGATGTTGCGGGCCGGGCACGCGCTGGACAGCGTCCGCGAATTGGTCGATGCAGCGAGCGTTGCTGCCGTCGAGGAATGGGCGGAGCGCGATGATGACTGAAGTCCGGGAGGTCGGTGTGGCAATTCGCAAGCTCGGTCGGGTGCTGTTGCCGGTCATGGCTTTCGGCCTGGCCCTGACCGCCTGCTCTTCGAAGGCGGCGGATGGGGCAGGTCAGGCGACCGAAGCGCCCGCTTCGGCTTCGGCCCATCCGGCTTCGGCCCATCCGGTTTCGGGCCTGCCGGTGGTCGACCTGACCGTGACTCACCTGCGCGCCGTCCACCGGTTCCGGGTCGAGGTGGCGCGGACCGGTCCGGAGCAGGAGAAAGGCCTGATGTTCCGCACCGCGCTGGGAGCCGACGAGGGAATGATCTTTCCGATGGAGGCGCCGCGGCTGGCCTCGTTCTGGATGAAGAACACGGTGATCCCGCTCGACATCCTGTTCATCGGCTTCGACCGGCGGGTGATCAACATCGCCGTCAACGCGATTCCCTATGACGAGACGCCACTCAGTTCGGCCAGGCCGGCCATTGCGGTGTTGGAATTGCGCGGAGGGCGGGCGGCCGAACTGGGGATCGCGGCGGGGGACAAGGTGGATTGGTAGGCCAAGGCCCCGGCTATCCTTCCTGCTGCGATGACTGATCCGGCTGCGCAGGCACTTTCTTCTCCGGCCGAAATGCTCTAGGCGGCAGGGCCATGGGCATTCTCGGCAAGATCTTCACCTGGTGGGATGGCGCGACCATCGGCACGGCGCTGCATTCGTGGCGGACCGGCGAGGAAGTGGGTTCGGATCACCAGGGCAACCGCTATTATCGCTCGCGCAAGCGCATTCCGGCCGGGCAGCCGAATGCCGGGCAGGAGCGGCGCTGGGTGATCTACAATGGCGCCAACGATGCCAGCCGCGTGCCGGCGGAATGGTTCGGCTGGCTGCACTACCAGTTCGACGACGTGCCGGAGAGCCGGCTGCCGCCGCCGCGCATCTGGGAGGCGGAGTTCACCCCCAATGCGACCGGGACCGTGGCTGCCTATCGGCCGCAGGGCGCGCTGGAGCGCGGGGGCAGGCGGGCGGCGGCGACGGGGGATTACGAAGCCTGGTCGCCAGAGGGCTGACGATGTTGCGCAAGGCGGTCCTGCTGGCCGGGCTTGCGCTCGCCGGGTGCAACCGCAATCCCGAGGCGCCGGAGGTGCAGGCGACCGACGTGCCGCAGGCGGTGGCGACCAGCGGCTACAATCGCGCTGCGGTCGAAAGCCAGTATGGCACACCGGTCAAGGACCGGGTGGCGACCCTGGGCCTGCTCAACAAGCGCAACAACGAGACGACCGACATTCAGCTCAAATCCGGCGAATCGCGGCGGATCGGCAATGTCGTGGTCAAGCTTGCCACCTGCGAGCGGACCCTGCCGTGGGAACGGCCACCGGAGGTGGGGGCGTTCGTCCAGGTCTACATCGAGGAGCGGTCGCATGTCAGCGAGCCGCTGGCCTGGCACAAGGTGTTTTCCGGCTGGCTGTTCAGGAACTCGCCGGCGCTCAATGTCGTGCAGCACCCGGTCTATGACGTCTGGGTCAAGGATTGCGCGATGAGCTTTCCCGGCGAGGAGGAAAACCCGGCCGATTTCGCCCGGGCCAGCAAGGCGGCGAAGGCGGCGGGGAGCGCCAGCGGCGGCGCGGCGAGCGCGACGGCAGAAGCGGCACCTTCACCGGCGCCATCGGCCAGCGCCGCGCCGGACGGGCCGGAGTGAAGGATTTCGCCCCGGTCGTCGCGCTGGGCCTTGGCAAGACGGCGCAGATATTCGGCCTGGGGGATCTCGACCGCGCCCAATGAGGCGAGGTGGCCGGTGATGAACTGGCAGTCGAGTAGTTCCGCGCGGGCCTCGCGCAGGGCGGCGACCAGCCAGGCGAGGGCGACCTTGGAGGCATCGGTCATCGTGCTGAACATCGATTCGCCGCAGAACACCCGGTCGAAACCGACGCCGTAGAGGCCGCCGACCAATTGGCCGTGGTGCCAGCATTCGATGGAGTGGGCGAGGCCGCGCTGGTGCAGCAGGCTGTAGGTCCGGGCGATGCGGTGGCTGATCCAGGTCTCGCCCTCTTCCTTGCGGGGGGCGGCGCAGGCGGCGATGACGCGGTCGAAAGCGGTGTCGCAGGTGACGGTGAACGTGTCGCGGCGGAGCGTGCGGGCGAGGCTCTTCGAGCAGTGGAAGCCGTCCAGCGGCAGGATCGCGCGCGCTTTCGGTTCGACCCAGAACACGTCCGGGTCGTCACGCGCGTCGGCCATCGGGAAGATGCCGCTGCGATAGGCCAGCATCAGCATGTCCGGCTGGATCGGCGATGGGTTCGGTTGGTGCTTCAAGCGGTCCTCTGAATACCCTCATATCCCTATTGCACGATTTTTGCCTTGGAATTGATGATTGCCAAGCTTGGCGGCAACCCCTAGAGCCGCGCCTGCCCGCAGGAGTGTAGCTCAGTTGGTAGAGCATCGGTCTCCAAAACCGAGGGCCGGGGGTTCGAGTCCCTCCACTCCTGCCATTTTTGCCTGTGGATCGGCCCAGGGAGGGCTGCGAACAGCGGTTCGCTGCGCTTGCCGAGGCCACGGCCCATAAGGCCGCTCCGCTCCGGTTCTCGCGCCCCACTGTTCTCGCTCCACCCTGGACCAATCCACAGGCAAAAATTCATGTCTGCTCAGGCGCAGCATTCGGGTTCACGCGATCTCACCATTCCGGTGATCGTTCTCGCGTTGCTTTCGTGTCTGCCGGTCGTGGTGGCGCGCTATCCGCAGATGAGTGACTATCCGGCGCATCTGGCGCGCTATTATGTGATGCTGGATGGGGGGCGGAGCGCGGATCTGGCGCGGTTCTATGCGTTCGAGTGGAAGTGGACGGGGAACGTCGGCGTCGATCTGCTGATCTGGCCGTTTGCCCGCGTGTTCGGGGTGGAGCTGGGGGCGCGGGTGATCGCGGGGTTGATCCCGCCTTTGACCGGGCTGGGCATCGTGGCGGTGGAGCGCAGCCTTCGCGGTCGGTGCGGGATCGGGGCCTTGCTGGCGATGCTGTTCGTCTGGTCGCCGATGATGCTGATTGGGCTGCTGAACTTCACCCTCGGGCTGGCGGTGGCGCTGTGGGCCTTTGCGCTCTGGGTGCGGCTGGATGGGAAGGCCTGGCGGTGGCTGCCGTTCGTGCCGATCGGGCTGGTTGTCTGGGCCTGCCACATGTCGGCCTGGGGGGTGCTGGGGCTGATTGTCCTGGGCTATGAGCTTTCGTCGAGGCGTTCGTGGCGGGCGCTGGTGGCGCCGTGGCCGCTGGCGGCGCCGGTGCTGGCGATGGCGCTGCTGGGGGGGAACGGGGCCGAGTTTTCCTATGGCGGGAACTGGTTCGTCTACAAGCAGGCGATCTGGATCAAGGCGATGCGCGACCAGGTCTATGCGCTGGATTTCCTCTGCCTGTGCCTGTTCGGCGGGGTGGTCGGGCTGGCGGCGATCAAGCGCAGGCTGGATGGCCGGCTGGGCTGGGCGGCGCTGATGCTGGCGGTGCTTTCATGGATCGTGCCGCGGCATATTTCCGGCGGGGACTATGTCGATTACCGGATGATCTCGTCCTCGCTGCTGCTGTTTGCGCTGGCGATCGACTGGGCTACGCCGGTCTGGGCCAACGGGCTGGCGGCGGGGGTCTATCTCGGGCGGCTCGCGGTGACGACGCTGGCGTGGCAGGGCGATTCGGCGACGACGGAGCGGCTGCTGACGGCGCTGGACCATGTGCCGCAGGGTGCCCGGCTGGCGAGCGCGGTGCGGGTGCCGATCGGCGAGTGGCCGCTCAACCATTTCGAGCATATCGGCGCCTATGCGGTCCTGCGCAACCATGCGCTGGTCAATGCGAACTTTGCCGTGGCGCATATCCACATGCTGACCTTGCGGGATGGCGGCTATGCTGATCCCTCGCAGCGGCTGCTGCAGTGGCCTTCGGCGCCGGTGCTGCTCGGCCGGTTCAAGCCGGCGGCGCGGGCGGACTGGCTGTGGTATGTCGGCGGAAAGCCGGCGGCCAGTGTGCCGGCCGGGGCGGTGGTGGTCTGGCGCTATGGCGATAGCGTGTTGCTTCGGCTTGCCAAACCGGTCGGATCGCACTAAATCCCCGCCATCTTCCGACATCGGAAACCTGATCGCCCCTCCCGGACCTGTCCGGGGCGGCGCGGAAGGCTACCTGAAAGCCGGATCATGCAAGGAAAGACTCATGGCTGAGACGCCTGTCAAGAAGACTTCGCCCGGCGAGTTCATCCGTCAGGTGCGCGCGGAAGCGAACAAGGTGGTCTGGCCGACCCGGCAGGAGACGGTCACGACGGCGGTGTTCGTGGCGATTCTGATGACGCTCCTTGCGGTGTTCTTCCTCGGCGTCGATTCGCTGTTCGGCGAGGTCGTTCGCCTGCTGCTCAAGCTGGCCTGAGCGCCTTTTCAATCTATTTGACGGATTACTGACATGGCTCGCTGGTACATCATTCACGCCTATTCCGGTTTCGAGAACAAGGTGAAGGAAGCGATCCTGCACGAAGCCGAGCGCAAGGGGCTGGCGGAGCTGGTCGAGGCGGTCGAAGTGCCTTCGGAGATGGTCACCGAAGTCAAGCGGGGCAAGAAGGTCCAGGTCGAGCGCAAGACCATGCCGGGCTATGTCCTGGCCAAGCTGACGATGAACGACGACATCTATCACCTGATCAAGAACACCGCGAAGGTGACCGGCTTCCTCGGCAACAACAACAAGCCGCAGGCGATCAGCGAGAGCGATGCGGCGCGCTATTTCGGGGCGCGCGAGCAGGCGGCGGCGACGCCGAAGAAGCACATCAGCGTCGATTACGAGATCGGCGATGCGGTCAAGGTGCTGGACGGGCCGTTCGCCACGTTCAACGGCGTGGTCGAGGAGCTGGACTTCGACAAGAACCGGGTCAAGGTCTCGGTCTCGATCTTCGGCCGGGCGACGCCGGTGGAGCTGGACTTCGAGCAGGTCGAGCGGACCAAGTAAGGCCAAGGCCAAGGCCAACCAACATGGCGTTGTGCGAAGCGCGCGTCAGCGCGCGTCAGCAAATATCGCTTGGCGATATTTGCCACTGTCAGACCCGGTTCCCACACTGCCCTGGCGCTGTGAGCCGGTGCGATTCGGGCGGTGCGGCCTGATTCGCACCGCGAACTTTGCCATGTTCACCCAGGACGGGTGAATCGCAGAAGTTCCGGGCGATTGAAAACAAACGGAAAAGCGCGGGAACTTCGCGAACTTCACCCACACGCGGCCCCATAAGTCGGGATGTTCGGAAAATATCCCAGCGTAATCATGGCTTTACGGACATTCAAAGAGCGAGCGTTCATCCTAACCCGTGCAGAACGGTGTAGGACAGGCCACAGACGGGCTTGCGCAGTCGGCGGCGTTTGCGTTGTGTCCTCGTTCTTGCCAAGTCAGCGGCTTCCCCAGTCAGTCCGTGGCCCATATCGACAAGCGATATGGGCGGACGCGCGCTCCGCGCGCTTCGTGTCATTCGACTCTCGGTTTCGGGCCAGGCTTCACGGCTTGCGCTGAAAATCTGCCGGCGGAATCGGGCCGATCAGTTCGCCGTCGTCCCATTCGACTTCGGGGTAGTCGCCGGGATCGAGGCCGAGGGGTTCGAGCGGGGTGTAGACGTAGCGGCTGAAGGCATAGACCGTGCCGGGGTGGCCGAGCGCCGCCGCGACGTCGCGGGGTTGGACCAGCGGGCCGGGATAGCCGCCTTTGGCCCACATGTCCGACTCCGACGGGTTGGCCATGACGACCAGCGGGAACGGGCAGCGCGGCGTGTGGAACTGGACGCGGCACATTTGCGTGAGGACGACGCCGATCGACTCGTGGCTGGCGAGGAGCGCGGCGCCGGGGGTGCGGGCGACGGTGGTGACGGTCTGGCGCCAGTCCTGCGGGCGGGGGAGAGTGCCTTCCCGGGTGAGTTCCCGGGCGCCGGAGAGGGCGAGGGCGCCAAGCAGGGCGGGGGCGAGCACGCGCGAAGTGCGAGTCAGGCACGGGTGGACGCGCTCGTTGGCGTAGGGTGCAAAGGCGGCTGCCGCCAGCAGCGCCGGGAACAGCGCCGCCCAGTGCAGGGTGAAATCGGTGGTGACCGGGTGGACGGCATCGGCGAGCTTGAAGGCGGCCAGCGAGAGCGGGATCAGCAGCAGGGACAGGCTGGTGGTGCGCTGCCTGAAGGTTCGGACGGCGCCGATCAGGGCGAGGAGGGCGAGCAGGGGGGAGTTGAGCGGGTCGTCGTAGAGCAGTTGCAGGTTGGCTGAATCGAGGAATTCGTGCCATTCGAGCGGCTTGATCCAGGAGATGTTGCCGGTGGCGTGCTGCATCTGGATGGCGACGGTCCACACTTCCCAGGTGGCGAGCGCGAGGATTGCGAGGCCGCTCAGGACCAGCGGGCGCAGCAGCGGGCGCAGGGGTTCGCGGCGGATCAGCGCATCGAGCAGGAGGGCGAGGGCCGCGACCGGGGGCCAGAGCAGCATCGTGGTGTGGCTGTAGATGGCGATGACGGACCCCGCGACGAACAGCGGCCAGCCTCCCGAGCATCGCGCCATAAGTGGGAACCGGTTTTTGGCGTTTCGCGATGCGGGAAGCAAATGCTTGCCCTCGCGCGCCCGGAGCAGGCCGAGAAATGCCGCGGCGATGGCGAGGCGGGCGAGCCCGTAGCCCCGCAGGTAGGCGGACTGGTAGACATCCGAGGGGGAGAGCGCGAGCACGAGGATCGCGGCGGCAGCGGCTGGCCATTGCCACTTCCGGCCGGCGATGTGGCCGGCAAGCGCCAGGTGGGTGAGCGACAAGGCGATGGGCAGGGCGCGGAGCCAGCCGGCGGTTTCGGGGACCAGCGCACGCCACAGCCTGAGCAGCGAATAGAACAGGGGCGGGTTGGTCTCGCGCTCGATCCAGTGCCCCCAGAGATCGCGGAACGGGTGATCGGCGAAATAGAGCGAGGCCAGTTCGTCGAACACCAGCGAGCTTTGGGCCTGGGCGATGCGGACGGCCAGCGCGAGCAGGAGGGCGGCGGCGATGGCGAACGGCGCGATGAGGTGGCGGCCTGAGTGGATGATGGGCTCCGTGGGTCTATGCTGCAGATGCTAGCAGGTTTGCGGCAGGGAGATGAAGCCGGGGATTTACGTGTCGCCGGACCACGTCAGGAGCGCTTGCCGATCCTGACCAGCAAAGGCCTGACCCATGAATGACTGTGCAGGCGCCGAGGCGGCAAGACGGTGACGGGCACCTGGGATGTTGGATTTCCCTATTCCTTTCACCACGACGCTGGTGTTTCCTGCCTGCTCCGGGCAGGCTGATGGATGGACCCTGAAACAAGTTCAGGGTGACGAAGGTCAGGCTGTTCACGGACTGCTTCCTGCTCCCTTCCCGCTTGCAAATCCGCGAGAATCCGCTACGTGCGCGGACTTTCCGGCTTTCCCTGCATGGGGCGAGTCCGGGAAGCCGTGCGGGAGGTGGCTTTCGGGCTGCTGTCTGACCGCTTGATCTGAGGCGGGGCTTGCCCGGCCGACAGGATGAAAGGAGGCCTATCGTGGCCAAGAAGATTACCGGTTACATCAAGTTGCAGGTGGCGGCGGGCGAAGCCAAGCCGGCGCCGCCGATCGGCCCGGCGCTGGGCCAGCGCGGTGTCAACATCATGGAGTTCTGCAAGGCGTTCAACGCCCAGACCCAGGAAATCGACAAGGGCACGCCGCTGCCGACGATCATCACCGTCTATGCGGACAAGTCGTTCACTTTCGTCACCAAGACGCCGCCGGCGACGTTCCTGATCAAGCAGGCGATCAAGCTGAAGTCGGGCTCGAAGGAGCCGGGCAAGGTTTCGGCGGGAACGATCAAGCGTTCGCAGCTGGCCGAAGTCGCCCAGATCAAGATGAAGGATCTCAACGCCAACGACATCGACGCGGCGACGAAGATCATCGAAGGTTCCGCCCGCGCGATGGGCCTGACCGTGGTGGAGGGCTGAGACCATGGCGAAGATTACCAAGAAGCAGAAGTCGCTGGTCGAGAAGCTCGGTTACAACCAGACGCTGCATGGCATCGACGAGGCGATCCAGCTGCTCAAGGACCTCAAGAGCGCCAAGTTCGACGAGACGCTGGAAGTCTCGCTGAACCTGGGCGTCGACCCGCGCCATGCCGACCAGATGGTCCGTGGCATGGTCGTGCTGCCTTCGGGCACCGGCAAGGACGTCAAGGTCGCGGTGTTCGCCCGTGGCGACAAGGCCGAGGCGGCGCTGGCCGCCGGCGCCGACAAGGTGGGCGCCGAGGACCTGCTGGAAGACATGCAGGCCGGCAACCTCGACTATGGCCGCGTGATCGCCACGCCGGACATGATGGGCATCGTCGGCCGGCTGGGCAAGGTGCTGGGGCCGAAGGGCCTGATGCCGAACCCGAAGCTGGGCACGGTGACGCCGAACGTGGCGGATGCGGTCAAGGCGGCGAAGAGCGGCCAGATCGAGTTCCGCGTCGAGAAGGCGGGCATCATCCATGGCGGGCTGGGCAAGCTGTCGTTCTCGAACGAGGCGCTGCGGGCCAACTTCGACGCGTTCGTCGATGCCATCGTCAAGGCCAAGCCGGCGGGTGCCAAGGGCAAGTATGTCCGCAAGGTCGGGCTTTCGAGCTCGATGGGGCCGGGGATCAAGATCGACGTGGCGGAAGTGCACGGCGGCTGAGCCGGGATCGCTCGCAAGAACGAATGAGGCCGGGGGGGAACCTCCGGCCTTTTTCGTTGCGGTCGCGGGTTACCGGACTGCAAAGCATTTCATGCAAGGGTTACGGAGGTTTGCGGGCGCGCGGCTAAGCCGGTGCGCAGTCTGCCGGTGCTATCGTCGGAGCACAGGGCAGGGAGTAACGACGGTGATCTTAGCGCAAGAGCGTGGCGGCGGCGATGCGGTGCGACAGGCGTTCGCGCTGGCCGGCGGAGAGCACGCCGCCCTGGATGCGGCGGGTGGTCATCGCGGTGTCATGCAGGCGGGCCAGGCGGGCGAGCGCGGCGTGGAGGCGATCGGCCTCATCGGGCGCGGCGAGCCGTTCGCGCAGGGCGGCGGCGGCCTGGGCGAACTGGCCGGTGAGCGGCTTGCCACAGGGCGATTCCAGGGGCACTGAGGCGAGTACCGGGGTGGCCGTTGCCATGGATAGCAGCGCGATGCACGAGAGCAGGCTTCTGGACATGGCCCGGAGCGTACGCGCGCGGCATGGGCGCGGCAAGGCGGTTCGCGGCGGGCGGTGTCGCAGGCTGGGACAGGCGGTGGCTCGCCTCTTGGCGGCGGCGGGGCTGCTGGCGGTGCCGGGTGTGGCGCTGGCGGATGACCGGCCGGTCCGGCCGCTGTCGCTCGACGCATCGGCGCTGGTGGACGGGCTCGGGGTGACCGGCGGGGTGGCGGGGGGCACGCGGGTCGTGGCCCGGGGCGATCTCGTGCTCGACTATGACGGGGCGAGCGGCGGGATTGGCTGGCTTTCCGGCGAGTTGAACCTGACCGGGATTGCCGGCAAGTCGGTTTCGGCGCTGGTCGGCGATGTGCAGGGGGTTTCGAGCAACGAGTTTCCCGACACGCTGAGGGTGACCAATGCCTGGGTGCAGGCGAGCGGATCGCGGGCTTCGCTGAAGCTCGGGATCATCGATTCGAATGCCGATTTCGACGAGCAGAACGTCGGGGCAATCTTCGTGCATTCCTCGCACGGGACCGGGCCGGAGCTTTCCGGGGCAGGGCTCGATGGTTCGGGGGCGACGCCGGACACGACGCTGGGCGTGGTCGCGGCGCTGTTCGATGCGGATGCCGGGTGGAAGCTGCGCGGCGGCGTGTTCAACGGGCGGCCGGGGGATCCGAACGACCCGGGCCAGCCGAGCTTCGCCTTCAGCCGGGAGATCGGCGTGCTGGCGATCGGCGAGGCGGACTGGACGAAGGACTGGGGGCGGATCGCGGTGGGCGGGTGGCATTTCACCTCGACCCTGCCGGCGCTCGATGGTTCGGGAGACCGGCGCGGGGCTTCGGGCGGGTTCGTCACCATCGAGCCGAACCTGATCAGGCGCGACAATGGCCTGCAGGTGCAGGGCTGGGTGCGGGCCGGGATCGGCGATGCGGCGACGGACGCGGTCAGGAGCTATATCGGCGGGGGGCTGGTGGCTTCCGGGATGCTGCGGGCGTTTCCTGAGGATGCGATCGGCTTTGCCGTGGCACATGCGCGGATGAACGGACGGGCCGGGCCGGGCGCGGGGGCCGAGACGGCGTTCGAATGGACGTTCCAGCACAAGCTGAACTGCTGGCTGACGGTGCAGCCGGACGTGCAGTGGGTGGTCAATCCCGGCGGGTTCGGTGGAGTGCGGAATGCGGTGGTGGCGGGGGTGCGGTTGGTGCTGACGAAGAGCGTATTTTAGGGTGTGTGGGGATTTGGCTGATGCCGGGCTGCGCCAAGAGATCTGACTGGCGTCCGCCTTTCGCGCTCCAGGTCTGCCCTCGCTGGCGCTCGGAGTAGTCCCTCGACTTCGCTCGGGAGGAGCGGGGCTCGGGAGGAGCGGGGGTGGGAGTCAGGCGTGGCCGCTGGTTTCTGACAGGAGCGCGGGATCGACGCCTTCGGCGCGCCAGGCGGCGGCCCAGCGGGTTTCGGCGGGGGTTTCGAACAGGACTTCGGGGCGGCCGGTGGCGGCGTGCCAGCCGTGGCGCTGCATTTCGGCATCGAGCTGGCCGGCGCCCCAGCCGGCATAGCCGAGCGCGACCAGGTAGCGGCTGGGGCCGGTGCCGGCGGCGATGGCGCGCAGCACGTCGATCGAGGTGGTGAGCGCGCCGAGCGGGCCGGCGGAGAGCGTGCCTTCGCAGGACCAGTCTGCCGTGTGGAGCACGAAGCCGCGCTGGGTTTCGACCGGGCCGCCGAGCAGGACAGGGGAATCGGGGGTTTCGCCGGGTTCGATCTCGAGATCGGCGAGCAGCTGGTGGAGGGTGATGCCGTCGGCGTGGCGGCCGATGCCGATGCCGAGCGCGCCGGATTCCTCGTGCACGACCATGGCGATCACCGAGCGGGCGAAGCGCGGGTCCGGCATGCCGGGGAGTGCGAGCAGCAGGCGGCCGGCGAGCGAGGGGTCGGAAGGGATGGCAGTCATCGCGCTCAAGTTAGGGAGCGGAGGCCGGGGGCGCAATGTCGGGGGTTCGGGTCGGGAGGAAATTGAGCGGCTCGATATTGGCGCGGGTGTAGCATTCCAGAACCAGGGCGAGGCCGCGGCCATCGGGCAGGCGCAGCAGGGCGCGATTGGCGAGGATGGTGCCGGGCGGGCATCCCCGTGCCGGGCCGCGGCGGCTGGCGAGCGGGGTGCGGGTGAAGGCGAGGGGGGCGGCGACTTTGCCGAACGGGGTGCGGGTGGTCTCCAGCAGGCGGTTCATCTCGGCGGTCAGGCGGGCGGGGACATACCAGTTGTAGGCTTCGGACAGGACGGTTTCGCCGCAGGCCAGGCGGACGTGGCGGAAGCCGAGCGGTTCCTGCGGCTCGATGCCGAGCAGGCGGCGACCGTTGGCGGGCAGCGGCATGGCCGGGCCGGGGACCATGCTCGCGGCGATGTCCGGCGGGTTGGGCCAGTTGATGAAGCGGGCCTGGCACCAGGTGGCGAGGGCCTTGGTGGCGCTGGGCTGGGCGGACAGGGCCTGTTCGAAGCTGGACAGCGGGGCCTTGGGCAGCTCGGCCGGTGGGGAGCCTGCCACAATGTCGGCCCGCGCCCCGATCAGCGCCAAGGCGGGAAGCAGGCTCAAATGCCGCCCGCGACCGGGGGGCGGCCCATCGCGGTGAGGGCTTCCGCCAGGGCGCGGGTGCAGGTGGCGAGGGCTTCGGCATCGGTCGAGCGAATGACGAAGTTGGCGCCGCCCCGGCCTTCGCGCCAGAACGGGTAGGAGCCGATGACGCAGGCGGCGTGGGCCTGTTCGGTCTCGCGCAGGAGATCGGCCACTTCGCTTTCCTGGATCCAGCAGCCGAGCGTTTCGCTGAGCAGGATCGCGCCGCCTTCGAGCGTGCCGGACAGCGCGTCGAGCATGCCGGCGGTGATCGTCGGGACGCCGGCCATGATGAACATGTTGCCGTGGCGGATGCCGGGCGCGCCGGAATAGCGGTTGGGGATCAGGCTGGCGCCTTCGGGCACGCGGGCCATGCGCAGGCGGGCCTCGTTGAGGCCGCCGCGCGTTTCGTAGTGCTGTTCGAGCACGGCGCGGGCCTCGGGATGGATGACGACCGGGACGCCGAGCGCCTCGGCGATGGCGTCCACGGTGATGTCGTCATGGGTCGGGCCGATGCCGCCGGTGGTGAACAGATAGTCGTTGACCGTGCGCAGGTGGTTGACCGCATCGACGATCGCCCGGGTATCGTCGGCGACGACGCGGACCTCGCGCAGGCGGATGCCCTGGAGGCCGAGCCAGGCGGCGACCTGGGCAATGTTCTTGTCGTGCGTGCGGCCGGACAGGATCTCGTCACCGATGACGACGAGGGCGGCGGTCCAGGTGCGGGATTCGGGCATGGACAGGGGTCTAGACCATTTCGGGGCGGGGTGGAATCGGGCTTGTTGGTCAGAGGGAAGGCGAAACGGAAGGACGAACGCCGAGACTTGCATTTCCGGCTTTCGTGTTCCTCCCCCTGTGTTGCCAGTCGCGCCCGGGTTTGGCACAGACCCGGCCATGCCGATCATCGCCGCTCGCCGCTACACTGCCGGAATTGCCGATCCGGCGCCGCTGGTCATCGATGGTGCGGGGCGGGCGCCGCTGCCGGCCGGGAGCTTCGACTGGGTCGGGGTGTGCGAGCCGAGCGGTGAGGAGATGGCCTTGCTGGCGCGGCAGTTCGGGCTGCATCCGCTGGCGGTGGAGGACGCGCTGAACCCCGAGCAGATGCCGAAGACCGACATCTATGGCCGGCAGCTGTTCATCGCCGCGCGGACGGCGGCGTTCAAGGAGGGGGACAACATCGGCTATGGCCAGACCGCGCTGTTCCTGGGGGCGGACTTCCTGATCAGCGTGCGGCATGGTTCGGTGCGGCACCATGTCGATCTGCGGGCGCGGCTGGAGTCCGATCCGCTGCGGCTGGCGGAGGGGGCGGATTTCGTCGCCCATGCGATCCTCGACTTCGTCGTCGACGGCTATCGGCCGATCATCGACCGGCTGGAGGAGGCGGTGTTGAAGATCGAGGAGGATGCGGTCGAGGTGTTCCCCCAGCCTTCGACGATCCGGCGGATATTCCGGCTGCGGCGGCGGCTGCGGCGGTTCCAGCGGATCATCGGGCCGATGGAGGAAGTCTGCGAGAAGCTGGCGACGGTAGACCTGCCGGCGATCGACCCTTCCGCGCGGGTGTGGTTTCGCGATGTGCTCGACCATGTGCGGCGGGCATTGACCGCGGTCGTCGGATTGAAGGAAACGCTGGCGAGCGTGGTCGAGACGGCTTCGCTGCTGGAGCAGCACCGGCAGGGCGAGATGACCCGGCAACTGGCCGCCTGGGCGGCGATCCTCGCGGTGCCGACGGCGATTGCCGGGATTTACGGGATGAACTTCGAGTTCATGCCCGAGCTGCATTGGCACAACGGCTATTACTTCGCGGTCGGGCTGATGGCGACGATCTGCGGCGGGCTGTTCTGGCGGTTCAAGGCGATGGGCTGGTTGTAGCGCGGCGAAGTTCGCCGATTGCGTACCGCGCAGCCGATATCAGCGCCACTGTTCGCAAATGCACAACCTGGCATGTTTCCATCGCCGGGCGAGGGGTGGCCACTGTGATATCGAGCAAAAAGAAAGGGCCGGTCTTGCGACCGGCCCTAGAAAGTTTGGGAGAGGATGCCTGAAAGGCCTGTTCCTTAAGCCCGAATCCGCACATTGCTGCAAGTGCGAAAAAATGAACGATGGTTGCAAAATTTGCAATTGTAAATGGTTTACGCTGGGGAAACCGTTGCGTCCTATGCACTTACAGGGATGTTAGCGGCCCTGGGCGATGCAATCGATACGTATTCATTCACGCGTTTTTCCGCTAATCAGCGGGGCTGGATCGCGCCGTAGAGGTCGTGGGCGTCGGCATCCTCGATTCGGGCCATGACGATTGCGCCCGGGACGAGATCGGCCGGGGCATCGCGGAGGAAGACCTGGCCGTCGATCTCGGGGGCATCGGCCTGGCTGCGGCCGGTGGCGCCGATGTCGCCGTCTTCGTCCGGCTCGCCGACTTCGTCGATGATGACGGGAATCGTCCGGCCGACCTTCGCCTGCAGGCGGGCGGCGCTGATCGCCTCGGTCCTGGCCATCAGGCGGGCGTAGCGTTCTTCCTTGACCGCTTCGGGGACCGGATCGGGGAGCGCATTGGCCGGGGCGCCTTCGACGGGTTCGAAGCGGAAGGCGCCGACGCGATCGAGCTGGGCTTCGTCCAGCCAGTCGAGCAGGTACTGGAAATCGGCCTCGGTCTCGCCGGGGAAGCCGACGACGAAGCTGGAGCGGATGGCGAGATCCGGGCAGATGCTGCGCCAGGTTTTCAGGCGTTCGAGCACCTTGGCTTCGTTGGCCGGGCGCTTCATCGCGCGCAGGACATTGGGGCTGGCGTGCTGGAAGGGGATGTCGAGATAAGGGGTGAGCAGGCCTTCGGCCATCAGCGGGATCACCGCTTCGACGTGGGGGTAGGGGTAGACGTAGTGGAGGCGGACCCAGGGCGGCGTGCCTTCGGGTGTGCGCAACTGGCCGAGTTCGCGGGCGAGGTCGGTCATGTGGGTGCGGACCGGGCGGCCTTTCCACGGATATTCGGCGTGGCCGAGATCCAGGCCATAGGCGGAGGTGTCCTGGCTGATGACGAGGAGTTCGCGGGTGCCGGCGGCGACCAGCTTTTCCGCTTCGCGCAGGACGGCGTCGATCCGGCGGCTGGCCAGCGGGCCGCGCAATTGCGGGATGATGCAGAAGGCGCAGGCGTGGTTGCAGCCTTCGGAAATCTTCAGGTAGCTGTAGTGGCGGGGGGTCAGCTTGATGCCGGCTTCGTCCATCCCGGGGACGAGATCGACAAACGGCCCGCGCGAGGGCGGAGCGGCGGCGTGGACGGCTTCGACCACGGCTTCGTATTGATGGGCGCCGGTGACCGCGAGGACCGCGGGGAAGCGGGCGCGGATCGCCTCGGCCTCGTTGCCCATGCAGCCGGTGACGATGACCCGGCCGTTTTCGGCGATGGCTTCGCCGATCGCGGCGAGGCTTTCCTCCTTGGCGGAATCGAGGAAGCCGCAGGTATTGACCAGGACGACGTCGGCCCCGGCATAATCGGCGCTCATCGCGTAGCCGTCGGCGCGCAGTTTGGTGAGAATCCGTTCGGAATCGACCAGCGCCTTGGGGCAGCCGAGGCTGACCATGCCGACGCGCGGCGACTCCGGGATGCGGGTGGGGGATTCGGATGGGGGCATGGCGGCGGCCCCTACACCTTATGCGGTTCTGGCGCTACTCTCGGGCGGTTTCGGTCTGGAGGCGCGGATGGGTGCGGTGAACTGGGTGGCGGTCGCGGTGGCGGCGATCGTGGCGGCGGCGATCGTCGCGGCGTGGCACCGGTTGCCGGGCGGGCCGGGGGCGAAGGGGCGCGAGAACGCCGGCAGCGCCGTGCGGCTGGGAGCGGCGGGGCCATGGACGAGTTTCATCGTCATGGCGATTGCCGCGGCGATGCTGGGCCATGCGCTGGCGCGGATCGGGCCGGCGAAGCTGGCGGTGAAGCCCTGGCTTTACTGGATGCAGTCGGGCGGGCTGGCGGGCGCCTTCGTCATCCCGGCGGTGTGGCTGACGGGGATGCGCGGCGGGGTTTCGCACCGGGCGATCGCGCGGGACGCGCTGGGCTGGATGGTGGCCTACCTGGCGATGGGGACGGTGTTCCGGGTGCTGGCGTAAAAAGGCCCGGAGGCGCCGTGGTGCGGCGGCTCCGGGCTGGAGGTGAAGCCGCGCGTTCTTGCGCGGCTCTTCGGGTCGCGCGCCGGTCTGGCCCAGACGGGGGCTGGGCGGTATCCCCGGTTCGGGGGAGATCAGGGGGCCTTGGGCAGGTTTTCGAGCGGATCGACCGGCTTGTTGGCCTTGCGGATCTCGAAGTGGAGTTCGTCGCGCGTGGCCTTGCCGGTGCGGCCGACGAGGCCGATGCGTTCCTTGCGGCGGACCGCTTCGCCCTTGGCGACGGTGATCTTGCCGAGGAAGCCGTAGGCCGATTGCCAGTCCTCGCCATGCTGGATGACGACGAGGTTGCCGAAGCTCTTCGGCTCCTTGCCGGCGAAGATGACGGTGCCGTTGGCGGCGGCGCGGACAGCGGTTTCGGGTTGGGCGACGATGTCGATGCCGTCGTGGTAGTTGCGCTGGTCGCGGCCGGTGAAGCCGCGGCGGACCTTGCCGGAGAGCGGCCAGATAAAATCCGGGATGCTCGCCTTGGCCTTGGGCTCGTCGGTCGGGCTGGCGGACGGTGCGGGCGACGGGGTGGCGAGGATGGTCGGGATCAGCAGGTCCTGACCAGGCTTGATCACCGCCTTGGGCGAAAGGCCGTTGGCGACGGCGATGGCGCTGAACGGGACGCCGTAGCGATAGGCGATGTCGAACCCGGTCTCGCCCTCGGCCACGGCGTGGTGGCGGGTGCGGGGGATCTTGAGCTTCTGGCCGGCGCGCACGCTGTACGGCTCGGCGAGGCCGTTGGCTTCGGCGATGAGGACGCGGGGGACTTTCGCGCGCTGGGCGATGCCGCCCAGGGTTTCGCCGGGCTTGACGATGTGGACCAGCTCGTCTTCCGGGGCCGGGGCGGCATCGTCAGCCGGGGCGGGCTTTTTCGGCCTGGGCGTCGGCTTCGGGCTGGCGGCTTCCGCTTTCTCTTGCTTCGGGGCGGCGTGGGCCGGGGGCGCCAGGGCGAGGGCCAACGTGGCGAAAGCCAGCCGGCGGATCATGCCGGGAACCGGGCGGCGAGGCCGGCGAGCGAGGCCTCGTGCGTGAAATCGATTTGCAGCGGGGTGACGCTGATGAAGCCGTCGGCGATCGCCTCCAGGTCGGTCTCATGGCCCGGGGTGTGTTCGATGCCGTGGAGGCCGAACCAGTAGTAATGGTAGCCGCGCGGGTCCGTCCCCTCGACCAGGGAGCCGCGCGCATAATCATGAAAGCCCTGTCTCACTACGCGAATGCCCCCTACCGCGTCAGCCGTTATGGCAGGGAAGTTTATATTGACCAGAGTGCGCGGTGCAAAGGGGGCATCGAGCAGTGGCCTCAGTACTTTTACGCCCCAGTGTTCGGCGGCATCGAACGGGACGGCTTCGGCCATGCCTTCCTTGGCGTAGCACTGGCTGAGCGCGATCGAGCGGACGCCGGCGAGCGCGCCTTCGAGCGCGGCGGAGACGGTGCCGGAATAGGTCACGTCGTCCCCCAGGTTGGCGCCGCGATTGACGCCGGAGAGGATCAGGTCGGGCGGGGCGGGGAGCAGCTTGCGGAGCGCCATGGTGACGGCATCGGTCGGCGTGCCGGTGACGGAGAAGCGGCGCTCGTCATGCCGGCGCAGGCGGACCGGGCGGGTCAGGGTCAGCGAATGGCCGGCGCCGGACTGTTCCTCGGCCGGGGCGCAGATCCAGATGTCGTCCGAGAGCTGGCGGGCGATGGCTTCGAGGACGGTGAGGCCACGGGCGTGGATGCCGTCGTCGTTGGTCAGGAGAATGCGCATCAGCGGGTCGGCTCCAGTGTTTCGAGACCGCCCATGTAGGGGCGCAAGGGCGGTGGCACGGTGACGGAACCATCGGCATTCTGCCAGTTCTCGATGACCGCGACCAGGGTGCGGCCGACGGCGAGGCCGGAGCCATTCAAGGTATGGGCGAAACGGGTGCCCTTCTGGTCGCCGGTCGGGCGGAAGCGGGCGGCCATGCGGCGGGCCTGGAAATCGCCGCAGTTGGAGCAGGAGCTGATCTCGCGGTACTTGGCCTGGCCCGGCAGCCAGACTTCGAGGTCGAAGGTCTTGCGTGCCGAGAAGCCCATGTCGCCGGTGCAGAGCAGCATCCTGCGGTAGGGGAGTTCGAGGGACTGCAGGATGTGTTCGGCGGCGGCGGTCATCCGCTCGTGTTCGGCGTCCGACTGCTCGGGCGTGGTGATCGAGACGAGCTCGACCTTGTCGAACTGGTGCTGGCGGATGAGGCCGCGGGTGTCCTTGCCGGCGGCGCCGGCTTCCGAGCGGAAGCACGGGGTCAGCGCGGTGAAGCGCAGGGGGAGTTCGGCTTCGGCGAGGATGGATTCGCGCACCAGGTTGGTCAGCGAGACTTCGGCGGTGGGGATCAGCCAGCGGCCGTCGTTGGTGCGGAACAGGTCCTCGGCGAATTTGGGAAGCTGGGCGGTGCCGTAGAGCGCCTCGTCCCGGACCATGACCGGGGGGGCGACCTCCTGGTAGCCGAATCGGGTGGTGTGGGTGTCCAGCATGAATTGGCCGAGGGCGCGGTTGAGCCGCGCCAGGGGGCCGCGCAGGTAGGCGAAGCGGGCGCCGGAGACTTTCTGGGCGCTTTCGAAATCGAGGCCGAGAGGGGCGCCGAGATCGACGTGATCGCGCGCGCCTTCGGCCGGGCGCGGGGTGCCCCAGCGGGAATGCTCGGCATTGTCCTCCTCGCCGGCGCCTTCCGGGACATCGGCGGCGGGGAGGTTGGGGATGGCGGCGAGCATGGCTTCGAGCGCGGCGGCAGCTTCGGCCTGGGCGGCTTCGAGCGCGGGGAGCTCTTCCTTGAGCGCGGCGACTTCCGCCATCAGCGCGGCGGCGGCGGCCTCGTCCTTTTTCGCCTTGGCGGCGCCGATCGCCTTCGACGCCTCGTTGCGGCGGGCGAGCTGTTCCTGGGCGCGGGTCTGGAGCGCGCGCGACGCGCTGTCGGCCGCGAGGATTTCGGCAGAGAGGGGCGCGAGGCCGCGCCGGGCTAGGGCGGCGTCGAACGCCTGCGGGTTTTCGCGGATCGGCCTGAGGTCATGCATGGCCTGGCGGGGTATTGGGCCAGGCCGGACCGGTCAAGCCGGACCGGCGCCAAACGCGGGGATTTCAGACGATTCCGAGGACGCGCAGGATCAACAGCCAGAGGGGAATGGCCAGCAGGCTGGCATTGACCATGCCGGTCATCAGGGCGCGCGGGTCTTGCGTCCGGGGGCGCAGGTCCGCGCCACCGGTGGGTATCGTGCAGGTCGACATGGCCTCTCTCCGGGGGCTGCCGGGCGATGTTTGCCATCGCCCGGGCGGTCTTGATGTGTCGCTTAGACTACACTCGACCAACGTTGCAGAGGCGGCGATGTTCCGTGGTTCGGCGCATTTAGTGTCGGAAAAGCTTACAGTGGCGCCGAAGCGAAGCGGTTGCGGCCTTCCAGGATCAGGCCGCCGGCGTGCCAGGCCGAGGCCATGATCGGGCCGTTGGTGTTGCACGAGACCATGGTCGGCATGATCGAGCCATCGACCACGCGCAGGCCGGCGACGCCGCGCACGCGGAGCTTTTCATCGAGCACGGCATCGGGGAAATCGCCCATGCGGGCGGTGCCGCAGGCGTGGAAGCCGGGCAGGCCCTGGCTGCGGTAGCCTTCGATGATCTCCTCGTCGCTCTGCAGCGAGCGGCTGGGTTCGCGTTCCTCGAGGATCATGGGGGCGAGCGCCGGCTGCTGCATGAAGCGGCGCAGGTAGCGGTGCATGGCGACGGTGATCTCGCGATCGTAGGGATCGGTCAGGTAGGCGGCCTGGATGCGGGGCGAGGCGGCGGGATCGGTGGTGGTGATGGCGAGCCAGCCTTCGCTGCGCGAACGCAGCGGATAGCCGAACACGGTGACCGAGTGCTTGCTGTCCACCCCGATGCCGCCCTCGGGATCGGTGATGCCGACGACTTCGGACAGCAGGATCTCGACGTCGGGCGTCTGCGCGTCGGGCAGGACGCGGACGAAGGCGCCGACGCTGCCGTAGCCCGAGGCCATTGGCCCGCTGTGCGTGAGGAACCAGCGCATTCCGTTGGCGATGGCCCGCAGGCCGCGCAAATGCGGGTTGTGGCTGTGGGGCACGGTCAGCTCGAAATACATGCCCAGCAGGCGATGTTCGAGCAGGTGCCGACCGACGCCGGGGCTGTGGGCGACGACCGGAATGCCGAGCGAGGCGAGGTGTTCGCCATCGCCGATGCCGGAGCGCTGGAGGATCGCCGGAGAGAGCAGCGTGCCGGCGGACAGGATGATCTCGCCGGCGGCATGGTGGGTCTCGGGCTGCTTGCCGGGGCTGGTGCCGGTGACGGCAGTGGCGCGGGCGCCGTCGAACAGGACCTTGTCCACCAGGAAGCCGGTGATGACGGTCAGGTTGGGGCGGGATTTCGCGCGGGCGAGGAAGGTCTGGGCGGTGCTCTGCCGGCGGCCGCGCGCGATGGTGCGGGTGGCATAGCCGATGCCTTCCTGTTCCGGCCGGTTGATGTCCTCCACCCGGGGAATGCCCATCTGCTCGCCGGCCTTGATGAAGGCTTCGGTGAACGGGCTGCGCATGCGATCGACGGTGATCGGCAGCGGGCCGCCGACGCCGCGCACGCCATCGTCGCCCAGTTCGTGGTCCTCTATGGCGCGGAACGCCTTGCTCATTTCGGCCCAGCCCCAGCCGCGCGCGCCGAGCGATTCCCAGGTGTCGTAGTCCTGCGGCTGGCCGCGGAAATACATCATGCCGTTGACCGAGGAGGAGCCGCCGAGCACTTTGCCGCGAAACCAGGTTTCGGCCGGGATGCCGTCATGCGCTTCGGTGGGGAAGGTCCAGGTGTGCTGCTCGTCGCCCATGAACTTGCCGGCGGCGCGCGGCATGTGGAGCAGGGGATGCTTGTCCACCGGGCCGGCTTCGAGCAGCAGGACCTGGTTGGCGGGATCGGCGGACAGGCGATCGGCAAGGACGCAACCGGCCGAGCCGGCGCCGACGATGATGTAATCCCACTGCTTCATCTCGATCCCCTCCGCATCGGCATTCAGGGCGCGGCCGGTGCTTGTGTAGTGCGCGATGGCCAATCCATGCCACGGCTGCGGCGGAACGACAACGGGGTAGCAATGGGGCGCCGAGCCGGTATGGCGGATGGCGATGGCGACCCTGCCGTCACTTGACGAGGACCAGATGACCGAGACGCCCGTGCCGGTGACACCCCAGCCTTCGGCAACGATCCTGCTGTTGCGCGACGAGCCGTTGCAGGTGCTGATGATCCGGCGGCATCATGCCCAGGTCTTCGCCTCGGCGCTGGTGTTTCCCGGCGGCAAGGTGGACCCCGAGGACGGTTCGGCGGACTGGCTGCCGCTGCTGGTCGGCGCGGAGCGCTATTCGGCCGAGGAGCGCGGGTATCGGGTGGCGGCGTTTCGCGAGACGTTCGAGGAGACGGGCGTGCTGCTGGCGCGCGACGAGAGCGGGACGCCGGTGACGGCGGCGGCGCCGGGCGGCGACTTTCCGGAGGTCGTGCGGCGGAGCGGTGGCCGGTTGTGGCTCGATGACCTGGTGCTGTTCGGCCACTGGATCACGCCCGAATTCGCGCCCCGGCGGTTCGACACGCGGTTTTTCCTGGCCCGGATGCCGGAAGGGCAGGAGGCGGCGACCGATGGCATGGAGGCGGTGGCGCACGAATGGGTCGAGCCGGCGGAACTGCTGGAACGCGCGGGGCTGGAGCACAAGGAGCTGATCCTGCCGACGCGGATGAACCTGCTGCTGCTCTCGCGCAGTGCCGACAGCGGCGCGGCCATGGCCGATGCGCGGGGGCGCACGATCATGCCGGTGATGCCGGTGCGCGAGACACTGGCCGATGGCGGCGCGGTCATGCGGATTCCGGCGGAAGCGGGCTATGGCGTGACCGAGCACCGGACGACGTTTGCCGGCAATTGACCGATCGCGGTCAGTTCAGGACCCGGCCGGCCACCGCATCGAGCCGGGCGACGAGCCAGGCGTCGCGGGCGGACGGCGGGGTGGCGAGGGCATGTTCGAGCGCGGTGTCGATCGGGCTGGGGGGGCGTTCGGCGGGCAGTGATTCGGCCAGCTTGCGCACCGCTGCCCGGGCGGTCTCGGCATTGCGGGCCATGACGGCGAAGACTTCGGCCGCTTCCACCCCCGCCTCGGACTCGCGCCAGGCGTCGTAATCGGTGACCATGGCGAGGATCGCGTAGGGCAGTTCGGCCTCGCGGGCGAGGCGGGCCTCGGGCATCGCGGTCATGCCGATGACGTCGGCGCCCCACTGGCGGTACATGCGGCTTTCGGCGCGGGTGGAGAACTGCGGGCCTTCCATCGCCAGGTAGCAGCCGGCGCGGTGGACCTGGCCGCCGGCGGCCTCGGCGGCATCGGCGAGCAGGCCGGAGAGGCGCGGGCAGACCGGATCGGCGAGGCTGACATGGGCGACGAGGCCGGGGCCGAAGAACGAGGCCTGGCGGCCATGGGTGCGATCGATGAACTGGTCGACGGCGACGAAGTGGCCGGGGGCCATTTCCTCGCGCAGGGAGCCGATGGCGGACAGCGCGACGACATCGGTGACGCCGCAGCGCTTCAGCACGTCGATGTTGGCGCGATAGTCGATCGCGCCGGGCGGGATCGCGTGGCCGGCGCCGTGGCGGGCGAGGAAGGTGAACCGCCGGCCCGCCAGGGTGCCCTGGGTGACCGGGCCGGAGGGTTCGCCGAACGGGCTGGAAACGGCGATGTCCTGCGCGTCTTCGAGGCCGATGCCGGCGGCGAGGCCGGAGCCGCCGATCACGCCGATGTGCCACTCGCCAGTCTGTTCGCCTGCCATGCCCCGTTACCCCGCCAACCTTGCGGCAGGAGGTCTAGCGGGCCGCCGGGCCGCCGTCGAGACGCCGATCAGGCGACGGCGCGATCGTCGCCGGCAGGGGTGATGGTGCCGCCGGGCTGGGCCTTGCCGAACAGGTAGCCCTGGCCCTGGAGGCAGCCGATCTCGCGCAGGTAATCGCAGACCTGTTCGTCCTCGATGCCTTCGGCGGTGACGGTCATGCCGAGGCTCTGGCCGAGGTTGACCACCGCGCGGACCACGGCGCGGGAGTTTTCCTCATGGCCGAGGCTGAGGACGAAGGAGCGGTCGATCTTGATCTTGGTGAAGGGGTAGGACAGCAGGTACGACAGCGACGAGTAGCCGGTGCCGAAATCGTCCATCGACAGGCCGACGCCGAGGTTGCGCAGCGCGCGGATGGTGTCGCCGGAGCGGGACGAGCGGTCCATCAGCACGGCTTCGGTGATCTCCAGTTCGAGCCGGGCCGGCGGCAGGCCGGAGGCCGACAGCGACTGCAGCACGGTGTTGAGCAGGTTGCCGCTGCGGAACTGGTTGGGCGAGACGTTGACCGAGAGGGTGACATGCTCCGGCCAACTGACCGCCTCGCGGCAGGCGCGTTGCAGGACATACTGGCCGACGGTGTCGATCAGGCCCATTTCCTCGGCCAGCGGCACGAAGACATCGGGCGAGACCGGGCCGTGCTCGGGGTGGTCCCAGCGCAGCAGCGCCTCGTAGCCTTCGGTCTCGCCGCTGGCGAGGTTGATCAGCGGCTGGTAGTGGACGGCGAGATCGCCGTTGCGCACCGCCTCGCGGAAGTGCTGTTCGAGGCGCGAGCGGGCCTGGGCGGCGGCGTCCATCGCCACGTCGAAGCGGCGCATGGTGCCGCGCTTGTGGGTCTTGGCGGCATAGAGCGCGAGATCGGCATAGCGCATCAGGGTTTCGGGATCGGCACAGTCGCGCGGGGCGCTGGCGGTGCCGATGCTGGCGCCGATGTGCAGGCAGTGGTCGTCGATGACGAACGGCTTGGCCATCGCGGCGATGATCGCCTTGCCGACGAGTTCGACCTGGTCGTCGCTGCTCTTGCCGAAGACGATGGCGAATTCGTCGCCGCCGATGCGGCTGAGGGTGGCATGGCGCGGGAGCAGCTCGGCCATGCGGCCGGCGGCGGTGGCCAGCAGCTGGTCGCCGACCTGGTGACCATAAGTGTCGTTGACGGTCTTGAAGTGGTCGAGATCGACCAGGGCGTAAGTCAGGGCGCGCTTCGGGGCGCCGTTGTTGAGCAAGGCGTGGAGATGCTCGCGGCAGTGGGCGCGGTTGGTCAGGCCGGTCAGCTCGTCGTGGCGGGCGAGATAGGCCATGCGCGCCTCGACCCGGCGGCGTTCGGTGACGTCGAACACCGAGACGATGGTGCCGGTGCGGTCGAACACGTCGAGCCGGCGGGTGAAGAGCACCGAATCGAGCCGGGCGCCATCGGCGCCGCGCTGGCGCCAGAAGCGATCGGTGCGCGAGCAATCGCCGGCGAGTGCGGCGCGGGCCTCGACCAGTTCGTCGGCCTCGAACAGGGCGGCGAGCGACAGGCCGGCGAAGGTGGCGGCGTCGAAACCGAAATGGGCGCAGGCGGCCTCGTTGGCGGAAATGAAGCATTCGGTCGCCGGATCGTAGAGCATCAGCGGGACGGGATTGGCCTCGAACACGATGCGCAGCGATTCCTCGCGCTGGCGCAGGTCGGTGATGTCGACGCGCAGGCCGATGGTGCCGCCGTCGGCGGTCTTGCGCTCCTCGATCAGGATGATGCGGCCATCGGCGAGGCGCTGTTCGTGACGGACGCCGGGATTGTCGAGCAGGGACAGGCGCTGGCTGAGCCATTCCTCCTCGCGGCCCTGGGCTTCCGGGTAATCGCCGCGCTCGATGCCGACGCGCAAGGTGTCGGCGAGGCGGACGCCCGGCTCCAGCAGGTCGGCCGAGGCGGCGTAGATTTCGGCATAGCGGTCGTTCCACAGGATGTAGCGGCCTTCCGCGTCGAGGAAGACGATGCCCTGGGGCAAGGCGTCCATCGCCTCGCGCAGGCGCAGCTCGGCGGTGCGAGCGGCGGCGAGGGCTTCGGCCAGTTCCGGAACGGCCAGTACATGATTGGCCGGCTCAGGATGGATGGGACTGGTCGATGACATGCGTGCAAAGGCTCCGTGGGAGCCGGAAAACTGCCAGCCTGTGCTTAATATTTTGCAACTGCGCAGGGCGAATTACGCGGATTTCCGCGCATTCGGTTGCAAGTTGGCGGTTCAGAACACCGGATCGAAGTCCGGCGGGAGCTCGCCGCCATCGGGCGCGGGGGTGCCGGGCACGTGAATTCCGCATTCGACCTTGTCCCAGCCGCGCCAGCGGCCGGCGCGCGGGTCCTCGCCCGGGGCGACCTTGCTGGTGCAGGGCGAGCAGCCGATCGACGGGTAGCCCTGGGCAACCAGCGGGTGGGCGGGGAGATCGTGCTCGGCCATGTAGGCGGCGATGCGGGCGGCGTCCCAATCGACCAGCGGATTGACCTTGAGGCGACCGGCGGCGTCCGTCCGGTCGATCTCGAAGTGGGGCAGGCCGGCGCGGGTCCTCGACTGGAAGCCCTTGCGCCCGGTGATCGAGGCATCGAAGCCGGCCAGCGCATTCGCCAGCGGGATGACCTTGCGGATCTCGCAGCAGCCGTCCGGGTCCCAGGACCAGCGCAGGCCGTTTTCGTCCTTCTTGCCGAGCACCGCCGCATCCGGCACGAGGTTGATCAGGTTGGTCAGGCCGAGGCGTTCGACCAGGAGGTCGCGGTAAGCCAGGGTCTCGGGGAAGTGCTTGCCGGTTTCGAGGAACAGGACCGGGGTGGCAGGCGCAATCTGGGCCACCATGTGCAGCAGGACTGCGCTTTCCGCGCCGAACGACGAGACCAGAGCGACCTCGCCCGCCAGGCGTTCGAGCAGCACGCCGGTCAGCACCGCCTGCGCGTCGGCATCGCGGAACCGCGCGTTGAGGCGCACCGCGTCCTCGTCGGCAAAGATGGCACCGGTGTCGATCCGGTCGATCGCGCGGGCGGAGAGGCTGCTCATGGATATGTCCATCGGCGGGCTCACGCCGGGTGGCGCAAGGCCCAGATCGGCTTCCGGCCATCGCCGGTCGCCTGGTAGACGTTGTCCCACCGCGCGAAGGACGCGGCGGCATCGTCGGCGTCGAGTTCGTGCTCGGGCGCGAAACTGTCGAACCCGCAGCGGCGCATCTGGCCGAGCTGGTCGATCAGCACGTCACCCACGGCGCGCAGTTCGCCGGTGTAGCCGGCTTCGCGCAGGGTGCGGGCGGAGGAATAGCCGCGGCCGTCGGTCCACACCGGGAAGGCGACTTCGACCAGGCGCAGGCGTTCGAGGTGGGGGATCAGCAGCGCGGCATCGTCGCCCGGTTCGAGCCGCACGGCGGCGGCGTTGGACTGGGCGGCGAAGCTGTCCACCGTGACGGCGGGATCGGCCACCGGCTCGTCGTCGCGAAAGCGGAACTGGACTTCAGCCATCGACGGACTCCTTGGCATAGATGGCTTCCTTGAACGGCTGCATGCCGATGCGGCGGTAGGTATCGAGGAACCGCTCGCCGCTTTCGCGCCGGGCGAGGTAGACGTCGGTCGCCTTTTCGACGGCATCGACGATGCCGTCCTCGCCGAAGCCGGGGCCGGTGATCGTGCCGAGCGAGCAATCGGCGCCTTCCGAGCCGCCGAGCAGGAGCTGGTAGTTTTCCGTGCCCTTGCGGTCCACGCCGAGGATGCCGATGTGGCCGGCGTGGTGGTGGCCGCAGGCATTGATGCAGCCAGAGATCTTGAGCTTGAGCTCGCCGATGTCCTCCGCCTTGCCGTTCGCCGCGAAGCGTTCGGAGATCTTCTGGGCGACGGGAATCGAGCGGGCATTGGCCAGGCTGCAATAGTCGAGGCCGGGGCAGGCGATGATGTCGCCGATCTGGTCGAGGTTGGCGGTGGCGAGGCCGGCGGCATTTAGCTTCTGCCACAGGGCGAAGAGGTCTGCCTTCCTGACGTGGGGGTAGACGATGTTCTGGGCGTGAGTGACGCGCAGTTCGTCGAAGCTGTAGTCCCTGGCGAGGTCGGCCATCAGGCGGATCTGGTCGGCCGAGGCATCGCCGGGGATGCCGCCGACCGGCTTGAGGCTGACCACCGCGATGGCATAGCCGGGCGCCTTGTGGGCATGGGTGTTGCTGGCGACCCACCGGGCGAAGGCGGGATTGGCAAGGTCGATCTCGTCCGCCAGGCCGGTCTCGTAAGCGGGGTCGGCGAACTGGGCCTTGATGCGCGCCAGTTCGGCGAGCGGCGGCTCGATGTCCTGGCTCAGCAGGTGGGCGAATTCCGCCTCGACCTGGCGGGTGTATTCCGCCTTGCCCATCTCGTGGACGAGGATCTTGATGCGCGCCTTGTACTTGTTGTCGCGCCGGCCGTGGCGGTTGTAGACGCGCAGGCAAGCTTCGGCATAGGTGATCAGCTGGTCGAGCGGCACGAAGTCGCGGATCAGCGGGGCGATCATCGGGGTGCGGCCCATGCCGCCGCCGACATAGAACGCGGCACCGATCTCGCCGGCATCGTTGCGGACGATGCGGATGCCGATGTCGTGCAGCAGCATGGCGGCGCGGTCGGTCTCGCTGGCGATCACCGCGATCTTGAACTTGCGCGGCAGCGCCAGGAATTCCGGGTGGAAGCTCGACCACTGGCGCAGCAGTTCGGCATAAGGGCGCGGATCGACCAGCTCGTCGGCGGCGGCGCCGGCGTATTGGTCCGAGCTGATGTTGCGGATGCAGTTGCCGCTGGTCTGGATCGCATGCATTTCGACGCTGGCGAGATCGGCCAGGATATCGGGCGCGTCTTCCAGCTTGATCCAGTTGTACTGGATGTTCTGGCGGGTGGTGAAATGGCCATAGCCACGATCGTACTTGTCGGCGATGTCGCCCAGCATGCGCATCTGGGCGCTCGACAGCGTGCCGTAGGGCACGGCGACGCGCAGCATGTAGGCGTGAAGCTGGAGGTAGAGGCCGTTCATCAGCCGCAGGGGGCGGAACTGGTCCTCGCTCAGGTGGCCATCGAGGCGACGGCGGGTCTGGTCGCGGAATTCGGCGACGCGGGTGTCGACCATCTGCTGGTCGTATTGGTCATAGCGATACATGTCAGATTACCCAATCGCCGGCGGTGGGGTCGGCAGGCTTGAGGGAGAGGTCGAGGCGGACGGTCGGCCCGAGGGCGCGGATGCGTTCCTTGATGTGGGCGGGGCGGACGCCCGCGGACGTGGCTTCGCCATCGATCACATAAGGGCTGACGACGGTGCGGGCGGCGACTTCGCGGGCGGCGATGACGTCGCCATCGTTGCCGACATCGGCCGCCTGTTCGACATGGAGCGACCAGCCGCTGCCGTCCCACCACACCACCGCGCCGCTGCGCAGGTCATTTCCGGTCAGGATCTTCAAAACACGTTCTCCAGCGACAGTTCGCTTGCCAGTGCGCCGATGTCATGCCCGGCGGCAACGGCGCCGATAACGATCAGGGCCGGTCCGGTCACGCCTGAATCGTGCACCAGTGCGGCAAGACCGGCGAGATCGCCGCGCAGGGTGCGCATTTCGGGGCGGCAGGCGTTCTCGATGACCGCCACCGGGGTATCGCCGGCGAGGCCGTCAGCGGCGAGTTTTTCGGCGATGGCTCCGGCGTTGTTGAGCCCCATGTAGATCACCAGCGTGCGGCCGGGGCCAGCGAGGCCGGTCCAGTCCTGCTCCGCGAGACCCCTGCACTGGCCGGCGACGAAGGTGACGGCGCTGGCGGCGGCGCGATGGGTCAGCGGAATCTGCGCGGCGGCGGCGGCGCCGAGCGCGGCAGAGACGCCGGGGACGACCTCGCACGGCACTTGCGCCGCGAGGCAGGCTTCCAGTTCCTCACCGCCACGGCCGAAGACGAACGGATCGCCGCCCTTGAGGCGGATGACCTGGCGACCGGCGCGGGCTTCGGCGACCAGCAGGTCGTTGATCGCTTCCTGCGCCATGGTGTGGCGCGAGCGGCGCTTGGCGACCGAGACGAGGCGGGCGGACGGCGGCGCCATGGCCAGCACGCGGGGATCGACCAGGCCATCGTGGACGACGACTTCGGCCTGCATGAGCAGGCGCGCGGCGCGCAGCGTCAGCAGATCGGGATCGCCCGGGCCGGCGCCGACCAGCCAGACCTTGCCCGGGGTTGGCCAGACCTTGCCGGGGGCGGGCCGGGCATTGCCAGGAGCGGTTGGGGGGGCGAGGTTCATCGTGCCCATGTGCGCGAAGCATTCGCAAGATGCGAGTCAGAATGGCTTGGGCGAGGCGAAGCTGGGCTTGCGCGAGCCGCACTGCCCCGAAACCAGCCGCCTCGCCGGGCATTGACTCGGCGTTGGCGAGTTCAGGAGATGGCGATGGCGGCGCGTGCTTACTGGCAGGGGCAGATCCGGCTGGCGCTGGTGTCGATCCCGGTGGAAGTCTATCCGGCAACGCGGTCGGGCGCGGCGATTTCGTTTCGCCAGATCCATGAGCCGAGCGGCAAGCCGATCAATTACGAAAAGGTGGTGCCGGGCATCGGCCCGGTCGATCGCGACGAGATCATCAAGGGCTACGAAGTTTCGCGCGGGCAGTATGTGCTGCTGGAGGACGACGAGATCGAGGCGGCCAAGGTCGAGAGCCGGCGGACGCTCGAACTGGTCCAGTTCGTCCGCAATGGCGACATCGACGTGCTCTATTTCGAGAAGCCCTATTTCGTCGTGCCGGCAGACGACCTGGCCGAGGAGGCTTATGTCGTTTTGCGTGAGGCCTTGAAGGAGACCGGCAAGATCGCGCTCGGCCAGCTTTCGGTGCGCGGGCGCGAGCAGCTGGTGGCGCTGAAGCCGTGCGGGCGGGGCATCGTGCTGGAACTGCTGCGCTATGCCGACGAGGTGCAGAAGGCGCGGACGGCTTTTGCCGAGATCCCCGACCACAAGCCCGATGCCGAGCTGCTGGAACTGGCGACGACGCTGATCGACAAGAAGACCGCGCCGTTCCGGCCCGAGGAGTTCCACGACCGCTATGTCGATGCGCTGCACCGGCTGATCGACAAGAAGGCGGCGGCGAAGGGCGCCAAGGTGCTGGAGGATGTCGAGGAACCGCAGGCGGCGGGCAAGGGCAATGTCATCGACCTGATGGCGGCGCTGAAGAAATCGGTCCATGGGCCGGCGGTCGAGGACCCTGGAGTCGAGGATCGGGCGCCGGATGAGAAGCCCCGGGCGCGGCGCGGGCCGGCGCGGCGCGGCGAGCCGAAGCGGCGGACGCGGAGGGCCGGCTGATGGCGCGCGATCCCCTTGCCGAATACAACGCCAGGCGGGACTTTGCGCGGACGGCGGAGCCGGCGGGCAAACTGGCCAAGGGGCGCAAGGGCGAGGCGCGGTTCATCGTCCAGAAACATGCGGCGACGCGGCTGCACTGGGATTTCCGGCTGGAGGTCGATGGCGTGCTGAAATCCTGGGCGGTGACGCGCGGGCCATCGCCGGACCCGGACGAGAAGCGGCTGGCGGTGCGGACCGAGGACCATCCGCTGAGCTATGCCGAGTTCGAGGGGACGATCCCCGAGGGCGAATATGGCGGCGGCACGGTCATGCTGTGGGACAGCGGCACCTGGGCGCCGGCGGCGGGGAAATCGGCCAAGGATATCGACAAGGGGCATCTTCACTTCGTGCTGCATGGGCAGCGGATGAAGGGGGAGTGGCTGCTGATCCGGCTGCGCGGCAAGCCGGGGGAGAAGCGGGAGAACTGGCTGCTGCGCAAGCTGCAGGACGAATTCGCGCAAGATGGCGACGGGCTGGTCGAGCGCGAGCTGACCAGCGTGCTCACCGGGCGGGCGATGGCGGAGATCGCGGCAGACAACAAGGCGGCGCATTCGCTCAAGGGCAAGCGCGGCAAGGCTTTCGCAGCGGAGATGGACGCGGCGGCGGCGCGCAATGCGCAAGTGGCGAAGCCCGGGCGGAAGCGCAGGAAGGTCGCGCTGCCGGGGTTCCGGCCGGTGCAGCTGGCGACTCTGGTCGATGAGGTGCCGGCCGGGAACCACTGGTTGCACGAGATCAAGTTCGATGGCTATCGGGCGCTGGTGGCGGCGGCCGGGGGCGAGGTGCGGGTCTTTACCCGCAGCGGGCTGGACTGGACGGAGAAGTTCGCGCCGCTGGCCCGCGCGTTCGCCGCGCTGGACCTGCCGGGCGTGCTGATCGATGGCGAGATCGTCGCCTCTGACGGCGACGGCAATCCCGACTTTTCGGCGCTGCAGGCGGTGCTGAAGCGGGGGCACGGGGCGCAGACCGAGGCCACGCCGCTGGCATTTCATGCCTTCGACCTGCTGGAGGCGGAAGGCGAGGACCTGGCGCGGCTGCCCAATATCGAGCGCAAGGAGCGGCTGGCGGCCCTGCTCGAAGGGGTGGAGCCGCCGATCCATCTGGCCGAGCATGTGATCGGCGCCGGCGAGAAGCTGTTCAGGGCGATGTGCGGGGCCGGGCAGGAGGGAATCATCTCCAAGCGGATCGACGGGATTTATGCGGGCAAGCGCAGCCATGACTGGGTCAAGGTCAAGTGCGTCAACCGGCAGGAATTCGTGGTGATCGGCTGGCGCAAGTCGAACGCGGCGGGGCGGCCGTTCTCCTCGCTGGCGCTGGCGCAGCGGGAGGGGGATGCGTGGGTCTACAAGGGGCGGGTCGGCACCGGCTTCGGGGGCGGATTGCTCGACGAGCTGGCCGGGCGGATGAAGGGGATGGAGATCGACAAGCCTGTGGCGGACTTGCCGCGCGAGGAGCGGCGGGGGATGGTGTGGATCAGGCCGGAGCTGGTGGCGGAAGTGGCCTTTGCCGAATTCACCGCCGAAGGGAGCGTGCGCCATGCGAGTTTCATCGGATTGCGTGCCGACAAACCGGCTGGTGACGTGAAACCGGAACGTGCGGAGGCGGCGCCGGGTGCCGAGCCGGTGTTTCGCATCACCAACCGCGACCGGGTGATCTTTCCCGACACTGGCGAGACCAAGGGCGACCTGGCAGACTATTACGCGGCGGTGGCGGGGCTGATGCTGCCATTTGCCGGCAATCGGCCGGTGAGCCTCGTGCGCTGCCCGCAGGGGCGCGGGGCCAAGTGCTTTTTCCAGAAGCACGATGCCGGGACGTTCGGGCCGCAGGTGCATCACGTCGCGATTGCCGAGAAGGATGGCGGGCACGAGGACTATCTGTGGATCGACAGTGCCGAGGGGCTGCTCGCCTGCGTGCAGATGGGGGCGATCGAGTTTCATGGCTGGGGCAGCCGGGCCGACGCGGTCGAGGCGCCGGAGCGGATGGTGTTCGACCTCGACCCCGACCCGACGGTCGATTTCGAGGCGGTGAAGCGGGCGGCGAAGGACATTCGCGACCGGCTGGCGGAACTGGGTCTGGTGAGTTTCGCGATGCTTTCGGGCGGCAAGGGGGTGCATGTCGTCGTGCCGCTGAGCACCGGGCACGACTGGGCGGCGCACAAGGATTTTGCCCAGAGGTTTGCCCAGGCGATGGCTTTGGCCGAGCCGGAGCGGTTTACCGCCAGCCTCGCCAAGGCCAAGCGGACGGGGAAGATATTCATCGACTATCTGCGCAACCAGCGCGGGAGCACGGCGGTGCTGCCTTATTCGGCGCGCGCGCGGGCCGGGGCGCCGGTGGCGGTGCCGATCGGCTGGGAGGAGCTGGACGGGTTTGCCGATGCCCATCCGTTTTCGATCGGCGACTTGGAACGGCTGATTGCGCGGGCGCGGGACTTGAAGGGCTGGGGGTTTGCCGCGCAGGCACTGCCCGCGATGTAGTCAGCGGGCGCGGGCGAGGCGGGAGAGTTTGCCCTGCCATTCGCGCAAGGTGACCAGCGGCGAGGTGACGGTGGCCTGGCCGGCGGCCATGCGTTCGACCAGGACTTCGACCGGGCAGGGCAGGCGGGTCACCGGATCGAGATAGCGGGGGTAGAGGATCAGCACGGCGGCGACGAGTTCGTCGAGCGTGCGGCGGCGGGTGCGGCGGGCGGGGACCGGGCCGAGATCGCCGGTCAGGCCCCAGCCGGCGTAGAACGGGACGCCGTGAGTCACGACCTCGACCCCGCGCAGCAGGGCTTCGAAGCCGGCGAGCGAGGAGATGACGTGGATCGCGTCGATCTGGCCGAGCAGGGTGGCGATGGGGGACATGCGGTCGATGCGGTCGGCATGGGCGAGGACTGCGGCCTCGGGGATGTGGCCCTTGCGGTGGCCGGCCTCGACATCGGGGTGGGGCTTGTAGACCAGTTCGGCGTCCGGCTCGGCGGCGCGGGCGCGGGCGAGCAGGTCGCGGTTGGTGCAGCCGGCGCCGCCGAGGAGGACGGCGCGGTCGTCCTCGACCTGGCCGGTGACGAGGACGCGGCGGCGGGTGCGGGGCGGCGGAGGCGCGGGGCTGGTCGCCTGGGCGTATTTGCTGATGCCGGCGGTGACCAGGCGCTGGCGCAGGGCGGCGGCGCGGGCGGTGAGGTCGGGGCTGATGGCGCCGTGCTCGAGGATCGTTTCGAGCGTGCTGGCGCGGCTGGGGTCGAAATGGGGGGCCAGCGGATCGACGATGATCGAGAGCGGCGGGACGCAGTTGGCGCCGAGGCCGGCGGAGCGGATCATGCCGTCCTCGATCTCGCCGACGGGACTGCCCTGCGCGGCGAGGCGGGCGAGATCGGCCGGCGGGGTGCGGGTCTGCCAGGCGAGGACCGGGGCGCCGGGCGGGACCTGGGCGGCGCGGCGGTGGCGGACCGGGCCGGAGCCGTCCCACAGCAGGGCGTCCATCGTCGTGCGCTTCCAGGGGGCGACGCCGAGGATCGCGGCAGGGTGGCGGTTGGCGTCGATCAGCGCCCGCCACTGGGCGAGCAGGGGGACGAGCGCGGTGGCGGGCAGCGGCGCGCCGGTGAACGGGTCGTGGTAGCGCCACGGGGCGATGACGGTGCGTTCGAGCATGGCCAGCGGCTGTTCGGCGGCATCGGCGAAGCGGCCTTCGCCGTGGACGGTCAGCGGCGTGCCGATCAGCGCGGCGATCAGCGCCAGTTCGTGCCCGGCGCCGGCGTGGATCGTGGCGGCGGCGGTGGTGAGCGGCCAGGGATCGCACAGGCGGGCGATCACGGGAATGCCGTGGCCGGCCGCGTAAGGGCCGAGCAGCAGGGCGCGGGCCGGGTCCACCATGGCGCACATGGCGCGGGCCTGGGCCTGGCTGTCCGGGGCCAGGATGATGTCGCGGCCGAGGGAGAGCGGCACTTGCGCGGCCCAGAAATCGCCGCCGACCCGGGCGGAGGCGAGCGCGTCGGCCAGTTCGGCGGCATCGCAGGGGAGGCCGGGCCGCGCCTCGGCCAATGGTCCGGCGCGGCGGCCGGGGAACGGCGGCAGGCGCAGGAACGGCCGCGACGCCATGGTCAGGCCTTCACTGCCCGATCCACCGCCTGCATGGCCCGCAGGAACGGTTCGAGCTCGGCGAGCGGCAGAGCGCAGGGGCCGTCGCACAGGGCGCGGGCTGGCTCGGGGTGGGCTTCGAGGAACAGGCCGGCGATGCCGACCGCCATGCCGGCGCGGCCGAGCACGAGCGCCTGTTCGCCCCGGCCGTCGGCGCTGTCCGCCCGGCCGCCGGGGCGCTGGAGGGCATGGGTGACGTCGAACACCACCGGGGCGAGCGGCTTCATCAGGTCTATGCCCAGCATGTCGACGACGAGATTGTTGTAGCCGAAGCTGGTGCCGCGCTCGCACAGCAGGACGCGAGCGTTGCCGGCTTCGGCGCATTTGGCGAGGATGTGGCGCATTTCGAGCGGCGCGAGGAACTGCGGCTTCTTGACGTTGATAACGCGGCCGGTGCGGGCGAGGGCGACGACGAGATCGGTCTGGCGGGCGAGGAAGGCGGGGAGCTGGAGGATATCGGCGACCTGCGCGACCGCCTCGGCCTGGTGGGGTTCGTGAACGTCGGTCAGGATCGGCACGGCGTGGCGGGCCTTGACCTCGGCGAGCAGTTCGAGCCCGCGTTCGAGGCCGGGGCCGCGGAAGGCGTGCATCGAGGAGCGGTTGGCCTTGTCGAAGCTGGCCTTGAACACGAAGGGGATGCCGAGCGCGGTGGTGGCGCGGACGAAGGCATCGGCCACTTCGAGCAGGGTGTCGCGATCCTCGATCACGTTCATCCCGCCGATCAGCACGAACGGGGCGTCGTTGGCGAAGGCGATGCTCTCGGTCAGGCGGATCATGCGCCGGGGTTTAGAGCATCGCGCGAAAAAGTGGGAACCGGTTTTTCGCTCGAACGATGCGACAGCAAAAGGATCCCCTTGATGGCGTTCAGGCAATCCCTCTTGCCTTCAGCACGGCTTCGATTGCCGGGGTGTCCTCGGGATTGTTGAGTTCGATGCAGTCCCAGCCGACCGGCTCGAACGGGACCATGCGGATCGGCGCGTCGGCTTCGAGGAAGCGGAGCTGTTCGAGGCCTTCGAGGTCTTCGAGCGGCGATGGCGGCAGGGCGGCATAGCTGCGCAGGGCTTCCGGGCGATAGGCGTAGAGGCCGAGGTGGAGGCGGACGGCGGCGTGGGCCTGCGGCTGGCCGGGAGCGATGTGGGGGAGGACTCGCTTGGAGAAATAGAGCGCGCGGCCCTGGCTGTTGGCGACGACGGTGGTGCCGCCGACGCGGCCGGCGGCCTGGTCGCCGACAAGGTGTTCGTAGGTGGTGGGCGAGCAGGTCAGGCCGGGGGTGGCCATGGCGGCGTGCGGATCGGCGGCGAGGGCTTCCACCAGGCCGGAGACGACGAAGGCCGGGGTCAGCGGGGCGTCGCCCTGGAGGTTGACGACGATGTCCAGCGGGGGAAGCGACGGCAGGGCGGCGGCGATGCGCTCGGTGCCGTTGCGGCAGGTGGCCGGCGTCATGATCACGTCGCCACCGAAGGACCGCACGACATCGGCGATGCGTTCATCGTCGGTCGCCACCCAGACGCCCGACGTGCCGGGCACCTGGCCGGCGGCTTCCCAGGCACGCTGGATCAGCGGCTTGGCGAGGCCGGTGGCGCCGACCAGCGGTGCGAGCGGTTTGCCGGGGAAGCGGGTCGAAGGATAGCGCGCCGGGATGACGATCCCGAAGCGGGGCGGCCGCTCAGCCAAGGCCGTGCTTGAGCAGGTCGTGGATGTGGACCACGCCGACCGGCTTGGCCGGGTGGGCAGCGTCGAGCCGGTTGACGACGAAGGCGGCGGTGATCTTGGCGTCGTTGAGGAACAGCAGCGCGTCGCCCGCGAGCATGTCGGCCGGGATCGACCGGGGAGAACGGGTCATGACGTCGCTGGCGGTGGCGGTGGCGAGATGGGCGAAGTTGCGCCGGATGTCGCCATCGGTGATGACGCCGACGAGTTCGCCACGGCTGTCCACCACGCCGGCCAAGCCGAAGCGCCGGGTCGTGATCACCGAGATGACCTCCTGCATGCCGGCACCGGGGGTGACCAGCGGCAGTTCGTCGCGGCCGTGCATCAGTTCGGCGATCGGGGAAAGCCGGAGCCCGATCGTGCCGGCGGGATGCAGCGCGCGCATCTGGGTGCTGGAAATGCCGCGCAAGTCCATCACCGCCATCGCCAGCGCGTCACCCATGGCGAGCTGCATCGTGGTGGAGGTCGTCGGCGCGACATTGGCGGCGCAGGCCTCGCGGATCGCCGGCAGGCACAGGACGATCTCGGCATGGTCGTTGACCAGGGATTCGCGGCGCGAGACGATGCCGATGATGCGGATGCCGAGGTTGCGGGCATACGTCAGCACGGCGCGCAGTTCGGCGGTGTTGCCGGAATTGGACAGCACCAGCAGCACATCGCCCGGCATCATCATGCCGAGATCGCCGTGCGCGGCTTCCGCCGGGTGCAGGAACAGGGCGGGGGTGCCGGTGGCGGCAAGCGTCGCGGCGATCTTGCGAGCGACGTGGCCCGACTTGCCCATGCCGGTGACGACGACGCGGCGCGCGCTGGTCAGCAGGATATGGCAGGCGGCGGCGAAATCGGCATCGAGCGTATCGGCCAGCGCGGTGAGGGCTTCCGCCTCCAGCCGGACGACTTCGCGGCCACGGGCGAGGACCGCCGCCTGATCGATGTCGGCGCGACCGACATCGTTGCCGGGCGGCAGGGCGGCCGGGGCTTGAACTGCCGCGCGTGGGGGGTGAAACGTGGTCAAGCCATCATCCTGTTGTTCCAGCAAATCCCCCGCCCCGCGCGCCATAGACGCATTAGCCGATGCGGCAGGCAATTGAATTGCATGAATGCGTCAGGGCGTTGCCTGGCCGGGATGACCTGAGTCAGAGGGTGCGCCTTGCCGGTGGGAGCGGGCGGGCGAGCAGCAGGTCCACCCCCGCCGGGATGGCCAGTCCGGCGGAATCGGCGACGCAGGCGCATTCGCCCATGCGCACCGTGATGCCCTCCATGGCGATCTCCCCGGAGAGCGGAATCACGAGGGCCGGGCCATCGCCGGCCGGCAGGCTGCCGCTGTCCAGGCGATCGAGGGTGAAGAACGGGCCATCGACCAGCGAGACGTTGCCGCTGGCCGGGGCATGGCGGTGCCAATGCGCCGCGTAAGGCTCGCCCCGGGCGACCGCCATGCCCTCGCGCAGGTGGAGTTCGCGGGGGCGGCCGTAGTCGTAGAGGCGGTAGGTGATGTCGCTGTTCTGCTGGATCTCGATCAGCGAGACGCCGGCGCCGATGGCGTGGACGGTGTTGGCCGGAATATAGAAGAAATCGCCGGCCGAGACCGGAAACCAGGTCATCAGGCGTTCGATCGAACCGTCCTCGGCGGCAGCGCGCAGTGCGTCCGCCCCGACCGGGGCATCGAAGCCGATACCGATGCGCGCGCCGGGATCGGCGGCGACGATCAGCCAGCATTCCTCCTTGCCCTGGCGGCCGAGACCGGCGGCTTCGGTCTGGGTGTCGCTCGGGTGGACCTGGACCGAGAGCGCCTCGCTGGTGAAGATGTATTTGACCAGCAGTTCCGGCAGTTCGGCCGGTGGCTCGAACCAGATCTCGCCGATGCGCTGGCCGGCGGGGGCGACGAACGGCGGCGGCAGGACATCGCGGCCCCACGGCTTTTCGACCATCCGGACCGGCAGCACCTGTGCCATCAACCGCGATCCTGGTTGGCGGCGCCGCCCAGTTTTCCGACTTTCTGCGCGCCGGCGGCACTGGTCACCAGCACTTCGTCACCATCGACGACGACGATGACATCGCTGAGGCCGATGACCGAGACGCGCGGACCGTCGCTCTCGACCATGACATTGCGGCAATCGACCAGTTCGACCCGGCCGATGGCGGTATTGCCTTCGCTGTCGCGCGGGCGGGCTTCGTGGAGCGCCTGCCAGTTGCCGATGTCCGACCAGGCCATGGTGGCGGGCACCATGGCTGCCGAGCGGGTGTTCTCCATCACCGCGTAATCGACCGATTCGCCGACGATCCGCTCGAACGCGGCGGCATCGGGGTGGAAGCGCGGGCCGTCCCAGCGGCCTTTGTCCACCGCTTCGCGCACGGCGGCGCCGATGTCCGGGCGGTGTGTGTCGAGTTCGCGCAGGAAGTCCCCGGCGCGGAACGCGAAGATGCCGCCGTTCCAGCTGTAGTTGCCATTGGCGAGGAAGGCCTCGGCGCGGGCGAGGTCCGGCTTTTCGACGAATTCGGCGATGCGGAAGCCGGCCCCGTCGATCTGTTCGCCGCGCCGGATGTAGCCATAGCCGGTTTCCGGCGCCGTCGCCTCGATGCCGAAGGCGACCAGCCAGCCTTGTTCGGCCAGCGTGGCGGCGGCCTTCGCCGCGGCGACGAACGCCGCCGGATCGCCGATGTGGTGATCGCTCGGGCAGACCAGCATGACGTCGGCCGGGTCGAGCGCCAGGGCGGCCAGCGCGATGGCGGCGGCGGTGTTCCTAGCGGCGGGTTCGACGATGATCCGGCCACCGGCGGCCTGCGCCATCTGCTCCTCCACGTGGCAGAGATGGGCAGTGCCCGTGACCACCACGGGGGGGGCGAAGGTTTCCTGCTGGCCGGCGCGCGAGAGCGCCTGTTCGAACAGGGTTTCCGCGCTGACCAGCGGCAGGAACGGCTTGGGCTTGACGGCCCGGCTGCGCGGCCAGAGCCGCGTTCCGCTGCCGCCGCACAGGATGACCGGGTGAATGGGGTTCATGTGCCTGCCACTGTCCTCGTGATAGCGTCCTGCCGGTGTTCACCCCGCACTGGACGTATCCAGGCGGCCTGCGACATTTCAGCTAGACCAATTGCTGCATCGCGACAACAACCGGCCTGGATCAATTTTGTTTCGAATTTGGGTGCCTTGCGGCGCGCGCGCGTGTATCTGCGACCGGCATGACCGACCATGGATCGCCCAGAATCGTCGGTGCCGGGACCGACCGGCCGGACATCGAACCGGCGGGAATGGACCGCGAGACGGATTCGGCGTTCCGCGCGCTCTCCCGTGAGCCGGCGGCGGCCGCGCGCGTCAAGATGCGCGAGTCGGTCGTTCATTGGCCGGGGGCAGCGGTCGATGCGCCGGGCTCGCCGGGTGAACAGCGCTTCCTGTTCCTGCAGGGGCCGCCCGGCCCGTTCTTCCGCCAGCTCGGCGGCGAGCTCCAGCGCCGGGGCGCGCAAGTCCTGCGGGTCAATTTCAATGGTGGCGACGAGCACGACTGGCCGGATGCGCCGGATGCGCCGGCGGTCTGCTATCGCGGCCGGCCATCGCGATGGACGCTGTGGATCGATGCCTACCTGCGCGACAATGCGGTGACCGACCTGGTGCTGTTCGGCGATTGCCGGCCGATGCACATGGCCGCACACCAGATGGCCAAGCTGCGCGGCATTCGCGTCCACGTGTTCGAGGAGGGCTACATCCGGCCGAACTGGCTGACGCTGGAGCGGGACGGGGTCAACGGCCATTCCCGCCTGCCGCGCGACCCGGCCGCGCTGCGGGCTGCGGCCATCGGCCTGGCCATGCCCGAACGGCAGCCGGCGATCGTCGCCAGCCTGCGCCGGCGTTCGCGCGATACCTGGCGCTATTTCAGCCGGATGGTCTGGGCGGCGGTGCGGCTGCGCTATCCATTCTATCGCTCGCACCGGCCCGGCTCGATCATCGTCGAAGGCTTCGGCTGGACCTTCAAGTATTTCGCCCGGAACTGGAGCCGGCGCCGGGCCGAGCAGACGCTGGTGGCGGTCGAGGGCGGCCGCTATTTCCTGTTTCCGCTGCAGCTCAGTTCGGACTACCAGATCCGCGCCCACTCCCCGTTTTCCTGCATGAAGCAGGCGGCGGACTATGTCCTGGCGAGCTTTGCCGCTCATGCGCCGGCGGATGCAAGGCTGGTGATCAAGGCCCATCCGCTCGATGCCAGGTTCTTCGGCTGGGGGCCGTTCATCGCCCGGCGTGCCCGCGCGCTCGGGCTGGGGGACCGGCTGGTCCACCTCAACGGCGGCGACCTGCAGCGGCTGGCCGAGCAGTCGCTGGGGGTGGTGGTGGTCAACTCGACCTCGGCGACCTTTGCGCTGGCGCGCGGGGTGCCGGTCATGGCGCTGGGCTCGGCGGTCTATGCGATGCCGGGGATCACCCATCAGGGGCGGCTCGACGATTTCTGGACCGCGCCGCAGGCCCCCGATCCGGCGCAGTACGACGCGTTCCAGCGGGTGCTTCATGCCCGCTGCCTGGTGCGGGGCGGGTTGGCCAGCGAATCGGCGACCCGCATTCTCGTCCGCAATTCCGCCGACCGCCTGCTCGACCGCGAACCGGCACCGGGATTTCGCCGCGCCTGAATTGCCGAGATTTTCGACTGGCGTGCGCGGCCGGCGGGGTGCAAAGGCACTGGCGATGCTGATCCCGGCCAACCGGCGTATCGCCGCCATTCCCCATCTGCGCAGCTTCCTGGCCGACGCGCCGCGCGCCGTGGTCGGCTGGGGGCGCAAGCGTTCGGGACGGCGGGCGCAGCGCTGGGCCGGCTGGCTGGGGCGGCCATGTGTGCTGCTGGAGGATGGCTTCGTGCGCGGCGTCGGCCGGGACGACCCGCCGCTGGCGCTGATCCTCGATGACCTCGGGGTCTATTACGATGCGACCGCGCCGTCGGCGCTCGAGCGGATCGTCGCCGCCGGGATCGGCGAGGCCGAGGCCGCCCGGGCGCGCTTGCTCGCCCGCCTGTGGTGCGATGGCGGTGTCTCGAAATACAATCACGCCGGCGACCATGCCGGGGCGCTGCCGGACGATTTCGTGCTGGTGGTGGACCAGACGTTCGGCGACCTTTCGGTGGCGCTGGGCCTTGCCGACCAACGCCGCTTCGCTGCGATGCTGGCCGCCGCGCTGGACGAGAATCCTGCCAGCGAGATCGTCGCCAAGGTCCACCCGGACGTGTTCGCCCGTGCGCGGCGCGGCTGGCTGGATCTCTCCGCGCCGCTGCCGGGGCGGGTTACCGTGATCGGCAGCGATTGCCACCCCGCACGGCTGCTGGATGGCGCCCGCGCGGTCTACACGGTGACCTCGCTGATGGGATTCGAGGCGTTGCTGCGGGACAAGCCGGTGCGCTGCTTCGGCATGCCTTTCTATGCCGGCTGGGGCCTGACCGTCGACGACCTGCCGCCTCCGGCCCGGCGCGGCAGGGCAACGCTCGCGGCGCTGGTCCACGGCGCCCTGGTCACGCAGAGCCGCTATGTCGATCCGGCCAGCGGGGAGGCCTGGCAGGCGGAGCAGGCGATTGCCCATGTCGCCGCCGCGCGGCGGGCGATGGCACGGGTGGCCTGATGCCGTTCGGTCGCCTTCTGGCGGAGCCGGCGCGGCTGCCGACGACGCACCTCTACTTTCTCAATGCGATGGGCGGGATGGTCGGGCGATGGTGGCAGCCGGGCCCCTTGCGCCGGCCGATCCGGGTGATCGGCGCCAACTGTTTCGTCCATGGCGATGCCATGGTGCTGATCCGTCGGGACACGCCAAGAGTCATGCGCGAGGCTCTGGCCTGGCCGGGCCGGCTCGCCTACCTGATCGACGACGATGTCGCCGCCGGCGCCGCAAGCCCGTACCTGCCGGAATCCTACCGGCAGCGGTTCGCCCGCTTCGAGCGGGAGTTTCACCGGGACCTGCTGGCCCGGGCCGACCTGCTGGTCGCGCCTTCGCCGGCGCTGGTGGCGCGGCTGGAGGAGGACGCGGCGGTGCGCTGCCCGGTTGCGGCGATCGATCCCTTCTGGCCGGGCTGCCTGGCCGACCAGTCGCACTTCGCCCCGCTGGCGCAAGGGGCCAGCCTGAGGATCGTCCACCTCGGCTCGGGTTCGCACCACGCCGCGCTCGGCGGGCTGGCGCCCGCGATGAAGCGTCTGCTCGACCGCCACCCGGACATCCGCTTCACCTATATCGCGGCGAAGGCGGTCGATCCCGCGCTGGAGGCCCACCCCCATGCCCGGCGGGTCGAGCCCAAGACCTGGCCGGAGTATCGCCGGTGGCTGGGCCGCCACCGCTTCCACGTCGCGCTCTACCCGCTGGTACCGGACCCGTTCGACCGCGCCCGTTCGATCAACAAGCTGATCGAACATGCCCTGGTCGGTGCGGTCGGCGTCTATCCGGAAGACTGGGCGCCGGCCCGGCTCGTCGCGCAAGGCGCGTTGACCGCCCCCTCGGAGCCGGTGGATTGGGAAGTGGCTCTGGAGGCGGCGGTGGCAGCGAGGGGGGGGCTGGCGGACCTGGCCGAAGCTGCCGCCGCCAGCCTCGCGAAGCCGGACTGGGCCGGGCGCCAGCGCGCGCTGTGGGGCGATTTCCTCGGCCTGGGCACTGGACGGAAACGGCCATGACCGGCGGCGCGGGGTTCCTGATGGCCTGCCTGCGGCTCCTGCCGGTGCGGCCGTCGCTGGCGCTGGAGGCGGCAGGCCTGTGGCTGACCGGCCGGCGGGTGCGGGCGCGGAACCGGCTCAGTGCGGGTGCCAGGCAATCGCCGAATGCCTATCGCCGGTGGATCGCCACGGTCGAACGGGTGGAGCAGGCGCAATGCCTGGCCGCCGTGCCGCCCGCCCCAGCTGCGGGCGTGCCGCGTTTCTCGCTGCTGCTGCACAATCGGGGCGAGGCGGTCGCCCGGACGGTGGCGTCTTTGGAGGCGCTGGCCTGGCCGGATTGGGAACTGGTCGTCGTCGGCCATCCCGGTGCGGCACCGCTGATGCCGGGGCGGATCCCGCACATGGTCTTGGCGCCGGCGTCTGCCCGGAATGAAGCGACGGCGCTGGCAGCGGGGATCGCGGCGGCCAGCGGGGAGTGGATCGTGCCGCTTGCCGACGGCATGCTGCTGCCGCCGACGGCGCTGGCGCGCTATGCCGAGGCGCTGGCCGCCGCGCCGGCGACCACGGTCCTCTACGGCGACCACGACGAGATCGACGCCGCCGGCCGCCGGTCCCGGCCCTGGTGGAAGCCGCGCTGGAACAGCGAGCTGTTCCTGGCCCAGGACCATGTCTCGCCGGCCTGCGCCATCGCCGCGCCGGTGGCGCGGGCAGCGCTGCCCCTGGCCGACTCGCTCCATTCTGCCGGCACGTTTGCGCTGCTGCTGCGGGCGACGTCTTCGCCGGGTGCGGTGGTCACCCACGTCCCCCATATCCAGGCCCATCTGCGCCAGGGCATGGCGGCGAACCGGCCGGCGCGCATGGCCGCGCTGGCGCGGCATCTTGCCGACCGGCCCGGGGTGGCGCTCCGCGAAGGTCCGGGCGATACGGTCGCGGTGGAGTGGCCGATGCCTGCACCCGCGCCGCTGGTTTCGGTCATCGTCCCGAGCCGCGATAATGCCGGGCTGCTGCGTGCCTGCGTGCATGGGGTGCTGGCGCGGACGCGCTACCGGCCGCTGGAAGTGCTGATCGTCGACAATGGCAGCACGGACGCGGCGACGCTGGCCTTTCTCGGCCGGGTGGCGCGCAACCCCAGGGTGCGGGTGTTGCGACACGCCGCCCCGTTCAACTTCGCCGAGCTGAACAATCTCGCGGTGCGGGAGGCGCGCGGCGAATACCTTTGCCTGCTCAACGACGATACCGAGGTCACCGATCCGGGCTGGCTGGGAGAGCTGGTGCGCCAGGCCGCCCGGCCCGAGGTCGGCGCGGTCGGCGCGAAGCTGCTCTACCCGGATGGCTCGATCCAGCATGCCGGGGTGACGCTGGGCATCGCCGGCACCGCCGGCCACGCCCATCGCTTCCAGCGCCCCGGCGATCCCGGCTACTTTCACCGCGCCGATGTCGCGCATTGCGTCAGCGCGGTCACGGCGGCCTGTCTCGTCGTCTCGCGCGCGAAATACGTTGCCGTCGGCGGGATGGACGAGGTCGCCTTCCCGGTGGCGTTCAACGATGTCGACCTCTGCCTGAAGCTGGAACAGGCCGGCTGGCACAACCTCTACCAGCCGGCCGCCGTGCTGGTGCACCACGAGTCGAAATCGCGCCGGCGGACGGCCGACCCGGCGCGCGCGGCGGCATTCCGGCTGGAGCGGACGGCGTTGGAGGAACGCTGGCGGGTGGCCGAGCGGATCGATCCGCTGCACCATCCGCGGCTGGACCGGAATTCCGAGCGCTATCTGCTGCGAATCGAGGACTGACCGCTAGCGCGCGAGCGTGCCGCCGGCCACGGTCCACACCGCCGCTTCGCCGAGCACATCGGAAAATGGCATGGTTTCGGTGCCGGTCATCCAGACCTGGGCGCCGCTGGCGGCGAGGCGATCGAACAGGGCGGTGCGACGGACCGGGTCGAGGTGGGCGGCCACTTCGTCGAGCAGCAGCAGGCGCGTGGGCGCTTCGCCGGATGGAACCAGCTCGGCATGGGCCAGGGTGAGGGCGATCAGCATGGCCTTCTGCTCGCCGGTCGAGCATTCGGCGGCGGGCTGGCGCTTGCCGGCCATGGTCACCACCAGCTCGTCGCGGTGGGGGCCGGTCAGCGTGCGGCGGGCGGCGCGGTCGCGCGGGCGGGACTGGCGCAGCGCTTCGGCCAGGCCTTCGGCGTCCAGCGGGCCGCCGGGCTGGTAGACGATGTCCGGCCGGGCGAACGGGCCGTCCGGCGCCCGGGCCAGGGCTTCGTGCAGCGAGGCGATGAGCCGCGCGCGCGCGGCGGCGACCATGGCGCCGGTTTCGGCCAGCTGCTGCTCGATCGCATCGAGCCAGCGGGGATCGGGCTCGCGATCGTCAGCCAGCAGGCGGTTGCGTTCGCGGAGCGCCGCTTCGAGCCGGGTGGCGGCGCGGGCGTGGCCCGGCTCCAGTGCCAGCACCATGCGATCGACGAAGCGCCGCCGGGCGCCCGGGCTGTCCATGAACAGGCGGTCCATCGCCGGGGTCAGCCAGAACAGCGACAGCCATTCGCCGAGCGCGCTCGCCGGCTGTTCGGCGCCGTTGATCGTCACCAGGCGCCGTCCCGGTCGCTCGGCATCGTTGCCGGTGCCCAGCACCACCGGCTCGGCTTCCCCGGCGAGCAGTCGGGCGGACACGGCGAAGGCGGCGGGGGGATCGTCCGGTGCCGGCTTGCGGCCGATTTCCGCCAGGGCCGCCCGGCGCAGGCCGCGGCCGGGCGCGAACAGGCTGATCGCCTCCAGCACGTTGGTCTTGCCGGCGCCGTTCTCGCCGACCAGCAGGTTGAAGCGGGCCGTGCCGGAAAGCGTGCTTTCCCGGTGATTGCGGAACTCGGTCAGGCGGAGGTGGTCGAGCGCCACGGGATGCCGGTTCCGGCTATGCCATCCTGCTCACAGGCTCGGCGCCTTGGCGAAGGGGGAGAAGGCGGTGCCGGTATCGTAGACATCGACGCCCTCGCGGCGCTTGAGGTAGCCGACGACGGCGTAGGTGACCGGGGTCAGGACGATCTCCCACAGGACCTTGAGCGCCCAGTTGGTGACCAGCACGGCGAGGATATTGTCGTTCGACCATTCGCCGAGGAAGGCGATGGGGTAGAACAGCAGGCTGTCCACCGCCTGGCCGAAGATGGTCGACCCCCAGGTGCGGGTGAACAGGTATTTGCCGCCGGTCCAGATCTTCATCTTGGCCATGACGAACGAGTTGACGAATTCGCCGGCCCAGAACGCGACCACCGAGGCCAGCACGATCCGCCAGGTCGAGCCGAACACGGCGACGTAAGTCGACTGGCAGACCTCGTTCTTGCCGATCTGCGCCGAAAGCTGGGCAAAGCGCGGGTCCCAGCTGGATGCGCATTCCCAGCCCCGATCGGGCGGCATCGCCACGACGACGAAGCTCATGAAGGCCATGAACAAGAGCGCGAAGAAGCCGGCCCAGACGCAGCGGCGGGCATTGGCATAGCCGTAGACTTCGGTGAGCACGTCGCCCAGCACATAGCTGACCGGGAAGAACAGGATGCCCGCGCCGAACGTCCAGCCGCCGAGCGTCGCCATCTTCGCCGCGCCGATCAGGTTCGACAGCAGCAGGATCGCGACGAAGGCCGCCATCATGTAGTCGAAATAGCGGAAATGGCGGCGGGCGCCGGCAGTGCCGTCGAGACGGGCGAGCGCGTCAGGAGCGTGGGGCTGGTTCATGGCCACCATGCGTAACGCGCTTTGCGCGGCAGGCAAGACGTGGTTATGGGGACCGGCAGGCCGCCGGGAGCTTCACCGGTTTTCGGCGGGCCGCGGAAACGATGGGCGCCCGTAGCTCAGTTGGATAGAGCACGAGCCTTCTAAGCTTGGGGCCGCAGGTTCGAATCCTGCCGGGCGCGCCATGTTTCCGTGAAGCCGAATGTCGGCGCCCGGTTCAGCCTTCCTTCGGCATGCCCATCGTGCCGCCGCTCGAGACCATGGCCAGGTGCTGGCTGTAGTCGTAGAGGCTGCGGCTGAGCAGTCCGCCATCGACCGGGAGGTTCTGGCCGGTCACGTATTTCGCGAGATCGGAGAGGAAGAACAGGGTCGCATTGGCGATGTCTTCGGCGGTGCCGCGATGGCCCATCGGGATGCCGGCGGCGTAGATCTCCTCGCGCGCCGGGTCTGTCTGGAAAGGAACGCGGGGCGAGATGATCGAGCCGGGGGTGACGCAGTTGATCCGGATGCCATGCGGCGCCCATTCGAACGCCATCGACTGCATGAGATGGATGAGACCGGCCTTGGCCGCGCCATAGGATGCGTGGAATGGCGCGGTGCGCATGCCATCGACCGAGGCGACGCAGACCATCGCGCCGCCCTTGCCGCGCGCCATCATCGCTTTGGCAACCGCCTGGGCGGCGATGAAGAAGTAGCGCAGGTTGCGCCGGTGATCGAGGTCCCAGGTCTCGGCGGTCATGTCCTCGAGCTTGCTCCAGGCGGCCATGCCGATGATGCTGGCCATGACGTCGATGCCGCCGAGCGCCTCCTCCGCCTGCGCGATGGCGGCCTGCAGTTCCCCATCGTTCAGGGCATCGCCGCGGACGGCGGTGGCGGTGCCGCCCTCCGCCTGGATGCGGGCTGCGACCCTGGACGCGCGCTCCAGTTCGTAATCGAACAGGGCGACCCGGCAGCCGGCGCGCGAGAGCGCCATCGCGGTTGCCTCGCCCATGCCCTGGCCCGCGCCGAGAACGAGAGCGCCCTTGGATTCCAAGCCAAAATCAGCCATGTTCATTCATCCACTCCTTATCCTGTTTCATTGTCCCGTCGCCTGTTCCGGGCGCACGGCTGCTGGCACGATCCTGACAGAATGTGCCAGTTGGATCAAATGAGGAGTCATGCAAAACCGGACGGTATTTGCCGCTTGTCCTGGCCGGAGCCGGGCAAGCGGCTTTGGTCAGGAGTTCAGCCGGCAGGCTTGGCCAGGATGCTGGCGAGGTCTACTTCGACGCCCTGCGCGCTTCTGGTGCGGAACTGTTCGGCGGCCGATGCGAGAAAGGCATCGGGATCGGCGCCGCGGCGGGCGACATGCTCGCGCACGAGCTCGTGGCCCGGCACGAAATAGCGGCCTTCGCGCAGCGCCAGGACCAGCTTGTCCGCCAGTTCGTCCGGCTCCATCATCGGCAGGTCGGGCGGGGTCAGATTGGGCTTGCCGACGAAATGGACGTTTTCGATCATGTTGGTCCGCGTGGGGCCGGGGCAGAGGCAGGTGACGCCGACGCCCTTGTCCCACAGGTCGAGCGCCAGCGCCTCGCTGAAATTGACCACTGCCGCGCGGGCGGAATTGTAGGACATGCGATCGACGTTGAACGGATAGAGCGCGGTGATGGAGGCGACGTTGATCACGTGCCCGCCGCCGGCGGCGAGAATGTCCGGCAAGATCCGCTGCGTGGCCTCGATCACGGAAAACAGGTTGATCTCGTAGGACTTGCGCCAGTCGCTCATCGGCAGTTCCAGGAACTGCCCCGAATAGACAACGCCGGCATTGTTCATCAGGATCGAAATCTTGCCGAATTCCGCCAGCGCGGCCTGGCGCAGGCTTTCGATCGCGCCCTGCTCGGCGACGTCACAGCGCACCGCGACGGCACCGGCGCCCAATTGCCTGACCTCTTCGGCGACACTTTCGGCCCGTAGCGGGTTGATGTCGGAGACGACGATCGACGCGCCTTCGCGGGCGAAGGCGAGGGCGGTGGCCCGGCCGATCCCGCTGCCGGCACCGGTGATGACCGCCACGTGCACGTGGAAATCAGCAATCATGGCGTTCTCCCGATCTGCGCACCTGAGTATGGTTCGAACCGGCAGGATGACGCCACCCGGCGCTTTCGGCAAGCGCGGCCGGGGGCGAAACGCCTGGGGCCGGGATCGCGGCGGGTTCGGGCAGCGCCGATCCCGCGCGGTTTCACGCAGGCGCGTTGCGCTTGCTGTAGTAGCGGGGAATGTCGGCGTTGATCGCGGCTTCCGCCTCAGGCATGAACCACACGTGCTCGACATACATACCGCAAAGCTCGCGCTCGTCGGTATAGGCGAAGCGCATCGTCGGGCCGACTTCGCCGGTGTAGTACACCGGGCGTTCGGGCGGGAGGCTGGCGATATGGGCGTCCCAGTCATCCAGCGTGCTGCCGTTGACCTTGACGCAGACGTGGTGGAACACATTGCGATGGCTTCCGTCTCGCGGCAGCACATCGGTATAGATCCGCGAGACACCGGTGCTCAGGGGCTGGATCAGTTCCAGCTGGATGTCATCGACGTAGACCAGGGCGAGCCTGAGCGACATGATGCCGGTTTCTCCGCCGACGGTCGCGTTGAACTCGGTATCGAAGACGTGGAACGAGGGCACGTTGTAGGACGTGCGGAACTGCTCCACGCTCCGCTCGATGTCGGGCGTGATCCAGGCAAGCTGGTGGAACGGCGAAAAGCCGGGCTGCAGCCAAGGCCCCGGCAGATCAGAAGTAGCTGGCAAGCCAACCTCCATCGATGTTCAGGATATCCCCGGTGTGGAAGGACGACGCGTCGCAGGCGAGATAGGCCGCTGCGGCCTCGACGTCGGCCGGGAGACCGACGCGGCCGGCCGGCGTGCGCTGGGCAAACATGGCATCCGCCGACTCGGCCTGGTCGCCGGCGAGATCGGTCTTGATGTAGCCCGGTGCGATCATGTTGACCCGAACACCGTACCGCGCCAGTTCGGTCGACATGCCGCGCATCATCGAGGCGAGGCCCGCCTTGGCCGCGCCGTAATGTTCGAGGCCGGGAATGCCGGAGAACACCGAGCCGCTGCCGCACAGGATGATCGAGCCGCCGGGATCACCGGCCTCGGCGCGGGCGGTCATGTGGCGGGCCGCTTCCCGCAGCGTGTAGAAGCCGCCGTTGAGCGCGACGTCGATCTGCGCCTTGTACTGCTCGGTGGTCATTTCCGCGAAAGACGGCGCGGGATTGGCGAAACCGGCGTTCTGGACGACGCAGTCGATCTTGCCGGCGCGCTGGACCGCCTCGGCGAAGCTGGAAATGACCTGCGCTTCATCGGTGACATCGACCACCTGCGCGAACACCTTGGTGCCAAACGCGCTCAATTCGGCGACGGCGGCCTCGTTCTTGCGGCCATCCCGACCCCAAAGGATCGCATCGGCGCCTTGCCGGACCATGCCGCGGGCATAGGCAAGACCCAGGCCGCCGTTCCCCCCGGTCACCAAGGCGGTCTTGCCCTTAAGGCTGAACATATCGGAAGCGCTCAATTGACCTCTCCGTCAGAATGTCGTGATGCCAGTTTTTCTGGATGCCAGTGTTTCTGGCTGTCATGCGCGGCACATATGCGCACAACGCGCGGGGCCGCAAGCGGCAAATTGCATGGTGCGGTTGCGCCGTTTGGCCGGCCACAAACGATCTTGACGTGTTCGACGGCTGCTATAGCACGCCGCAGCAGCGACCGTGGGAGTCGAGGAGAGGCAGCATCGTGGTTCTGCGCCAACTTGCGCCCGCCGGTGTAATTCAATCATCCTGAATGGATATTTTCATATGACGCAGTTCCGCACAATCGATCACCCGGTCGTCGGCATGATTCGCTGGGACCCGGACCGGCCGGCCGAATGGATCAACGACCATATCGTCATGGTCCACGCGACGTCGAACGTCTATGCGGTGATCGACCCGGCCGGCGATGTCGTCATCAATACCGGCACCACCCAGCAGGGGGACAGGATCCGCGAAAAGATCGAGGCGCTGATCGGGCGCCCGCTGCGGATCAGCCGGGTCATCTTCACCCAGAACCATGTCGATCATATCGGCGGGTGGCGTTCCTTCTACGACGAAGGAACCGAGATGATCGCGCAGACCATGTTTCCGCTGCTGGTGTCCGAGCGTCGGGCGCTGAACAACTTCTTCTGGCAGCGCAACGTCCGGGTGATCGCGGCGATGGTTCCCCCCGGGCAGAGCGCGGTCAGCCTCGATCCCGGCGATCCCGAGCCGGTGACCCTGTTCGACAAGGAACTGGAGTTCGAGGTCGGCGGCCGGGTGTTCCGGCTCGAGTCGATCTGGGCGGGCGAGACGCTCGATTCCATCGCCATCTGGCTGCCGGGCGAGGACACGGTGTTCACCGGCAACTGGGCCGGCGCGATCCATGGCGCGCTGCCCAACTTCTACACTGCGCGGGGCGACCGCCAGCGTTCGGTGCCGGAGTGGCTGCGCCAGTGCCGCGCGATCCTGGCGCGGAAGCCGGAGGTGCTGATCACCGGGCACGAGCAGCCGATCCGCGGGTTCGCCCAGATCAGCGCCGACCTGACCAAGGTGCATGACGCGATCAAGCTGATCCACGACCGGACCGTGACCGGCATGGAAGCGGGCGAATCGCTGGTTTCGCTGCGGGAGACCATCACGCTGCCGGCCGAGCTGACCCCGCGGCCCGGCCGCTGCCCGGTCAACTGGATCGTCCGTGCGGTCTACGAGGAATATGCCGGCTGGTTCAAGCAGGAGTTGACCAGCGAACTCTACCCGACCTCGCCCACCGCGATCTGGCCCGAGCTGGTCGAGGCGGCGGGCGGCGCCGACGCGATCGCCGCCCGCGCCGCCGACCACCTGGCGAAGGGGGATGCGGAAAAAGCGCTGCACCTGATCGAGATGGCCGTGTTCGCCGAACCGCAGAACCCGGCGATCCGCAAGACGGAAATCGCCGTCTACGATGCCCTGGCCGATCGCACGGAGGGCAAGATCTTCGATCTGCTGGGCTGGCTCGAAGGCCGGATCATGGCGGCGAACGCGGTCCTGGCACAGCAACCGGCGTAATCCAGCCGCCATCATTGATTTAGGGAGACGACAAACATGGCCGCTGAGCGCGTCAGAATTACCGATATGAACGACCCGGTGCTCACCGATCTGCAAAAGCAGGTTCTGGAGCAGGCAGCGCAGCATCCCGTCACCCTGAGCGCGGAGGCGATCATGGAGGCGGCGAAGGCGAAGACCGGGCTGGACTACTTCGGCGACATGAGCTTCCTGCCCCGGCTGAAGATCTGGATGGACGCGGCCGATGCCGACGACAATCTTTCCGCCGCCGGGCGCGCGAACTACTTCGGCATGGCGCTCCGCTTCATGGTGGCGCGTCTAGAGGTCGAAGACTATATCCGCCGCCATCCGGAGATCGAGCAGGTCGAGCTCGAGATGCCGCTGGTGATCGCCGGGTTGCCGCGTTCGGGCACGACCTACATGCTGCAGCTGATGGGCGCCGATCCGCGCCTGCGCTCGCTGCAGCATTGGGAGGGCATCCGCCCGGTCCCCGATTTCTATATCAAGGACGGTGTCGACCAGCGTTTCGAGCTGGCGGCGCAGGAATGGGTCCAGGCCGATGCGGTGATGCCGCTGGCCAAGCTGACTCACGAATTCGTGCCGGAACACATCACCGAGGACATCGAGCTGACCAGCCTCGATTTCGGCGGCTACTATCCCGAGTGGCAGGCCACCGTGCCGGCGTGGCGCGACTATCAGCTGTCACACGACCCGGAGCCGTGGCTGCGCTATCTGCGCCGCGCCATCCAGCTGCTGGTCTGGCAGAAAGGCCCGAACCGCTGGGTCGGCAAGTGCCCGCAGCACATGGAACAGCTCGTGGCCGTCGATCGCGCGTTCGGCGGGGCCTTCCAGATCATCAACCACCGCGATCCGGTGGCATCGCTGCAATCGGGTCTGACCGGCCTGGGCTATGCCGCCCGCCTGATGCGCAAGCGGCCCAACCTGGCAGCCCTGGCCGAGTATTGGACCGACCGCTACGAGAAGATCCTGCGCGGCTGCGTTCGCGATCGCGACAAGCTGGACCCGGCGCGCAGCTACGATCTCTATTTCCACGAGCTGATGAAGGACCCGTTCGGCCAGCTCGAAGCGATCTACACGATGTCCGGCGTGCCGTTCGATGACGAGACGCGCGCCGCCTTCAAGGGCGCCATCGATGCCAATCCGCGCGGCAAGCACGGGCAGCTGGAATACGATCTGCGCGAGGATTTCGGCCTCGACCCCGAGAAGCTTCGCGAACGCTTCGCATTCTATTTCGAACGTTTCCCGGAAGTGAGGGTCGAAGTTCGCTGACGGGTCAGGGCGCGCCGGGAAACCGGCACGCCCGGCGCCGCAAGGACATAACAACCAGACCAGATTGAGGATGAGATCATGTCGGAACGCAGAACCAAGGCCCTCCAGATCCTGAGCAAGATGCTGCCTCCCGAGATTTTCACCCAGGTGAAGAAGGAAGGCCCTGCCGCGAAGTTTGCCGACGAAATGTCCGATCTCGCCCTCAACAGCGTCTTCGAGCCGCTATGGACCGATGACCGGCTGGATCTACGCACCCGCAGTCTGATCACCGTGGCCATTCTCGTCGCTTTGCGTTCGGAGGAAGAGCTGGCAATTCACGTCCCCGCGGCGATCCGCAATGGCGCGACGGTGGCGGAGATCGAGCAGTTGATCTATCAGGCCGCCGGCTATGCCGGATTCCCGGCGGCGAGCACCGCGCGCAATGTCGCCGCGAAGGCGCTGAGCGCGGCGGGAATGCTGTAAGCCGGCCGACGATCGGAACGGGGCGCGCGCCGCCTTGGCTGCCGCGCCCCGTTCGCCGAGGTCCAGGCTGCAGGTTTCCAGGTGTTCTGCGGCGGTCGCGTCGATGCGCCATGGGCTGATCGTGCAAGATCAGGGGTGGTGGCAAACCGTGGACTTCACTATCTACCCTGTCAGCACCGCAAACATTCAACGAGGATGACAATGGCCAAGATCACCGAATCGCTGGCGTTCGCCAAGGACTATACCAACGTCGAGGACGCGCTCGTCGTCGACGATCCCTCGGCGGTCACCTGGGACGATGAGGCGGATTTCGTCGTCGTCGGCTTCGGTGGCGCCGGCGTGGCGGCCACCAACCAGGCGCTGGACGGCGGCGCGAGCGTCATTGCGATCGACCGGTTCGGCGGCGGCGGCGCGACCGCGCTCAACGGTGGCATCATCTACATGGGTGGCGGCACCCAGGTGCAGAAGGATGCCGGCTACGAAGATCCGCCGGAGGGCATGTTCAACTACCTCAAGCGCGAACTGGGCGGGGTCATCACCGACGAGACCCTGCGCCGCTTCTGCGAGTCCGGCCCCGAGACGGTCGAGTGGCTCAAGGCCCATGGCGTGCTGTTCGGGCCCAATGCCTACCCCAAGAAGACGAGCTATCCGCCCAAGGCCTATTTCCTCTACCATCCGGACAATTCGCTGCTGAAGAAGTTTCGCGGCAATTTCCCGCCGGCACCGCGGGGGCACAAGGTCCAGTACGGCGACAACAGCCAGGAGCAGGGCTTCGGCGCGGGGATTTTCTACCCGCAGCGGGACGCCGCCCAGCGCCATGGCCTCAAGCTGTTCAGCCAGACCGAGGTCCGCCAGCTGGTGGTCGACCGCAATGGCGCCGTGATCGGCCTCAAGGGCCTGCGGGTCATGCCGGACGACCCGCGCTGGGAGGAACTGGTCAAGGCCCAGCGTCTGGCGATGAAGTGGCTGCTGATGCTGCCCACCACCATGCCCGGCGGCAAGATCACCGGGACGGTCGCCGAATATTACCAGCGCCAGGCGTCGCGGATCGAGGCCGAAGCGGCCAGGCCCGTGTTCATCCGGGCGCGCAAGGGCATCTGCATCTCCAGCGGCGGCTTCGTCTTCAACAAGAAGATGCTGGCGCAGTTCGCGCCGCGGCATCTCGATGTGTTTCCGCTGGGAACTTCGGCGGACAATGGCAGCGGCATCCTGCTGGGCCGCTCGGTGGCGGGCGCGCTGCACGGGATGGAGCAGGTTTCGAGCTGGCGTTTCCTCAATCCGCCTGCGCCCTGGAGCAAGGGCGTGCTGGTCAACCGCAAGGGTGCGCGTTTCGTCGACGAGGCCAGTTATGGCGCCCACGTCGGCCAGGCGCTGATGGCGCCCGGAAACGATGGCGACTGCTGGATCATCCTCGACGCCAAGCTGTGGAAGCAGGCCAAGGAAGCGCTGAAGGACAAGGACGTCTACAAGTTCCAGCGGGTCCCGGCGCAGCTGACCATGGCGCTCAACACCAAGAAGGCGGCGACGCTGGATGCGCTGGCGGAAAAGATGGGCTTCGACAAGGCCACCTTCCAGGCCACGATCAACGAGTATCGCCGCGCCAAGGCCGGCGAGGTCACCGATCCGTTCAACAAGGCGCAGGAGGACATGGGCGATATCGGCGAGGGGCCATACTACGCGCTCGACATGGGGGTACGCAGCACATACATGCCGCTTCCCTCGATCACGCTCGGCGGCCTGGTGGTGGATGAGGAGACCGGCCTCGTCCTGCGCGAGGACGGGACGACGATTCCCGGGCTTTATGCTGCCGGGCGCACCGCCATCGGCCTGTGTTCGATCATCTACCTTAGCGGGCTTTCGGCCGGCGATTGCATCTTCTCCGGCCGCCGCGCCGGAAGGCACGCAAGCGGCCTCAAGGACGGTCCGGAACCGAGCCGCAAGGGCACCAGCGCGGTCCTGACCGTCGCCTGATCTGCGTTCAGGCTCGGGGGCAGGCCGAGCCGGGGTGCGGGGGATGCGGCAAGCAGGGCTTGTCTCATCCCCTCGGTGCGCACTCTAGGGCCTGTGGGGATTTAGGATTCCCATAGCGGCTCAGTGACAAAAAGCGGTTCCCACTTTTTGTCATCGCACACTAAGCTGCCGGTCGGACGGCAATTTTTGCGCATGACCTTGCATTGCATCCGGCAAAGTTGAATGGAGCCGGGCGGGGGATGCCGGGTCTCGAGACCTGGACGATCGAGGAGCGCGGAATGCCGGATCATCACGAAGCGCATAACCCGCCGGTTGCGGCGTGGACGGTGGGGTTGTTGCGACTTTATGCAATCGTCGTCGGCGCCCTGGGGCTGACGATGCTGGTCTGGGGGGTTGAACTCGCAACGATCGGTGGTTCTCTTTATTATGCGGTCGCCGGCGGGCTGATCGGCCTCGCGGCGGTACTCCTGTTCTTTCGCCGGCGCGCGGGCGCATGGCTCTATGGCGCGGCGCTCGCCATCACCATTGTCTGGGCCTTGTGGGAAGTGGGTTTCGCGCCGTGGCTGCTTCTGCCCCGGCTGCTGGCGCTCACCCTGTTCGGCCTGTGGCTGCTGCTGCCCTGGTCGCGCAAGCCGCTGAAGGGTGCGCGTGCGACGCCGTTCCTGCCCGGGCTTCGCCCCGGGCTTGCCGTTGTGGGTGGCGCCGTCGCAGCGGTCCTGATCGGGGCGCTGGCGCATGCGGCGATGGGGCCGACGCCGGTTGCCGATCCCCGCTTCCAGACCGGCTCGGGTCCTTATCCCTCCGCCAAGATGCCGCAAGCGGTGGCAGCGGCGAGCAGCAGCGACTGGGCGAAATTCGGCGGCGACCCCGGCGGCTCGCGGTTCAGCGCGCTCGACCAGATCACCCCGGCCAATGTCTCTGGGCTCAAGATCGCCTGGGTGGCGCACATCGGCAAGGTGCCGGGACTCGAATCGACGCCGGTCAAGATCGGCGATGCGCTCTACACCTGCAACAACAACAACGAGGTCTTCGCGCTCGATGCGGCGACCGGCCGGCAACTGTGGACCTTTGATGCGTCCAGCGGCCATGGCAACAACTGCCGCGGCGTTGCCTACTATCGCGGGGCGGCAGTGGACGGCCAGTGCGCCGAACGCATCCTGACCGCCACGGGCGCGGCCCAGATGTTCGCCCTCGACGCCCGGACCGGCAAGCCGTGCCCGGGCTTCGGCAACGGCGGCGTCATCGACCTGCGTGTCGGCATGAGCGCCGCCCCCAAGGGGTATTATCGTGTCACCTCGGCGCCGACGGTGATCCGTGGCAAGGCCATCGTCGGCGGCTGGGTCAGCGACGGGCAGTTCTGGGGCGAGCCCTCCGGGGTCGTCCGGGCGTTCGACGCGGTCACCGGGCAGCTTGCCTGGGCCTGGGACATTGGCCGGCCGGACCGCACGGGCTTGCCGCCGCCGGGCGAGCACTACACGCCATCGACGCCCAATTCCTGGGGGCCGATGAGCACCGACGAGGCGCTGGGGACGGTCTACCTGCCGACCGGCAATGCCACGCCGGACTACTTCGGAGCGCAGCGGCGGCCGTTCGACGACCGCTTTTCTAGCTCCGTGGTTGCGCTCGATGCGGAGACCGGCAAGCTGCGCTGGGTGTTCCAGACCGTGCACCACGACCTGTGGGACCGCGATGTCGCCTCGCAGCCGGTGCTGGTCGATCTGCGCCTCAACGGCACCGTCCGCCATGCCCTGGTGCAGCCGACCAAGCAGGGGGACATCTATGTCCTCGACCGGATCACCGGCCAGCCGATCTTCCCGGTGACCGAAGTGCCCAAGCCCAGCAAGGGCGGCGTGCCGGAAGAGCGCTATTCACCGACCCAGCCTTATTCGAATGCGATCCCCTCGTTCCGGGGGCCGAAGCTGCGCGAGGTCGACATGTGGGGTGTGACCCCCATCGACCAGCTCTATTGCCGCCTCGAATATCGCAAGGCGCGGTATGACAGCGAATACACCCATCCCGGGCTGACGCCGTCGATCCTCTATCCCAGTTCGTTCGGCGCGCTCAACTGGGGCAGCGTGTCCGTCGATCCGGTGCATGGGGTCATGTTCGTCAACTCGACGCGGATCGGCAGCTATCTGAAGCTGCTGACGCGAGCGACCTCCGACCGGCTCGGCCTGAGGCCGCAGCGCGACTGGGCGAGCGCCGAAGAGGTCGGCGGCCCGGTGGCGCAGAAGTATACGCCCTACGGGATCGACGTGAAGTTCTGGCTCAGCCCGATCGGCGCGCCCTGCAGTGCGCCGCCTTACGGTCATCTCTCTGCGGTCGATCTCAATACCGGCAAGCTGATCTGGAGCGAGAACTTCGGCACCGCGCGCGGCAGCGCGCCGCTTGCGCTGCCGCAGCCGCTGCCGCTTCCGTTCGGCGGCCCGAACCATGGTGGTTCTGTGGTCACCAAGAGCGGCCTCCTGTTCATCGGGGCGGCCAAGGACGGGTATTTCCGGGCCTTCGATACCCGCACCGGCAAGGAACTGTGGAGGGACAGCTTGCCCGGCGGCGGACAGGCGACCCCGGCGGTCTATTCGGTCCAAGGGCGCCAGTACGTGGTCATTGCCGCAGGCGGCTCGCCGGCCCTGCAGAGCACGATGAACACCGCGCTGGTCGCCTACGCCCTGCCGAAGCAATGAGGCGGGGGCGATGATCCTGCCTGGATGGCTCTCGGCAGTGAGAGCTATCCGGCGTCGGGACGCTGTGACGCGGGCCTGAATTCCTCGCGCAGGACGTTCTTGAGGATCTTGCCGGCGCCCGAGAGGGGAAGTGCGGCGACGAAGCTGACGCTGCGGGGCAGCTTGTAGCCGGCGAGCAGCGTGCGGCAATGGGCGAGGATGCTTTCGCCGCACGGCTCGGCGTCGGGCCGGCAGACGACGACGGCATGGACGCGCTCGCCCCAGAGCGGATCGGGCAGGCCGATCACTGCCACCTGGGCAACGGACGGGTGGCTCGCGATCGCATTCTCGACTTCGGCCGAATAGACGTTTTCGCCGCCGGTGATGATCATGTCCTTGAGGCGATCGACGATGGTGACGTAGCCCTCTCCATCCATGCGGCCCAGGTCGCCGGTGTGCATCCAGCCATCGCGCAGGACGGCCTGGGTCGCTTCCGGCAGGCCCCAGTAGCCGAGCATGACGTTTGCGCCACGGGCGACGATTTCGCCGACCGTGCCCCTCGGCGCCTCGATGCCATCAGGGCCGACGACCCTGACTTCGCAGGTGGGCGTGGCGCGCCCGGCCGATTTCAGCCGGGGCGCCCGCCCGGGCCCGGGCCGATGATCGGCCGGCGCAAGCACCGTCGCCACCGGGCCGAGTTCGGTCATGCCATATGCCTGGACGAAGTCGGCATTGGGGAAGGACCGCATCGCCCGGTCGAGCAGCGGCTCGTCGATCGCGGCGGCGCCGTAGCGCAGGCGCCGCACCCCTGTGACGTCGCGCGTGGCGAATGTCGGGTGATCGACCAGCATCCCGATCATGGTCGGCACCAGGAACAGCTCGCTGATCTGCCATCGTTCGATTGCATTCAGCAGGGAAACCGGATCGAAGGCAGGCAGGAAGGCGCTGCTGGCGGCCACGGTCACGGCCAGGAACAGGTTCGACAACGCCCCGACATGGAACAACGGCGGGGTGTGCAGGTGGCGGGGCGTCGATGATTCGTTGGTGGCGATCAGGATGCCGTACGTCGAGGCCAGCATGTTGGCGTGGCTGAGCATGACCCCCCGCGCGCGGCCGGTGGTGCCGCCGGTGTAGAGGATCGCGGCGAGATCGTCGCCCTGTCGCATGGCATCGTCGACGGGCCGGGCCTCCGCCAGCCATTGGCGGTAATCGCGCACCCCGGGCGTTTCGTGCGGGTCGAGGCAGACGACCTGCGAGAGGCAGGGCGCGGTTTCGCGCAGGGCATCGACCAGGCCGACATACTCGCCGGCGACGAGCAGGAAGCGGGTCTCGCAGTCGGCCAGGGAATGCGCCATTTCCGCAGCCGTCCAGCGCCAGTTGACCGGGTTGATGACGCCGCCAGCCCAGAACGTGCCGAACACGTAGACCATGTATTCGAGCCGATTGCGGGCCAGAATCGCCACCCGGTCGCCCGGCTGCAGGCCATCGCGGCGGAGTGCCCCGGCGAAGCGGGCGACCTCCCGGGCCAGTTCCGACCAGGTCAGCGCGCCGTCCAGGTCGCGGCCGGCGCATTGATTTGCCCGGTCCCTGGCGTTTCGGTGGATTGCCTGAGTCAGGTTCATGCCATCCCTCCTGTTCCGGCGTCGGATGGGCCGCGCCGCTGCCGGCCATATTGCCGATATCTGTTTATCGACGCATCGTTTCCGGCGGAAAGCCGGTTCCTGCTTTCTCGCACGATGCTTTCATGTCGCCCCGGTCAGGCGATCAGCGCCCGCACGGCGGTCACGAATGCGATCGGCTGGTCGAACATCAGGTGATGGTGCGCCGATGGGATTTCCACGAACCGGGTGCCTGGGGGCGCGACCTCGCGATTCAGGGCCTTCGAACCCTGGGTCATCAGGGCCGATTCGCCTCCCCAGATAAATGCGAGCGGGCACCGCGCGCGGGGGATGACGTCCTGCGCCGTGCCGATGAACTCCCTGCCGCGCTTGAGGTTGCCGTCGGGGTCGAAGCGCCAGTGCCAGCGACCATCGGCACGCTGCTGCAGCGATCGTTCGGCGACGAAGCGCAACAGCCACGAGCCGATGCCGAGTTGCGGCGGCCGCAGCCTGAACCGGGCCATGCCTTCCTCGAGGGTCGCATAGCCGGGATGCGGCGCCGTTCTTGGCGGCATGCCGATGCGATCCTCCGGCCGGACGGCGCCGGTATCGACGAGAATGATGCCGGCGAATCGCTCGCCATGGGTGGATTCGGACAGGTAGGTCGCCGCGATGCCGCCGAGCGAATGAGCGACGATCCAGGGCTTTTCCGCCCCCGCGAACAGGCCGAGCGCTTCCGAGGCCGCGATCAGTTCCTCGACATAGATCGCCATGCTGTAGCGGTCGCGCCAGCCGGACGAGCCCATGCCGGAAAAGCTGAGCGCGCCGACCCGGTATTCCCCGGAGAAGAATGGCGCCAGCGGCACCCACCAGTCGGCATGGGCGCCATTGCCGTGGACCAGCAGCAGGCCCCGGTTGCCGACCTTGCCCCAGGCGAGCGTCTCGATCGGGCAGCCCGCTACCTCGATGGTCCCGCGCTGCGGCGCTTCCGCCAGGTTCCGCTCGAACCAGGCCGGCGCGCTCATTCGCCGGTGAACCGCGCTTCGCGCTTCTCGACCAGCGCGGCAACGCCTTCGCGATGGTCGTTGCTGAGGTGGAGGAGCGACTGGGTGGAGGCGGCCAGTTCGAGCGCGCCATCGTAGCTCATGTCGCGGCCCTGGCGCATCAGGCGCTTGGTCAGCCGCAGGGCATGGGGCGCCTTCGCCGCGATCCGTGCGGCCAGCGCGCGGGCTTCGTCCATCAGCTGATCGTCGGGCACGACCTTGCTGACCAGGCCCCAGGCGGCGGCCGTGGCGGAATCGATCAGATCGCCGGTGAACAGCATCTCGCAGGCCCGGCTCTGGCCGACCACGCGCGGCAGCAGCCAGGAGCCGCCGTCGCCGGGGATCAGGCCGAGCTTGAGGAACGGCACGCCGAACTTCGCGCTCTCACCCGCGAGACGGATGTCGGCCATGCAGGCGACATCGCAGCCGAGCCCGACGGCGGGGCCATTGACCGCGGCGATCATCGGCACGTCGAACCCGTAGAGGGCGCGGGCGATCCGGTGGACGTTGTTCTGGTACTGGTCGCGCAGCTGGGTGCCGCCGCCGGCGAACTGGGCAAGGCCCTCGCGCATGGCCTTGATGTTGCCGCCCGAGGAGAACGCGCGGCCGGCGCCGGTCAGGATGACGCAGCGGATGTCCATGTCGTCGTTGATCGCCTGGAAGGTGGCGGCGAAGGCATCGCCGTCGCCGAGTTCGCCGACCGAATTGAGCATGTCGGGGCGGTTGAGCGTCAGCGTCAGCACATGCCCGTCGCGCTCATGTTGGAAAAATGTCATCGAACACACCTCGTCGTGGGTTGTGTCTCGTGCCTATCTACGAATCGATAGGTGCGCCAGTCCCAAGCGGTCGCGACCGGAAGCAGCTCATGCGGTTTGCGTGGCGCGCTTCGCGCCGGGCGCCAGCCCGTCCACCATCCGGCAGAGATATTCGGCCACGGCCTCCGGAGTCTTGCCCTTGGGAACGTACCATTCGGGCATCCAGTTCATCGCGCCGATCAGCAACATGCGGACTACGGAAATATCGATCTCGGGATCGATCACGCCGGCTTCCTGCGCATCGCGCAGCAGCGAGGTCCAGTAGCGGCCATAGGCGACGCGGACCACCTTGTTGCGTTCCCGCACTTCGGCGGTCGCGTGGGAGTAGTTCATGATGTTGGCGGGCGAATAGCTGTTCTCGCCCAGCAGGGAATGGATGTGGGCGGTGAACGCGGCCTTCAGCCGGTCACGATGGAGTGCGTCCGGCCCGAGCGCCTCGACCGCCTCGCGCACGTTCCTGTGGACGAGTTCGATGCCGATCCGGAAGGTTTCCTCGATCAGGGCGTCCTTCGAATCGAAATAGTAGTAGATGCTGCTGGTCTTGACGCCGATGCTGCGAGCAAGGTCGGACATGCTGGTGAAGGCCAGTCCGTTGGTGCGAAACCACTGAGCGGCGGTGTCGAGGATGCGCTGTCTTGTGTTCTTGCTGTCGATGTCCTGCGACATTACTCTGGCCCGTTCCCTAGCCGGATTGCCGCGGCGCCTTGGGCCGATCCGATTTCACCTATCTAGCGTTTAATCGGGAGAATGCAATCCGCGTCGGCCAACGCCTTGTGCGGGGCATCCCGGGCTTGCACAGCGGGCATCAGTCGTCTACCTAATGATCGGTCGGTCAGGTGGCATGTTGCGCCTGCCCGCGGGCGAGTGCCACGGTGCAATGCCGGGGTGATCGGCCCGAAAGCGGATATTCAGACCAGTGGGGTGTTGAATGCCAGTGATTTCCAGCGCGGTTTCGACCCGCGCGGACAGCTTCCGGGAAAACAGCGAGCATTACCGGTCGCTCGTCGGCGAGCTGCGCGAGAAACGTGCCGTCGCCCGCGCCGGCGGCGACGCCGCTGCCCGGGCCAGGCACAAGAAGGCCGGCAAGATGCTCGCGCGCGAGCGGATCGATGCGCTGCTGGACCCCGGTTCGCCGTTCATGGAAGTGGCGACCCTGGTCGGCGGGGCCGATGACTCCGCAGCGCCGCTGGGCGCCGGCATCGTCACCGGTGTCGGCATGGTGCGCGGGCGGGCCTGCATGGTCATCGCCAACGAGGCGACCGTCAAGGGCGGCACCTATTTCACCCAGACCTGCCGCAAGCATGTGCGGGCGCAGCAGATCGCCTGGCAGCACGGCCTGCCCAACATCACCCTGGTGGATTCGGGCGGCGCGTTCCTGCCCGAGCAGGCGGGCATCTTTCCCGATGCCGGCCAGTTCGGCACGGTGTTCCACCAGATCGTCCGGCAATCGGCCGATGGCATTCCCCAGATCGCCAGCGTCCACGGCGCGTGCACGGCGGGTGGTGCCTATATCCCGGCGCTGTCCGACCAAAGCGTGATCGTGCGCGGCCAGGGCTACATGCACCTGGGCGGGCCGGAGATCGTCTTCGCCGCGACCGGCGAGCGGGTCGAGCGCGAGGCGCTGGGCGGGGCGGAGATGCATTCGCGCGTCAGCGGCGTGACCGACCACCTGGCCGAAAACGACCGCCACGCGATCTCGCTGCTGCGCGAGCTGGCGGGCGACCTGCCGGTGCAGCCGGGCTATGTCCGGCCGCCGGCGGCGTCGGTTCCGCCGCGCTACGACCCGGCCGAGATCTACGGCATCGTCAGCAAGGATCGCCGCATTCCGACGAACACCCGCGAGATCCTCGCGCGGATCATCGACGACAGCGAGTTCGACGAGTTCAAGCCCCTCTATGGCGACACGCTGCTTTGCGGCTTTGCCCGGATCCATGGCTTCGAGGTCGGCATTCTCGCCAACCAGGGCGTGCTGTTCACCGAGTCGGCGCTGAAGGCGGTGCATTTCATCGACCTGTGCTGCAAGCGGAACATCCCGCTGCTGTTCATGGCCGATATCACCGGCTACATGGTCGGCCGCGATGCCGAGACCGGCGGCATCTCCAAGGCCGGCGCCAAGATGATCACGGCGATGTCCTCGGCCAACGTGCCGAAGTACAACATCATCATCGGCAACTCCTACGGTGCGGGTTACATGGGCATGTGCAGCCGGCCGTTCCAGCCGACGTTCGCGTTCGGCTGGCCGAACGGCCGCGCGGCGCTGATGGGTCCGGAACAGGCGGCGACCACGCTGGCGATGGTGCAGCGCGCCAAGCGCGAGCGCGACGGCCAGGAATGGTCGGCCGAGGCCGAGGCGGAATTCCGCGCCCCGATCTTCCGCGAATTCGAATCCTTCGCGGACATCTACAACTTTTCGTCGCACCTCTGGCTGGATGATATTATCGATCCGGTCGAGACCCGCTCGGTCATGGGGCTGTGCCTCGATCTTGCGGCGCGGACGCCCGCGCGCGAGACGAAGTTCGGCGTTCTTCGGATGTAATGGGCATGATACGCAAGCTCCTCATCGCCAATCGCGGCGAAATCGCCATGCGCATCGCGCGCACCTGCCGACGGCTGGGCATTCCCGTCGCCGGGGTTCATTCCACCGCCGACCGGGACGCGCTGCATGTGCGCGACCTCCGGGAATCCTATGAAATCGGCGAGGCGCCGCCGACCCAGAGCTACCTCAACATCGAGGCGATCCTGAACGCGGCGCGGCTGGCCGGCGCCGACGCGATCCACCCGGGCATCGGCTTCCTGGCCGAATCGCCCGAATTCGCGCAGGCGGTCGAGGATGCGGGGCTGATCTTCGTCGGCCCGCGTCCGCAGTCGCTGGCCGATTTCGGCGACAAGTCGATGTCGAAGTCGTTCGCCGTCGCCGCCGAGGTGCCGATCATCCAGGGCACCGAGGCGCCCTCGGCCGACACCGCGTTCCTCGTGCGCAGCGCCGAGGCGATGGAACTGCCGCTGATGCTCAAGGCTGTCGCCGGCGGTGGCGGGCGCGGTTCGCGCATCGTCCACAGCCATGACGGCCTGGCCGATGCCATCGAGAGCGCCATGCGCGAGGCGCGTTCGGCGTTCGGCAAGCCCGACCTGATCATCGAGAGCTTCATCGGTTCCGCCCGTCACGTCGAGGTGCAGGTGGTCGGTGACGGCAACGGGCACGTCGTCCATCTCCACGAGCGCGAGTGCTCGCTGCAGCGCCGCTTCCAGAAGATCATCGAGGAAGCGCCGGCCCAGCACCTGACGGCCGAGATGCGCGACCGCATCACCTCGGACGCGGTGCGGCTGGCCAGCCAGGTCAAGTATCGCAGCGCCGGCACTTTCGAGTTCCTCGTTTCGGGTGACCGGCACTACTTCCTCGAATGCAACCCGCGTCTCCAGGTGGAGCACACGGTGACCGAGGAAATCACCGGCGTCGACATCGTCGAACTGCAGCTCAGGGTGGCCGGCGAAGGCGTCCTGCCGATCGACCAGTCGGCGATCGCGGTGCACGGCCATGCGGTCCAGGCGCGGCTCTATGCCGAGGATCCGGCACGCGAGTTCCTGCCGTCGACCGGCACCATCCTGGTCTACGATCCGCCGGCCGGCGACCTGCGCGTCGAAAGCGGGGTCGAGAGCGGGTCCGAGGTGACGCCGCACTACGATTCGCTGCTGGCCAAGATCGTCGTTCATGCGCCGGACCGGCGTTCGGCGTTCGGCCGCCTGCGTTCGGCGGTGCTGGAGACCACGGTGCTGGGGGTCGAGACCAACCTCGACCTGCTGGCCCAGCTCTGCGCCGATCCCCGCGTGATCGCCGACGAGGTCGATAACCGCTATATCGACCGCGAACTGCCGAACATGCAGCTCGGCCTGGCGCCCAGCGCGGTGCTGGCGGCGATTGCCGGGGCGATCGACCTGCATCGCCTGCTGCCGGCCGGCGACGGCGGCGTCTGGCGTTCGCCGGAACTCGCCTCCTGGCGCCTGCCGAGCGGGGGCGAGGACTTCACCGCCTGGCTCGGCGCGGTCGAGCTGGACAGCCGGGGCGAGAGCTTCGAGCTGCAGCGGCGGGTCGACGGTGCGGGCCGTTATGCGGTGACCGTGGGCGAGGAGACCTTCGCGATCGTCCTCGAGACGGTTGGCCGTGACAACTATTCGGTCCGCGTCGATGGCCGTTCGTTCATCGGCCGCGCGGTCGTTCATGACGGCGCGGTCTATCTCGACACGCCGGATGGCACGGTCAAGTTCGCCATGCGCGATCCGCTCGAGGCCCAGTCAGGCGGCGGCGCGGCCGACGGCCGGGTCACGTCGAACATGATGGGCGTGATCATCAAGGTTAACGTCGCGCCGGGCGATCGCGTCGCCGAGGGCGACACGCTGATGATCCAGGAATCGATGAAGATGGAGCTGACGATCGCATCGCCGTGCGACGGGACGGTGAAATCCGTCCTGTGCGGCCCGGGCGACATGATCGAACGCAACGCACTGGTGGTCGAAATCGAAGTGGAAACAGGTGAACAGTCATGAGTGACTTGCCGAAGAAGGTGATCTTCCACGAGGAAGGTCCGCGCGAAGGCTTCCAGATCGAGAAAGGCAGCTTCTCGGTCGCCGACCGTGCCGCGCTGATCGACGCCCTGGCCGCGACCGGCCTGGAACAGGTCCAGGTCGGCTCGTTCGTCAGCCCCAAGGCAGTGCCCAGCATGGCGGACATCGACGCGCTGTTCGCGGCGATCAAGCCGGTGCCGGGCGTGCGCTACACCGCGCTGTGGCTGAACGAGAACGGCTATCGCCGCGCTGCCGCCACGCCGAACATCTTCCTCGACGGCAAGATCCTGCTCTACAACACCGAGACGTTCAGCCAGAAGAACAACAACTGTTCGGTGGCGGAAATGCGCGAGCGGCAGGCGAAGTGGGTCGACATGTACGTCGCCGATGGCGTGCCCTACGAGCAGGCCTATGTGCTGACTGCGTTCGGTTGCAACTACGAAGGCGACGTCTCCGTCGAGACCGTGGTCGAGACGGCGCGCTATGCGGTCAACCTGGCGCGCGAGCGCAACCTGCCGCTGCCGCGCATCTTCCTGGCCGACACGGTCGGCTCGGCCAATCCCGAGCAGATCAAGCGGCGCATCGGCGCGGTTCGCGAGGCCGAGCCGGATGCGCCGATCGGCCTGCACCTGCACGACACGCGCGGGCTCGGCGCGGCGAACTTCTATGCGGCGCTGGAACTCGGCGTCGACATGTTCGACAGCTCCGTCGCCGGCCTTGGCGGCTGCCCATATGCCAACCATGGCAGCCAGCACGGCGCCGGCAACATCTGCACCGAGGACATGGTGCTGATGTGCCAGGAAATGGGCATCGAGACCGGCATCGACCTGCCCGCCCTGATCGAGGCGGCGCGGTTGGCCGAAACAATCATCGGGCGGCCGCTGGCGGGTAAGCTGATGCACGCCGGCCTGCCCAAGCACACCATCGTTCAGGGAGCATAATGATGTCGGTTGAAGCTTTGCGGAGAAGCGAAGGGGTCCTGCTGTGCGAGGTCGAGGACGGCATCGCTACGATCACGATCAATCGTCCCGAGCAGCGCAACTCTCTGTCGATCGAGGTTGGCAACGGCCTCTACAAGCTGTGGGAAGAGATCGACGCGACCCCTGAAGTGCGCGCAGTGATCCTGACTTCGGCCGACTGCGGCACCTTCTGCGCCGGGCAGGACCTCAAGGAGGCCACCCGCATGAAGGAGGAGACCGGCCAGGACATCCTGACCTTCTTCAAGGACCCGTTCCATTTCCGCATGCGCCGGGTCAAGGTCCCGATCATCGCGGCGATGACCGGCCACCTGATGGCCGGCGGCATGCTGATGAGCCTGAACTGCGACATCCGCGTCGGGCTGGCCGGCAGCAAGGTCGGCATCACCGAATCGAAGATCGGCCGCGGCTCGCCCTGGGGCATGCCCCTGATGTGGATGCTGCCGCAGCCGCTGCTGATGGAGATGGTGCTGACCGCCCAGCTCTACCCGATCGAGAAGTTCCACGACCTCGCCTTCATCAACTACCTCGAGGCCACCCCGGACGAAGTGCGGGCGCGGGCGCGGGCGCTGGCGGAAACGATCCGCGACAACGCGCCGCTTTCGGTCGTCGCCGGCAAGCGCGCGCTGCTGACGGCGATGAGCGTCGGCTGCGACACCGGGCTGGAAATGGCCTGGCAGATCTATCGCGAGGTCTATGCCAGCGAGGATGCGCAGGAAGGTCCGCGGGCGTTCGCCGAGAAGCGCGCGCCGAAGTGGCAGGGGCGGTAATCCATAACAGGGGCAGGCCAGAACAAGGGCAGGAGAGCGCGGTGCATACATACCAGACGGTCATTGTCGAAAAGACGCCGGACAAGGTCGCGACGATCACGCTGAATCGTCCCGAGCGGATGAACAGCTTCAATCTGGCGATGCTGGACGACTTCAAGGCCTTCTGGACCGATGTTCGCGAGGACCTGAGCGTCAACGCCATCGTGATCCGCGCATCCGAGGGGCGCGCGTTCTGCACCGGCGTGGACGTGAAGGAATCGCAGGGCGTCGTCCGTTCGGACAACAACGTCTGGCTGGAGGAGAGCCCGTTTCACAGCCTCGGTGCCAAGGCCAACCGCTGCTGGAAGCCGGTCATCTCCGCGGTGCACGGCCTCGCCGCCGGCGGTGCCTTCTACATGCTGAACGAGAGCGACATCACCATCTGCTCGGACGATGCGGAGTTCTTCGACCCGCACACGACCTATGGCATGGTGGCCTCGCTCGAGCCGATCGGCGCGGTGTACAAGATGCCGCTGGGCGAGATCATGCGCATGGTGCTGATGGGGCTGGACGAGCGCATTTCCGCTGCGACCGCCTTGCGCATCGGCCTGGTCAGCGAAGTCGTCGCCCGGGACGCGCTGTGGAGCCGGGCGCACGAACTCGCCGCCAAGATCGCGGCCAAGCCCCCGGCAGCGATCCAGGGCTCGGTGCGCGCGGTCTGGGAATCGCTCGAAGTGCCGCGCAGTGCGGCGATGCATCGCGGCATGGCTTACCCGCAGATCGGGAACACCATCGGCGAAAGCGAGGTCGATCGCGCGTCGATCATGTCGGCCGGCAAGACTTTCGAACTTCGTTGAGTGTGACGACGGCGCCGAAGGCCGCGCTGCAACGCGGCCTTCAGGCAGCCGGGCGGCGGAGAGCGGGAATGACGCAGACCTGCCCAGGTCCGAAGCCGTCGCCGGTCATGGCCCTGTTCGCCGCCGGCAGCGAGGCCTGCACCTTGCACGGTCTTGCCGAATCGCGGACAATTCTGTCGAATTGGCTTTCGCCCCGTGCCGGCCCGGCCATGCTCCCGCTTCATCTCCACTCCGCATAAGGCTTCAAGACGATGCAAGTTCGCCTCACCGACGAGCAGGAAATGCTCAAGTCCGTATTCGGTCGGCTGTTCAAGGAAAAGTCCACGCCCGGCCATGTTCGCGACAGCGGCGCGGTGGGCCATGATCCGCAACTCTGGGCGGAACTCGTCGCGATGGGCGCCCCGCTGATGCGCGTCGATGGTGAGCAGGGGGGCGGCGAGCTCTCGCTGCTGTCGGCCGCGATCATCGCCGAGGAAGCCGGCGTGAGCGTGGCCTCGGTGCCGCTGATCGAGGTTATCGTCGCCGGGCGGCTGCTTTCGCGCATCGGCGATGCCGGCCGGGACCACGTGCAGCGCCTCGGCGATGGCAAGTCGATCATCACCCTCGCGCTCAGGCCGGTGGACGCGGCGACGAGCCAGATCGTGCCGGCTGGCGCGGTGAGCGACGCGGTTATCGCGCTGCGTGGCGATTCGCTCGTGCTCGTCGAGGGGCAGGGTGGCGAGCCCCTGCCCAACACCGGCAACCTGCCGCTTGCCCGCTGGACGCTGGGCGAAGGTACGGTTCTCGCAAAGGGGGCGGATGCGGTCGCGCTGTACCAGCAGGCAATCGAGGAATGGCGTCTGCTGGTGGCGGCGTTCCTGATCGGCGCTGCCGGTCAGGCGCTGGTCATGGCGGCCGAATATGCCAATGAGCGCAGGCAGTTCGACCGGCCGATCGGCAGCTTCCAGGGTCTCGCCCACCCGATGGCCGACAGCTATGCCGATGTCGAGACGGCCAGGCTGCTGGCCTGGCGCGCCATCGATGCGATCGCCAGGGGAGAGACGCAGGCGGCGGGACTTTCCGCGCTGTCGTACTGGTGGGCGGCGCAGGGGAGCAGCATGGCCGTGCATCGGGCCGTACGCGCGCTCGGTGGCTATGGCCTGAGCCTGGAGTACGATCTCCAGCTATACCATCGCCGGGTGACCGGGCTGATCCTGTCCGCGGGCGATCCGTACCAGAGCCTGGTCGAAGGCGGCGAACGCCTGTTCGGCACCGCCCAGGTGGCGCTGCCGGACGCCGGCGAGGCGACGATGAGCTTCGTCCTGCCCGAGGAGTCGCGCAAGCTGGCCGAGGATCTCACCGAGTTCTTCAAGGTCAACCGCACACCTGAAATGGTGGCCAAGGCCCACCATTCGACATCGAGCCACAACAAGGAATTCCACCGCAAGCTGGCGCAGGCGGGCTTCCTGTTCGGAACCTGGCCGACCGCGAAGGCTTCGGCGACGCCGGCCAGCAATGCCTATGCCATCGCCTCGGTGATCGAGGCCGAGGGCTACACCACGCACGTCATCTCGACCACCGACATGGTCGGCCAGATCGTCCAGATGTTCGGCACCGAGGAGGCCAAGGCCGAAGTGGTGCCGGCGGTCCTGGCCGGCGAAGCGATGTGCAGCCTCGGCTTCTCGGAGCCGTCCTCGGGATCGGACGTGTTCTCCGCCGCCACCCGGGCGGTGCCCGATGGCGACGACTGGATCATCAACGGCTCGAAGATGTTCACCACCGCGGCCCACTATGCCGACTATGTCCTGCTGCTTGCCCGAACCGATACCAGCGGCAAGAAGCACGAAGGACTAACCATGTTCATCGTGCCGACCCGGCTGCCAGGCTTCAGCTTCCAGGCGGTGCAGACCTACCAGGACGAGCGGACGAATCTGACCTACTACGCCGATATCCGGCTGCCCGACCGCTATCGCCTCGGCAAGGTCAACGGGGGCGCGGGGGTGATGGGCGCCATGCTCATGCTCGAACACAGCGCCGCGGCTTCCATGTACGTCGGCTTCAAGGAAATGATGAAAGCGGCCGACGTCTGGGCCAACACGCCGGTGGACGGCAGGAAGCCGGTCGACGATCCCGCGATCCGGACGCGCTATGCCGCGGTCGTTGCCCGCTTTGAAGCGGCCGGCGCCCTCGTCGCGCGCAATGTCTGGGGCGCCGACGCGGGCATGCACAGCCGCGTCTGGGGGCCGATGGGCAAGATGTTCGTCACCGAGACCTACCTCGACGCCGCCTGGGAACTGCTGAAGATGGGCGCGCCCGAGAGCGGATTGACCGGCACGCACCCTCAGGGCGTGATCGAACTCGGGCATCGGCGTGCCTATGGCTCCACCATCTATGGCGGGACCAGCGAGGTGCACCGCAGCCTCACCGCGGAACAGGGGCTGGGCCTCCCCAAGAGCCGCAGCTGACCTGTCCGGCCGTCGGGCGCCCAAGGAGCGCGCGACGGCATGGCCGATACCATGCATCGTTCGGGAGGATGCCAACCAGATCGACTTTACCCGTCCCATCGGTGAGCGGCGCAGTCGGCGAGGGTCAGCGTGGCCAGGCGCCTGACAGGGCCATGGCCGAGACATGATGATAATAGCAGCCGGAGAGGATCAAGAATGACGCAGCCTAACGAGATCAAGGTTGAGCTCGACATCGACATCCCGATGGCGGACGGAACCATCCTGCGGGCGGACCTCTATCTCCCCGCCAAGCGGCCGGCGCCGGTGCTGGTCAGCCGGACTCCCTATATGAAGGGTTCGATCCCCGGCCTGATGGCGGCGGTGAATCCGGTGGCGGCGGCACGCAAGGGCTTTGCCGTGATCATCCAGGACGTTCGCGGGCGCGGCGCTTCCGAAGGCGACTTCACCCCGTTCGTCAACGAGGCGGAGGACGGCGCCGATACGGCGCGATGGGCGGCCCGGCAGGAATGGTGCAACGGCAAGGTCGGCCTGTTCGGCAGCTCCTACATGGGCGCGACCCAGCTCCAGGCGGCGATCGGCGCATCCGATGTGGTGGCGGCGATGGCGCCGATCCAGGCGGTGTCCGACTACTACGAGGGCCGTTCCTATCGCGGCGGCGCCTTCGAACTGGGCGCGGTCACCTCGATCAGCATGTGGAACCTGGGTGCGGGCACGCTGCTGCGCTCGAAGCTCGATTCGAGGACTCTGCGCCAGCGCTTCGGCGAATCCCGCCGCGCCCTGGCCGACCTTGCCAAATTCCTCAAGGTCACCCCGTTCGAGACATTGCGGGAAACCGAACTGGGCAAGATCGCCCCGTTCGTGCTGACCTGGTGGGAGAACGATCGTGCCGACGACCCATACTGGACGCCGTTGCGCATTTCCAACCATTACAACGAGATCGACGTCCCCGGTCTCCACATCACCAGCTGGTTCGACCAGTTCCATGTCGGGGCGATGCGCAATTTCGAGGGATTGCGCGCGAAGGCGCCATCCGAGGCGGCGCGGGAAGGGCAGCGCCTGGTGGTTGGCCCATGGGCGCACTATCCGCCGAAATCGACCGTGATGGGCGCGGTCCGGGTCGGCGACATCGATTTCGGGCTCGATGCCTTCGCCGATCTGGAAAGCCAGCAGCTGACCTGGTTCAAGCACATGCTCGCCGATGAGCCGGCGCCGCCGCCGGGAAGCCGCGTCCGCCTGTTCGTCATGGGCCGCAATGTCTGGCGCGACGAAGCGGAATGGCCCCTGGCGCGGGCCAGGGAAACCGCGCTCTATCTCGATGCCGGCGACGCCAGCCTGGCGTGGGACAAGGCAGAGCAGGCGAGCGAGGCCGCTTTCACGTTCGATCCCGACAATCCGGTGCCGACGCGGGGCGGTGCCCATCTGGTTCTCGATTCCGCCTTTCCGCAGGGGCCCCTGCTGCAAGGCGACCTCAAGGATCGAGCCGACGTCGTCGCTTTCCGCTCGACGGTCCTGGACGAGGACCTCGAGGTCACCGGGTGGGTCAATGCGGAGCTTTGGGTCAAGTCCTCGGCCCCGGCGACCGATTTCACCGCCAAGCTGATCGACGTGTGGCCGGACGGGTCTGAATTCAACGTATGCGACGGCATTCGCCGCATCCGGGCCGGCGAATTCGTCGATGGCTGGACGCGGATCGAAGTGGAATTGGGGGCGACCAGCCAGGTCTTCCTCAAGGGGCACCGGATCGGTGTCCATATTTCGAGCAGCAATTTTCCGCGTTTCGACATCGCTTCGAACACGGCGGAGCCGGCTTTCCGGGCGCAGACCCGTGTGCCGGCGGAACAGCGGATTGCCTGTGGCGGCGCGTTCGCGTCGCGGCTGCTGCTGCCGGTCATTCCGGCGGCCTGATCGTTCCATGACGAGGCAGCCGGGACGACCGGCTGCCTCGTCTTCGGCAGGTCAGTGGAAGCTGCGGCCGCCGTCTATCGCCCAGGTCGCGCCGGTGACGATCGCGCCGGCATCGCCGAGCAGGAAGACGATGCAATCGGCCACTTCCGATGGGAGTGCGGCGCGCTTGATCAGGTAGCGCTGGGTTGCGGCATCGAAGCCCTGCGGCCCCATGGCCTTGCGCCCCATGTCGCTATCGATGAGCCCGGGGCAGACGACGTTGACCCGGATATCGGGCGCCAGTTCGGCAGCGAGCGCCTTGGTCAGGCCGATCAGGCCGCCCTTGGAGGCGGAATAGGCGGTCCCGCCGGGGACGGCAGGAACGAGCGCCTGGGCCGAGGCGACATTGACCACCGCCGCCTTGCCACCGGCGCGGCGCAGCCAGGGCAGTACCGTCTGGATCAGCAGGGCCGGCGCGGTCAGGTTGACGGCAATGACCTGCTGCCATTCCGGCTGTGGCATCGTCTCGAACGGCGAGCCGCCGGTTACGGCCGCGCAGTTGACTATGCCGTGGAGCGCGTCGAGCCCGTCACAGGCCTTGGCGACGACCGCGCCGATCGTTGCGACCTCGCCGAGATCGGCCTGGAGGATGCGGACGTTGGGGAGGCCGTTCAGCCTTTCCAGCGCTGCGGCGTCGCGATCGAGGGCGATGACCGTGGCGCCGCCTTGCGACAGCGCGATCGTCGTTGCCAGCCCGACTCCGGCTCCGGCACCGGTGACGAGAAACGTGCGGCCGGCGAAAGCCTGAGGCCGGCTCGCCGTCCAGTTCTCTTCCTGCATCTGCGGTTTCCTCTCCCTGCTGAAGCATCGTGACACCGGTGCCCGCAGTCGGCTGCGGGCACCGGTGTGCAAGGTCAAGGCAAAGGCAGGCGCTCGACCGTCGATCGCAGGAGGCGGGCCGGGCCATGGCCGGAGATGGCCGGGAGGTAGCGCTGGATCGGCAGCCTGGCGAGGGCGGCGGGGATCTGCCAGGAGATCGGCGCCTGCTCGGCGGTCGGCGTGCCCCAATGGACTTCGCCCTTGCCCAGGGAAATGGCTTCGATGTCGACTTCCTGGCGGTAATAGATGGGATAGCTGGCATCGACGGTGCCCTTGGGACCCGGGATGTATTTCCAGGTCAGTGCATGGCCAGTGCGGAGCATGTCCTTCATCGTATCGAGCTTTTCGCCGCCGACCGGCTTCATGTCGCGAACTTCGCCGGACAGCAGGACGGAGCCATATTCGGAGCAGGAAAAGCGCCAGGCGTCCTCGCCCTTTTCGAGGTCCGGAATCTCGCCGTAAAGCTTGGGGGTGCCGAGGAATTCCCGTCCGGCGATGATCGGGTTGGTGTCACTTTCCCACATGGCCAGCGGGTAGATGGCGGTGATTGAACGGCCGTGTGCCTCGTAGGAGACTTCCGCCATGGCCTGGGCAATCTTGTAGTTGCGGCCGGCAAGGTATTCGACGCCGCAGATGTGCTGGTAGGACACGGTGACGATCGAACGCGCCGTGGGCTTGAAGAAAGACGGCAGCATGGTTTCGAGAACCTGGGGGTCGGTCACGAACGGGATGGTGACGAAGCTGGTGTGGGTGTAGTGAGTCGTATCCGCCATTTCATCCCGATCCACGGTCAGCGGCATGATCCTGCGACCTGGATTTTCTTCATTCATCTCTGTCTCTCCGCCTGTCCTGGTTGTGTCGGCCTGCGCCTTGTGGGGGCGGGTGTGGCAGCTATGTCGGCCGGATTCAAGCGGGAGCCTGCCCAGGGGAGGCGGCGCGGAGCACTGACTGGACAGGCATCGAACTCCGGGTTAGCGATCGTTCGATAGATTCGAAAAGAGGATCATGTGATGGGAGAGCTTGCAGGTAAGGTGGTCCTGATCACCGGCGCCGGTAACGGCATCGGCCGCGAATGCGCCCTGGCGGCGGCCCGGGCGGGAGCCAGTGTCGTCGTCAACGATATCGGCTCGACCATGGCAGGGGTCGGCGTCTCGACCGCGCCGGCTCAGCAGGTGGCCGAGGAGATCGGCGCGCTGGGTGGCCGCGCCGCGTTCAACACCGAAACGGTCGTCTCGCTCGATGGCGTGCGGCGGATGGTCGAACAGGCCCGGGACGTGTTCGGCGGCCTCCATGCGGTCGTCCATCCCGCCGGCATTGTCCGTCGCGCCACGCTGGCTGAGATGAGCGAGCAGGACTGGGACGACGTCATCGACACGCACCTGCGCGGCGCGTTCAACGTGACGCGGGCCACCATGCAGCTGTTCCGGGACCAGGACGAGGGTGCCTATGTGTTCTTCACCTCTGCCGCCGGGCAATTCGGTCAGGTAGAGCTCGCCAGCTATGCGGCGGCAAAGATGGGCGTCATCGGCCTGAACAAGGTGATCGCGCTGGAAACCGCCGGCACCGGCATATTCTCAAACGTGGTCTCACCATTTGCCTGGACCCGCATGGTGGAATCGATGCCGGTCAATGACGAGGCCACGGCCAAGGCCATGGCGCTGGCCCAGAAAACCATGCGGGCCGACCAGGTTGCCAGGCTGGTCGTGGCCCTGTGCAGCCGCCGGGCCCGCACCACGGGCCAGGTGTTCGGCGCCCGCGGCAACGAGATCATCCTGTTCAGCGATACCGCGGCGATGCGCTCGGTCGCGGCCGTCGATGGCTGGACACCGGAGGCGATCATCGATCAGGTGCTGCCGGCGATGAAGCCCGGCTACTCGAAGCTGGCACCAGCGAGCCAGATGTTCCGGTATCGACCGCTTTGATTGCGATGCGGCGCTCAGTGAAGATAAGATCGGCGGAAGGAACCGAATCATGACACTCGAAGACCTGTTTTCGCTCAAGGGCCGCGTCGCGCTCGTCACCGGCGGGTCGCGCGGGATCGGACGGTCCATCGCCGAGGGTTTCATCGCGGCTGGCGCCAAGGTCTATGTCACCGGCCGCAAGGTGGCAGACTGCGAGGCGACCGCGCAGGAGCTCGGCCCCAATTGCATCGCCTTGCCCGGTGACGTTTCCGATCTGGACAAGATCGCCGACCTGGCCCGGCGGTTTTCCGAACACGAGGCGAAGCTGGATATCCTGGTGAACAATGCCGCCACCGCCTGGGCGGCGAAGTTTGCGGAATTCCCGGAATCCGGTTGGGACCGGACGGTCGACCTGTGCATGAAGTCGCCGTTCTTCCTGACCCAGGCGCTCTATCCGAACCTGAAGGCCGCCGCCAGCGCGGCCCAGCCGGCCAAGGTGATCAACATTACCTCCACCGATGCCACCCAGCTCGATTACCTCGAGGTCTACTCGTATCATGCGGCAAAGGCGGGGCTGGCGCACCTGACCCGCAGGATGGCTGCCGAGCTGGGCAAGGAGAACATTGTCGTCACCGCGCTTTCCCCTGGCCATTTCCCCTCCGGCATGAACCGCGTGGCCAAGCGCTACGAGGAGCAGGTGTCGAACATCATCCCCGCCGGCCGGGTCGGCACGCCGGAGGACGCAGCGGGCAGCGCGGTGTTCCTCGCCAGCCGTGCCGGGGATTATGTGCTCGGTTCGACCCTGTTCGTCGATGGCGGCTTTGCCTCGGCACGGCTCCCGGTCTCGCATCTCGACCGGGTCGAGCGGCTGGATCCCGAGGCCATGAAGGCGGCGCCGTGAGCGGGGGACCGAATTATGAGGGCAGGCCGCCGCGCAAGTATCTCGGAGGCGGCATGAACCGCATCATTCGCCTGGCGGCCCGGGATGGTGAGGCGCGCGCGGCGATTGAGGATGACTTCCATCACTTCCGCGTCGTGGTGCGGCATGAAGGCGGGAAGGTGACCAGCGCGCGGAGCTTCACCTTCCGTGCCCCCTATTCGCTGTGTGCCGCCGCCGACAGCCGGCTGGACGCCCTGGTCGGACAGCCGGTAACCACCGAGTTGCCGGTCCTCACCCGCGATATCGACGCGCGCCAGCAGTGCACGCACCAGTTCGACCTTGCCTGCCTGGCCGTGGCCATGGCCGCGCGCGGGCCGGGCTCGCGGTCGTATCATGCGATCGTGGATGACTCGCGGGACGATCGCTACCGCGCGGCGCTCATCCGGGATGGGGTCGAGGTGCTTGCCTGGGACATGGATGACGAGACCATCGTCGGGCCGGAGCCATTTGCCGCGCGATCCATCCACAGCGGGTTTACCGCCTTCATCGCGCAAAACCTGTCCGGCGACGAGGCTGAAGCCGCGCTGATATTGCGGCGCGCGGTGTTCATAACCAGTGGCCGTGGCGTGGATGAGTGGATCGACTCGCTGACTCATGCCCTGAATACCGGTGGTTGCTGGGTGCAGCAATCGGAGCGTTATCAGCAGGCATTGCGCAACAAGGGCACGGCGCTGGATTTCAGCGGGCGCGCCGATCGCTTGACGGCGGACGACAGCGACTGGATCGCGTTCAGGGAATAGCTGCGGGACAGGATTGCCCTACCCCCACCCAGCCGGTCGGACAAGAAGGGCCGAGCCGTTTCAAATTAGGATTGCCGAGCCGTGACCGTACCGCAGTGGTTCAGCCGCAACATCGCCGTCGCCCCGGAGCGGGGCCGGATCGAGGTCGATGGCTGTTCCATCGAGACGCTCGCCTGGGGGGATCCGGCCAGGCGGGGGCTGCTTCTGGCGCACGGGCTCGGCGCAAACGCCGAGTGGTGGGTGCCGTTTGCGCCGTTCTTCGCCGACGAATGGCGGGTGGGTACGCTCAGCTTTTCGGGGATGGGCCGCTCCGGGTGGCGCGACCGCTACGACATGCCGACCTGTGCCCGGGAAATGGCCGCCTGCGCGGACGCACTGGGCTTGTTCGACGGGAGCGAGAAGCCATGGCTGGTCGCGCATTCGATGGGCGGCATCGCCGCCATCTATCTCGCCGCGTCGCAAGTCGGCGGCAGGTTCGGCGGGATTGTCCTGGTCGATTCGGGGACCGTTCCGAGCAAGGACAGGTTGAAGATCTCGCCGGGGCCGCGCACGCCCCATCCGGGGTTTGCCAGCCAGGCGGAAGGCGTGGCGCGCTTCCGGTTGCGGCCGCCGCAAGGCGGCGTGCCTGGCTGGTTCATGGAGTTTCTCGCCGAAAAATCGCTTTACCAGCGCGAGGATGGCCGTTGGTATTGGCACTTCGACCCCAATGGCGACGCCAATCGCGGCACCGAATTCGTCGGCGCGCTGTCTGATCTGCTGCCGCAGGCGCGCTGCCCGCTGACCTTTGTCTGGGGCGAGGATTCCGCGCTGATGACGCAAGGAGCGAAGGATCTGAACCGGGCGGTGGCGCCCCCCGGCACGCGTTTCGTCGAAATTCCTACTGCGCACCACCTGCTGATGCTCGATCAGCCGGAGGCCTTTGTCACCGCTTTGCGTGCGTTGCTCGGTTGACGCCCGGATTCCAGCCCTCTTGCAGGCGGCGAAACGATGGAGCAAAGGCTGAGCCTGGAGCGACCTCGATCCGAACCGATCCGGATGCCGCGCGTAACGCGCTTGCCGATCGACCCGATGGTGAAAGCGATCCGCCTGATCTATGCCACCCGTTGTTGATGGAAGAGACGAAACAGACATCATGCTGACGCCCGACACTGTGACCGCCAGGCTGCGCAACCTCCTCGACAATCCGCCCGAGCGGGATATGCTCGAATATGAGGGTCATTGGTGGACCTGTTCGCAGGTGGCCGCGGTCGGCAAGGGGATCGGGGCATTGCTCGATGCGGCGGGCGTGCCCCAGGATGTCGCCATCGGCGTCGTCATCCAGAACCATCCGGAAACCGCCGCGGCGCTGATCGGGCTGATCGCGCTGGGCCGTCCGATCACCATGGTCTATTCCCATCAGGCCAACACGTTGATCGCGGCCAACGTCCGGAAGCTGGACCTCGCGGTGGTGATTGCCGAAGAGCGCGACTGGAGCGAGGAACTGCGGTCCTGCCTCGATGGCGACCGTCTCGGCATTTCGCTTCCGGCGGGGCTGGGCTCGCCCACGGTGGTCAAGGCTGCGGATCGCCTGCTGGAAAACTGCCGCCGGCATCCCGAGGTGGTCGTCGAGGTCCTGACCAGCGGCACCACGGGTGCGCCGAAGAACGTCGCCTTGAGCCTGACGGCGCTCAGCCGTGGCATCGGCGCGCTCGTGCAGGGGGTGGAAGCCGCCGAAGAGCCGCAGGTCGAGCTGGTCTACGTTCCGCTCGCCTCGATCGGCGGGATCCTGATGGTGCTTTCCTATGCCGCCGCCGGTGCCCGCTTCTGTCTGTTCGAGCGCTTCAAGGTCGAACAGTGGGCCGATGCTGTCCGCCGCCACGGGCCGGCGACGACGGGCGTCACCGCACCGGTGATCAGGTCGATCCTCGAGAAGCAGATCGATCCTGACTGGCTCAAATCGCTGCGCTGCGTGTTCGGCGGGGCAGGGCCGCTCGAGACGGAGTTCCGCCAGAAATTCCACGATATCTACGGGATCGATGTGTGCTGGGGCTATGGGGCGACCGAGTTTGGCGGAACCCTGGCGACGTGGACGCCGCAACTGAAAGCCGAACTCGGCGGGGACAGGCTCCACAGCGTGGGGCGTGTGGTGCCGGGGCTGAATGTGCGGATTACCGACCCCGAAACCGGCGAGGCGGTGCCTAAGGGCGAAACCGGCAGGCTGGAAGCGCTGATTCCCAATGTCGCCGAAGACTGGATCAGGACCAACGACCTGGCGAAGTTCGACGAAGACGACATCCTGTATATCTTCGGCCGGCTCGATGGCGCGATCAACCGCGGCGGCTTCAAGGTGCTGCCCGAAATCGTCGTGGACGCGCTGCGGCGGCATCCGGCGGTGAGCGATGCGGCGGTGATCGGATTGCCGGACTCTCGGCTGGGCGAAATTCCCGTCGCGCTGGTCGAACTGAAGGCCGATGCCGAGAAGGTGACGCCGGAAGAGCTGCGCGAGTTCGCCCGGGGCCACCTGCCTTCGCCTTCGGTTCCGGCCCACATCCGCATCATCGACGAGCTGCCCCGGAACACCATGCTCAAGGTCGATATCGCCGCCGTGCGCAAGCTCTGGGCCGAGAACGCGGAGACGTTTCCCGCTTCGGCCGGGTAAATCGCCCCGGTCATCCCCCCATCGGCGCCAAAACCGGATTCAGTCCGCCATTTTGTAGGTTTGGGTTTGGTTGGCGAGTTTTTTGACGGCTTGTTGGTATTCCGTGGCGAACTGCTGGACGCGTTTGGCGGCGGGGACGATGTTGTGGATGGCGCCGATGCCTTGACCC